>Ga0206102_1000001_pt1 | contig 406953 bp, 337 predicted proteins | sample 1B1Ametagenome_FD_148645 | JGI IMG/M metagenome (GOLD analysis project Ga0206102, IMG submission 148645) | Enriched microbial communities from leaf-cutter ant dump, University of Wisconsin, Madison, United States - 1B1A | ecosystem: Environmental > Terrestrial > Nest > Insects nest > Nest dump... | reverse complement strand
GGTCGGTCAAGGGGGCAGGGAAGGAAGATCCTTACGATCTTTTGAAGCAATTTGGGATACCTTCCACTCTTTCCAAAGAGGAAATTCACGCGGCTAATGCTGTAGACCTGCAGATGATGTACAAGGGGCCGGGTAAGACGTTACTTTCCAATGAAGGTAATGTAGGTACATTTAAACAATTAGCCAAGCAAGGGGCAGCCTTCGATAATATCACTCCTCACCACATGCCTTCTGCCGCAAAAATGAAGCAAGCAGGAGTAAAAAGAAGTGATGGGGTAAGTATGAATATGGAGCAACCTCATCCTGGTACTGGAGGAAGGCATCGGGAAACCTATACTTATGGATTAACTGGTGATAAACTTGACGAGTATTTAAACCTTAGTTATCGTGATACGTTGGCGCATGATATTATGGATGTAAGAAATATTTATATGAAGGACGGACTGTATACTTCCGAGATTAGACAGGGGCTCCAAGATGTTATTCAAATGAACAAGAACTTATTTCCAGGTCTATTCAATAAATAGAAAGCAGGTGGAATATGGATGTCAGTCTTGAATTGAACAAACTATATACGAATCGATTAATGAGAACTGAAGATGAAATTTATGAATTTGAATTGGCACTAGAGCGATTAATTAGGTTGCAGGATTTTTCTATAATTGATCAATTATGTTATGGATTTGATGATGATACGGAACATCATGAAGTAATGTTTGGTCTTGTTCATGGAATCGAGTTTTTATATCAAAATAAGATTGAAGAAGGACTGCAATTGATCGCACTCTCTGTACCCAAGATAATAAATCAAGCTAGAGAATGGGTTGAAATACTGCATTTTAGAATTTTAAATCACCCACAAGTAAGATTAAGTTATTCGCATGTACTGTCACTGGTAGATGACTTTACAAGAAACGAAGTAATAAAATTATTAACCGAAATAAAGGCAGAAAATACTGAGCAGTTTGGTGGCTCAGTGGATGAGGTAATAGGTAGAATATCTGTTTAATTTCAAGACAAGCCTTGGATTGGCTTCGTTCTTTCAAGGTGTCAGATGATTTAGTTATACAATGTTTGTCTTAAGTTGTAAGCTTTAACTGGGTGCTGCCCTGAAAGTCGTTGAATGATGTCGGAGCCCCCACTAAGCCCCCTATATTAGGATGAAAAGATGCTTCCAGCCCCGCTTCTATGGTGGTTTTGGAGGCATCTTTTCATATCATTTGGGACTGACTCATTGGTTATTGGGCTTTTCGGACAGCCCATTCTTTTTTAACCATCCCCTCCGAAATATAACAAATAAAGGGGCTGTCCGAAAAGTCAATTTGTGATTTTTTGAGCCCCACTTGAAGTAGCAAAATGCCCATAAAAAATGACCCCTCTCTCCACTTAACTGTGGATTTTGGGGTCATTTTTGGGTTGTTCCTTATAGTGCGATCCCTTTTCGGACAGCCCCTTTGGTCGCCCCCTCACGAACTCAACAACGCCAAAATAATCACGTCCATAAACACGCGGCTGACCTCGTGCAGCAAATACTGCCTGAGCACGCCTTCCTGGCGGAATCCACACTTTTCCAGCAGCCGCAGCGAGGCTTTGTTCTCCGGCAGCACCTCCGCCTGAACGCGGTGCACGTGCAGCTTCTCGCGGCCAAAGATCAGCACCGCTTGCAGCGCCTCCGACATGATCCCCTTGCTCCAGTGGCTGCGGGCCAGCTCGAACCCGACCGTCACCGGGAACAGCGGTTCGTCGGCAAATGTTCCGCGCACCGGCATGTACATGATCGAGCCGATCAGACGATCTTCGGCGGTCAGCGTGATGCCCCACGGGCACAGCCGCATTTCGGTGAATTGCCGGTTCCACGCCGCGATCAGCTCGTCGGCTTGTTCCAGCGAGACGGGACCGTTCCAGTCCAAAAATCGGGTCAACTGCTCGTCCGAATAAAATTCAAATAACGCTTCCGCATCGGCAGGCCGCATCTGGCGCAGCGTGAGCCGCTCCGTTCGCAGCACGGGAAATTGGGCAAATACCTCATTCACACTCATCGCATCCGCACCCCCGAACCATGCTTGGTTGCATGTTGCTTGACTACCTCTATCATACCGCAAAAATATGAAAAGAAAATGAAGACGCGCAAAAAATACGCCCGCTCTCTCCCGCTGGAACCATACGGTACTAGGGGAAAATAGTACTTATGCATTTGCCGCCAAAGCGTAGAATGGAGGTACATGAATCTGCAGAGTGAGGCGGGGATGGAAGATGGAGCGCTTCAAGGAACGCCTGCTTGCCGTGGAGCACGGTCAGCGGCTGCTGGCCGCCGAGTACCGGCGTTTGCTGGACGATTACGCGGCACAAGACGGGCTGCTGGAGAACGAACGGCTGCGCAGCCAAGTTGAGGAGTGGCGGCAGCGCGCCGTAGCACTGGACGAACGCAGCCGCCGGCTGGAGCAGGAAAACGTCCGCTTGCGGACGGCATTGGCCGATCAACTGGTCGAGGAGCGGCTGAGCTTGCTCAAGACGTCAAAGCGCAAGCTTGACGCTTATTTTGGACAGCATACGGAATTGCAGATGAACCGGCTGGTCTATCTGGAGCAAAACACCCGCAGGCGTCTGGATACGCTGCTGGAGCGCGTTGACGGCAGTTTGGCCGAGGAGCGCGAGGAGTTGGGGCGGCGGATACAGAAGATGGCGGATGAGGTGAGCGAATCGACGACGCGGCAGCGCGCGCGGCTGGAGCAGGAGCGGCAGGCGCTGCAGGCCGATGCGGCGGCAGCATACGGCGATCTGGCTTCGGACGGAATCAGCGACGAAGCGGTACGCCTGACGCTGGAGCACAACCGGCTGGAGATGAAGCTTGGTCTGGGCTGGCTGAACAAGCTGGGTATACTGCTGATTGTGTTGGGCGTAGGCGCTGCGTTCAAGTATTCGTATTCCGCGTGGTTTACCGGACCGCTGAAAAGTGCGGCGTTTTTCCTGCTGGGCCTGCTGCTGCTGGCCGGCGGCGAGTGGCTGTTCCGCAAGGGCAAGCGGACGTTTGCGCTCGGGTTGATCGGCGGGGGCATTTCGGTGCTGTACGGCTCGGTCTTTTACAGCTATTTCTTGCTGCATGTATTTTCGCTGTATGTCGGCTTGTCGCTTGCCGTGGCGTTGTCTGTGCTGGCTGTGGCGCTTTCGCTTCGACACCGGTCGAGAACGGTTTGCGCGCTGGGGCTTGTGGGGGGCTATCTGCCGCTATTTTCCTATATGTGGGTCCATTCGCTAAGCGGCGGCGCGGTGTATGCGGCGATGAGCTATTTGCTGCTGCTGAATCTCGGTGTGCTGATTGTATCGCTGGGCCAACGTTGGCCGGTTGTGACGTATATCAGCTTTGTCCTGCATATGCCTTCGATGATCATGCTGACTCAACTGTCGGACAGCCATTGGATCAATCTGTTTGAAATCAGCGTCACATTCGTTTTATATCTGGGAATCACGTTCGCTTATCCGCTTTATGGCCGCAGCCGGTTGACGGTCTGGGACGTGCTGCTGCTGGCGTTCAATACGTGCATCAACTGTGCGCTGTTGTACGATTGGCTGCAGACGGCTGGTTTTGGCGCCGGGCGTGGAGCGCTGGCAGCGGCTTTTGCTTTGCTGTACGGGGGACTGGGCTTGTGGGTTCAGCGGCGGATGCCGCAGGAAAAAGCGCTTAAGCTGTTGTTGTATGCCACGGCTTTAACGTTTACCGTGCTGGTGGTGCCGTTTCAATTTTCCATTCGCTGGCTGTCGCTCGGCTGGCTGGTCGAAGGCACTGCGCTGACCGTGCTCGGGCACCGCTATGGCGTCAAGCTGCTGGAGCGGGCCGGCTGGGGCGTTTTCCTGCTTTGTCTGGCCGTATTTTACAATGGCGATTTCGCTTTCCTGCTGCTGTTGGATCGGAATACCGCGTTGTTCCATTGGAAATTCAGTTTCGTCACCGGCTGCATGTTGTTGATCACGCTGATGTACGCTTATCGGCAAAAGCAGGGACTGCTGGCAGCCTACTTGCAGCCTGTGGAGATCAGGTTGTTCGCCTGCTTTAAATATGCCGCGCTGCTCGACTGCTGGCTCTACGCGTTGTATGAAACGCATCATCTGTATGCGGCGTGGGCACCTCGCATGAATCCGCATTTTACGTTCTACGAGCAGCTGATCGCCGCTTTGGTCACGCTGCTGTGCGCCTATGGGCTGGAAAAAGCCGCACTGCTGCGCGACCGTGTCGTGGACGGCTTTGCGCTGGCGCTGAATGCCGCCGGTTGTTTCGGCTGCTTGTACATGACGGCGGCTTCGCCGGTTTTGCAGACCCGGTACGCCGACAACGGCGCGATGGAATACACGGCGTTGGCGCTGCTGGCCGGGTTCAACGTGCTGGCTTTCCTGCGCGGGCGCGGGTTGGTCCAATCGTTGCTGAGCCGCTGGCCGCTTAAGCGGGAGCTGTATCCGGTGGCGCAGGCGGTGTATGTGCTTGGCATGCTTACGGTGTCGCTCCACGTGCAGCTCCGTCTGGGCGGGGTCAGCCTGCTGCTTAGCTTGCTGTATTTGGCGCTTGCTTTGGCTTACATCGCTTACGGCTTCCGCCGCCGCTACATTTACATCCGCCGGCTTGGCCTGGGCCTGACGCTGCTGGCGCTTGGCAAGCTGCTGCTGTTTGATCTGCGGTTTCTGTCGTCAGGCAGCCGGATCGCCGCTTATTTTGTGTTCGGGGCAGCGCTTTTGGGCATTTCCTTTTTGTATCAAAAGGCAGCGTCCCGTCAGGGGCAACATGACGACTAACACGCATGAGGATGATCGCTGAACCGGCTGGTTCAGCCTCGCGATCAGCAGGAAATGGCGGCTGATCTTTGGCAGCGCCGCCATGCGTCGCAGCTTCCATACAGCGACAAGCAAAAAAACAGCGGCTGCTCTTCCATGACGGAGGAGCAGCCGCTGTTTGCCTTCGTTACGCTTTCGGATCAAGGCCGTCGTTGGGCTTGGTCGAGTTGACCTGCAGCAGATGGGCGGCCGGAATGTTATAGAAATGCGTGAAACGGTAAATGTTTGTGTCGCGGTAATAGCTGTTGGCGTAAGCATTAGCTTCGGCGGCCGGCTGATTCAGCTCCAGCACGCGGTAGCCTTCGTCGTTCGGCTGGTTGGGCTCCTTGACCGTCTCGATCAGCGGCTGGAGCACGGACAGCGGTTTGCTGCCCCAAATGCTCAGCGACGTGACGATCGCTTCCTTCGGATTGGCCGCCGACGGCTCTACCAGCAGCGACAGCTGGTAGTCGGGGTAGCTGAGCAGCAGCTTCACGCCTGCTGCCTCCGCCGCCGGAGCCGCCGCTGCGGCAGCGCCGGCGGCCGAAGCAACAACGCCCGCACCCGCGGTCGCGTTGTTGCTGGCGTCCACGGCCGCTGCCGCGTCGGCCGTAGCAGCCGCGGCGACGGCACCCTCGTCGCCGGCCAGCAGGACGGTGGGGTCGACCACCGTCACCTCGCCCGGCTTGCCGAGCAGGTCTTCGACCTTCTTGCTCGGCAAGCCGAGGAAACCCTCCAGCGCCACATGACCGCTGGAGAAAAACGATTTGAGCACCAGCGTGCCCTCGGTGTCAAATAGCGAACCCAAGCCGTCGTAAGCTCCGGCCTTGAACGAGCCTTGATACAGCAGCTTGCCGCTGGCATCATAGGCTTCGCCGGCTCCGTTGTACAGCCCGTTCTGGTAGGTGCCCTTGTACTGCGGAATCGCCGCGTCGGTGAACGACTCGCCTTCCCCATTGTACTTGCCGACCAGAAACTGCCCCTTGTATTTGACGAAGCCGTTCGGGTAATACTCCGTGCCGTCGCCGGAGTACAGGCCGTTTTTGAACCCGCCCTCGTAAATCAACTGGCCGTTGTCGTCAAACAGCTTGCCGGCGCCGTTGTATTCCCCGGCGGCAAATTCGCCGTCGTACACGACCTTGCCGCCGCTGGCGAACACCTTGCCCGCGCCGTTGTACAAACCGGCGTTAAAGCCGCCCTCGTAAGCGATTTCGCCTTTGTCGTCGAACAGCTTGCCGGCTCCGCCGTATTGGCCGTTTTGGAACTCGCCGATATATTTGACCTTTTGATTGGAGTCATACAGCGTAGCCGCGCCGTTATACGTATTGCCGGCAAAAGCGCCCTTGTACACCAGCTTGCCGCTATCGTCGTACAGCGTGCCGTCGCCGTTCTTTTCGTTTTTGTCAAAACCGCCCTCGTACACGACCACGCTGCTGTCGTTATACAGCTTGCCGTTGCCGGCGTATTGGCCGTCCTTGATGTCGCCGACGTACAGCACCTTCTTTTTGTCGGTTTCGGACACGACCTTCGCGGTCCCCGAGTACTGGGCGAGCTTGGTCGAATTTTCCTGCAGCACCGTCGCCCGGCCGAACCATTTGTCGACAAACGCCGGAGGATTGATGAACAGGAAGTAAATCAGCGCGATCAGCAGCAGCACCGCAACCAGAATCGCCCGTTTGGAGATGTAGTAGTTGCCGACCAGCACATAGTTTTTTAGCGACGTATCCTTCGTCTTCAGCATCGTTTTGAGCAGTTGCTGAAACTTGGCGATGAGGATTTTCGACAGCTTCGGTATGATCGCGATCGCCTTTTTCAGTGGTTCGAACAGAGGAGCGATGACCGGCTTTAATATTTTTTCCATAGTTTTGACGGGTTGGATACTCAAGCCTCTTTCAATCCTCCTCTTAAACTGCTGTTCTCCACGGTATATACATCGGTTTTAGGCTATGGAACCTGAATAGTCATTTGGCCGGGCTGTTGAATCGAAATCACGCCGCCCCAGTTGCACATGCACTTGGACGAGTTGTTGAGCGCCGGCATGTTGGCGACGAGCACCGTCGGCGAACCGGGCACCCAAGGTGCGGTCGTGACCGGAATGCAAGGCATCGGCGTCAAAACACCAAGCGCGGCAGCCGTCGCAGCGGCGACCATCGGATTGGAGGGCGAATTGCACATGCCGAACGGCAAAATGTTGACCATCGGCTTGTTATCCATAATGTTGGCGATCGGCATCGCGGTCATGACCATGTTCGCCGGAAGCACCATCAAAGAGCTGGGGGCGGCGCCAAACGTGCATTGCATCATTGCGCCTCCGCATACAACGTTTCCCATGTCGCATCATCCCGTCTAATAGAGGATTTACAGCTAGTTTCATAGTACTAGAAAAAGCACAAACCGGCAATAAGCACCTAGTTTCGAGTGGATTCGCTAAATTTCCCAAAAAGGTGGATGCGGGTTCACGACATATATTGTACTATAAAAATATAACCGCATGCGGAGGGATTTATTTGAAAACAACGGGTCGCATTCGACTGGCGCTGGCGCTGCTGCTGGCAGCAGGCAGTACGTTTCCGGCGGTGTCGGCGGTTCAGGCGGCGACGGTCAAGGCGCTTTCGATGCAGGAAGCGATCGACCGCGGCGTCAAGGCAAGTTCCGACATTCGCGATGCCAAAACCGATATACAAAAGAAGAAACTGGAATTGCAGCAGGCGCAGCAGGCCGTCAAGGCCGAAGAGGAGAAAGCGCGCGGGCTTTTTGCCAAACCCCGCAACTTAAGCCAGAGCTTGCAGACGAAAATGAAAGTGCCGCAGGCGAACAAGGACTACTATCTGGCCCAGGAAAAGCTGCGGCAGACGACGCTGCAGGTGCAAAAGGACGTGGAGAAGGCGTACCTGCAGGCCGTGCAGGATGCTGCGGCCGAGGAGGCGGCGCGGGTCAAGCTGGAGGCGGCCAAACGCTCGCTGGACGAGACGGTCCAAAAGCGCAAATTCGCCATGGCGACGGAAGCCGATCAGGAAACGGCGGAAGACGCGCTGAAGCAGGCGACGTCGGACTACAAGCAGGCGCAGTTGACGGCCAAGGCAAGCAGGCTGGCGCTCGGCGGCAAAACCGGCCTGACGATGGAAAACAAGGTCGAGCTGCGCTTCGAGCCGGATTACGCCGATCTGGGCCAGAGCCGGCTGCCCGCTTATATCGCCGCGGCGCAGCGGACGAACGTGTCGCTGCTGTCCGATCAGGAAGACCGCAGATTGGCCGACGAGAAGCTGAATGTCACGCGTTCGCTGTATGTGTCCAAGTTCGGGCCGGGGCGGATGATGGTGATGGACAACCTGTACAAAATGCAGGATATCGACATGGATTTGTTCATGGCCAGCTACGAAACGACGCTCGACCAGGTCAAACAAGATTGGCAAGGCTACTTCATGTTGTTCGGGTTTATCCCGATTCCGAAATCGCTGCTGCAGGGGGAATTTGACGGACTGCGTTATTTGGACGACTTGCGCAACGGCTTGCCGGTGGCGACGATGGAGCAGAACAAGGCGGTGTTGAAGGAAAAAGAAAGCCGGACAGCCGTCATCGACACGGTGCGTCAGTCGTATCTGGCGGCGAAGGGGTCCGAGGAGGCGTACGCTCAGGCGCTGCGTGCCAAGGAAACGGCGCAGGCGGCTGCCGACAAGGGCGCAGAGCAGTTGAAGCTTGGCTTGATGAAAACCGATGAGCTGCAGCAGCTCAAGGATGCCGTGACGGCGGCGGACAAGCAGATTTTTGCCGCGCAAATCGCCTACAAGCAGGCAGTCAGCAAGCTGGACCTCGATACGGGGGGACAGGTGGCGCGGACGCTGCGGCCGGGGATTTTGCCTTACAAAAACATCGACGACGGGTTATCGCCGGTCACGGCGGCCAAGGAGAAGCCGCCGCTTGGCAAGTGGACGTTGAAGCCGGCAGTTGGGCCGCTGCTCAGCGATTTTACGGCTGCTGTTAACAAATCGCTCAAAGCGACCGATTATGCTTTATATACGAAGGATGGCAAACGTCTCGGCAAAAAGACCAAGGTCGGCAAGCCGCTGCGTTATCTGACGGTCGCTTTCAGCGATCCGTCGAGCCTGAAACTCGTCATTTACAGCAAAAAAGACGTTGTCGCCGAAGCGCCGCTGGAGGGCAAGGGCAGCTCGGGCACGCTGACGGCTCCCGAGCCGGATGCGCCAGCGCCAACAACTCCGGCGGAGCCGGAAGGCGGCGAGGACGCGGGCGCCGGGGGAACGTTCATCCTCGGCAGCTACAAAGTGCAGATGGATGCTTTGACGCCTGCGGCGTATAACGCTGCGGTGGTGACGATGACGGAAACCGGACAAGGCATGTTTTTTAAATCGGATGCGCCGGGGGCGCAGTGGGTCGGCATGGATAATGCCGATGACGTGTCCGCGCTGACCGATCCGAACAGCAGCGCGGTCGTCAAGCCGGAAACGGTAGCGGCGTTGAAGCTGACGGTGGATATCGCCAAACCCGGCGCGATCGCATCGTTGGAAACGCCGGCGGAGCTGCAAGGGAAGATCGACACGCTTGTGAAAGACAAGGAACAAATGGAGGAAGACAAGGAACAAGCGGTTGCCGACAACAAGGTATCGCAAATCGCCGATCTGGCCGTGCAAATCAAAGATGCGGAAGCGCAAATCGGCATGCTGCAGGCGCTGCTCAAGGGCGATACGCAGGCGGCGCTGGCGCAGATGCAGCTCGTCAACAACGCCGACTCGCTGATCCAGTCGATTGCCGCGGACAGCGAGCAGGCCGAAGCCGGCGGTGACGGCGATGGTTCGGGCAGCGGTGACGGGACGGGAACAGGCACCGGAACGGGTGACGGAACCGGAACGGGAGCAGGCACCGGAACGGGTGACGGAACCGGGACGGGAGCAGGCACCGGGACGGGGACAGGCACCGGAACGGGGGCAGGCACCGGAACGGGTGCAGGTACCGGAACGGGTGCGGGAACCGGAACGGGTGCGGGCACCGGAACGGATGACGGAACCGGAACGGGAGCAGGCACCGGGACGGGGGCAGGCACCGGGACGGGGGCAGGCACCGGAACGGGTACAGGCACCGGAACGGGTGCGGGCACCGGAACGGGTGCGGGCACCGGAACGGATGACGGAACCGGAACGGGAGCAGGCACCGGAACGGATGACGGAACCGGAACGGGAGCAGGCACCGGAACGGGTGACGGAACCGGAACGGGAGCAGGCACCGGAACGGGGACAGGAACCGGAACGGGAGCGGGCACCGGAACGGGTGACGGGACGGGAGCAGGCACCGGAACGGGGACAGGAACCGGAACGGGGGCAGGTACCGGGACGGGTGCAGGAACCGGAACGGGGACAGGCACCGGAACGGGAGCAGGCACCGGAACGGGTGACGGAACCGGAACGGGGACAGGCACCGGAACGGGAGCAGGCACCGGGACGGGTGACGGCACCGGAACAGGGGCAGGCACCGATGCCGGAGCGGGAGCAACGGCCAGCGAAGAGGAGCTGACGGCGCAGGCCGAGGTGCAGCAGGCGGCGCTGGAGCAGGCGATTGCAGCAGGCGATGCCGCGGTCGCCGCCGCGGCAACCGCGGCCTTGCTTGCCACGCAGGCCCAGCTGGCCGACGTGACAACTGGCGCGACGACCTCGCTGGCGGCACTTAGCGACGCGCAAGCGAAGCTTGCTGCCGCGCTGGAAGCGGCGCAGGCCCAGCAGGACACGGAATCGGCCGAATCGCTCGCCCGCTCGCAGCAGGCGGCAGCGGACGCCGTGGTTACGGTCGGCAAAAATCTCTTGTTCGCACAGCTCGACGCCGTGCAGGAGCTGCAGGCGGCGCTGGAGGAGCAGGCGGCGTCAGCCGGCGCTGGAGCCGGAGCAGGTGATGGAACCGGGACCGGAGATGGGACCGGAACTGGGGATGGAGCCGGGGGTGGAACCGGCGCCAGCGATGCCGCGGCAGCAGCCGCAGCGGCCGTGCAGGCCGAGGTGGACAAGCTGCTGGAGCAGCAGGTGACGAAGCTTTTGGCAGCTATCAAGCAGAAAGAAAATGCCAAGTATACCGAGGAAGAGTTGGCGGCGCTTGCGGAAGTGTCCGCTGAGCTGGCTGGCGCGAAAACCGCTGCCGGAGAAACGATAACGCCGGTGCCGGCCGAGAATGTGATCTCGCCCAACCTGCTGATCAAGCTTGACGTTCCTCCTGTCATCATAGACGGCAACGCTTACTTGCCGATTCGGCCGATTTCCGAATCGTTTGGTGCGGCGGTAGATTGGGATGAAGACAACTACACAGTGACTGTCAGCACGGAATATGCGACTGTGCAATGCAGCATCGACAGCCCGATCGGATATGTCAACGGCGAGCCGGTGCAGATTGATGCCCTGCCGCGGCTGATCAAGGAGCGGACGTTTGTGCCGCTGCGGTTTATAGCGGAGTCGCTCGGACTTCAGGTGGATTGGAATACGCCGGCGCGGACGATTCAAATTACTTCGGACGGCGAATAAAGTTGGATGAAATCGAGGCGAAACGAACGATGAAAAGGTCGATCGCGGCATTGCTGCTGACCGTGCTGCTCCTGGGAGCGGCCGGTGCATACATCTACAATCACAAGGCGCTTCTGCAGGAAAGTCCGTTCCAGCGCGAAGAGACGTTCGGCAGCTTGTCCAAGGCTGTCGTCGGCGCGGACCACAATCTGTACGTGGTCGTCAATTCCCGCAAAACGATCTACGAGCTGAACGAAGAGGGCACGATCGTACAAGCGATCTCCAATGAACTGGACCCCAGCGGCTTGGCTTATCGCTTTAACGACATGGCCGTTGACGACGAGGGCTACTTGTACGCGATTCGCGCCTCGCTGGACGCCTACGGGCTGACGGTCAAATCCGAGGAGGTCGTGCGCTTCAAGCCAAACGGCGAGTTTGACGGCACGTTGTTCCAGCAAAACTACGCCAATGCGTCGCCGAAATTTTATCGCTTCGGCAGCTTGCGCAATGTTGAGATTCACGACGATACGCTGTACTTCTACAACAACGAAGTCAGCCAATTTACGATGTACAAGGTGCCCAAAGACGCCGCCCAAGCCGAAGCCGTATTCACCGTGCCGTTGCCGGAGGGCAAATATTTCTCGACGGCCGACGGGATCACGCCGGGGCAGATCTATTATTCCACCCGCAGCGGGGAAGTTTACCGGGCCAAGGCCGACGGCAGCTCGGACATGGTGTACCCGCTCCCGGGGCTGGACCGCACGCGCCGCAACTTCCCGGAAAGCATGCGGATGGATCAGGCGGGCCGTCTCGTGTTTGTCGATTTCAACAACAAGGCGATTACGCGCTTCGATCCGCAAAATCCGTACATGGTGGAAGCGCTCGTCACCGACAAAACCGCCGAAGCCAGCGGCATCGAGCTCAGCTTTGAAACGACGTCCAGCAGCGTAGCGCCCGACGGCAATATTCTGATCGTCGAGGACGGGCAGATCGTCCGCCGCCAGCCGGACGGCAAGCTCAGCGAGCCGCTGCAGGCGGCCCGGTATTCCAAAGAGCACATGACGGGCAAATGGCTGGTCTGGACGGCTGTCGTCGCCTCTGTACTGCTGCTGCTGTACGCGCTTAAGCTGATTTATTTCAATCTGCTGCGCCGCCGCCTCTCGATGATGGCCAAGCAGGTGATGATCTACGTGCCGATCATTTGCGCGGCGATGATCCTGCTGTCGACCATTATCTATACATCCTTCGCCAAAAAAATGGAGGATGAGACGGATAGCGAGCTTGTGCTGCTGGCCAAAAGCGGGCAAAACCTGATCGACGGCGACAAGCTGGAGAGCCTGACCTCGCCGCTCGATTACCGCGGGCCTATATTCCGCGCTTTCCGTCAAAAGATCAAGGCCGTATTCGACAACAACACGCATGACGACAATCAGGGCTTCTATAAGGCGGTTTATAAATACGAGGACGGGCAAATTTACCGCATCATGGAAGACGACGACGAAATGCACATGTTCAACCCGTTCCCGGCGACGGATAAAAACCAGTTGGTCGTTAAGGAAGGTTTGGTCGAAACCGACAGATGGCAGGACGATTCCGGCGTCTGGCAATATGCGATCGCGCCGATTTACAACAGCTCGGGTAAAATCGTCGGCATTTTCGAAACGAGCAAAAATATGGAGGGGCTGCTGCAGCACCGCCGCACGGTCCTGAAATCGATCGAGCATAACATCGCCTATATGTCGATCGGCTTGCTGCTGGTGTTGATGCTGACGACGTTCCTCCAGCTGCGCCCGATCCGCAAGCTGCGCAACAGCGTAGGCGAAATCGCCAAGGGCAATTGGGATACGAAGTTCGAAATCAATACCCGGGATGAAGTCAACGATCTGGGTGACAGCGTCAACGTGATGGCGGCTCATATTCGCGAGTACATCACCAAGGTGGAAAATCTCGGGCAATCGTATTACCGCTTTGTGCCGCAGCAGTTTTTGCGCTTCCTCGATAAAGAAAGCATTCTGGAGGTTGAGCTGGGCGACCAAGTGGAAGAGAACATGTCGGTGATGATATTCAATATCCGCAACTTTTTCACCTTGTCCAAATCGCTTTCGCCGGAGGAAAACTTCAACTTCGTCAACTCGTATTTGTCCCGGTTCGGCCCCTTCGTCCGCAATCATCAGGGCATGGTCAACAAATATCTGGGTTCCGGCTTCATGGCGCTGTTCCCGGACAAGGCCGACGAAGCGCTGACGGCGTGCATCGATATCCGCAAGGAGTTGGAGATTTATAACGTACACCGCAGCAATATGCCTTACGCTCCCGTCGAGCTTGGTCTGGCGCTGCACAAAGGGCCGCTGCGGCTGGGCATTATCGGCGAAGGGCAGCGGCTGGAGGGCAACGTCATCTCCGACGGCGTCAACTTGGCCAGCCTGCTGGAAAAGCTGACCGAACCGCTCGGCGCTTCGATTCTCATTACCGACAGCGTAGTTAACGCGCTGAGCGACGCCAGCCGCTTCCAATACCGCAGTTTGGGTCTTGTGCAGCTGGAGGGCTTCAAGGAGCCGCTGCAGCTCTACGACGTCTATCAGGGCGATCCCGACACGTTCCGCGTGTTGAAGGAAAAGACGAAGGCGCTGTTTGAGCAGGCTGTCACCTTCTATCAGGTCGGCCGCTTCTACGACGCGCGCGAGGCGTTCCTGATGGTGATCAAGCAAAATCGTCAGGATAGAGCGGCACAGCTGTATTTTTACTTGTGCGACGAGTTTTATCAACATGGTACGACAGAAGGCTGGAACGGCACGTTATCGGTTTCTTAAAAGCAGGGAGGCGACGGAGTATGAATGCGATCAACAAGCTGGAAGCAAGCTGGGTGCCGCGTGTGCAGGAATTGAATAGCGAGCAGGATGCCGCGCGGGTAAGCGAGTTCTATTTGTCGGAAATGTCGTTTGACGATCAGCGCCACACGCCGGGCGAGCTGGAGCACTTTCGCAGAGCGCCGCTGGCCAGCTTGAAGGAACGCAATCACTGCCACTGGTTTATCGAAAATGAAGCTGGCCGCGTCATCGCCGTCACCTCCTGCAAGGAGAACGAGCACCGCACCGACGGCTACTTATGGGACTATCTCGTCGTGCACCGCGATTACCGCAGACTGGGTTTGGCCAGTCTGTTGTTCCAGTCGCTGGAGGCGTTCGTGCGCAAGATGGAAGGGCGTTATATTTTGACCTATACGTGTGATTTGCCGGAGTACAAGCCGGTGCAAAAGCTGTTCGTCATGAACGGCTTCCAGCACATCGGCACCTATCCCGATTATTATTATGAGGGAGAAGCGAGGCTCGCGTTTCATAAAAAGCTGTCCAGCGGGCTTCAGATTGTATAGATAGGACTGGGGTTCATGCGGGAAAAAGTAACGGGGTGGCTGGGTCTGCGCAGCGAGGATTTGCGGAAGCTTTGGATCATGCTTCCCATTTTCTATTTTAGCGGGATTGCCGAGTCTTTGAACTATACAGCGTTTATGGCTTTATTTAACCAACGGTTTGGCGTGCAGTTCCTGCCTTACGTGTATATTGCCGAAGCGGCGATCATGCCGGCCGAAGGGTGGTTGTTGGCGAAGCTGACCGAAAAGCTGCCGAAAGCCAAAATGATGAGAACGCTTTATCTGATCATGATCGGCGCGCTGCTGCTTAACGGCATCGTGCTGCTGATTTTTCGGATCGGCGGGATCGATTTTCGCTTTTATTATCCGATCTTGTTCCTGACGTCCAACTTTGTCGTCCGCCAGCTGACGTTGCTCCTGTGGAGTACGGCGTTTGACTTGTGCCCGACGCAGCAGGCCAAACGCCTGATGCCGATCTTCGTCGCTTCGACGACGACGGGCGGGATTACCGCGGGTTTGATTGCCAGCCAGATCGGCCGTTTTTTTGGCACCGAAGCTGTGTATGCGCTGGCGCCGCTGATGATGATTGTGGGCTTCGTGTTTTTCCGCAAGGCGTTGGCCCGGTATTTGGTGCCGCTGACGATCCGCGAGGACAAGCGGGTGGCGGCTGCCGCCGCAGCTTCCGAGCCGGAGGAACGTTCGTCGGGCTATTATTTGCGGCAGATCGTGCGCAGCCCGTTTCTCTTGTGCGCGGTGGCGCTGATGACGCTGATGCCGGCGATTTATTTTATGATGGAATACCAGTATTTCACGGCTGCTGAAACGCATTTTCCGCAGGAGCGGGAGCTGACATCGTTTTACGGTTTGATTACGGCGATTCAATTTACGATCTGTTTGCTGTTCCAGGTGGTGTCAACGCGGTTGATGAACTGGCTGGGCGCAAGCAACATGCTGTTGGCGATCACGATCATTTTTCTCGGCGGCTTTGTCCTGACCGCAACGTTTTTGGGCACGTCGCTGGGGCTGGGCATGGTGTCGGGGGCTTACGCGATTTTTTACATCCTGCTGTATTATATCGCCGAGCCGTGTTATCAGTTGTTTTTCAAAATGATGCCGGTGAACGAGCGCGATGGCTATCGGTATTTTGCCCAAGGGTTGGCCGCTTCCGGCGGTATTCTGATCGGTTCGTTTTTCTCGATGCTGTATTCGTTTGGTTGGCTGCAGTTGTCGCCGCTGGCGTGGATGGGTGTCGGTCTGGCCGTGCTGCTGATTGCCGTCGCTTGGTTCGGCCGTCATTTGTACATTCAGGAGTTGGTCAAAAGCGTGCAATCGCTGCATGCCGATCTGTCTGAAATCGCCGCTTCGTTCATCGGGGGCATGCGCAGCTCCAAGGCGTTGTCCGGTGTGCTCGATTATTTGCAGCATCCGAACGATTATGTGCGCGAGCTGGCACTGGAGATGATCGGCAAGGCCAAGGACTCGGCATTCCTGCCGCATCTGATCGGCATGATCGGCGAAGGCAACTCGCGCATCCGTATTGCGGTGCTGCGGGCGATGAATTTGCAGGGTGCGACGATTCAGGATTTGGTGCAGGTGGCGTCGTTTCTTGAGGATGAGGACGCTGGCGTGCGCGCTGAATGCGTCAAGCTGATTTCCAAAGCGACCCATCTGAAAAGCCAATCGCATTTCTTCATCCGCGTCAAGCTGCTGGATAACGATCCGCGCGTCGTCGCCGAAGGCGTGAAGGCGCTGTATACGTTGGAGAGCGAGGAAAGTTACGCCGCGTGCGACGAAGCGATCATCAAGATGCTCGACAACGGTGGCGAGTGGGCCGTATACGGCTGCCGCACTGTCGGCGAGTTGAAGCTGGCGAGCTACAGCGCGTGGGTCATGTCGCTCTTGGACGATCACCGTCCGGCCGTCAAGGTGGCGGCGGTCGATTGCCTCGGCAAGCTCCAGGCGAGCGAGGCGCTGCCGATGCTGCTTGGCATGTATCCGCTGGCCGATCAGGAGCTGCGGCGGGCGATCCTCGAAGCGCTGGTCGACATGCGCGAGAAGGGGCTGTCCACGTTGACCGACAGCTTGAACCACGCGAATCCGTTCATCTGGAACGCGGCGGTGACGGCGCTTTCTTCGCTGCTCGACGAGGCGCGGCTGCGGGCCGAACTGGTGGAGCCGTGCGTGCAGCGGATGCTCGATTCGAGCTCGGAGCGGGATTTGCCGGCGGCGCTTGGCGCACTTGGCATGACCGGACTCGCCGAGCTGGCCGAGCAGCGCTGCCGGGAGCTGCATGAGGCGCTGTGCGACGGCGCCTGGTCGATGCTGGCCAAGCTGGCCGACGAGCATGTTGTGCAGACGTTGCGCGAGGCGATTCAGGACGAAAGCGAAGAGATTCGCGACAACGGTCTGGAGGTGCTGGCCGAAGGGCTGGGCGATCGCCGGTTGGCGGCTGCGCTGCTGGAGCTGCTGCGCCAGGACGAAGGGCGCGCGCGCCCGCTCGCGGACGGACCGGAGGTGGTGCTGCGCGAGGCGGCGTCGTGGTCGGACGATTGGTTGAAGCAAATTGCCATTTATGCGTCAAGCAGATTGGAGCGGGATGAGATGAAGGAAGAGCGCAAGTTTTTGTCGATGCTCGATAAGGTGATTTTCTTGAAGCAGGTGTCGTTGTTCGCCGACCTGTCGGTGGACGAGCTGGGTTTGATCGCCGGCATTGCGCAGGAGGAAATTCACCCGGATATGACGTATTTGCTGCGGCGCGGCGAACGCAACGGCACGATGTATCTGATCATCGAAGGTCATGTCGAGCTGAGCAGCGAAACCGGCGGCGAGGAAGCCGGCACGATTGGCGTGCTGGGGCCGAAGATGGCGTTCGGGGAAACGACGGCGCTCGACCAGTCGCCTTCGGCGGTGACGGCGCAGGCGATTTTTGACGAGGTGCGCGTGCTGGCCTTGCAGGGCGAAAGCTTGTCGCGGCTTGTGCGGCTGTACCCGGAAATCGGCATCGGCTTGCTTCACGCCTCGAGCGCGCGCGTCCGGCTGCTGGAGAACATGCTGCTGAAAATGGCGTAAGCCTGCTTGCAGGCCGGTTCCGGCGTGTCCGGCGGCAGGTTTGCCCGCGCCAAAGCGGGTGCGGGTGCGCAAACCGATGAAGTCCGCCTCGACCGGGCGGCAGAAGGAGGAGGGACGATTGGCGGAAGCGGCAATTACGCTGGGCAACGATTTGTGCGAGCTGGACCGGCTGACGACTTTCTTGAACGGCTGCGCGGAACGGTTGGGCATCGATGCGCGGACGTGCTTTCAACTGAATCTGGTCTGCGACGAGCTGGTGACGAACACGATTATGTATGGCTACAAGGATGAAGCGGTCGGCACGCGGCCGATTGGTGTCGAGCTTCAACTGACCGATGATGAACTGGTGCTGACGCTGTGCGACGAGGGCGTGGCCTTCAACCCGCTGGAGCGGGCGGAGGTGCGCACCGATCTGAGCGTCGAGGAGCGCGGCGTCGGGGGGCTGGGCATTCATTTCGTGCGTCAGGTGATGGACAGGCTTCATTACGAGCGCAAGGACAATCAAAATATATTGCGGCTGAGCAAAAAACGGCAGGCGCCCACGGAGGAGAACAAGCCATGAATATCAACGAACAAATGCACGATGACGCCGTATTGCTCACGATTGGCGGGCGGCTGGACGGCAATTCCTCCAGCAGTCTGGAGGCGCGGTTTTTGCAGCTGGTGGAGCAGGGAAAAAGCCGGTTCGTCTTTGATCTCGGGGAGCTGGAATACGTCAGCAGCGCGGGGTTGCGCAGCCTGCTGGTCGCAGCCAAAAAAACGAAGGCGATTCAGGGGAAGCTGGCGCTGACGCGCATGACGGACCATGTGAAGGAAGTATTCGATATGTCCGGTTTCAGCGCGATTTTCTCCATTTACCCGACAGCGGACGAAGCGCTTAACGCGGTGCGCTAACGTAGGGCCAGGCGCTGGAAGGAAGGGGGAGCGGGCGATGTACATCGTAGCGGCAGGGCTGATGCTGTTGGCTGTGGCGGCGTTAGCGGCGTGGGGAAAGAGCGAGCGGCGGCGGCGGATTGCGGAGCGGGAGCTGGCGCGGACGCTGCAGTTGTTCGAGGTGAGTCTGGAGGTCAACTCGACGATTTTGAAACGCGATCTGCTGCAAAAAATTATGGAAACATCAGAGCGCATTATGGATGCGGAAGCGTCCTCGGTCATTTTGGTCGACCCCGAGAAAGGGGATTTGTTTTTCGAGCTGGCGCTTGGCGGCAAGGGCGACGAGGTGCGCGAGATCCGGCTGCGGATGGGCGAGGGCATCGCGGGCTGGGTGGCGGAAACCGGACAGCCGGTCAAGATCGACGACGCGGCCCGCGACGAGCGCTGGTCGTCGAAGGTGGCCAATCGCGTCGATTATCCAACGCGCACGATGTTGTGCGTGCCGCTGATGAGCAAGGGCGAAGTCATCGGCGTGCTGCAGGTGCTGAACAAGCGGGGCGGCAAAATTTTTACGGACCGCGATTTGAAATTGCTGCAATCGATAGCCGCGCCGGCTGCCATGTCGCTTGAGAACGCAATGTTGTACGACGCGCTGGAAAAGTCGCTGCATGCGCTCAAGGACACGGTCGCCGCCAAGGAGCGGATGGAAAGCGAGCTGCGCATCGCCAGCCAGATCCAGATGGGTTTCCTGCCGCGCAGCGGCACGGCGTCTGCGCCGGCGGGCATCGACGCGACGATTCGGCCGGCGCGCGAGGTCGGGGGCGATTTTTACGACTTTTTCCCGCTTGGTGACAATACGCTGTTTTTTACGCTTGGAGACGTATCGGACAAAGGGATTCCTGCGGCGTTGTTCATGGCCGCTACGATGACGCTGATCAAGGGCAAGATGCGCGAGGGCATGACGCCGGGCGAGCTGCTGACGCAGGTGAACCGCGAGCTGTATAAGGATGATTCGGCGATGTTTGCGACGATTTTTTGCGGGATGCTCGATACAGGCACCGGCCGGCTGCTGTACAGCGACGGCGGGCATTGCACGCCTTATATCGTGCGGAGCGACGGCGCGGTGGAGCCGCTGCGCGGGAGCAAGAGTTTGCCGCTTGGCGTGCTGGACGACACGGACTACGCCGACAACGAAAACCGGCTGGAGCCGGGCGAGCGGCTGGTGCTGTATACGGACGGCATCTCCGAGGCGGAGGACCCGGAGCGGCTGCAATACGGCACAGCCCGTTTGCAAGAGCTGCTTGATCGCGAGCGCATCGGCGGGGCTGCCTTGTTGAAAAGCATCGTCGCCGATGTCGACCGGTTTGCGCGGGGAGCGGTACAGTCTGACGATATTGCCGTTTTGACGGTCGAGAGGGTTTAACAGCTTGGCGAAAAACAGCCGGCGAGCCGGAAGGCAGCGGGCACAGCAGCGGCGGGGAAACGTCTCGCCCGCCAGTCAGTTGCCTTCCGCGACGCTTGACGAAACGGCAAAAAATGGCTCTCTCCAAAACTGCTAAAGTATGGTATAATGCTAGAAGAATGATCGAAGCGCCCGGTACGGACCGTTGAAGGGGCGCTTCCGGTGTCCGATTAGGCGAAGGGGGATATACATGCCGACCAACCACACACGAATCCAAAGAAGTCAGGAAGCTGCTCTGCAGCGCAAGATGACGGTGCATCAGTCTGAAACCGCCGCTGCGGCGCACGCCGAAACGGCTCCGTCGGCAGGCGTGATGAACTTGCAGCGTTCGATCGGCAACCGGGCGCTGGGCAGCCTGATCGGCTCGAAGATGACGATTCAGACGAAGATGACCGTTGGCCCGGTCGGCGATGTATACGAGCAGGAAGCCGACCGCATGGGCAAGATGGTAGCGGATCATATTTCCACGCAGCCTGCGGGCGGCGGGGCTGCCGATTCGGTGCAGCGCAACGAAGCGCCGGAAATGGAAGGCGAAGAGATCGCGACGAAACCGATTGCCGGCATGGTGCAGCGGAGCGAAGCGCCGGAAATGGAAGGCGAGGAGATCGCGACGAAGCCAATTGCGGGCATGGTGCAGCGGAGCGAAGCGCCGGAAATGGAAGGCGAGGAGATCGCGACGAAGCCAATTGCCGGTATGGTGCAGCGGAGCGAAGCGCCGGAGATGGAAGGCGAAGAGATTGCAACCAAGCCGATTGCCGGTATGGTGCAGCGGAGCGAAGCGCCGGAGATGGAAGGCGAGGAGATCGCAACGAAACCGATTGCCGGCATGGTGCAGCGGAGCGAAGCGCCGGAGATGGAAGGCGAAGAGATTGCGACGAAGCCGATTGCTGGTATGGTGCAGCGGAGTGAAGCGCCGGAGATGGAAGGCGAGGAGGTCGCGACGAAGCCGATTGCCGGCATGGTGCAGCGGAGTGAAGCGCCGGAAATGGAAGGCGAGGAGATTGCGACGAAGCCGATCTCCGGTATGGTGCAGCGCCAGGCGATGCCGCGTGCGGCCGACGGATTTGATGCTTCTGCGGATGTCGAGACCGAAATCAATTCGATGAAGGGCGGCGGCCAGAGGATGGACGGCGCGATTCAAGCGAAGATGGAATCGGCGTTTGGGGCCGATTTCAGCAACGTGAACATCCACACGGGGTCTAAGGCCAGTCAGGTTTCCGAGTCGCTGGGCGCCGAGGCGTTTGCGACGGGCAACGATATCTTTTTCCGGGAAGGCAACTACAACCCGGACAGTCATAAGGGCCAAGAGCTGCTGGGACATGAGTTGACGCATGTGCTGCAGCAAGGTTCGTAATAGCAGATCGATTGGGCCATGCGCGTGCGCGCGGGCTGATGCGCATAAACAAGCCGCCTGCCAGTTCCCAACAAGGGACGGTCAGGCGGTTTCTTCATGCGCGCGCGCAGCGGAAGGTTCGGCTGCCGCTGCCTGGGCCAAGCGGCCGAGGGCAGCCCCGAAAAGCGAAGCCAGCGATTGCTGGAACAGCATGGCGAGCACGACGGGGATGGCGACCGGCGGTGGGAAGTAGGCCACCGCCAACACGGCGCCAGCGCTGATGTTGCGCATGCCGGCGTTGAAGGTGAGCGCGACAGTCACCTCGCGCGAACCGCGCATGAGACGCGCCGCGAGCCAGCCGAGGACGTAGCCAAGCGCGGAAAGCGCGAGCACGAAGGCGGCGAGGCCGATCAGGTGCGTATCGATGTGGCGCAGGTAAGGGGCGACGACGGCGCCGTTGATGGCGACGACGAGGCCCATGCCAAGCTTGGAGAACGGCCCGAGGCGTGGTCCCCAGACGTCTTTGATGCGTCCGCGCGTCCATTGGTTGAGCAGCATGCCGAGCAGGGAAGGCAACACGATCATCAGCACCAGGCCGCGCATCATGCCGAAGATGTCCATGTGCACGCGCGCGCCGACCAGCAGCTCCAGCGTGTAAGGGACAACAAACGGCGCAAGCAGCGTGTCCAGCAAAATGATCGATAGCGTAAGCACGGTGCTGCCGCGATGGATCGTCACCCAGACAAAGCTGGTAATGCCGGTCGGGATGGCTGCGGCGAGAAGCAGGCCGGTGATGGTCAACGGCTCGTCGCCATAGGCGGCGTGGCCAAGCGCCCAAGCCAGCAGCGGCATAACGCCGTGCAAAATCAACCAAGCGGCCAGCAGCGGCGCCGGCTGGCGAAAGACGCGCAGGAACTCCCTCAGGCTGGAGCCGATGCTGCCGGAAAAGGTCATGAAGGCGAAAATCCACGGCGATAAATACGTATATATGGACAGATGGCCGGAAGCAAGCACGCCGATCAGCACGCTGCATGGCGTGATCAGCGGCAGGATCCGTTCCAGGCGCCGGTTGAGCTGCGTTAGCACAGCAAAACCTCCCTTTTTTCAGTGGAATACAGCTTTTACAATGTGGTATAAAGCAAATGGAAGATAACCATGCGGGTTCCATTAAGCCCCTCAATGAAATAAAGCCTCTACAGTGTAGCATAAGGCGGCAAGCTTGAACATCGATGTTTGAGCGTAGCGGCGGCGTGCAGGGGAAGGCGGCAAGCGGCCGGATCACAGGAAGTGGGCGGCTTGCGTGTAGCAGCGAGGCGCAATAAAGCAACAGCCGGGCGATTTGGCGTCTGGTGCGCAGCAAGCACTGTGCAGCGGAAGCCGGTGTGAGGGGTTTAGCGTAACGGGGTCGACTATGCGTAAGGTAGATGCGTTGCTGCTGTTGTAGCGTAACGGAGTCGATAGTGCGTAAGGTAGATGCGGTGCTGCTGTAGCGTAATGGAGTCGATAGTGCGTAAGGTAGATGTGTTGCTGGTGCAGTGTAATGGAGTCGATAGTACGTAAGGTAAATGCGTTGTTGGTGCAGCGTAATGGAGTCGACAGTACATATGGTAGATGCGTTGCTGCTGCTTCCTCCCGGCGCAGTTATTGCGTCTTCCCGCTGAGGAGTGCTATCTTAAGTTGTGGCAACATGATTTGTATATGCGGATGGAGGAACTTGGATGAAGCGCAAACAGACCGCGCTCAAGTCGCTGTATTGGACACAGTTTTTGAGCGCTTTTGCGGACAATTTGAACTTTTTTATTATCATTGGTATTTTGACGCATCGTGGGGTTGCGAATCCCGAGGGCACGATTACGAACATTCAGATCGGCTTTTTGCTGGGTTATGTGCTGCTGGCCCCGGTTGTCGGCGCGCTGGCCGACCGCAGAGCCAAATCGCAGGTGTTGCTGCTTGGCAACTTATTCAAGGGGGCGGGCATGCTGCTTTTGATGCTCGGCGTATGGCCGATCGTTTGTTATGTGGTGCTCGGCATCGGCGCGGTTGTGTATTCGCCGGCGAAATACGGCATCTTGACCGAATTGACGGACAGCGAGGAGCAACTGCTGCGGGCCAATGCGATGGTTGAGGGATCGACTATTTTTGCCATTTTGCTGGGCACGGTTGTTGGCGGTTTCCTGGCTACGGTGTCCGACGTGCTGGGCGTCGCGGTTTGCCTGGCGCTGTATGTGCTTTCGCTGGCACTGACGTATACGATTCCGCGCAGAGCCGGCAACCCGGCGATCCGTTACGGCGCATCGGCGCGGCAGTTTTTCAGCGATATGCGTAAAGTGTTTGCCAATCCGCGGGCGCGTTTTTCGCTGATTAGTACCGGTTCGTTTTGGCTGACCGCCTCCGTGCTGCGCATTGCGCTGATCGCTTGGCTGCCGGCCAATCTTGGCATCCACAGCACCTCGCAGCAGTCGCTGATGCTGGGTGTGACCGCTGTCGGCGTTGTGTTGAGCGCCTTTTTCATCCCGCGGCTTGTGCCGGCGGGCAAGCTGCATCGCGCATACGTATTCGGCTACATTATGGTCGGGGCGCTGATGGCGACGGCTTATCAGCACAGTCTTGTGCTGACGGTCATTTTGCTGCTGCTGATTGGCATGTCCGGCGGAATATTCCTGATCCCGATGAATACGATGTTGCAGGAAGAAGGCAAGGCGCTGATCGGGTCCGGCAAAGCGATTGCGATTCAAAATTTTGTGGAAAATTCATTGACGGTGCTTGGTCTCGGCTTTTTTACGATGCTGAACACGCTGCATGTTGCGATCGATTTGTCCGTTATCATCATGGGTTGCGTGCTGCTGCTGTTCTTATTGTACGTCCATTCCCAATTGGGCAAAGTGAAACGTTGGATCGCGTCGACGCAGCAAGCGGAACAGAAGGGGCTGTCCGGGCACGCGGAGCGGAAGCAGGCGTAGACCGCCCGCGGCGGGTGAGGCTCTGCGATTGTTTGGCTGATAGGGGAGGTTGGTCGATCGACCGCTGTTGTGTAGTGAAATGTTGCGTGCTGGGAATGGTGGGCGGTGAATGAGGAACCGGTGGAGGACGAAACGAGGAGTTGCAGTGGCGAATGAGGAGTTGGTAGGAGCCAGCGAAGGCAGGCGGGCGGCAAATAAGGAGATGGTGCGGGCTGCCAAGGAACGGTGAGCGAGAGTTCGAAAAAAATTGTATTTGCAAGCGATTGTGATCATGCTATGATAAGAAACGAATAGAAGCATATGGAAAATCACTAGGGGCGCCGTAAGGCTGAGACAGAGCGATCTGGACCCTTTGAACCTGAACTGGGTTATACCAGCGGAGGAAAGTGGACTTTCGGCGGAGCGCGTGTTATGTTGGCGCGCAGTATGTTGAAGCGAGAGCAGCAACCACTTTTCTTTGGGAGAAGTGGTTTTTTTGTGTTTCGGAAATGATGATCTTTGCTTTGTGGATGAAGTTTGCATCTAGTTGAGGGCAGGTGCTTGTCCATTGTTGGGGTGATGTTGTTTTGCGTTTTCGAGAGGATGTGTTTTTGGAGGTAAGGGGACGAGAAGGAAGGTTGCTTATGATGCATGGTGGCTGGACGGTCGCGAAGAAAGGAGGCAGCACATGGTGCTTGGCGGAGGTGAACTGCATGCGGTGTCGACGGGTCGGCAGGGCTCCCAGGAGCTGACGGCGATCGCGGCGTGTATTTTCCCTTATGTGGCAGCGATCCATCTGCGGGAAAAGCGGTTGGACGCCACGGCGGTGCGTGAACTGGCCGAGCGTTTGCTGGTGGCGGGCGTGCCGCACGATCGGTTGTACCTGAACGGCCATCCGCAGGTGGCGCTGGCGTTGGGGCTTGGTGGTGTGCAGCTGCCGGGCAATTGGCCGGCGTTGGAGCGTTGGTCGCAAACGAACGGCTTGCGCCGTGGCGTGTCGGTGCACGACGTGGAGGAAGCGCTGCGGCGCGAGCGGGAAGGCGCGGATTATGTGCTGTATGGCCATATTTATGCAACGGGCTCGAAGCCGGGTTTGCTGCCGCGCGGGCTGGATGGTTTGCGCGAGCTGACGCGGCGGACGCGGCTGCCGGTTGTCGCCATCGGTGGCATTGTGGCAGCGAACGTACCGGCGGTGCGCGCCGCTGGAGCGACCGGCGTCGCCGTTATGAGCGGTATCTGGGAAGCGGATGATCCCCTGCGGGCGGCGGAGGAATATGCCGCTGCGCTGCAGGGAAAGGGGCAGGAGGAGGAACATGGGCAAAGTTGACGATGTGATCGTGATTGGCGGCGGGGTGATCGGTTGCTCGATCGCTTACCAGCTTGCGGGGCGTGGGCTGGCGGTGACGGTGTTGGAGCGCGGCCGGCTCGGTGGGGAAGCGACGGCGGCGGCCGCCGGGATGCTCGGCGCGCAAGCCGAGATGAACGAAACGGGACCGCTGTTCCAGTTGTCCCGTTGGAGTCGTTCGCTCTTCCCGCAGCTGGCGGAAGAGCTGGCAGCACTGACGGGCGTCGGCATCGGCCTCGTCCGTGAGGGGCTCCTGCACCTCGCCATGGACGAGGTGCAGGAGCGTGAGCTGCGCGGCCGTGCTGCGTTGCAGCAGGCCGCGGGCGAGCCGGCGGCGTGGCTGGACGCCGCCGAAGCTGCCCGGCTGGAGCCTGCGCTCAGCCGGGGGTTGCGCGGGGCGCTCTACCTGCCCGAAGATGGGCAGGTAGAGGCCCCGCAGCTGGCGCGCGCGTTGGCTGCGGGAGCCGCGCTGCGCGGAGCGCACCTGCGGGAGTACACGCAGGTGCGGGAGCTGCTCGTCGAGCGGGGGCGTGTCGTCGGGGTATTGACCGACGACGGCCCGCGCTACGCCGAGCGGGTGGTAGCGGCCGCAGGCGTATGGAGCGGCCGGCTGCTGGGCGGCATCGGGGCGGAGCTGCCGCTTGTGCCGGTGAAGGGCGAGTGTTTTTCGGTGCTCGCCCCGCCGGGGCTGCTGCGCCGGACGTTGTTTACGCCCGGCTGCTATATCGTGCCGAAGGCCGGGGGCCGGCTGGTCGTCGGCGCGACGATGGTGCCCGGCAGCTACGACCGCAGGGTATCGCTGGCGGGGGTCGCCGGCTTGATGCAGACGGCGCAACGGTTGCTGCCCGCGATCGGCGAAGCGGAGTGGGAGCGGGCGTGGACCGGTCTGCGCCCGCAGAGCGCAGACGGGCTGCCGTACCTCGGCGCCGTGCCGGGGTACGAGGGGTTGTACGTGGCGGCGGGGCATTACCGCAACGGGATTTTGCTGGCGCCGGCCACGGGCGTGTGGCTGGCGGCGCTTGTCGCCGGCGGCCCGGCCGAGGCGGCGGAGCTGCTGGCGCGCGAAGAGCGGCAGCGCACTGGCGCCAGCAGTTGGGCCGCGGCGTGCCGAGCAGAGCGCCTGACGGTGGCCGCGCCGGTGGGAGCGGGCGAAGGCGCGTAAGCGGTGTACGGTGTTTGGCTGCGTGGCGATGGGGGACCGTTGGGCTGGTGAGTGCCGAGGGGTGGCGGTGTGCGCACCGGAAGGACGTGACTAAGAGTATCGGGGGCCGGCCGGAGTGTGCCGCGTGAGGGGGAAACAGCGCAAGCTAACGTCTGTGGGCTGAGGCGTGCTGTGCACGCGTAGGTTAATCGCCAGTAAAGCCGGAGGAACTTGGCTAAAATATGCGGTTAGCGCGCAGCCGTGCGGTAGATCGCTTGCGAGGGAGCGGCATATATGCTGTGAAAATGCGGAAAGGCCGCTGATAGTGGCTGCCAAGCGGGCCGTGTGAGGGAGTAAGCACGACTGTCGGCCGGAACGTGCCGCGCACGCGTAGATCGACCGCCGGCGGGGCTGGAAGAAAGGTGCGACGGGCTGAGGTTAATTTTTGCCTGTACTGAACCTCGGTATGGTGGTTAACAAGCTTGGTTGTGAGGAGCACTATACGGTGCGGAAAGGCTGCCGATAGTTGGCTGCCAAGCGGGTCCTGTGAGGGAGTAAGCAGGAACGTGCCGTGTACGCGCAGGTCGACTGCCGGCGGAGCCGAAAGGAAGGTGCAGCACAGGCTGAGGTTGATTTTTGCCAGTACTGAACCCTGAGGTTTATGTAAGGTTAACAAGCTTGGTTGTGAGGAGCGCTATACGTTACGGAAAGGTTGCCGACAGTCAGCTGCCAAGCGGGCTGCGTGAGGGCAAACGCATGACTTCCGGCCGGAACGTGCTCTGCACGCGAAGGTCAACCATCGACGGAGCCGGGAGGAAGGTGCGGCACGGGCTGAGGTTTATTTTTACCTGTACCGAACCCCGGTATAGTTTATATAAGATGAACCAGCTTGGGACATGCGGCGGCAGCGTTGCAGGCCAGGTTGGAGATAACGGATAAGGAGGCTGCGCACCCATGAAGCTGCAGATCAACGGGGAAGCGCTGGAGGTGCCGGATACCGTGACGACGGTGACGGGGTTGCTGGAGCATTATCAGCTTGGCGGCAAGATGCTGGTTGTGGAGTTGGATGGCGTCATTTTGGACCAAACGGCGCACGGACATACGAAGCTGCCGGAGGGCAGCAAAATCGAAATCGTTCATTTTGTTGGAGGAGGCTAAATCATATGCTGCAAATCGGACCTCATCAATTTACGTCCCGGCTGCTGTTGGGCACGGGCAAGTTCCCGGATTTTCAGGTGCAAAAACAGGCGGTTGCGGCCAGCGAAGCGCAAATTTTAACGTTTGCGGTGCGGCGGATGAATATTTTTGAAGCGAGTCAGCCGAATTTTTTGTCGCTGTTGGACACGACGGCTTTTACGCTGCTGCCGAATACGGCCGGAGCCAAAACCGCTGAGGAAGCGGTGCGCATCGCCAAGCTGGCGAAGGCTTCGGGGCTGTGCGACATGATCAAGGTCGAGGTGATCGGCGATGACAAGACGCTGCTGCCCGATCCGCTGGAGACGCTGCGAGCGTCGGAGATGCTTTTGGAGGAAGGGTTTATCGTGCTGCCGTACACGTCGGATGATGTGCTGCTGGCCAAGCGCTTGCAGGAGTTGGGTGTGCACGCGATCATGCCCGGCGCTTCACCGATCGGTTCGGGGCAAGGCATCATCAATCCGTTGAACCTGAGCTTTATCATCGAGCAGGCGACGGTGCCGGTGATCGTCGATGCAGGCATCGGTGCACCTTCGGACGCTGCGTTGGCGATGGAGATGGGGGCGGACGGCGTGCTGCTTAATACGGCGGTATCGGGGGCCAAGGACCCTGTCAAAATGGCGCTGGCGATGAAGCTGGCGATCGAGGCCGGTCGGGCCGGTTTGGAGGCGGGGCGGATTCCTAAAAAGCGCTACGCTTCGGCGAGCAGTCCGGTGGAGGGTTTTAGCCGGGTGTAGGCGGTGATCATCGGTGGGTGATCCGGTGTCGTGGCTGTCGTGTGGGAACTGCTGGGAGCCAACATTTGGGGGCGCAGTCGCACATCGGTATTGCTTGATGGTTGCTGAACATGCGCAGCGATGGAGGGCGAGTGTGGCTGCTTGACTGTTGAATATGCAGAGTAAGGGAAGGCATTTGAAAGCTGCTTTGCTGTTCACTGTGCGTGGCAATGTAAATGTTGGGTTCATTAGTAGTTCTGTATAGTAATACTATAGGGTGCTGAACTGCGGTGAGTGTCGTAAGGTGGCTGTCAGGTTTGTGTGTTTTATGGATAGTATTTGGCGTAGTTTTATGTGGTGCTGCGTTTGAGTGAAGGGGGTTGCGTGGCTCCGTAAGGTGTTGCGCAACACAACTACGCCGGTTGTTGGCGGATAGGCGCGGCTGTGCGCGCTTGCTTTTTACATGTCAAATGATCGACAGGGAGATGACGGAATGGCTGTGCCAAAAGCATTGACGATTGCCGGCTCGGACAGCGGGGGTGGCGCAGGGCTGCAGGCCGATCTCAAAACGTTTCAGGAGCTAGGCGTGTACGGGATGTCGGCGGTGACGGCGGTGACGGCGCAAAATACGCTGGGCGTGCATGGGGTATACCCGTTATCCGCAGAGGCGGTTGAGCGGCAGCTCCACGTGCTGGGCGAGGATTTGTTGCCAGATGCGGTGAAGACCGGCATGTTGTATGACAGCGACCTGATTCGCGTGACGGCCGAAGCGGTTCGGCGGTTCGGTTGGAGCCGGCTGGTGGTCGATCCGGTGATGATTGCTAAGGGCGGCGCTGAGCTGCTGCGCTCAGAGGCTGTGGCGGCGCTGGTTGGACGGCTGTTGCCGCTGGCGGCGCTGGTAACGCCGAACATTCCCGAGGCGGAGGCACTGAGCGGTTTGCGTATTAGCGACGACGCTTCGCGCCGCGCCGCTGCGTTGCGCATTCGGGCGTTTGGCGCTGCCTGTGTCGTGATTAAGGGCGGGCATGATGAAGGGGATGCGGCGCAGTCGACGGATCTTTTGTACGATGGGGAACGGTTTGTGATGTTTACTGCTCTGCGGCTGGCGACGCGGCATGCGCATGGCACAGGCTGTACGTTCGCCGCCGCCGCCGCCGCGGGTCTGGCGGCCGGGCTGGAGGTTGTGGAGGCGGTTGGGTTGGCGAAGCGTTTTGTGCACGCGGCGTTGGCTGTGCCGCTTGAGTTGGGTGGCGGGCATGGGCCGACCAATCATTGGGCGTATCGGCAACAGGCGGCGGAAGGGGCTGTTGCTGGTTTTGCTGGTGTGATTGGCGGTGTAGATGCAGGTGTAAGAGCAGATGTGGGTGCAAGTGTAAGGGCAAATGCGGGTGAAAATGCAAGAGCAAATGTGAGTGCAAGTGCGGGTGTGAGTACAAATGCAAATGCCAGTGCAAGTACCAAGGTAAGTGCAAATGATGATGCAAGTGCTGACGCAGGCGATGCTGGCCGGGAGGTGATGTCATGAACCCGGAACAGTTGCGCGCTGCATTGCGCGTGTATTTGGTGTTGGGCAGCCCGAACTGTGCAGGTCGCGATCCGGTGCAGGTGCTGGCGGCTGCGCTGGATGGCGGAATTACGATGGTGCAATTCCGCGAGAAGGGTCCCGGGGCGCTGGAGGGTGCGTCCCGGCTTGCTCTGGGCGGCGCGCTGCGCCGCCTGTGCACCCAGCGCGGCGTCCCGTTCATCGTCAACGACGATGTGGCGCTCGCGCTGGAGCTTGGGGCCGATGGCGTGCATATCGGCCAGGAGGATGAGCCCGCAGCGCTCGTGCGGCAGCGGGCCCCGGGCCTGATTGTGGGCGTGTCTGCACACAATCAGGCCGAGGCGGAATCGGCGGTGGCCGCAGGCGCCGATTATTTGGGCGTCGGGCCCCAGTATGTCACGCGCACGAAGCTTGATGCGCGTGAGGTGCAGGGGCCCGCAGGGCTGCGGCGGATGCGGGATGCCGGCATCCGCGCGCTGCTTGTCGGCATCGGGGGCATCGATGCCGGGAACGCCGCCGCCGTCCTTGCGGCCGGGGCGGACGGCGTGGCGGTGGTCAGCGCGCTGACGCAAGCGCGTGACCCGCGCGCCGCGGCGGCAGAACTCAGCCGTGTGACGGCCGCGCCGCTGCGCGGCTAACTCCAGCAGAAACGCAGCGCGTCGGACAGTACGCTGTGGGATGTCCACTACCAAGCAAAGCCTGCTACTGTGCAGCACCCATCGCCAGCTATCGGTCGACATCGCACTAGTCAAAGTCTGCCACTGTTCAGCGCCCAGCGCATGGCCCCACCGATCATTGCGCAACACCCATCACCGGCCATCGGGCCACGCTCGCCGACCAAAGTCTGTCACTGTGCCCCATCACCGGCCACCGAGCCACACCGCACTGGTCCAGTCTGCCACTGCGCAGCACCCATCGCCAACCATCGGGGCCGGAGCCTAGCCTGCACCGGCAAAGCCCGTCACTATGCAACGCGTCCCTGCCATCGCGCGTCACATCATCGTCACAGCCGGCCAGCGACTTTCTTTTAGATATACAAGCATAACTGATCGGCGCGGAAACTTTTACTCAAGCGCGGTTGCTTATCTTTAATAGACGACAACGGGAGTTTTTCTGATAACCATTTATGATACGGAGGGATTTCATTGACAACGAACCAGCAAACGCCAGAAGTGCAAACTTCGTCTTTTCCGGGCAGCCGCAAGGTGTATGTGGAGGGCTCGCGGCCGGATATCCGCGTTCCGATGCGCGAGATCGCGTTGGGCTCATCGACGAACCTGCAGGGTGAGGAGGAGGCAAATGAGCCGGTCCGCGTGTATGACACGAGCGGCTTGTACACGGATCAGGCGCAAGCAACCGATATCCGCAAGGGTTTGCCGGCCAATCGTCTGGCTTGGATCACGGAGCGTGGTGATGTAGAGGGCTACGAAGGGCGCGAGGTGAAGCCGGAGGACAACGGTTTGTCGAGCCCCGGGGCCAAAGGCGCCGCCGAGGTGTTCCCGGGCCTGCAGCGCCGTCCGCTGCGCGCCAAGCCGGGGCGCAATGTGACGCAAATGCACTATGCCCGTCAGGGCATCATCACGCCGGAGATGGAATACATCGCGATCCGCGAGAACGTGAAGCCGGAGTTTGTGCAGGGCGAGGTGGCGCGGGGCCGGGCGATCATTCCGTCGAACATCAACCATCCCGAAAGCGAACCGATGATTATCGGCCGTAATTTTTTGGTCAAAATCAACGCCAACATCGGCAATTCTGCCGTCGCCTCCTCGATTGAGGAAGAAGTGGAAAAAATGACGTGGGCCACCCGCTGGGGCGCGGATACGATCATGGACCTGTCGACCGGCAAAAACATTCACACAACCCGCGAATGGATCGTCCGCAACTCGCCGGTGCCCGTCGGCACGGTGCCGTTGTATCAGGCGCTGGAAAAGGTCAACGGCAAAGCCGAGGACCTGACGTGGGAGGTGTACCGCGATACGCTGATCGAGCAGGCTGAGCAGGGTGTGAGTTATTTTACCATTCATGCCGGGGTGCTGCTGCGCTACGTGCCGCTGACGGCAAAACGCGTAACGGGGATTGTGTCGCGCGGCGGCTCGATTATGGCCGCTTGGTGTCTGGCGCACCACAAGGAAAATTTCCTGTATACGCATTTCGAGGAAATATGCGAGATTATGAAAGCTTACGATGTTGCGTTTTCGTTGGGCGACGGCTTGCGCCCGGGTTCGATTGCCGACGCCAATGACGAGGCGCAGTTCGCCGAACTGGAGACCTTGGGCGAGTTGACGCAAATCGCCTGGAAGCATGATGTGCAGGTGATGATCGAAGGACCGGGTCATGTGCCGATGCATATGATCAAGGAAAATATGGACCGCCAACTGGAGGTGTGTCAGGAAGCGCCGTTTTACACGCTCGGGCCGCTGACGACGGACATTGCACCGGGCTACGACCATATTACGTCGGCGATTGGCGCGGCGATGATCGGTTGGTTTGGCACAGCGATGCTGTGCTATGTGACGCCGAAGGAGCATCTGGGCCTGCCGAACAAAAACGACGTGCGCGAAGGCGTCATCACCTACAAAATCGCTGCTCACGCTGCCGATCTTGCTAAAGGCCATCCGGGCGCGCAGGTGCGCGACAATGCTTTGTCCAAGGCGCGTTTTGAATTTCGTTGGCGCGACCAGTTCAATCTGTCGCTCGACCCGGAGCGGGCGATTGAATACCACGATGAGACGCTGCCGGCCGAAGGCGCGAAAACGGCGCACTTCTGCTCGATGTGCGGACCGAAGTTTTGCAGCATGCGCATTACGCAGGATATTCGCCAATACGCCCATCAGCAAGGGCTGGAGGAGGAAAAAGCGCTGCAAAGCGGGATGGAGGAGAAGGCCCGCGAGTTCCGCGAGGCGGGGAGCAAGATTTACAGCTAAGCTGGGGCGGCTGCGCCCGGCATAAATAACAAGCGTCTTTGCCTATTGCGGCAGAGGCGTTTTTTGTTTGCTGCCTATCGATCGGTTTACGATTTCTTGTCACCTCAACTTTCGCCGAGCGAAAGTCGGCTGAACTGACCTGTATCCTATTGGACCAGGGGGGTTATATTTTTTCACCCTACCCAGGGGGGTATCAAGTGTGTATGATGGTTAGGAAAACGTTTTCCTAACTATTATTCCCCAAAAAAGGGCATTGTTCAAAAGCTTGTGTTCGCATTCGCGTTCCCTTTTTCATGAGTTTTTGTTCGTGCGATGTAAGACTTTAGGAGGTGATGGCCATCGAGGCATGACTGCGACTGCGCTTGCGCTTTACACAAGTTTCAGATTTTTTGAAGGTTAAAAATGGGAACACATGAATTTAAAAGGAGAGATCATTAATGAATGCTACATGGACCCGAACCCGCAGCGCCTTGCGCAAAGGATTTGGCCAGAAGACGTTAGTGCTGATGCTGACGCTCGTGATGGCGATGCCTTTTATCGTAGCGGGAACTGCTTCTGCGGATTTCGGTACAAGCAAGGTATTGGTGAACCAGATCGGCTATCTTCCGCTGGCTAACAAAGTAGCGACGATTGTCACCCCTACGACCATGACAACAGGCACCACCTTTAAAGTTATTAATACATCAACGAATATGGTTGTTAAAACCGGGACTACCACGGTAAAAGGTATGGATAACGCTTCCGGCGATTTTGTGCATAAAGCGGATTTCTCCGATGTAACCGCTCTGGGAACTTATCGCGTAGAAGTTCCGGCTCTGACCACAGGAGGCGTTAGCGTTAATTTTGTGATCGCCAATGACATCTATCCAGATCTTCCGAAAGACGCCATGGGGTATTTTTATTTCCATCGTCTCGGTGCGGATCTTGACGGATTCTCCGGCACGCCTTACTACCGCAAAGCGATTCACGACTGGAACACAGCTATCTCTTGCTACTATCCACGCGGAAACGATGCATATGATGGACCGATCTATCCGACAACGATTCCGAGCGACTGGTGCGGCGGGGAAAAACTGAATGTGAAAAACGCTTGGGCCGATGCGGGCGACTTCGGTACGTATCCGGTCAACCACGCGATTTCGGCTTGGACCCTATTGAATTTATATGAAGTCGACCCGACGATTCTGCCGAACAATTCATTAAACGTGTCTCCTGCTGAGAAAACGAACGGCGTGTCAGATTTGTTGGACGAAGTCAACTTTGGTTCTACTTATTTGAGAGGCATGCTTCCAACCAATACATCGCTGCTCGCTTCCCATAAGATCACGAATGATGATTTCGGGATCCGTCCGGGCATTGACCCGTGGTGGCAAGATTCCTGGACTGTGCAAAAAGATACGTTCTACAACTGGAATGTGTCCAATGGCACAGGAAATCCAACGCAAATTTTCTCCTCTAACATGGAAGGTCTCGTTCACTTTGAGAATAAAATGAACGATTACATCCTGAATGGCCCCTTGCCAATCGGCCAAACAAGAAACACGCTTCGTTATGCACAGCCACCTTCAACTGCAGCGACTTACGCCGTAGCGCGCGTTGCCGCTCAATTGGCACGGACGCTTTCCGCAAGCACCGATCCTACGACGTTATCGGATGCACAAAAATATTGGGCTACGGCGAAAGATGCTTGGCAGCGCGCAACGACCCTGCCGACGATCATCAGAAATCAGGTCGACCACCCGGCAGGCGACCCGAATTCCCGGCAATTTGAATCGCCAGGCGGCGGTGACTACCCGGATGCCGTAATTACAGACGATAAGTACGCAGCGGCTGTTGAAATGTATCTGACCGCAAATAAGCTTGGCGATGCCAATAAAGCGGCGTATAAGAGCGCTGTCACCGGTGCAGGAGCCGAGTATAAAAAGGTTGCGTTATTTGACTGGCAATCCAGCGGTCCGTCCGGCTCCTTGTCATTGATTACCGTACCAAACGATCTTCCGGCTGCCGACATTACGTCCATTGAAAATAACGTATTGGCATTTGCCGACACTCAATTGGCTACGATCGCCAGCGAAGGATATCCGACGCCGCTGGCGCCAATCTGGAATGCAGCGGCTAACCGTTATGAATATGACTGGGGTTCCAACGCGCTTGTCGTGAACAAAATGATCATGCTGGGCCATGCGTTTGAAATTACCAAAAAGCGGGGAACGCCGGACTTGAAATACCTGAAAGGTATGTATCAAGCGATGGATTACCTGATGGGTACAAACGCATTAAATATTTCCTTCGTCACAGGTTACGGCCAGTTCTATGAAAAAGTGACACATGACCGTTTGGCTTACAATCTGTACCACTTCGATAACATCCCTTATCCAAAGGGCTGGTTGGCTGGCGGTCCCAACAACGCTTCCAATAGCGACGGCGTTACGCCTACAGGTCTGCCTCCTGCCAAAACGTATGCCAGCTACGGCACGGACGGCAACGTTCAAGCATTCGCTTCCAAAGAAAATACGATTAACTGGAACGCTCCTCTTGCATGGGTTGCTGCCTACATGAACGCTAACAAAAGCTATCTGGTCGGTTCAACGCTGGGCACCAGCACCTTGAGCGCTGCGGCGGGCAACGCATCCGCGAGTATTACCTGGACGGCAGCAACAGGCGCTACCAGCTACACGCTGCAAACGTCTCCGACAACTGCCGGTACTTTCTCCAATGTGAGCGGCGCTGTCAACACCACGGCTCTTAGCTTTAATGCTTCCGGTTTGACCAACGGCACACCGTATTGCTATCGTGTCATCGCGTCCAACGGCTCGTCCACGACGACTTCCAACGTCGTTTGCGTGACGCCGAATGTTTCGCTAGGCACCAGCACCTTGAGCGCAACGGCGGGCAACGCATCCGCGAGCATTACCTGGACGGCAGCAACAGGCGCTACCAGCTACACGCTGCAAACGTCTCCGACAACTGCCGGTACTTTCTCCAATGTGAGCGGCGCTGTCAACACCACGGCTCTTAGCTTTAATGCTTCCGGTTTGACCAACGGCACACCGTATTGCTATCGTGTCATCGCGTCCAACGGCTCGTCCACGACGACTTCCAATGTCGTTTGCGTGACGCCGAATGTCTCGCTGGGCACCAGCACCTTGAGCGCAACGGCGGGCAACGCATCCGCGAGTATTACCTGGACGGCAGCCACGGGCGCTACCAGCTACACGCTGCAAACGTCTCCGACAACTGCCGGCACTTTCTCCAATGTGAGCGGCGCTGTCAACACAACGGCTCTTAGCTTTAATGCTTCCGGTTTGACCAACGGCACACTGTACTGCTATCGCGTCATTGCGTCCAACGGTTCTGCCACGACGACTTCCAACGTCGTGTGCGTGACGCCTCAAGGCGGGTCCACACCTACATTTACGCTGGAGTACCACCGCGATACGGACGGCAATGCTACGGACAATAAGGTTCATGCCTTCTTCCGCATTACCAATACAAGTCCAGCGGGGTCCCCGGCAGTCAACTATTCGGACTTGAAAATTCGCTATTGGTACACCAAAGGCACGACAACGGCTGAGAACTTCACGAGCGACTACGCTGCTGTCAATACCAGCAATGTACTTGGCGGAACGTTCCCATGGAGCCCAGCCGTCACAGGAGCCGACACGTATCTGGAAATCGGCTTCAAACCGGGGCCGACGCTGGCCGCAGGTGCCAACAGCGGTGAAATCCAAGGTCGGGTCAATAAAGTCGACTGGTCGAACTACAGTGAAGCCGACGATTATTCGTACCTGCCGAATCAATACAGCTTTGCTACGAACAACAAAGTAGCTCTTTATTATCAGGGACAACTGGTTTGGGGAACAGAGCCGAGCTCTCCGGGAATTCCAGCCGCTCCGGCTTCCCTTACAGCAACAGCTGGCAACGGCAGCGTCACACTGACCTGGCCGGCTTCCAGCTACGCCACGAGCTACACGGTCTACCGGAGCACAACCAACGGCAGCGGATATGCCGCCCTTTCAGCCGGCACCGGTATTTCTGGAACTACATTCACCGATACGACTGCAACTAACGGAGTAACGTACTACTACGTAGTACGGGCTGCGAATAGCGCCGGCTCCAGCGGCAACTCGCCGCAAGCGAGCGCCACGCCTAACGCAACTGTCACAAACTTGGCTGTACAGTATCGCGCTATGGATACAGATTCGGGCAATAATCAAATTCAGTTTACCGTATCGATCAAAAACAATGGAGCTACAGCTGTTAACTTCAGCGATTACAAAATCCGCTATTACTTCACGAGCGACGGCGCTACTTCATTTAATGTTTTCTGCGACTGGGCTTCAGATAGCAGCACAAACCAATGCGGAAACGTAACCCGACAAGTCGTAGCATTAGCAACGCCTGTAGCGGGTGCAACCCATTACGTGGAAATCGGCTTTTCCTCCGGTATGGGTCAGGTTCCTGCCGGTACGGTTAGCGGGAATGTTCAAATCCGCGTTCACAAAAGCGATTGGACAAACTTCACGGAAGCGGGCGATTACTCCTTCGATCCATCCAAAACGTCGTTGACGGATTGGAATAAAGTCACCTTGCTGAATGCGTCGAATGCGATTCTTTGGGGAACTGCTCCTTAATCCATCACTAGTCTAGTAGGTAATCAAATAAGGCGGGGCTTCTCCGTGCAGGCGTTACACACAGTCTGCCGGAGGAGTCCCGTTTTTATTTTATTCAATATTTCTCCTGTTCCTTCATCACCTGTTCGATCCCCAGCAAAATCACCTTTAAGCCGAAATCAAACGCCGTGTCGCTTCCCATCAGCTCGAACAGATTGTTGGTAAACATCCTCCGAAACAGCCCCGCATCCGCATCGCTCATGGCATCGAGAAGTTGGGTCATGTCCTCGCCCGGCAGCGTTTCCTGAGCCTGCAGCATCGCAGACACATTGCGCTCATGCTGATAGTCGTCGAGAACGAAGTAGAAGACGAAGTTTACCAGGGTGGTAACGACTTGCATTTTCTGATCTTGTTCGAGCGGCGTCTCTTCCACGCAGAGCAGCATACGGTTGGTAAACCGGATAATGTCCGGTTCGTGGGGCAGCGTCATCATCATAAGCTGCGTAGAGCAGGGATACCGGCGGAGCACCTGTCGTACCGTAACCGCCAGCGCTGCCAACTGTTCTTTCCAGTCCCCCTCGGAGTGAAATTCCTCCAGAATGATTTTCGATATCTGATTGGCTAGACGTTGGTAAAGGTGCTGCTTGCTCTTGAAGTACCAGTAGAGCGAAGGGGCCTGAATCCCCAGCCGGTCGGCCAATCGCCGCAAGCTGAATTTCTCGATGCCTTCCTCGCCGAGAAGCTCCCACGAGGCTTTCAAAATTTTATCCTCTGAAATTTGGGGTTGCTGTTTTTTCATCGGTATCCGCCCTTTTATCTAACAGTGTAAGTTTTTACTTTACAGATCCATATGTTCATGATATCATCTTACACTGTAAGGTTCAATCTTACACTGTTAGTTTGAAGGGGCAACAACACTTTGGAAGACCTCCCAATAAATCAAGAAAGAAGTGATCCGCATGGAAACCGCCAATCTCCATTACTTTGAAAAAGCGCCAATCGCCAAAGCCGTAGCTCACTTTGCGGTGCCGATGATGTTGGGCACGTCCATGAGCGTTATCTATTCCATTTTGAACGCCTATTTCCTTGGCACCTTGAATAATACGGCCATGTTAACTGCGCTCGCGCTAACCTTGCCGCTATTCGCGGGCATTATGGCGCTGGGCAACCTGATCGGCATTGGCGGCGGTGCATTTATCTCCCGTTTGCTGGGAGAGAAAAACTATGATGAGGTCAAGCATGTGTCCTCATTTGCTTTTTACAGCAGTCTCGTTCTCGGCCTGATTGTGATGACCGTCGGGCTCCCGTTGATCGATCCGATCGTGCATGGACTGGGGGCAACACCTGATTCCTTCGGGTTTACCAAAGATTATGTCAGGATCATGTTGATCGGCTCGCCGGTTGTCGTTTTGTTTTTTACGCTGGAAAATATCGTGCGCGCGGAAGGTTCAGCCATTACGTCGATGGTCGGTATGATACTCAGTGTGGTCGTCAATATTATTCTTGATGTGCTGGTTATCTTCGTGTTCCATTGGGGTGTGATTGGCGTGGCGTCGGCTACCGTTGTTTCGAATCTGGTTGCGAGTGCCTTTTACGCTTTCCATTTGGGTGTGAAGAGCCCCTTCTTGACCGTCTCCGTCAAATGGTTTAAGGCGAGCAAGGACATTTTGAGCAATGTATTTAAAATCGGCGTTCCCGTCTTTATTATGAGCATCTTCTTGGGCGCCATGTCGCTTATCTTTAACCATTTTCTGGTTGAATACGGAGAGCAGGCCGTGGCGGGGTACGGCATTTCATCCCGTTTATTGCAATTTCCCGAGTTTGTTCTGATGGGTTTATGCGAAGGTGTCGTGCCGTTGATTGCCTTCTCGTTTACAGCGAATAAATTGCGCATGAAGCATACGATTGCGTTTACGATTAAAACGATTGTAGCCTTAGCCGTTGTGTTCGGCGTTATCGTTTATCTGATTTCCGACCTGTTGATCGGTTTATTTACGAATGATCCGCAGTTAATTGAAATGGGCAGCTATATTTTGCATGTGACGTTTTTGTCGTTGTTCATAACAGGCATGACCTCGTTGTTTACGGGAATTTTCCAGGCGACAGCGCAAGGGACCGCAGCCTTTATTATGTCCATCATTCAAGGGATTACGCTGATTCCGGTGCTGTTTATCGCCAATCGGCTGAATGGCTTCCACGGGGTGGTCTGGTCGCTCATCATTGCCGATGCCGTTGCGTTCCTTGTGGGCGCCACGATGTTGTATGTGCTGCGGACCCGATTGCAGCCGGATTTGGAAAGTCTGGTGCAGTAGCGGTTGCGGACCTGCCAACTTCAACAGCGCATGCGCTGGGCATATTTGACATCATCTGCGCCTCGCCGTATGATACGGGTAAACTGAAACAGAGAGAAACCGGCCGACTGGCAGTACCGTCTGCGCGGCAGGCAAGAGGAGGACACACCCGATGTTGGACCCAAGACAAACGAAGCTGGCCGACGTGCTGGTCAATTATTCCGTGAAGGCGAAGCCGGGCGAAAACATCCTGATCGAGGCGTTTGGCATCGATTCTGTGTTCGTCAAGGAACTGGTGAAAAAAGTACATGCCGCCGGAGCGCATCCGTTCGTGCAGCTGCGCGACCATACGGTGTTGCGCCAACTGGTGATGGAGGGCACGGAGGCGCAAATTCAGGCGTGGGCCGACATCGACGCTTACCAGATGAAGCTGATGCAAGGCTACATCGGTGTGCGCGGCGGCGCAAACATCAACGAGATGTCCGATATTCCGGCCGACCGGATGAAGCTGTACAACTCGATTTACAGCCGGCAGGTGCATTTTGATATCCGCGTGAAGGACACGCGCTGGGTGGTGCTGCGCTACCCGACGCCGTCGATGGCCCAATTGGCCGGGATGAGCACGGAGGCGTTCGAGGCGTTTTATTTTCAGGTGTGCACGATGGATTACAGCAAAATGTCGCGGGCGATGGACGCGCTGAAGGCGCTGATGGACCGCACCGATCGCGTGCGGCTGGTCGGGCCGGGCACGGACCTGCGCTTTTCGATCAAGGGCATCGGCAGCGTCAAATGCGACGGCGAGTTGAACATTCCCGATGGCGAGGTGTATTCCGCCCCGGTGCGCGATTCGGTGAACGGCGTCATCAGCTTCAATACGCCTACGCCGCATGACGGCTTTACGTTCGAGAACATCCGCTTGGAATTTGAAAACGGCAAAATCGTCAAAGCGACCGCCAACGATACGGCGCGGATCAACGACATTCTCGATATCGACGAAGGCGCGCGGTATGTCGGCGAATTTGCGATTGGCGTCAACCCGTACATTCAGCATCCGATGAAGGATACGCTGTTCGACGAAAAGATCGACGGCAGCTTCCATTTTACGCCGGGCAACTGCTACGACGACGCTTACAACGGCAACCGCTCGTCGCTGCATTGGGACATCGTGAACATTCAACGCCCTGATTACGGCGGCGGCGAAATCTGGTTTGATGACGTGCTGATCCGCAAGGACGGCCGTTTCGTTGTGCCGGAGCTGGAGCAGCTTAATCCTGAGAATTTGAAGGATTAGACGGGCGGGCCCGAACATTTGCGGGCGATGGGCAGCTTGATACATAAAGAAACGTCCCGGATTTGAAATGTCATCCATCGTTTTGGAGGACGATTCAATGATCCGGGACGTTTTTTTGCAGGGAGATATTGAAGTTGTCGGCCAGGGCGTTCAGTTGTTTATTCATTTATTTTTCATAAAACCGATGATGCCCAATACAAGAAAACAAAGACCTGCAACCATCTTGAGAGTGAAATTAAGATATATACTGGTCATATTAAGAATCTCATTTTTGGGATGATAATCAAACCATAGGCCCGTAAAGGCTAGAAGAATCATCAAACAAGAAAAAGCAATAATAAAAATATAACGTTTTATAATAGCCACCTCCTAAATTTAATCAAGCAATGATATTGAAAATCATACCATAATTATAATAGTATATTATTATTTTTATTTTAAAACTTTATTTAATAAATATTACATTTTATGGTATAATTATTTGGAATTTATCCCAATTTAGGAGTGGTTTATTTTGAAGAGGTCCAAGCTACTAATCTCAGCCATGATTCTTTCAGTATTTTTTGCAACATGCGTACCCGTTGCCGTTGCACAATCCCCGGAAATCCAATCCAATCAAACCAAAAATGTTGAACAATTCGATATCATTACTTTAGCTCTAAATAGCGACGGAGTTTATGTACCTAGCGGTTATAAGACTGTAACTGCAATTTCTACAATTGAAACTCAAGGTGCACAAGTAGCAACAAATGTTTCGGTTGTAGAAGATTATTATGACCTGAACAATAATTTTATTAATAGCCAAGTTAAACATGAAGAATTTCAAAATAATTTAAATACGGGGGAAGCTAAAGTATTGAAACAAAACAAAACATTCGTGAAAGCACAAAATACTGCACCAACGGTAATTACTACAGTAGCTTCTGCCAAGATTACTGCAGATAATAAATTTCATTTGTTCACATTAACTGATGGTGAAAAAGATAATCTTGAGAAGAAAGTTAACGAAATTGTCCAAACCTTAGATAAAGGACAATTAACTGACACTAAGGGTGTAACACAAGTAGACATCGATAAAGTAAAAGCCACAGTGGCACAACTTCAAACGCGTGCTAGTGCATTATCTGCAAGTTCTTCCGTGGCAATGGCCGGAGCCTATGATAATTACTATAATTATGACTACAGTACCGGTAATTATTTAGTCCAGACTTTATCTGCCCAAGCGCATAATTACCTTCGCTACACCGGGTCGACTTCTGGCAATAGTACAGCCTCCAATTCCTTTAACACATTCAAGGGATACATTGATAATTATGAACAAACAACTCAGACCTATATGGACGGTGCAACTATGTCTGAACTTGTAGGCTGGGCTTTTACTTTAGCTGCTCTGATCACTATGGTTACGGGGTTTGCCTCTGGACCTGTGGGATGGATTGCAATTGTTTCATATTATGGAGGTGCCCTTGCGACTTTTGGTGGTTATACATCAACTGCTTACGCAACAGTTAGTAGACTAAATCTAAGTCAGGTTGCAGCTCAGTATTTATCGAATGCTAGAACAATAAATTTCAACGGCGGCACGTATTGGCCAAATTCGTCTCTTTCTGTTGTAACGGGGTTCTAATATGGTGCGAAATTTAGTTGACTAAACGATTAGTAGTTTAAATCAGTATACCGCCTTGCGTTCCGTCGCTTGGCGGTTTCTTTTTGCCGTGGTCAGGAACACAGCAAATCCAATCTGATCCGGGTGCTTCACATACCGCCCGGAACCTCGGAAGGATCAGCGACCTGCCACCAGTGGCTTTCCCGCCGGGAGTGCTGGCGACTGGCCAACCCTGAACGAACAGGCTGCGCCGTTCGATTCGTTGGTCAGCCAGCCAGCGCCCCGGCGCCGGGAGAAACTACGTCTGATCCCGAAGACGCTTTCGATGCGTCGTCAGCGGCTTTGTCTTTTGTCTCCCTTTTCGCTTGTGCGAATGAACTCTGGATTGGCATAACACCAAATTCATAATTGAAAGGGCGTGTTCCGTATATCTGAAAAACTGTTGATACCGAGTTTAATTTTTGTTTGTATAATCATCATATATTGTTTTGTGTTCATTTCTGGCAGAGTAAGCAAACGAGCCGCCTTGATTACATTAGAAAATGTACAAGTTCAGAACAAACGGGAAGATAAGTGGAGGCCTTCCGCAAATTCAGCTGGGGTTATGGCTTATTGGGGCTTGTTTCTGCTTGAAGATGGAACCACCCTCGAATTGAAGATGACGAAGTATGAGGATTTTGAAAGATTAAAGATTGCTGCACGAGGAACGTTGACCTATCAAAAAAAGCGTATATTTCTACTATTCGTGAAATTTGAGGCAAGAATTGTATAGCTTCTTTCTAAAGTAGAAGTTCATTTCTACCGTCTTGCGACTAGCGCCAGGCGGTTTCTTTTTCTGTGCAAGAACATGCTTTCATGTCGAGGGTTGCGGTGGTAAGCCATGGATGTTTTGTCTATCGAAGATGAACACGATATGCACTCTACCCACAAAACAACAAACCCAATTAACCCGCAGGGGCACATTTTTTCACCCTAGATGGTCTATAGGGGCGGCGATATAGTAGGGGTATCCCCTCTTGTCTTTGCGGAAAGTTGGTGAAAGCGTTTCAGAATGGAGACGCCGGGCCGGCTGGACGAAGGACGTTTTTTTGCCGGATACGGTTAGCTTGGGGCCGAGCTACGGTAGAAGGAGGTGCTGTGCGCTGAAATAAACGCGCGTTTACAGCGGCGTGAAGGTTGAGACTTCCGTCCGCGCAAGCGTTGTGATTTTGAACAGGGAGATGATTCATTCGTGAAAGAGAAGAAGTGGGTCCGCCGGCTGGTGATGGTGTGGGTGGCGGTGTTGATGGTCGTTCCATTTTTCGCTTCGGTGTCGTATGCCGATTTTGATACGGGCAACATTCGGGTGAACCAGATCGGTTATGAGCCGGATGCGGACAAGATCGCCACGGTCATCATTCCGTCAGCGAGCGCTTCGCCGTCGACGCCGCTCAGTTGGCAGCTGCTCGACTATTATAATCATGTGGTGATGTCCGGTATGACGACCAACGTCGGTCTGGATGCGGCTTCGGGCGATTATGTGCACAAGATTGATTTTTCCGCATTCAAGGCGGTAGGCAGCGACTACAAGCTGGCGGTCGATACGCTGGGCACAAGCGTCTATTTTGACATTCAGCCGGATTTGTATCCGGCGTTGCCTGCGGAGGCGATGAACTATTTTTACTTTCACCGCATGGGTGATCCGACGGTAGCGCAATATTTGCCGAGTGCGGTATATGCTCGCGCGGCGCTGCATCCGGGGGATTCGGCGGTTGCGTGTCTGGCGATTACGGACAGCGCTGCGCAAAAGGGCTGCGTAGGCACGCTGAACGTAAAAAATTCCTGGGCTGACGCCGGCGATTACGGAATTTATCCGGTGAACCATGCGATTTCGGCGTGGACGCTGATGAACTTTTTCGAGCGATATCCGTCGTCGTTCCCCGACAGCTCGCTGAACTTGCCGGAGCGCGGCAATGGCATTCCCGATATTCTCGATGAGGTTGCTTACGGCTCCACCTATATGTACGGCATGTTGCCGGCGACGGGGCTGGCCTCGCACAAGGTGACGAATGTGCAGTGGGGCGACGGCTTCAACCAGACGACGGCCGGGTTCGTGAACTATGAGAATACGAGCACGGCACTGGGCGGCCGCAAGGCGCAGCCGACGTCGACGGCAGCGACGTATGCGGTGGCGCGCACGATGGCTCAGCTGTCCCGCGTGCTCAAGCCGTACAACGCCACGCTGGCGGCCAGCTACTGGGCGAAGGCAAAGGATGCGTTCTCGCGGGCGGCGACGCTGCCGGTCATTTATTATTCCGGCACGACAACCGATTCGGTTGGCGGCGGCGATTACGACGATGTAAAAATTACCGACGACCGCTATGCCGCAGCGGTGGAGATGTATTTGACGGCTTACAAAAATGCCGATGCCAATTTGGCCGCTTATCGCACCGAGGTGCGCAATGCCGCGGATTTCAAAAAGGTCGGGCAATTCGACTGGCAGGAGGTCGCCACGACGGGCACGTTGTCGCTGTTGTCCGTGCCGAATGATTTGACGGCCGCCGAGCTGAACGATATGAAAGCGAACGTAGCCACGTATGCGAGCTCGCTGGTCGCGATGCAAAACGCCGAAGGTTATCCGGCTTTGCTCAGCCCGGGCGCATCGAACCAATATCCGTGGGGCTCGAACTCGTTTATCGTCAACCGGATGATGGTGCTCGGTTATGCCTACGATCTGTCCAAAGCGAGCGGCGCGCCGAATCTGGGCTATCTCAAGGCGATCAACCGCGGCATGGATTATCTGATGGGCACGAATGCGATGAAGCTATCTTACATTACAGGTTATGGCGAATATTATGAAGCCGATACGCATGATCGGTTCGCTTGGGTCGCTTCGGGCAAAAGAACGCGCACGACGCCATATCCGCGCGGCTGGCTGTCCGGCGGTCCGAACAATGACGTCATCAACGACGGCATCGCCGGGGGCACGGGACGTCCCGGTACGCCAACCGGCATGCCGCCGGCCAAAAGCTACGCCGGGCCAAATAGCGCGCCCGAAGCCTGGGCGTCGAAGGAAAATACGATCAACTGGAACGCTCCGCTGGTCTGGGCGGCGCAATACATCCGCAACAATCAAAACGATTTGTACACCGGCTTTAGCCTGACGTCTTCCTACGGACCTTCCTCGGCGATTCGGCTGACTTGGCTTTCCCAGGGCACAGGTTATACGTACGATGTGTATGTTTCCGATCCGTCGACTGGCGCGATGACGCTGTACGGCAATGTCGGAGCGTCGACGACGGTTGATATTTCCCGGCCTTCGTTTGTGCCTTATTATTTCAAGGTGGTTGCCGTTAACGCCAATCCGGCGCTGAACCAAACGAGCCGGGTGCTGCAAGCCAGCGGTTATCCGACGCCGGCGCAGCCGAATATTCAAATTCTGCCGGGCAGCAGCTCGATCGGTTTGACTTTTGATATGACCGGTTCGACGAACGTGGTGATGCGCTCCGAAAACAACAGCACCTGGACGTATCTTGGCGACGGCGTATACGGACCGAGCGGCGGCGGTTACTACTTGGACAGCACGGTACAGCTGAACAAAACGTATTACTACAAGGTCGTGGCAACGGCCTACCGCTATGGCAGTACGGACAGTGCGGTCGTCTCCGGGCGCACGGTGGCGGCTGCGACGAATTATTTTGCCACCTCGCTGGAAAGCGGCCAAACGCAGACGACGTGGGGCGATACGGCCGAAGCGAGCGCCAATATCGGCGGATACTTGCCGACGATTCAGCCGGAGGCGTCCGTGCGGTACAACGAGCTGGCCAAAACAGGCACGGCGGCGCTGATGTTTTCCGGCAAGGATAACAGCACCGGCAGCTCTTACATTCGCTTTAAATCGTTTGATGTCAACATTCCGGTCAACGATCCGAATTTGAAGCTGAATTATTGGTTTTATCCGCAAACGGCTTTGGCTAGAAATGTAATCGTCGATCTGGTGATGACCGATGGCACGTTGATGAGCGACTGCTACGGTTTGAGCGATGCGCAGGGCAACGGCGTAGAGCCATCCTCCGGCCGCGGTACGGTCAATGCTTGGACGCAGGTGCAGTTCAATTTTGCGCCGTATGTGATGGGCAAAACGGTCGACCGCATTCTGATCCACTATAAGGATTGGGAGTACGGCGGCACGACGGGATCATTCCGCGGTTATGTCGACGATATTAAGGTTACGAACTAAGCAGTGCCTCGATTGGCAAAAAAGTAAGCGGCCAGGCCGTCTTGTCCCGGATGTTCCGGGATGGGGCGGCTTTGGCCGCGTTAAGCGAGCTGCACGGGTGGTGGCGCTGGAGCGCCATCCGCAGCGGCAACGCTCAGCCGATCTTGCCGCTGCCGTTCAGCGCCTGGTATTGGCGCGGCGGCAGGCCGACGGTTTTTTTGAACGTGCGGATGAAGTTGGAGTAGTCGTTGAAGCCGGACAGCTGGCAGGCGTCGGTGACGGTGCTGCCGTCGCGCAGCAGGCTTTTGGCCCGGGCAATCCGCTTGAACAGGATGTGCTCGTGGATCGTGCTGCCGGTATGCTTTTTGAACAGCCGGCACAGGTAGGAGCGGTTCATGAAAAATGTCGATTCCAGTGTCTCCAGCGACAGGTCCTGATCGAGATGTCCGTCGATGTAAGCGAGCAGCGCGGTCAGTTTTTCGGGAATGTGTACGGTTTTCTGCGGCTCGTCCTGGCGGCTGAACGCCTGATTGATGAACACCAGCAGCTCGATGAACGTCGTGACGTAGAGGATGTCGGCGCCCGGCGGGGCGTCCGGCTGCTTATGCTGCTTCAGCCGCTCGCAGAGCTGCAGCATCTCCTCGATCTGGTGCGGGTTCATGCGCAGCCGGTTGTTTTCGCCCAAGGCACGTTGGGTGAAGCAATGCAGCAGATCCAGCTGCGGCGAACTGAAAGCGGCGATTGGCCGCGGGTCGAAATGCATGACGATCACTTCGTAGCGCTGGCGCGGCGTGCGGAAGTTCGGGCGGTGCAGCTCGCTGCTGTTCATGACGAGCAGGTCGCCGTGCTGCAGCGGGTATGCTTGCTTTTCGATAAAATAATGCACGTCGCCGCCGAGGAAGAAATAAATTTCAAAATGATCCTGGTGCAGGTGGAAATCGAAGGACTGCGGTTCGTGCGTCCGTTTGTGCTCAAAGGTGATTGCGTGCTCCAGGCTGCGATAAAGCTCCTGCATGCGAGTGCCTCCTGTGGACAAAATCAACAAGGTCAACAAAAGCCATCTTTTGCCCAATAAATGCAATGAATACGGTTTTATTATACTGCAAGATAGACGTAGGGCAAACTAGGGAGGGATTTGGCGATGAAGTTATCTGTGTTTACGGTGGCGACCCCGGAGCTGATGCCGGAGGAACTGGCTGCAGCGGCCCGGGAAGCGGGGCTGGACGGCATTGAGTGGCGGTATAAGGAGATTCCCGCCGAAGCGTTGGAGGAAGCGCCGTCGTTCTGGCGGCATAACCTGTGTTCGATTGATCCGGCGACGGACGAGGCGGGGCTGGTGCGTTTTCGCCAAGCCGCGGAGGCGCACGGGCTGCGCTCGGTCAGCGTGACGCCGTATTTGGCCTGCGGCGATATCGCCGGCACGGAGCGGGTGATGCAGGCGGCGCGCGCGTTGGGCGCGGGCTTCATCCGTGTCGGCGTGCCGTGGTATGACGGCAGCCGCGCTTACGGCGATTTGTACAAGGAAGCGGTCGCTTACCTGGGCGAGGTGCAGGAGCTGGCGCGCCAATACGGCGTGAAGGGGCTGGTGGAGACGCATCACCAGACGATCACGCCTAGCGCGGGGTTGGCTCACCGGCTCGTCGCGGCGTTCGACCCGGCGCTGATCGGCGTCCTTCATGACGCCGGCAACATGGTCCATGAGGGCTTTGAGCACTACCGCATGGGGCTGGAGCTGCTGGGCCCGTATTTGGCCCATGTGCATGTGAAGAACGCCGCCTGGGTGCAGGACGGCGTTCGCGCAGACGGCTCGCCGCAATGGCGCGCCGTCTGGACGCCGATTCGCGAAGGCGTCGTCGATTGGCCGCAGTTGCTCGGCGTGCTGCGGGATATCGGCTACGACGGCTATCTCGGCGTCGAGGATTTCAGCGGGCAGCTGCCTGCCCGCGAGATGCTGCGCCAGTTCGCCGGTTCGATGCGCGAGTGGCTCGCGCTGCTGTAACGGCGGTATGGCGTGATGGAAGCGGCGGGTGAGCGGCCCGCCGGATTGCAGGCTGTACCCGCGTCATGTCGATGGCGCGGGTGCAGCTTGTTTTTTTGGGCGGACAGCGGTGGCGAATTGGAGTTTATCGGGAAAAACGGGTAAGATGATAGGGGTAGGCAGAGGCAAGATTGTTGAGAGGGGTCTAACAATGAAGCTGTCCAAATCCGTCAAGCTGTTGATCCTGTGGTTCGCCCTGGCGCTGTGCGGGCTGCTGTTGTGGAAATTTACGAATATCGGCGATCGCATCCATATGGACGCGATCAGTCTTTGGCTGCGCGGGCTTGGATTTGTCGGCGGCCTGTTATACATTCTCGCTTATACACTGCGGCCGCTGGTGCTGTTTCCGGCCATTCCGCTGACGGTGTTCGGCGGGTACACGTTTGGCGCTTTCTGGGGCACGGTATACGATGTGATCGGCGCGGGCGCGGGCGCGGTGCTGTCGTTTATGATTACCCGCCAATGGGGCCGCGGCAGCTTCGAACGGCTCATTCGCGGCAAAAAGCTGCAAACGTTCGACGAAAAGGCCGAGAAAAACGGCTTTATGGTCGTGCTGTACATGCGGCTGCTGCCTTTTTTTCCATTCGACGGGGTTAGCTATGGTGCAGGTCTGTCGAAAATCCGCACGAGCGACTATGTGTGGGCCACGTTTATCGGCATTATTCCCGGCGCGGTCGTCTACAACGTGCTTGGGGCTTCGCTGCAGGATATCGGTTCCATGAAGTTTTATTTGGCTGTGGCGCTGTATGTTGTTTTTGCGTTGGTTCCGCTGCTGGTTCGCCGTAAGCAAAAGGCGCGCGCCGAGGCTTAGGCGGCGGATTCGTTTATACATAAGGGGAGAAGGAAACATGTCGGTGAACAAAAAGCTGTATATGGAGCTGGCGGTCAGTTTTGCTGTGGCGCTGGTGCTGCTCGTTGGTTTTATTGCAGTCTCGCAGAATTTGCAAGCGGCTTGGGTGGACGCGCTCGACCGCACGGTGGGGGAAGCCGTCCGCGGCTTGCGCAGCGACGGGTTGACGCCGGCAGCCAAATTTTTTACGGCGCTGGGGACGAGCAAGGTGGAAGGCAGCGTCTGTCTGTTGATCGCGCTGCTGCTGCTGTTCCGTTTAAAGTATCGCTGGGAGACGCTGATTCTGATTGTTGGCGTGCTGGGCACGTGGGGCTTGAATACGCTGCTGAAAAGCGTGTTTGAGCGCGATCGTCCCGAGCTGGCGCTGCGGCTTGTCGAAGAGACGGGTTTCAGCTTCCCAAGCGGTCACTCGATGGTGTCGCTGCTGTTCTATGGGCTGACCGGTTATTTGCTGTGGTACGAGGTGCGCGGCTCGTGGCGGGCGGCCTGGCTGATTCCGCTGGCGACGGCGCTGGTGGTGGCGTGCATCGGCTGCAGCCGGATCTATCTCGGCGTGCATTATCCAAGCGATGTGCTGGCTGGTTTTGCCGCCGGAGGCGCGTGTCTGGCCGGATGCATCATGGCCGTGCGCGCAGTGCGGCACCGGCGTGCGGCCAAGCGCGGCGCCGATAGAACGCGATAAGGCTGGAGGGGGAGGCGGCGGATGCAAAATTGGGTCGGCATTGTGGGAATTGCGGCAATGATAACGTTATTCGTGTATTGGGCCAAGCGGCCGCGCCAGCGTGGGCACAGCGATAGCGGCTGGGATAACGGAGACAGCGGCGATGGCGGGTGGTTGGGCAGCAGCGGACACAGCGGCGGTCACGGGCATGACGGGGATAACAGCGATAGCGGGGATAGCGGCGGAGACGGCGGCGGGGATTGAGCCGCGCTCCGGTCGCACAGTTGGTTGTTCCACCGTTAGCCGTGGCGGCGCTTCCGCTTGCGGCGGTTGATTTCCTCGGTGACGACGAAAGCCAGCTCCTCATTGCCAAACAGCGAAAGCACGCCAAGCAGCGTTTCGTCCGGCACCTCGCCGGCTTCTTCTTTCGGCACGGTCAGCGCAATCGCCTGTTCCAGCGCGGCGTTGGTTATCTGCTGCGGGTAGGCGCGGCGGTACAACTCGGCCGGGTCCAGATCGTGATTGACGCACCATTGCGCGAAAACGAGAATCATCATATGCTCGTCGCGCTGATAGTTGCGGATAATGTGTTCTTCCAGCTCTTTGTTACTCATCGGGCAAGCTCCTTGACGTTGTTTTGCGTTCATTATACGAAAGTTCAGGCAGGTGCACAATGATTCTGAATGAAAAAATTAAAGCGTCGTCCGTCGCATTGAGCGGATTGGACGGTGAAGACCTCGGCGTCGTGCCGACGGCGGAAGCGCTGGCGTTGGCCAAAACGCTCAAAGCCGATCTCGTCTGCCTCTCGCTGATGAGCAGCCCGCCGCCTTGCCGGCTGATGTCGCGTGGTGCGGCCCGTCAGGAAGCCGACAAGGACAAGCAACTGGCCCGCAAGCGCGAGCAGCCGCCGAAGGTTAAGGAAATCCGGCTGACGCCGCAGATCGAAGACCATGACTACGAGACGAAAAAAAATCAGGCCCAGCGCATGCTGCAAGCCGGCGACGCCGTACTGTTCGTCGTCAAGGCGCAAGGCAAGGAAGGCCCGCAGGCGAAAGCGCTGCTGGAGCGGCTTTGCGGCGAACTGAAGCCGTACGGCGTCAAGCTGACCGGCATTCAGACAAGCGGCAAGGGAGCGCAGGTGCAGCTCCAGCCGGGGCAGCCGTAGAGGCTTTTGGCAGGGAGGCTGACAGCTGTCGTGAGGAAGTGGGGGCGTGTCGAGGTTTGCTCGCGATGTATGTGGGAAAGGATTGTGCGCCGAGGCTAGCCCGTGGCATAAGCGGGGAGGGTTTCGCGTTGGGGCTTGCTCGCGACATGGGCTGGGAAAGGGCTGTGCGCCGGGGGCTAGCCCGCGATGTACGCGGGGAAAGTCACGTGACGGGACTTGCCTGCGACATAGGCCGGGAAAGGGCCATGCGTCGGGCTTTGCCCGCGATATACGCCGGGCAGCTCTGCACGCCGGAAGTCGCGCTCCATTCGCCGGGAAGGCGCTTGGCCCGCCTGGCGATCGGTGTTTTTTGGCAACGGAAAAAGATGAACTAGCTCGGCTCGCTTGCCGTATTGGCTGCAGCTGGGCTTTTTTTATGCTAAAAGAGTATATAAAGAATATTTATATTTCGAATTAATATATATTGACTCGATATATGGGGCTGTGGTAAGTTCATGAAGGAAGTTAGATGAAGGAGGTGGCCGATCTGAACAGTCAGGATGTCATTTTGGGCATTTTGATGATGGGCAGTTCTACGGGCTACGAGATCAAAAATGTGTTCGAGGACGTCTATTCCCATTTTTATAATGCCAGTTTCGGGACGATTTACCCGACGCTTGCGCGCATGGAGAAGCAAGGTTTGATCACGAAGGAAGCGATCATTCAGGAAGGCAAGCCGAACAAGAACGTGTTTACGATCACGGAGGCGGGCAAGCAAGCTTTTCTGGCCTATATGGACAGCGACATTCAGGAGAATGAATGGAAGTCGGATTTCATGGTGCGGCTGTTTTTGGGCGAGTTTGTCGAGCCGGAGCGGATCGAGGTGTGGATGGAGATGAGCATAGCCAGGATGGAAACGAAGCTGGCGGCGCTGCTTGCCGATCAGTGCAAGTATCAGGGGCAGATCACGCCGACGCAGACGATTTGCCTCAAGCTGGGGATTGAAAAATTTGAAGGGCAGCTGCGCGTGCTGCGCGCCGAACTGGCAGCGTTCCGCCGGCTGTCCGCTGCGAAGGAGTTGTGAAATCATTGGCAAAGCAACGAACGGGTTTGATTTTATTGGCCATGGCCCTGGGGCTGTTGATGGCGGCGCTCGACAATACCATTACATCGGCGGCGATCAGCCATATTATTCAAGATATTAACGGTTTCGACAAGATCAGTTGGGTGTTCACCGCTTATATGCTGGCGTCGACCAGCACGATGCTGGTGTTCGGCAAGCTGTCGGATATGTTCGGGCGCAAACGGTTTTATTTGATCGGCATCGCGATTTTCCTGATCGGCTCGGCGTTGTGCGGGATGGCGCAGGATATGACGCAGCTTATCGTCTTCCGGGCGATTCAGGGCGTCGGTTCGGGCGCGCTGTTTCCGATCAGTTTCACGATTATTTTCACGATGTTCAGCGATCCGCGGCAAGCGGCCAAGTTGTCGGGGGTGTTCGCGGGTATTTTCGGATTGTCGTCGGTGGCCGGGCCGCAAATCGGCACGTTCCTTGCCGAGCATTGGGGCTGGCGCTGGTGCTTTTATGTCAACGTGCCGCTGGGCGTTCTGTCGTTCTTAACGCTGGTGATTGCTTTAAAGGAAACGCGCTCGGAGCGTCGTCCGAAAATCGACTATCTCGGCACGCTTACGCTAATCGTCACGACAGTCTCGCTGATGCTGGCGCTGGAATGGGGCGGCAAGGAATACGCCTGGAACTCGTGGCAGGTGATCGGTCTGTTTGGGCTGGCGCTGGTGTTCGGCGTGTTGTTTTACCTGATCGAACGGCGGGCCGCCGAGCCGGTGTTGCCGCTGCCGCTGTTCAAAAACCGCATGGTCGTTGGCATTACGATCGCCTGCTTGTGTCAGGGGGCCGTGATGTTCGCAGCGATTACGTACTTGCCGATTTTCTCGACGGCGGTGCTCGGGCAAGCAAACTCCAACGGGTTGTTGACGCCGATGATGTTCTCGCTGATGATCGGTGCGGTTGCGTTTGGCTTCCTGCAGCGGTTTTTCAGCTTCCGCGCGCTGATCGCGTTTTCGATGATCGCCGGCATCGTCGTATCCGCGCTGCTGAGCGTCGTCAGCCATGACGCCGGCCCGTGGTACATGGTGCTGCTGATGGTCATCCTGGGGTTGGGCGCGATCGGACCGCTGATGAGTGTGGCGCAAAACGCCGTCGCCGTCAGCGTCGACCGCAAATATATCGGCGTCAGCAGCTCGATTGTCGGCTTTTGGCGCAATATCGGCGGTGTGCTTGGCGCGTCGATCATGGCGACGGTCGTCAACAATAACCTCAAAAGCATGGTCGACCACTGGGCGGCGGAGCGTCACATTCCGGCGGCGCAAGCCAGCCAGCTTGCCGATCCGCAGGTGCTGGTGCGAGCCAGCGATCAGGTGCCGCAGGATGTGCTCGCGTTTCTGCGCGACGCGCTGGGCACGGCGATCAACCACGGTTTTATTTTGTGCATTGTGTTTGCGGCCGTTGGCGTGTTCGCTGCGGTCATTGCCGGACCGGGCCGTTATGTGGCGCCGCAGCAGGGCGCGCCGGAGGAAAGCCAGCCGGTAGCGGCCCATCTATAAGCATAGGCGAGGCGGGCGTCTCGCTGAATGGCAAGGAAACGCCGGGCCTTGTCGCCCGCGCGTAAAGCGTCGGAGCAGCGGCTCCGGCGCTTTTTTATACAGGATCAACAATGAAGCAACCTCTCGTATTATCTGCGTAAGCTTGGGAGAGCGCGCTTGGGAGCGGCAGCTCCAGTGGAGCCGGCAGGCGTAAGAGGTGAAAAATCGCTGCTTTCTGTCCGGGCCCGGATCTGCTGCGGGCGGGCGTTTGTCAAATTGACAACGGCAGTCAGAGGGGTACAATAAGCTTACAGTCATCATTTTCGCGACGAGCCAGCCGGTCGTGCCAACGTTGAGCCGAAGGGGAGGGCGCGTATGAACCGACATGAGGAAGAGAAGAAAGCGATGGAACAGGCTGCCGTAGACATTTTCCTTGAGCTTCACAACTTGAACTACAAGCGGCAAATGAAGCTGCTGCATATGCAGGAGCGGCCGGACGCCGTGCTGCGCGACGCCAGCGGCGGACTGCTTGGCATGGAAGTGACGCATCTGTTTTACGATAATGAGGAGGCGCGCCAATTGATGGGCAATTCGCGGCAAGTGCTGCCCGGCGCCGAGCAGTTGGAGCATTTCGTCCAGGAGATCAACAAGCGGATTCGGATTAAAGAGGAAAAGCTGCGCGACTACTCCCACGACTACCCGTGTGCGTTGCTGATCCGCAACGTATCGACATTGTACGGCATGTCCGATGTGCTGCGGAAAAAACAGCTGCTGCATAAGCCCGGTGGCCATTTCACGCACGTGTGGCTGCTGTCGCGGGATTTTACGCCCGATTGGCTGCTGAAAAATCTCGATGAGTTGGGCTCATAGCTTTGGTGCCCCCCGAAAGCAACAAACGGCCCCGCCGCAGATGATCCTGCGCCGGGGCCGCTTCTGTAGGGCCGCTGTGTGATGGGGTTACGGGATAAGGTTTTGCTTCACAATCGTTTGCAGCGTTTTGTTGCGGTCACCGCTGACTTCCCACGACATGGCGCCGCCGAGGCCTTTGGCTTTCAGGTAGTTGACTTTTTCCAGAATCGATTGCTCGTCATCGTAAGAGATGTACGTGCCGTTGCTGGCGTTGTACAGGTAAGGCGTTTTGGTTACGTTATTATAGTAGCGGACGTAGCCGTTTTTGTTGATGTAGTTGGCTTGCAGATCGCTAAAGTCGTAAACGCCATGCTCCCAGGTGCCGGTTTGCGACACGCCGCTGCACGTTTGATATTGGCCGCCATTGCTGTTGGTGCAACCGCCCCAGCCGCGTCCGTAGTAGCCCAGACCGAGCACGAGCTTGCTGGCCGGAACGCCGGCGTTCAGCATGTTCGTTACGGCATGGTCGACGTTAAAGTTCGTCGGATCTGGATTCGGATCGGCCGGGTCGTAGTAAAGCGGCGCGTTTTGGCCGGATTTGGCATCCCAGCTGCCGTGGAAATCGTACGTCATGATGTTGATCCAGTCCACCGTCGCCGCGATTTGCGACAACTGGTTGTTCGTCACATAGGCAGGGCCTGCACCGGCTGCAATCGTCAGGTAGTAATATTTGCCGTCCTGTGCGCCGGCTGTGTTCAGCGCGGAACGGATCGCTTGCAGGAGCAGCACATAGTTTTGCTTGTCGGCAGCGCGGTAGCTGTTGCCGGCCAAGCCGCCGCCGACCGGATACTCCCAGTCGAGGTCAACGCCGTCGAACTGGTATTTGCGCAGGAAGTTGACGGCCGAATTCGCGAACGTGGTGCGGGCGGTCGCGTCATTCGCCACATCGGAGAAGCGGTTCGACCAGCTCCAGCCGCCAACGGAAATGATCGTTTTCAAGTTGAGATTCGCTTGCTTCAGCTTGATCAACTGGTTGAAGCTGCCTTTGATCGGCATATCCCACGTATCGCCAGAATACGACATGCCGGTAGCGGCCCAAGGATCGCCCTGGACGATCGTGCCGTTCGGCACGCTGATGTTGCCGGTTTCATCGGCGCAAGCCCACGTTTGCGGATTCGGGCTGGTCGGGTCCGAATTGCCGTGAATGCCGTTCCAGCAAATGTCGGCGAAAGCGTAGTTGATGAAGGTAATTTTGCTTGCGTCGATATCCGGTACTTTGAAGTTGCGGCCGTAGACCGCCCACTCAGGGAAGTACGTGACGATTTTCATGCTGTTGTTGTTGTTGGTCGTGGTGACGGTCAGCGTGTTGCTTGCGGTGGACACGTTGCCGGCGGCATCCTTCGCTTTGACGGTGAAGGAATAGGTGGTGTTTGCGGAAAGGCCGGAGACGGTGAACGTCGTCGATGTGGCGGTGCCGGCCAGCGTCGTGCCGCGGTAAACGTCATAGCCGGTGACGCCGACGTTGTCGGTCGAAGCGTTCCAGGCCAGAATAACAGAGGTGCTGCCGGTGCCATTGGAATGCAGGTTGCCCGGAGCGCTCGGCGCTTGCGTATCGTTGCCCGATTGCGTTGTGCCGTTTACGGCCGAGCTGGCAGCGGAGACGTTGCCTGCGGCGTCCTTGGCTTTAATGGTGAAGGAATACGTCGTGTTGGCGGAAAGACCGCTAACCGTAAAGCTGGTGCCGGTAGCTGTGCCGGCCAGCGTTGTGCTGCGGTACACATCGTAGCCGGTGACGCCGACATTATCTGTCGAAGCGTTCCAGGCCAGCGTGATCGAGCTGCTGGTCGTGCCCGTCACGTGCAGATTGCCTGGCACGCTTGGCGCCTGGGTATCGCTGCCCGATTGCGTCGTGCCGTTTACGGCCGAGCTGGCGGCGGAGACGTTGCCTGCGGCGTCCTTTGCTTTTACCGTGAAGGAGTAGGTCGTGCCTGCGGACAAGCCCGTTACCGTAAAGCTGGTGCCGGTAGCCGTGCCGGCCAGTGTCGTGCCACGGTACACATCGTAGCCGGTGACGCCGACGTTATCCGTCGAGGCGTTCCAGGCGAGCGCGACCGCGGTGGTCGTGGTCGACGTTATGTGCAAATTGCCGGGGACCGAAGGCGCTTGCGTATCGCCGGACCCGGTTTGCGGCTGCCACAAAGTGGGGGTGTTCGGCGGCTCCCAGCCGACGAGCGAGGTATGGCTTTGAATACACTGGTAGGTCGAACCATTGTAGGTAACAATAGCGCCCGTGGCGTAGCTCGTATTCGCTGTCCATGTATTGGACCCGGTGGACCCGGTTTGCAGCTGCCACAGGGACGCCACATTCGGCGGTTCCCAGCCGACCAGCGAAGTATGAGCCTGAATAGTTTTGTAGGTGGAGCCGCCATAGGTGACGAGGTCGCCGACCTGATAGCTGGTGTTCGGAGCCCAAGGGCTTGCGCCCAGCGCCGTAATCGGAATGAGCGTAAAGATCAGGACAAAGGCAAGCAAAATAGCCATTGTGCGTTTGCGGTGGAGCTTCATTAAAACATTCCTCTTTTCCTCTTTGGATTGTAAACGCTTTCTCAAGTAGATTCGTGAAGTAGGTTTAACCACGTGCTCCTTTCCTGAAAGGTAATGGCTTACTCTTTCATTATTAAGCGGCAGCGGCGATTTTTGAACGGATAAGTTTCTTTTACGCGGGGATAATTTTCAATTATTGTATAAAATAGAAGAGCAAGCTCATATACATAGCCAAAGGACAGGCTCCGACTGCCGCGCGCAGGCCGGATCGCGGTCCCGGACATCTTGGGGAGGGAAACGTGTTGAAACGTTTGTATGTAGTGCTGTTTGTCCTGTTTGCGTTGTACGCGGCGGGAATCAGCCGGTATGTGCTGCAGGGCGATGCCTTTGCGATTCCGGTGCACGACCGGGGGACGGCGGCCGATCCGCACACTTTTATGACGGCGCAGCAAATCGCCGATGCCGAGTCGCTGTCGCGCTTGCATTCGCTGATCTATTTCCTGCTGGCTCCGCTGCAGGCGGGGTTGATTCTGGCGCTGCTTGGCGCCTCGGTGCGCTTTCGCAATTGGGCTGAGCGCTGGTTTCGCCGCTCGTTTGTGCAGGCTGCCGTATTTGTCCTGTTGTTCTTGCTGCTGACCGACGTGTTGTTCTTGCCCGTTGATTACTGGCTGCTGCGGGTTGACCGCTCGTACGGGCTGTCCAATGAAACGTTGGCGATGTTCTGGAGCGACCACGGGAAGGATTTTGCGATCAATCTGCTGTCGACCTGGGTGCTGGTTGGGGTGTTCCGCTGGATTAGCCGGCGCAGCCCGCAGCGCTGGTGGCTGTGGTTTTGGTTGATTTCGATTCCGTTCATTTTGTTCGTCAGCTTCCTGCAGCCGGTTGTGCTCGACCCGCTGTACAACCAATTTCAGCCGCTGCACAATCAGGAGCTCAAGCGCGACATTCTGGCGCTCGCCGACAAGGCGCATATTCCGGCCCATCAGGTGTATGAGGTCAATATGTCGCAGCGCACGAACGGGGTGAATGCGTATGTGAACGGCATCGGCGGCAACGCGCGGATCGTGTTGTGGGATACGACGCTGAACAAGCTGAACAAGGATGAAATTCTCACCGTGATGGCGCATGAAATGGGGCATTATGTGGAAAAGCACATCTACTGGGGGTTGCTCTACGGCATTGTGCTCAGCTTGCTTGGCTTCTGGCTGGCCTTCCATGCGTTCCGCGGGTTCGTCCGCCGCTGGGGGCCGGCTTGGGGGCTGCGCGGCGAACACGATCTGGCGGCGCTGCCGGTGCTGCTGCTGCTCGTGACGCTGATGAATTTTGTGTCTGCTCCGGCACAAAACGTTTTCTCCCGCGTGATCGAGCACCGCGCCGATAGGTATGCGATGAAGATGACCGGCGACGGGGATGCCGCGATTCGCGCGTTTCAGAAAATCGCCGCAGAAAATCTCAGCCCGGTCACACAGCCGAAGCTGGTCCAGTGGTTCCGCGGCTCACACCCGACGATTCTTGAGCGGATTCATTATTTTGAGCAGTTTCAGCAGTTTCAGAAGAAGTGATCAAGGGGCGATTTGCCGCGGGGCGTGCAGGGCATAGTAGTAAAGTCGAAGGTTTCACGACCGACCGGACCGCCGGAGGCTTAACCGACGAACTTACCCTGGAAAGAGGTGCAGGCTTTCACGCATGGAACGCGGCAAAAAGTGGGATTTGTTCTCCGTCGCCTCCATTCCGCTGATCATGACATTGGGCAATTCCATGCTCATTCCCGTTTTGCCTGCGCTGCGCAGCAGATTGGGCGTGTCGCCGCTGGGGATCAGCATGATCATCACGGTGTATTCGGCCGTGGCGATTGTGTTGATTCCGGTGGCGGGGTTTTTGTCCGACCGGTTCGGGCGCAAAATCGTGATTGTCCCAAGCTTGCTGCTGGCTGGGGCCGGCGGGTTGGTATCGGGGCTGGCCGCCTGGTGGATGGAAGAACCGTATGCCGTGATGCTGCTCGGGCGTCTGCTGCAAGGGATCGGGGCTGCCGGCGCCGCGCCGATTGTGCTGCCGCTGGTCGGGGATATGTTCCGCAGCGAACGCGATGTCAGCAGTGGGATGGGCCTTGTCGAAACGGCCAACACTTTCGGCAAGGTGCTTAGCCCGATCGTAGGTTCGGCGCTTGCGGCTTGGCTGTGGTTTGTGCCATTTCTGGCCATTCCGGTTTTTTGCCTGATTTCGGTGGTGATGATTGTTGTTTGGGTGAAACCGTCGTCATCGTCGTCGTCGCATAATCCAGGTAAAGAGGGCGGAAAAATGGGCGCAGGCAGCTTCTGGAGGTCGGTGAAGGCGATTTTACGGCAAAAAGGCCGCTGGCTTTACGCGATTTTTGCCATTGGCGGCATCTGCATGTTTGTTATTTTCGGCAGCTTGTTTTATTTGTCCGATGTGCTGGAGGAGCGCTTCCGGCTGCATGGCGTGATCAAGGGCTGCGTGCTGGCGATCCCGCTTGCGGCGTTGTGTCTCGTTTCGTATGTGTCGGGCCGCAGCATCGGCAAAAACAAAAAACGGATGAAATGGATGACGTTTGCCGGTCTTGCTGTGCTGAGTGCAAGTGTGTTGTGCGGCGGCTTCGCCCAGGCGATCGGTTGGCTGATCGCTTGGCTGTGTCTGGCAGGCGTTGGCATCGGGGCGGCGTTGCCTTGTCTGGACGCGATGATTACCGAAGGCATTGAGCAAAAAGAACGCGGCACGATCAGTTCGCTCTACAGCTCGATGCGTTTTATCGGCGTGGCGTTGGGACCACCGGCGGCGTCGCTGCTGGTGCGCTTGTCGCCGCCGGCGATGTTTGCGGCGATGGCCGGCGTGTGCGCGGTCGCGGCCGTGCTGGCGCTGCTGGCGATCCGGCCGCGGCAGGCCGCGGGTCGGTTGGCCCAGCAGCCGAAATGAAGAAAGGACTGCCTGCAAAGCTTGTGGCTTTGCGGGCAGTCCTTTGTAGTATTAGGGGCTGTCCGAAAAATCCCATAACCGATGAGTCAGTCCCCAAGGATGAGCAAAGATGCCGCCAAAACCACTATAGCAGTGGGGCTGGAAGCATCTTTTTCATCCTATATAGGGGGCTTGGTGGGGATCTCGACATCATTTAGCGACTTGCTGGGCAGCCCCATTTTGCAGGTGTCTTACGATGGTGGTAGCCGGGAGAACGCAGCAGTTGTAGAGGCACGACTCCGTCACACAAACAGTTCGCCCACCAGTAGCCATGTTTGTTCAGATAACGCTTTTCCAACGTCGTCTGGAGGAATAGTCACACAAACAGCTCCCCCACCAATGGCCATGTTTGGGTTGGCCCGTACTCCGCTCCGGCAAGGTGAGGCGGAAGCGGGTGAGGCGGAAGCCGAACCTGTTGAGTTCGTTCGGCGGCTGGAGCTTTGCAGCGATCCACGTCGTTCGTCCGGTAGGTCGGCAGCAGTTACTTGCCGCTCTGCCGGCTTTCGGTCATTTGCCTCCAGACGGAGCCGGCCGCTTCTTCGCCGCGTTCGATGCGGGCGAGCGCGATTTCCGCCTGCAGCTGCACCTCGAACTCCGGGTCCTCCGCTGCAGCGCGCAGCGCCTCGACGGCGGTTTCGTCGCCGACCTCAAACAAATAGCGGGCGGCGCGCCAGCGCACGAGTTTGTTTTTGTCGCGCAGCGCTTCGATCATCGGGCCGATCGCGGCCGGGTCGCCCCAGTCGGACAGCGTATCGCCGGCTGTCCGCCGCACGGCGGCCGTGCTGTCGCGCAACGCGGTGAACAGCAGCGGCAGCGCCTGCGGGTCGCGCAGGTCGCCGAGGTAGACGACGGCCAACCTGCGGATGGAGGTGTGCGCATCCTGCAAAGCCTTGGCGAGCAGGGGCAGCGCCTCCACGGTTGGCGCGAAGCGCTCCAGCGCGGCGTAGCGCGCTTGCCAGTCGCCCGGCTCCGCTTCGAAGCGGGCGAGCACTTCCTCCGCGGATAACGGCGCGGGGCGGACATAAGCCGCCGCCGGGTTGTCCGCGGCGTCCGGCCCTTGCGCTTTGGCCGCTTCGACCAAAGCGGTCAGCCGCTCGGCCGGGTAAGCGGCCTCCAACTCTTTGACGATGTCCGCGGCAATCTCTTCGGGTTCGCCGTAGCGCACGCCGAACTCCTCCAGCTTGCGCTCGCGGATCATCGTCGAGCCGGCCGCGGCCTGCACGGCCTCGGCAAAAGCCGGCGGCAGCCCGGACCGCACCTCGTTGCCGCCCATCCGCACGCGCACCTGAATCGGGATGCCGCGGTACATCTGCACGAGTACGTGCGCTTCGCCGTACGCGGTATCGGCAGTCGGCGCATCCACCGTGCCGGCTGCGTCGCCGGGTTCGCCGCTGTGGAACAGCTGGCGGGCTTCGCTCAGAATGCGCGCCCAGTCGGCCCCAGGCAGCCGGTCGAGCGCGATGAAATCGGCAGTGCGGAATACGCTGCGCACGCCTTCGATCGCCAGCAGGCTGCGCAGCGGCTCGGGCGCTGGATCTCCCGGTTTATACGTCTGGCGCTGCCCGCGCGGCAGCGCTTCATCCATATTGAGCTTCATGGAATTGGGGCTTGGGGTCGGTTCAATCGACAACATGTTCATGGCGGCGAACGCTCCTTTTTGCATCGAATGTAGGTGGTTCCACAAGCTGGCGGCCTTGTCGCCCTGCAGCGGGCGGGGGCCTACGTTAAAAAGGCCCGAACGCCGCACGCAGCGCCCAAGCCTGTTGGATAAGCAGTATGACGGCTGGATGGAAATTAATCAAGCTCCAGCAGGTTTCGGTTGAGGTAATGATCGAGCGTCTTGGACAGATCAAACACGGTATGCGCCAAGTCGACATTCTCAAAGATGTGCTCGCATTGGTCGCGGTAAGCCATTTCTTCTTCATAATGCGACAAATAACGCGCAACGGCTTCCTCGGAGTCGCCGCTTTCACACATCCGTTTCTCCAGCGTGGCCCGGTCGGCATAGATAAAAATACGCACGACATGATCGCCGTACAGTTTCTTCAGCGTCTCGGCGCCGTAGCGGTTGACGATCAAATAGATGCTGCCCGCCGATTCGAACATCCGCTCGAAGTCGGCGTTTTTGATGCCATAGCGGTAGCCGTTGACGCTGACCACTTCGATAAATTCATTGTTGGCTTCGGCATCGGCAAACTGCTCCGGGGTAATAAAATGATAGTCTTGACCATCGACCTCGGTCGGCTTCTGCGGCCGTGTCGTCGAGGAAAGCACTTGCTTCACGCCGAGTGTGTCGCCGGACATTTCCGCGACCGTCTTGCGGCCGGCTCCGTGCGGTCCGGTAAACACAAAAACCATTTCCTTGTCCTTTAATTCGTACATGGAACATACCTCCTTTGTTAAGCAGAAATGGGGGTAAATCCGAAGGGCTGTGGCGAGTAGAAACGATTGTCGTCTGAGTCGGCAGCCGTGGGCAGGGCGTAAGGCGTCTTACCACAGTATATGACCATGTTCCCATTTTACAACTTTCAACAAGGACGGTAAAGCTTACGTTAAAAAGAACGCTTGCCGCGCCCGCCGCTGCGCGGCTTGCCGCCCTGCGGCCCGCGATGGGAAGCGCCGCCGCCGGCTCCGCGTCCGCTGCGCTGCTGATCTGCGCGCGCGGCTTGCGGCTTGCGTCCGCCGTCGCGTGGAGCCTGACTGCTCCACGTTTCGCCGCCGCGTTCGTTACCGCCGCGGCCTTTGGCCGCTCGTGTCGGCATCTGCGGCCCGCGAGTCGGCCTACCGCTGCGCTCCGCGGCGAACTCCGCGCCGCGCCCGCCGCGCGCTCCGCCATCGTCGCGTCCGCCCGCGCGAGTGGGCATCTGCGGCCCGCGAGTCGGCCCGCCGCTGCGCTCCGCGGCGAACTCTGCGCCGCGCTCGCCGCGCGCTCCGCCGCCGTCGCGCCCGCCCGCGCGAGTAGGCCGCTGAGGCCCACGCGTCGGCCCACCGCTGCGCTCCGCGGCGAACTCTGCGCCGCGCCCGTCGCGCGCTCCGCCGCCGTCGCGTCCGCCCGCGCGAGTGGGCATTTGCGGCCCCCGCGTCGGCGCGCCCGCGCGCTCCGCGAAGCCTGCCTCGCGCTGCTGCTGCTCGCCCCACGCCGTCGCCCTCACGGTCGCGCCGCGCCCGTCGCGCGTTTTACCGCTGTCGCGCCCGCCCGCGCGAGTCGGCCGCTGCGCGCCGCGTCCCGCCGCGCGCCCGCGCCCTGCGCCGCGCTCATCGCGCCGCGCGCCCCGTCCGCGCGCTGCGCCGTCGCCCCGCGTCGCGCCGCCGCGTTCCGCGCTGCGCGCGTCATCTTCGCTCCGCGCCCGCCGTGGCTGATCCTGTTTCCGCAGCGACATGCGGATGCCTTTTTCGATCAGCTCGACGTAATACATATCCTGCGTCGCCGCGAATGTCACGGCGACGCCGGTTTGCCCGGCGCGCCCGGTTCGCCCGATCCGGTGGATGTAGCTCTCCGCGTCGTGCGGCACGTCATAGTTGAAGACGTGCGTCACGCCTTCAACATCCAGCCCGCGTGCGGCGATATCGGTCGCGACCAGCAGCTCGACTTTGCCGTCGCGGAACCGCTTCATCACCTGCTCGCGTTTGGTTTGCGACAAATCGCCGTGCAGCTCGTCCGACGCGTAACCGCGTTCCAGCAGCGCTTCGTTCAGCGTCTGCGCCCGGCGCTTCGTCCGGCAAAAAATCATCGCCAAATACGGTTTGTACCGGTCGATGGCGCTGCACAGCGCATCCTGTTTGCCGCGGTCGCTTGTCGGCACGAGCACCTGCTCGATTTCCTTAAGCGTAATCTGCTTCGTTTCCACTTGAATTTCCTGCGGCTCGCGCATGTAGCCTTTGGACAGATTGCGGATAGGTTGCGGCATCGTCGCCGAGAACAGCAGGGTCTGGCGGCGCGAAGCCGTCTGCGCGATAATGTCCTCAACCTCTTGCAGGAAGCCCATATGCAGCATCTGATCGGCTTCATCCAGCACAAGCATGTTCAGCTTGTGGAACAGCAGCGAGCCGCGGCGCAAATGGTCCAGCACCCTGCCCGGCGTGCCGACGACGATATGAATGTGGCCCTGCAGCTTGCGCAGCTGCTTTTCCACATCTTGACCGCCGTATGCGGCCAGCACTTGCGCGCCCGTCACCGGAGCCAGCTTGTGCAGCTCGCTGGTAATTTGAATCGCCAGCTCGCGCGTTGGCGTCAGAATCAACGCCTGCACATGCGGCTTGTCCGGCTGGACGAACTCCAGCATCGGCAGCACGAACGCCAGCGTTTTGCCGGTGCCCGTCTGCGCTTGCGCAATCACATCGCGGCCGGCCAGCAGCGCGGGAATCGCCTCGCGCTGAATCGGCGTTGGGTCGTGGACGCCCAGCGCGGCTAATTTTTGAACAACAGTTTCTCGAATACCCAGTTTGGTGAATCCGTTTGACATAACGGTAAGCCAGCTCCCTTTTTCCTGCATCTATGGTTCCAATTGTACAGGATTGCCGCTCAAAAGCAACCGCACCGGCGATTCTTGCGATTTTCGAACGAAACTCTTCCTATATATAAGGAGAAATCAGCAGCAAAAAACCGCCTGACGGCGAAGCTTCGCCATGCAAGCGGCTTGTGCAAAGCTGATCGGCAAGGAAGCGGAAGCCCGGCGCATTTGCCAGAACGGCCCCCGAAGAACAAACAGCGTCATGGTCAGACACCACAGGCACGGACCGGAATCGACCGCGAAGCGGCAGCAGCGTCGGCAACGGCGACCGTCGGCGTTTCCCGAATTGCTGGCGTCGGCAACGGCAACCATCGGCGTTTCCTGAATTGCTGGCGTCGGCAACGGCGACCGTCGGCGTTGCCCGAATTGCTGGCGTCGGCAACGGCAACCGTCAGCATTTCCCGAGTTGCCAGCAGCTCGCGCCAAACCCCCGCCAAGCACGCAGTTACGGTTTGGGCAGCAGCTGCGCCGTGCCAAATACCTGCTCGACCAACTGGTTGAACTGCGGCAGGTGCGGTGCCAGCGATTGGCCCTTCCAGCTTTCCTGTGCATAATTGTTCATCGTATTCACAAAATCGCGGTTTGCGGAAATATACACGTCGAGCAATTGCGGCTGCATCATGCGGATGCGCTCGGCAATCGTCTGCTTGAAGCGATGCGTCAGCAGATCGTGATGCACGGCTGTTTCGTAATTGTTGGCTCCGTTGTTGAGCTTGTCGGAGGACATCGTGTCGTCCAAAGGTTTTTCTACATTATAAATGCCAACATTTGTGCCCTGATTGTTCGTTTCCTTGCCGGTGCGTTTCGTCCCGGTCGCGGAGTTGTCGATCATGATCGCGACATACGCGTTCTGGTCGGTGGTCATGACAATCGCCGTATTGACGCCGTTCAGCGCAGCCACTTCATTCGACAGCACGCGGCTGTACGCCAGCTTCTTATTGGTATGGCTGACAGGGCCGTACAACTGTTGGGTTTGGTACGCTCGTTCCGATTCCGCGGCTTGTTCTAGCGGCGCCCCGTAGTTCGTAGTGTCGGGGTTTTTGCCGTATTGAACATCGGAACTTGCGCAAGCGGACAGCAGCAGCGTCAGGGTGAGCGCGCCGGCGAGCGGCAGCCTGGGGGTCGGACTCATCTTCGGCAAACCTCCTGCAAACGATGTGATAGGTATAGAATGAGATGTTTTTACGGTTTTATACGTTGGATAAATATAACCTTTCCTGCATAAACTCCAGATGTTCGGGGAATAACCATGTAAGGAAAAAATATTGATGCAGTGCAGTTTTAAGAACAATTTGTGAACTTCTCTACAGCGATTGACAAAAAGTTTTAACGAATTTATAGTTAATAAAGTGATTAGATTGATTGACAAGTGCGTGGCCTTCGTGGTAAAAATATTGGTTTAAAAGTGGGGTTGATACAATGATTCGATGGAAAAAGTTATGGCGTCTAGTACCCCTTCTAGCGGTAATGACGTTCTTGCTGACAGGATGCGGGAGCAATACGCTGTCCACTTTGCAGCCAAGGGGGCCAGTCGCTTCCGAACAGCTTTACTTAATGAAATTAAGCTTGTTTATCATGGTGTTTGTTGTTGTTGTCGTATTTGGCATCTATTTGTACGTTTTGGTTCGTTACCGCCAGCGTAAAGGCCAGGAGAACACGATTCCGAAGCAGGTCGAAGGCAACCACGTGCTGGAGATCATTTGGACGGTGATTCCGATTTTGCTGCTGCTGGTGCTTGCGGTTCCGACCGTTTCTTATACATTCAAGCACTCTACTGACTACAGAAAGGACAAGGACGCCATCCACGTCAAGGTGACGGCGCATCAGTTCTGGTGGCAGTTCGAGTATCCAGATCTGGGTATTGCCACGGCTCAGGATCTGGTCATTCCGCAAGGCAAAAAGATTGCATTTGATTTGATTTCCGCTGACGTTAACCACGCGTTCTGGGTGCCTTCCCTCGGCGGCAAAATCGACACGAACCCAGGCATCACCAACACGTTGTATCTCGAAGCCGACGAAGTCGACACGTTCAAAGGCAAATGCGCCGAGCTTTGCGGAGCGTCTCACGCCTTGATGGACTTCAAGGTCGTCGCCAAATCGCCAGCCGATTTCGACGCTTGGGTCCAGAAGATGAAAGCGCCTGTCGCCGTAGCGGCCGATGCGCAAAAAGGCGAAGCGCTGTTTAAAGAAAACTGCATGTCCTGTCACGCCGTCAGCACAGACGGATTGGGCATGGGCCCTAACCTGAACGGATTCGCCGAGCGTTCGATGCTTGCAGGCATTCTGGAGCATACGCAAGACAATGCAAAGAAATGGATCACGAATCCGCAAGCGGTGAAACCGGGCAACAAGATGCCGGCTTTCGGCGGCACGCTGGATGACGGTCAAATCAACGATATCGTGAATTACTTATGGAGCTTGAAATAATCCACTACCGAGACAAAGGAGGTAAATACGTTGGCTCACTCTCACACAGTCAAAAGATACAGCGGCCTGATGGATTGGTTGACCACGGTCGACCATAAAAAAATCGGCATCTTGTATCTGCTGGCAGGCGGCTTCTTCTTCCTCGTAGGGGGCGTTGAAGCGATTCTGATTCGCCTTCAGCTGTTGTATCCAGATCAAAGCTTGTTCGTCGGCGACACGTTCAACCAGCTGACGACGATGCATGGTACGACGATGATCTTCTTTGCGGCGATGCCGCTGATCTTTGGTTTCATGAACGCGGTTGTGCCGCTGCAAATCGGCGCGCGCGACGTGGCGTTCCCATTCGTCAACGCGCTGGGCTTCTGGTTGTTTTTTGCCGGCGGCGTGCTGATGAACACCAGTTGGTTCCTCGGCGGCGCTCCTGATGCCGGTTGGACCGGTTACGCGCCATTGTCGACGATTGCCGACAACGCGGGCAATTTCCACGGCACTGATTTCTACGTATTGGGTTTGCAGATTGCCGGTATCGGCACCCTGATCGGCGGGATTAACTTCCTCGTGACGATCATCAACATGCGCGCTCCGGGCATGACTTACATGCGCATGCCGATGTTTACCTGGACGGCGTTTATTACATCCGCGATGATCGTGCTGGCGTTCCCGGCGATTACGGTCGCCTTGGTAGAGTTGATGTTTGACCGCATTTTCGGCGGCGCGTTTTTTGATGCGGCGCGCGGCGGCAACAACGTGCTTTGGGAGCATTTGTTCTGGATCTTTGGTCATCCCGAAGTATACATTCTGATTTTGCCGGGATTCGGGATTATCTCCGAAGTCGTGGCAACCTTCTCCAAGAAGCGTCTGTTCGGCTACAGCTCGATGGTGTTCGCGAGCGTGTTGATCGGCTTCCTCGGCTTCATGGTATGGATTCACCACATGTTTACGACAGGCATGGGTCCTGTAGCGAACTCGATCTTCGCGATTGCGACGATGGCGATTGCGGTTCCTACAGGCGTCAAAATTTTCAACTGGCTGTTCACGCTTTGGGGCGGACAAATCCGTTTCACCACAGCGAACCTGTTCGCTACAGCGTTCATTCCGACCTTCGTTATGGGCGGTACGACCGGGGTTATGCTCGCGGTTCCTGCGGCTGACTTCCAGTACCATGACACTTATTTCGTTGTCGCGCATTTCCACTACGTTATTGTCGGCGGTATCGTGCTTAGCTTGTTCGCCGGCCTGTTCTACTGGTGGCCGAAAATGTTCGGCACGATGCTGAGCGAAAAACTGGGCAAATGGCAATTCTGGTTCTTCTTTATCGGTTTCCATATGACGTTCTTCCCGCAGCATTTCCTCGGTCTGATGGGGATGCCGCGCCGCGTATTTACGTATTTGCCGGGCCAGGGTCTTGAAGAAGGCAACTTCATCAGTACGATTGGCGCAGGTTTGATGGGCATCGGCACGATCATTTTGCTGATCAACATCATCGCAACATCGACGAAAAAAGTAACCGCGCCTGCCGATCCATGGGATGCGCGCACGCTGGAGTGGACGATTCCATCCCCGGCTCCAGAATACAACTTCAAGCAAACGCCGCTTGTTCGCGGTTTGGATGCACTGTGGAAAGAAAAGATGGAAGGCAAAAAAGAAATGACGCCAGCCGAGCCGCTGGGTTCGATTCACATGCCGTCGCCGTCGATTCTGCCGCTGGTCATGTCCGTTGGCTTGTTCATTGCAGGTTTTGGCTTCATGTACAGACATTATCTTATTTCCGGCATCGGTATCGGCATTACGCTGATCTGCATGTTCCTTCGTTCGGTATACGACGATCACGGCTGGCACATTGAGCCGGAAGAATTGAAAGACAAGGGGGTTAAGGCATGAGTTCGCATCCTACAGGCGCATTGCCGGCACATCCCGAAACAGCCACCCTTGAAGGCAAAAACAAGGTTATGGGCTTCTGGCTTTTCCTTGGTGCGGAAGTGGTCTTGTTCGGCTGCTTGTTCGCTACCTATATCGCGCTCCGCAACCATGTAACGGACGGCCCAACGGCCGAAGAAATCTTCAAGCTGAAAACCGTCGGCTGGTCGACGTTTATCTTGCTCACCAGCAGCTTGACCAGCGTGCTGGCGATCATCGCCATGCACAAGCACAAGCTTGGCCAACTGCTTTTCTGGTTATTGATTACCGTCTTGTTCGGTTTGTCCTTCCTCGGCCTCGAAATTTTCGAGTTCAACGAGTATGTCAAAGAAGGTCATAAATTCGTCAGCAGCGCATTCGGCACGTCGTTCTACACGCTGGTTGGTTTCCACGGTGCGCACGTGGCGTTTGGTGTCACTTGGATTACCCTGCTGATTCTGCAAGGCTTGCGCAAAGGACTGACCGTTGTAACGGCGCCGAAGTTCTACGTAGCCAGCTTGTATTGGCACTTTGTCGACTTGGTCTGGGTATTTATCTTCACAGTCGTTTATTTGATGGGGAAGGTGGGACACTAAGATGAGCAGCAATTCTCATGATACTTCCACTCCGGGCAAACGCCATAAGCAGGAATCGCCTGCCAACCATTATTACTCGTACATCTTATCGATTCTGCTGACGATTCTTGCTTTCGCAGTCGTCATCTACGGCGGCCTCGACCGCTCGTTCATCCTTGTTTTCATCGTTAGCCTGGCCATCGTGCAGGCGCTGGTGCAATTGTTGTTCTGGATGCATGCCAAGGAACGCGGGCATCTGTTCCCGCTGATGTTCATCGGCGGCGGTGCGATTATCGCGCTGACCGGTGTCGCAGCGGCTGTGTACTGGACTTGGTGGTAAATCAAATGAAAGAGGCGGCTTTGTTCACACAAGGAGCCTCCTCTTTTTTTATCGGGCTTGTTGATCCTGACGAATGAGGTGGAAAAAATGAATCTGGGCGGCGGTTTTTTTGAACTGTGGAGTCCTGTGGTGCTGCTGTTTGTGATCGTGGCCGGGTATGTGTATTATCGATTGACCAACAGCCGCAAAGCGGGTCAAGCGGATGAACTCCGCGTTCCGCTTTCGCAAAAGCTGTCTTTTTATACAGGTCTCGTTTTGTTCTACATCGGGCAAGGCAGTCCGATCAACTTTATCGGCCATCACTACTTGTTCAGCGTGCATATGCTGCAGCAGACGGTGTTGTTCCTGATCGTGCCGATTTTCATTTGGTTGGGCACGCCGCAGCATCTGTTTCGCTCGCTGATGCGCAGCAAGGTGTTTAAGGCGCTGTTTGGCTTTTTTACGCGCCCGCTGATCGCGTTGTTTTTGTTTAATATGTTGTTTTCGATTTACCATATGCCGCTGGTGATGAATGCGTTGATGGCGAACGACTTGCTGTATCTCGTTTATCATGTGGTGTTGTTTGCTTCGGCATTTGTCATGTGGTATCCGGTATTCCCGGTGCTGCCGGCGGACAATGAGCTGAACGATTTGAAAAAGATGGCGTATACGTTCGGCAACGGCATCTTGCTGACGCCGGCGTGCGCGCTGATTATTTTTGCCGATTCGGTGATTTACGATATGTATCAGAACGTAACGATTCCGTTTGCCCACCTGTCCACGCTTGACGATCAACAGCTTGGTGGCGTTGTCATGAAGATTATTCAGGAGATTGTTTACGGAGTGGTGCTCGCCTATACGTTCTTCAAATGGTATCGCAGAGAGCGGGGCGCAGAAGACGATTATCCTGACGGTTACGTGGCTGACGGACCTACCGAGGCTTGATGGAACTGCGGGCAAGAGAGGACTAAGGTACATGCACATTTTACCTACGATCAGTACGTTGTTTATTGTCATTAGCGCGATTTTGGTCGGCTTCGGCTGGTATCATATCGTTAAAGGCCACCGTCAGACGCATCAAAGGCTGATGGTGGTCGGCGCGATTTTTGCGCTGGCGTTTTTCCTGATTTACGTGTCGCGGACGTTGTTTGAAGGCAATACGGCGTTTGGCGGACCGGACAGCTTGAAGCTGCCGTACCACATCTTTTTGTTTTTCCACATTACGCTGGCGACGGTTGGCGGGGCGTTGGGGCTGGTGACGCTGTGGCTGGCCTACCGGCAGAAGTTCCTCAAGCACAAGCGGATCGGCCGCTGGGCCGCGGTGATTTGGCTGCTGACGGCGCCTACCGGCGTGGTCGTCTACGTGCTGCTGTACGTGATGTATCCAGGCGGCCAGACGAAGCCGGTTATTGACGCGATTTTTGGTTTATAATACGAACAGACATAGGCTGTATAAGAAAGTCAGATTTGTGAGCGATCACGGGTCCGGCTTTTTTTGTATTTTCGGGGCAGCTTCATTTTTTTAAAAGAGGGATTGCATATTTGTTGCGATCATGTGTATACTGTATATATAAATATACACAATATACACAGTGCAGGCAGGTGAAGATGATGCTTAAGCAAGCATGGTGGCTGGCGCGCAAGGAGTTGCAGCCGTCCAAGTATTCGATCGCGTTGAACATGCTGTTTTATTTGTATGCCGCCGCGGTCATTCTTTCGATGAGCGTAGAGCTTGGCGATGCGAATGCGCCGGGGGGGACGCGCCCGTTTACGGGGATCGTGCTGAACCTTTTTGTGATGGCGATTTTGCCGAATTTGGGCTTTTTGATCAGCAGACGCTACATGACGTACCGGACTACGGATCTGTTTACGAAAAAGCTTGCTTTTATGCGGCAGCTGCCGATTCCGCTGCGTGTGATTGTGAGCAGCCGATTTATGCAACTGCTGATCACGCTCGTGCCGATGGCGCTGGTGTTGTTCGCTTGCTACGGGATCGTGGCTGCGGCGCTTCATCTCGTTAGCTTCGGGGCGTTGCAATTCGCCGGATTTTTTTTGTTCTGGATCGGGTATTCGCTTGTTTTTGGCAGCTTGTATGTGTATTGGGAGCTTGGGCTGACCGGGCGGCAGTATTTCAACCGCTGTATGATGATGGTCCCGGTTTACATGGTCGCCGCGGTCGTGTTGTGGTTGTGGCTGGGGGAATCGGTCTGGACCCGTTCGCTGAGCTGGGTGGAGGACTCGTATGGCGGAATCAGCTTGTTGTCGCTCCTGGTCGCCGCCCTGACGGTGTTGGGGGTGGGCAAAGCGCTGGTTGCCCGGTTGAGGCAGCGTGATCTGCATGGATAAGGGGGGGCAGATTCCGATCCAGCTATCGCCGGACAGCGCCGAGCCGATGTACCACCAGATTGAAGTGCAGTTGCGGGCGCTGATCTTAAGCGGTCGGCTGCCGGAGGGCACGCTGCTGCCGTCGATTCGCGAGTTTGCCGCCGAACTGGCTTGCAGCGTGATTACGATTCGCCGCGTCTATCAGGATTTGGAGAATGAAGGCATTTTGCGCACCAAGCAGGGCACGGGCACGTTCGTCGCCCAGGTCGGCACGGGCGAACGCGAGCGCTACCGCAAGCAGGCAGTGGCCGAGGCGCTGCGCGAGGCGGTGCAAACCGGCTTGCAGGTGCAATGCACGCAGGACGAACTGCGCGCCTTGTTCGAGGAGGCGCTGGCGCAAGCTTTTGCCGCTAGGGGAATAAACGGAGGGAGCGAATCATGAGCGAAAACGCGATTGCCATCAAAGGGTTGTGCAGAAAGCTCGACCGCCTGCAGCTTGGGCCCGTCGATCTGGAGTTGGAGGCCGGCTATGTCGTGGCGCTTGTTGGTCCAAACGGTTCGGGCAAAAGCTCGCTGTTGCGCATGCTAATCAACACCATGGCGCCGGACAGCGGCACGATTCATCTCTTGGGCCGCGAGCTGGATGCCGAAGATATCGCGCTCAAGCAGCGCATCGGTTATGTGCCGGAGACCGCGGAGTGGGCGCAGCTTGGGTATGCGACGATTGAGGATTTGCGCGAGCTGTATGCGTATTGGTATTCCGGCTGGAACGCCGAGGGTTACGAGGCGCTGCTGGCGCGCTATGAGCTGGAACCGAAGCTGCGGCTGGACCATCTGTCGAAAGGCATGCAGCGCAAGCTGGCGTTCGTGCAGGCGTTGGCTTACGATCCCGATATTTTGCTGATGGATGAGCCGACGGCGGGGCTGGACCCGTTTGCCTGGCGGATGATGTTGGAGGATGTTACGGCGTTTATGGAACGCGGGCGCAAGACGGTGTTGTTTGCGACGCATATTCTGGATGAAGTGCGGCGGATTGCCGACTATGTGGTGTTTTTTTACGAGGGCAAGGTGTTGGGCTGTTATGAGAAGGACGCGCTGCTGGACGGCTGGAAGGTATTCTGGATCAATGCGCCGCAGCGGGCGGCCGGCTTGCCGGGCGTGCTGGAGATCGAAGTGAAGGAAGGCGCGGCGGTTGGCAAGGTGGTCAGCGCTGCGCCGCGGGCGACGGAGCTGGCGCTGCAGCAGGCCGGGTTGACGGTAACGCGGACGTTGGGGCTGGAGCTGGATGAAATTTTGAGCTATTTGATCCGTGAGCATAAAGTCGGGACAACAGCGGTCAAGCGGCCGCGTTAAATAGAAAGGGTGAAGACGCATGTTGCCTTTGCAGGTAGAGCAAGTGACGAAGGAATACGGGGACAAAATTGCGGTAAACGCGATCAATTTGGCGGTGCGCGAAGGTGAAATCTACGGGCTGCTCGGCGCAAACGGCGCTGGCAAAACGACGACGATGCGCATGGTGCTTGGGCTGATTTATCCCGACAAGGGGCAGATTCGCTGGAAGGGTCAGGGCTACCGCGACGAACTGCGGGCGCTGCTCGGATATTTGCCGGAGGAGCGTGGGCTTTATCCGAAGATCAAGGTGGGCGAGCAATTGTTGTATTTGGCCGAACTGCGGGGCATGGGGCGCAAGCAGGCGGATCGCGAGCTGAAACTGTGGCTGGAGCGTTTCGAAGTGCCGGAGTATTACGGCAAGCGGGTGGAGGAGCTGTCCAAAGGCAATCAGCAGAAAATCCAGTTCATCGCCGCGGTCATCCACAACCCGGATATTCTGATTCTCGATGAGGCGTTCAGCGGTTTGGACCCGGTTAATGTCGAGATGCTGAAAAACATGGTCAAGCTGCTGCGCGACGCCGGGAAAACGATCTTGTTCTCCAGTCACCGGATGGACCACGTGGAGGAGCTGTGCGAAAATATTTGCATTTTGCACCAGTCGAACACGGTGTTGCAAGGCAGCTTGAAGCAGATCAAAGCATCGTTTCCCAAAGAGCGCGTCGTGCTGGAAACGAGCGATCCGGTGGAAGGGCTGGAGACGATCGCCGGGGTGAGCTCGGTCGACAAGCATATGAACGGCTACGAGCTGCGGATTCGCGAGCCGCAGGCGGCGCAGCGCATTGTGCAGCATGCCGTCGGCAGCGGCGCGGCGGTGCAGCGATTCCAACTGATGGAGCCGACGTTGAACGAAATTTTTATCCAGAAAGTAGGTCGAGCGCATGAATAGCATGTTGACGGTGATCCGGTTTACGTTCCTGTCGCGGTTTCGCTCCAAGTCGTTCCGCGTGATGAGTTTGATTCTGGTGGTGCTGCTGTCGATTTTGATCAATTTGCCTACGCTGATTGATAAGCTGTCGACGCATGAGGCGACGGGCATCGCCGTGGTTGGCGGCGGGGAAAGCCGGATCGCCGAGCGGCTGGAGGCGTATTACGGCCAGCAGGAGCAGCCGGATATCCGCATCGTGCCGCTGCAGGCGGTCGGCGGGGATGAGGAAGCGGAAGCGCGGCAGATGATCGCAGACGGCAAGATCAAGGGTTATCTGCAAATCGGCGCTGGGGCAGCGGGTGAATTTCCGCAGGTGACGTACAAGTCCGAAGGGTCGCTCGAGTTCAGCTTGAAGAACAAGCTGCAAACCGCGCTGCAGCAGGTGAAGACGGCGACGGTGCTGGAGGACGCGAACCTGACGGCGGCTCAACAGACGGCGCTGCGCACGCCGGTCAGTCTGGAGACGGTGCAGATTTCCGCCAGCGGGCAAGCCGCGGGAGGCAAAAGCGAATCGCAAATGGTCATGGCTTACGCGCTCGTCTACGCGCTGCTGTTCCTGTTGTACATGGGCGTCGTTGGCTTCGGCAACATGGTCGCGATGGAGATTACGGCGGAAAAAAGCTCGCGGGTGATGGAACTTCTGATCACCAGCGTGGCGCCGCTTAAGCAAATGTTCGGCAAAATCATCGGCATTTGCCTGCTCGCGCTTGTGCAGATCGCGCTGATCATCGTCGTGGCTGTGCTCAATCTCGGCTTGTCGGGCAACAGCGAGCTGGTGCAGGAGCTGCATTTGAGCTGGGGCGATTTGCAGGTGTCGCTGATTGTGTATTTCCTGATTTTTTACCTGCTTGGCTTCTTCATCTACGCGACCTTGTTCGCGGCCGTCGGTTCGCTGGTCAGCCGCACCGAAGAGGTTGGCCAGGCGATTATGCCGGTGATGATGATTATTGTCGCAGCGTTTATGATTGCGATCCTTGGGCTGAACCACCCAACGGCCGGTTATGTGAAAGTGATGTCGTTCGTGCCGTTTTTCTCGCCGCTAATCATGTTCCTGCGCATCGGCATGACCAGCCCGGCGGTATGGGAAATCTGGCTGGCCATTGCGCTGCAGGCGGCCGCGATTGTCGGCATGGCGTGGATTGCGGCGAAGATTTACCGCACCGGCGTGCTGATGTATGGCAAACGTCCGTCGCTGCGTGAATTGCGGAAAGCGATGCGGGCGTTTAAGGTGTAGACAAAAGCCTGGATAAATCAAAATCCTTGATTTATTCAGGCTTTGTTCGTTGTGGACCGTAAAAAATTCTCATCAGCAAATGGACACCCAGTACAATAACCCAATTTCCGGGTTGGAGCTCATTATAATTAATCTTTCCCTGTATTGTGGCTAATCTTCATGTTATGATCGTGTTGTTGTAAAAATAAATCGTAATGAGGTGAGGACAATGAAAACAAAACCATATATGTCCTATCCTCCTGTTGCTTTTTAGTTATTTGTTTACGATATATTAGGCTCTGAGGGTAGGTTTCACTCTCAGGGCTTTTCTATTTAGCCGGAAGGAACGTTGAATCCTCCTTGCCGGTCTATGACAGCCACTTTCAGAGTGGCTGTTATTTTTTTTCGTTTCAACAAATATGAAAGGATGATGTGTTGTGAAAAGACTCGCGCAATATTTTCGCTCCTTGCAATCGGGACAGTCCTCTTACAGTTTGATTTATGAAGGTTCCTATTATGATCAAGGAGGGATGATATCTGACCCCACCTATTGGCATCATGACGTCGCCTATTGCATTGAACGGACACATAAACTCACACTGGATCAACCATGCATCACCATCAAAATACCTTTTGACCGCCTCCATGTAGATGAAAACAGGGATCCGGTTGTGCTCGCCGATTTTGCATTAAGAGCATGGGTGCGTCACATTGACGCATTAAATAAATTGATTTATAACCGGTCGCGTTCGGATAAAGAAAACGGTGCTTTTTATTGTTTTCGTCCAACCAATGTGGTGTTGCAGCGTAATGCATCTTTTGTCGAAGCGATCTCGGACCAATCGTATTTATGCTTCATGATTACCGTTCAGCTCCCATTCAAAAATAATGATAAAGCGATGCGCATGCTCTGCAAAATGCTGCCCAAGGAAGTGGAGGAGCTTATTGCCAACTTTGATCTGAGCCAATTACAGGCTGCCTATGCGTTGGTCGACAAACAAAACAGGATTCGCGAATGGCTGAAATCCAGTGAGTATTGCGCATTTATGGCAAATGGCAGCATTTTGCCAAGAAATCAAGACCACAGCGGGCCGCTGGAGGGTGCCTTGCCTTTTACATCCCCGGAAGATATGGAAGTTGAAATTTGCGGTTTGCGCGGAATGGGCATCAAACAGGGCGTGACGGTGATCACCGGTGGTGGGTATTCGGGTAAAAGCACCTTGCTGGATGCGCTAAATTCGGCGATTTACAATCACATCTTAGGCGATGGACGAGAATTGGTGATTACCGATCAAAGTGCCATGGAAATATCCGCAGAAGAAGGCCGTTCCATAACAAATATCAATATTACGCCTTTCATCAAATGGATACCCCACGGTTCGGCTGCCCAGTTTTCGACGGACTACGCCTCAGGTTCCACCTCGCAAGCCGCCAATATTATGGAGGCCATCCACTTCGGGTGCAAGCTTCTGCTGATTGATGAAGACAGAAGTGCGACGAATTTTATGATTCAGGACAGCAAAATGCGTTCATTAATCAAGCATGAACCCATTACACCGTTTACGGAACGTGTCCGAGAGCTTTATGAGGCGGTTGGCGTCTCTTCCGTGCTTGTTATTGGAGGCAGCGGTGAATTTCTAGCCGTTGCCGATCAAATCATCCTGATGGACAATTTTGTGCCCAAAAACGTAACCGAGGAAGCCCAACATGTATGTGAACACGACAAACCACGCGAACGTATCCCTTTTACAAACTGGGAGATCGAAAGAAACATAACCACCGATCGTTTTTCGAGCTATCCACAGGGCAGCGGTACAGAAAAGCTGATGGTTTCCACCATGGGCTACATCCTGATCGGCGATGAACAAATTGATATCAGAGGGCTTTACCATATCACCTCGCACGCCCAGCTTGCAGCCATTGCTTTTTTACTTCGAAAAATCGCTGTAAGTCATCAGGATCGCCTTATCGTTCTTCATGAAAAGATCAAAAAAGCGCTCGAAGATATGGAGAGAGAAGGCGTGGATATTGTATTTTCCTCCTTTTTTCCCGGTTTCGAAAGATGGCTTGAATTACCAAGGATTCATGAAGTATTAGCGGTCATCAACCGCATGAAACATTTGAATTTTATTCAGCTTGAGCCTGCTGAACAAAATACCCACGGTCGTATATAAAAAAAAGCAAAGCCCCGCAGACGGGGACTTTGCTGCAACATACGGTTTCAATATTTACGGATTAAACGACCAGCCCGGCATCTCCTCTAGCGTGAGTACATTGGAAGCACTGTATAAAGCCGGTAATGTGCTTTGGTTTTGGCTGATAAAGTCCGGCCATAACATGACGTACAGCCATTTGTTTTGTTGCGCCAGCAGGGATGCTGTCGGCATAAACTGGCATTCGCCAACCGCAATCAGCTTGCCGCCGGAGACGCGCAGCATCGTATTGTAGTTATTTTGCGTATACCCGGTATTGTAAACATCCAACGTCGCCATATCAAAGTATGCCGAACCAGGGTTATATGCATCTACCTCGGTGCCAAGGTTGGAGAAATCCTGAACGTTCCAGTTCCAAATAATGTTGTCGAGCCCTTTCGTATTGGCTAAATAATCATGCGTAATCTGATACAGTCTGGCGCTGCCGTTCGGCCCTTTGTGGCAGGACCACCAGAACACACATTGATTCATTTCATGGAAGGGGCGGAAAACAACAACCACGCCGGAATCCTTCAAGTCCTGCAAATACACGGACAAGGTATTCAACCGATTGATCCAGGCGTTATACAAGTTGGTGCCCGGTGTAGTCAATTCTACGAATTGGGCATCGCTGAGCTTCGCCGGATTGCCGCCGCCGATATCGTCCCAGCTGCAATATTCATCCCGGGTTGGCGCACAAGCATGGTACATCAGCGAAACCAGCGCCCCTTGGCTAAACTGCCGTTTCGCTTCTGCAATCAATGTGCTGCGATTGTTAACCGCGCCGCTGCCGAATCCAAAATCTCCTCCCCAGAATGAAGAGACTTTGCCAGTCATCGCCGTAATTTGGTCTGTATGGCTGGTCGGATGGGAGGCATCTTTATTTTCAATACCCACCAACGTATGATTGCCGGAGATACTGTTCAGGTAATTGAGTATTTGCTGCTTTTTAACTGCGGTTGAAGTGCTGCTTTCGGTGCTGTAGCCATATACTTCAAACTCATACAAGGAATAGCCGTAAGCTGTGGCCCGTTGGATTCCGTACATTTTTACATACCGTGCAGTCGTAGGATCAAAATCAATCGGATTGATTCCGCCGCTGCCGTTGTAGTTGGAATAAACCGTTGTCCACGACACATTGTCTGTTGATGTCTGAATCTGGAATTGGCGGGCATATGCCGTCTCCCATTTCAAAACAACACTGGCTACCGTTTGCGCGGAGCCCAGGTCCACAATGAAATATTGCGGGTCGGTATAAGCCGAAGACCATCGCGTCGTCGTGTTGCCGTCGACCGCGTTGCTTCCAGCGTAATTGGCAGATTCCGTGGACGAAACGATAGTTGGTTTGCCAAGCGCCAGATTGATGTTGGTCGGCGTTGGCGATGGCGCGGCTGTAGGGGTCGGGGATGGCGTCGGAGTCTGCGCTGCTGAGCCGTAGACCTCCAGTTCCGCAACCTGCGCTCCTGTCGCTCCGCTATTGGCCGTCATGTTCAGTTTGACATAGCGAGTCGTTGACGAGCTGAAATCGATCGTGACCGCATTGGCACCAGGATTAAACGCGTAAGTCGCGGATGAGACAATCGTAGTATACGTGGCATCGTCCACACTCCCCAGAACAGAAAGTGTTTGGGTTCTCGACCCCCAGCTTGCCGGAAGCTTCACAACAACTCTGTTGATGATGCTGGTTCCGCCGAGATCAACACGAATCCAGTTGGGGTACGCGTTCGCCGCGCCTTCCCAATACGTATTCGGGTTGCCATCATTGGCATTGGCGGCCACATAAGTTTGAGTGACGCTGCCTGCCACGATCGCCTTGTTCAAAGCAAGGTTAGTTCCCGGCGTTGGCGTGGCGGTTGGTGTAGATGTTGGTGTTGGTGTTGGCGTCGGAGTAGGTATTGCAGTAGGCGTCGGCGTAGCTGTGGGAGTTGACGTTGGGCCTGTAAACGCTACTTGAAGGTTGTCCAGGTTGACGTTGCCGGAATCGGTTGTGTCATATTTGTACGCGATCGTGTTGTTGCCGGTGTCCAGCGTCAGCGTTTCCACTTTTGTAGACCAAGTATCCCAGTTAGCTAGATTGGCAAGGGTTGTTTGTTTCACTTTTGCGCCGTTGACGTAGATGCTCAGTGTTTTTGCACTGCCGCTGGCATTGCCGAATTTCAGCGCAACATGGTAGTTGCCTGCTGTCGCTGCATTTACCGTGAACGTCGTGGTTGCGCCTTGCGTCCAGTAACCGTCAACAAAACCGCTGCCTGTGTAACCGGTGTGGTCAGTGTTGGTTTTCGCTCCGCCAGTCAGTGCGGCAGACTCAGCTTCGTAAGTGCCGGATGGAGTTGGTGTAGGCGTAGGCGCAGGAGTTGGTGTAGTTGTAGGAGTAGGAGTGGGAGTGGGTGTAGAAGTGTTGTATACTTCGAGCTCAGACAATTGACCGGCAGGCCAGCTTGTGTTCGCTGTAAAGTGGATTTTCACATAACGTACGCTTGTGCTTGTGAAGTTGATGGTTACTGTGTTGCTGCCCGCTGCGAATGTATATGTTTGGGAAGCGGCCAGGGGGGTATAAGTAGAGTCGTTGGTGCTGCCTTGTATAGACAACGTTTGGTTGCGGTTGCCCCAAGCAGATGGGAGCTTCAAAACGACTTGGTTGACAGTGTTAGCGCTTCCAAGATCAACGCGCACCCATTGCGGGAAGGCGTTATTGACGCTCTCCCAGTAAGTGTCTTGGCTACCGTCGGTTATGTTGCCGGAACCGTAGACGTCAGCGTGGCCGCTTTCCGTCGTTGATTTGCCGGCAGCCAGATTCGTTGCCGCTATGGAACTGGCAGGGACTAGCAGCAATTGTGTGAAAAACAAAGTGAATGCCAGCAAGCACAGTGCAAATGGGTTTTTCTTTGAAAAATGTCGGTTTACAGTCATTTGTGATATACCTCCAACTTCATCAATAGGGTCTTGCAAACTTTAAATTCATTTATAGACTTTAACAGTCTATATACTCTCTCAAAACCTCCTCCCAATAATCATGCACTTCCATTCAACGCCGACCACATCTTGCTGCCGCCCACCTCCTTTAAACACGACACGCGCTGATATTCAACTAAATTATACTTGAGGGATTTGTGGAATGACGATGAGATATATTACGATTAACCTGAGAAATAAACCTGAATTTCAATTTTTCTCTTAAAATTTTAATGACAAAGTTATTATTTTTTGAAAATTATCCTTAATAGTAGATGTAATTTGCTTAAACTGGTGCATGAACATGGATGTACGCAAACGAACTACAGTTTGATCTTTGGCACCACAACTTCCAATAGCACATCTGAACAATTAATAATGCCAGGATCATGAACGCCGTGGCCGTCGTTTCCGAATTTGACGAAAATGATTCAATTAAATAGCTCAAGCTGCAACGGGCTGTTAACAAGAAAAGTTGAAAAAATTGAAGTCTGGAAAACCCTGTTCTTTTTGACTTTACCCTGTATAAAGGAAGGGATAAGCTCATATTTTGCTGAAAACAAAGGTTTCAAATGATTTTTTTAAATATTAATTCAAAAAATAAACAATTATTTCTTAAAAATAAATTAAAAAAATATTTACAAATGGAACAAAATACTATACATTTAAAGTGTTGAAAGCGCATTCAATAAATTTGTTTCAAAAGGGAGGCGCATTACAGTCATGACAACAACACGCAGAAAAGCATTAAATCTCACCGTGATTTTTTCCTTGCTTATGGGGTTGGTGGTGTTTTTTGCACCGGAACCAAGCCCGGCATCGGCCGCGGACGTCAACTTGGCTTACGGCAAGCCGGTCACCGTATCGTCAACAGAGTCCGGGTATCCGGGTTCGAACGCGGTAGATGCCAACGGCAATACCCGCTGGTCTTCCGCGTATGCCGACAATCAGAATTTTGTCGTCGATCTGGGCTCCGTGCAGACGGTATCCAGCGTATCGATCAAGTGGGAAGCGGCTTATGCGTCGCAATTCCAGATTCAAACATCGACGGACAATGTGACCTGGACGACCCGCTACGAGAACTACAGCGCAACAGGCGGAACGAGCACGATCAATTTTACCGCAGTAAGCGCGAGGTATGTGAAAATGTACGGAATCAAACGAGCCACGGCATACGGCTTTTCGATCTGGGAGTTCGAGGTTTACGGAAGCACTCCGTCAAGCCCGCCGCCGACGACTAACGTCAACTTGGCTTACGGCAAGCCGGTCACCGTATCGTCCACAGAGTCCGGGTATCCGGGTTCGAACGCGGTAGATGCCAACGGCACGACCCGCTGGTCTTCCGCGTATGCCGACAATCAGAATTTTGTCGTTGATCTGGGCTCCGCGCAGACGGTATCCAGCGTATTGATCAAGTGGGAATCGGCTTACGCGTCGCAATTCCAGATTCAAACATCGACGGACAATGTGACCTGGACGACCCGTTACGAGAACTACAGCGCAACAGGCGGAACGAGCACGATCAATTTTACCGCAGCAAGCGCAAGATATGTAAAAATGTACGGAATTAAACGAGCCACGGCATACGGTTTTTCGATCTGGGAGTTCGAGGTTTATGGAAGCGCTGCCACCACGACGGAGGTAGGAGTGCTCGCGTATCTGCAGGGCACGGGCCGTAGCGGAACTGTGATTGGCGAGCATAATCGCGAGCCAAATTCGGACCCGGCCAAATACACCAATACGATTATCGGCATTACCGGCAAAACGCCGGCGCTCTGGAGCGGCGATTTCCTGTTTTCGGCCAGCGACGTGAGCAACCGGCAAACCATGATCAATGAAGCGAAAAGACAATGGGCCAACGGCGCCATCGTCCAATTGATGCTGCATGTCACCCCGCCTACGCAGTCTGAGCCCGGCAATTGGGACGGCGGCGTAGTGAGCAAGCTGACGGACACCCAGTGGACTTCGCTGATTACGAACGGCGGAACGCTGAATGTGGCTTGGAAACAACGTCTGGATACGTACGCCTCTTACATCCAACAGCTCAAGGACAGCAATGTCACCGTCTTGTTCAGACCGTTCCATGAAATGAATCAGGGCGTATTCTGGTGGGCCGGCAGACCGGGCACGAACGGCACGGCCGCGCTGTATCGCTTGACACACGATTATATGGTCAATACGAAAGGTTTGACGAATATTGTGTGGGTTTGGGACATGCAGGATTTGGAAAGCGCAAACAATTTTGTTTCGTCGTGGAGCTCCTACAATCCCGGGAATGCTTACTGGGATATCTTTGCTCTCGATATATACAACGGCGATTTTTTCACCACGGCCAAATACAACGCAGCGCTGACTGTAGCCGGCGGCAAGCCGATTGCGATCGGGGAGTGCGCCAAATTGCCGAGCCCAAGCGTGTTGACGGCGCAGCCGCAGTGGGCGTTTGCCATGGGTTGGGCGGAGTGGGTATTCGATCCGATCAACGGCGTAGAATATAATACGGACAATGAAATACGTGCTGTGTATGACGCTGCGAACGTAATTACAAAAGATGAGTTGCCGAAATTGAAATAGGTTTAAAAATGAACGTATAGCCCTCTGAAGCACGATTTTGTGTTTGAGAGGGCTATTTTACTTAGCGTTACATCAAAAATAGTATTTGAAATAAATTGAAAAATTGATTATTGTTAAAGAAACAAATTCAACGAAGAATGCGATGTGGGAATCATGAAGAAAATTACGCTGCAGACGATAGCCGAACATTTGAATGTTTCCAAAGCGCTGGTTTCCAAGGCGTTATCCAACGATCCCGCGGTCAGCGACGTCACAAAGGAGCTGATCTGGAAGACGGCCAAGGAGATGGGCTACCCTATCAAGTCCTCCCGCAAAGTCGTGCCGGCTTCGAAAACGGGGACGTTGGCCGTAGTGATGCCGCGCGGATACATGCAAGATTTTCAGTATTGGGGCAAAATATTGGGGGGCATTGACGAGGAGTTGTCCAAATACAGCTTTAGCATGCTGCTCTCCAGCATCGATACGTCGATCGTCCAAGCCAAAGACGGGCTTCCGGCCAGTATTCACGAAGGGAAAATCGACGGCGTTATTGTGCTCGGCCACATTCCCGACAATTATATTTATGCGTTGAAGGAAAAAAATTATCCGTTTGTCATGGTGGACTCCAACGTGCAGGACCCGACCGTGGAGCATATTTTGTCCAATAATAGCCAAGGGGCCCAGCAGGCCGTCAAATTGCTGCTGGATGCCGGACACCGCAAGTTGGCTTTCGTTGGGGACATCAGCTCGGCCTGGAGTTTTGCTGAAAGGTATCGCGGCTTCGAGCAGGCGGTCCGGGAAGCGGTGGAGGCGGGCTGCAAGGGCATCGAGACGGTGCGGGTCGAAGGGGTTGGCGTCAGCGGCAATGGCAATTACACGTCGCCGGAATTTGCCAAGGCGTTAAGCCGCTGTATTCATCGTGACGACCCGGTGACGGCGTATTTTTGTGCGAACGATATGCTCGCTATGGAAACGCAGTCGGCATTTGCCGCCATGGGCGTGTCGTGCCCGCAGGACGTGTCGATTGTCGGCTTTGACGATCTGTCGATCAGCGCGTTGACCCAGCCGAAGTTGACGACGGTGAAGGTGCCCAAAACAGAAATGGGAAAAAGAGCGGTGGAGCTTGTCTTGCACCGGATCAGCCATCCAGAGGCATGGCCGGAGTTGGTGCTGCTTTCCACCTTTCTTGTGGAGCGTGATTCGGTGCGGTCAATCCTTGGGGATGAGGGTAATTTGACCGTGAGTTAATTTTTTAATTAAATTAATTTTAAAAAATGCAGTGTAAAACGTTGTCTTGGCGTTTGATCTGCTTTTTTTATGCGCAAAAATGCCAGCGATAGGTGGGGAAATAACGTAGAATTGCTTAAAAGCGGCGTATTTAGCGTTTTTTTTATTTATTTCATTCAAAAAAATGCCAAAATAAGATTTTTTATAATTAAATTTTTAAATAATAATTGAATTTTTATGAAATCCGTGATATCTTTATCTATGTAAACGATGTCAATTACTTGAGAGGGGTCATTTCAGATGAAAAAGTATTTGTCGGTAGCGGTAGCACTTACAATGTCGGTTACACTCTTGGCTGCATGCGGCAGCAAGGCGGAGGACACAAACAGTGGTGCTGGAGCGACAACCAAAGCAACCGAGCAAACGAAGGCAACAACCAAGCCCGACGATGGCGGAGCCGACAAGGTTAAGGGCAAGATCACTTTCCTGACGAACCGCACGGATATGGTCGGCAAGGAGTACGTGGATTACGCGAAGCGTTTTAAAGAGAAATACCCGAACGCCGATGTCGAGTTCGAAGCGATTACCGATTTGGATAAAACGACGAAGGTGCGCTTGTCCACCGGCGATTTGCCGGATGTCCTGCTCATTCCGACGATCGCCAACACGGACCTGCCCAAATATTTTGCTCCGCTGGATGATCTGGGGTTGAACGATAAAATCTACTTCAAGGATTACAAATCGACCGGTGGTAAAGTGTACGGCATTTCGGCAGGCGCCGCTACGGTTGGCATCGTGTATAACAAGAAAGCGTTTGCAGATGCCGGCATCACAGCGGTTCCCCGCACCTTGGATGAGTTTTACGCGGCAAGTGAAAAGCTGAAAGCCAAAGGCATCGTGCCGCTGGCCTCCAACTTTAAAGATCAGTGGCCGTTGTATCCCTGGGCTTCGGAAATTCCTACGGTCATGTCGGGCAACGCCAATCTGAACAATGATCGCGCGAAAACCGATACGCCGTACACGATGGATAATGCTTATGGCAAAACGATGAGCATTCTCAGAACGATGAATGAAAAGGGCTATCTGGAGCCCGACATCAACTCGACAAACTGGGAGCAATCGAAGAAAGATGTAGCCAGCGGCAAATTCGCGATGTACCTGCTCGGCAACTGGGTCATTCCACAGGTGATCGACAGTGGCACCCCGGCAGACAACGTTGGCTTCTTCCCGTTCCCTTACGATAACTCCGGCAAGCTGAACGCTCCGCTTTCTCCAGACTGGGCCTACGGCGTCAACAAGGACAGCAAAAATATCGATACGGCCAAAGCGTTCGTGAAATGGATGATCGAAGAGTCGGGTTTTGACGACTTCGCGGGCTTCATTCCGGTGCTTAAGGACAAGCAGCCGAAAATGCCGCAACTGGCCGAGTTTAACAGCTTTGGCGCCACTTACATCGAAGGCGTTTCCGACAATGACGATACGACGCAAATCATTAACAAGGCCCAGTTCGTGAAAGAAGCGGTCGTGCAGGATTTCGTTCTGCAAAAAGATCCAAAAGGCTATTTGGACAAACTGAATGAGAAATGGGCCGCTGCCAAAAAATCGTTAGGCAAGTAAGCGGATTTAGCGGTATGCAGAGGCAAAATGGATTATTCGGATGTTTCCCGGTAATCCATTTTGCTTCCTCTTAAGAAATTTGCTGAAAGGAGCGGGGTGAAATATGAACGGCATTTCTTATAAAACCCAGAAGATCATCATTGTGTTCGGCTTTTTGATCATACCGGTCGTCCTGTTGAGCACGTTCACTTATTATCCGGCTGTAAAAATGATGTACCTGAGCTTCACGAGTTGGGATGGCTACAGCGATGCCGCGTCCTGGATCGGCTTTGACAATTACAAAGAGATTTTTACAAACTCCGAGTTGTTTGGCGTATTTGCGCATCATCTCCCCTATGTGCTGGTCGGCATTGTGCAAAATGCGGCAGCCATTGTATTCGCCGTCATTTTAAATTCGAAACTTCGAGGAAGAAACGGCTTTCGCGTCATTTTGTTTCTTCCCTTTATCATGAACGCCGTGGCCGTCGCTTTTATGTTTCAATACGTGTTTGATACACAAAATGGCTCGTTGAACGTTCTGCTCAACTTTATCGGCATCGGCAAGATTAGCTGGCTCGGTAATCAATCGTTGGTTAATTTCTCGTTGGCCTTGATCGGATTCTGGAAGTTTATGGGCTACAACATGGTTATTTATCTGGGGGCCCTGCAGGCCATTTCCGGCGATATGTACGAAGCGGCCAAGATCGACGGGGCGAACCGCTTTCAGACTTTGTGGCATTTGACGTTGCCGAATTTGACGAAAATCATTCAATTGAATATGTTTCTTACGGTCAGCGGGGCGTTAGGGGTTTTTGATTTGCCGTTCGTGTTGACGAAGGGCGGACCGGCGGGCGCCAGCGAGACGTTCCTGTTCAAAACCGTGGAGACGGCGTTCCAGTTTAATAACTTCGGTCTGGCTTCGGCGATGAGCATTGTGCTGCTGGTGATGACCGTGCTCATTCTGGGTGTGCAAAACCTGGTCATTAACGGGAGGGGGGAAGCGCGATGAGGAAATTCGATCTGGTGCATTATTGCAAATACGTGCTGCTGCTCATAGCGACGGCTACGGTGTTATTTCCTCCTTATGTGGTGTGGGTCAACGCCTTCAAGGGCAAAAACGAAAGCACGAATCCCTTTGCTTGGCCGAAGTCTTTCCTACATATGGACAACTTCATTGACGTATTTACCCAAGCGAGCATGGGAACGGCCTTTATGAACACCTTGATCATTATCGTCGTGTCGATTGTTGGCAATGTGCTGTTGGGCACCATGAGCGCTTATGCGCTGGGGCGGTTTAATTTTCGCGGCAAACAGCTGGTATTGTTCGGTTTTCTGGCCGCTACCATCGTCCCGACGATTACGACGCAGGTTGTCGTGTTCTCCTTGATCAAATCTCTGGGGCTGTTTAATACGCTGGGAGCGCCGATTCTCCTGTTCGTAGGCGCTGACGTCATTCAAATCTATATTTACCTGCAATTTATTACGAACATTCCCTATGAGCTGGACGAAAGCGCGATGATAGACGGAGCGTCCCTGTTTCGGATCTACCGCTCGATTATTTTTCCGATGCTCGGCCCGGCGACGGCGACGCTGGTCATTTTGAAAACGATTAATATCTATAATGAAATGTACATTCCGTTCTTGTATATGCCGAAAAAGAGCCTGGTCGTCGTGTCGACCTCGATCATGCGCTTCGCCGGGGTAAATCAGGCCGAGTGGGGCGCGATCTGCGCAGCTATTCTCATCATCATGATTCCGACGGCTGCGCTGTATCTGTTTTTGCAAAAATTCATTTTTTCCGGCGTGACGAGCGGAGCGGTCAAGTCTTGAGGTGGCCAGCGGAAGGCGCCGACAGAGTGGAGGGGATCAGATGGAACTGTCATTTAGGGAATATCAATGGTTCGTCAAAGGCTTCTGGCCCTGGGTGCCCGTTAAAGGGAGCAGCATGGAGATCGGCCATGAATTGATGGGCGTTACGGAATGGCTGCCGGCCACAGTGCCGGGGGGCGTTCATCAGGATTTGTATCAGGCCGGTTTGATCGATCATCCTTATCGCGATATGAACAGCAGGGAATGCGAATGGGTGGAAAACCGCTGGTGGGTGTACAAGACGATGTTCGAGCGTCCGGCGTTGTGCGGCTCGAAGGTCGAGCTGGTTTTTAAGGGACTCGATTACGAGGCGATCGTTTACTTGAATCATCAATGGTTAGGCGAGCATAAAGGCATGTATCATCCGGCTGTTTTCGATATTACGGAATGGATGGACCGGCACGACAGCTTTGAGCTGCTCGTCGTGTTGAAGCAGGCGCCGGACGAGATGGCGCAAATCGGCAAAACGTCGGAAACGTTTACGCAGAAAAGCCGCTTCAATTACAAGTGGGATTTCTCCACGCGGCTGGTGAACGTGGGGATTTGGGACGATGTTGTGTTGCGCGTGCACCAAGCGTGCTCGTTGGAGAATGTGCAGGTATCGACGGATGTCGACCAAGGGGCGGGGCTCTTGCATGTATCGGCAGAGGTTGTGTGCCAGGCCGGGGAAGCCGACGCCGCGGCTGAATGGCTGCTGTCGGCCCGCGTGCTCGATCCCGAGGGGCGGGTTGTAGCGACTGCGGTGGAACTGCTGCGCGCGCCTGCTGCTGCGGCCGCATTTGAATGGAACATCCCTTCGCCGCGGCTGTGGTATCCGAACGGTTATGGCGACCAGCCGCTGTATTGTGTGGAGCTCAAGCTGCTCCATGGCTCCGCAGAACTGGACTGTTACAGCTGCTATACGGGCATCCGCAAGCTGGAGTATGTCGCCAATGAGGGAAGCCCGGAGGACGCGCTGCCGTATACGTTTGTCATTAACGGCAAAAAGATTTATATCCGGGGCGTGAATATAACTCCGTTGGATCATCTGTACGGCAACGTAACGGAAAGCCGTTACGACTGGATCGTGCATTTGGCGAAAGAAGCCCATGTGAACATGATTCGCGTGTGGGGCGGGGGCATTATCGAGAAGCCCTACTTCTATGAATTGTGCGACCGTCACGGCATAATGATCTGGCAGGAGTTTATTCAATCCAGCTCCGGCGTGGACAATATTCCGTCCAAACGTCCAGAATTTCTGGAACTGCTGACCCGCACGGCGGTGGAGGCGCTCCGCACGCGGCGCAATCATGTTTCCCTGACGGTGTGGAGCGGCGGCAATGAGTTGATGAGTGCGGCGAACCAGCCTTCCACCTATGAAGACGAGAATTTGGCGATGCTCAAGGAGTTGGTGGCGAAGTGGGACCCGCAACGCATGTTTTTGCCGACCTCGGCATCGGGCCCCGTCCAATACATTACCGCGGACAAGGGCGTCAGCCACGATGTGCACGGTCATTGGAAATACCAAGGCAATCCGCAGCATTATGGGCTCTACGGTCAAGCCGACCACCTGTTTCACAGCGAATTTGGCGTGGATGGCGTCAGCGCGCTCAAAAGCCTGCGCAAATTCCTCAGTCCCGCTCACCGCATGCCGGTGTCGATGGCCGACAGTCTGGTCTGGCGCCACCATGGTGAGTGGTGGGATACGTACGAGCGCGATCTGCACATGTTTGGGCGGCTTGACGAGTTGGCCACGTTCGTCGACTGCAGCCAGTGGATTCAGGCAGAGGGCTTGCGCTTCATTCTGGAAGCGAATCTCCGAAGGCAGTTCCGCAACAGCGGCAGCATCGTCTGGCAGCTTAACGAGCCGTGGCCCAACGCCAGCTGCACCAATCTGGTCGATTATTACAAGGAACCGAAGATGGCGTATTATTGGGTGAAAAAAGCGTTTGCGCCCAATCACGTTTCGTTGGATTACGGCAAGCTGGATTACAGCGTTGGAGAAACGTTTGACGCCGCCGTCTATGTGCATAGAAATGGCGACGCAGCGCTTGCCAAAGTGGAGGCGCAGGTGCTGGACAGCCGCGGTGTTGTGCTGTTTGCGCAAGCGCTGGAGGGAGTCACCGCTTCCAACAGATCGGCGTTGGCCGGAGCGCTGACGTTCGAGGTTCCGGCGACGGCGGAGGGGCTATTTTTCATTCGGCTAAAGCTCGAAATTGCCGCTGCCCAAGCAGTGGAAAACTTATACATCTTCTCTACGGCCGCGGCGGCGGCGCCTGTTTACGGTGCTGCACTGGGCCTGGGCCCGGCCAAGCTTGATGTACAGGCGTTGGGCGATTGGCGCCCGGGGGAAGGAATGGGCCTTCACGGCGGCGATGAGGTGGTCAGCAAGCGGTTTCGGGTGAAAAACGAAGGGGCCGCGGTCGCTTTGTTCGTTCACCCGGAGGAGCAGACCGACCGCTACTGGATGGCGGCCGACCGCGCATACGATACCTTGTTTCCGGGGGAAGAGTTGGACATAGAGGTGACGTGTGCGGCAAGGTCCGGCGAAGTGTTCGGCGATCCGCAGGCCCGCGCAGCGAGCCCGTTCTGGCCGGCGGCCGATCCGGTCATTGCGTTTCACTGCTTCCACAGCCGGACGCTGCAAGCAGCTGCGGAGTGTGAGCGGTTAGCCAAGTTGGAAGCCGCAGCCGCGGCGATTGCTCCGGTAGCCCAATAAAACGTTTTATCCAACCAGGAAGACGAAACTGCGCTGGAAGGCGCTCGTGCCGGTGGGGCGGAGGCAACCAGGGTTTGTCGGGCGGGACAAAGCTGTAAAGATAATGGTAAATATATTGAAAAAAATATAATTAACGGGATAGCCCTATCTTCCGTTTTATGGCATTCAGCTTAAGGGGAAAAGTGTTGATCGGTGTTGGGGACAATCGTTGCGAATTTCGTTGAAAAGTGGAACATACAGAAAAAAATCCCTTTAATTCAGGGTGTATATAAGGCTGTTTAGATGATTGAAAATGCAGGAATGGACTGCGATAATCGACTTCTTTCTAATATTTTAATTAAAATTATTTAAAAATATAAGAAAATATTATTGAAATTTTAACGAAAAAAGTTTAATATGAATAAATGAAAGCGTTGCAAAAAATCATGGATGGCGCTTTTCGCGTAAATAACATGGGGGTTGGTGAAAGCGATGTTAGTGAGATTCAAAAAGATGTTTAGCTTGCTGGTGGTTGTTGGACTCTTTTCCAGTTTGCTGCTTTCTTTCTTTGGCGCCTCAACGGTGCTGGCGGATGACGGCTCGGGAGGCTCGGGTTCCGGCAGCGTAACCGATGATGTCTACCAGTCGGTTTTTACTGATTTTATTACCGTTCAGGGCGATAAATTGAAAGACGGCGCAGCCGACTTCCGATTTGCTTCTTTGAATTATCCAGGTGCGATTCTGGACCCGGATTTCTCGAAAGAAGATGCGCTGCGGACTTTGGCTGCGATGGGGGGCCAGGTGACCCGGACGTACGTGCCGCCGGTAAAGCGGTATGACAATGCCAATGCATCCAGCGCGCTTGTGCTTGGCCCTGATGCCAACGGGCAGATGCAATTTAGCGAAGAGGGCTTTCAGAAACTGGACAAATTCCTCGCGTTGGCCAACCAATACGGCATTCGCGTCATCATTCCTTTCGTAGACCAATGGCAGTGGGTAGGCGGTATTGAAAGTTACGTCAATTTCCGTTACCCGGGCACGATCAGCAACGATGCGGCCCATGATGACGACGCCTGGAAGTTTTATACCGATCCGCTCGTCATTTCCGATTTCAAGCAAGTGATCCATTACATGATGAATCGTGTGAACACCTATACAGGTGTTGCCTACAAGGACGATAAAGCGATTCTGGCCTGGGAAACGGGCAATGAGCTGGGGGGCTACAATCAGGACAAATTCCCTCAAGCATGGACAACGGAAATCGCCCGGTATATCAAACAAGACGAGCACCCCAGTCAACTTCTCCTTGACGGTCGTTTTGCTGTAAATGCGGATTCGTTAAACGATCCGAATATCGACATCGTGGGCAATCACTTTTATACCGGGAATTTCATGGATAAATTGACGGCCGATCAGGCGTTGACTACTGGCAAGAAACCGTATATTCTCGGCGAGTTTGGCTTGTATACTTCGGCCGCGCCTGTGGAAGCGTTGTACAATGCGGCTCTCCAGAACGGCACCGCCGGGATTATGATCTGGTCCTTGCGGCCGCATAAAGAAGATGGCGGCTTCTACTGGCATGACGAAGATCCGGGCAATTGGGCTTCTTACCACTGGCCGGGATTCGCTTCGGGAGATTATTACGGCGAGAAAGACATCATTCGCACGGTTTACAAATATGCACATTACATGGCAGTAAACGATGCAGCCAAATCGACGGCTGTACCGGCGATCCCGGTTCCGGCGAATGCGCCTGTCTTATTTGATATCGATTCGGTGGCTAATATAAAATGGCAGGGCTCCGTAGGCGCTTCCGGTTATGAAGTGCAACGTTCGGAGGATGGTCAGAACTGGACGACGGTCACTGCCGATTTCTCCGATGGCGGCCGAGCAGGCACGCCGGCGTTCCATGACGAGACCGCGATTACTGGCGTGACCTATACTTACCGGGTCAGAGGCGTCAACGAATCGGGCGCCTCCGATTGGTCCAATGAAGTGACGACGGTAGCGGCTCACATCACGACCGATGAGTTGAGCTTGCTGTACAAGGACAATGAGCAACGCAACGTGTACGCCTATGATCATTCGTCCAACTTGGTGACAAGCTCCTCTTCGGATAACGAATTGGGCGAAGGCTACAAGGCTTACGTTTCGACAACGAATGCCGGATTTTTGACCTATGCGTCTCCAGTGGCGCTCAGTCGAGTCAGCCTGACGGCAACGGGCTCCGGTACGATTAAATGGTATGCTTCATCGACCAATAGCAACTATCAGGAAGTGCTGCCGAGTCAAAGCGGCAATGTGTATACAGTGAGCAGCTTGCCTGCCGATACGCGCTTTGTGAAGTTCAGCATTCCAGGCAGCAACTCCGTGCAAATCGATAAGGTGCAGCTTGAATATACGTACAACGGTACGGGGTACGCAGCTGTCCCTGCGCTTCAACATAACGGTTTTATCGTAGATACGGCCTTCACCAGTCTGGATGCCGGCCAAACAGCGAACCTGCAAGTGACGGCCGGTCAAGCCGGTACGGACAATGTGCCGACATTAAGCAGAAATGACGGCAATCCAGGTTCCATCGTTTATCAAGCAGACGGGGACTTCAATTCCTACCGGTTTACGACATATTCGAATGCGGCCGATGAAATGAGCTTTTTCTCCTCTATTGACGGAGAGTCGTATACAGCGATTCATCCGGCTGTAAGCAAATCGCCGACAACGTCAGGCTGGAGCAAGGTGATTTATACGGATTTCGCCCTGCCTGCATCTACCCGCTACATCAAAGCGGTGTATCCTGCAACGGCCAGCGGCGCAGCTCCGGCTTTGGCCCGGGTAGAGGTCGGTTATGGCGTGAACATGATCCCGCTGACCGACAAGCCGCCTGCGAACGTATTTGAAGACGGCGAATACAACTACGGCGTTGACGCCAATCTGAAAGCGCAGTATACGCGCAATGCGTCCGGTGATCCGATTTCCATTGAACTGGATTCCACGAACAAAAACCATGGCAGCTACGGCGTGAAAGTGGACTATGCCTTCAGCGATCAATGGTATGCCGGACTGACGAAAGCCTTGGATCATGTCGACTTGTCCCATTTTGACGCGTTGCATGCCTGGGTCAAGCCGGACGGCTCGGCCAATGGCTTGTCCTTCCAGTTCCGTACGGCGGATGATCGGGTGTGGGAAGCGAAGATTCCCTTAAACGGCACAACGGGGAAAACCATCGAGCTGCGCTATAGCGATTTTGTTCAGCCGCAGTGGAATCAGGATGCGTATCCGGGTTCGACAATAAACATGGCCGACGTGACGGAGTTCTCCATTTATATCAGCTATATGGACGGATCGACAGCAAATGCAGGCGCGGTTTATCTGGATGATATCCAAATGGCGAATGCGACCAAATTGGACAACTTCGAGGGTTATGGCGGTTATGATGCACTGATTCAAAAAGCGTTTACCCGCAACACCGGAGGAGGCTCCTTCGACGTCACTCTCGATACGGCGCATAAATCGGAAGGCAGCTACGGGCTAAAAGTGGACTATAACTTCTCGGGCCCCGGTTATGCCGGCGGAAGCTTCAACCCGGATTTCCTCAATCTGGCTGGTTACGACGGATTTACGTTCTGGCTGCAGCCAGATGGCGCCAACAATGAGCTGGCGATTCAGTTCACAGACGCCAGCGGCAAGTTCTGGGAGACGAAGGCCGTGGTCAGAGGCACGGACCCGCGGTTGATGATCGTTCCTTTCGACGATTTCCGTCTGCCGAGCTGGTATAGCAGCGACACGACGGCAAGACCGGACCCGTCTGTCAACATTACAGCCGTTTCCTTTTATATCGGAGGTTCGAATGATTCGACTTCGGCTTCCGGCACCTTGTATTTTGACGATATTAACGGCGCTTCCTTCAACAGCAGCTTGCAGACGGCGCAAGTCACCATCGCCCCTCCCGCGGCAACGGTGACAACACTGCCTTATAACATTCATGGAACGGCTGTAAATAGCCAGTTTGTAAGGATTCAGGCAGGTTCTCAGGTGTTCTACGCTCCTGTTCAACAAGACGGTACGTGGAGCTACTCCACCTCCAAGCTTGCGAACGGTTCCGTAGAGATTCAAGCGGCGATCGAGCTCTATAACGGGACGGCAGTGAAGTCGGATCAGCAAACATTCACGGTCGATGTCGCCAACAACCCTTATCAGGACGGCCAGACCCAGACTCAACAAAATTATGTGCTGAACGGCAGCTTTGATGACGCGATTGATGCCAGCGCTTGGCCGATTCTTCCTCAGCAATGGACGAACACCGATGCGAGCGGCGCCAACGTGACGGACGGCATCGTGAAGCTGGAAGCGGGCAATGCCCGTACCGGCGCATATGGACTGATTCATTGGAATGATACCCCATATGAAGTCACAACCTCTCAGCAGGTCGAGAATCTGCCAGATGGTCTTTACGAGCTTCGGGCCTGGACCAAGTCCAAAGGCGGTCAGGAAGCGGCCGAGATGATCGCTACGGTTGAAGGCAAAGCGCCGCAAAAGAAAAATATTCCGACAGGAACCGGCACTTGGTCTTACATCAAAATCTCCGATCTGGAAGTGCGCGACGGGAAGCTGACGGTGGCGTTCCATTCCAAGGATCAAGGCGATCACTGGATTGCCGTTGACGATGTGGAGCTTGTGCGCACGGGGGATATCGCCATTCCGTACAAAGTGGAAGCAGTGGGCGGCATCGATAGAGCGGGAGGATTAAGCGCCTCCGTGAACGTATCCCATGTTGCCAACACGCCGGAGCATGTCGGGGACGAGGTGTTGTATGTGCAGTTGATGAAGGGCAATACGCCGGTCAGTTATGTCGCTGTTGCTCAAGATATCACGAATACCGAGCAAATCACGGTTCACTTCGACGTGGCCGACCCGGCTGACAGCGCGTATAGCATGTATGCTTTTGTGCTCGAATCGTTGACCAAAGATGTCGTGACGCTGCCGAATCCGCTGTCTGCCAAAATGAAAATCGAGTAGTCAATCAGGAACATGAAAAGCGAGGGGTAGATGTGCGAAAAAAGCTAATGGTTGGCCTGATGGTTGCGGCTATCCTGTTAAGTGCCGCTGCACCGGCGGGAGCTGCCGCAGGCTCCGCGACGATAGAGTCGATTGGTTCCCAAAGCGCAGGTGCCAGCTTTCTTGTCAAAGGAACGCCGGCAACCGATACCGTCATGATTCAAATTTTTCGTCCCAATCATTCATTGCTGTTGACGGATCTGCTGTCCAGCGAGCAGTACGCAGCCGGGCAAAGCTACACGCTGCCGTCCGATTCGGCGCCTGGCGACTATACCGTGCTTGCCGGCAGCGGCCAACAATCCGTTGCGACTACATTTGTCGTGCAAGCGGGCGGGATGAGTACGCCGACGCCAACGCCAACACCGACGCCACCCCCGACCGGGGGAGCAACGCCGGCGGCGACGCCCAAAATCCGACCGAAGCAAGTCACGCTGGAGGAGATCAAGCAGCTGCTGCCGGCAACGGCGGACGCGCAGGGCAACAAAGTGCTGCGGCTTGACGCCAACGAAAGCGGGATTCAACTGCCGGTTAGTGCGCTTGGCTTGGCTGAAAGCGTCAAGCTGGAAGTGAGCTACAACCAGGTCCGCGTGCAAATCCCGCCGAGTGTGCTCAAGCAGCTCATCCAGTTGCTGCCTGCCGGAAAGACGGACTCCGCACAAATCGTATTGGAGATGGGCCCAGTAGGAGCCACAGACGCGGCCAAGCTGCTGCAAGCCGGCGAGAAGTCGCGGACGGCTGACATCAAGCTGGCAGGAGATGTCTATGAGTTGGCTTTATCCGTTAGTGACGGGGACAGTCAGACCCATGTCTTAAGCTCGTTTGACCAGCCGCTGCTGCTGCGGTTTGCTTACAACGCAGCGGCCAACCGCGATTTGCTGGGCGTCTATCATATAGCGGATGACGGGAGCTTGACTTACAGCGGCGGCCGTGTGGACGAATCGGGCATCGAAGCGGAAGTGCATCATTTCAGTAAATATGCCGTACTTGAATACGACAAAACGTTTGCCGATGTGTCTGCAACGTTCTGGGCTCATGCCGTCATCCAAGCTATGGCTGCCAAGCATATCATTGAAGGGGTAAGCGATACGGCATTTGCGCCGCAGGAGAGCGTCACCAGAGCGCAGTTTGCGGCGATGCTCGTACGCGGCCTCGGGCTTGAAGCTTCCGGCCAAGCTTCCTTTACCGACGTTTCGGCGCAGGATTGGTTTGCTCCTTATGTAGCTGCCGCCGCCGCCAATGGCATCATCAACGGCCGTACATCCAGCGAATTTGCTCCGAATGAGCAGGTGAAGCGCGAGGAGATGGCCGTGATGGTCATGCGGGCCTATCGCCTGGGACATCCGGCTGCAGAGACCGCCGCTCCAAGCTCGTCCGTGTTTACCGATTGGGGAGTCATCAGCGCTTGGGCGCAAAATGACATCGAGCAAGCTTACAGACTTGGCTTGATTCACGGCATTGCCGAGGGCATCTTCCAGCCCCAAGGCTTGACGACTCGAGCGGAAAGCGCGCAGATCCTCTATCAATTATTGTATCGTTAGCCGTTAACATGTATCCGGGCGACTCTTCCTGCCCGGATACTTTTTGTTGCTGGATCGCGACATGGGCGGGGAGTTGCATGAGTTGTTTGCAGGACCGCATTATGGAGTGGGGAGTTTCCACACGCAGACATCTACGGTTCCGGCAACATGACCGATTTCATCCGTAAATCACGAAAGCGGCATGGCCAATCCCATAGCGTTGCGTTGCGGCAAAGCCTCTGTCTGCGGGGGCTTTGCTTTTTTTTGTCTGCTGCAGCGCAGGCTGCGCTGGTTAACCTGCCCGATCTTGTTTTTTTGATATGCGTGTTGCAGCTTTGTTATTTAAGGCTTCGGGGATCGAATCTATAATGGGGACACAACCGATGCATCTACCCCATTATGTAGGAGGAGTCCTTGTGTACCGCAAACTTGTCAGTATAGTTCTTTATGTTTGTTTGGTCTCTTTGTTTGTACCGGTGCTGCCGATGGCGTATGCCGCGGACGCGCCAGGTGAGCCCGGGGCGAAAGCTGCGGAGACGTCCGGTTTCACGGACATGGGCCGTCATTGGGCCGCCGCGGCCGTTACCCGTCTGGCCGCCGCAGGTCTTGTCGACGGCTATGCTGATGGCGCGTTTCACCCGGATCAACTGGTGACGCGCGCTGAATTGATCGTGCTGCTGAACCGGGTGTTCGGCTATGCCGAGGGGGAAGCGGCCGCTTTTGCCGACGTGCAGGGCGGCGATTGGTACGCCGACGCGCTGACGCGGGCCCGCGCGGCCGGGGTCGCCGACGGCTATGCCGACGGGCGATTTCTGCCGCAGCAGCCGATCACCCGCCAGGACGCAGCCGTGCTGCTGGCCCGGGCGTTCCGGCTGGAGGCGAGCGATCGCAGCGGCACCGCTGCTTTCGTCGACGCCGGCGACATCGCCGGTTACGCCAAGCCGGCGCTGGAGTCGCTGCTGGCGGACGGCACCATCAGCGGTTATGACGGCCAGCGTCTGCTGCCGCAGCGCGCCATTACCCGCGCGGAGACGGCGGCGCTGCTGGCGAATCTGATCGGCTGGATCAGCTCGGCCGATGCGACAGCCCCTGCCGGGGAAATCCACGGCAATGCGATCTTGAACAGGCCGGGCGCAGCGCTTAAGGATGTGGCAGTTGCCGGCAGGCTGTATGTGACCGATGGCGTTGGCGAAGGCGAGGTCGAGCTGGACAACGTCCGCGTGAGCGGCGATACGGTCATCAGCGGCGGCGGCGCTCATTCGGTGGAAGTGCGCCGCTCGAAGCTGGGCCGTGTGCTGATCGACAAGCTGGGCAGCCCGGTGCGGCTGGCGCTCGACGGCGAATCGGCCGCCGACACCGTGATGGTCAAGCAGCCGGCGGTGCTGGATGTAGCGGCTGGCGCAGCGATCGGCGATGTGCAGATCGAGTCGGCGGCGCGTGGCACGGTGATCCGCGGCGACGGCGCGATTGGGCGGCTGCATGTGCTGGCCGATGACGTTCAGGTGAACGGGCAGCCGGTGGCGGCCGGTGCGGAGCTGGAGCTGGGGGCATTGCCATCGCCGAAGCCGGATGCAACGCCTGCGCCTGCGCCGTCGTCGGGTTCGTCTTCGACGTCGGGCGGCGTGCAGAATCCGTGGCAACTGGTCTGGAGCGACGAGTTTAACGGCGAAACGGTCGATACGAGCAAGTGGAATGTAGAGGATACCGGCGTTGTTTATAACAATGAATTGGAGTATTACAGCCCCAATAATGCGCGGATTGTGCAGGACGGCCAGCAAAGCGTGCTGGAGCTGGAAGCCAAAAGCGACAGCATTCAAGGCCGCAATTACTCGTCCGGCAAGCTGACCAGCAAAACCAAGGGCGATTGGACCTACGGCAAATATGTCGTGCGGGCCAAGCTGCCGGTGCAGCAGGGCATGTGGCCGGCGATCTGGATGATGCCGACGGACGAGTTCGATCAATACGGTCCGTGGCCGGGTTCCGGCGAAATCGACATCATGGAGCTGACGGGGCCGGTGGCCAGCGATCCCGATCATGCCGACCAGTACCCGCGCACCGTGCACGGCACCTTGCATTTCGATTTGCCGCACGCCTCGAAGTCGGATCAATACATGCTGCCGGCCGGGCAGACGTTTGCCGACGATTATCACGAGTTTGCGCTGGAATGGCTGCCGGGCGTCATTCGGATGTATGTCGACGGGCACAAATATTTTGAAACCGGCGATTGGGGAACCAAAAGGGACGGACAACCCGAGTATTATACGTACCCGGCTCCTTTTGACCGACCGTTCTATATGATTCTGAACTTGGCTGTCGGCGGCGACATGCCGGGCAGTCCGAAGAACGATTTTGCTTCCGACAAAATGTATGTGGATTACGTTCGCGTCTACAAATATACGGAAATGTCGAAGCTGCCTGACGTAACGGGCAAGCGGCCGCAGAAGATCGGCGTTACTGCGCAGCGCGATCCGCAGCCTGACGGCAATCAGATGTACAATGGACAGTTCGCGGGCGGAGCGGCCGCGGATGGCGTTCCGAGCGACTGGCAGTTCCTGCTGAATGCCAATGGCGCAGGCAACGTGCAGGTGGTTGACGACCCCGACAAGGGCAAAGCGGCCAAGGTGACGGTGGATCAGGCCGGGGATCAGCTTTATTCGCTGCAGTTGACGCAGATGCCGTTTTTCCTGGAGCAGGGCAAGGCGTATAAGGTGACATTCGACGCCAAGGCGGATGCGCCGCGTTCGATCATGTCCAAGCTGACCGAGTTTCAGGGCGGATGGACGGCCTATTCGGGCGAAGTGACGAAGCAGTTGACGACGGAGTGGCAGCCGTACGAATATGTGTTCAATATGACCAAAGCGAGCGACAATAACGCCCGTTTCGAATTCAATCTTGGCCAGGATGCGACGGCGGCTTATTTCACGAATGTCAGGGTCGTGGAGACGGACTGGATTCCGCAGGTTCGCCAGCCGTTGGCTGACGGCAATTTGATCTATAACGGCAATTTTGATCTCGGCACGGACCGGATGGCGTATTGGCAACTGAATAAAGACGTCGGAACGGTTGCTGCGGCCCGGGTCAGCAACGATCTGCTTCCGGCGGATTACATGATGGACCGCAAGCTCCAGGTGGCGGTGACGAACGGAGGCGCCGAGCGGCAGCAGGTGGCGATGGATCAAGGCGATCTCAAGCTGACCCAAGGTTCGGTGTACCAGTTGACGTTCGACGCCAAAGCCGACCACAGCCGCCAGATGGCGATTGCGCTGGATACGGGCGCGGACGGCGGCGCGGTGTATCCGCAAGGGTCGGATATCGCGCTGACCGATGTGCTGACGACGTATACGCGGGACATTGAAGTGACCGATGTCGGCAGCGATCAGCTCGGCACGCTGCGGCTGCTGCTGGGCGGCGAGACCGGCACCGTGACGATCGACAATGTCAGCCTGATCAAACGCAACGATCCGCCGAATGTCGGCAGCTACGTTCATCTCGCAGCCAGCCAGTATTGGGGCACGCAAGGCGTGACGCTGACGGAGAGCGGCGACAACGGCAAGGACCTCACCGGCATGGATGAGGGAGACTACGCGGAGTATAAAGTCATTGTTGATCAGCCCGGCAGCTACGTGCCTGCGGTTCGCATCTCCAGCGCCGCTGCCGACGCCGAGTTGAAGCTGACGCTGCTCGACGCCGCTCGCCAGCCGCAGATGGAGTCCACGTTGGCCGTTGGTTCGACCGGCGACGCCCAGACGTACAAGACGTTGTTCGCCGATGCGGCGGAGCTGTCGGCGGGCGCGTATTATGTGCGGCTGAGCGGTCACGGCTACAATCTCGGCTGGCTGGACCTGTCCCGGGAGCTGGTGGAGAACGGCGGGTTCGCCGCCGATTCGGCCGCAGGCTGGACGCTGCTGCGCAATTCCGCCGATAGCGGCGTGCAGGCGACGGTGATGGAAGCGGCCTACGGAGAGCTGCACGTCGCGTTGGGCGGACCGGGCGCGCAAGAATATGACGTGCAGGTCAAGCAGGAGGCGAACAAGCAACTGGAGGGCGGCAAAACGTACCGGCTGAGCTTTGACGCCTACGCCTCGACGCCGCGCGATATCAAGGCGCTGGTGCAGTTCAACGGCGCGCCGTATACGACGTATATGGAACGGACTGCCAGTCTGACCGGCGACAAGCAGCATGTCGAGCAGTTGTTTACGATGGCAGAAACGAACCTTGACGCTGTCCTACAGTTCAGCCTCGGCAAGATCGGCGATATTTCCGTAGCGCACGATGTGTATCTGGACAACGTATCGCTGCTGCAAACGCAACCGGCCCAAAGCAATATGGTTGAAAACGGCGATTTCAATTCCGACATTGCCGGCTGGACTTATTACAGCACGGACGGCGGCCAATTGGCGATCGCGCACGACAGCGGCGCGCTGAAAATCGATGTCGGCAGCGTGGGCAGCAATTCGTGGGATCGTCAGGTGTACCTCGGCGATATCGGCTATACGCAGGGCAACCGTTATACGTTGACCTTCAAAGCTCGGGCGACGACGCCGCGCAAGATGAACATCAGCGTCGGCTGGTCCGATCCGCAGACGTATGCGTGGACCGGCTACGGCAGCCAGATTGTCGATTTGGGCACCGGCGATCAGGTCTACATGTTTACGTTCGACGATACGATCGACACGACGACGCTCGGCCGCATCAGCCTGGAGCTGGGCAACATCCCGGGCGGCAATGCCGGCAATGTCAGCGTATTTATCGACGATATCCGGCTGGTGAACAACGGGCCGACGCCGTAACCGGTGCGGCTTCCGCTGTCCGCTTGGGCGGCGAAGACGCAAGCGGCGACAGCTGTGAACAAGCATGTGCGCGGGGCGCTGAGCCCCGGCACGATGCTTTTGACTAAAATGTAAAACGTTTTCCAATTGATTTGCAGATGTTGTTTTTTTGATACGCAAGCTGTGGATTTGTTATTTAGCGGCGTCGGCTGCGGTTCTATACTAAAGTCAGGCAGATAAGTTCAAGACCTGCAAAACATACGGTTGGGGGAATCTCACAATGAAACGTTTACTGAACAAGCAAGGATTGACGGTCATGTTATCCTGTTCGATGGCGCTGGTGTTCACCGCCTGCGGCAGCGCAAGCCCGGAAGCGGGCAGCTCGGCGGCGCCTTCCGCCGCGGCGACGGCGAGTGCCGAGAAGCCGATTACGTTGAAGCTGGCGACTTGGGAGCAGCCTTCGAACCTCGCCGCTTTGACCAAGATCAATGAGAAGTTTCACGAGAAGTATCCAAACATCACGATTAAGTTCGACACGTCGAAGCCGGATGCGGCCTACCAGACGCTGCTGCAAACGCGCCTCAATGCGAACGATGCCGACATCGTCACCGATTTTGCGATCAACGCGAAGAAGGACTGGCATAAGGGCTCAGCCGTGCCAAGCCTGCAACAGTACATCGACGCCGGGCTGATCGAGGATTTGACAGGTCAGGACTTTTTGAAAAACTACGATGCGGCGGCATTAAAGGATTCGATGACCTACAAGGATAAGGTGTGGGGCGTCAATCTGGGCAAGGTGACGTATTCGGGCGTGTTTTACAACAAGGACCTGTTTGAGAAAAACGGCCTGCAAGTGCCGAAGACGTGGAACGAGATGCTGGCGGTGGCGCAAAAGCTGCAGATCAGCGGTGTAGCGCCGTTTACGATGGCCGGCAAGGACGTGTGGCCGTTGAACATGGTCGCCGGAGGCTTCTTGCAAGCGATCGAACCGGATGTCGAGGGTTTGGATAAAAAGCTCTGGGCCGGCGAAGTGAAATTCACCGATCCGCTGTTTACGGAAGTGCTGACGAAATACCAGCAAATGCTCAATTATACGGAAAAAGATTTCATGGGCGTCGATTATGCTTCGGTCGTCGGACGATTCGCTTCCGGCAAAGCGGCGATGCTGCCGGACGGCATCTGGAACGCCTCGGCGATCGAGAAGGCCAACCCGGATATGAAATTCGGCTACTTCCCGATGCCGGCCAGCGACAAACCGGAAAACAATCAGACGTTCTTCGGCAAATACGATATGTCGCTGCTGGTGGCGGCCAAATCGCCGAACAAGGAAGCCGCGATCAAGTACCTGGCCTTCATCTCGCAACCGGAGATGTACAGCGAATTTATCAACACCGCGGGGCTGCTGGCCACACAGCCGAATGTGACCTTCACCAATGCGTTCCTGCAAGAGATGGCGCCGGCGGTTAGCGGCATGCAGCTGTCGATGGAGAACATCTGGCAAGCACCGCAAGGCTCCGGCGACTACGGCGGCAGCACGGCCCCTGTGCAGTTCCTCAAGCCGGCCGGTCTGGAATCGCCGCAGGAAATCGTGCAGAAGATGCAGCAGGAATGGGAAGTAGAAATGAAAAACGCCAAATAGTTCGACCCCTTGTTGGAGGCAGGCAGCACCTGCCTCCAATCTTCTATATAGACAGGAGCTGCGACACATGTACACCTTTGGAAGAAAATGGCGCAAGTTGGCGCCTTACGGGTTTTTGCTGCCGGCGTTGCTGATTTATTTGCTGTTCGCTTTCGGGCCTTCGATGTTTACGATTGTGTATTCATTTACCGATATTTCCGGGGTTTCGGGGGTCGGCTGGCATTGGATCGGCCTCGACAATTATCAGGAATTGTTTCATTCGGCCAGGACGCCCGTCTATGTGGCTTCGGCGAAGCGCACGGTCGTTTTTTCGCTTTCGGTCACGTTGCTGCAAACGGCGATTGGCTTGCTGCTGGCGATTGTGATCAACTCCAAGCTGCGAGGGCATCTGTTTTACCGCTCGCTCGTCTTTATGCCGGTGGTGCTTGGCGTGACGGTGTTCGGGTTGATCTGGACGTTGATGTTTAACCCGATGGACGGACCGATGCAAAAGCTGTGGGGCTTGTTCGGCAGCTCGTCAACGTTCCTCGGCTCGTATACGATGGCGTTCCCGATCGTGATTTTCGTGCAAATCTGGGGCGCGATGGGCTACACGACGGTGATTTTTCTGGCCGGCTTGCAGACGATTCCCGGCGAGCTGTATGAGGCCGGCTATATGGATGGCGCGCGGTCCTGGTCCTCTTTTATCCATATTACGTGGCCTATGTTGGCTCCAACCGTAACGGTGAACGTGCTGCTGGCGATTATCGGCTCTTTGCAGACCTTTGATATCGTGTTTGTTTTGACGGGCGGGCATTTCAATACAAGCATTCTTGGTTATGAGGTATACCGTTCGGCATTTGGCGGGAACGCGGGCAATTTGCGGCAAGGGTTCGCCTCGTCGGTGGCGGTGCTGCAGTTCGGCATTGTGCTGGTCGCTGCGGTGATCGCTCAATTTTACTTGCGTCGAAGAGAGGTGCAAATCTGATGAAGGCTCATCTGGTGCCGCGTCCGCTCGGTTATTTGATCATGCTGCTGATGGTCGCTATGTACCTGTATCCGCTGCTGTATTTGTTTAACGTTTCGCTCAAGCCCGATACGGAGTTTGCCCTTGATCCGGTCGGTTGGGTCAGACATATTCAATTCGCCAACTATGCGGCGGCCTGGCAGCAAGGCAGCTTCGGGACGTATATCTGGAACAGCCTGCTGTATACGGCCGCTGCGGTGGCCGGTTCGGTGCTGATTTCGGCGATGGCCGCTTTTCCGGTGTCGCGTGGATATGTCCGCTGGAGCGGCCTGGTTTATATTTTTTTTATGATGGGCATTTTTCTGCCAAACAATATGATTCCGCAGTGGAATCTGATTCACGCTTTGGGGCTGTATAATACGCGGACGGGTTTTATTTTGGTCAATATGGGGGTTGGGCTCGGGTTTATGCTGATGACCGGCTACATGAAGTCGATCCCGCGCGAGCTGGACGAGGCGGCCAGTATGGACGGCTGCACGTATTCGCGGTTCGTGCTGACGCTGATGCTGCCGCTGATCAAGCCGGTGTTGGCGACCAGTGCGATTTTGCAGGCGATCGGGGTGTGGAATAACATTATCGGCGCGAATATTTATTTTTCGGATCAACGGCTGTTTCCGGTGGTGATGGGCTTGTACAAGTTTTATGGGCAATTCGGCAATCAGTGGACGTTGCTGGCGGCGGCTTTGGTGATCGTGGCCAGTCCCCTGATCGTCCTGTATTTGTTCCTGCAGCGCTACATTATTGAAGGGGCGATGACGGGAGCCGTCAAATCCTGAGGAGGGAGGGAGACCGCATGATCAGGCTTATACGCAAACCCTCGTTTCAAAAGCTGAGCGGATGGCTTCTGCATCACGTAGGCCGCAAGCTGGCAGCGATCGTCTTCGGCAGCATCGTGTTGCTGGTGGGGATGTTGGGAGCGCTCTCCTACCGCACATCCGCGCAAATCCTGACGGATTATGCGGCCAGATCTTCGCAGATGACAGTGATGCAGGCGGCGCAAAAGCTCGATTTGCAATTGCAGTTGTTTGCGGGGCTGTCAGTGCAGATCGCTTCGGACGTCCAGCTCAAATCCACGATGTACGAGCTGCAAAAGGGCGGGTCCCGAGCGAACGTTGTGCATAAAATCAATGCCCGGCTTGACAGCTACCGCCTGACTTCGACATTCATCAAGAGCGTTTATCTGGTTCCTGTGCAAAATACAACGGGGCCGCCGGAGCTGGTCTCCGCCGACAGCCAGCTGCACCCCGCGGATCTGGAGCGTGAAGCGGCCTGGTTTGCCCAAACCGTCAGCGCGGCCGGCGAGGTCGTCTGGTTCGATACGCAGCGCGGCGGTTATTTGTCCGATACGGCGCAGCCGGTGTTTGTATTGGGCCGGTATTTGCCGGCATTCGACGGCGTGGACGGCGATTATGCGCTGTTTTTCGAAATCGGCATGGAGGCGCTGACTTCGCAGCTTACCGGGATGGCGATTGGCGAGCATTCGCGAACCTGGATCGTCAACGAGCAAAACGCGATCGTGCAGGCAGAGAACGCCGAGACGATCGGCCAGCCGTCGGACACGCCGGTCGACCAAGCTGACGGCACGTTTTTTCGCGCCGGACAAGCGGGCGAAGAGCTGGTGTTGGCCCACCCGCTCAGCCTTGTCAAGTGGACGGTGGTCGAAGCGGCGCCGGTGGCGGAGCTGACGCGGGACACGCGGCGGATCGTTGCGTATACGGTCGGCATGGTTGTGGTGTCGGCTTGCATCGCCGCCGTGATCGGCTACTTGATCATCCGCTTCATTGTACGGCCGCTGGAGCGGATGCGCACTGCGATGAGCATCGTGGAGCAAGGCGATTTGTCGGTGCGCGTGGGCGTGAAGGGGCGTGATGAAATCGGCCAGCTCGGGCACAGCATCAACCGGATGCTGGAGCAGATATCGGGTTTGATTGCCCGCACGCGCGATTCGACGTCCGAGGTGTTAAGCGCTTCGGGGCTGCTGCTGGAGGTGTCCCGCGAAACGGCGGGCACGGCCAAGGACATCACGCTGGCGACCGAGGACATTTCGCGCGGGGCGTTAAGTCTGGCTGACGAAGTGGAGCGGGGCAATGAAATCGGCGGGCTGCTTGGCGAGCGGTTGCGCCAACTGCTGGATGGCAGCACGGCGCTGGGCGCGTCGGCGGCCAATATCCGCGAGATCAGCCGGCAGGGCGGCGAGAATATGGCTGGACTGACCAGCAACACGCAAGCGATGGAAGCGATCATGAGCAGCATGATGACCCGCGTGGAGCAGTTGAAGGGCAGCACCTCCTCGATTCAAAAAGTGCTGGCGTTGCTCGTGCAGCTTGCCAAGCAAACGACGATTCTCTCGCTGAACGCTTCGATCGAAGCGGCGCGGGCCGGAACGGCCGGCCGGGGATTTGCCGTCGTGGCCGATGAAATTCGCGGGCTGGCCGAGCAATCGCGGCATTCGATCCAGTTGGCCGAGACGCTGATTGCGTCCATCGAGCAGGAGGTTGGCGGCACGGTGGCGGTCGTGTCCGAGGCGTTCCCGATCTTCCAGCGGCAGATGGGTTCGGTGGAGGAAAGCGGCGTGATTTTCGAGCAGGTGCAGACGACGATGGCGCATTTCCAATCAGGCATGACGGAGATGTCCGGCATCCTGCTCCAGCTCGATACCGCGCATCATACGCTTGAAGCTTCCCTGCAAAGCGTCAGCGCCTTTGCCCAGCAATCGTCCGCCGGCTGCGAGCAGGTGGCCGCCTTGTCCAAAGAGCAATTCCATATCAGCAGCCGGCTGGTCGATCAGTCCGTGCTGCTGGAGGAGCTGGCCGCAAGCTTGCGCCAGGCGATGCAGCAGTTCAACACGTAAAGCGACCACACCCTTAGCAAAGACGCGGAGATCAAAGCTCCGCGTCGGTTTAAGGGTCGTTTTATTTGTGATGGGCCGCGCGGTCTCGGTATTCCTGCGGGGTCATTTGGCTGTAATCCTTGAACAGCTTGATGAAATAATGCGCGCTGGAATAGCCAAGTTCGGTGGCAATTTCATAAATTTTCAGCTCGCTGCTGGTCAGCAAAAACGCCGCCTTTTCCATCTTAAGCTGGAACAGGTAGTCGCCGATGCTTTTGCCGGTCATCGTTTTATAAATTTTCGACAGATAGACCGGGTGCAGCCGCACATGGTCGGCAATCGCCTGCAAGGAAATGTAGCTGAGATGCCCGTCGACATAGGCGTGCACCTGCTCGATCAGTTCAGTGCGCAAATCCTTGCGTTCCGTCTCGAAATGTTCTTTCAGCTTGCCCACGATGTCCGACGCCCAACTGCTGAGCATGTCCAGCGAGTGAAAGGTTTTGCTTTCTTCCAGCGCGCCGCCGACGATATCCGCGAGCAGCTTGTTGTTTTTATGGGCAATGTAATAAAAGGCGGTTTCCAGACAGCTGCGCGCTTCCTGGATATGCTCGGCGGAATGCGTTTTGCGTTCCTTCAACTCGTCGAACACGGCCTGCAGCTTGTCGTCGATGGCGTCCCAGCGGTTGGCTTCAAACAGGTGCAGCAGGGTCGGCGGCTCGTACATCGCCAGCAGGGCCGGGACCTGGTGCGCGGTCTGCTGCTGCTCGACGGTCAGGAACACGCTCGTTTCCTGGCCGATATACTGGCGAATCGTCGAGATCGCCGACTGGTACATATCGCCGACGGCGGCCGGAAACAGCCCCCATTCGGTCGTCACGACCGAAATTTCGCCCTTGAGCAGGGCGTTGACGTTGCGCTGCAATTGACAGGCTGTTTGAATCAGCCATTGCCGCGCGCTGTCGGCCTTATCGCTCAAGCCGCCGCGGTGTGCCTTGGGCTGCAGCAGGAAGACGATATAGTCGTGATCGTCCTTGCAGCTCCACAGCTGGAAATGCTGGCCGAACAGCTCGCCGGCGATGTTGACGATGGCGTATTCGAACAGCAGCAGGCTGTCGGTATCGTGCTTCTGGAAGTAGTCTTCCAAACGCACGATCATCAGCGCTGCCGGCTCATCCGGCCGGAACGCCAGCTGGTATTTGCGCAATTGCTCGGCCAGCTGGCTGTGCGCGAAGCGGCGTCCTTGCAGCAAGCCGTTCAGCAGCTTGTCGCGCAGGAGCGGCAAATGCTCGCGCAGCGTCTGCATGGTCAACTGGTAGGACGCAAGCGCGTCCCATTCGCGGCGGATTTCCTCCTGCAGCTCGCTTAGCACCTCGATCAACTGCTCGTCGCTGAGCGGCTTGAGCAGGTAGCGGCTGGCTTGCAGCTCAATCGCTTTGCGGGCGTAGTCAAATTCGGCGTAGCCGGTCAGCAGCACGCATTTGATATGCTTCCAGCGGCCGCGGATGTGCTCAATCAGCTGCAGGCCGTTCATTTCCGGCATGCTGATATCGGTCAACACGACATCGATCGGATTGTGCTGGAGAATATCCAGCGCCATCTGGCCGGAGTAAGCGACGTGGACCTGCTCGTAGTTCAGATCGGACCAGGGCACCGTGATCGATAAATCGTCGACGACAAACGGCTCGTCGTCGACGAGCAAAATTTGCAGCATGGTTCAGCTCTCCTTTGCTTCAATGTACAGGGCAATGCGCACGCCGCCAAGCTTGGAGGGAGTTATGGACAGGCCCGAAGCGCCGCCGTAATGATGCTTTAACCGCTGGTGCACATTCCATAAGCCGTAGCCGCCTTCCCCTTCGGCGCGGGCCGGCAACGCGAGCTTGGCGTACAGCTTCTCCATGCTGGCCGCGTCCATGCCGGCGCCGTTGTCTTCGACGGCGAGAATCAGCCCGGTATCGGTTGGCTCGCCGCTGATATGGATGCGTCCCAGCCCGTTTTTCCGCTCAATGCCATGCACGATGCTGTTTTCGACCAGCGGCTGGATCAGCAGATTCGGAATTTCCGTATCCAGCAGGATGGCCGGAACGTCGACGGTGTATTCGATGCGCTGCTTGCGCAAATTCTGGATCGACAAATAGTTGTCCAGCAGCTTCAACTCCTGGCGGACGGTCGTCAGCGAACGGTCGATGCGGGTCATGTAGCGGTAATATTCGCCCAGATTGAGCGCCATCGCTTCGACGGCGTCGGTGTCGCCAACCTTGGCTTTGCTTTTCATGAAAAACAGGCAATTATATAGAAAATGCGGGTTGATCTGCGCCTGCAACTGTTTGAGGTAGGCATCTTTCGTGCGCAGCTCCTCCAGATAGACCCGCTCGATCAAATCCTGCACCTTTTCGGCCATTTCATTGAAGCCGCGGTTCAAGACGGAAAATTCGTCCCGGCTGGACGCATGCACGCGCGTCGACCAGCGCCCGTGCTTCAACTGATTGACGGCGCTGAGCAGCCGGCTGATCGGATGCTGCACCTGGCGGAACAACAGCAGGGAGAACAGGGCAGCGAAGGCCAGCAGGACGAGACAAGCGACGATAAAATACAGCTTGACCGTGCGAATTGGCGCAAGAATGTGCTCCAGCGGCGTGTAGTGGACCATGTTCCAGCCCAGCGTCGAAGACGGAATCAGGCTGACCAGATAAGGCTGGCCACCCACCGTGGCCGTAAAGGACGACGGAGGGGACCCGGGCTGCCGGGTCAGGTTGTCCACGATGCCCTGGACCAACGCGCTTTCGCCGGGTTGGCTGTCGATTGGCGCAAGACCGGCGTGGAACAGGAACGTCCCGCCCTCATGTTGGTAATCGGCCATCATTTTTTGCAAATTGGAGACGGGAAAGCTCACCTCAATAATCATGTTGGCGCGGTCCGGCGTATCGGCATAGTCGACGGGATCGGCCAGCAGCAGATGGAAGCTGCCTTCCCCATTTTCGGCGAGGGGCGATTCATAGGTCCAGCCTTGGGGCAGCGGCTTCTCCAGCAGCTCGGCAGGAAAGACGGCGGAGGAGTCGGAGGACATCGCATCCCGGGTATGGATGTTGAAAATGGTAATCCGGTTGCTCCATGTGCTGGAACTGGTCTGCAAGGCGAGTTTCTCCAGCGTGGTCAAGGTGATTTTGTTCGGATCGACCAGATGGCCGAGCTCCTTCATCTGCACATAGCTGCGAACGGTCGGGTCGTGCTGCAGCGTGTAAGCGCTGCTGGCCAGCTGATTGATGTTGCTTTCCATCTGCCGGGTGAAGAAATCGAGATGATTCATCTCCGACGAGGTGATCTGACTGGTGATGACCGCGACGTTTTTCTGAAAGGATAGGCCGTAGAAGATCAGCGTGGCGGCGATCATGGAGCTGAGCACGACCATGATTTTGATAAATAAGTTGGTGCGGATTTTCACACGCCATCCTCCTTTCTTTGCGCAAGCGATGCGGCCTTTTAGTCTTCTTAGTATATCAAAATTACGCTCCACTCGTGGTAAAATGGAGGAAACGAAAATCGCCCGGAAAGGCAGGGCTGCAGATGAGACTGATAAAGGTAACGATGCTGACGGCAAGCTTGCTGACGCTGGCTTCCGGCTGCGCAAACGGCGGGCCGGAAGCCGGCGGCGGGGACGGCGCATCCTCGCAGGAAACGGTGCATTTTGATCCCGGGCTGGGCCGCTATTCACCGCCTGTCACCTTGTATACCGCAGGTTCGATCAATCCCGATTTGCAATTCAAATACGGCGAAAATCTGGAGCATAACGTGCATATCCGCTGGGCCGAGGAACGGCTTGGCATTCGGATTCGTTACGCTTGGACGGCTCCCAAAGCCAACGGGGGCTACGACAACAAGCTGCGCCTGGAGGCGGCCAAGGGCAATTTGCCCGATATTGTCACCACGCGCGACCGCGCCGTCACCCAGGAGTTGATCGATTCCGGCCAGTTCCGCGAAGTCGGCAGCCTGTTTGAGCAATATGCCTCGCAAACGTGGAAACAGGCGATGCAGGAGGACCCCGAGGCTTGGGATTCGTTCGTGCGCGACGGCCGCAAGCTGGCGATTCCGATTCTCGATTATCAATATTACAGCGATCCGGTGTTGTGGATTCGTCAGGACTGGCTGAACAAGCTCCAGCTCCAGGAACCGCACACCTTGCAGGAGCTGGAAACGGTGCTTGCGGCTTTCACCCGCGGCGATCCCGACGGCAACGGCCAAGACGACACCTTCGGCTTGTCCATCGGGCTGCGCAACGGCACCAGCACCTGGATGGGCGACACAAGCTGGTTGTTCGGCGCGTTTGGCACGGTGCCGATGCAGTGGAACAAGGAGGCGGACGGCCAGCTGGCCTACGGCTCGGTGCAGCCGGCGGCAGGAGAAGCGATGCAGCTCCTGCGTCACTGGATCGACGAAGGCTACGTCTCCCGGGCGAGCGAATGGTACGACGAGACGAAGGCGGCCGATCTGTTCGTCTCCGGCAAAGCGGGGATCGTGGCCGGTCCCATATGGATGTTTGGCTGGCCGCTGGGCACGCTGACGGCGGCCAACCCGGACGCGATTGTGCGCCCGATCCGACTGCCGGCCGGCCCGCAGGGCGACGTGCAGCGCCGGGGGACGATTCCCGTGAACGGCGCGATTCTGATCAATAAGAACATGAAGCGGCCGGACATTTTTTTCACCTACCAGAACTATTTGTTCGATTATTATGCGAATTCGCAAGGCGAGTTCGCCTACGGATTGGCGAAGGATTACGATTGGACGGAAACGGAGCAGGGTCCCACCATCGACCCGGCCCAGATCCCCGGCGGAGCGGTGCGCGTGGCTTCGTACACGTTGACTTACGACGGCGCGCGGATTCCCTCCAAGATGCTGGCGACGATTCCCGATGACATCGCCGACGTGCTGCTGGCCCAGAAAACGGCTTCCCGGCAAGAGGAGTTCCGCGGGCCGCCAACGCCGACGATCCGAACGCAAGGCGAACTGCTGCGCAATCTGGAGCTGGAGAGCATGCGCAGCCAGCTGTTTGCCGACGTTCCCGCCCGGTTTGACGATTTCGTGGCCAGCTGGCTGCAATATGGCGGCGCGCAAATCACCCGTGAGGTGAACGACTGGTACGCTTCACGCGCCGACGCAGAAACAAAATGACAAAATGAGGCCGCGTAAGCGGTCTCATTTTGGTTGGCGTGCAGCATGGCCGACGGCGGCTGCTTAGTTGCTCGTATATTTGAACCAATCGTAGTAAGCGTAAAGCGGGTTCGCGCCGTTATAAGCGCCCAGCCAACTGTCAACGCCCACGCCGTTCCAGATGTTCATCATGATTTTGCTGGAGTGGGAAGGCAACGTGGTGCTGTTTCCGGTAACGGTGCGCTTCAAGACGCCGTCTACGTACCATTTGATATAGGTCGGCTGCCAATCAAAGGCGTAGGTGTGATACCCCTGAGAAGCGTCGAACCCAAGGTTGACGATCTGTTCATGTCCGCCGACGCCGTTGACGAAGTAGTTGAACTGCACCTGGTTTGTGTTTTTGCCCAGGAATTCGATGTCGATTTCGTCCCAAGGCTGGCCGTCGGACGGGCCGGTGTAGGTGAAGAACGAAGAGACGATTCCGATATTTTTTGCCGGCATCATGTTGACCTCATATTTGCCGTAGCCGTAGTTGTAGACGGAGCGGAATTCGCCGCAATCGAACACATTGTAGGCCGAACTGGTCAAGCCGAGACGAAGTTGCCCGCCGCTGGTGAAGCTGGCGTTGTTGGCTCTCCAGGTGCAGTTGAACATGCCGCCGTTGGAGTAGCCATCCGCTTTTTGCCACGTGGCCGGGTTGAAATAAGTAAGCGGTTCCCAAAATTCTGTTGCGGCCGATGCGGATGGAATGACCAGCATCACACTCAGCATTGCCATCAACACACCAAGCCAGATCTTGCTTTTTTTCATACGAAATTCCTCCTTTATAATGGTGAAAATGGGGTACACCTTCATACTAGCGAGCGCGGCGAACGAACTCTATACCAAGATGTTAACGAGCATATCAATAACAAAAGATTTGTCTGAAAATAAGAAAAACTCCCGTCGGAGCATGTCCAAAAGGAGCGGTCGCGTTGCCCGCGGCAGTTGTTCAGGCCGATCGGAAGCGGCTGGAGCGCTGCGAAACGGCAACAAAAATGCCGCCGTATCCGTACCGGCGGCATGGGTGGTTCAATTCCTCGCGGCAACCGCGGCCAACTGTTCCTTGATTTGGCACACGGCTTCGTCAATCGTTTGCGCGCGAATCACCGTCTTGTCTTGCTCGTATTGCTGCAAAGCGTGCTCGTAGCGCGGGTCGTAATAATGCTTGAGCAAAAGCCGGACCGCATCCTCGAAACGTTCGTCCGTCAAGCTGATGTCGATGTCCTTGGCGATCGGCGTGTGAATGCGTCCTTTGATGCGCTGGAACGCCAGCTGCAATTCCTGCTTGTGGTCCCATGGGCGGTAGTCGTCCATAATGTGGCGCACGCGCTCTTCGAGCGGCAACTCGATGAACAGCTGCGTGCCGGCTTCTTTTTTGTCCACGAGAAAAGCGGGCAACACGACTTTGCCGATGCGTTTGCTTTCCCCCTCCAGCAGCACGTAAGGCGCATGCTCCAACTGGAGCAGCCGGGTGACGAGCAGGGCGTCGAACGTCTTCTGATTGTTGGCGCGCAAGCCGACCTGGCCGAAAATCGAGCCGCGATGCCCGGCCATGCCTTCCAGATCGACCACCGGATAGCCCTCTGCTTGCAGCTGGCGGAGAATCGCGGTTTTGCCCGAACCTGTGTTGCCGGCGATCACGAAAGCGGGCGGCCGGAGCGTCAACTGCTCCAGCGTTTCGACGACCCATTTGCGGTAGGTGCGGAAGCCTCCGGCAAGCCGGTAGACGCGAATGCCCATCAGCGCCAGCACGGTTGCCGTCGTTTTGCTGCGCATGCCGCCGCGCCAGCAGAATACGGCTTTGGGCCCCCGAATTTGCTCGAACGCTTTGACAAAGGCGGGGAGCTTGGCCGAGACGAGCTCCAGCCCGCGGTCCTTGGCCGCCTGCACGCTCACCTGCTTGTACAACGTCCCGATCTCCGCGCGCTCCGCATCGTCGAACAGAGGAAGGTTGAGGCTGCCGGGAATCGTGGCGTCGGCATATTCGGCAGGCGAGCGCACGTCGATGGTCACCAGCTCTTTGCTGGCTTTTAACGCCAAAAGCTCATCGATGGAAATGTCCTGAAACAATCGTCTTCGCCCCTTAATCTGTTAAAATACAACGATGCGCCCCGGATGCTCGGCCGTCGTTTCGCCGATCATGCTTGCGGGCACGCCGGCTTGCCGCAGTTGGTCCAGCAGCTCCGCGGCCTGGTCGCCGGCAACGGCAATCAACAGCCCGCCGGAGGTGACGGCGTCGCATAAAATCCATTGCTCGATCTGGTCGAGATCGTCGGAGAAGTCGACGGCATCCTGCACGTGGGCAAAATTGTTTTTGGTGCCGCCGGGAACGAAGCCGGCTTCCGCCAGTTCTCTGGCCCGGGGCAGCACAGGCACATCGGCCGCTGTCACCCGGATGCCGACGCCGCTGCCTTTGGCCATTTCCAGCGTATGGCCCATCAGCCCGAAGCCGGTGACATCGGTGCAGGCGTGCACGTCGAAGGGCTCCATCGTTTCCGCCGCCGTTTTGTTCAACGTTGCCATCACCTGCGTAACCTGCCGCACTTCTTCGTCGGTCAGCTGGTCCTTTTTGATCGAGGTGGTCAGGATGCCGACGCCGATCGGCTTGGTCAGAATCAATTTGTCGCCGGGCATCGCGCCGGCATTGGTCCGCACCCGCTGCGGATGCACCAGCCCGGTGACGGCCAGCCCGAACTTCGGTTCGTTGTCGTCGATGGAGTGGCCGCCGACGAGCGTCACGCCGGCTTCGCGCATCTTGTCGCCGGCCCCGCGCAAAATATCGGCCAACACCTGCTTGTCCAGCGTGCGGATCGGAAACGCGACGATGTTGAGCGCCGTCAGCGGCTTGCCGCCCATGGCGTAAATATCGCTGATCGCGTTGGCGGCGGCGACTTGCCCAAACGAATACGGATCGTCGACGATCGGCGTGAAGAAGTCGACCGTCTGGACGAGCGCCAGCTCGTCGCTCAGCTTGTATACGCCCGCGTCGTCGCTGGTGTCGATGCCGACCAGCAAGTTCGGGTCGGGCATGGCCGCCGGCAAGGAGCGGATGACTTGGGACAACTCGCCCGGGCCGATTTTGCACCCGCAGCCTCCTTTGGTGGAATACGAGGTGAGCTTGATTTTATCGGTTAACGACATTAGGTTCATCCTTTCTGGGCATGGTGGAAACGGGTATCTCCATTTTTCGCTGCGTATGTTATAATGATAACCGATTTATCTTGTTGAAATCTAATATTCGGAGGCTCTGATGACGCATACAAGCACCTCTTCGCCCCAAATCAACCGCATCAGCAAAAAAACCGTCTGGAAGGTCGTTATCTTCCTGATGATCGCCATCGCCGGCTTAACCTATATCAAATGGTGGCCGTATTATCATAAAGCGCTTGATGCCGCAGCCAAGCATACGATTGGCGCTTCGATTCTGACGGGGAAAAATCCGACCGCGCCCGACCCGTCCTGGCAGACGTCCTGGGATTATGCGCTCGCTTACTACAAGTCCGTCTGGAAGGCGGCGGTGCTGGGCATTGTGCTTGGGTCCTTGCTGCAGGTGTTGCTCCCGTCGGCCTGGCTGCTGCGGGTGTTGGGCAAAACGACGTTCGGCAGCACCTTGATCGGGGGCCTGGCTGCGATTCCCGGCATGATGTGCACGTGCTGCGCGGCTCCGCTCGCCGTCGGCTTGCGGAAGAAAAACGTATCCGTAGGCGCAAGCCTCGCCTTCTGGCTGGGCAATCCGACCTTGAACCCGGCGACGTTGGTGTTCATGACGTTTGTGCTGTCATGGAAGTTCACGCTGATTCGCCTCGTATACGGCTTGATCTTGACGTTTGGCGTCAGCTTCTACGCCAATCGGGTTGCCGTTGGCAAGCAGGCGGCGGCGCAAGCGGCGGCCGCGGCGGCGGACCAGCTGCAGCAAGAGCCTGCCGGTTCGTTTCTCCAGCGCTGGCTGAAAAGCATCTGGTCGATGCTGCTGCACATCGTGCCGGCTTATGTGCTCGCGGTGCTGCTGCTTGGCGCGGCCCGAGCCTGGCTGTTTCCGGCGGTCGGCGAGACGGGGGCCGGAAGCTTGCTGCTGATTCTCGGCTTTGCCGTCGCCGGCATGTTGTTCGTGATCCCGACCGCGGCGGAAATCCCGATTATTCAGACCTTGATGTCCTTTGGCCTCGGCACGGGCCCGGCGGCGGCGCTGCTGCTGACGCTGCCTGCGGTCAGCTTGCCGTCCTTGCTGATGATTTCCCGCTTTTTCTCGAAAAAGGTCCTGTTGTTCGTGGCGCTGTCGGTTGTTGGGATCGGCGTGGTCAGCGGACTGACGGGCGCGCTCTGGCTATAGCGACAAAAACGGACGGCTGCTCCCGGAGCAGCCGTCCTTGTCCATGTACGCCCAGCATGGGCGTCATCTCTAGGGTGAAAGTCCCGAACGGGGGCTGGCGAACGCCTACCGTTAGCCAAGAGCAAGGGTGTCCGCCGCGAGGCGGAATCTGAAGGAAGCTGGAGGCAAATGCACGAGCCAAGGGACACAAACTCCATCTGAGGCAGAGATAGTCGGATGAGTCACCATGACATGACGAAATCCAAAGTCGCCAAAGGCTATCTTTGTAAATGGAGTGGTTGCGGGCAGAAAGATGACGTTCTTATCTGGGGAGACCTGCGGAATATGTGAAGTCACTTCGTAACCGCGGTTGGGAAGCCGCGCTGAATCCGCAGGAGTCAGCAGAGGCCATAGTGCGTGCGTGGCAGCACGATCATCAGGCGGGTTAAAGTCCCGCTGGGCCTCGGACTAGGGGGTTCATATCCAAACCCGGGGGTAATGCCTCGGGGGCCGGGCGAAATTTTTTTTTTTTTTTTTTGCCGGAGGGCAGGGCGTCTGCTGCGAGGCAGAGTCTGAAGGGCTTGAGGAGAAGTACCAGGCCGTAGTGAAACGGGGCTGCCCGAATTGCGAACCGGTCGGCCAAAGATGGGGCAAGGTCGAGTCTGCACTATGGAGACGAAGGCGTTCTAGTCCACCCATCGCACCAAGGTGTGTGCGGGCGGCATGGTACGGAAGATGACGATGTGACCCACGGAGATCTCGTCATGTCTGGAACAGAAGCACTTGCAGGACGAGTGGTTAAAGAAAGTCGAAGCGGTCGCGCCGCGCCCGCCGCTTCAGAGGACGCGCGGCAGTTTCAGTAACGGATGCTATAAGGAAACCCCGAAGTGTATACCGGACGCATGGCGAGAAGTCGGAGAGCTGCGTATTACTGTGGAACGGACGAACAACAGAAACGTTCGGATCAGCCGCCCGGGTGCGGCTGGCTTCTACTCACTCAAAAGGTGAAATAGAAGGGGAAGGCGGCTCGCTTTATGGAGACCGGAACTGGAAATGAGTTTCGCGAGTAAGCGGCAAGGGAAGGATAGTTCCCTTTGTGAAAGACCCAGAACCTGCAGGCGGAGGATACGAAACGCATGAAAGCAGAAGGCACAGGACAGAAAGTTCATTCATTAATCGACAAGGTGTATCACCGGATAAACTTGGACATGGCATGGGAGTCGGTGAGAGCAAACGGAGGCAGTGGCGGAATCGACAAGATCGCCATTCCGGCATTTCAAGCTGTAGCCGAGGTGGAATTGGAACGACTGCACGAGGAACTGAAGCAAGGTACGTACCGACCGATGCCTGTCAGACGGATTCTCATCCCCAAGAAAGGAAAACCAGGCGAGAAGCGTCCGCTCGGTATCCCGACAATACGAGACAGGGTATGTCAGCAAGCGCTGAAAAACAGGCTGGAGCCTATTTTCGAACCTCTGTTCAGCGAGTGCAGTTTCGGATACCGACCGGGACGGTCCACACATCAAGCCATGCGGAAGATGTACCGCGAAATTCTGGATGGATACGAATGGATCGTGGACGCTGATCTGCGGGACTTCTTCGGGACGGTCCACCATGAACCACTAATCGATAGGATTGCGGAGCAAGTCAGCGACGGACGAATCCTCAAACTGGTCAGGCAAATGCTCGAAGCTGGGTATATGGAAGACGGAAAGAAATACGCCACTCCAAGCGGAACACCACAAGGAAGCGTTGTGAGTCCGTTGTTCAGCAATATCTACTTGAATCGGTTCGACCATGAAATGACGAGTAAAGGATACCGCCTGACGCGATTCGCTGACGATTGGGTGGTTCTGTGCAAGACGCGGGCGGAAGCAGCACGGGCAATACGAGACGCAAGAACGATACTAGAATCACTCGGATTGACGCTTCACCCGGAGAAAACAAAGATCACCCACATCAAATGGGGATTTGAGTTTCTGGGCTACAAGCTCAAACGAGGAAAAGGACTATCACTACCACAGGAAAAGGTAAAGAAGCAACCAAAGACGAACATCTATGCCTTTCCAAAAGCGAAGTCCGTCCAATCGTTCATGGATACCATTCGAACCCGAACACACAGACGAATTCCGCTAACCGTCTTCCAACTCATTGACTCCATCAATCCGGTCATAAGAGGATGGGGCAACTATTTTCGCAAAGCCCACGTAAGAAAGCTGTTCAACCGACTCCAACGCTGGATCGTAAGGCGAATATGGAGCCACCGCTACAAACGCTGGCGTAATGCGGGGTGGAAGAAGTTGCCTGAATCAATCCTCTACTCCAAGTACAATCTTGTCAACCTGTTGTCGTTAATTCCAGATTTGAACCTACGGACTGCACCCAAAGGGTGACATGAAGGAAAGCGGATTGCGGGAAAACTGCACGATCCGTTTGATCGAGCGGACGGAGGAAGGCGAAAGCCGACCTCCTTCGACTCTACACGGGAGTACGGGACGCCGGAAACCAGAAGGGCTGAACCGAAAGGAGAGAGGAAACCGATGCGTTCGCATGAAGAGCAAAGACAGCAGAAAATCTTGCAAGAGAGCTCGCGGCAAAGAGAAGCGGTGAAGCCGTCAGGGTATGCCGGAGCGCCGAGTTCTTCGTCGGCACAAGTCGCCCCTTCGTCTCGCGAAGCGAATAAGGAGATGTTAGAACGAATGCTCAGAGGAGATAACCTCAGGCTCGCCTACAAGCGAGTGGTACAGAACGGAGGAGCGCCCGGAGTGGACAGTGTAACGGTAGCGAATCTACAAGCTTACCTGAAAACACACTGGGAAACGGTGAAAACCGAACTTCTCGCGGGAAGCTACAGACCCATGCCCGTCAAACGGGTGGAAATCCCCAAACCCGGAGGCGGCGTGAGGCTGCTGGGCATCCCGACCGTGATGGACCGCTTTCTTCAACAAGCCCTTCTACAAGTGATGAACCCGATCTTCGACGCAGACTTTTCGAGGCACAGCTATGGTTTCCGTACTGGGAAGCGAGCGCACGATGCGGTAAAGCAAGCCCAGCACTACATCCAAGAAGGCTTTCGCTGGGTCGTAGACATGGACTTAGCGAAGTTCTTTGACCGAGTGAACCACGACATGCTCATGGCAAGGGTAGCGCGGAAAGTGACGGACAAGCGTGTCTTGAAGCTCATCCGCGCTTGCCTGAATGCAGGTGTTATGGCAAATGGAGTGTTCGAGAAAACAGGAGAAGGAACGCCTCAAGGCGGACCGCTGAGCCCACTCTTAGCGAACATTCTGCTGGATGATCTGGACAAAGAACTGACGAAACGAGGATTGCGATTTGTCCGTTACGCGGACGATTGCAACATCTTTGTCGCCAGCAAACGTGCGGGTGAACGCGTCATAGACTCGGTAACACGCTTCGTAGAAGGGAAGCTAAAACTAAAAGTGAATCGAGAGAAAAGTGCGGTAGATCGCCCTTGGAACCGGAAGTTCCTCGGATTCAGTTTCCTGAGAGACAAGAAAGCGACGATTCGATTAGCCCCTCAAACGATTTCGAGGTTCAAAGAGAAGGTGCGAGAGCTGACGAACCGAACGCGGTCGATTTCTATGGAAAACCGGATCATGCAATTAAACCGCTATCTTATCGGCTGGATTGGCTATTTCAGGCTAGCCTCGGCGAAAGGTCACTGCGAGAAATTCGACCAGTGGATTCGCCGCAGGTTACGCATGTGTCTGTGGAAGCAATGGAAACGGGTACGCACCCGAATTCGCGAGCTTCGAGCACTCGGTGTCCCGAAATGGGCCTGCCTTGTCATGGCGAATACCAGGCGGGGAGCGTGGGAAATGTCTCGAAACACAAACAACGCCCTCCCAACTTCCTATTGGGAAGCGAAAGGGCTGAAAAGTTTGCTTACTCGTTATTTGGAGCTTGGTTAACCTTTTGGAACCGCCGTATGCGGACCCGCATGTACGGTGGTGTGAGAGGACGGAGGCTAGGCGCCTCCTCCTACTCGATTCAGGGCCGGATCGCGGGTTGCCGCCCCGTGCCCGGCGTCTTCTAGCCCTCGATGATCGCGACCGACCCGCCCGGCTGCAGCGTCGGCGGCACCGTCCATTGGAGCCGCGCGCGTCCGGCGGCTGCCTGGCGTTCCAGCAGCAGCCAAGCGACGGCGGCGTCGCAGAGGCCCGGCTTGTCGACCTTCATCGTCGTAAGAGCCGGCACGCTGGCTGCGGCTTGCGGCAGGCCGTCGAAGCCGATCAGCGAGAGGTCGGCGGGCACGCGCAAGCCTCGCCGCTCCAGCGCGTCCAGCAGCAGCAAGGCGAGCCGGTCGTTGCCGCAGCAAAGCGCGGTCGGGCGCAGCGCAGCGCCGGCCGCGAGCAGGCGGGCCGCGAACGCCTCGATTTCCGCGGCGCTGTGGGCGAAGCCGGCCGATTCCAGCAGCAGCCATTCGGAGCGAATGTCGGCCCCGGCTTCGCGCATTGCCCGCCAGTAGCCGAACCAGCGTTCTTCATGGCTGGACGTCAAATTCGCCGGCCCGATAAAGCCGATGCGCCGATGGCCGCAAGCGAGCAGATGGCGGACGGCCGCGGCCGCGCCTTCCATGTTCGCCGACGTGGCCGCCGGCGCGTCCATCCCCCGGTAGTAGGAGTCGAACAGCAGCACGTCGGGAAACCGCCGGCACACCATCTCCGCATACGCCTCGCGCACGATGCCGAATAGAATAACGCCCCGGCAAGCCATCGTCTCGGCCAGTTCCGGCAGCTTCAAGACCAACTCCATCTCACTGCCGATCCGCAAAATCACCGCGCTGAACCCCTTGGCCCGCAGCTTTTCCTCCAAGCCCCAGATCAAGTCGTGATAAAACAGGAAGTGTTCGTTATCTTCATAGCTCATCACTCGCTCAGGCACCAGCACAAGTACGGTCGACCGACCGGCATCCGCGGCGGCCGTGTGCGCTTCCGGGCTTGTGTAGCCCAACTCCTCAGCCGCCTGACGCACCTGCGCCTGGAGCTGGTCGCTGACGCCCTTCTTGCCGGCCAGCGCCAGCGATACGGCGTTTTTCGAGACGCCGAGCCGGTTGGCGATGTCCTGCATGGAAATTTTTTTGGGCCTGCTCATAGTGTTTTGTCCTCCCGTATGCTACAATCGTCTTAACTTGACATTAATCTATTTAGTAAAGTTTTGTCAAGTTATTTTCCGCTTATGGAGGGGATCAGCTTGACAATCGCTATAGGCATCGACATCGGCGGAACGAAGACGGCAATCGGCTTGATTGACGAGCAAGGGCAGCTGTTGGCGAAGCAGGCGCTGCCGACCGATCTTGGCGTAAGCCCGCCGCAGATGGTGGCGCGGATTGCCGCAGGGATACAAGAAATGATTGACACTTCCGGCATTTTGTCAAGCGAACTGATCGGCATCGGCATCGGCGCTCCGGGGCCGCTGGACACGCGCTCCGGCATCCTGGATTGCCCGCCCAATCTGCCGGGCTGGCAAGGTTTTGCGCTTGTAGAGGCGCTGCGCCGCCATTTTGACTTGCCGGTTCGAATGGAGAACGACGCCACGGCTGCGGCGCTGGCCGAGAAATGGCTTGGCGCGGCCCAAGGCAGCGAGCATTTCGCGTTCGTGACGATCAGCACGGGCATCGGCGCCGGCTTGTACGCGCACGGCCGGCTGCTGACCGGCTCCAGCGGCAATGCCGGCGACGCCGGCCATATCGTGATCGACCCGGCGGCCGGCCGCTGCGCCTGCGGCCAGCTCGGCTGCTGGGAATGGGTCGCTTCCGGCACGGCGATCGCCCGGCAGGCGACAGAGCTGCGCGGCCGGGCCACGACGGCCAAGGAAGCGTTCGCGCTGGCCGCCGCGGGCGACGCGGTGATGCAGCCGCTCGTTGAGCGGGTGTACCGCTATATCGGCATGGGCTGCGTGTCGCTGATCAATCTGCTCGATCCCGAGCTGATCGTGCTGGGCGGCGGCGTGGCGCAAAGCGGCGCGCCGCTGTTTGCCGCGGTGTCCGCGTATGTGGCGGCGCATGCGCTTGGCCCGCGCGGCCGCCGGACGGCGATCGTGCCGGCGGAATTAAAGACGGAAGCGGGCTTGATCGGCGCGGCGGCGCTGGTTCACGTGCCGTATTGAACAGGACATGGGGGGAATGGGAAGCATGGAAGTACTATTTTTGCAGCCGGTTTTTCAAGAACGCATCTGGGGCGGCACCAAGCTGAAAACGATGTTCGGCTATGATATTCCTTCGGCGCATACCGGCGAATGCTGGGCGGTTTCGGCGCATCCGCACGGCCCAAGCGTCGTGCGGAACGGCCCGTACGCCGGGCTGACGCTGAGCGAGCTGTGGACGTCGCAGCCGCAATTGTTCGGCTCGCCGGCGAAGCGGTTTCCGCTGCTGACGAAAATTCTCGACGCCTCCGACGACTTGTCCGTGCAGGTGCATCCGGCGGACGATTACGCCAAACTTCATGAGGGCGGCGAGCTGGGCAAAACGGAGTGCTGGTACATCGTCGCCGCCGATCCGGGCGCGCGGATTATTTTCGGCCATCGGGCCCGGACGCGGGAGCAATACGCGGCGCTGATCGAGGAAGGGCGCTGGGACGAGCTGCTGGCCGATGTGCCTGTGCAGGCCGGCGATTTCTTTTATGTGCCGAGCGGCACGCTGCACGCCTTGGGCAAGGGCGTTGTGGTGCTGGAGACGCAGCAAAGCTCGGACACGACGTATCGCGTGTACGATTATGACCGCACGGACGCTCGGGGGCACAAGCGCGAGCTGCATGTGCAGCAGGCGATCGACGTGACGACGGTGCCGCATGAAGCGGCCGGCGTGGCTTACCGCGTCGAGCGGATCGCAGGGACCGAGGTGACGACTTATGTGTCCAACGGCTTTTTTACCGTACAAAAATGGAACGTCGCCGGGCTGACTGAGCTGGCTGCGCCCGAGCGTTATTTGATCGTCAGCGTCCTGGATGGCGAAGGCGAGCTGCAGGCCGGCGGCAAGTTTTACAGCCTGCGCAAAGGCGAGCATTTGATCGTGCCGCTGGGTTTTGGCGCATTTGCGCTGGACGGGCGGATGGAGCTGATCGTGTCGCATGAGTAGGCGGCGCGTTCGGCGGGTCGGCTCGGCCATTCCAGCGCTTGACTCTGACATTAACGTCAGGCTGTACCCTACAGCTAGGAAGTTGATGAAAAGAGGTGCTGATCATGTCCAATCTATTAGCTGTCTCCGGGAGCCTGCGGGCCCGCTCATCGAACAGCGCGCTGCTGGCGGCCGCAGCGCGCCTGGCGCCTGCTGCGGTGCGGCTCACGCCGTTTCACGGGCTGGCCGCGCTGCCGCCGTTTAATCCTGACTTGGACCGGGATGGAGCGTTCGCCGCCGTCGAACGGTGGCGTACCGCGGTCCGCGCGGCGGACGGGCTGCTGATCTGCACGCCGGAATATGCCGCCGGTGTGCCCGGCGCGCTCAAAAACGCGCTGGACTGGCTTGTTTCCTCCGGCGAGCTGCTGGGCAAGCCCGTGGCCGTCATCAGCGCTTCGCCGACGCCGCTGGGCGGCAGCAAGGCGCACGAGTCGCTACGGCTGACGCTGGCGATGCTCGACGCGCGCATCGTCGGCGGCGCGAACGAGCTGCAGGTGCCGTTCGTGTCGCTTAAGCTCGCCGCCGACGGCCAGATTGTCGACGCGGCGCTGGCGGAGGCGCTGCGCTCGCTGCTGGAGCGGCTTGCGGCCGCCGCGGCGTTGGCCGATCGTGCGGAATAGCCGGTTTATTTTTCGTCAGATTTCGTTATTTTACTAGTCTAGCCGAGAAACCTTCGTACATTCAGCACATTCCTTTATCCGAGGGACGAAAATGACTTTTCAAATTTCGATACAAATGATGCGTCAGTCCGGCAAATACGATTAGCCATGCAGAGATAGCAACAAAGACGATCACCCGGGGAATAGCGGTAAGAAATGAGAGTCCTAAGGCCTGAGATAACTGATAGGTGCTGGTGGTGTACATCGCCAGCGGGAAGACCATTCCCCAGAATTGCGGATCATAGGACAGCGGATAGCGGTGATACAGGTGGCGCCATATCATCAGAATGAATAGCAGGGGTATCCACCATGTGCCCGTAATCCAGAAAAACAAGGTGAATCCTTTAAGAAAGGGAGTGATTTCTACAAGCAAAGAGAAGTTTTGCGAATGGAGGATCAGCGTAGAACCTGCCAGAGTCGTAATCGCAACGGCCCCCATATTGATCCAATAAGGGGGAGTAAGTGCTGCAAATTTAAGATTTACGAAAGTAAATCTATAAAAAATAAGAGCAATGATGTTCAAATACAGCATACAACCCAAGAAATACATGCATAAAGCAAAAAACAAGATAATCTCTCTTCCATTGACTATATGAGGGGAAAGCAAGGTGCCTAAGATGGAAAGTGACTGCGTCGAGACCGCGGCAATCAGCCAAGCGCCGTTAATTCCCTCTGCCAAGGAAGGTTTGTTCTTTCGCACAGTGACTGCGAAAAAGAATGTATACATAATCAATACCCATAAAGCAATACCCAGTATCCACAGGCAGACAGCCGCTGAATATTGGTTGTCGACAACGATCAGCTGGCTGCCAAAAACGCAGGTGCCGGCAATGATAGTAAAGAAACCGGGACCATGAGTATGACTCGTCAAATCTTCCTTCACCCGCGGGAAGTATTTAATTAGGCGGTAAAGGGTAAGAAACCATAAGATACCGTAAAAAAACAGGTTAAAGTATAACAGAACCTTGGAAACCGGCTTCATTCCAAGCAGAAAAGTGGCTATGGATAACGCTCCGGTAGCCATAACCAGTGAAAAGTAGCCCGAGAACAGATTGGCAACTTTCCCTTCAATAAATTTAATCATCCCACCAGCCCCTTAATGAACCCATAAAATCCTGCAAAGCAACCCGTTTATCAGTATATCGAATTTATGCAAGGATTCCAAACACTATAATCACATGTTCATCATGCGGGTTGTCGAATCCCAACTGCTCATTCATACATATCTGCTTCACCGTTATCATAATTATATTGCCCCAGCTTGCTCTCACCTGGAATTTCCACAACATTACTGATGTTTAAAATAATCATAGCTGTGTCAGAATCACTTTGATCCTCGTAACGTTTAAGGTTTGTTAAAGGTTCGTGTTCTAACCTAGGCGTGTCTGATAACTCCGAGGGGAGCAGATAGGGCTGAATTTTTATTCCATGCAAGGCCGTTTTGCGCAGGCGTACCGGGGGTACGTCAAGCAGAACGAACGCAGCAGGGGGCGAAAAGGCAGTGATAGATGACCGCGAGCGGGTTTTCAAACACGCCCTAGATTTTCCGATGCTATTTCTCGCATTTTCATGTAGATTTAATATAAATCAGTTATCATGAAGTTGAAGGAGTGATGCATATGATCTCTTTTAACGTAAATGAGTGGCTGGACGAGTACAATGACTATTTGAAGCTCTATGAGATGTTTGGGGACAAGCAGTATTTGCTGGAAGCCGAAGAAGCGCTGAACAGCCTGCGCGCCGTCCTTCGCCGCAGCGATATTTGCGCCAAAATCGAACAAGCCGTGAAGCGACCCGAGAAACAGAAGCTTCATTTCATTTAAAAATAAAAGCTGTCCTCCCGCAGATTCGTCTGCAAGACGGGCAGCTTTTCTCTTTGAGCGGGATTACCGGTCCATGAGCGTCCGGTTTTTGCCGGAGCGTTTGGCGGCGTACAGCAGGGCGTCCGATTCGGCGAACAGGTCGGATTTGCTTTGCCCCGGCTTGTAGCTGGTCAGGCCGATGCTGACCGATACCTGGCGGCCATCCATCTCCGAATGCGTCAGCTCGTAGATTGCCAAGCGGATTCGTTCGGCGGCTTCAAACGCTTCTTGCAACGGTTTTTCCGTGAAAATCAAGGCAAATTCCTCGCCGCCGTACCGGGCGATAATTTCGCTGGGCGAAATCAGCGCGCTGATCTTGTGCGCGACGCGCTTTAACACGATGTCGCCGACGGCATGGCCGTAGGTGTCGTTGATCGTTTTGAAATTGTCGATATCCAGCACCGCGAGGTGCAGCGGAAACGGGCTTTCGCAGTTGTGCTCGACCAGTTTGTCCAAATATTCGTGGAACGTTTTGTGATTGTACAGCTCGGTCAGCGCGTCTGTTTTGGACAGCTTGTCCATGACGACCGTTTTGACGAGCAGCTCCTGCTCGGATTGGATCGTTTTGGTCAGATAATCGGCGATGGCCACGCCGCGGCTGACGATGCCGTTTTCCACAAAATAGCTGCCGCCGAGCAGAAACACGCTGGCCAGCCAGTCGTACGGGCTTGTATACTGACGCAGTTCGTCATGCAGCGCATACAGCAGACCAAGCGCGGTCAGGTTGGCGAGCAGCGTATACAGCAGGATTTTCCGGTCAAAAAAGAACAAGGCGATGATCATCGGCAGCATCAGCATCGATTTCACGCAAGGCACGATCGGATTGGCCGCGATCAGGATGCAGGCAAAGGCCATGCCGGTGCCGATAATGACGGCGGGCTGCTCGACCCGCAAGTAGCGGTAAAGCGCCTCGTTGACCAGCATGATGCCCAGCATCAACAGTGTCGGAATGCCGCTGATATGGACAAGGTAAAAATGAACGTATTGCGGGTACACCTCGGCGGTGACGATAAAGGCGGCGATTTCCGCCGCGACGGCTACGAGCAGCACAATCCAATAAGCGTTCAGTATTTTGCGATACCAGTAGCTTATGCTGTCCATCGAGTTTTTATTTCGCATAAGATGGTCTCCTGTTCGCGCATCCGGCAGAGATGGAAATTCCGGTATGTATGCAATTAATGGAGCGGCGGCACAAATCCTCTATTTTGCAACATAGCGGTGAACTTGGGGATTGAAGCCGGCCGGCCCGCTTTGTTATCATGTGTAGAGGAAAGCAGGGAGGTTGTCCGCTATGAGCAAACGTTTATTCGCCGCCGCAGCCCTTGGGGCCGGCATGTTGCTGCTGTCCGCTTGCGGAGCGGAAGCCGGCGGTTCGTCCGCTGCAAAGCCGCAGGCCGATGGGCCGTCGCTGTATAAAAATTACTGCATTTCCTGCCATGGCGGCGGGCTGCAGGATGTGCAAGGGCCGAATCTGGAGCATGTCGGCAGCCGCTTGACCGAGGAGCAGATCGTTCGGCAAATTACCCAAGGCGGAGGCGACATGCCTTCGTTTAAGGTCAGCATTCGTCAGGAGGACATCCAGACGCTGGCGCAGTGGCTCGCTGCGATGAAGTAGCTTGAGCTCCAGGCCCGCCGCACGGCCGGCAGCCCAACCTGTGCCCGATGCGCGCCGGCCGGCGGCCAAACCCGTGCCCGGTCCGCGCCGGCATAGGCCGGCTTCGTGCGGCCCAAACCTGACGTGGACGTATGTTTTTCATGTACTTTCGCCGGTCGACACATTTTCTTCACAAATGCCTTGTATACTCTAGGGCAAAAGGAGCGTGAAAAATTCGTGCGTTGGTCAACTATCAAGCAATCTCGCTATTTTGCCCCGTCGTTCATTGCGATAACCTTGATCGTGCTGCCATTCCTGCTGGCGCTGGGCGTGGAAACGATCGTACGCGGCTCGCTGGGCGAAGCGTGGAGCTGGGCTTGGGGGCATAAAGAACTGTTTGCCATGAATGCGCTGATTCAGTTTGCCGTATTCGGCATCATTTATGCGATATTGGGTTCGTTAGTTTTTTCCGTCGGCTTCACGGTGCTGCTGGTCAGCATGGTGGGACTGGTCAGTTATTTCAAGGTGAAGCTGATCGGCGAGCCGTTTTTTCCATGGGACGTATTGCTCGATAAAGAGAGCTTTAACATATTGCCGCTTGTCACCGGCAGGTCCGCGATGATGCGCATCGGCGCGGTGGCGACGGCCGTCGTGCTGATCGTGCTGCTGCGTCTGGTGCTGCCGCGGCTAAGGATGCCGTATTACGGGCGGATCGCGCTCGGACTGTTTTCCTTGTATACGCTGTATGCGATGGGCACGGAAACGCCGCTTGCCGGCAAGCTGCTCAACAATGCGGGCGCGAGTGAAATCATCTGGGATCAGCAGCAAAATTACAGCGGCAACGGCTTGTCCGTGGCGTTTACGTTGAATATGAAAAACACGATTGTGCCGAAGCCCGACGGCTACAGCGAAACGGCGATGGCCGACCTGGCCTCGCAAATCGAAAGCTCGCGGCAGCAAGCGCCGGCCAACAAGCCGGCCGACCCGCTGAACGGCAAGCAGCCGAACGTTATTTTTATCATGAGTGAAGCTTTCTGGGACCCGACGCTGCTGCCCGACGTGCAATTCAGCGAGGACCCGCTCAAGACGGTGCATCGGCTGCAAAAGGAGTCGACCTCCGGCTACTTGCTGTCGCCGCAGTTTGGCGGCGGTACGAGCAACGTGGAGTTCGAAGTGCTGACCGGGTATTCGATGAGCTTCCTGCCGGGCGGCTCCGTGCCGTACCAGCAGTATGTGCATAAGCCGGTGCCAAGCCTGGCGAGCTATTTTGAAGATCAAGGTTACAAAAGCATGGGCATTCACTCCTACGAGGGTTGGTTCTGGAACCGTCAGACCGTCTATCAGGAGTTGGGTTTCGAAGCGTTCAAAAGCAAGGCGAACTTCGACAATCCCGAAATCCGCGGCAATTTCATCGCCGATTCCGAGGTGTCCAAAAGCATTATTCAAGAGGTCGATCAGACCGACAAACCGATGTTTATTTATGCGATTACGATGCAAAACCACGGGCCGTTCGACGACAACCGCTACGGCACGAATGCGATCACGACGACCGGGCCGCTTTCGCCGGAAGCCAAATCGATTCTTGAAACGTATACGCAAGGGGCGCATGACGCCGACCAGAGCTTGCAAATGCTGATCGATCATTTCGAGAAATCCGATGAACCAACGATCCTTGTATTCTACGGCGACCATCTGCCGATGTTGGGTTTCGACTATCAGGTGTACGCCGAGGGCGGTTTCGTCAGCACCGGCGATTCCGAGCAGTGGTCGCTGGAGGAAATCAAAAAGATGCACAGCGTGCCGTTCGTTACCTGGTCGAACTTCGACCTGCCGAAGGCGGACATTCCGGTGCTCAGCCCGTCTTTCCTTGGGGCGAAAATGCTTGATACGCTGAATATGCAAAAGCCGGCGACCTTCGCGATGGACGCGCAGGTATCGGCGCAGCTGCCGGGGCTGCTCAGCAATCTGGCGATCGACGCCAGCCAGCAACTGCATCCGGTTGTGCCGGACGATACGGCGGCCACCGTGGAGAAATATCGTGAGATGCAATACGATATGCTGTTCGGCAAGCAGTATTTGGCTTCTTATATCGACAAAGATTATTTAACGAAACCGGCGCTGGCCAATTATAACGAGATGTTCAAGGCGCCCGCCGATGGTGTGCAGCAGGCCGAGCCGGCCGGCAGTGTCGTCGAGGATGAGGCGCATAAAAACTAGCCTGATCGGCTCCATCTTCGGCGGGAGGCGAAAGCGGAATCGGCATGACAGAGGCAGTGCTTCTGTGGATGCCGATTCTTTTTTTGTGTGCAAAAGCGGCGAAACCGCTTATAATTGGAAGGGGATCTGCCATTATTGAGCATAATCGATGCATATTTAACAAAATTATGCGAAAAACCTGCGCAATTTGCTTCATTTATGATCATCGTATCAAGCGGTTCTATGAGCGGGCTTATCTTGATAGGAATAATGAAAGCGATTGCAGATTGCGGGCCAATCTGCTTGATATCGGCGATCTGCGCAATAGGGGAAGAAGGAGTGACGAACAGGTGACGGAAATGCTACGGTCGAAAGATGAGGCAATACGGAACGAAGAAGTAAACGGGTTTGTCAAAGCTCAAGGAAGCAAGCTGGTCAACGGGGAAGGCCGCGAGCTGCTGCTACGCGGCGTCGGCTTCGGCAGTTGGATGTTGCCCGAAGGGTATATGTGGATCTTTCCCGAGCAGGGCGACCGCCCGCGGCGCATCGAAGCGCTGGTGCAGGAGCTGGTCGGCGCGGAGAAGGCCGCGGCGTTTTGGGAGATCTACAACGACATTCATACCGCCGAAGCAGATATCCGGCAAATTGCCGCCGAAGGCTTGAATTCGGTGCGCGTGCCGATCAATGCGCGCTGGCTGATTGAGGAGGGCGACGAGGTGCGCTTCCGCGAGCAGCGGATCATGTTGCTCGACCGTTTGATCGGCTGGTGCCGCGAATACAAGCTGTACGTTGTGCTGGACCTGCACGGCGCGCCGGGCGGCCAGACGGGAGCGAATATCGACGATTCGGCGCAGGATCAGCCGGAGCTGTTTCTGGAAGAGCGCTACCAGCAGCAGACGATTGAGCTGTGGCGCATGTTGGCCGAACGCTACAAGGACGAGTGGATCGTTGCCGGCTACGATCTGTTGAATGAACCTTTGCCCAACTGGTTTGCGCAATATAACGACCGGATTATGCCGTTGTACAAACGAATCGTTGCCGCGATTCGCGAGGTTGATCCGCGGCATATGATCATTCTCGAAGGGGCGCATTGGGCGACCGACTGGACGATTTTTGACGAGCGGATCGACGACAACGTGTTGTTGCAGTTCCATAAGTATTGGAACAACCCGGATACGGCCAGCATTCAGAAATATTTGGCTAAGCGGGCCGAGTGGGACGTGCCGATCTATATGGGCGAAGGCGGCGAAAACAACAAGGACTGGTACGCCGGTGCGTTTCGTTTGTACGAGGATCACGATATTTCGTGGAATTTCTGGACATGGAAAAAGATGAACAAAAACAACTCGCCTTGCGAGGTGCGCGTTCCAGAGGGCTGGCCGCTGCTCATCGCGTATTTGCAGGGCGGCGGCCAGCCGGATGCGGCCGAAGCCGAGCGGATTTTATGGCAGTACCTCGACAACTTGCGCTTCGAGAACTGCGTGTACCACGCCGATGTCGTGAACGCGCTGCTGCGGCGGCCGCCGCTGCGCATTCCGGCGATTTTCTACGGGTACAAGGGAGCGGGAGAAAGCTTTTTCGTTGGCAAGCCTGCCGAGCATAACGTTGGCTTCCGCGTCGCGGACGGCACGGATATCCGCTTTGTCACCGGCGAACGCGAACAGGCGACGTTCGAGCATGGCGAAGGGCAGCTGTGGCAGGACGATGAGCGGATGTGCTTGCAGCTGGCGGCGGGTGATTGGGCCGCTTACGAATTTGTCGCGGCTTGCGCCGGCGGCTATGAAGCTGAGCTGCGAGCATGCGCTGTCGACGGCGCGGCCGAGCTGGCGGCTGTGATCGACGGCGAGCCGGTTGTTGTAGGGGGAGATGTCGCGGCTGAATGGAAATCGATTTCCTTATCGGGAAGCCGGGAGCTGGCGCAAGGGACCCATAAGCTTGTTTTACAAGCGAAGCGCGGTTCGGTGCGTCTGGAATGGCTGGAGATTCGGCCGATTTGATGTGATTCGTGAAACCCTCACATAGCATAAGCAGCGCTTCGCTGCGAGCGAATCGCTCGACGGTCGGAGCGCGGGCTTATGCTTTTTGGATTTTGATTGCTGGTTGCTTTATCTGTGCAGTTGGAGCAGGACGACAAGCGTTGCGGCGAGCCCGGTAAGCATAAGAGCATTCAGCAAAATTTTGGCGATTCTCCTGCCGAGCAGTTTTGCTTTCACTTTGTCGTTGATCAGAGCGGCGATCACGGCAATGAGGCAATTGATGAAATAATCGGTTAAGCCGGCGCCTCTCATCCCGGCAGCTCGGCATGATATGCGCTGCGCTTGAAGTATTTTTTCAATGAAATCGTCTAACTCCATCCTGATCAAATATTGCGGTTGCCAGCGGCCGGGGGATTTTGATAAGATAGAAAACGCTCTCTTGCGCAGCGGCTGCGAGAACGATTTCACCGCCTTGGTTCCTCCTTATATCGATTCGATCAGGAGGTGTTTGTTATGCTGTTCACCGTGTTGGCGAAAAAAGCGTACGCGCGCAACCTGCAATACCGCGCTTCGCATTTGCTGCACAACGTGGTCAGCCTCGTTTTTGGCTTTATTTACATCCGCATTTGGGCCGGTTTGGGCGAAGGCAGTCCGCTGGGCGAATACGGAAGCCAGGGGATGGTCGCGTATATCGCTTTTAATCAATGTCTGCTTTGGGTCACGATGTTTATTACGAACGGGCTTGGTCTGGAGCAATCGGTGCGCACCGGTCAAATCGCGCTCGATTTGCTGCGTCCGGCGCACTTGTTTTATCAGGCGATGAGCCGCGAGTGGGGGCAAATCGCTTATCAGTTTTTGTACAAATCTCTCCCGATTTACATCCTCTATTTCTTCATGTTTTCGCTTCGTTTGCCCGACAACGGGCTTGTCTTCTTGTGGACGGCCGTCGCTGTCGCTTTTGCCGCTTACCTTTCGATCTGCATCCAGTATCTCATCGGGCTTGCCGCCTTGTGGACCATCGAATCCCGTTGGTTTTTTTGGCTGAATTATGCGCTTGGCATGCTGCTCGCCGGCTTTTTTATCCCGCTTTCGTGGGTGCCCGGCTGGCTGCGCGCGCTCAGTTTCTGCTCGCCTTATCCGTATTTGCTCTACGTGCCGACCCGCCAGTACATGGGGCTTGACGGCCCCGGTGCGTTGCTGGGCGCTGCGGGGTGGGCGTGCGCGCTGACGGCGCTGGGTTTCTTTGCCACCCGGCTGGCGCGGCGCAAGCTGGAGGTGCAAGGCGGATGAAAGCGAATCTGCGGCTGTATGTGCTGCTCATTCGCGCCAGCGTGCGCGGGGCGATGCAGTACAAATTCAATTTTATCGGTTCGGCGTTCGTGTCGGCGCTGGTGCAGTTCAGCGAATTTCTGATGGTGGCGTTGGTGCTGGTCAGGTTCGGCAGCGTCGACGGATGGAGCTGGTATGAGGTCGGCTATTTGTGCGGGGTGATGACGCTGGCCCGGGCCTTGTACCGCTCGTTCGCGTCGGATGTTCACTATTTGGAAAAATATCTCGTCAGCGGCGATCTCGACCCGCTGTTGCTGCGCCCCGTGCCGCTGCTGCTGGCTTTGATGACGCAGAACGTCCGGCTGCTGGTCGGCGATCTCGCCCAAGGGGCGCTGCTGGTAGCGGTTTGCCTGCGCGAGCTGCTGGCGAGCGGTCAAGCCGATTGGACGGCGATTCCGCTGACGCTGCTGGCGATCGTCTCCGGCGCTGTGCTGCTGTTTGCGATCGGGCTGGCGACGGCGGCGTGCGGGTTCTGGCTGACGCGGATCGAAGCGCTGCAGAATATGAGCGAAGACGCGGCTCGCAGCGCCGCGCAATACCCGCTGACCTTGTACCCGCGCTGGATGCGGACGCTGCTGCTGGTCGCGCTGCCGGTGGGGCTGGTCAGCTATGTGCCGGCGCTGTACATCGTTCGCGGCGAATACGGGGCATGGCTGCTGGTCGCGGCGGCCGGCGCGGCGGCGGTGTTTTTGCTGCTGGCGTTGCGCTTGTGGACGTTGGGCGTGTCGCGTTATCAAAGTACAGGAAGCTAGGGGGACAGACGCGATGATTACCGTAAACCGATTATGCAAAACGTTCCGCATCCCCGTCGCCCGCGAAGGGCGGTTCGCCGCCTTGCGCAGCCTGTTGTCCGGCGAGCAGCGGCTCAAGGAAGCGGTCCGGGATATCAGCTTTACGATCGGCCGCGGCGAGTTCGTCGGCTATATCGGGCCGAACGGCGCGGGCAAATCGACGACGATCAAAATGCTGACCGGCATCCTGCACCCGACATCCGGCAGCGTGGACATCGGCGGTTTAAGCCCGCAGCTGCACCGCCAGCGCGTCGTTCGCCGGCTGGGGGTCGTGTTCGGGCAGCGCAGCCAGCTGTGGTGGGATTTGCCGGTGCGGGATTCCTACGACATTCTGGCGGCAATGTACCGGCTGGAGGAGCGCGCCGCCCGGCTGCGGCTCGGCGAGCTGAGCGAGCTGTTGGGCTTGGGCGAGTTCCTCGACACGCCGGTCCGCAAGCTGTCGCTCGGCCAGCGGATGCGGGCCGATCTGGCGGCGGCGCTGCTGCACGACCCGGACGTGCTGTTCCTCGATGAGCCGACGATCGGTTTGGATGTGGCCGCCAAGCGCAGCATCCGCGGCTTTCTTCATACGTTGAACCGCGACTTGGGGACAACGATTTTGCTGACCACGCACGACATGGACGACATCGAACGGCTGTGCAGCCGGGTGATGGTCATCAATCACGGTCAGCTGGGCTACGACGGCACGATCGCCGAGCTGCGCGAACGGATCGGGCTGCCGACGGTCGCCCGGGTGACGTTCCGCGCCGGCTGCGCGGTGCCGTCGGCCGCGGAGGCGGCGGGCCTGCCGTTCGTCATCGTCGAGCGCGCTCCCGGCGCGCTGACGTTGGCGTGGAACCGCCGCGAGCTGACGGCGCTGGAGATGCTGCGCATCGTCAGCGCCTGGGGCGAAGCCGACGACGTGCACATGGAGGAGCCGGCGTTCGAGGATGTGATTCATCGTGTGTATTGATGAAGGGGAGAGGGCTGGTTTGACAGCCTGAGCCTGACGGCTGCTGTGCGATACCGTCCGGCATCGTTCTAGCAGGCCGTTCACGGTGCCGCAGCGTCTCCTGCACCATGCCCGCTTTCCAACCGTTTGGTCACGGCGGCTCGATCGGGTACAATGGAGAAATAACCGGAAGTTGAATGATGAACGATGGAAGGAGCTGGGGGCTCATGAAGGTAACGCCAGAGGAATGGCGTCAGGAGCAGGAGCGGCTCGCCGACGTGCGCAGGCGCATCCGCAAGCGGCTCGGCGAGCTGGGCCGGACCGCGGACGATCGGCGCGCCGATGTGCGGGCGATCAACCGCAGCTTTTGGTCGGACATTTCCGTCAATACCGACAATGAGGATGATCTGATCGAGACGGCGGCGAGCATCACGCAGCAGGCGCAGGTGCTGAGCAGCCAGGAGCGCAGCTTCAAGCTGGCGCAGGATGCGCTGCGCCGGCTGGAGCGGATCGTCGATGCGCCGTATTTCAGCCGGATCGATTTTGCCGAGGATGGCGCAGCGGGCGGGGACGCCGAGCGGATTTATATCGGCTTGGCTTCTTTTATCGACTCGCGCACCGATGAGATTCTGGTGTACGACTGGCGCGCGCCGATTGCCAGCCTGTTCTACGATTATCCGCCGGGTCCGGCGGCATACCGGACGCCCGAAGCCGAAGTGCGCGGCGAACTGCTGCTCAAGCGGCAATATATCGTCCAAAACGGCGAGCTGCAGGACATGTTCGACACGGGCCTGAGCATCGGCGACGAAATGCTGCAGCACATGCTGGGCCGCAGCGCCGACGACAAAATGCACAATATCGTGACGACGATCCAGCGCGAGCAAAATCAAATCATCCGCGACGACACCCACAAGGTGCTTGTGGTGCAGGGCGCGGCCGGCAGCGGCAAAACGTCGGTCGCGCTGCAGCGCATCGCCTATTTGCTGTACAAACACCGCCTGACGCTCAGTGCCGAGCAGATGGTGTTGTTTTCGCCGAACTCGCTGTTTGGTGATTACGTCTCGCGCGTGCTGCCGGAGCTGGGCGAAGCGAATATGCAGCAGACGACGTTCCAGGAGCATGTGCGCTTCCGGCTGGAAGATACGGGTCTATTGCTGGAGAATCCTTACGATCAGCTGGAATTTGTGCTCGACAGCGATCCTGCGCACGACCTGGCCGCGGAAGCGCGGCTTGCCGGCATCGCCTACAAGGCGTCGACCGCGTTCTTGCAGGTGGTCGACGCCTACGGCGAGCGGCTTGCGCGCGTTGGGCTGCGCTTCACCGGCTTTCAGGTCGGGGAGCGCGTGCTGCTGTCGGCGGAGGCGATCGCCGAGCGGTTCTACAGCCGTCCGGTCGGCCGGTCGCTGGGCGACCGGATCGAGCAATTGACGGCTTGGGTGCTCGAGCGGCTTGGCGAGCTCGAAGCCGAAGCGGAGCGGCGGTGGTATCGCAAGCTCGCCAAGGAGCCGACGTATGTCGGCACCGAGCAGGAGCTGAAACGGCTTAGCCGCCGCCGGGCGCACAAGACGGTCGCGCCGCTCAAGGAGCGGGCCCGGCAGCTGGGGTACATCGACGTGCCGGGCATGTACCGCGAGCTGTTCGCGGACTTGGCGCTGCATGCCGAGCTGGCGCAAAGCGCCGGGCAGACGCTGCCCGCGCCGCCGGAGCTGGCGGCGCTTTCTGCGCATACGCTTGCGAGGCTGGCAGCGGGCGTGCTCGAATACGAGGACGCAACGCCGCTGGTGTATTTGAAAGGGCTGATCGAGGGGCAGATGACCTTGCGCAGCATCCGCTATGTGCTGGTGGACGAAGCGCAGGACTATACACCGTTTCATTACGCGTATTTGCAAAAGCTGTTCCCCCGCGCCCGGTTTACGCTGCTTGGCGACTGGAATCAGGGCATCTTCGCGCATGCCGCCGCCCGGCAAGGCGGCTACGCCTCGATCGGCGAGCTGCTGCGCGAGCCGCATGCCGAGACAATCCGGCTCGGCAAAAGCTACCGCTCCACGCGCGAGATCATGGAGCTCGCGGCGCGCGTGCTCCCGCAGGGCGAGCCCGCGGAGCCGTTCAGCCGCAGCGGCGAAGCGCCGCGGCTCATCCCGGCGGCGGACGCAGCGGAGCTCGTCCGCCTTGTGGCGGCCGCTGCGCTCGGCCGCCGGAAGGACGGCGCGGCGTCGGTCGCCGTCCTGTGCAAGACGGCGCGCGAAACCGAGCGCGCCTACGCGCAGCTGCGGGTCCACGTGCCGGACCTGCAGCTGATCACCGCCGCCACGCTGCGCTACGAGGCGGGCGTGATGATTTTGCCCGTGTACCTGGCCAAAGGGCTGGAATTCGACGCGGTGCTGCTGTTCGATGCCGGCGCGGCGGTGTACGCCGAGGAGCGGGAGCGCAAGCTGCTGTATACGGCTTGTACCCGGGCGCTGCACCATCTCGACGTGTTGTATACCGGCGGGCTGACCCCGTTTTTGCGCGAAGGCTAGACGGGCGTCCATACGCTTCCCCGCACCCTGCATACGATAAGAGCAGGCAGAGCAGTTATCTGCTCGCAGGGAAGGGGGAATGACCATGTCTTATGCCGGCGGTCTGTACTCGAATGCGGCGCTGATTCTGGTGCTCTACGTGCTGCTTGTGATCATTCTTCGCACATTCTGATTGCTGCATGTGCACGACAAAGCCCCGACGCTTGCTGCGCGGGGCTTTAGTGCGTGGCCTGGCGGCCGGACAGTGGTCACGGATGGAATTTATCGCTTTGCAAAAACTTCTCAATCGCTTCCGTTTTCGTGCGCGCGCCCAGCTTGTCATAAATTTTGCGCAAATAATTTTCGAACGTCCGCCGGCTCATAAACATCGTTTCGGCCATTTTCTCATGCGTATGCCCGCTGACAAGCATGGTCAGAATCTGCACTTCCTCTTCCTCCAGCTGCAGGGCTTCCATCAGGTTCGCGCTGAGCTGCGTATGGTGAAAAAAATGCAGCGGCAGCATCGTATGCCCGTCCAGCACGCAGTTGACCATATTCAGAATCGTGCGCTCGCTCGATTCCTTGCTCAAGACGCCGCTAACCCTCAAAGACACGAATTTGTTGTACAGCTTGGCGACCTCAATGCCGGTAAACACAATAATGTGCGCATGCGGCACGAGCCGCTTCAATTGTTCGGCGACGTCCGTGCCCGGCATGTCGGGCAGATGGTAATCGAGCATGATCAAGTCCGGCTGCTGTTGACCGGCTAACGCCAGACAGCTTTCGCCTGTAGCGGCGACGCCAGTCACCTGCACGCCTTCGATTTTTTCCAGTAAGGATTTGGTGGCTTGGGCAATCAAGGGGTGATCGTCAACAACGATCGCTTTATACGTATTATTCATACAGCTGCCGCCTCTTTCATTGGAATCAAAACGATCATCGTCACGCCGCCGCCTGCGGACGGACGGACGTCGAGCTGCCCGCCCAGATGCAGAATCCGGCTTTGCAGCTGGGCCAGCCCGTGTCCGGTTGCGCCCGGATCGTCGTTTGCGCCGCCGTCCTCGGCAACGCCTGGCCCCGCGCCTGCTGCGCTGTCATCGCCGTCGGCTGCGCTGCGGCGCGTTGCCTGGCTCTCGCTCCAGGCGCTGTGGCCAAAGTCGCGTTCGGCGTGCCGCGAGACGCCCGCAGCCAAGGCCAGCAGCTCGCCGGCTTTCGTGCCGTCGTCTTCGTATACGAGCCGGCAGGCCCCGCCGTCGGCGGACAGCTGCAGCCGGACCGCCGTCGCGAGCGAATGCTTGCGCGCGTGCTGGATCAGCTCTTGCACGATGCGGAACAGGTGCTTTTTGACCGGCAGTTCGAGCCGGCTTTCGATGACGGTCCGCTGCTGCACGGCAAAATCAATCGCAAACGGTCCAACCTGCTGCTCCTTGTCGACGTACAACTCCAGCGTTTCCACCAGACCGCTTTCTTTGAGCAAATACGGATTCAGGTCGAAGCAGCTTTGCCGCAGCCCGACATTGATCATTTCCACAAAATTGACGATGCTGCGGATTTGCCCCTGATCCTCCGTATTCCACGCGTATTTGTCGGCAATGGCCGAAAACCGCTGCTTGAGGAAAAACAAATCCTGCATTGTCGTATCGTGCAGATCGGAAGCGATCCGCAGCCGCTCTTCTTCCTGCAGCTCGAACATCAGCTTGCGAAACCAGTGCATATCCTCGGCGGCGTGTGCGCCGGGCAGTTGCGCGGACAACTGCTTGAGCTTGGCGGCCTGCTTGCGGATCAGGTGCAGGTTCTCCAGACTGACGGCCAAATACGAGACGACCAGCGACAGCCATTGCCGTTCTTCCTTGGCGAGCGCCGCGTTGTTTTTTTTCGGCCCAAGCACAAGCAAGCTGTTGTATTCCTCATGCCGCTGGATGTCGAAGGAACTGTAGGCCGGCTGGCGGCGCAGCGAAAGGGGCGGGTCAAGCAAAACGTCCTCGTCCAACTGCCCGAAGCGGATCGATTCCGATAAATCGGGCGTGTATTGAAACACAATCGCAGCCCCTTCGATCTCCAGCGTGTGCACGATATCCGCCAGCACGAGCTCTTGCAAGTCGCGGTAGCTGGAAATGGTGCCGAGCCTGGCGGCCAGGTTTTTGAGCGCGGTATTGAGCAGAAATTTTTTCGGGAAAAAGAAGCTTTCCAGCCTGGTCGTGACATATTCGACCCCGTAGAGGATCAAGGAGATCAAAAAACCCGAGCTGAGAAAAATAAACAGCAGATGCTTCAAGTCGTCGTCGCTGCGAAACAGCAAAGCGTACAAGCCGGTCAGCGCCGCGCTTGGCACAATGGCGACCATGGCCGCGAACGCAAAGCGGCGCAGCACAAGCCCGATATTATAAATTTGGTTGGAGCTGATCAAGTAAGCGAAATACATCGGGAACACCAAGGCCAGCAGGCTTGTGTACAAGGCGTGAATGGTATAGAGTTGAAAAATAATTTGCGGAATGAACGAAAAACCGATCATCGGCACGAACGACAGCAGCAGCACCAGGCCGAGATTGCGCACGACTTTGGTCACATAGGCATTCGTCCGGCGATTTTTCACGTATACGGCAATCAGCATAGCGATGCAGTAAGCAAAGCCCAGACTGAAGGCTACCAACGTCGATGGAATGCTATAGCGGTAAACGGAAAAGGCGGCCGGGGGGAAAAAGTAAGTCAACTTTGACAATCCCATCAGCAACACAAAACCGTAGGCGTAGGGTAGCCAGCCGGCTGGCAAACGAATACCGCTTTTTTCGCGAAAAAAGGCGATCAGGAAATGCGCAAAGACGACCGGAAGCGCAAGCATAAAGGTGGTGATTACAATTTTGCTGATAGCATCGCCACGAATCGAACCGCCGAATGACATCCAGATCAAGCCGCCGCACAGGAAGACGAGCGCCAGCAGTCGGGCCGAAGCCGAACGGTTCATTTTGAAATGTAGCAATCCCGCCATCAACAACCAAAGCAGTTCTTGGAAAAGTGGCAGTAGATCAAGTGTGACGGAACTGTTTTTTTGCATGGATATCGTGAAGTCATAGCCGTCTCGTGAGAGCACCATATTCTGTGCTTGCTCGATGGCATGCCATTTGAGAACCGTTGGGAATTTCCCGGGGGACACCCCGTCGACCTCACGCAAGACATCGCCGTTTTGAAGTTCCAGATTTTTGCTTAATCCCTGGTGATCCAATTCTCGAATTGCCCATTGCTGCTGTTCATTTTGCATGACGTCCATTCCGATATAAGGATAACGCATCTCAATATACAAGCACCATATTTGCGCAAGCATGATCAGAAGCAGCACCAGGGCGGTGCCCGATTTTTTAACCATATGAACTCTCCAAATCTATGTGCTGTTGATAACTTTCAGATATATTATACACGTCATGGCGACGAATTTTTGTGAAAAACCCAACTTTTTTAACGAAATTTTATTTTTTTCTGAGTAAAGGAGGAGCGGCGATGGAAAAAGTGGAAATTCCGGGCGAGCTTTGGGGGTTGATGCGGCAATTGAACCGGCGAGAAGTGTTGCCTCAGACAGCTTTGCAAAGAAATTCTGTATATTACCGGCTGGTCACTTATATCAATCATACGATCGCTTTGTATCTTGGCGACAGTTATGACGATGCAGCGCTTTTCATTGCAAGAGCCGAACGGGAATGGCAGGGCATCGTGGCGCACAAAGGGGCGGAGGAAGCGTACCTGCCGCTGTGCCGGCGTTACTTGCAACTGCTCGCTGAGCAACTGCTTCGGCACAATCTGCTGGGACAGGAAGGGCTGGCGGTGCTGCCCGATACGTTGGCAGAACGAAAGGATGGCTGAGCGTCGTTGTCCGCAAGCAATCCAGACAGGTTGCACGCTTATGGTGCATGATCAACAAGCAGAATCCTATCCTTTCAAACGTTCTCCGACTTCCGTAAACCGTCATGTAAGTTTGCTTATAGGGCGGTTTTACTTGTCAAGCACCAACTAATGGATGGGGGCGCAAAATTTTACCTAATTCTGGTTGCTTTTTTATGCGTTGGAACGCAACGAAATTTGCGTCAATATCCAGCCAAACCTGTGGTATGGTAATTATTGGGGATGCCAAATTATTGCAGTCATGTGTGAAGCGGTTTGTCCGCTGGCATGCGCAGATACGTTTGGAGGGTAATGATGGAAGCTATGGAGCTGAAAGTGAACGAGATGCCAAGCCATGCCGCTGTGTTTGCGGTTAGCGACGATATATTTAAAGTGTTGGCTCTGTTGGCGACAGGGGAAGATGAACGGCTCCGGTCGGGTGTGGCGGAAATGCTGGTCGTGTCCGCTTCCGAACGCGCTGAGCGGCTGCTTGTTAAGCTGCTGGAGGACGAGGCGGAGCTGGTTCGCGCCAACGCCTGCGAGTCCCTGGGCAACAGCCGGTCGCCGGAGGTGCTGCGCTTGCTGCAGATCAAGTTGCTGCGCGACAAAAGCAGTCTCGTTCGGGGGTGCGCCGCATCGGCCGCTGTGAACATCGCGCGGAGCGCCGACGCTTTAGCCGATGAGTTGCAGATGGTAATGAAGCAGGCGTTGGCCCGGGAAAAAGTATTGTGGGTCAAAGTGCACCTCTACAGAGGACTGTATTTGCTTGGCGAACGAGCCTGTTTGCAAGCGATTCGCGAGCAGTTGAACAGCCGTTCGTTCCGGGTCCGCTCGCTGGCGGGCAAAATTGTGCAGGAACTGACCGAGCATATCAGATTAGCGTAAGTGGAGTGGAAAAGGCATTGCGACATAGACGGATTACCGTATAAGGACCATAAAAAGGCCGCTGCAAAGGTCAAAGGACGAACATTACGTTCGCCTGTCGACTTTTTGACAGCGGCTTGTTTATTTGCCGGCTGCTGCGATGCTGGAGGTCAAAGGCCTGGAGCTGATGCCGGGTTTATGACCGGGCCGGTCGCTTTCAACGGAATACACACGGAAAGCTTGGTGCCGGTGCCCTCTTGCGAGCTTAACTCAAACCGCCCGTTCACATGAAGCACGCGGCTTTTCATCTGGGCGAGACCTTGACCGGACAAGCGAATGCCTTTAGCGGCCTCGGCCGGCGCGTCGGCGGCAGGTTCGGCGAAACCAACGCCGTTGTCCTCATACGTTAAGCGGCAGAAGCAGTCAGCCACGTCCAACCGCAGCCGGACAGCCGTTGCTTGCGAGTGCTTGCGCGCGTTGTTCAGCAGCTCCTGCACGATGCGGAACAGATGCGTTTTGGCCGACAGTTCAAGACTTTCGATCATATCGGTATGCTCGGCTGCGAATTGAATGGCAAACAAGCTGTCGACGTTTTCTTTTTCCACGAACAAATCAACCGTCTGCACCAGCCCGCATTCCTTGAGCAAATACGGATGCAGGTCAAAGCAGCTCTGCCGCAGCCCGACATTGATCATCTCCACAAAGTTAATGATGCTTTTGATTTGCCGCCGGTCGTCGGTGCTCCAGGCATATTTGTCGGCGATTGAAGAGAACCGCTGCTTGAGGAAAAACAAATCCTGCATCGTCGTATCGTGCAGATCGGAAGCGATGCGGGCGCGCTCTTCTTCCTGCAACTCAAACATCAGCTTGCGGAACCACTGGATGTCCTGTGCAGACTGCTCATCCGGCAACTGGGCGGACAGCTCCTTAAGCTTGGCCGCTTGCTTGCGGATTAGATGCAGATTTTCCAGACTTACAGCGAGATAGGATATGATCAGCTGCAACCACTGACGCTCCTCTTTGCCGAGCAAAGCGTTGGTTTTTTTCGGCCCCAGCACCAGAAAACTGCGGTATTCCTCATGATGGTGAATTTCAAAACAGCTGTAAAGCGGATGCCCGGCCAGCGACCCCGGCGGGTCCTGCAGCCCCGATTCGTCCATATCACCCGCCTGAATAATTTCCCTCATTCCGTCGTTGTATTTGAAAATGATCGCCCCGCCGACCGTCTCCAGCGTCTCGACAATATCGATCAGCACCAGTTCCTTGAGCTCGCGAAAGCTGGAGATGGCGCCGAGCTTTTTGGCGATATTTTTGAGCGCGGCGTTCAGCAGGAACTTTTTCGGGAAAAAGAAGCCTTCCAGCCTGGTCGTCACATATTCGATGCTGTAGAGGATCAGCGAGATCAGAAACACACCGCCGAAAAAAATAAACAACAAATGCCGCAAATTATCCTCGCTTTGGAACACAAATGCATATATCGCCGCCAGCACCGCGCTTGGCACTACCGCCACAATCGTAGCGAACGCAAACCGTCGCAGCACCAGTCCGATATTGAAAATCTGGTTCGAGCTGAGCAGATAGGCAAAGTACATGGGGAAGAGCAGCCCCAGAACGTTTAAATAAAAGGCAGGTGTAATATTATTGTTATTGATCAGCTGAGGCACAAATGAGAATACGATCATCGGAATAATGGAAATGGAGAGCACCGTCAAGATACTCCTGATGACGCTGGATATATACGAGTTGCTTTTCCGGTATTTCACGTACACATAGGCCAGCAGAAAAATATCTACAACAAATCCAAGGCAGAAGAACGTCAACGTAATCATAGTGCTGGATTGATACACGGCATAGGCCGTAGGAGGGTAATAGTAAAGGATCTTGGGCAAAGTAGATAGCACAACGAAGCCATACGCATATTTGAGAGCTTTGCTAGAAAGTGCAACCTTAGCCTTTTCACGAAAGAAGACGATTAAAAAATGCGTGAAAACAACCGGCAGCAGCATCATAAAGGTCGTTATCAGGATTTTCCCCGTGGCGTCACCACGTACAGAAGCCCCGTAGGACATCCAGATTATCCCTCCGGTTGCGAAGACGAGGGCCAACTTGCGAGCGGCCTGTGAACCGCCCATTTTTACATACAGCAGAACGGCCATCAGCATCCAAACTAGTTCCTGAAACAAGGGAAGCAAGTCGAACGTTACCGCACTATTGTTTTGAACCTCAATTTGCCGGGGCTGTTCGTTATGAATAACGGTAAATTGCTGCATTTGCTCCAAGGCATGCCATTGAAGAGCAGGGTTATACTGTTCAGGAGGCAACCCGTTGACAAGTGTAACTTTATCCCCGACTTGAAGATCAAAAACTCTGCTAAGGCTTTCCTGATCCACTTCGTCGACGAGCCATTCCTGCTGTGCGGTAGGCTTTAAATAAATACCGATGTACGGATAGCGAAAATTTACATTGGAGCACCAGACCTGTGCCGCAACTACAGCTACAATCATACTAATATGTACCCACTTTAATTTCATCCTGCTCCTCCAAAAGACCTGCAAGTCATATCATGTAATTTCGGCATTTATCGACGCAAGATTTATATACGCGCAAGGATCGACAAAGGATTCTCGGGATATGCACAAAATTTGTATGCTTGTGTCCAGTTTAGCAGATTTACCTTTCTATTAGGCCTAAAGTATTATTTGCTGGCAGATTCTGTGGTGATAGTGGGTGTACAAGCGTTCTGTAACGAAAGAATTTCGGGCACAACGGCCTGATTCAAGTATACAATTGCCCGGTTTTGGAAAAAAGGAGTAATAGCATGATTATCAAGAGCTTTACAATGGTCAATTAATTCCAAGTGAAATGGTTGCATTTCAAGTCAATCATCAGAAATTCAAGTTAATGTAAAAAAACTTGCGTCCGAATGCAAAAATGTTTGCGACAAATTGCAACAAATGTGTACTGAAATTCCGCCGAAACAATAGTACTATATTCTTAGGAGCAGCGAACAAGAAAAAGCCCCATTATTATAGGAGCCCGATCTTCCTTCTGCCTAATGAATAAGCAAACACATGAGAGGGGTTGGCAATCATGAAAGATAAAGTGATGGAAAGATGGAGTACTTACGAAATGTTCTACGTACCCCTCGGTGATAAAAGAGTCGCCGACATCGTTGTCACCAATCACGCATGCCTCCGTTGGAATGACCGCATCGCCAAGCAGCAAGAGACCTACGCCGACATCAGCGCTTTCATGTGGGAGAAGCTGAAAACCAACAAAATTCGCTCGTACTACCGCAATGAACAGGATGTTTACTTGATCGACGAGGACCTGGTCGTTGTGGCCGAATTCAGTCCTTTGGAAAATAAGACCGATATTGCGGGCAACCCGCTGCATAAAATGATTATCGTCACGTTCCTCGGCAAAATGTCCGAGACAATGGAACTGCGCGACCTGCGCTCCTACTACTCGTGGCTGCGCCACTCGCGGCGGATGACGTTGATTAAGAATAGTCGGAAGCATCGTTGACGGATTCGATTATTTATATTAAAATAAGCTGCTTCCATTGTGAAAATGGGGCAGCTTATTTTAATTTGTATGATGTGTTAAGTATGCTGTAGTAGTTATGTCTTAGGTCCAATACTCTCGTGGAGATTTGTCTTGGGGCTTGTTGCTCATTTGGAGTGCAATGAAAACTTCAGTTTCTTCCTCTGTTACATTCCAATTACTGAGGAAACTCCTAATTTTGTATACGCTTACATTTTTTTCTGGCGTGGAATCTTTCAACTGCCGAGTTGCATCCTTTAATTCAGAAGACCAGACTAGAGTTTTCATTTGTAACCCTCCTATTTATATATGAACAACGAAATGCTAGGATAATTATATCAAACTTTAGACTCATTGGGGTGACTCTGTGAAAAAAAAAATATGGATTTTTCTAATTATTTTTGCCCTATTGCACGTGTGGTTCTTTTATATAACTTATAGTTTCCCTTATACGGGAATATTAGTAAAAAGGAACGAGGGTATGGAATGGCAGGCTAGTTCTTTTGAAAAAACAAGTGCAGATTTGCGGCAGCAAATCAGTATAGGTGATACGATTCTTTCGATTAATGGACAGGCCCCTGATACGTATCCCTCGGTTCAACGATGGAGAACGATCGATAGAGCTACTGAGGTGACCATTAAACATGGTGGCACAATCAAGACAATTACAATTGAGACCAGTAAAAATAGGAATGCTATGGACTACATAGCCCTTATCGGCGAATTTGTGGCTATGATTTTTGCCGTCACTTTGTTTATGAGGTCAAGAAATTCATTATCAGCTACCTTGTTATCGATTGAATTTGTTACGATTGCTTGTATCTTTTTGGGTTTAGGGGCCTCGAATAGAGGGGATGCTCTAGGTAAGATTGTAGTAAACACAGCTATGATGGCATTACCAATCGTATTTTTACATTTTTTAATTGTATTTTTAAAAGAAAAGGGAGGGATTCGTCTACCCAGCAAATTTTTGTATGTGCTATATGCCATAATTATCATCGATATTCTTTCAAAAATTTCTTTCTTTATTTCTCCGATTGCTTATCCTGTTTATATTATTAGAAATATCATTACCTTACCTTTTTTCTTAATTGGCTTACTGCTTATTCTTTCTTTTATATCCTTTGTGCTGATCGTATATCGTAAAGTCAACGAATATATCTCCACAATCACCAAGACTATTTTATTTAGCTCAGTGATTTCGTTTTTTCCATTCGCATTCTTATCTTTTTTTCCTCTTTTAGTTTTTCAGAAAGCGTGGATTGATCCATTATATACAGGATTTATGGTTTTGTTTTTTCCAATGTCTTTTGCATATCTTATTATTTCAAAGCAATTGTACGATATAGATATCGTATTGCGCCGATTAATGTTAACGACAGTCATAGCCATTTTTCCTTCGATTTCCATCGTGGTTTTGCAATCGGTAATTTTTAAAGCTACTGAGCATATGCCACAGATTGTATTAAGCTTTGTTGTCACACTTATAGTCATTTCCTTCGTCCTCTACTTCCTGGAATACTTCACCTCCAAATTCGAGCCGGTGATGTTCCCGCGCAAGCACAAGTTGCAGAAGGCTTTGCGGCAGATTTCCAAAAATCTTGGTTCGATCACGAGTTTCCGCGAGATGAAGGAGATCATTCTGGTCGACATTGTGCAGACATTGCAGGTGTACGGCGGGGCGATTGTGTTCCGCTATCCCGAGCATGTGGAGATTATCAGCGAAGGCGATATCGATTATGATGAGGTCGAGCGGGTGGTGAAAATGGAGTGGTACGAGGAGCATCCGTCCTACACCTGCATGGAAGTGAACCGGCATGAGGAGTTCAGCAGCTATCTGGTGATGACGCGCAAGCGGACCAATACGATGCTGGGGCTGGAGGACAGCCAATGGCTGAACCTGATTATATCGTATCTGGCGGTCAGTCTCGAAAATATTCACTTGATTCGCAAATTGACGCTCAAAATGCAGGATTTGGCTGCCCAGTTGCCGAATGAAGAAGCCGGGCAGGATTTGATCTGGTTCCGCAAGCTGATGTTCGAGCTGCAGGAGAAGGAACGGGTGCGGATCGCCACGGATTTGCACGATACGACGATGCAGGATTTGTTCTTTTTGAAAAAGCGGTTTGCGTCGTTTGTGGACAGGCTGGAGCCCAAAAAGGAGATTTCCGATCAATTTCGGAGTATAATTGAATTTATTGAGATCATCAATACGAATTTGCGGCAAAGCTGCTTTGATCTGCATCCGCATTTGCTGCAGGAAATCGGCTTGATCCAGACGATTAGCAAGCTGGTGGAACGCGAATCCTATGAAAGCTCGTTCGAGCTGGAATTTAACGGCCAGCAGGCAAAGGCGATCGAAAGCAAGGACCTGGACACGAAGCGGCATTTGTTCCGTATGGTGCAAGAGCTGATCAATAACGCCAAAAAGCATTCTCACGCCAGCAAGGTCGGCATTCGGCTGTTCGTGCGCGGCGGGATGTTTACGCTTGACTATCAGGACAACGGCGTTGGCTTCGATTCCGAGCGCACGGTGGTGCATGAAATCGGCGCTTCGGGCATGGGCATGGAGCAGATCAAAAGCCGCACGCTGTATTTGAACGGCTCTTTCAAGCTGGATACGGCGCGCGGACAGGGGGTTCGCATACAGATTACGATTCCGATCAGGGAGGGATTATCCGCATGAATCCGGTGAAGGCGCTTATTGTCGAGGACCACCCCTTGATGGCGAACGCCACGAAATATATTCTGGAGCAGGTGGATCGCATCGTAGTGGTCGGGACGGCCTACAGCGGCCAGCAGGCCGTGGAGATGGCGGACGAATTCGAGCCGGACATTGTGTTTCTGGACTATCATCTGCCCGACGATTTTGGCAGTCGGGTGGCGGTGCGGTTAAAAGAGAAGTTCCCGTATATGCACATTGTGATTTTTACGGGTATCGATGTATCCGAGGTGTACAATCAACTGCTGGAAATTGGCATCAGCGGCATCATGTCCAAGGAAGCGAGCGAGCAGACGATTCGCAATTTGATCAACTGCATTTTGGACAACTACACGATGGTGCCGCTGGCGATGTACCGGCAGATGCGGATTGGCGGCGAAACGCCGATTTTGGAGGTTGTGCTGACCGACGATGAGGTGACGATCATGTCGATGATCGTCAAAGGCGCGACGCATGACGTGATCGCCGAGCAAATCCACGCCAGCCGCAGGTCGGTCGATAATTATGTCCGGCGGATTTACGAGAAATTCGGCGTGAAAAATCGGGTGCAGGCGATCGAACGTTTTGTCAAAAGCAAATATTACAGCGAATAAACGCAAGGGGCGAAAGCTCCTTGCGTTTATTTCCTATATCAGAAATTTTCAGTTTAGTAAGGTGTTAGCGGACTAACAGGATTTCTGATTGGCATGAAAAACTTCCGCTCAAACGCGGTCGCTCATCTTCGAAGGACTCCGATCGGAGTTTTTCTTAATGTATCAAGCTTCCCCTTCAAACTCCTGCTGTGTCAGTGCGGGCGGACGTTGCCGTGCGGTGGCTAGCGTAGGTTTGCAGCCACGGGCAGCGTGGAAAGCCGAAACTTGGGCTCTGTTTGGCGGGGGGATTGGGCATCCTCCGGGCGCTTGTCTCACGCTTTGCCGCGGCTAAGGCCATAAGCTGGAAGCAGGCGTCCTTTTGGCGCGGGAGAGGGGGATGGCGATGCCGGAAGGCATGGATCGGGCGACTCCGTTCACAACGATGGAGGAATTGCATTGTTTGAAAACGTCGTGGGGCATTTCGTTCGTCGGACGGTACTACAGCCAATCGGCCTGGAAAAGCTTGACGCGGCAGGAAGCGGAGCTGATTTCCAGCGCGGGGTTGTACATCGTGACGGTCTATCAGGATGCGAATAACACGCCGGCGTATTTCAGCGCCGAGCGCGGCGACGAGGATTGCCAACGGGCGACCCGGCTGGCGGCAGCGGTCGGGCAGCCGTTCGGGACGCCGATTTATTTTGCCGTCGATATGGAGGCAGCGGCCGGCTCGGACGCGATGAACCGCGTGTTGGACTATTTTCGCGGCGTGCTGCGAACGATGCAGCAACAGACGCAAGCGGGCGGCGGGCACGCCTGGAAGCTCGGCGTATATGGCAGTCACGACACGGTTGCCGCCGTCACGGCCCAGGTGCCGGGCATTACGCACCGCTGGCAGACGTATGCGTGGAGCCGCGGCAAGGTGCTGCCGGCCTGCGAGCTGTACCAGTATGAAAACGACGTAAAGCAGCCCTGCTCCGGCGATCCGGTCGACAAGGTGCGATCCAGCGGCGACGGCGGAGGTTTTCGCGTATGACAGACAGCGGCCCAAGCGGCTGCTGTTTTTTTTGATCGCAGCGTGGGCCGAAGGGTCGGCCTGAACTGGAACGGCAGCAGCGAGCGGGTTCGCTTTCGTCTGGAGCCTGTTTTGCGTTTGTCGCGGGGTTTAGAAAATTTTAAGAAATGTTTTAGCGAGCGTTTATAAGTGATTTAGCGGCAGTTTAGGAGCGGGGGTTATGATAGGTACATGGAGGCGAATAACGTCATCCTTACATACAAAGGAGGAAATGAGATGAATAAAAAGCTGGCAATGGTTGGAATCGGGGCAGTGGTGGGCACGATGTTGCTCGCGTCGTCGGTTTATGCGGGCGTGGGCGACGCTCCAGGGTATGAAGCGCTGAAAACGGCGGTGCGCAAGACGGCAGCCGTCGACAATGTGACGCGTCAAGTGAATGTGTCGGTGCAGGATAACGGACAATCGCTGCTGGACGTGCGTTCGACGATCAAGACGGACCGCGCGAGCGAGGCGGGCAGTGCCACGGTGGCTGTGGCCAGCGGCGGTGTGCAGATGATGGTTGCGTTCTACAATCAGGACGGCAAGCACATTATCAAAACGGACGGCTCCGACGTCTACAAGCTGCTGCCGGGCCAAGAGGAGCACGCGTCAGCACATCGTCCGCACTGGGACGGACCGGCCGACCCGGAGGCGGGACGCGAGGCGGAGCAGGTGTTTGACGCGCTGGTCGGCAATCTGAAAAATTACGTGGTGCTCGACGAAGGTCCAGGCAGTACGAAGGACATCCGCGTCCAATTGTCCGGCAGCCAAATCCCGACCGTCGTCAATACGATCGGTTCGCTGCTGATCAAGCATGGCGCTGCGGCGCAAGGTGAACACCAGTTGACGCCAGCCGATACGCTTGGTTTCGATACGGCGAGCTTGCGCGAGGCGATGCCGCATTTGACGCAGGATGTAAAGATCGACGAGGTGAAGCTGAATGCCACGGTCGATGCCGATGACCATATCACGAATCAGACGGCGCAGATCGAAATTTCCGGTAAAGACGCCGACGGCCGCGGCCACGCTGTGGTCGTGAGCATGGACATGAGCTTGTCCAGCCTGAACGCGACGGTGCCGGACAAGGTGGACTTAAGCGGCAAGCAGGTGGAAGAACTCAAGCTGCCGGAGGGCCGCGGCTGGAACCATCATGAATAAGCTCATTGAGTTTGCTTGACCGGGGCGGGGGCTAACTGCTCAAGCTCAGGTTAGCGCGGCGTGCGGCGAGGCCTGTAATGAAAGGCGGAGACGCGCACCAGCCAGGCAGCGCAGCGGCGCGTGCCAGACCGGCTGATGCCGGACGAATCGGCACGGCGGTGCGATAAAGAGAACGGAAGCGGGAGCGGAGCGATCCGCTCCTTGGCATTCCGGTGAAGGAGAGGCGAAAAGGCAGATGGAAGCAGTGGCGGCAGTAGACGGCTTAACCAAGGTATACCGCAACGACCGGGGGATTCGCGATGTCACCATGACGGTCAGGGAAGGCGACATTTACGGGTTTTTCGGGCCGAATGGTGCGGGCAAGACGACGGTGATGAAAATCATGACCGGGCTGAGCCGGGCCGACCGCGGCAGCGTAAGGCTGTTTGGCCATGCGGTCGATACGCATTTCGAGCAGGCGATGGCGCAGACCGGGTCGCTCATTGAAACGGCAGAGGCTTATACGTATATGAGCGCAAGACGCAATCTGCAGTTGGCGGCGCGGTTTTACCCGGAAGCGGATGACAAGCGGATCGATGAGGTGCTGGAGTGGGTCGGTCTGGCTTCGTTTGCCAGCGAGAAGGTAAAGCAGTATTCGCTGGGCATGAAGCAGCGGCTTGGCATTGCCGCAGCGCTGCTGTCGCAGCCGCGGCTGCTGATTCTCGACGAGCCGACGAACGGCCTGGATATCGAGGGCATGGTGCAGGTTCGCGAGCTGATTGTGCGACTGGCCCGCGAGCAGCGGATTACGTTTCTGATCTCCAGCCATCTGATTCACGAGATGGAGCTGATGTGCAACCGCATCGGCATTATGCATCACGGCCGGCTGATCCGCGAGGCGGCGGTTGCGGAGCTGACGGCGGACGGCAGCACGCTGGAGATGGCGTATTTGCGAGAAATCGAGCGGGAAAGGGGGCTGGCGGCGCATGGTTAGCTTGTATGCGAGCTTTTGGAACGAAGCGATGAAGTTGGCGCTGCGCAAAAAGATGCTGTGGTTCCTCGGCATCACGCTGCTGCTGCCGGTGGCCGCGGGGCTGCTGCTCGGCCGGCTGCAAAGCGGCATCGGCATCGCCTCCGTCGGAGCCGGCGATTTTCCCGTCGTGATGCTTGGCTTGTTCACGACGTTGTTTTTTCCGCTGTTCATCTTCATGGGAGCAGCGGATCAGTTTGCGGGCGAGATCGGCGACCGCACGATGAAGCTGGCGCTGACCCGGCCGGTCACGCGCTTCAAGGTTTTCGCCGGCAAGCAGTTGGCGCTGGCGTTGTATATCGCCCTGTTTCTGGTGGCGGGGCTTGTCGCCTCCGCGCTGGCAGGGCTGTGGCTGAACGGCGCAGCCGGATGGGCCGGCGGCTTGGCGGACAGTCTGCTGGCCTATGCCGCGGCATTTGTGCCGATGCTGACGCTGGGCCTGGGAGCTGCGCTGCTCGCGCAGTTGTTTGCCAGCGGCAGCGGCGCGCTGACGGTCAGCTTGCTGGCCTATATCGCGCTGAAGGCGGCGGGGTTCTTTTTCCCGCAAGCGCTCACGTATTCGCCGACCGCTTATACGGACTGGCATATGCTGTGGATCGGCAGCGGAGCGGCTGCGGGCAAAATCGCCGGTGTCTTTATGTTTTTGGCTGCGTGTAGTATATTGTTTTTTACAGCGGGTTATTATTGGTTCGAGAGAAAGGAGATTTGAGCATGTCCATTCGCCTGAGGCTGGTGCTTTCCTACATTGCTATGCTGCTCGTGCCGCTGGTGCTGTTCGGGCTGGCCTTGGCGGCGCTCAGTCTCGTTTTTCTCGGTCATATCGGCAGTTTGTACAAGGTGGATTTCAAGGGGAATCCGGTGAAGCATATTATGCAGCAGGAGGCGGTCGTCTATGCCGCAATTCTGGAACGGGCCGCGGCGCAGCCGGATTCGCTGCTCGACCCTGCGGTGCTGGCGGAGTGGGACGAGTCGCTGAGCAAGTTCAATATGGGGCTGATTGTCCGCAAGGATCAGAACATTGTGTACGAATCATCGATTTTGCCGCTGTTGTCGAAGGACGGGATCGGGCTGCCGGTGTACAACCAGAAGCTGGATTCCCCGGAATATCGGCATGATGAGGGGCTGTGGCTGACGCACAAGCTGGATTTCCAGACGGACGGCGGGAGCCGCGGTACGATTTTTATCGCGATGGACGGTTCGCCGTTGGAGGGCTATTTGGCCGGCTTCGCCAAATCGGTGCTGATTGCGTTTGTTGTCATTCTGGTGCTGACGAACGGGGCTTTGACGTATATTATGTCGCGCAGCATCATTCGTCCGCTCCGCGCGTTGCAGCGGGCAACGGAGGCGATCAAGGAGGGCAATCTCGATATGGAGGTCGTGCCGCAATCGCGCGACGAAATCGGCGAGCTGAGCACGGCTTTCGAGGAAATGCGCCGCAAGTTGAAGCTTTCTGTCGAGCTGCAGTTGCAATATGAGGAGAATCGCAAGGAGCTGATCTCCAACATCTCGCACGACCTCAAGACGCCGGTGACGGCGATCAAGGGGTACGTGGAGGGCATTATAGACGGCGTGACCAATTCCCCGGACAAGCTGGACCGCTATGTGCGGACGATTTACACGAAGGCGGTCGACATGGACCGGATGATTGACGAGCTGTTTTTGTTCTCCAAGCTGGATCTGGGCAGGCTGCCGTTCCAGTTCGAGCCGGTGGCGATCGACCGCTATATTGGCGATTGCGCCCAGGAGCTGCAATACGACATGGAGGCGGAGGGCATCCGTTTCGAGCTGGTCGAGCTGCCGGCTGCGGCGTTGACTGTCACGGCCGATCGTGAGAAGCTCAAGCGTGTGCTGCTGAACGTGATCGGCAATGCGGTGAAATACCGCGACGACGGCAAGGCGGAAAGCCGCATCCGCTTAAGCGTGCAGCCGATCGACGGCCGGGCCGTCATTCAGGTCGAAGACAACGGCCAGGGCATTCCGGCGGCGGCGCTGCCGCATATTTTCGACCGGTTCTACCGCGCCGACCCGTCGCGCAATTCCGCTACCGGGGGCAGCGGGCTGGGGTTGGCCATCGCCAAGCAGATCGTCGCCGAACACGGCGGGCTGATCTGGGCGGACAGCACGGCCGGCCAAGGGACGACCGTATATATTGCGCTGCCGCTGGCTGATGGGCAGGAGGAGGAGAAGGCGGATGAGCAGCCGCATACTGATCATTGAGGACGAGCGCAGCATCGCCGAGCTGGAGCGCGATTATTTGGAAATCGCCGGTTATGCGGCGGATATCGAGGGCAGCGGCGACACCGGCTTGCAGCGGGCGCTCAGCGAGGCTTACGATCTGGTCATCCTCGATCTGATGCTGCCGAAGGTGGACGGCTTCGAAATTTGCCGGCGGATTCGCAGCGAAAAGGATATTCCGATTCTGATGGTGTCCGCGAAAAAGGAAGATATCGATAAAATCCGCGGGCTGGGCCTGGGCGCCGACGATTATATCATCAAGCCGTTCAGTCCGGGCGAGCTGGTGGCTCGCGTGAAGGCCCATCTGTCGCGCTACGAGCGGCTGATGGGGCGCAAGGAAACGAAAAACGACGAGGTGCGCATCCGCGGTCTGGTGATCGACCGCACGGCGCGGCGCGTATTCGTGAACGGGCGCGAGGTTGTTTTTACGACGAAGGAATTTGATTTGCTGACGTATTTGGCGGTCAATCCGAACCGGGTGTTCAGCAAGGACCAATTGTTTGATCACATTTGGGGCATGGATTCGATGGGCGATATCGCCACCGTTACTGTGCACATTCGCAAGCTGCGGGAAAAGGTCGAGCAGGACCCGTCCAATCCGCAATATATCGAGACGATTTGGGGTGCGGGATACCGGTTCCGAATTTGACGGCTTGGCACAAACCGTTGTTTTTGTTAGGGGGGCTTACGCGCCCGGCGCTGACAAAAAGGAACGGTTTTTTTGCGCGCAAAAAGGGGATGCGTCGATTTTGTTATCTTTTGCGCGGGAAGTAATTCCAAGGTCCTAAAAGATAAGGAATTATCATCTTTTTTCAAGGGAAACAGGGATGGCTGTCGAAACTTCTCCTTATACACATTTGCGAGCTCGGCGGACAGGCAGCCGCTGAAACGATGGATGTCATTGTTGAGCTAACTTGGGATAAAGGAAGGGAAGGCAGCATGAAAAAAAGCTTGAAGCAGATCAACGCCGGTCAAAGGATCAAGGCGGTCAGTGCGCTGACTGCGCTGTTGATGGCTGTTCCGATGGGGGTGTCCCCGACGGTCGGCGCGACGGTGTCCAATCAGGTGATGACGCCGGTGTCCAGCGATTTGAGCTGGATGGCGACGCCGATTGCCGTTGCCAATGATACGTTTTCGTTCGATGCCAGCGGGCATTTTTCTCAATTGACGAATACGCCGGTTACGCTGACGGCGAGCTCTAATAATACGGCGGTAGCCGAAGCTTCCGCGATGAGCGGCGTCGTTCAGGTGCAGGTAAAGTCGACCGGAACGGCTCGGTTGGCAGTGACGGGAACGGATCAAAGTTCCACCGCCTTGACGGACAATATCGATGTTACGGTCACGCTGCTGGGCGATACGAACGGCGACGGGGTGCTTACTTCGGCGGACGTGCTTTACATTAACAAGGTGGTGAACAGCAAGCTGCCTATGACCGACGAGGTGAAAAATCGGCTGGACGTCAACCGGGATGGGCAGATCACCAGCGCGGACGCTGCGCTTTTGATGAGCAGCTACGTTGGCAAAACGCCGGTCACTGGAGGAATTGCGTTCATCGTTTCGCTTAAAGGCAGCAATGATGCGCCGGTGGCGGACCAGGGGGCGATTGGCGGCACCATCCAGACCGGGCATACGGTAACTGGCACTTATCGTTATCTGGACCCCGAGAACGATGCCGAGGGCCTTTCGTTGTACCAGTGGTATCGCGGCTTGCAGGAGGATGGCTCCGGCCGGACGGCGATTGCCGGTGCGACCGGTACGGCCTACACAGTGCAGGATGAGGATGTGGATCATTATTTGTTCTTCGAAGTGACGCCGGTGGATGCCGCGGGTGCGGCCGGAACGCCAGCCAGCGTCCCTACGGTCGGCTTGGTGCCCGATACGACGCCTCCGCAGTTGGACAACACTTGGCCGCAGTCAACCGCGACCAATGCCAGCCGCACGGCCGACTTCGTGGCCACGTTTAACGAAAACGTGCTGGCGGTTGCGGGCAAAACGATCACCATCCGCTATGCTTCCGACAACACCGTTGCCGCGTCTTATTCCGCTAACGATACCTCCAAGGTGACAGTCAGCGGCCAGACCGTGACGATTGCCAACCCCGGGCTGGACGACGGTACGGGTTATTATGCGGAAATGGAGCCGGGCGCGTTTACCGATCTTGTGGGCAATCCGTTTGCCGGTTTCAGCGGCAGCACGGCGTGGAGTTTTGCGACGCCGGACACGATTGCCCCGACCGTGGCGGTATTGGCTCCGGCCAGCGGGGTGACGAACGCCAGCAAATCGGCCGATTTGTCCATAACGTTCAGCGAGGATGTCGTGGCGGCCGCCGGCAAAACGGTGAAGGTTCGCAAGATCAGCGACGACAGCATCGTGGTTGCTTATTCGGCTGACGATACGGCGAATGTTTTGGTGAGCGGAGCGGTGGTGACGATCCATAATCCGGGGCTCGACGAGGTGGTTGGCTATTACGTTGAGGTGGAGGCGGGCGCGTTCACGGATGCGGCGGGCAACGGCTTTGCCGGCTTGACGGGCAATGCCGCCTGGCACTTCGATACGCCGGACACGACGGCGCCGACGGTCAGCTTGACGACACCGGCGGATGATGCGACCGGCGTGTCGCTGACGACGTCGTTGTCGATCGAGTTCAGCGAGCCGGTCACGGCGGTCGCCGGACATGCGATCAAGCTGCGCAAGCTGTCCGACAACAGCGAAATCCTCCAATATTCGGTTACGGATACGAGCAAGGTAACGGTGACAGGGACGACGGTTTCGTTGGAGAACCCGGGGCTGGCCGATGAAACGACCTATTATGTGGAAGTGGAAGCGGGCGCTTTTACGGACTTGTCGGGCAATGCGTTCGCCGGCATCAGCGGCGCCGCGGTATGGAACTTTACAACGCCGGATACGATTGCGCCGACCGTCAGCGCGTTCACCCCGGCCAACAATGCGCCGACGGCCAGCAAGTCGGCCGATTTGACGCTTGCGTTCAGCGAGTCGGTTCAGGCTGTGGCGGGCAAAACGGTGAAAATTTTCAACAAAACCGACGATACGGAAAAAGCCTCATACACTGCCGACGATACGGCAAATGTGACGATCAGCGGCAGCACGGTGACGATCCACAATCCGGGGCTGGATGAAGTCAGCTCGTATTATGTGGAGGTGGAAGCCGGGGCGTTCACCGACCTGTCGGGCAACGAATACGCGGGCTTGAGCGGCAATGCCGCCTGGACGTTTGCGACGCCTGACTCCATCGTGCCGATGCTGGTGTCGACGACGCCGGCCGACGATGCGACGGGCGTGAATCGCACGGCCGATTTGACGCTTGTGTTCAGCGAGCCGGTTGTGGCCGGCAGCGGCAAAACGATCACGATCCGCCGCGCCGCCGACAACAGCATCGTGAAGCAGTACACAGCCGACGATAACACCCGCGTGGCGATTGCGGGCGATACCGTTACGCTGCTGAGCCCGAATCTCGACGACGGCGGCAGCTTCTACGTCGAAGTGGATGCCGGCGCGTTCGCCGACCCGACGGGCAACGCTTTTGCCGGCATTAGCGGCTCTGCGGCGTGGAGCTTCACGACGCCGGATACGCTGGCGCCGACGATCGGCAGCACGACGCCGCTGGACAATGCGACAGGTGTCAATCGCACGGACGATCTTGCCGTAACGTTCAGCGAGCCTGTTGTGGCCATCGATGGCAAAACGGTCACGATCCGCAACGCTGCCGACAATTCGGCATTCGCGACGTACACGCTCGGCACCGACCCGGAGGTCAGCGTCAGCGGCAATACGTTGACCATTCAGCACGATGAATTTGTCAGCCTGACCCCTTACTACGTGGAGATGGAAGCCGGCGCTGTGGAGGATGCGGCCGGCAACGCTTTTGCCGGTATGAGCGGGCCGACGGCCTGGAGCTTCACCGCGGCCGATTCGCGCATACTGACGATGACAACCGCGTCGCCGCTGCTGGAAAGCAACTTGCACGGCGCGGTAATCACGCTGGAGCTGACGGGCGGCGTGTTCGCCGGCGCGTTCAGCGCTTCCGATTTTGAGCTGGTGAACGCCCCGACCGGATTGACGATAAGCTCGGCGTCTGATATAGACGGGACGCACGCCACCGTTACGCTCGCTTTTGACAGCACCGATTTCGATGTTGACGTGACCGATTTTGCGGTGACGGCGAAAGCCGGGGCTTTGAGCGGCGGCGGTACGCGCACGACCGATGCGGCGACGATTACGGCCTGCGCCGAGCCGTATGTGACCAGTACGACGCCTGCGGCCAACACTGTGGGCATCAGCAAAACAGCCGGCCTGACGATGAAGTTCGACCGCAACGTAACGGCGGTTGCCGGCAAAACGATCACGATCTACCGCAAGTCCGACAACAGCGTGATCCAGACGATCAACGCCAACGACACGAGCAAGGTGACAGTCAGCGGCGCGACCGTTACCGTGCAGCACAATGAGTGGAACGGCAGTACAAACTACTATGTGCTGATGCAGAGCGGGGCGTTTGTCGACGCCGATGGCCTTGGCAGCGAGCCGATCACCGCTTCGACGTTTTGGAGCTTTACGACGGCGGCGACGCCGGATATGTTTTTCTCGGAATTCCTGCGCGGTTCGGGCAGTCATGAGGTGGCGATCGAGCTGTATTACCCGACAAGTTCCTTGCCGAACCCCGCGCCGTCCAAGACGTATTCAGTATTTGCTTATCAGTACAATACCACGACGTCGAGCATGGAAATTTCGGAGATTAAAATCAATGCGGAAGCCTACAAAGGCGTACCGCTCATTATCATCGACGGAGCGTTCTACGATTTCATGGACATAACGACCGCAGGACAGTTTTCGGTCGGCTATCAATACTACAATCAGGACGACGTGATCTACGACGTGTCGCCGCGGGTGCTCAAGGCGCTCGTGCTGAAAAAAGGCAGCCAGGTGCTCGACGTGATCGGCGATCCGAACGCCACCGGCCCGGACAGCTTCCTTGCCAGCGGCGGAACGCTGGTGCGCAAGTCCGGCGTGGTTGGCGACGCTACAACCTACGATCCCACCCAGTGGGACGTGTATCCGGTCGATACCTTCAACAAAATCGGAAATCACACGCCGTAGGTGCGGGCCTCCGGCACCCTTTCACAGACATTTTAAACAGATGGAGGCTCACTATGCTTGAAACAAGGAAGCTTATGAAATCCCTGCGGCGGGCGTCGCTGGCGCTGCTGCTGACGGTGTCGGCGGCGCAAGCCGCCAGCGCTGCGGCATGGGCTGCGCCGGCGCCGAGCATTCAGGTGACGATCGGCAACGTTACGGTGACAACGGGGCAGGCGACTTACGTTCCTGTAACGCTCCAGCAGCCGGCGGTGCCGGTCGGGTCCTACAATATGCAGGTTGATTTTGATCCGACGGCGCTGCAGGTTGTCGCGGTCAAACCGACTTACGGCGTCGAGGACGATACCGCTTGCGCCACTTCGCCTCAAGGCTGCTTTAAGTCTTATGTGGATAATACGAACGGCTGGGTCCGCGTCATTTGGGCGGATTCCTCCGGCGGCGATCATCTGATCGCCAATGCGCAGCAGCTGTTCAGGCTGCAGGTTCAAGCCAAAAACGCCACGAAACCCGGCAGCAAGGAGCTGACGATCAACACGGCCGATCCTTCGAGCCTGACGGTGACGGACGGCGATATGAACGCGCTGCCGATTGCGCTGACGCCGGGCAAGGTGGCGGTGATGCAGCAGAGCGCGCCGCCGATCATCGGGAGCGAAGAGAAAAAGGTGAAGGTCATCGTCAACGGCAAAGAGCAGGACAACTCGGCGACCAGCACGACCGTCAAGGTGGACAACAAGAGCGTGACGACGTTAAAGGTCGATGCCGACAAGGTGGTCGAGCAGCTCAACAATAACAAGCTGAAAACGATCGTGCTGCCTGTCGGCGAGCAAAGCGACGTGGTCGTTGGCGAGCTGAACGGCCAGCTCGTCAAAACGATGGAAGGCCAGGAGGCGGTGCTGGCGATTCAGACCGACCGGGCCACGTATACGCTGCCGGCCGCGCAAATTAAAATTGACGATGTTTCCAGGGAAATCGGCAAGGAAGTTGCCTTGCAGGACATCAAGATCAGCGTCACCATCGCCGCGTCCCCGGCGGAAAAGGCGCAGCAGGTGCAGGCAGCGGCAACGGGCGGCAATATGAGCGTCGTGGCGTCGCCGGTCGATTTTGAGGTCCAAGCCAGCTATGGCGATAAACAAGTCGAGGTCAGCCAGTTCAACAACTATGTCGAACGGGAAATCGCGATTCCCGACGGTGTGGACCCGGCGAAAATCACGACCGGCGTTGTCGCTGACGGCAACGGCAATCTGGTCCACGTGCCGACGAAGATTACGCAGCAGGACGGCAAATATTACGCGCAAATTCACAGCTTGACCAACAGCACGTACGCGGTGGTCTGGCATCCGCAGACGTTCGCTGATGTCGAGCAGCACTGGGCCAAACGCGAGGTGAACGATCTGGCGTCGCGGCTGATCGTTCAGGGGGCGACCGACGATACGTTTGCGCCGGAGCAGACGATTACCCGGGCCGAGTTTACGGCGATTCTGCTGCGCGCGCTTGGTCTGCACAGCGACAAAGCCGGCACGCAAGTGGGCTTTAGCGACGTAAGCGCCGGGGATTGGTTCCGACAGTCCGTGACCGCGGCAGCGTCGTACGGCTTGATTAACGGCTATGAGGACGGCACGTTCCAGCCGAACGCCTCGATTACGCGCGCCGAAGCGATGGTGATGATTGCCCGCGCGTCGGGGCTGGCGCAACTGCCGCCGGCAGCGGCCGCCGAACAGGCGGCGCTGCTGGGGAACTTCAGCGACAGCGCAAGCGTGGGCGGCTGGGCGCGCGGGGCGGCGGCCTCCGCGATCAAGCTGGGCATCGTGCAGGGAGCGGACGGCAAGCTGATGCCGGCGCAGGCGATTACGCGGGCGCAGACGGCCGTTATGGTTCGCCGTTTGCTGGTGGAGGCGGATTTGATTAACGAATAAACAGGCGAATATCGCGACAGGCCTCCGTGGGTGCGGGGGCCTGTTTCTGTTGCCGCTGCGCCGGTTGCGAGCTTGTCGCCGTGCCAGCCAGAGGCAGAGGCCAAGCCAGGGAACGTCGATCGACATAAAGCGTAATTATCCGCTTGGTTTGGTAGAGTGGAGGAGGCTTGCGGCGGGTAATTTTTTGCATCATTTCGGTGAATGCAGGCAAAGCTGATGCCTCCAGATGCCATGTTTTTTGTATAATTGCAGGGGATTTTGCCGAATTTTTTTTAATTTGGACGATTGCTCGATAATTCCAATAATTTGTTGAATTTCGTAGAAATGAATGGTAAAATGACTTCGAAAATAGTTTCCTAGATTTGGGGAGAATGTGTGTAAAGATCGCCGAGGAGCTGCTGGAGGCTTGACGGTTTTTCGTGTATGTTATATGCGAAATCGTTTTTTGAAAAGCTTTTCAGCTTCGGTCGCGCAAGCAGGTCTTTCGTCGGGAAGGATGGCAGCAACGTTTGAAAAGCTTTTCAACCCGATTCAAAACATGAGAGGAGTGTAATGAGGATGGAGAAGATTCAGGAGTTGAAGCAATTTATCGTACAGGTGTGCACGGAGAAGATGAACATGGAGGTTCCGGCGGAAATTGACGAGACGGCGGCTGTGGAAGCGGCGTACAATCTCGATTCGATTTCGATGTTCGAGCTGATCGTCAATCTGGAGGAGCAATACGGTTTGAAGGTGCCGGATGCGGATATCGAGAAAATCGGCAAAATGAATGTCGCCGAGCTATGCGGATATTTGACGGGGCAGACGGTTGGGCATGAGTAAGCGGGTCGTCGTCACGGGCTTTGGCGTGATAACGCCGTTTGGCTGCGGAGCCGAGGCTATTAAGGAGAACGCTTTTCAAGGCATTCACGGCTTCAAGCCGATCAGCAGCTTTGACACGTCGACCGCGGTCGCCAAGCGGGGCGGCGAAGCGCCGGTCAGCCCGCGGTCGTACCGCGCGTTTGCCCGCTATTGCACGGAGCAGGCGCTGGCCATGGCCGGTCTCGACGTGCAGCGGGACGCGCAGCTGCTGCGCCAGGCGGCGGTGGCCGTCGGCAATCTCGGCGAGGGAGCGATCCTGCGCGAGTTCTATGCGCAGTTCCAACCCGTGCCCGAGATGAGCCCGGCGGACAGCGCGGGCGCTGCGGCGGCGGCGGAAGCGCGCCGGACGGCGTTTGCGACAGCGGACGGGGAGACGCTGCCGATCCATGACGCGAACCCGTTTGCGCATGCGGAAGCGATCGCCGAGCACATCGGCTCCGAGGGGCCACAGCTGGCGTTCACGAACGCTTGCATCGCCTCGGCGAACGCGATCGGCTACGGGTTTGACCAGATCCGCAAGGGCCGGACGGATTGCGCGTTGGTGGGCGGGTTGAACGTGCTGCATCCGCAGGTGTTTTTCAATTTTGATTCGAGCCGGGCGATGGCCGACGATGTGGTGCGGCCGTTCTCGCAGGGCCGCACGGGGTTGTTGATCGGCGACGGAGCGGCGATTCTCGTGCTGGAGTCGCTGGAAAGCGCGCAGCGTCGCGGGGCGACGGTGCTGGCCGAGATGCTCGGCTGGGGCATCAGCTCGGACGGGTTTCACGTCTCGCAGCCGGAGCCCAACGGCAACGGGCTGGCGCGTTCGATGCGCATGGCTTTGCGCAAGGCGGGCTGCGCGATCGAGGAGATCGACTACATCAATGCGCACGGCACGGGCACGCCGCTGAACGACCGCAGCGAAACGAAGGCGTACAAGCAGGTGTTTGGCGATTATGCGAACAACGTGCCGATCAGCTCGACGAAATCGATGACGGGGCATATGCTCGAAGCGACGGGCGGCGTGGAGGCGGTTATCAGCATTCTGGCGCTGCTGGAGCAGACGATTCCGCCCACGGCCAACTATGCGGGACCCGAGGAGGAGCTGGATCTCGATTATGTGGTGGAAGGCGCGCGCCGCAAGCCGCTGCGCACGGTGATGTCCAATTCCAGCGCGTTTGGCGGCAATAACTGCACGCTGCTGTTCAGAAGGGAGGAGGCGTGATGACGGAAGCGATGCGGATCGTTGTAAGCGGGCTGCACCAGCAAGGAGCGGGAGAGCCGGTTCCGAATGTCAGGGGTTTCGTGCGTTCGCCGTTTAACCCGCTGATCTATCATAGCGTCAAGCAAGCGGCCGAGCAGGCGGCTTTGACGCGGGAGGCGCTGCCGCCCGACCGCCGGGGCATTATGCTGGCGAGCATGTTTACCGATGCGGTGACACAGCAGGAGACATGGACGGATATGATCAACGGCAAAAAGATCAGCCCGATCATGTTCCCGCAATCGGTGCCCAGCGCGATCATCGGCTTTCTCGCCAAGGAGCTGAACATTCATGGGCCGATGACGTGCCTGAGTGCAAGCCGGAGCGGAACGGAGCTGGCGCTGCGCCAAGCGGCCGATTGGTTGGCCGACGGCGACGCCGACGCGGTGGCCGTGACGCTCTGCGATGTGCCGTCGTGGCGGGCGCAGGCGTGGGTTGAGCAGTTCGGCGGCCGTGACGGAGCCGGCTTCGGCGGCGGGGTTGTGACCGCCGTGCTGGAGCTGGCGGCGCTGGCGGCCGCGCGCGGCTGCGAGCCGCTGATGACGCTGGAAGCGTTCGCGGCCTGGATGGACGGCGCTGCGGCTGAGCGGGCAGAGCCGGTCTTCCACGGCATGGCGAGCGGGTTGAGATAAGGAGATGGCCATGATCATCGACAATCGACAACCCGAGCGCCCGGCGCTGCGCTGCGGCGGCGTCACGGTCAGCTATGGAGAGCTGGCCGGACGGGTGGCGGATAAGCGCAGCCGGCTGGAGCGCGAAGCGGCCGGGGCGTCCCGGCTGGCGATCGACCTGCCGGATTCGTTTGCGCTGCTGGAATGGGCGCTGGCGGCCTGGACGCTGCAAACGTGCGTCCTGATTCTCGACCAGCGGCTGACAGCAAGCGAAAAGGAGCTGCGGCTGGCGGCGTTTGCGCCGGACGCGATCATTCAATCGGCGGAGCCGCCGGCCGGCGGGCTGCTGGCGTTGTTCCGCCACGAGGTGGCGGACCGCATCGCCGTGCATGACGGCTTTGCCGCGTTCCGGCGCGAGGCGTCGGCGGCTGTGGCGGCGGAGGCCGGGCCGGATGCCGGCGGCGCAGCGCGGGCGGCAGACGGCGGCTTCGCAGAGGCCGCTTGGTACGCTGGGGACGGCGCGGCACATATGGCCGGCGGCCAGCGCGAGCGGGGGCAGGGGCAGACGGAGTGCATGGAGCAGACAGACTGGGTGAATGACGGTCAAGCCTTGCAGCGGCTGGAGCCGGCGGCCGGCCAAGCTTCGCCGCTGCCGGCGCTTGTGCTGTTCAGCTCCGGCTCGACCGGCCTGCCGAAGATGATCGTGCGCACGTTCGCTTCGCTGGAGCGGGAATGGGCGCATTATCACTGCGAGGCCGGCGCGCCCGGCGCGGACAGCCGGGTGTTGTGCCTCGTGCCGGTCAGCCATTCGTTTGGCATGTTGTCGGCGACGGCGGCGACGCTGCGCCAAGGCGGACTTGTGCTGTTCGCCGAGGACCCGAAGCCGCAGCACCTGCTGGCCGTGCTGGAGCGCGAGGCGGTAACGCACGTATACGGCGTCGCGTTCCATTATCAAATGCTGGCCCGCGAGCTGGAGCGCCGTACGCCGGAGCTGCCGGCGAAGCCCTTGCTGCTGTCGTCGGGCGGCCCGCTTCCGGCAGCGCTGATCGCCAAATACGGCGAAACCTTCGGGTTGCCGCTTGGCCAGCAATACGGGATGAGCGAGGTTGGTTATATCGCCGTCGATTTTGCCGGGAATCGTCCCGGCAGCGTCGGGCGTTTATCGCCGCATATCGCTGCAGCGTGCCTGGAGGACAACCAGCTCGCGATCAGCTTGCCGCAGTCGCCTTATGTGGTCGAGCAGTTGAACTGGTGCGCGGGCGAAGGGCCAGCCGGCACGCTGCTCACGCAGGACATCGTCCGTCTGGACGAAGAAGGTTATTTATATATTCAGAGCCGCAGCAACGATCAGGTGAGCATCGGCGGCCTGAAAGTGAATTTGCAGGAAGTGGAGAGCGAGCTGAACAAGCATCCGCTGGTGAAGGAAAGCTGCGTCGTCGCTTACGAGCATGCCGTTGCCGGTTCCGTGCTGGAGGCATTTGTCGTCTGGCGGGAGCCGGAGCGGCCCGGCGTGTTCGCCGAGCTGGGACCTTGGCTGCGCGAGCGGATGGCCGATTACAAGGTGCCCAGAAGGTTCCGGGCGATTGAGCGGATTCCCGTCTCCCCGGCCGGCAAGATCAATAAGGGGGAACTGATAAAGGAGTGTTTGCATGGTTCACATCGATGATATTAAGCGAAAAGTGCTGGAGTCGAGCTTGTTCGTTTCGCTCGATCAGGAGCTGGGCGTTGATGAGGAGCTGAATCTGGATTCGATGTCGCTCATCTGGCTCATCTCCGAGCTGGAGGAGCTGTACAAGATCAGCATCGATTACCGCGTGGTCGATTTGCAGCATTTTCGCACGATCCGCACGGTGCACGAATTTGTCGATGGGCTGGCGAAAGAGGTTCAGCTATGAAATGGACGATGACGACGGTGTCGTTTCGCTACCATTTGCTTTCGTATGCCGAACTGCTTGAGCTGGCCGCGGAAAGCGGATTTCAGGGCATCGAGTTGTGGGAGCCGCATCTGCTGCGGCATGAAGCGGAGATTTACCGCCATGCGGAAGCGTCGGCGGCCGGCGTTTTGCCGGTGCGGGTGCTCAGTGCGTATCTGAACGGCACCGATTTTACGATCAACGCCGACAAATGGGCCCGCGATCTCAGCGTCAAGCTGAATCATTGCCGGCAGTTGGGTGTGCCGGTGCTGCGGCTGTTTACCGGGACGATGCCAAGTGCGGAAGCGAGCGAAGAGACGTGGCGGCGCTGGTTCGAGCGCGTTGGGCAAAGCGACCGGCTGGCGCAGCAATACGGCGTGCAGATTGCGTTCGAGACGCATCCGGGGACGCTGCTCGACCGGGCCGAGGCGGTGGACCGCTTCGTGCAGGCGATTGCGGCGCACCGCTGGCGGCAGATCGGCCTCAATTTCGACGTGTTTCACGTCTGGGAGTTTGGCGTGCCGCTGGATTGCCTGCAGCGCTGGTTCCCGCACGTCAAACATGTCCATTTGAAAAATGCGATGAACGTGACCGATCAGTTTGCGATGGCCAACGTGTACCACCCGATGGGCGTGTACGGCGATCTGGCGCCGCTGGCCGAAGGGGTCGTCGATGTCGAGCCGGTGGTGGCGTTGCTGCAGGAACGCGGTTATGACGGCGCGGTGACGCTGGAATGGTTTGGCTTGCCGTCGGTTCGCCATTTTCGCGAGGAGATCGGCTTTTTGAACGAACAGCTGGTGAAAAAGGGAGGAGCAACGGCATCATGACCGAGATTTTTTCCGTGCTTCCGCACCGCTACCCGTTTCTGCTGGTGGACCGGGTGACGGAACGCGAGCCTGGGCAGTGGGCCAAGGGGTATAAGCACGTCAGTCATAACGAGTGGTTTTTCAGCGGGCATTTTCCCGACGACCCGATCATGCCGGGCGTGCTGATTGTCGAGGCGCTGGCGCAGCTTGGCGCGTTTGCCGCCGCGCCTGCAGAGCTCGGGGACGGCGGTCCGCGCAAGGGCATGATCGCGTCGATCAAGGAGATCAAATTTTCCGCGCCGGTTGTGCCTGGCGATCGTCTTGATCTGTATTTTGAGATTACGGTCAGCAAAGGGCCGTTTACGAAAGGCCGCGCGGAAGCGTCGGTAAATGGCAAGACGGTGGTCAAGGTCGAGGAGCTTGTCGTGTTTACGCCAAAGGAGGGCGCGTGATGAGAATTTTGCTCGTTGCCAGCAGTTGGACGGAAACGCTGGGCCACGCGGTGCGTTCGATTGCGATTGCCGAGCAATGTCTGGCCGTAGGGCACGAAGTTGCGTTTCTCGCGCCTGCTTCATACCACGAATGGGCTCCGGCCGGCACAACCTGCTTCGCAGCCGCGCCCAAGCCCGATTTTATCAGCGAGACGCAGATTTTTTTCGGCTTTCACACGTATGAAGACGTGATGTATGTGTCCGGTTATGGCGACGATCAGCCGATCCGGGAGACGATTGAGCGGGAGCGCGAGGTGATCCGCGAGTTCCGGCCCGATCTGATCTGGAACGACGAGCAGTATACGATCGGCGCTTCGGCTGCGCTGGAGCAGGTCGGGGTGGTTTCGCTCGTCACCTGGCCGCTGCATCCCGATTTCAACAAGCAGGTGGAACAGGAGCTGCCGCAGCGCAATCTGGTGTTGCGCCGGCTGCGCAGCGCGTGGAATCGCGTGCTGGCCGGTTATGGCCTGCCGCCGGTCGGCCATCTCGGGGAACTGCTGTTTGACCGCAGCCAAGTGCGCATCGCGCCGACGAGCCCGCTGCTCGAGCCGGAGCTGACGGCTTTGGCCGGTCTGGTGGAGTTGACAGGTCAGGCCAATCTGGCTGATCCGGCGGGTCGGGCGAATGCCGGCGTTCATTATGTCGGGCCGATTGCGCCGAAGGGGCTGTTTGCCGAGCCGCCGCAATGGCTGGAGATTTGGGGCCGGGAGCCGGAGCCGCCGACGGTGTATGTGTATTTGTCCTCGCTGCCGATCGGCATCAATACGAAGGAAGCGTTCGAGGCGCTGTACCGCGGGTTGGACGCGACCGGCTTCCGGGTGATCTTCGCCTTGGGCAAGTTCAATGAAATCGCCGATACGCTGGAACTTCCCGCGCACAGCGAGCGTATTCGCTTCGAGCGGTTTGTGCCGGGCGAAGCGGTGATGGCGCGGGCGCAGCTGGCGATTTTCCCGGCGTCGCACAACATGCTGATGTCGGCGTTAAGCCACAATGTGCCGTGCCTGCTGTTCCCCGATATGTTCGAGCGCAGCTACAATGCAGCGCGCCTGGCCGAAGCGGGTTTCGGCACGGTTGGCAGCGAAGCCGATCTGACGCCGGAGACGATCGAGCGGCTGGCCCGCGAGACGATGGCCCGTTTTCGCGAGACGGAAGGTGAGCCGCGCCGCACCGCGCTGCTGGACGATCTGCGCGGGCGCGCCGGGGCGCAAGCGGTTGTCGGGCTGATGGAGCGGGCCGTTGCCGGAAGGAGTGAGCTGAACGTATGAACATGCCGTTAAAAGGGGGCTTCAACTGCGTCATCGCCACGATGTGCAATTACCTGGAGACGGTGCACGGCATTCCCGCCGACGTCGGCACGGTCAGCTTCAACCGCTCGTATTTCAAGGTGATTCATGCCGACGGCTGCTTGATGACGGTATCGCCGGAGGAGGTGTCGCTGGAGTTTTTGCGCGATGTGGGGGCGGATTTCGTCTATCCGTCGTTTGCCGGCTTGCCGGACGCCTGGGCGTATATCGACTGGCATTTGGCCAACCGCGGCGTGCTGCCGGTAAGCATCAATTTGCGCTACGACATTTTGGACCCGCTGCCGTTCGACAACGACTACTGGCATTTCCACTTGATCGTTGCCCGCGAGCCCGGGGGGTTCCGCATGTTCGACCAATTCGAAAATGAATATTACTTTATGCCCGAGCAGCAGTTGGGTCTGGCCATCGACACGCCGTTTAATTACCGGTTCGACGGCAAGTTTACGCCGTTTCTGCTGACCGATTGCATGGAGGCCGCAGCCGACGTGCGGCGCAAGGTGCAGGGCAAGCGGCGAGGCGGCGCGGAGCTGGCGGCTTTTGCCGCCGATTATCCGCTGGAGGACAACCTGCAGGCGGGGGTCTCGTTCATTCGCGGGCTGCACCGCTACACGGCGGGCCGTCCGAGCGAAACGGATATGTACCGGCTGATGAACTACCATCATGTGATCATCAAATGTCGGGATATGTTCCAGACGGCGCTGGAGCAAGCGGGTTGGACGGATGTGCAGCCTGTGCGGCAGCTGCGCGAGCAATGGGAGACGTACCGCCATCTGCTGGGCATGGCGTTGGCGCGCCGCACGGCTGAGGAGTTCGACCGTCTGGAGACGGCGTATACGCAGTTGATCACCAATGAAAATGCGCTGCTGCGCAGCTTGTCCGCGCGGAGCGCAGCGCTGGAAGGAGAGGGAGCCCGATGACCCGAGATACCTTGAAGCCGGCTTTCAACTGCGTGCTGGCCAGTGTGTACAACGCGCTTGCCGATGTGCATGGGCTGCGGTTTCCGCTGGAAGCGGTGTTCATGGCGCCGAATTATTTTGAGCTGGGGCATTTCGACGGCAAGCTGGTCGGCTTGCATCCCGAAGGCGCGGCGCTGCAGTTTCTGGCGCGCATCGGGGCGGAGCTGGCGTTTCCCGATATGGACGGGCGGGACGGCGCGGTTGCGTTCGCCAAGCGTTACGTGCGGGAGCGGGGCGTGTTGCCCGCAGCGATCAATCTGCGCTATTCGGTGCTGGACCCGACGAATTTCGATAACGATTACTGGAATTTCCAGCTGGTCGTGGACTGGACGGAGGACCGTTTCGTCATGTACGACCAGTATCACGGGGAATTTTACAAGGTGGAAGACCGTTATTTGGGGCAAATGATCGATACGTCGTTTAACTATCGGCATGCCGGCAGTTTTACGCCGTTCCTCGTCATTCCGGTCGCCGATCCGCAAGCGGCGCAGGCCGCTTTGAACCGTGACAGCTTGCATGCGCTGGCGCTGGCCGCCGTCGCGGCTTACGAGCCGGAACGCAGCCGACAGGTCGGACGGGCGTTCGTCGAACGGATGCAGGAGCTGTATCTGGAGCCGGCGCCGGGCGTGAATCTGCATGATGAGATTTATAAAATTATGGGCCATCAAATTCTGATTGCCAAAAGCCGGCAGCAATTCGCGTCGTGGGCCGAGCAGGCCAAGCTGGACCCGCCGGCGCTTGAAGCGCTGCAAGCGTTGGTCGCCCGCTGGGATCTGGTCAACATGATGGTGCCGATGACGGTCGGCCGCCGATCGGCTGCCGAATATGCGCGGCTGCTGGAGGAATACGATAAGCTGATTTCCCTGGAGACGTCCGTGCTGCGCCAGGTTGGCGAACAGTTGGCGACGCTGCTGGCGGATCAGCCGCAGATGCAGCTCCAGTCCGAGCCGTACGGCCGCTAGCGGGACGCTCGAATAACGGATAAGCAAAGGAGATGGATGATGAAATCCAGAAAGGTGCAATTCGGACCGTTTGCCTATGATTTTGTTTCCGGGGAGGGCAGCCTTGACGCGCTGCCGGACTGGTTCGCGGACAAGGCGTACGACCGCTTCGTGATGATTGCCGATACGGGCATTCCCGACTGGATCGTCGCGCGGACGAAAGCGGTGTTCGCCGCTATCGCGCCTGCCGACGTGCTGCGTTTTGCGCCCGGCGAAAGCTGCAAAAACCTGACGACCGTGCAGGAGCTGGCCGAGCAGACGATTGCGTTGGGCGCCGACCGCCGTACGGCGATTGTTGCATTGGGCGGCGGCGTGGCCGGCAATGTGGCGGGCATCGTCGCCGGGCTGCTGTTCCGCGGACTGCCGCTGATCCACATCCCGACGACGCTGATGGCGGCTTCGGATTCGGTGTTGTCGCTCAAGCAAGCCGTCAACTTGCAAGCGGGCAAAAATCTCGCCGGCTTCTACTATACGCCGCAGCTGGTCTGCGTCGAGCTTGGTTTCCTTGAAGCGCTGCCGGCGCGCGAGGTGCGGGCCGGCATGTGCGAGCTGGTGAAAAACCTGCTGGCGATCAAGCCGGGACAGATCCCCGCATTGCAGCCGCTGCTGCGCGCGGACAATGTGTATTCGGCCGAGGAGCTGCAGACGTTTATCGATTTCTGCATCGATGCCAAAACCGCGGTGATGCACGACGACCCGTATGAGAAAAAGCAAGCGCTTGTGCTGGAATACGGCCACACGATCGGCCACGCGTTGGAACTGGTCAGCGCAGGCGAGTTCGTGCACGGCGAATGCGTGGCGTTTGGCATGCGCTGCGCCGCGCGGATTGCCCGTCGCATCGGCTTGCTCGGTCCGGCCGAGGTCGAGCAGCACGACCGTCTGATCGACGCGATCGGCGTGGACATTCGTCCATCGGCCGAACTGCTGCCCGGCATTGAAGCTTACATGAAAAAAGACAACAAGCGCGGCTACCGCCAGGGCGAGCCGGGCAAAACGGCGCTCATCCTGCTGCGCGGGCTTGGCGAGCTGGCGCGCGACGGCGAGGCGTATGTCACGTTGGTCGACAATAAGCTGATTTTTGACGTGATCGAGGAACAATTATTCGTTACGAAAAGCGCGGTGATGTAACAATGAAAACGATCCGAACATGGCCCCGCTGGCCGGAGGCCGACCAGGGAACGCTGGCGAAGCTGCAGGAAGTGCTCGACAGCGGCAGGTGGGCGATCAGCGGCCCGTTCATGGGCCAGGAAACGATGGAGCAGCGTTTTGCCCGCGCCTTCGCCGACTATAACGGCGCACCGCATTGCGTGACGCTCGACCACGGCACCTCGGCGCTGATTGCCGCGCTGGAGGCGCTGGACATCGGCTACGGCGACGAGGTGATCGTGCCCGGCTTCACGTGGGTGGCGCCGGCGCTCGCCGTGTTGTCCGTCAATGCGATCCCGGTCATTGCCGATATCGAGCCGGATACGTTCTGCATCAGCCCGCAGAGCATCCGGCAGAAGCTGAGCGTCCGCACGAAGGCGATCATTCCCGTGCACATGTACGGCTGCATGGCCGACATGGACGCGATTATGGCGATTGCCGCCGAACGCGGGCTGGCGGTTGTGGAAGACACCGCGCACAGCCACGGCTCGGTGTACAAAGGGAGATATGCGGGGACAATCGGGCATATCGGCGTGTTTTCGATGCAGCAGGGCAAGGTGCTGACCTGCGGCGAGGGCGGCGCGGCGCTGACCCATGACGCTGCGCTCAAGGAGCGGATCGAGCAGTCGGCGTGGAACGCCCGCACGCTGCTTGATCCGCAAGCGACGCCTGTCGGTGCGATGCAGCTGGTGACGGGGCGCTCGCGCTTCGCCACGAACCGCTGCATCTCCGAATTCCAGGCGGCGATTCTGCTCGACCAGCTCGGCAAGCTGGACGCGCAAAACGCCAAGCGCGAACGCCATGCGCGCTGGCTGGACGAGCAGCTCGCCGCCATTCCCGGCGTGCTGACGATGCGCCGCCGCCCCGGCGTCGAGCGGCAAACGTATTACGGCTACGTCGTGCGGATCGACGCCGAGCGTTTCGGCCTGAGCGCAGGGGAAGCGATTGCCCGCTTGAAGGTGCTGCTGAACATGGAGGATTTCATGCTCCATCCCCCGTACATTCCGCTGCACCGCAACCCGCTGTATGCGCCGCATCCGCGCGTGCATGAGCTGGAGCTGTTCTACCGCGAGGCGCTGCAAACCGGCGATCTGGAGCTGCCGTATTGCGACGAGGCGCACGCAACCGGCATCGTGTTTCACCATTCCATGCTGCTGGCGGAGCAGGAGGATTTGGCCGATATCGTTCAAGCGTTCCGCAGCTTGTCAGCCCGTAAGAGCTCACCGTAACCGACATCGCAGAATGTGTTATCTTACCGAACTGTCCAGCATTGGGCAGTTTTTTCTTTGCCAGGGAGGCTGGAGCCCCCGGGCCGATTCCAATTTTGAAGCTGGGACTGTGAACCAATGAAAACGACGATCAAAGATGTAGCCAAGCTGGCGAACGTATCGATCAGTACGATTTCCCGCGTCATGAATACGCCGGAGATTGTGGCCCCGGATAAGCGGCAGCGCGTGCTGGAGGCGATCGAGCAGCTTCGTTATCATCCGAACGCGCTGGCCCGCGGGCTGATCTTTAAAAAAACGAAAACGGTCGGCGTGCTTGTTCCCGACGTTTCGAACGTATATTATGCCGAGGCGTTCCGCGGCATGGAGGATGCGGCCAGCGAGATGGGCCACAATATCATGTTGTGCAACACGGACAAAAGCAAAAAACGGCTGGGCGACGCGCTGCACGTGATGGCGGAAAAGCGGGTCGACGGCTTGATCTTTATGAGCGAGCCGGTGTCGGCGGAAGATTACGAGCTGCTGCGCGGCACGGGGCTGCCGCTGGTGCTCGCGGCGACGCACAGCCTCGAATACGAGCTTCCGTCGATCAAGGTCAACGACGAGCGGGCGGCGTATGACGGGGCGATGTATTTGATCGGCCAGGGACATCGGCGCATCGCGATGATCAGCGGCTGGCCCGCCGATGCGATTGCCGGGCTGCCGCGCCTGCAAGGTTTTATCCGCGCGGCGCGCGACGCCGGTCTGGAGCTGGATGTGCAGCGCTGCGTGGAGTACGGCGACTACCGGTTCGAGCACGGTTATGAGGCGATGAAGCGGCTGCACCGCAGCTACCCCGAGCTGACGGCCGTCTTTGCCATGAGCGACGAGATGGCGCTGGGCGCGCTGTCGTATCTGCATGAAGCCGGCGTGCAGGTGCCCCGCGAGGTGTCGGTGCTGGGCTTCGACAACACCCGCATGGCGACGATGGCGATTCCGAAGCTGACGACGGTCGGCCAGCCGATCGCTCGCATCGGCTACGGCGCGGTCGACAAGCTGTTAAAGCTGCTGGACGGCAAGAAGGGCGAGCTGCGGACGGAGCTGGCGCATGAATTGGTCGTTCGCGACTCGGTAGCCCGCTATATTCCGGGACAATAAGTACGGTTTTGTGAGAAAATTTCTCGCAAAACTGTATTTTTTTTATTCAGAAGCTTATAATTAAACTATGGCGTTTAAAGTTAAATCAGGAAGTTTAAAAAAAGGATGGACGTTGCATGTTTCTTCAATTTAGTACGGAAAACTTTTTGTCCTTTAAGGATAAAGTTACGTTCAGCATGGTGCCCGGGCCGGTCAGCGAACACGAGGACACGCATATTTTTGAGTACGGCAAATTCAAGTTTTTGAAATCCGCGGTGTTGTACGGTGCGAATGCCGGCGGGAAAAGCAATTTGTTTGCGGCGATGTCACGCATGAAATGGCTGGTGGTCAATTCCTCCAAGGAGTTGCAGGCCGGCGAAGCGCTGGATGTGGAGCCGTTCAAGCTGAGTACGGAAACCGAAGATCAACCGAGCTTGTTTGAAATTGTGTTTATTCAAAACGATGTTTTGTATCGTTATGGTTTTGTCATTGACAATGAACGGGTGCATGAGGAATGGCTGTTTCATCGGCCGGACTTAAGCAAAAATCGCGAAGCGATGCTGTTTGTCCGAGAAAACGACGGCATCTCCGTCAAGCCGCGCACGGCTTTTCACGAGGAAGCGAAAGGGCTGGAGCGAAAAACCCGCAGCAATGCGCTGTTTATTTCGGTCGTGGCGAATTTTAACGGCCCGATTGCGACGAGCCTGCTGGAATGGATGCAGCAGTTTAACTTTTTGTCCGGGATGTCGAACAATTCGATGGGGTATACGCTCCGGTTGATGGAGGACCCCGTTTACCGCAGCAAAATTCTTGGCTTTGTGCAGGCGGCCGATTTTGCGATTGACGATTTGAAGATGGAAAAGATCAACGTTGACGAGCTGCGCTTGCCGACGGGCGTGGAAATTCCCAAAGAGGTGATGGAGCACCTGTCCTCTGCCGAAATGATCGTCAGTTTCAGAAAAAAGTTCGACGGCAATCATGCTCCGGCGGGGTACAGTGTTTTCGACGTTAACGCCAGTGAGTCGGAAGGAACGAAAAAGTTCCTGAGCATGGCCGGGCCGATCCTGGAGAAGCTGACGGAAGGCGGTGTGCTCGTCGTTGACGAATTGGACGCCAAGCTGCATCCGCTGCTGACGCGGAAAATTATCGACATGTTCCATTCCTACGATGTGAATACGAAAAATGCGCAGCTGATTTTTGCCACGCACGATGTGACCAATTTGACGAAGGAGCTGTTCCGCAGGGATCAGGTGTGGTTTGCGGAAAAAGACCGCTACGGCGCCACTGACCTATACTCGTTGGCCGACTATAAGCTCGACGACGAGGAAACGAAGGAGAAGAAGGACCGGAAGGTCCGAAAAGACGCATCGTACGGCAAAGATTATCTGCTTGGCAAATATGGCGGCATTCCTCATATTGGCAACCTGCATGTATTTTTGGAGGAGAACTGATATGGGTACAGACGATATTCATCATAAGCGCAAACGGCAAAAGGAAGAGAATTACGGCCGGTCCGGGGCCAATCGCAAAGACAAACGCGAGCGGTTTCTGATCGTATGCGAAGGCGAGCAAACGGAGCCGAATTATTTCAAAGCGTTTCCCGTCAAGTCTGACGTGATTGATCTGGACATTCAGGGCGAAGGCAAAAATACGCTCAGTCTGGTCAAGGAAGCGGTGCGGCGGCAGGAGGAGGCCGCTGATCGAGGGGAGCCTTACGTGCAGGTGTGGTGCGTGTTTGACCGGGATTCGTTCTCCAGTGACCAGTTTAATGAAGCGATTGCGTTGTGCGACCGAAAGCATATCCACTACGCGTTTACCAACGAGGCGTTTGAGTTGTGGTATTTGCTGCATTTTGCTTATGTCGATACGGCGTTGTCGAGGGACCAGTATAAAGAGAAGCTGAGCGACTGCTTGTGCCAGGAATACTGCAAGGCGGACCCCGGCATGTATGACTTGCTGGCGGAAATCGGCAATCAGCATTTGGCGATTCGCTGGGCCCGACAGCTGCGGAAATATCATTTCAGCCGCGACGGCAAACACGATCCCTGCACGCAAAATCCGTCGACGACGGTTCATGAACTTGTGGAAATTCTTAATCAATATTTGGTGGAAGAGGACTCATTGTGAGGGAATCCCTTTCGGCGAGAGACGGCTTGTTCGCGCTCCGCAGGAAGGGATTTTTGCGATGTTGGGGCGATGGTGGCGCAGGGGGATGAAGGTGGTCGGGGGTCGGAGGCCGGGGTGATGCGTCGGTCTGGTAGCTGTTGCATGGCAGGAACTACGTGTCAGGATCTAGTAGGCGGGCGGGGGCCGAAGCGATGCGTTGGTCTGGAGGCGGCTGCGTGTCAGGAACTACGTGTCAGGATCTAGTAGGCGGGCGGGGGCCGAAGCGATGCGTCGGTCTGGTAGCTGTTGCACGGCAGACACTATGTGCCCGGGAGCTGGTCACGCGCCTGGCGCTGGCGGTATGGGAAAAAGGGATTGCAAAAATAAGGAAAACGGAATATAGTGGTTTTATGGAAGACTACTATTGATGGCGGCGTTTCCGATGACGCATTTGCTTTGTGGTTGAAGGACTTGCAGCCGTTTGCCGGCAGTTACATTCGGATCAAGGATGATGTCGTGTACGGCATCGACAACGCCTTTCAGACTTATGAGACGGAAGCGCTGGACATGGAGCCGGACATTCTTCGGCTGGTGCAGACGCGCCTGCCGGGAGGAGGAAAATCGTGATGGAACAAGTGGTACAGCATTTGAAAAATCTCGGTTTCACCGAGTTGGAGGCCAAATGCCTCCACGTATTGTCGGAGACGGGCACGATGACCGGGTACGAAATCGCCAAGCGGTTGGGCGTATCGCGTTCCAATGTGTATGTCGCGCTGCAAAAGCTGGTGGAAAAAGGGGTGGCGCTGGCGAGCAAGGGCGAGCCGACGCACTATCAGAGCGTGCCGATCGAGGAGATCAGCGAAAAGGTCGAAGCCGAGCTGCAGGCGTCGATCCGCTACGTGAAGGAGCATATGCTGAGGCGTGATGCGATGCGCACGGAGTATTTCAGCGTGGAGGGCGATCAGAAGGTGCTGGAGCGCATTCGCGCCGAGCTGCGCAAGACGCAAGGGGAGGCGTTGTGCGACTTGTGGGCCGAGGAGGCGGAGCTGCTTGGGCCCCAGCTGCTGCAGGCCCAGCAGGGCGGGGCGCACGTGCTTGTCTCGCTGGTCGGCGACGTGGAGCCTTCCGGCATCGAATGCGTGCCGCATGGCCGCGAGGAGGCGTGGCAGCAGGAGCATGGACGCAAGTTCACGCTGCTGCTGGACCGCCGGCTGGCGATTATCGGCACGCGCGGCGGCGACGGGGAGCCGGTCAAGGCGATGCTGACCGAACATCCGGCGATGGTGGCGCTGTTGCTCAATAACTTTCTTCACGATCTGGTGATGTACGAGTTGCAGAAGGATATGGGGCCAAAGCTGGAGGACAAATACGGCAAAAACTTCAAGAAGCTGATCCAGAAATACACCGAGCCCAAAAGCGCCGAAAGCAAGGCTGAAAGTAAGGTCGAAGGCAAAGCCGACGGCGGCAAGCGGAAGAAAAAGAAATGAGCGGCGGGCGCGCAGGAGATCCGCAGGCGGGCGCGCGCGGAGCAAGCGGCGGCGAGGCGGGACGGTCCCGCGGTGAGGCCGGCGCTGCGGCGCAAGCTGGAGCCGGCGAGCTTCCGGCGCAGCCGGCGGATGCGCGCGGCGGCCCGGAGGCGCGGCGGTTGGCCGGCGGCAGCGGCCGGGCTGTGGGCGGCGCGGGCGAGCCTTGCGCCCAGCCGGCCGCTGCGGCGCGCGAAGCCGAGCGGCCGGCGGACGAGGGCGCCGCGCGTGCCGCGGCCACCGGCATGGCCGCCGCAGGCCCGCTCGGCGCGGCCGACGCGCCGGCGCTGAGCGCCGCGCAGCGCGGCGTGCTCGCCGCGGCCGAGGCGTTCGCCCGAGCGCAGCTCGCGGGCGACAGCGGCGGCCACGACTGGTGGCACGCCCGGCGCGTCGCGGCCAACGCGCGGCGCCTGGCTGCCGCCGAGGGCGCCGACGCGTTCGTGTGCGAGCTGGCCGCCTGGCTGCACGACGTCGCCGACGACAAGCTGCACGCCGACCCGGCCGCCGCGGAGCGCGAGCTGCGCCAGTGGCTGGCGGCCAGCGGGGCCGGCGCCGCGACGGCGGCTCACGTGCTGGAGATCATCGGCACGATGTCGTTCAAGGGCGGCGGTCGGCCGCCGATGCGCACGCCGGAGGGCCGGGTCGTGCAGGATGCCGACCGGCTCGACGCGTTGGGCGCGATCGGCCTGGCGCGCACGTTTGCGTATTCGGGCTGGAAGGGCCGCCCGATGCATGACCCGGCGCTGCCGCCGCGCGAGCGGATGACGGAAGCGGAATACCGCAGCGGCCGCGATACGGCGATCAATCATGTGCACGAGAAGCTGCTCAAGCTGCGCGATTTGCTGAACACGGACGCGGCGCGTGAGCTGGCGGACGGGCGGCACCGTTTTATGGAACAGTATTTGCGGCAGTTTGAGCTGGAGTGGGAGGGCGAGCTTTAGGCCCTTTTTTGCTTTGTGCGGCCAAGCTCGCCGCCGAGCGAAGCCTGCCGCCCTCCGCCCGCCCGGCGGTCAGACCCGCGGCCGCCCCTAGTACCTTGACCATTCACGATGGCAGGTTGGATGGGCATCGTCAATCTGCATCCTGTGCCGTTGAGCATACCACCTGAACCTTGAATTTACTGCGGTCAAGGTACTGGGCGCCCCTTGCCCCACGCCTTGCTTTGCCTGGCCCTTCTCCTCCACCCTCCGCATCAAGCGCCCCGCTGCGCGCCCTACCGCGCCCCCCGCAGCTTGCTACCCCTACCCGAGCTTACACCGCGCCGTTGATCCCGATGTTCCACGGAAAAGACGGTTTAAGCAACTGGCAATCGGCAATGTCCATGACGCCGATGTTGAAGCAGGCCAGCTTGTGCAGGAAGTAGCAGGTCTCCGGCAGGTGGTGCTCCAGGAAGCGCAGCGTCATCCGGCTGAGCAGCTCCGTGTTTTGATACTGCACGATCACCTGCTCGACAAATCGATAAAACGCCGCAACCGTCTCGGCAATCTGCCGGGCAAATTTGCGCTGTACGGGGAAATTGGGCGGATTGAAGCGCAGAAACAGGCGAATCGATTGATTTTGCAAAATGTAGCCCTCGAACTGCTGGATGAACACCGCGCAGCGCTGCAGCAGATGCAGCTCGGCCGGGTCCAAATGATCCTTGAGCAAAATCGCATGGCCCAACTGGTCTTCCAGCCACATATCCATCAAATCGACCAAGGCCAGCGGCGGATACGGCTTGCCGCGCGTCCAGTAGCTGAGAATGCGCAAATATTCTTCATTTTCCAACGTCGTCCCGTTCAAAAAGGAAGGCGTCAGACTCAGCACAATCTGATTGTTGATCCGCAAGCGCTGCAGATGGCCTTCGAATTGATAATAGCCCAGCGCGACGGGATAGATGGCTTGCGACAAATCGGTCATCGCCGGGCTGGTTTCCGCCAGCGCCGGGTCGGTATGCCGGATCCGCTCCAGCAACTGGCCGAAGGCCTCGATGTAGCCGCGCGCCGCCGAGATATAGGTTGTCTCTCCCGGAGCCAACGCCTGTTCGACGAAAATGGCATGATCCTGCAAAATGCTGACCCAAAACAAATGCTCCCGCCAAGGCGTAATTTGGCATCCGATCACGGCGTTGAGGCCCCCTTTTTCAGCTTCTTCCCGATGTTTATTCGACATGCCCGGCGTTAAGAACTGAATTTGCCGCCATTTGTGCTAAAATAGAGGGGATTGCAATTCAATTTAACGAGAGAAAGAGTGTCTGCGCTTATGAAAAAAGAAGCAAAACATATCGCCGCCGTCTCGCTGGGCGTGATGGGCGTCGGCTTCGTCGCCACGTTGCCCGTTGCCGCAACCGCGTGGGGCGCGTTCCTCCAGGGCGGCTTTGAAGCCGGCGTCGTCGGCGGGTTGGCCGACTGGTTCGCTGTCAGCGCCTTGTTCCGCCATCCGCTGGGCATCCCGATTCCCCATACGGCGCTGCTGCCGCGCAACCGTGAGAAGATCACCCGCGCGCTCGTCAATACGGTGGAGAACGAGCTGTTGTCCAAAGCGACGATTCGCGTGCGGCTGGAGCAAATTCCGTTTCTGTCCAAGGCGCTGGAGCTGGCCGGGGGGCATCTGGAGTCGGCCGCGGTGCAGGGCGCGCTGGTGTACGCCGCCAAGCAGGCGCTGCGCGCCGTCGATCCCAAGCAGCTGGCGCCATGGCTGACCGAGGCGGTGCGCTCCGGCTTGCAGGAGCTGGATGCCGAAGGGTTGCTGCAGGGCGTCGTGGCGCATGTGCAGCAGCAGGGCTATGACGCGAAGGCGTTTGATTTTGCGCTGGACAAGGTGGAGGGCTGGGCGTTGAAGCGCGAGACGCGCGACCAGCTTGGCGGCATGGCGATCAAGGCGTTTGAGGGTTTGCAGGCAGGCGGCTTTATGCAGTTTGCCGTCAATGCGTTCATCGGCATGCTCAGCGAGGAGAAGATCGGCACGATTTTGCAAAACTTTATTTTGTCGTACACGGAGCAGTTGCGCACAAGCGGCCATCCGCGGCGCGCCGCGGTGCTGGGCTACATCCGGCAGGAGCTGGACAAGCTGGGCGAGCAGCCGCAGCTCCTGGCTGAGCTGGAGCGGATGAAGGAGCAGTTGCCGGCATGGCTGGCGCTGGACGAGAAGCTGGAGGCGTTGCTGCGCAAGCTGCTGGAGAAAGCCGAGGCGTTCGTCGACAGCCCGGAATTTGCCGGGCGTTATGCGCTGCCGACGGTGCGGCGCGTGTTGGCCTCCGTGCAGGGCAACGAGCAGCGGCTGCAAGCCGGCGAAAGCTGGGTGCGTGGGCAAATTCTCGATTACGTCGAGCAAAATCACGGCAAAATCGGCCAACTCGTCAAGGAAAACCTCGACAAGCTCGATAACGACAAGCTGATTGAAATGATGGAGGAGCGGGTTGGCAAAGATTTGCAGTGGATTCGCGTCAACGGGGCGATTTGCGGCTTTTTGATCGGGCTGGGTTTGGCCGGCTTGAAGCTGCTGTTTTAAAAGGAGCGTGACAAGCGGTTGGAGCGTGGGGATGCAGCCACGGCGAGTGGCCCCTATCGGCCAACGGCCGTTTTTTGCCACTTCTAACGGCCGCGCCGCACCCGGAAGCAGGGAACGAAACGATTGACAAACCGACCAATTCCGATAAAATTGGTATGGTATAAGCGGGCAGGGCTCGAGCCCACAGCCGCTGGAGGAGGAGCGTCCTTGATTCATATTCATCAGGTTAGCAAAACGTTCGAGCAGCGCATCGGCGGCAGCTATAAGGCGCTCGACAACATTTCTTTGACGATCGGCCGCGGCGAATTTGTTTCCTTGCTGGGTCCTTCCGGCTGCGGCAAGTCGACCGTGCTGAATCTGGTGGCGGGACTTGAAGATCACAACGAAGGAACGATCGAAATCAACGGTAAAAAGGTGAACGGCCCCGGAGCCGACCGCGTCGTGGTGTTTCAGGAGCACGGGTTGTTCCCGTGGCTGACGGTGCTCGACAACGTGGCCTTCGGCTTGAAGCAAAAAGGTGTCGGCAAAAAGCAGCGGCACGAGCTGGCGATGGAGCAGATCAAATCCGTGCACCTCAGCCGGTTCGCCGACCGCTATCCCCATGAGTTGTCCGGCGGCATGCGGCAGCGGGCGGCGATTGCCCGGGCGCTGGCGATGGACCCGGAGATTTTGCTGATGGATGAGCCGTTTGCTGCGCTCGACGAGCAGACGCGTCTGATTTTGCATAAAGAACTGGAAGAAATCTGGATGCGCACGCGCAAAACGATTTTATTCATTACCCATAACATCCGCGAAGCCGTCATCTTGTCCGACCGCGTTGTCGTCATGTCCACCCGCCCGGGTACGATCAAAAAGGAGTTCGCCGTCAAGGCCGCCCGGCCGCGGGACAGCGCGGATTCCGTGCTGCATCATGTGGAAAATTCCATCATGGCGGCGCTGGCAGATGAGCTGGAGAAGGTTGTGAGGGAGGAGACCGGCGATGAGTACAGCATTAAGAAGAACGATTTTCCTGGTACTGCTGCTGATAGCTTGGGAGGCGGGATTTAGAATTTTTGATTGGGGTTGGAAATTCCCTTCGGTGATGCAGACGCTGCAGGCGTTTTACGACGGGTTCGTCCATGGCGATTTGCTGGAAGCGACGCTGAGCAGCGTGCGCCGGCTGATTGTGTCCTTTATTATCTCGATTGCGCTGGGGACGACGCTCGGATTTTTGTTTGCTCGCTTCAAGCTGCTGGACGATACGATCGGCTTTCTGGTCGTGGCGCTGCAGACGATTCCGAGCATCGCCTGGCTGCCGTTTGCGATTATCTGGTTCGGCTTGAACGAAGCCGCAGTCATTTTCATTACGACGCTCGGCGCGACGTGGACGATGGCGTTGTCCAGCCGGACGGGGATCAAGAACATCCCGCCGATTTACTTGCGCGCAGCACAGACGATGGGCACGGGCAACGGGTTGAAGATGTTCGTGCAGGTGATGATTCCCGCGGCGTTCCCGCATCTGATCAACGGCGTGCGCGTCGCTTGGGCGTTCGCATGGCGGGCGCTTGTCGCCGGCGAGCTGATCGCCAAGGGCACGGGGCTTGGGCAATTGCTGCAAGAAGGTCGCAACCTCGGCGACACGTCCCTGATGTTGTGCATTGTCATCATCATAGCCGTGCTGGGTACGCTGTCCGACCATTTCTGCTTCAAGCGTCTGGAGGACAAAGTGCTGGAGCGCTACGGCCTCGCCGGCTCGAAAACGAAATAAAGCGGCCTGGCGGGCGATGCCGGGCCCAACCTGCGGCGCGCGCATCCTAACGGAGCTGATCTAAGGTACGACAGGAGAACGACGAATGAAAAAAATAGCATGGACCCTGGTCCTGATACTGCTCGCAAGCGCGCTGTTGACCGCCTGCGGCGACGCTGTCCCCGTCGGGAGCAAAGCGCATAAAGTGCGGCTGGGCATTTTCAAAAATGTAACGCACGCCGCCGCTTACATCGCCCTGCAACAAGACTACTTCCGGCAGGCCTGGGGCGATGACGTGGAGATCGAAGTGACGGCGTTCGACAACGGCTCCGATCTGTCGATTGCGATGGCGACGGGCGATATCGATATCGGCTTTGTTGGCCCGGGACCGGCGACGACGTTTTATTTGAAAAGCCGCAATTTCCGCATCGTCTCCGGCTCCAACAACGGCGGCGCGGTGCTGGTGGCCCGCAGCGATGCCGGCATCACCAGCGTCAAGGACCTGGCGGGCAAGACGGTCGCCATTCCGGCGAAGGGCAACACCAACGAAATTTCGCTGCGGCTGCTGCTGGCGGAGTCCGGCATCGGCATCGGCAAAAAAACGGGCGATGCGCACCTGATCGTGCGCGCTCCGGCCGATACGCTGATTTCCTTTCGGCAAAAGGAAGCCGACGCCACGCTGGTTCCCGAGCCGTGGGGCACGCAGCTGGAGCAGGCCGGGTTGGGCCGCATTCTCGTCGACTGGCAGGGCATCCCGCCATATGACGGGCATTATCCGACCGTCATCATGGTCGCCAGCGACACGTTTATCCAGCGCCAGCGCGAGCTGGTCAAAGGGGCGATCGACGCCAACCGCAAAGCGATCGAATTCATCCGCGCGCACCCGGACGAAGCTTACGAGCTGATCAACAACGAGCTGAAAAAGCTCAGCGGCAAAGGCCTGGACCCGGCGCTGATCCGCGCGTCCATCCAGCGGCTCGATTTGACGACGGACGTCAGCCGCGAGGCGGTCGAGCAAATGGTCAAGGTGTCGATCGACGCCGGTTATATCAAGGGTGTGAAGAAGGAGGAGCTGGACTTAAGCGAGTTTTTCGACCTGTCGATGCTGCAAGAGCTGGAGAAAGGCTCGCCGGCGGCCAGCGCATCCCCCTACTAATAGAAGAAGCTCCGGCCCGCCGAATTGGCGCGGGTCGGAGCTTCTTTCATTTGGGGCCGCGCCGCAACGCGCTGCGCGGCCGGCGCAGCAGCAACGGCTTAGCCGCCGCTGGCCGCTTGCTGCTCGCTTTTTTGCTGCTTGTGCGCCTTGGCGTCGTACACCTTGCCGCCGGCGCCGCGTTCGCTGCCGGCCGCAGCCGCAGCCGCACTCATGATGCTCATGCCCTGAAAGACGCCGCCTTCCTCAATCACAAAGGAGCGCACCTCGATGTTGCCGACAAGCAAGCCCGAGCTGGTGACGACCAGCTTGCCTTTCGTCTGCACGTTGCCGCGCACCTTGCCGGCGATGATCACATCCTGGCCCTGAATGTTCGATTGCAGGACGGCGTTTTCGCCTACGGTCACATCTCCTGTGCATTCAATGTCGCCTACGAGCTGCCCTTCGATGCGCAGGCTGGCCTCCGACACGATCTTGCCTTCAAAAATCGTGCTTTCACCGATCAAGGTGTCGGTCGCGCGGGCGTCTATGCGGCGTGGTTTTGCATGACCTAGCATTTAGCGTTCATCCTTTCTGTCAGAAATGAGAAAGGGGGTGGGATCGATCTGGACGCCGGACTGGTGCACCTCGTAGTGCAGGTGAGTCCCCGTGCTGCGGCCCGTCGAGCCGATCAGCCCGATCTCCTGGCCCTTGACGACGGCTTGGCCGGCTGTCGCGAGCAGCTTGTTCATGTGCATATATTCGGTCTGCAGCCCGCGGGTATGATCGATGATGATATGGTTGCCGTGCAGGCTGTCGAAGCCGGCTTCGACAACCGTGCCGTCCGCCGTCGCATACACCGGGTCGTTCAGCTCGCCGTCGAAGTCGATGCCGGCATGCATCGCCGGGCGTTGCGTAAACGGGTCGCGGCGGATGCCGAAGCCCGACGTCACCGTACGCGAATCGGCCGGATACAGCGTCGGCGTAATCCTCCGCAGCCGCTCGGACTCTTGCAGCTTGGCTTCCGCGTCGGTCAAGCTGGCCAGCGTGGCGTTCATGTCGCTGACCAGCGCGCTGAGCCCGAGCTTGGTTTCGCTGACCATCCGCGCGACATCGGCTGGCGTGACCGCCGTTTCCGCGCCCCCGACATCCGGCTGCGCAGCCGCTGCGGGCAGGGTGGGCGGGTCGGCGCTGCTTTTGCTTGTCCCCTGCGTGCGGGTCATCAGCTCCACGACTTTTTGCAGCTTCTTGATGTCCTCCAGCTTGGCGCGAAATTCGGCGGCTTGCTGCGACATGTCGATCAGATCGCCCTGCAATTGCTCCAGCTCGTTTTCCTTGAGCGTAATCTGATCGGCCAGCAGCCGTTCTTGCCCATCGAACGTCAACTGCATGGAGTCCGTCGTATGATGAAAATGCGAATTCATGACATAAATCGTGAGGCAAAAGCCGATCACAACCAAAAGCAGCGTACCCGGCACCGTATACATGCTGCTTTGCGGAAGCTGGAGCCGAACGGTTCGACGGTTGGCGCCGGGGATGATCATCAAGGTAAGCTCCTTCTTTCTCCAGATGAGCTTCACAGCGATCCCCTTCCTTTCCGTAGCTTGGTCCCCCTTCGATTCGATTGTATTCGTCAAAAGCGCGAAGCAGACCAATTTTTATTGGGCGGGCCCGGCGATCCGGCAACGGCGCGCCGCAGCAAAACCCCGAACGCGGCCAAACGGACGCGAGCGGGGCGAGAGGGAGCGCGCGTTGCGGTCGAGCGCGGCTGCGGTTATTTGCGGTCGAGATCCGTACCGTTGCCGCTGCCGGAATTTTCGCCGTTGAAGAACGTTTCCGTCAGCGCGCGCAGCTTCTCCATGAACTTGCCGTAGCCATAGCCGGTCAGGAACGCCACGCTGACGCGCGCCGCCATCGAGTCGCCGACTTTCAGCAGCAGAATACCGCTTTCAAACAACACGATCGTCACGATCGCCGAGCCGAAGCAGAGAATCGGCCGCATGGCGTACCAGAACAGCCATTTGCCGCTCATCGTTTCGTAATGCTCGTGGAACAGCCGCAGCGCATACAGCGAGCCGCCCAACGCGCCGGCGAAACCGCAGCTCGTGTACACCCGATAGATGTCGAAGTTGATGCCCAGCCATTTGCCGGTGATGGTGCTGCTGCCGAGCAGGGCCATCAGCCACAGGCTGCCGACGAACCACAGCAGCAGGTACGTCCAGATCGCGATTTTTCCCACAGGTCCAAGCGGCTGCATAGTCAAAACACCGCCCCTTACAATAGATTAATACCATTGTATGAGCGGTGTTTTGGATGATGACGATATGTAAGACCGGTTTTCGGTCAATTGGAGGTAGCGGATGATCGTGTGCGAGCAGATTTGCGCCTGCACGCCTTGCTGGCTGCGGATGTCCGAGCGCCGCTTCGCCAGCAGCGGATATTGCTCCAGCAGCAGCTTGAACCAGTGATCGACCATTTCCAGCGAGGTGATCGTCTGGCCGAAGCCCATTTCCTCGAAATAGTGGCTGTTTTGCTCCTCCTGGCCGGGAATCGGATTGTAGAACAACATGGGAATGCCCTTGGCCATCGCCTCTGTGCAGGTCATGCCGCCGGGTTTGGTGATCAGCAGGTCGGAAACTTCCATCAGCTTGTCAATCTCCCGCGTGAAGCCGATCAGATGGATGTTCGGATGGCAGAATGCCTCCTCTTCCAGCAGCTTGGCCCGCGCTTTCTCATTGGTGCCCAGGCAAATGACGAATTGGAGCCGCTCGCGCCAACTGGCGATATAGTGCAACAGCTCGGCCTTTTCCTCTTTAAACAGCCCCCAGCCTCCGCCCATCACCATGACCGTCGGCCCATCGCCGAGCCCGAACTGGCTGCGGATCTGCTCCTTGCTGAGCGCCCGGCGGAAGTCGGGATGAATCGGAATGCCCGTCACCTCGACATGCGCTTCCGGCACGCCCCGGCCGAGCAGTTGCTCGCGCACTTCCGGCGTGGAGACCAGATATTTGTCGACGGCCGGATCGATCCAGGAGCCGTGGGCGTCGTAATCGGTAATGACGGTGAATAAAGGCACATGCAAGCCGGCGCGTTTCAGCCGGGAGACGATCACGCTGGGCACGGGATGCGTGCAGATGACCAGATCGGGCCGCAGTTGGGCGATAACCGCCTTCGTTTGCGAATAGAACAAGCGGTGCAGCGCCATGCCGGTTACGCGGTTTAGCGACTTTTTGTGTTGCTTGCGGTACAGCATGCCGTACAGCTTGGGCTGCGAGGTGACGGTGTGCCGGAATGCGGACAACACCAGCGGAGCCAAGGTCGGATTCAAAAAGGAGCCAAGCTCCATGACGCGCGTATTGATGTCCGCGGAGGCTTGCCGCAACTCCGCCGATAAGGCGTGAGCAGCTTGCGTATGACCTTTGCCGAAGCCCTCGGACAACAGCAAAACCCGTTTTTTTCGCAAGGAAATCACCTTCCTGGGCGGGGGTCGCGTTGGGCGAGTCCGCCTGTTTACTTCTCGTTTGTCCTATTAGACGTTATTGCCAACCGCAGCCCTTCACAAACACTGACGCTCGAATGAAAAAAAAGCCGCTGCGCGTCCGGGGCCGTCCGCCGGCTATTCGGCGTCGGCTGCCTGCGCCAGCCGGCGCTGGGCGCGGTAGCATTTGCGGCAGACCGGCACATAGCTTTCATTGCCGCCGATTTGAATCTGCTCGCCGGAAAAGACGGGGTTGCCGTCCTTGCAGCGCATGTTCATGATCGCCTTTTTGTCGCAATACCAGCAGACGGTTTTGATCTCCTCGATCGTGTCGGCCACAGCCAGCAGGCTGCTGCTGCCCGGGAACAACTGGCCGAGGAAATCGGCCCGCAAGCCGTAGGCGATGACCGGAATGTCCCATTCGTCGACAATCTCGACCAACTGACTGACCTGCTCCCGGTTGAGAAACTGCGCTTCGTCGAGCAGGATGCAGTTGGGCTGCTCGGCGCGGGCCAGCGCCACCATGTCAAGGTCGTCGGAGACGACGATCGCGTTTTTGTGCATGCCGATGCGCGAAGACACGCGGCCGATGCCGAAGCGGTCGTCGATGGCCGGAGTCAGCAGCAGCACCTTTTTGCCCTGCTCCTCGTAGTTATGGGCGACGCGCAGCACCTCGATCGATTTGCCGCTGTTCATGGTGCCGTAGCGAAAATATAGTTTAGCCAAAGCAAATCTTCCTTTCCCCGGAGGTCACGTGCAGGTGATAAAATAGGCGCGGCTCAGGCTGTCCAGCCCGGCCAGCAGCGCGGCCGCTTCGGCGCTTGCTTCGGCGGCGGGCAAACCGGCGACCAGCGGCTGCTTCGGCTGCAGCTGGCCGATCTGCACCTGGATGCTGCCGGGCAGCGGCTGGTCGTGAATCTCGATGCGGTGCGGCTCGTAAAGCAGCAGGCCAATCAGCTCGCGGGCCGCTGCGCTGTCGCTGTGCAGCAGGGCGTGGATCAGCTCGTGATCGAGCATGCCGGGGATGCGCTCCTTGAAGCCCGGATGCGCTTCGCAGTGCCGGCTGACCGCTTTGGCGAGCAGCGCATCCATCGCCAGCACCGCCGGCGCCAGCGCCAGCCGGTGATGCTCGGCGACGATCATGACGAGCGGCAGCGCCGTTTCCGCGTCGGCTTCGACGTAATCGCCGCGCAGCCGCAGTCCGCGGACCAGCTCGCACGTAGCGAGCGCGCCGCGTCCGGCGGCGGCGGTGTCGCGCAGGAAGCTGTCCAGATGGTCCAGCCCCATCAGCGCGGAGCCGTTCTTGAGCGGGCTGTCCTGGCGCAGCAAAACCAGCACCGCTTCCGGGCTGATGCCGTATTTGCGTAAGATAAGCGCGACTTCGCCGCTGTCGATCAGCTCGGCCGTGCGTTCGTGATGATTGAAGCCCAACGTCCGTTCGACGGCGTGGGAGAAGGGCAGATGCCCGATATCGTGCAGCAGTGCGGCGATGCGCAGATGCGGTTCGTTCGGCAGGAGACGGGCCATCAGCGACCAGACGCCAATCGTATGCTCAAGGCGCGAGTGGTTCATCGGCGCGGACAGCGCGGATGCGCCGAAGTGGTGCAGAAATTTCAATCGCCTGACCGGCTGGCAGCGGAACAATTCGATTTCGACGGGATGCGCTCCCGTTTCCCAGCGATACAGAGGCTCCCAAATGCGGCCGGCAGGAAACGTATGTTGTAAGCTCAAACAAGGTTCCTCCTTGATGCGTTCTCTGGTTGCGTGCGTGCGGGCTTTAGCTATCATAGCATGAAATGCCGCGGTTTTGCTATTGCTTCCACAGGAAAAACCGGAGGGACGCAGCCCTGTCTGGACTGCTGCCGTCAGGGCTGCCGCCGGAGTCTGGAAGCCCGCGCCGCTTGGCCGCAGGCCAAAGCGAGGCGAGCCCAGCGGCTAATCCGGCCGCCGGACAAAGCGCGCGAGCAGCGCGGCAAGCAGGAGCAGGTGCAGGGCGAGTCCGGCGGCGAACGCCGGCGCAAGATGCGGCGGGAAGCCGTTGGCGAGCGAGCCGATGTCGTAGCTGAGGGCGGTCCAGTAGTTCGGCAGCAGCGCCGCCGCATAGGACCAAGGGCGAGGGAGCAGGTAGAAGGCGACGGGGGCGGCGATGAACAGGCCCCCCAGCTTGGAGAGCGCCAGCCCCTCGACCTTGTTGGCGGCGAGGCCGGCGAGCAGCAGCGCAAACAGCGGCGCTTCCAATGCCAGCAGCACCAGCGCCGGCCACGTTTGCGCCGTCAGCATGGTGAGGCCGGAGCCGCCGAGAAACAGCGCCGACCAGACGGCAGCCAGCCCCATCGGCAGCAGCAGGCGAGCCAGCAGATAGCCCCGGCGCTTAAGCGGCGTGACGGCATAGTAGGCGAGCAGACGTTCGTCGCGCTCTTCCAGCAGCAGGAAGCCGCTCATCAGCCCGATCAGCATCGGGATGATGGAGACGAGCAGCATGGCGGCAAACGGCGCATACGCGTCCAGCCGTACCGCCGTCCGCGCCGCCAGCGTCGCGTTCAGCGCGGGGAAGCCGCAGCGGGCCAGCAGGAGCAGCGGCAGCGGGCCGAGCAGCCCGGTCAGCAGCAGCGGATCGCGATACATGCCTTGAAGATCGCGGCGCAGCAAGGACATATATGGGCTCATCCCGGCTGACCTCCCTGCCCCGCATGCTCCAGCATCGCAACGCGCAGCGTTCGCCGGGTCAACGCGAAAGCGGCGCCCAGCCAAAGCAGCAGCGATAGCGTCGACACGGCCAGATCGCCCGTCGAATGAGTTTGCCGGTAGGCGCTGTCGAGCAGCAGCAGCGTGGCCCGGGTCGGCAGCAGCCCGTACAGCGGGCTGTCGGAACCGATGCCCACATACCCGAGCAGCGGCAGAACGAAGACCAGCGTGCCGGCCTGCGTCAGCAGCATAAAGCCGTTGAGCGTGCGGCTGCGCGCAGCGAGCATCAGGCCGATCAGCGTAAAGAAGGCCGACGTCGGCACGACGCCGGCAGCGAACAGCCCGGGATGCTCGGGCCATCCGGCGCTGCCGGCGTGGACGGCGAAGGCGGCGGCGGCCGACAGCAGCGCGAGCGCAAGCGTTTTGCCGAGCATATATTCGCCCAGGCGCAAGGGCGTCATGAACAGGCAGTCATGAATGCCCTGGCCCCGCTCCAGCAGCAGGAGGCCGCCGGCGAACAGCAAGCCAAGCGCGCTTGGATCGGAGAAGGTCAGCAGCACGACGGCTTGCGTCAGACAGGCATCCGGCACGAAATGCAGCAGTGCGGTGTACAGCGCGCACAGCAGCGCGTAGGCGTAGTAGAAGCCGTGGCGCCATTGAAAGCGGAGATCGAACAGCAGCGCGGAAGCGACCCGCCGCAGAGCGGCTGCCGGGCCGGCATGCGGGTTCAAAGGTCTCATGACAGCAAGCTCCTTCCCGTAATTTGCATGAAAATGTGCTCCAGCGTCGCTTCCCGCGAATGAATCGTTTCAATGGAACGGGTGCGCAGCAGCTCAGTAAAAGCGAGGTTGTCGCCGATGCCGGGCAGCGCGAAGTCGCGCGAGCAGGTCTCTCCGGCTTCGCCTGCATATTCGACCCGGACCTGGCGGCTGCCATAGCGCAGTTTCAGCTCGCGGGGTGAGTCGATCAGCCGGATGCGGCCATCGACCAGAAACGCGACGCGGTCGCAAAGCTCGTCGGCGGCGTGCATATTGTGCGTGTTCAGCACAATCGTTTTGCCCTGGGCGCGCAGCTCGATGAACTGCCGTTTCATCGCGTCGGCATTGACGGGATCAAGGCCCGAGGTCGGCTCGTCGAGAAACAGCAGCTCGGGATCATGCAGCAGCGCCCGGCAGACGTTCAGACGCATCCGCATCCCCTTGGAGAATTGCGCCACCTTGAGATGAGCGGCGTCTGCCAGCCCGAACCGGGCAAGGCAGTCCAACGGGTCGAGCGTCCGGCATTTGTATAGCGAGCGAAACAACTGCAAGTTTTCCAGCGCCGTAAACTTTGGATAAAAGTTCGGAAACTCGAAAGGGACGCCGATGCGCTCGTAGAAGTCGTTTGGCTTGCGGCGCAGCTCGCTGCCGAGCACGCGGGCGCTGCCGCCGTAATCGCGCAGCAGTCCGATCAACAGCTTTTGCGTCGTGCTTTTGCCCGCTCCAGACGGTCCGAGAAAGCCGAAGATTTCCCCGCTGCCGATCGCAAAGCTGAGCCCGTGCAGGGCCGGCTTCGCATGTTGGGGATAGGTGTACGTCAAGTTATCCACATGAATCATGTCGATCGCCTCCGTGTGATCAAATTAATAGCGAACTATGATTCGCTTTTATTGCCGGGAAATAGCCTGGCTAGCCGTTAGAGCAGCTGACGCAGGCCGCTAAACCATACGTTCATATATTGGCGGGTCAAGCTTTGGAGCCGATCCGGGTCGGCGTGCAGCCGAATGATTTCCAGATAGCCTTCCAGAAAGGCTACGGCGATCGGCCGGGCCGCTTCGGCGTCCAGATGCACAGTCGGCTGCTCTGCGGGTTTTCCGTCTTCCGGCTGCTGTTTCGCCGCCTCGATGTGCTCGAGCACATGGGCCGTCAATTGCTCGAAGAGCCGCTCCTTCAGCCCCTCCTGCTTCGTCCCCTTGCTGCCGTAAAGCAGGATGAGCAGGGCCTCGCGGCATTGCTCCAGCACGCCGCCGAGCAGCGTTCCGAGCTGTTCCAGCATCGCTTCCGGCTCGCCGTTCCCGGCCAGCCGGACGTCCGCGGCGCCGTGGTCGGCGATCAGCGCGGACAACATGCCGTAAGCCGGCAAGGTAACGGCTGCAAACAGCGCTTCCTTTTGCGGATAGTAGCGGTACAGATTGCCCACGGATACGCCGGCCCGGCGAGCGATTTCCTTCATTGAACTTTCCGCGAAGCCGCGCTCCAGAAATACCGCTTGGGCGGTGCGGACGATCGCCTGGCGGATGTCGTCTTTTAAAACTTGCACAATAGCGAACCCCCATTCACTTTTAATTTATCCGATTTAAAGCTGCCTGGCAAGCGGGGAAAGCGCTTCACTTTATATTTTTTTTAATTGAACTAAACTATTTCAAGTGTTAATATAATATAAAAAATATTGAGACTATTTCGCTGGCGCTAGAGTTGTCTTTTTTTGGCTAATTTAGGTGAAATAGCGGATTTTTGCGTGATTTTGGGTTTAATACTTTAAAGCGTACATCGGACAAAGCATGCAAACTGAAAAAATTCGGTAGAGAAAGGTTGCACAACATGACAAGAAACGGATTACCTCCCAAACAGGGGCTGTACGATCCTCAGTTCGAGCGGGACGCCTGCGGCATTGGCTTCGTCGCGAATATCAAAGGTGTCAAATCGCATGAAATCGTCAAGCAGGCACTTCGCGTGCTTTGCAATTTAGATCACCGCGGCGGCCAAGGCTGTGAAACGAATACAGGCGACGGCGCGGGTATTTTGATGCAAATTCCCGACGGCTATCTGCGCAGCGCCTGCAGCGGAATCGGCATGGAACTGCCGGCGGCCGGCAGCTACGGCGTGGGTATGCTCTATTTGCCGCAGGATGCGGCGGTGCGCCAATCGTGCGAGGACATCGTGGAAAATACGATTCGCGCCGAAGGCCAGCAGTTTCTCGGCTGGAGAACCGTACCCGTCGACAACAGCAGCCTCGGAGATTCGGCCAAATCTGCCGAGCCGTTCATCCGTCAAGTATTCATCGGTCAAAGCGCCGATGTCGACGGCAACCTCAATTTTGAACGCAAGCTGTACGTCATTCGCAAATTGATTGAAAACGCTGTCCGTGGCATGCACAACGGCGCGCAATTTTATTTTTCCAGCTTGTCCAGCAGAACGATCGTTTATAAGGGCATGCTTACCCCTGAGCAAGTCGACGCTTATTATGTGGAGCTGCAAGACCCTGCCGTCGAAACGGCGCTTGCGCTCGTTCACTCCCGCTTCTCCACCAATACGTTCCCGAGCTGGGAACGCGCCCACCCTTACCGCTATTTGATTCATAACGGAGAAATCAATACGCTGCGCGGCAACGTCAACTGGATGCACGCCCGTCAGGCGATGTGCGACACCGATGTGTTCGGCGACGACTTCAAGCGCGTGCTGCCGATCATCGACACCGACGGCTCCGACTCGCAGATGTTCGACAATACGCTGGAGTTTCTGATGTTGTCCGGCCGTTCCCTGCCGCATGCGGCGATGATGATGATTCCCGAGCCGTGGTCCAAGCATGAAACGATGGATGCGGAGAAAAAAGCTTTCTATGAATATCACAGCACGCTGATGGAGCCGTGGGACGGCCCTGCGGCGATCGCGTTCACCGATGGCAGCATCATCGGCGCGGTGCTTGACCGCAACGGCTTGCGCCCTTCCCGCTACTACGTAACGAAGGACGATCTGATCGTGCTGGCGTCCGAGGTGGGCGTGCTCGACATCGCTCCTGAGCGCATTGCCCGCAAGGAGCGCCTGACGCCGGGCCGCATGCTGCTGGTCGATACCGTCGAAGGCCGCATCGTCTCCGACGAGGAGATCAAAAGCCGGATTATCGGCGAGCAGCCTTACCAGGATTGGATCAAGGAGCACCTGATTTCGCTGGAGGAATTGCCGGAAGCGGAAATCGTGCTGGGCTCCGACCATGACACGGTGCTGCAGCGTCAGCACGCTTTTGGCTATACGTTCGAGCAATTGCGCAAAACGCTGGAGCCGATGGCTCGCACCGGCGTAGATCCGATCGGCTCGATGGGCACCGACGCGCCGCTGGCCGTGTTGTCGGATCGTCCGCAACTGCTCTACAACTATTTCAAACAATTGTTCGCCCAGGTAACAAACCCGCCGATCGACGCGAACTTTGAAGAAATCATTACCGCGCAAGGCACGACGATTGGCGCCGAGCGCAATCTGATCGATCCGCAGCCGGAAAGCTGCCGCCAAATCCGGCTGAAATCGCCGTTCCTGACGAATGCCGAGCTGGCGAAGCTGCGCCACATTCAGCGTGACGGCTTCAAGACGGTGACGTTGCCGACGTTGTTCGAAGCGGCCGAAGGCGCCGCCGGGCTGGAGAACGCGATGCAGGCGCTCTACACGGCAGCCGACAACGCGATCGCGGGTGGGGCAACGCTGCTCATCTTGTCCGACCGCGGCGTTGACGCCGGGCGCGCGCCGATTCCGGCGCTGCTGGCGACGGCCGGCTTGCATCATCACCTGATCCGCGAAGGCACGCGCACGAAGATCAGCTTGCTGATCGAGTCCGGCGAGCCGCGCGAGGTGCACCATTTTGCGCTGCTGCTCGGCTATGGCGCGGGTGCGATCAACCCGTATCTGGCGTTGGAGACGCTCGACGATATGATCCGCCGCAAGCAACTGGTTGGCGTGGACGTCGAGAAAGCCGAATACAACTACATCAAGGCTTGTACGAAGGGCGTCGTCAAGGTTTTGGCCAAAATGGGCATTTCGACCATTCAGAGCTACCGGGGCGCGCAAATTTTCGAAGCGATTGGCCTCAGCCAGGAGCTGGTCGACAAGTACTTCACTTGGACATTCACGCCGGTGGGCGGCATCGGCATCGAAACGGTGGCGCAGGAAGCGCTCATTCGCCACAACCGCGCTTTCTCCCCGCAAGAGGGCCGCGATCTCGTGCTTGATACGGGCGGCGATCTGCAATGGCGCAAGGACGGCGAAGAGCATATCTACACGCCGGAAACGGTGCACGCGCTGCAATCGGCGGTGCGCACGAACAACTATGCGATGTACAAAAACTTCGTGAAGCTTTCGCAAAGGGAAGATCAAAAATATATGGCCTTGCGCAGCTTGCTTGGCTTTAAGACCGACCGTCAGCCGGTGCCGATCGAAGAGGTTGAACCGATCGAAACGATTTTCAAGCGTTTCAAGACGGGCGCGATGTCCTACGGCTCGATCAGCAAGGAAGCGCACGAGACGCTGGCGATTGCGATGAACCGCATCGGCGGCAAAAGCAACACCGGCGAAGGCGGCGAGCACCCGGACCGCTTCACGCCGGACGAAAACGGCGATCTGCGCCGCAGCGCGATCAAGCAGGTGGCTTCGGGACGTTTTGGCGTGACGAGCAACTACCTGGTGAATGCCGATGAGATTCAAATCAAAATGGCGCAGGGCGCCAAGCCGGGCGAAGGCGGCCAGCTTCCGGGCTCCAAGGTGTATCCTTGGGTCGCCGAGGTTCGCGGCGTCACGCCGGGCGTAGGTTTGATCTCGCCTCCGCCGCACCATGACATCTATTCGATCGAGGACTTGGCCGAGCTGATCCACGATTTGAAAAACGCCAACCCGCGCGCCCGGATCAGCGTCAAGCTCGTATCCGAAGTCGGCGTAGGCACGATCGCCGCAGGCGTGGCCAAAGGCAAAGCGGACGTCGTGCTGATCTCCGGCTATGACGGCGGCACGGGCGCCTCGCCGCAAACGAGCATCCGTCACGCCGGTCTGCCGTGGGAGCTGGGCTTGGCCGAGACGCATCAGACGCTCGTGCTGAACAACTTGCGCAGCCGGATCACCGTGGAAACGGACGGCAAGCTGATGACCGGCCGCGATGTCGTCGTGGCCGCATTGCTTGGCGCAGAAGAGTTTGGCTTCGCGACGACGCCGCTGATGACGATTGGCTGCATCATGATGCGCGTCTGCCATCTCGATACTTGTCCGGTCGGCGTTGCGACGCAAAACCCGGAGCTGCGCAAGAAATTTGCCGGCGATCCGCAGCATGTCGTCAACTTCATGACGTTCATCGCCCAGGAAGTGCGCGAAATGATGGCGCAGCTTGGCTTCCGCTCGATCCAGGAGATGGTCGGCCGCACCGACGTGCTGGAGCCGAAGCAGGCGCTGGCCCACTGGAAAGCGAAGGGGCTTGACCTGACCCCGCTGCTGCATCAGCCGGAAGTCGGCGCAGACGTCGGCCGCTACTGCCAAATGGAGCAGGATCACGGTCTGGAGCGCTCGCTTGACGTGACGCAGCTCTTGCAAATCGCCGAGCCGTCGTTGGAGCGCCAGGAGCATATCAACGCGATTCTGCCGATCCACAACGTCAACCGCGTGGTTGGCACGATTCTCGGCAGCGAGGTGACGCGCCGTTACGGAGCCGAAGGGCTGCCGCACGACACGATCCGCCTGCACTTCAACGGCTCCGCGGGCCAAAGCTTCGGCGCGTTCGTGCCGAAGGGCATCACGATGTCGCTGGAAGGCGACGCCAACGACTACGTTGGCAAAGGTTTGTCCGGCGGCAAGCTGGCGATTTTCCCGTCGAGCAAATCGACGTTTGTGCCTGAAGAGAACGTCATCATCGGCAATACGGCATTCTACGGTGCTACGGACGGCGACGCCTACATCCGCGGGATCGCGGGCGAACGCTTCTGCGTGCGCAACTCGGGCGTGCGCGCCGTCGTTGAAGGCGTGGGCGATCACGGCTGCGAATACATGACTGGCGGACGGGTAGTCGTGCTGGGTTCCACGGGCCGCAACTTCGCTGCGGGCATGTCGGGCGGCATCGCGTATGTGCTTGACGAGCAGGGGGATTTTACCAGCAAGGTCAACAAGGAAATGGTCCATCTGGAGCAATTGGAAGAAAGTTATGAAATGAACGAGCTGAAAACGATGATTCAGCATCATGCCACGTTTACGGACAGCGCGGTTGCCCATCGCGTATTAAACCACTGGGATGAATATGTCTGGAAGTTCGTCAAGGTCATTCCGAAGGACTACAAGCGGATGTTCGAAGCGATTGAGAATGTGAAGCGCTCCGGGCTGAGTCAACAGGAAGCGGTCATGGTTGCTTTTGAGGCGAACATGAAGGACGTTTCGCGCGTAGGCGGAAACTAATACCAAATTCAATCTTGGAGGAAGCGCAATGGGTAAACCTACTGGTTTTATGGAATATAGTCGTGAAGTCGCGTCCGAAGCCGCCCCGCTGCTGCGGATCGCTCACTGGAAGGAGTTCGCTACCCCGCTGTCGGAGGAGAAGCTGCAAACGCAAGGCGCGCGCTGCATGGACTGCGGCATTCCGTTCTGCCATACCGGCAAGCTGATCAGCGGCATGGCCGCCGGCTGCCCGGTGAACAACCTCATTCCCGAGTGGAACGATCTGGTATACCGCGGACAATGGAGAGAGGCGCTCGACCGTCTGCACAAGACGAACAACTTCCCTGAATTTACCGGACGCGTCTGCCCGGCCCCGTGCGAGGGTTCCTGTACGGTTGGCTTGAAGGACACGCCCGTGACGATCAAAAGCATCGAAAAAGCGATTATCGATAAAGGGTTCGCCGAAGGCTGGGTCACGCCTCAGCCGCCGGAAACGCGCACCGGCAAGAAGGTGGCGGTGGTTGGCTCCGGTCCGTCCGGGCTGGCTTGCGCCGCTCAACTGAACAAGGCCGGCCATTGGGTAACGGTGTTTGAGCGCGCCGACCGCGTTGGCGGCCTGTTGATGTACGGCATTCCGAACATGAAGTTGGACAAAAAATACGTGCAGCGCCGTGTCGATCTGCTGGAAGCCGAAGGCGTGACGTTCGTGACGAACGCCCACGTCGGCGTCAACTATCCGGTGGAAAAGCTGCAGGAGGAGTTCGACGCAATCGTTCTCTGCGGCGGCGCGACCAAAGGCCGCGATCTGCCGATCGAAGGCCGCGAGCTGAAAGGCATCCATCTGGCGATGGAGTTTCTGGCCAAAAACACGAAAAGCCTGCTTGATTCCGAGCATGCCGACGGCGAGTACATCTCGGCCGAAGGCAAAGACGTTGTGGTCATCGGCGGCGGCGACACCGGCACGGACTGCGTGGGCACTTCGATCCGCCACAAATGCCACAGTGTGACGCAATTTGAGATCATGCCGAAGTCCCCGGATACCCGCCCGGCGAACAATCCGTGGCCGGAATGGCCGAAGGTGCACAAAATTGACTACGGCCAGCAGGAAGCGGCGGCTGTGCAGGGCGAAGACCCGCGCCAGTATCTGATTTCGACGAAGAAATTCGTTGGGGATGAAAATGGTCACGTCAAAGAACTGCACACCGTTTTGATCGAGTGGCAGAAAAACGACAAGGGCCAATTCGTGCCGGTTGAAGTGCCGGGCAGCGAGAAGGTGTATCCGGCGCAGCTCGTGTTGCTGGCGATGGGCTTCACCGGACCGGAGAATACGGTGCTCGACCAGCTCGGCGTCGAAAAGGACGAGCGCTCCAACGCCAAGGCCGAATACGGCAAGTTTGCGACGAACGTACCGGGCATCTATACGGCCGGCGATATGCGCCGCGGTCAAAGCCTGGTCGTCTGGGCGATCAACGAAGGCCGTGCGGCAGCGCATGAGGTCGACGTGTACTTGATGGGCGGCTCCAATTTGCCGAAATAAAGGAAAGCGCGGTGCATGCCACCGTTTGCGGTCCGCGGTTTTTTCCGAAAGGAGAAAGCCGCGGGCTTTTTTTGCGATTCAGGGGGAGAGATTTCGCCAAAATTTGCTAAACTTGTAGACTTTTCGACGAAGGGTCAGGATAATAGAGCTACGGGCATTGGCGTCATCAGATAGACAGGAAACGGCGGTGATCAAGCTGGCCAAACATTCTCTTGAGCATAAGCAGCGGAACGCTGAGGTTCATCAAAACCCGTTGGAGCAGCAGGAGCTGCAAGCTTTGGCGGATAATCGTCAAGGCGCGGCAGGGTTGCCGGGCGGGATTGTGCAGTTGCAGCGGACGATCGGCAATCGCGCGGTGGCGCAGATGCTGCAGTCGGGCGTTGGCGGTGGTGCGGCGTTTTCTATACAGCGGGCCGAAGGGAGCGGGAATCCCGATGTGATTCGCCGGAGGCTGCTCGTGCACAAACCTGCCTCCAGTGACGATGACGAAGGCGGGGAGGTCAAGATGGATATCGAAGAGGCCAAGGCGGACGAAGAGCAGGAAGCCGTCGAGCCGAGCGTGGAGGACCCAGTGGTTGAACGTGGGAGGGAGCGGGCGCGGGCCGTTGATAATGTCGTGGAAGAAGCGTACACTCGTTTTCTAGGCGGCGATTATACCGGGGCGAGCGATGCGCAAATCGATTTGTACAAGCTGCGCAAGTATGAATTCGACACGGGCAACTGGACGATGCATCCTTCGACGGCAGCCGGCTACGTGATCGAAGGCATGGTCAACTCGGTCATTCAGGGTTGGGAAGACATTCAATTGCAAGTGACGGGCTTGCTGAGCGGCACGCGGCCGGACGTGGTGATCCAACTGACGGATGATCAGTATGCGCTGGTGGACATTACGGCGAGCAACAGCGCGGGTCATATTTTAGACAAAAAGGGAAATTGGCTCAATCACGTACCGATTCCTGTTGTTGCCGAATCGATTTATCCGAGCATTGATTTCAAAACGATGGGCGAAAGCAAGCTGTCGGAAGAAGACATGGCGGCGATTCAACAGCGGATTGCCGAGCAGCAGGAAGCGCAAGCTTTGGCGGAGGAGGAAGCGCGGCAAGCGAAGATCGATCGCTTTAAGACGATCCAAAATGAAATTATGGAAATCATCAAAAATTCCGATTCGGAGATGGTCAAGCGTACGATTGCAAATTCCCGTTTCAGAAATAAATTTATGATGTGCGGGATCAAGCCGGATTTGCAGCCGCTGACGTTCGAGGAATGGAACGCCCTGAACTTTTCTAGATCGGATGTTGAGAATTCGTTTAAGGAGTTGGGAGGCAAGAGGTTTTAAGCTTTGTCTGAGAGACAACGTGGACAAAAGCTGCGCAGCGGGCGTTTTTCCGGGCAAAGGCGCCCTTTTTGTTGGTTTCTTTTTCTATGACTATAAAAATGATCGCGCTTTCTGTTACAATAGAGTCATAGCGTCGCGAGCGGCGGAAGCGTTGCCAATCGTGCAAACCAAGAGGTGAACGGATGAAGAGCGAAGATTTTGTGACACCGGCTGAGCTTCGGGCTTTGCTTTCCAGAGATGGAGAATGGCTGATTCGGGCGAAAGCGGTTTTTACACCGGAGGTGAATAAGTCGCGGACCGATGCGATTGGGCCGGGGCCAGCCCGCGAGTCGGCGGAGGACGGAGCGGAGCTGGTTCAGGCGCTGCAGGTGCAGGTGGCGGTGTTGACGGCGCGTGTGGAGCGGCTGGAGCGACAGCTTGCTGCGGTGTCGTCGGACGGTGGAGCTGCGGCGGGCCCGACGGTGTGCGGAGCGGCGGAGGCGGCAGTTGGCTGCGCCGAAGCGGAGCAGGCTATTGCGGTGGGGCCGGAGGAGCTGGCCGAGCAAGCGGCGTCCGGGTTGAGCGCCTTGGAGCAGGCAGAGGTGGAGACGGAAGCTGTCGAGACGGTGATGCTGCATGAATGGGCCGCGGATATGCTGGAGCAGCACGAACCCCTCGCCATAGAGGAATGGCTGGAGGAAGCGTCGGTCTGGGCCGAGTTGGACAGCGTGCGGGTTGCGCAATGGGCGGCGGCTGAAACGGCGGAAGAACTGCAAGCAGAGCCGCTGCAAGATCAGGCGGAGCCGGCGAAGGATGAAGCGGAGGCAGAGTTTGATCGTGCTGCGGCCGGGGACGAAGAAGCGCCTGCGGTTGCAGAGGAAGCGAGCGCGGTAGGTGAGTCGGCGTCCCGGGATGGGGCGGCGGACAACCACACGGCTGATGAGCTTGCAGGAGAGCAGGGAGAACCCGAAGCGCAGCCGCATCATGTAGATACGGCGATGTGGGGGTTGGCCGAAGCAGAGGCGTTTGAGGCGGAGCCGGCGTTGGAACAGGCAGAGCCGGGCGCGTATGAGGCCGATGCGCTCGCAGAAGACACGGAGAGCACGGCGTATGACGCTGCGGGGCTGGACGACTGGCCGCTGGCAAAACTCGAAGCGCAGGACATTGCGGAACTGGGCGGCGCATGGACGGAGGCAGCCGACGGAGGGCTGGAGCCGGGCGCAGCCGGGGAAGGTGAAGCTGCCGCGGGGCTGGCGACCGGTTCCGTCGCTGAAGCGGAGCAGGAGCTTGCGGAAGCCGCGTGGGAACCGGTTGGAGAATCGGAACTTGAAGCGGAATGGGCATATGCGCAGGAGGCGAATGAGCTTGAAGGCTGGGAAACCGAGGCAGTCGAGGGTGTGCCAGCCTGCGTATTGGACGAAGTTTTAGCGGATGAAGCGGCGCAACCGACCGGCTGGATGGAGGTTGAGCCGCGAACTGCGGGCTTGGTGGAGGCCGAGCTTGAGGCAGATGCGGCTTCCGCAGCGGTGAGCGAAGCGGCAGATGAAGTGGACGCGGAACGAGAGTCGGTTGCCGAGGCGGAGCATGATGCGGAGCTTCCGGCAGTGCGCAGCGCCGATGAAGCGGAAAGCGAGCATACATCGGAAGAGCAGGCGGAGCATCAGGTTGCGTACAGCGCGAGCGAAGCGGAAGGCGAATCTTCGCCCGAGCAAGCAGCGCCGGCAACGGCTTCGCCGGACAGCGATACGGCACTGGCAGCCGCAGGCGGAGCGCCGGGTGTGCGGCCGTATAGCTCGCCGACGCTGCAGTCGGAGTGGGCGACAGTCGCTGCCGCCGCTTTGGCGCCGCCGCCGGCTTCCGAGCCGTTGCCGGTGACGCTGACGCCGTTCGGCAGCGCCCCGCCGCCACAGCCAAACAAACGCCCGGCGCCGCCGGTGGAGCGCCACGTGGTGACGCTGCCGCCGGTTCGCACGGCGCCACCCGCAGCGGCAACGCTTGCGCCGGCAGCGGCCAAAGCAGCGCCGCCTGCGGCCCCGGGCATCGGATATTCGCGCGCGGAGAAGTTCAGCAAGCAGAAAAAATCACTTTTCAAGCGCCTGTTTTCTTGAATAGCTTACACCAAAACACGCTCAACCTCGCAGGAGGCGGCGTGTTTTTTGCTGTGAAAGAACATATTTTCAGGTTGGGGATTTGCGGCTGAACGCGGTGGAGGTTGGGTATTGTCCGCTACAGCAGCCCTTCCTGGTGGGCTTTTTTGGACGCTTGAATCCGGTCCTTGACGTCCATTTTGGAATAGATGCTGGAAATGTAGTTTTTGACTGTGCCTTCGGATAAAAACAGCTTCTCGGCGATCTCCTTGTTGCTGAGACCATTGGCAATGCATTGCAGCACCTGGGCCTCACGTTCGCTCAGGCCGTAGGCGTCGGATCGGGCCGTCTCCTCGGCCGGCGTGCTGTCCGGCTTGCCGCTTTGCGCTTCTTTGACCAGCATTCGGGCGATGTCCTGCGGAATCAGCGTCCCGCCGCGATGCACCCATTTGATGCCCGCCGCCAGATCCTTCGGATGAATCGCCTTTAGCAAATAGCCTTCCGCTCCGGCGCCAAGCGCGTCGACGACATAGGTGATCTCCTGAAACGTCGTCAGGATGATGACGCGGATGTGGGGCCAGCGGCTTTTGATCTGCCGCGTCGCTTCCACGCCGTCGAGCACAGGCATGTGGATATCCATCAGCACGACGTCCGGCTGGTGTTCTTCGCATAGGCGCACTGCGGTTTGGCCGTTTTCGGCCAGCCCGGCGACTTGCAGCTCCGGGTCCATGTCCAGCACAATGTGCAGGCTTTCGCGAATTAAATCCTGGTCGTCCGCCAGGAGCAACTTGATCGGGTTCATAGCGCGGCCCTCGTCTTTCTCACAGGTTATCGTCTTCTTATTGTAGCATGCCGTCGCTGCGGCTTAAAAGGCGGGCAGCCGCTTTGCCGGAATCGTGCAGCTGACCCTGGTGCCTGCAGCGGGCGACGACAGCACCTCAAGCTGGCCTTGCAGCGCCGCAATCCGCTCCTGCATGGCGTTGATGCCAAAGCCCGCCTGCAATTGCTCCGTGCCAATGCCGTCGTCTTCGATGGTCAGGTGGATCTCGTGCTCGCGGTACGTCAACGCCACCTCGACCGCGGCGGCTTGACCGTGGCGCTTGGCGTTGGTCAGCGACTCTTGCAGACAGCGGATCAGCGTCAGCTTCGTTTGCTTCGGCAGCTCATATTCGCTTCCGGCCGTCTCCATGCGCACTTGCGTGCCGGTGTGCACGGCAAACTCGTGGGCCAGTCTTGACAACTGTACGGACAGCAGCAGGTCGTCGCCTTTGGGCGCCATCTGATGAATGCTGCGCCGCACCTCGTCAAGCCCGCTGCGCGTGACCTTGCGCAGTACGTCAAGTTTTTCCTTCGCTTTGTCCGGCGATGTTTCGATCAAATACGCCACAGCGTCCATGCCCATGATGACCGAGGTGAACGTATGGCCGACGGTGTCGTGCAGCTCGCGGGCCAGCCGGCTGCGTTCCTCGGCCAGCGTCAACTGCTCGATCTGGTTGGCGTATTGCTCTAGCACGTTGTTTTGCTCATGGATCAATTGATATTGCCGCTGATTCTCCGCCAGCAGTTTTTCGGTTTCGACGTTGGAGGTGACAACGCGCTGCAAGCTGAGGCCGATGGCGAACAGCAGCATGGCGTTCAGCACTTCGCCGAACAAATCGCCGGCGGACGGGCCGTGCAGGACGAGCAGGTAGCCAAGCGGCACGATCAGGGTGAAGACCGGAGCGGTCCACCATGCATTTTTTCGGTCGGTGAGGAATCCGATGACCATGATCGGGGCATTAATGATAGTGAACGGCTCTTGCTTCATCCAAGATAGATAGATTTGCAGCGGCGCGTTCGTCGCCAGGACGGCCAGCGAAAACAAGGTCGGGTTGACGTAGGAAGGTCGCCAGAACAGCAGCGGCAGGCCGTACGCCAGCAGCAGGCCGCCGTAGATCATCATGTGGGGGATATCGCCAAATTCGCCGGCGTGCAGCGTCACATTCAAAAAGCCGAGCAGCATGGCGCCGGACAAAACGATGAACATCGACCATTCGACCCCGTGCCATTGCCTTTTTTGGCTCATAAGCAACCTCCCTTGATGCACAAGTTCGTTATTTTCCATTTTACCTAAAAAAACAAATCTGTAGAAGTGAAGCCAGTCACGACAAGTCATAGCAGCGTATGACTTTGCGCGGCAGTCGTATGACTGCCAGCGAGGAGCGGGCTCGGCGAACAAGAGGAGTGACGGAGATGACAACACCGGAAACGGCCCCGATTGTGGAGCTGCGCGAGGTGAGCAAAACGATCGGCGGCAAAACGATTATCGACCGGCTCAGCTTTGATGTGCCGCGCGGCGAGGTGTTTGGCTTTCTTGGCCCGAACGGGGCCGGCAAAACGACGACGATCCGCATGATGGTCGGCTTGATGGCGATGAGCGGAGGCGATATCCGCATCGGTGGCAGCTCGATTCGCCGCGATTTCGAACGGGCGATCCGCCATGTCGGGGCGATTGTGGAAAACCCGGAGATGTACAAGTTTATGAGCGGCTACCGCAATTTGCTGCATTACGCCCGGATGATGCCGGGCATCGGCGAGGCGCGCATTCGCGAGGTCGTCGAGCTGGTCGGGCTGGAGAACCGGATTCATGACCGGGTCAAAACGTATTCGCTTGGCATGCGCCAGCGGCTTGGCATCGCGCAAGCGCTGCTGCACCGCCCGGCGGTGCTGATTCTCGACGAGCCGACGAACGGGCTTGATCCGGCCGGCATCCGTGAGCTGCGCGACCATCTGCGGGTGCTGACGCGCGAGATCGGGCTGTCGGTCATCGTCTCCAGCCACCTGCTGGCCGAGATGGAGCTGATGTGCGACCGCGTGGCGATTATTCAGCACGGGCGGCTGGTGGCGGTGCGGCCGGTCAAGGAGTTCGCCGATGCGGCCGACGTTCGTCAGGTGCGGATCGAGGTCGACCGCGGCGCAGCGGCCAAGGCGCTGCTGGAGGGCACTGCTGCAAACGGCGGCAACGGCAGCGGCTCGGGAGACTTCGGCGTCGAACTGGACGGCAACGAGCTGACGCTGGCGCTGGACAGGGAAGCGGCGGCAGAGGTGAACCGTCGGCTGGTCGAAGGCGGCATCAAGGTGTACGGCTTGCAGTTGGCGGGCAAATCGCTGGAGGAGCAATTTTTGGAGATGACGGGAGATGAGCCGATTGCTTAATTTGCTGCGGAATGAAACGATGAAAATTTATGTCCGGCCGCGCACCTGGATTCTGGTCGGCTTGTTGGTCGTGCTGGTCTGCACCGCGTCGGCTTTTATGCACAAAGCCCCGGAGGAGCAGGCGGGGGGTCTGGGCTGGCAGGCCGCCGTTCGCCAGTCGGTCGAAGCGGCCAAGCAGGATCTGGAGGACCCCGGCGTGCCGGATGCGCGCAAGCGGCAGCTGCGCAGCGATATCGCCGTCGGCGAATATTCGCTTGCGCACCATGTGCCGCCGCTGCAAACGACGATGTGGGGCGGCGTGCAAAGCGCTTCGTCGCTGATTCCGCTGGCGACGCTGTTTACGGTCATCATTGCCGGGGATATGGTAGCGGGCGAGTTCACGTGGGGCACGATCAAGCTGTTGCTGATCCGTCCGGCGAGCCGTTCGAAGATTTTGCTGGCCAAATATATGGCGACGCTGCTGTTTGCCGTTGCGCTGCTCGTCATCCTGTTGATCACGGCGCTGATCGTGAACGGTCTGCTGTACGGCTTTGCGCAGGCAGGGATGCCGTATTTGAAAACGACAGCCGAGGGCGCGGTGCGAGAGAGCTCGATGCTGCTTTATATTTTGCAGACCTATGGGCTAAAGCTGGTCGAGTTGGTGATGGTCGTGACGCTGGCTTTTATGATCTCCACCGTATTTCGCAGCGCGTCGCTGGCGATTGGCTTGAGTATTTTCATCATGTTCGCCGGGCAGATCATCTCGTTTATGCTGCTGCGCTACAGTTGGGGCAAATATTTTTTGTTCGCCAATACCGATTTGACGGTGTATCTGGACGGACAGCCGCCTGCCGAGGGAATGACGGCCGGTTTTTCCGTGATGGTGCTGCTGCTGTATTTTCTCGTGTTTAATGTGCTGTCGTGGGAGATTTTCCGCCGGCGCGATGTGGCGGCTTGATGAGGGAATGTGCCGCAATACGAAGAACCCGAAGCCAGTTGGCCGGGTTCTTGTTCATGTTTGCGCTGGAGAAACTTTAACAGTCCGTTGCCGCTTGGTGAAAAAATGTCAAAGCGCCGCCCGCCGCACATACCCGGCGATGGCCGCAGGGACGTCCAGCAGCGAGCCCAGCCGCAGAAAAGCGCCTTTGGGTGCGATGTCGATGTCGACCATGTTGTATTGCCACTCCCGCTCGGCGGGAATGTGGATGGCGTGGATGCCCGCATACAGCGCCGGCAGCACGTCGGTGCGCAGCGAGTTGCCGATCATCCAGGTGGCGGAGCGCTCCAGCCCCAACTCGTGGAGCAAGGTTTCCATGAACTCTTTTGTTTTGTGTACGGTGACAAAAATCCGGTCCTGGAAGTAGGCGTCCAGCCCGATGGTGCGCACTTTGTTCATTTGGATGCCGGCGTCGCCCCCGGTGTAGAGGTACAGCTGATGGCCTGCGTTTTGCAGCGTGTTCAGCGTTTCGGCCATGTGCGGATACGGTTCGACTGTATAGGCGTATACGGTGCGGCCCAGCGCAAGCAGGCGGGCTTCTTCTTCGGGCGCGGCCTCCTGCTCGTACTGCTCGGCGTACCAGTGGTACGTCTCCACGAACGATTGGGGAAAACGCTCGGCCATGAAGCCGTGAATCTGCACCCCGGCCAAATCCAGCTCCAACTGCTTGGCGCGGATATCGGCGGGCGTCAGCCCGTGTCCCGAGAACCACGTCAGCATCAGGTCGATGAACTGCTCGATCACGATGTCAAAATATTTGTTGCAATGCACCAGCGTATCGTCAAGATCAAAAAGGATCGTTTGCTGCTTCATAAGCTTCAATCTCCTGCATCAGCCAGACATAGTAGGAATCCGCATCCATTATATCACAAACGGCTGCGTTGCTCCTAACGGCTTTGGCATCGGCAAGCGTTGCGGGTGGGAGCCGAGCGGCATGGTTTGGCGTCGGAGGCCCGGCGGGCTGTGCCAGCGGCTGGCTGGCAGCCGGCGGCCATCGTGCGTGCCGGCTTTGCGGAAGGCTGCGGCCCAGGGCAGCGGCAGCGTGGCTGTGGGTTGCGCCAGCGGCCGGCCAGCAGCCAGCGGCCATTGCGCGTGCAGGTGCTGCGCACCGGCCTTGCGGAAGCTGCGGCTCCCGGCAGTGGCCCGCTTGCGGCGTCTAAGGCAGCTCCGGGGCAGGGCCGTTCAGTGCGCCAAGCGCAAGCTCCTTTTTGCCGGCGTTGGCGTTGGGTTTGCCCTCTTTGCGAGCCTCAGCTTCAGACTTGGCCGGGCCGGTGGCCCCGGCAGACGCTCGCTTGGCCGCTGCGGCTGTGGGCTTCGGCTCCATCAGGCTCATGCCCTGGAAGACGCCGCCTTCCTCGATCGAGATCGACGCGGCGCGGATGTTGCCCTGCAGCGAGCCGGTGGCGGTAATCGTCAGCTTGCCGGTCGCTTTGACGTTGCCGACCACCTGGCCGGCGAGCACGACCTCGCGGGCGGTAATATTCGACGTGGCGCAGCCGCGTTCGCCGATGATGACATCGCCGGCGCATTCGATGTCGCCGGTGATGCGGCCTTCCAGGCGCAAGCTGGCTGCGGAGACGATGCGGCCTTCCAGGACGCTGCCTTCGCCGATCAGCGTATCGGTGACGCTGCGGCCGGGCGCAAATTTTTTCGCGATAAACATTAGCGGACATCCTTTCTGGTCAGCGGCAAATAGGGACGAGGGTCGGTGCTTTTGCCGTTTTTGATCACTTCGTAATGCAGATGCGGCCCGGTGCTGCGGCCGGTGGAGCCGACGAGCCCGATGGTGTCGCCCTTGCCGACGGCATCGCCTTTGCGGACGGCAATGCGGTGCAGGTGCATGTACCAGGTGCGCAGGCCCGAGGTATGCTCCAGCACGACGTTGTTGCCGTGGAAGCGGTCTTTGCCGGTGCTGACGACGGTGCCGGCGGCGGCGGCGTACACCGGCTCGCCGGTGCGGGCGCCGAAATCGATGCCGGAGTGGAAGCTTGGCTTATGGGTAAACGGGTCCTTGCGATACCCGTAGTTGGACGTCACCAGACGGGACGTCGTCGGCCAGATGGACGGGATGGCGCGCAGCGCTCGCCGCTTGCGCTGCTCCGCTTGCTGGCGGGCGGCCAGCGTCGCTTTCAGCCCGTCCATTTCCGAGCGCAGCGCGGTAAAGGCGGCGGCGGTTTTGGCGCCGAGTTCGCTGATCTGCGCTTGCGAGACGGCGTGCAGCGCCCCGCCGACGCCGCCCGCGCCGGAGCGGGCCGCCGCTTGCGCCGCCTTCTGCGCCGCCGGCGCCATGCCGTCCGCTGCCGCGCCGGCATCAAGCTCGCTGCGCAGCCGCTTGACCTCGGCCAACTGCTGCTGGACGGCTTCGGCTTGCTCGGAGAGCGCGATCACTTTATTTTGCAGCTCCTCGATCGTCTCGTTTTTGGTTTGCAGCGATTCCCTCCATTCCAGATTGGCTCCGCTCAGCTCAGCCTGCAGCTTGACCGCCGTTTGGGCGCTGTGCCGGTGAACGGCAAACAGCGTGCCGCTGATAAACAGCAGCAGCAGGAGTGAAGTTAGCGCGGCATACGCGGAAACATGCGGAATGCGCAAGCTGACGACCGGACGGTCCGCTTCGGGAATAATCAGCAGCGTCAGTTGGCGGGTGGATCGTTTCACATTCATGGCGTAGTCGATTTCTCCTTATGTCGGGTTGTAGAGCCGTTTCTTATGTACATCGTTGCGATTGCGAAGGTTAGCCGCCGGCTTGCGATTGTTTCAAACGGTTCACCTCCATGTACGTGGTCAGCACCGTCAGGATCAGACAGAGGGCGTAGCCGATGCCGCCCGCAATGCCAACCGCGGGCATGCGGCGGCTGAACATGGTCCCACCGGCGACAAACAGCAGGCATCCGGCCAGACAGCCGTTGCCGAGCCACAGCCAGCCGCGGTAAGAGAGCTTGCGGCCGAGCTGTGCGGCGCGCTGCATCGGCGGATGTTCTTCGGCGGTGGAGGCCGGCGGCGGCAACGGCGCGCCGGCAGTTGTCCGCTTGCGCAGCTTGGCGGCGACAGCCAGCAGCACCACGACCAGCGGCTGATAGGCCAGCACGATGAAGATGCTGCCGAAGTTGGAGAAGCTGAGCAGTTCCGTTGTGCTGTTGAAGGACAGGACGCACGTCATGGTGACAAACAGCGAAACGGGTTTGTTGAACACGGTATAGTCGTGCCGTTTCAGCAGCGAGCTGAGCCCGATCAGCAGCGCCATATAGATGGCGATGATTTTGCAGGCGATCGTAGGAAACCAGATGGTCAGGATGATGATATCGAGCCGGTCAAGAAAGTCGGTGATATGCACCATTTGCACCAGATTGTAGGTCGGATAAAAAAAATTGCCCGGCATCTTCGGACCCAACACGAAAATTTCCAGCAACAGCAGCAGCGTCAGCAAAAAAAAGCCAAGCAGCGCGCCGTGACGAATCGCCGAGCGGATATGGTTCGCATTGCAAATCGTGTGCAAAAAGGCGCCAAGGATAAATACATCGCCCGCACTGCCCAGCGCCAGCATGTTGCTTGACCATAAATTGCTGGGGGCCGTGGTCAGCTCCGGCAACGTCAGCCTGATGTCGATTTCGTTCATCAAGAGCAGCGACATCAGCAGCACCGTAATGACAAACAGCGGATAAAACAAATCGTTGACCCGCGCGACGACCTCAACGCTCGTCTGGCCGTAATACATCAGCACAAGCGCCGGCAGCAAAATCAGCACCTCAAGCGGCGTCGAATGCAGCAGCAGCGTCGAGCTGAATTTCGCCAGATTGGTGACGTCGCGCACGACGATCATCCAGAAATGAAACAGCAGCAGCAGCGCCACCGCCGAACCGCCCCAGCGTCCGAGCAGCAATTGCGCGATTTCAAACAGATTTTTACTGGGAAACAGCTTGCTGATGTAGGCAAAAAACGCCGCCACCAAAAAAATATACGCAATCGGCAGCAGATAGCTGAACCAGGCGTCCATCTCGCTGATGCGGATCAATACGTTCTGCAGCGTCATCACGCCGCCGCTGGAGATGATCGAGGCGGTCAACCAGGCCAGCTGCCGCTGATTGATCACTTGCTTGTCGTCCACATCCGTCACCGCCTTATGCGTTTTCGTTACAAGCCGACGAGCCCGCTCACCCATGGACAAATCGTATGAATGAAAAAACGGGTCGGCATCGGCAAGTTCCAATGCCAGTGTTTGGCCGCCAGCAGCGTGAGCGTCAGCGTCGTCGCCGTGTAATAAACGACGCCGCAAGCCGCAGGCATGCGGCGCAGCAGCGGACGGTCCGTCATGAAGGCGAGCAGCAGCAAGAGGATCATGCTGAGCTGGAAGGTGATGCTCAATTCGAATCGCCGTCCTTTGTCACATTCTGGTTGATCAGCCCGGTTTCGCTGATGGAAGCTTTGGCGTCGATGCGAAATTCGGCCTGCCGGAACAGCTCGCGCCAATGCGGCTCCAGCTCCTGCTTCCACAGCGCCGGATAGTTGCGCCAGACGATCATGCCCAGATGAGCGGAATCGGTGCCTTGCTTCTGCATCTGCTTCAACGCGGCCTGCACGGACTTCTTGATCTGCTCCGCGAGCTTGTCCTCCAGCTTGTGCAGCCGCTTCGGCTCGTTCAAATCCTGCTGGGATTCGTCCTCGCGTACGGTTCCCACGGCTTCCAGCTGTACGTCAAAGCGAATCTGGCCGTCTTGCACCAGCGGTTTGATCGTCGAGCGTCCTTCGGTAATCTGAATGCTGATGTTCTGGTCGGGCTTAAGCGGAAAATCCAGCAGATACTGCTTGATTTGATTTCTCAGCCACATGAGGCCGCTGGCTTCCTGGCTGCGATAAACGCCGACCATCCGGTCGCTCCGAAATTGCGCGTAGCCGGCAAATTGCACCTCCATGGATTTCTTCTGCCCGATTTGGCTAGGGGCCGGCTCCATGTAGGTCATGATCGGATCGCTGCGGAAGCTAAGCGCCATAGCCACGTCCTTGGTCGATTGGGGAATCGTTCGCGGGCCTTTGGCCAGTTCGCGGATCGCTTCGGCGGGAAAGCGCTCGAAGCGCGGATTCGTGTTCAGCAGGTCGTAGCCTTTGCCCTTGGAGACGACCAGATAGGTGGTCATCCGGCTTTCCGGGGCGCGCGGCACGGCGTCGAACAGGTCGGTAATGCCGCGCCGCGCCAGCGCTTCGCCGATGACGATCGTGCGCCGATGCGACAGGAACAGCTTGCGGGCCATCCGGTTTTGCACTTTGGACGTTGCCTCGCGGTAGGTAGGGCCGACATCGGAGTCGACGTAATAGCTTTGCGAACCCGATGTGCCGCCGCCTCCGCCGCTGGCTCCGCCCATTTGGCCGGGCAACGGCACGAGATAGGAGACGCGCACCTTGCCGTCCTCCTCCAAATCGACGGAGGAGATGAGCACAAACGCGATATCGTTCGTCTCGATGCGGTCCCAGCAGCCGGTCAACAGCAGGAGCAGCGGCAGGCACAGCAAGCCGCGGCCAAGCCGCCCGAGCTTAGCCCGATCCATGTCGATCGCCCTCCTCCGAAGCCTTGAACTTGTGCTGGATGCTGCTGCCGTTCACGCCGCCATCGCGGACGATCTGCTCCGGCAGGCTGTTGTCCATGCGCTGCGTGTCCTGAATCGCCATAAACTCGGGCCGCTTCTGCATCTTCCACCACGGAGCGCGGATGAGCACATCCTTCAAATCGCCGTAAGAGAGCGGGCCAAGCGGGGACAGGTACGGGACGCCGAACGAGCGCAGGCTGGCCAGGTGGCCGAGCAAAATCATCAGGCAAATGAAAATGCCGTAAAAGCCGAACAGCGAAGCGGCGATCAAAATCGGAAAGCGCAGCATCCGAATCGCGATCGCGCCGTTAAAACGCGGAATCGTAAACGAAGCGATGCCCGTGATCGACACGACGATGACCATCGGGGCGGACACGATGCCGGCCTGTACGGCGGCTTGCCCGACGACCAGCGCCCCGAGAATGCTGACCGCGGAGCCGACGGCTTTCGGCAGGCGGATGCCAGCTTCCCGCAGCGCCTCGAACGTAATTTCCATAATGAACGCTTCGATGACGGCCGGGAACGGAATCGCTTCCCGCGCCGCGGCGACGCTGAGCATCAGCGTGGTTGGCAGCAGCTCCTGATGGAACGTGGTGACGGCGACATAAAGCGCCGGCGTCGTCAGCGACAGGAACATGAAGATATACCGCAGCCAGCGCAGCAGGGAAGCGATTTGGAACCGCTCGTAGTAGTCTTCGCTGGCTTGCAAAATCTGCATGAACACGAACGGCACGACCAGCGCAAACGGCGTGCCGTCGATCACGATCGCAACCCGGCCCTGCAGCAGCGCGCCGGCGATGACGTCGGGCCGCTCCGTATATTGAATTTGCGGAAAAGGCGAATAGGCGTCGTCCTGGATCATTTCTTCGATAATGCCGGACTCCAGAATGGCGTCCGTATCGATCTGGCGCAGCCGCTTGACAACTTCCTCGACGAGCGAAGGCATCGCCAGATCATCGAGGTAGCAAATCGCGATGCTCGTGCTGCTTTCCCGGCCAATGGTCATGGCTTGCATCTTGAGGCGCGGCGTCTTTAATTTGCGGCGGATCATCGACGTATTCGTGCGCAGGTTTTCCGTAAAACCTTCTTTGGGCCCGCGCACGACCGTTTCCGTCTCCGGCTCGCTGACCGAACGTTTCTCCGGCCCGCGCACGCCCAGCAGCACGGCCCGGTCGTTGTCCTCGACAAACAGCGCCGTGTCGCCGCTCAGCACAGCTTCGAGCAGATCGCCGTAGTTGTCGACCAGCGTTGTTTGCGACACCGGCAGCACGGATTCCACAATGTCTTCCACCGTCGCAGCGCCGTTCTCCGGCAGCATCAGCACCCGCATCATATCGTTCAGCAACTGGCTGTTCGCCAGACCGTCGACAAACAGCAGCAGCGCCGGAATGCCCGGATGGATGGCAAACTGCCGGATCACAACGTCCGAGCAGTCCTTGAACATGTCGGTCAACAAGCGGCAGTTGTTTTCCAGACAGCGCTCCAGCGGCATCTGCTTCAGCTCTTGGATGAAATGGTAGTCCGGCGAGGCGTCTGCGCCGCCGTTGTGTGCCCGGTCTTCGTTCCCGGTTTCCCGGCCGGGACGCTGGCGCAGCATGCGCTGCAAGAAGCTGCTCATCGCGTCGTACCCCCTTCGTGACGTGCATAGGCGCCGTGTCCAGATGAGGATTATTTTTCTCCAAACACCGTTTTTTATTACCAAAACGTTGAAGCGCGCAGAGGCGCATAAGGGGGCCGGCTCGCGGCGAACACTAGCGGGACAGCGCGGAACACCGCTTGAACGGCAAGCTGGCGGGCCGACACCGATGCGTGAGGAGGGATAGGGTTTGCTAGCGCTCATAATGATCCTGCTGCTGTTCATCTTCCAGACGGCGACCATTCTGCTCGGCGAATTCCGCCGTCCGTCCAAGGCGGTGGCCTGGCTGTTCGTGTTGTTTATTTTTCCCATCATCGGATTCGTTATGTACTATTTTCTGGCCAAGGAGTATTCGCAGCGGAACATCGTGCGGCGGCGCGGGCTGTATCCTCTCGCCGAATTGCCGCGCCGGCAGTTGGAGCGGGGCGCGCCCGAGGACGGCGCCGATGACATTCTGGGCGCGCTGCGCCGGGAGCCGCGGCTGTGCGGGCTGCTGCACAACCTCCCCGGATCGCTGCTGACCAGCCGCAACGAGGTGACGATATTGACAAACGCCGAGATGACGTATACGTCGATGCTGGAGGAGCTGGAGCGGGCCGAGCACCATATTCATTTCGAGTTCTACACGTTCCGCAACGACGGGGCCGGGCGCAGGTTCGGCGAGGTGCTGATGCGCAAAGCGCGTCAGGGCGTACGGGTGCGGGTGATTTGCGACGGAATCGGCAGCTATGGCCTGAGCGGCGACTATGTGCGCGAGCTGCAAGCCGCCGGCGTCGAGTTGTACCGCTTCCTGCCGCCGCTGATTGCGTGGTTCGACAAGCGGATGAATTACCGCAATCATCGCAAAATCATCGTGGTTGACGGCTTGGTCGGGTTTACCGGGGGGATCAATATCGGCGACGAATATTTGGGGCTTGATCCGAAGCTTGGCTTTTGGCGCGATACGCATGTGCGGCTGGCCGGCGACGCGGTTTATTTTTTGCAGACGACGTTTATGACGGATTGGATGTTTGTCAGCGGATCGAAGCTTGATGATGAGGGGCTGTTTCCCGAGATCAGCTTGCCCGCAGCTTCCCCCGTGCAGGTGATCGCCAGCGGGCCCGACGCGCATTGGGATGCGATTCAGGAAATGTTTTTCAGCTGTATGGCGGCGGCGCATCGTCGGGTGCTGATGACGACCCCGTATTTTATACCCGATCCGAGCATTGCGATGGCGCTCAAAACGGCGGCGGTCAGCGGCGTCGATGTGCGTGTGATTTTGCCGCGCCAAGCGGATTCGCGTCTGGTGCAATATGCGTCGCGCTCGTATTTGCTGGAGCTGATGCAGGCGGGTGTGCGGTTTTTTTTGTATCGGAAAGGGTTTATTCACGCCAAGGTGCTGATCATCGATCAGCTGCTCGCCACGGTCGGGACGGCGAATATGGATATGCGCAGCTTTTTCAGCAATTTTGAATTGAATGCGGTGATGTTCGCGCCGGAGACGATCGCGCGGCTGGAGGCGGATTTTTGGGCGGATTTGCAAGAGTGCGAGGAGTTGCGGCTGGACGTGTTCGAACGCCGCTCGCGGTTGGAGAAAAGCAAGGAGGTGCTGGCGCGACTGTTGTCGCCGCTGTTTTGAGGTGAGATTAGGGAGGACGGGCGGCTTACAAGGCCGCCTCCACGGCTTGCCATAATGCGTTGCAAAGCTCGCTATCGGAGAATCGGTTGTTCACTGTCCAGAGGCCGTCTTGTTGGGCGATCGTTTGCAGATGCTTGCGTTCGTCGAGAAATTGCACCATCTGCCCGATGTTGAGCAGCGGGACGGATTTGGATCGGATGATGCCGTTTAAAAAGTACACCATTTCCTCGTGCTGGCCTAAGCACAAGTAGTCTCCCTCCTCGGGTTGCCACCAGTTGCGCAGCGTGTGGACCTGCGCGGGCGTAAGCCGGGAGATTTCCCGGTGGGTGATGCGCAGCTTCATGGTTTGTCCCCCTTTCGGATTACAACCATTCCTCCCTGTATAATGAATTTGACGTCGGAGGGGAGAAATCCTGCCGGTAATCGTTTACAATCTCCTCAGCAGCGGTGTAAGGTTTTGCGGCGGCGTTTGCGCGATCAGATCGCCCATGCGGCGCAGCCGCTCCGGGACAGTGTGCAGCGTAAATTCGCGCGGGCTTGGGCGCAACTCGACTTCGCTCCACAGAAGGGGCGTGGAGACGGTCGCGCCGGGTTTGGCGCGTGGGGTGTAGGGAGCGGATAGCGTTTTGCCAGGCCAATGTTGGAGGTAGTCGATATAGATGTGATCGCCGCGGTTTTTTTTCAGCCGTTCAATGGTGAACAGCTTTGGATGTTTGTGCACGGCATATTCGCCGATAAAGCGGCCGAGCCGCCGCAGCTCCTCGAATGTGCAGCCGGGTTCGATCGGGATATAGAGCTGCACGCCGGTAGCCCCTGATGTCTTGGGCACGGAGCGGATGCGCAGCGCGTCAAGCGCTTCGCCGATCAGGTGCGCGGCTTCCATGATGCGCGGCTCTTCCTCGCGACTTGGGTCCAGATCGATGACCCACTCGGCCGGCAGCGTTTCGTCGATCCGGTGGAAGGAGGGGTGAAATTCCAGCGCGGCAAGGTTGCCGAGCCAGACAAGCGTCGCCAGCGAATCGAGATTGACGTAATCGATGCCGTCCATGGGGGCGAGCCGCACGAAGTCGGGGACGGGAGCCGGGGCGTTTTTCTGGTAGAACGACTTGCCGGCCCAGCCGTGGGGGAAGCGGACCGTTGTCAGGTGGCGGTTGCGGCAGTAGGGCAGCAGGTAGGGGGCCAGCTCCAGCAGTTTTTGCAAATAAAGCAGCTTGGTGATGCCGGCTTCCGGCCAGAGCGGCTTCTCCGGGTTTGTGATCGTCAATTCGTGCCCTTCCACGATTAACGCGCTTTTGCTGGCTGTGGTCATGCGAGCGGGCCTCCTTGTTGGCGAAATTCCTGTCTTCCCCTATTATGGCTCCGGCGCGGGCAGGATACACTTAAGGTGGAAGGAAAAAAGGAGGCGAACCGGCCGTGGAGATCGGCTTCGAACCGCTGGCTCCGATGGAGCCGCAGCCCGCAGACGCCGTGCCCGCGGGGGAGGAATGGCAGCATCAAATCAAATGGGACGGCGTGCGTATGCTCGTCTATGGCCATGGCGGCCCGTGCCGGCTGTTCAATCGCAGAGGGCGGGAGCGGACGCTGAATTACCCGGAGCTGGTCCAGCCGCAAAGCTACTGCAAGGCGCGTTCGTTTATTCTCGACGGCGAGATGATCGCGTTGGGTGTTGACGGCAAGCCGTCGTTTCATGAGGTGATGCGGCGCGACGGCGTGCGGCGGGCTGACCGGGTGGAGGCGGCGTGTCGCCAGGTCGCGGTTTCGTATATGGCGTTCGACTTGCTGTATGTGAATGAAAGCTGGCTGCTGGACGTGCCGCTTGCCGAGCGGCAGCAACTGCTGGCCGAGGTATTGCTTCCCGGCGGCATCGTTCAGCCGGTTCCCGCTTACGCGGACGGAGCGGCGCTGCTGGCGCTGATGCGGCAGGCGGGGATGGAGGGCATCGTCAGCAAAAAACGGGACAGCGTCTACCGGCTCGGCGGCAAGCATGAGAGCTGGCTCAAAATCAAACATTACCGCGATTTGATCGCCGTCATCGGCGGTTTTACGCTCAGGGACGGGCTGATGAATGCGCTGCTGGTCGGGCTGTACGATGCGGACGGCGGGCTGCATTTCATCGGCCATGCCGGCGCGGGCCGGCTGAATCGCGACCAGTGGCGCGGGTTAAGCGAGCTGCTGTTGCCGACGATGGCGACGGCTTGCCCGTTCGTCCGGCTGCATCCCGATATGCGTGAGCCGGTCTGGGTGACGCCGCGTTATACGGTGAAGCTGCAATTCGCCGATTGGCGTCCCGCCGAGGGGCGGACGTTGCGCCAGCCGCTGCTGCTCGCTTTGACCGATCTGCCTGCGCGCAGCTGCGTATTTCAAGCCGGGGAGATTTGAGGTATAATCGGTGACAACGAGGGGAGGGGAGCCGGATTGAAATGGAATGAACAGATGCCGTTGAGCTATGAGCTGGTGATGACGATGGCGATGTCGTTCAGGCTGATCGTCGACCGGTTGCACGAGCGTCTGGCCGCAGCCGGCTTCGACGATGTGCGTCCGGCGCACGGCTTTATGTTTCAACTGCTTTCCTCCGGCGGGGCGACCGGCAACGAAATTGCCGAACATTTGTCGGTGACGAAGCAGGCCGCCAGCCAAATGATCGAGGAGCTGACAGCCAAAGGGTATGTCACCCGCCGGCCGCATCCTGCGGACAGCCGGGCCAAGCTGGTGGAGCTGGCCGAGCGGGGCTGGAGCTGCATTCGCGAGACAGAGCTGCATTTCCATGAGGTGGAAAGGCAAATTGTCGAGCTGCTGGGCGCGGAGCGGGCCGGGGAGCTGCGGCTGGATCAGCGGCGTATCCTGCGGATGCTGAACAACGGCGAACCGGCTTCCTTCCGGCCGGTGTGGTAGCCGGGGAAGAAGCCGGTTCGGGGAGCGGTCGGAGCGGGCCGGAAGCTGGTGCGGAGCAGTTTGTTGGCCGCCATGGGCCTGGTTGGCGCCCGCGCGCCGGGAGTTGGACGAGGTGCCAGCCGGGCATCAGGCTTGGGACGCGCCTGATGCCAGGTAGCTTGGGCGTTAACGGATGCGGCAAGCGGTATGATCGTCCAGCGAGCCGCCGATTTGCCGCAGCAGCCCGGCCAGGTCAAACAGCGCCCAATGTTCGGCGATGCGACCGTCCGCCAGACGAAAGGTGCGGTACATCGGCGCTGCAACCGCCAGGCCCGTCGCCGGCGTGCCGCGAAACTCGCCCTGATGCGTGCCGTGCAGCGCAAGCCGCACCATCACGAGATCGCCTTCGCAGACGAGCTGCTCGACCGTTTGCCGGTGATCGGGGAAAGCGGCGCTCAGTTGACGCAGCATCGCTTGCAAGCCTGCGGCATCGGCCGGCTGGTAGGCGTGATCAACATAGCCGGAATGAATAAATTGCTCGAGGCACGTTTCGTTTTTGGCGTTCCAGAAGCTTTCGATAAAGTCGGCGACGAGCCGGGCGTTGGCGGATATAACGGGTTGGTTAACAGACATGGGACAGTCTCCTTTCGCATTTGCGGGATTTTGGTCAATTTAATTGACTATATGATTGAGTATATAGGCGTGGGAGGTGATTAGTCAAGTTTGTTGACTAAAAAGGCGCAGAATTTTGAGAAAATGCAGAAAAACTGCCGGACGAGTGGTTCCGACAGCTTGTGTTCTGATTTGATTCAGGTTGCGTTGGAGAAAGAGCGGTCCGTCGTTGGCGATTTTTGCTGGCCTTGCTTTCCGTCAATCCGGCTTTTCCGCATTGTGCGTTTCCGGGAGCGCAGTGACTGCCGTACGGCGGTTGTTATTTGTTTGCCGGTTCGCCGGTTTTTGCTTGTTTGTGTTCTCCGTCGGAGCGGACGGCCTTCGTCGCGCTGGCCGCTTTCTGCGCCGCCGCTGCGTCCTGACCGTCGCTGGTGTCGCGCTGGCCGGTCGTGTTCCTATCGGCATTGGCCGCCACGCCGGGCTTGGCTGGGCGGCTGTTGCTCCGCACCCGTTTGCCTCCGGCTGTGTCCGCTGCTTCACCTGCGTCTGCCGCGGCTGGCGCCTGTGCGCCTGCGGCGTGTGCAGCCGTCGCCCCTTTTGCGTCTGCCGCTCCGCTCTTGCGTCTGCGCCCCTTGGCCGGTTTCACCTCTGCTTGCGCGTTGACCTCCAGCGGTTTCATCGCGTCCAAACTCGCTTGCAGCGCAGCCATCAAATCGACGACGCTCGCCCGCTTCGGCTCCGGTGCGGTTTGCACCTCTTCGCCGGCGATTTTGCGTTCAATCGCTTCCAGCACGCGGCCGCGATGCTCGTCTTTGTACTTCGTCGGATCAAACGGCCCGGAGAGCTGACCGATCAGCATTTTTGCCATTTCCAGCTCGCGTTCGTTGACCTCTGCCCCCTCCGGCAAGTTCGGGACCTGACTGATCGGGCGAATTTCGTCGGGGTAAAAAATCGTCTCCATCGCCAGACAACGATCGATCACGCGGATGGCCGCGAGCGAGCTTTTCGAACGGATCGATACCTTGGCCACGCCGATTTTGCCCGTTTGCAGCATCGATTCCAGCAGCAGGGTGTACGCGCCGGCGCCTGTCTCAGCGGGAGCCAAATAATACGTTTTTTGAAAATACACCGGATCGATGTCCGTCAAATCGACGAAATCCAAAATTCGAATTTCCTTGCTGGCTTCCCCGGAAAGCTCGTCCAGCTCCTCTTTATTGAACAGCACAAACCGCCCCGGCTCATATTCGTAGCCCTTGGCGATGTCCTCGCCCTCTATTTCCGTCTCGCAAGTTGCACATTTGCGCACATAGGATAACGGCGTAATGCAAGTTTTGTGAATATAGCGCATCGCGATATCTTTATCCTCGGTGGCCGAAAACATTTTGACCGGCACATGCACCAGCCCGAAGCTGATGGCGCCTTTCCAAACGGTATGCATCAGGCGTTCCTCTCTTCTGTCGAAATACGGCTGCTGCCAACAGTATGCGCGGGCGGCAAATCCTTTATGCGGCAGAGCGGCGCGGGCATGGCGGGGGGCGGTCCGGGGCAACCTAATCTCGTATTTTTTTAGAAAAAGGAGGCTTTTGTGATGAGCGCAAACAACAAAGATACCGACCATCAAGGGCAAAAAGAGCATTTCATGGACATCGACCGGATGATCAACGAAGGTTTGGGCGGCGGCAACGTCACGATGCACAACGGCCTGATTGAAGCATCGACAACCGATACGATGGATCATCCTGAGTCGGTGCAGGAGTAGGAGTGCAGTGCGTGGCTTCCGGCGTGAGGGGATGGGCGGGCGTATGCACAGCGCACAGCGGCCTGATTGAAGCATCGACAACGGATACGATGGATCACCCTGAGTCGGTGCAGGAGTAGGAGTGCAGCGCGTAGCTTTCGGCGTGAGGGGGATGGGCGGGCATATGGCGATGGTTGTTGTTTGCCCGTGCGGACAGTTAAGTGAACAAGCCCCTCGATCAGAGCGGGCGACCAGAAAGGAGCGGTCAAGATGAAGTTGTACCGGGCTAAGGAAATATTGGCGGACGAGCGCAAAATCAGCGTCGAGTTAAACGGTGTGCCGGTGTGGATCGACAGCGTTGACGCCGACAAGCAGCAGGTCAAGGTGCATGCCGAAGACAATCCGGCGAATACGCGCACTGTCGATGCGCAGGAGTTGCAGGAGGTTCAGTAGCCAGTCACAGCCTATGAGCCACACGACAACGGTTAACCCGTGGCAGTTGCCCGGTCTGCAAGCCCCTTTCGAATTTGCGGAGCGGGCTTTTCTTTATAGTTGGGCAGGGCTATAATAAAAGGCAGCAGATTGCCATCACGGCATATAGAAAGGTGGACGCTTGTGCAGCAAGCGGTTTATACATATCGATCCTGTGGCGAAAAGGATACCGACGCCCTGGCGGCGGCGCTGGCGGCATGGCTGCCCGCCGGAGCGGTGCTGACGCTGGACGGCGACCTGGGAGCGGGCAAAACCCGCTTTTCGCAGGGCTTCGCCCGCGCGCTGGGCGTGACCGAAATCGTCAACAGCCCGACGTTTACGATCGTCAAAGAATACGAGGGGGAGCGACTGCCCTTCTACCATATGGACATGTACCGCATCTCGCAGCAGGAAGCCGATGAGCTGGGACTGGACGAATATTTCTACGGCGACGGCGCTACGCTTGTGGAATGGGCGTCGCTAATCGCGGATTTGCTGCCGCCGGAGCGGTTGGGCATCACGATTGAGGTGGCGGGTGGCAGCGAGCGGCTGTTTTGGCTGACGCCGCGGGGAGCCGTTTATGAGCGCGGCTGCCGCACGATGAAAGAGAACGGGAGTTTATCATGACGGAATGGATTATAGAAGGCAATGTGAAAATGGAGCTCGGCCGCTTTTTGGCGGTCGATACGTCGACGGCGTCGCTGACGATTGCCGTGCTGGAGCAAAATCGGATGCTCGGCGAATTGAATACGGTCGCGGAGCGCAACCATTCGATCGGCCTGCTGCCGAATATTCGCCAGCTGTTGGCCGAGCTGGGCATGAAGCCGCGCGACCTGCAAGCGGTTGCGGTCGGGCGGGGACCGGGCTCCTATACGGGAGTCCGCATTGGGGTGTCGACCGCGAAGACGTTTGCGTGGGCGCTGGGCATTCCGCTGCTTGGCGTGTCGAGCCTGGAGGCGCTGGCGTATGGCGCGGCGCTGGCCGACCGCGCAGCGGAGGCGGGTGGCGCGGCGGGCGCGGGCGATGCAGCGGCCCGTGATGGCCGCGCGACGGAGGCGGCGCAGCGCGCGAGCGGCAGCGCGGCGAACACGGAGGTAAGCGGTGCAGCGAACGCCATAGCAAGCGGAGCAGCGGGCGTGGAGTCGAGCGGCGTAGTGGACGCGATAGCGGGCAGCGCAGCAGACGCGGAGGCTGGCGGCGCAGCGGACGCGGTAGCCAGCAGCGCGGAGGCGGGCAAGGGCAGCGCCGCCGTTGCGGCGCCGGGCGCAGGGGCTGTCGGCGCGACATGGATCGTGCCGCTGATGGACGCCCGGCGCACGCAAGCCTTCACCGCCGTCTTTGCGGCGGCGGGGGAAGGCACCGCACCGCCGGCATGGCGGCGCGTGCGCGCTGACGGCATCCGCCTGATGGGCGACTGGGCCGACGAGCTGCTGGCGCAGCTCGCGGACCCCGGCGCCGCGGGGGCGGATGCCGCTGCGGATGCGGCGCGGCCGCGCCGCATCGTCTTCGCGGGCGATACGGCCGGCTTTGCCGAGCCGATCGCCCGCGTCGCCGCGCAGGCGGGCTGCGCCGTAGCTATGCTGCCGCATGCGCTCCAGGCGAGCGCCCTTGGCCAGCTCGCCTGGCCGCGCCTCGCTCGCGGCGAGCGCGCGGACGTGCACGGCTTCGTGCCGAACTACGCCCAACTGCCCGAAGCCGAGGTCAAGCTGCTGGCCAAAGCGCAGAAGGGGGACGACTGAATCGTGGACAATCGGCATGAAGCCTTGCCGCCGGACGAGCTCTCGATGGAGTTCCGTTCGATGCGGCTTGAAGATATCCCGGCGATCTGCGCAATTGAGCAGGAAGCGTTCACGACACCTTGGACCGAAGGCGCATTTCGCAATGAATTGACGAACAACCAGTTCGCCCATTATGTGGTGTTGGAAAGCAGCGACGCGATTGCCGGTTATGGCGGCATGTGGCTGATCATGGAGGAAGCCCATGTGACGAACATTGCCATTCGCGCTCCTTTTCGCGGCCGCAAGCTCGGCGAACGTCTGATGCGCGAACTGATGCGCACGGCGGTTTTTTTGGGCGCTGTTCGCATGACGCTGGAGGTGCGGGCGTCCAACTATATCGCGCAAAGCCTTTACGAGAAAATGGGCTTCCGCTCGGTCGGCGTGCGCCGCGGTTATTATACCGATAATCGCGAGGACGCCATTATTATGTGGGCCGAGCTGCCGAAACGAACAAGGAGCAGTCACGATGGATCGTGATACAAGGAGCGCCATGACCAATTTTTCGATGCACAATGAGGAACAACATACTCCGGCCGCCGGTCGGCCGGTTTATATTATGGCGATTGAGACAAGCTGCGACGAAACTTCGGTGGCGATTGTCGAAAACGGCGCGGTGATCCGCGCCAATGTCGTGTCCAGTCAAATAGAAACGCACCAGCGCTACGGTGGCGTCGTGCCCGAGGTCGCCTCGCGCAAGCACGTGGAATCGATCACCTGGATGCTCCAGGAGGCCGTCGAAGAGGCTGGCATCGGGCTGGAGGAGCTGTCCGCCGTGGCGGTCACGCAAGGGCCGGGTTTGGTCGGCTCGCTGCTTGTCGGCGTCGTCGCCGGCAAAGCGCTGGCTTGCGCCCTGGAGTTGCCACTGATCGGCGTCCATCACATTGCCGGGCATATTTATGCCAATCAACTCGAGCATCAATTGGAATATCCACTGATCGCGCTCGTCGTCTCTGGCGGCCACACCGAGCTTGTGCATATGGAAGGCCCCGGTTCTTTTCGCATCATCGGCCGCACGCGCGACGACGCTGCCGGCGAAGCCTACGACAAAGTGGCTCGCGCGATGGGACTGCCCTATCCGGGCGGGCCGCATGTTGACCGGCTGGCGCAGGAGGCCGAGCACGAAATCGTCATGCCCCGGGCGTGGCTGGAGGCCGATTCCTATGATTTTAGCTTTAGCGGCTTGAAGTCTGCGGTGCTGAACGTGATCAACCAGTCGAAAATGCGCGGCGAAGCGCTGCAAACCGCGCAAATCGCCAAAGGTTTTCAAGAGTCGGTCATCCATGTACTGGTGGAGAAAGCGAGCCGCGCCGTCCGCGAATACGGAGCGAAGCAACTGCTGCTGGCCGGCGGCGTCGCCGCCAATCGCGGGCTGCGCAGCCGTCTGGCTGCGCGTTGTCAGCAGCTTGGCGTGCCGTTGCTCGTGCCGTCGCTGTCCTTGTGCACGGACAATGCGGCGATGATCGCTGCCGCCGCTTTTCTCAAGTGGGACAAGCAAGAGTTTGCCGATCTGGACCTGAAAGCCGAACCGCTGCTCAAGCTGGAGGCGTGGTAGCCGGCTCGATTATGGCATCTGCGGTGGGGCGCGATGCGACACGGCCAGCCCCTCCGTCCGGCGAAAAACACTGCGCGTACAAGTAGCTCGCGGCGCAAAGGCGTTGTGTGCGGCGAACCTAAACACGATTTCCGACGCGTGGTGCCTACCGCCCGAGGGCTGCCGGAAGCCCGAACAACGCGAGCCGCCGGTAGCCAGGCCGCAAATTTTTTTTCCGAAACATGCATTGACTTCGCCTGAAACGCGTATTATAATCATCATCAATATCTTACAAACGCGATGAACGGGACCAGTAAGGAAGTTTAATTTCGCTCAGAGAGCTGCGGGTTGGTGCGACGCAGTCGAAATGAAGCCTGAACTCACCCGGGAGCGGCGAAGCCGATGACAAGGGGCAGGATCCGGCCGTTTGCAGCAGGTTTTGACGGTTCACCACCGTGAGCGGGTGTTGAGGGGATTCGGGTTTATGCCTGGGTCAACAAGAGTGGTACCGCGGAAGGCAAGAGCCTGTCGTCTCTTATTGCAGAGATGGCGGGCTTTTTTTCATGCTTCGGCAGACATGCGCGCGGTAAGGCGCCAAAACGCACATGTTGTTTCGAAGCTGCCGCCCGGTTTTTGGCACATCCCATGTACATGGTACATTTGACAAGTGATTTTATAGACCAAACGCGATGAACAAGAGCAGTAAGGGCACAATCCGGTACAGAAAGCTGCGGGCCGATGCGACGCAGACCGTAACTTGCCCCGAACTCGCTTGGAAGCGGCGCTGCCGAAGGGCTTTGACGGCCGGTAGGCGGTGACGGTTAGCCTCCGTGAACGGGCGGTGTCGGCCGAATTGGCGGCCGATGCCTTGAGGTGGGCTCCTGCGGGAGCCAACAAGAGTGGTACCGCGCTGGCTTAAGCCTGTCGTCTCTTAGCGAGATGGCGGGCTTTTTGCTTTGCGGCGACGAAGTGATGATTCAGCTCGGCTGTCGGCGTGGATCGCCGGCCCGGTCAACAGCCGCACCGCGCGTGTATGGCGCGCCGAAGCCGCGGTTTGCTTTTTCACCCCCAATTCAAATTTGCAGGAGGTTATTCCTATGACCATGAACGATAGCCCAACGAACCGCCGAATCCGTATTTTTGACACGACGCTGCGCGATGGCGAGCAAGCGCCCGGCGCTTCGCTGTATCCTGAGGAAAAAATCCGCATCGCCCGCCAACTGGCCCGCATGGGCGTCGATACGATCGAGCCGGGTTTTCCGATCTCCAGTCCTGGCGATTTTCAAGCGGTGCAGCACATTTCCCGCGAACTGCAGGGCATCGAGATTTGCGGCTTCGCCCGCGCGGTTCAAGCAGACATTGATGCCGCGGTGAAAGCGACGCAGGATGCTGCGTTTCGCCGGATTCACATGTTCCTCTCCTCATCGGACATTCATCTGGACTTTCAGCTGCGCAAATCGCGCCAGCAGGTGGTGGAAATGGCCCGCTCGATGGTTGCGTACGCCAAGCAGTTCGTGGATCGCGTTGAGTTTTCGCCGATGGATGCGACGCGGACGGGCGATGAGTTTCTGTTTGAGGTGCTGGAGGCAGTCATTGCCGAGGGAGCAACGATTTTGAACATCCCGGATACGGTCGGCTATGCGCTGCCCGAGGAATACGGCGCGATGTTCCGCCGGGTGCGCAGCAGCGTGCGCGGCGGCGATACCGTCGAGTACAGCGCGCATTGCCACAACGACCTGGGGCTGGCCGTAGCGAACAGCCTGGCGGCGATTGCCGCCGGCGTCACACACGTTGAGGTGACAGTGAACGGCGTTGGTGAACGGGCCGGCAACTGCTCGCTGGAGGAACTGGTGATGGCGATTGAAACGCGCAAAGGGACGATGGGCGTCGAGACGGGCATCGTGCCAAGTGAAGTGTTTAATACGAGCAAAATGGTCAGCCGGATCATGGGGTTCCCGATTGCGTACAACAAGCCGATCGTTGGCCGCAACGCTTTTCAGCACGAAGCGGGCATCCACCAGGACGGTCTGCTGAAAAACCGCAGCACCTACGAGATCATGGACCCCGAGAAGCTGGGCATTCCACGCTCGATGATTATTTTGGGCAAACACTCCGGCCGCCATGCGCTCAAACATCGCATCAGCCAGTTCGGCGTGCAACTGAACACGGAGGAGCTGGAATCGGTGTACACGCGCTTCAAGGAAAAAGCCGACGAGTTGAAGGTCGTCACCGACGATCAACTGATGGAGCTGGTCGGGGCGACCGTCGACGGGCCAAGCGAGCCGTTTACGCTGACGCATGTGCAAGTGGTGAGCAGCAGCGACCGCAGCCGGCTGGCCTCGGTGGCCGTGCGCGATAATGGTGCCGGAACCGAGCGCGTATATTCGAGTACGGGCGAAGGGCCGATCGAAGCGATTGTCAACTGCTTGAAGCAAGTTGTGCCGATGGAAGTGGGATTCGTCGATCTGGAGCTGCACTCGCTGTCGACAGGCGAAAAAGCGACCGGCGAAGCCGAAGTCACCATTGCGGTGAACGGCGAAACGTATAAAAACACCGGCATCGATCAAGATGTGCTCGTCGCAGTAGCCAAAGCGTTTATGTCCGCTTGCAATCAGGCGGCGCGCCGGGGCGGCGTGAACGCGCAGGCTGCGGATGGCGGGATGTCGGTGCAGGCGCAAGGGCATGTGCGGGAACAAGGGCAAGAACGAGGACAAGAGCAAGGGCAAGAACGAGAGCAAGAGCAAGGGCATGTGCAGGAGCAGGAGCAGGAGCAGGAGCAGGAGCAAAAGCAAGGGCCGGCGCATATGCGCGTGCAGGCTTCGCCCGCTTGATAAGCGTGCAGACTGAGTGAAAGCGATGCAGATAAAACCGTACGCACAGAATAGTGCAAATTAAATAGAGTACAAACAGCAGCACAAGCAAAGATGCGCCAGTCATGCGGCGCGGCCGAGCCGGTGGATCGTGATATCCGCCGGTTTTTTATTCACCTGTCGCTTCTATTATATAAGTCGTGTGCTCTGGGGATAAGCGGATCGTTGGATTTCGTGCCGCCGGGTTTGTGGCGAATCTGCTCAGACCCATCGTCGATTGTGTCGAAAACTGGAGCTGCGATTGCAGCATTTTGCCGATTTTTGGCTAGATAACCATCGCTGTGAGTAAAGTTATCCACATATCCTGTGAACAATGTGTATAAATCGTGAAAACCTTGATATCATTGAGGTTATTTCATTGGAGAAAACAGGATAACTTTTTCACAGAACAATGTGGACAATGTGGGCAACTTTGTGGAAAAGCGGCCAAGCCGTTGATAATGCGGCTGATTCCGTTGTTTGGGCATGTGGATAAGGTTGTGCATAAAAAAATTGTTGGAAAGCCTTTTCAACAAGTATCGGGGCCGCTGTCGGATTCGTTTTTGCAAAATGAGTCGAACGGTCGGGAAATGCGGCGGCATGCAGCGGGTTGACCCGAAAAAACATCGGCTTGTCCGCGTCTTGAATATTTTGTGGGTAAACGCGTTTCGACAGCGATTTGTCCACAAGCCAAGCAGAACTGCGCAGCGCAGGGCCGAAAAGCGGGCGCAACCACAGGAAAGGTATTCACTTTTTTTACAATTTCAGGTATACTGAATGGGCTGGACATGAGGAGCTTAGCCGCTATTTTGGCTGTTTACGGAGGTAGAAGGCTTTTATATTGCAAATTTGTCGTATAGTAATTACATGTCCAAGCGTTGGCCGAGCGATTGATGTTTGTCGCGTACGGAGCGTCGAGATCGAAAATTGTAAGAAGGTTTGTCAAATAACCCTGCGGGGCATGTTTAAGGAGATGATAGGTTGTGTTTAAGAAAACCTTTGCCGTATCGACGGCAGCAGCCCTATTGCTGACAGGAGTGGTATTCACGAAAGCGGAAGCGGCCCCGGGCAGCGATCTGCGGATGGTGCCAGTGATTGTCAACGGCCAGAAGGTCAAATTTCCCGACACCGAGCCGTATATCAACACCGATGGCCGCACAATGGTGCCGGTTCGGTTTGTTTCGGAGAAACTGGGGGCGAATGTCGAATGGGAAGCCGATACCAAGACGGCGGTCATTACCTATGGAAGCAAGTCGATTCGCATGCCGATCGGTTCGCGGACGGTGACAGTCGACAGCAAGCCGGTGGAGCTGGATACCGCGGCAGAATTCACCGACGGCCGGACGATGGTGCCGCTGCGTTTTGTCAGTGAAGTGCTGGAATCGAAGGTGGAGTGGGATGACGATGCCCATTCGGTCAAAGTGACCGATGCGAAGTACCAGGCAAAGATCGACGCCGGCGAGGTGGAACTGGACCCTTGGGGGCGGGAGTATAGCAAGGATTGGGATGCGAGCTGGATGAAGCTGACGGATTTGGAGGGGACTGAGTTTTATGAGTTTTACGGAACTACAGGCAGCAGAAACTTTATTGAAACAGCTGATGCTCAATATGACTATAAATTCCTGGCCGATGCTTGGGGAAGCAAGATTCGCAACTGGTATGCGGCGCAGTTGAATGTCGACTACAGAACGATCAACGAAGATGCTTTCATTAAAGCATTTATGGATAATGCTAATGGCGATGTTCAACAATGGTACGAGAAGGCTCAAATGACAGAAGGTTTAAAAGAATATGTAGCTTGGGTTAAAGAAAATAAAGTCATTGCTAAAGGTTATGCAGATCCAGAGCTTTCTGCAGCGTATAGATCTGGAGATTACAATTGGATACCTACTCATTTCAAATTTATGATTCTCTCTGCTGAGGATAGTGCGCAAACTTTTATGGATAACTGGGAGGTATCTTCAGCAGCAGACTCCTTCGAGCTTCAAAAGGGCGTGTGGTATGAAGGTTACTCTTCTATATGTATGGATACTATTGTAGCTAATAGTAAATATGGAACATCTTATGGCATACTTCTCGCTGAAAATATGTTTAGAAAAAAACATTACTTTTACAGCATCATTGACTAACATATGCAGTCAGGTGAGGACTTAACGGTTCTCGCCTGACTACTTTATCTAAAAAGATATAAGGGAATGTTGCTTCAAACATGATGGTTCGTTCGGTATGCCAAATAGGGATCAAAAGCTAATCAGGTATGGCCAAGGAGGTATATTTACGTGAAAAAATGTTTCAGCATTTTTTTAATATTCATAGTGCTAGCGATGGGATTTCCAATATACGGTCAGCCTTTACAAGCCAAAAATATCAAGCCACAAGTAGTTAAAAAATACAAAACCGGAGCTTGGTTTAAAGACGGTAAATTGATTTTTGTTACATGGGATAAGAAAGCTACTACAGGAATTAAGTATCGAACTGCTGGATTTGTTCTAAGAGCAGATACAAATTGCAAGAATAATCAATGTACTCCCTTATATGGAAAGGATGAACATGGGAATTCTGATGGACAGGATCAGCCGGAACTATACTTGACAATCACTAAAGGTGAAATTAATAATGCTAATGAAAAAAATGCCGATATGCAGGCTCTAGCCCCTGTGAACGAATGTGAGTACATTAGAGAAAACATGCCAGAAGAAGGATTTGATTCAAAAACCCCACTAGTGGATGTGAAAGCAAAAATAGATTGTACACTGCCTAATTCTTCTGACGAAATCCTCGTTTCAAAATATGTGGGTTCAAAGGAAACTATCACAACAAAGATGGCAGGACATGCTTTGTTTAAGAATTATAAAGATGGACAGACAGTATACCTTAACACTATCTTTGAAGTGTACGGCAATACTCATAACGATGGTAAAAAATATTATCAGTACCGTAATAATGAAAATGATGGGACAAAGGGTATATACGACGCGGAAGACTGGGGATGTAAAACATCACCTACTGCTCCTTGTAATTTCTTGTCCAGATATGACGTACCTGTTGAATTTAAAGGATCTTACCCGATTTATGTACAAACGCTTCGAGAAGATACAAGGACAGGCATTGGATCCCCTGCTACCAGAGAAATTTTAAATGCTAAACCCGATCCAGATTATGAAGGTGGTAAATGGCCTGCCGGTAAGTATGATAAAACAAACACCAAAGACAAGGCTGGCATTGTTCTTGACCCGGAGATCGTAAGTGGCGGGAAAACTTACATTCTAAAGTGCTCCTATATAACAAGGGTAACTCATCCTGTGGTCGAAGATTGTTCTTCAGAAACCGAGGATCCAGAATGGGTAAAATTCGCTCAATTGTCCGATCAACCGAACGAACGCAACCCATACGTATATATAGGAGGCACCTATGTCATTGCACTATACACTTCAGTAGATAAACTGGAATGTCATTGCAAGCAATCGGCTACCGTACCGAACAAGTCCGATTACGAGGGAGAAGTTCCAGCCGATAATACAAAGATCGGGAAGAAGGTTCCTGTACAAGTAGATTTACAACAGTCAGATACTGAGGTGGATAATTGGAAAAAATGGGTGAAGGGGAAGAGCAATTTCCAAATGAGGATCAGGCTGTGGAGAACAGATACCGGGCCTAATAATACCGGAAATCCAGCAATTTGGGAGAAAGTAGGTACTTCCCCTACGCCTCAAGGTGGCGATTCACCAGAAGTTTGGTATGACTTGACCAAGGGGGCTGACCAGTTAATCGATATGCTGGATGGCGGTCCGCCAAGTAAAGCTCTTTACAATGACAATTTGATGGAATATCCGATCCCCGAGGGAGGGAAAGTAAGCTTTAGATACAACGCTTCCGTTTGGATACGAGCCAAGGATAGTGCTGGAAACTGGGTAACTGTACAATGTTCGTCGGATACAGCATCCACAGAGTTGAAGTGGTTTCGGCCTAAAAAAATTCCACCGGATGGTGTAGGAAACTTCTTTAGTATTCCTAAATATTTTTCCGAAATCAAAGAAGGTTCGCCGCAGCCGTTCGGAACCAGCTCGAATGAAACATTTGATGCCATGTCTGGTACGCCCACCACGCGCAATTTATATTTCGCTTCCGGCGGCTCGGAGTTTATGGTTGATATTCAAGTAGAGTATGTGCCGAAGGTCACACAAACGCGTACGTATAAATCGGAATTTTTCCCCGTTAAAGACGGTTGGGCGTTGCCGGTCAAAGAGGTAGCACAGTCGAAGAATAAGCCTCCAAAACCCGAAGCCCGTAAGGTGAAAGACGCTTGTGGAGCAACGTATACAGAAATTGTATCTCCGACCAGTGACCAGTACGACATTGGTACGGACAAGGACGGCAACACCATTTATGAAACCAGGTATGGATGGAAACAGGAAGGACATTCGGGTGATCCAGTAGGCGGTTATTCCGATAGTTGGACGCAGACCGTAACTTTTGACTATATGAAAATTAATAAAGTTGCCGTATGGAAATTGGAGAAATCCAAAGTAAACGGAATGACGACTCTTGCTGGCACTAACGAGGTAACAGCCTCTATAACCCAAGGAGATCCGACTTATTTCATGAATGTAGCAGGGGCCAATACGAGCGCCGCCGGTCGTTTGCGGTATTCGGTAGAGACCAATCAACACGACGCTGTCTATTGGAATGAGGGCAGTTCGGATAATTGTCATACGAACTCGAAAGACAGCGGTCCCAAAAATGAACAAGAACAGTTTACAAAAAGACGCGAGACGACCGGCAGCGTGACGGCAGTGTCTGACTTCCTGATCTTGCAAACTTCCTCCGGTGATCAGTCTGTCATGTATTTTGAGAAAACGTCCAATACGGCGAAGACCACGGAGCAGCTCGATGTTCCGGTATCTGATTTTCATACGATGTGGACAAACAATCCGTTGTCTGCTGCAAAGTGGGACCAACGGGAAACAATGAAGGTGGGTTCCTATAATGGTCAGTACAGTTCTCCTGCGATCAAATACTCGGGTGCAGGAGGAGGTACGGTATCTACTATATTCGACAGTAAACCTGCCGGATTAAACAGAACACCCAGACCGTCTGCAGCGCTCAGGCTTCAATATACTGGGATAGATATACCGGATAATCTCCAGAATGGACAGTATCCAACTGGAGTTTCCAGCGTGTTTTATAAATTGATGTTTCCACCTATCAATAAAAACGGAGATGCGATCCCCTACTCAACCGGAGTCGATTCGGAATATGGAGAAGCCGGGCAATCCTTTACCAGCACCTATTCTCCGTTGCACAACAAGGTCAACGATATCGTTGTTCATGATCCGGTCTCTGTTGAAAATGCAATGGTTATCTCGCTTCCAGACAGTCTGGATCAAAGAACTCCAGAAACGAAGACGATCGGGGGCAACAAACAAGAAGGGGTGGCCGAGTATGAAAGGGTGCTTGATCCTGCATATAGGCAAAACATCATACCTAACCCTGACGCTGAGATCGTCAATGTAGATACGACAGTGGCAGGATGGAATACATGGGTGGCTTCCGGTAGTCCTTCCAATATGGTATTCACCCAGAGAACCGGGGATGAATGGGTCATCTCGGGAGTGAATTCCTTTGAGGTGAACAGCCAGGGCAACTCCGGTACAACCGGCGGATATTGGAAGGATATACCGGTCAAGCCGAATACGCATTATAAGTTCGAAGCCGATATGAGCTGTCACAGGTGTGTGGGATATTTTTCTCTGGATTTGTACAGCAACAGCTATGGTTGGCAAGGCGGAGGATTCGGATCGTCAGATACCAACACGAGTAACAGTGTGCAGCACAAGACGGTCACTTTTACCACTACGGCAGATACATCTTATGTGCGTATTCATATGATCAAAGGGAGCAATACGGATTCAACGTCATTTCCGAGGGATTATTTATTCGTGGATAATATGACGCTAAAGAATATGGATGTTCAGGAATTTGTAGCTGTAGAGCCTGTTTATGTGACGGAAGCGGTGTCTAATCCAGATTATGTTGCGGCAACTTCTGGAAGCACGGATACTTTCAACTACACCGGTGCTGTACAAACCTTTAAGGCGTCATCTACCGGAACATACACCATCGAAGTATGGGGGGCCGAAGGAGGTAATGGCTGTCAAAAAGGCTGTAGCGGAGGCGGAGGTCTCGGTGGATATGCGAAAGGGAATATCTCGCTGAATGCAGGAGAAATATTGAACATCTACGTAGGCGGTCAAGGAGGCAGTACTGGAGCTGCAGGCTGGAATGGAGGAGGAAGCGCCAATTCCTCCAATGGCGGTGGCGGTGGAGCTTCTGATGTGCGCAAAGGAGGGAACACTCTCAGTGACAGAATTATAGTCGCCGGCGGTGGCGGTGGCGGCGGTTCTGGAACATGGGGGGGCGATGGCGGCGGCAGTGAAGGAGGTTCTGGAGGAGGCACGAATGAAGTCAATGGAGGTGCCGGAGGTACTCAATTCGGCGGTTACTCTCTGGGCGATGGCGGTTCAGTGAGTGGAGATGCCAGTGCCGGAGGTGGAGGGTACTATGGAGGGCAAGGCGCTCAGACACATGGATGTAGTAATCCCAATGCTTCTGGTGGTGGAGGATCTGGATATGTGGGCGGAGTGACGAGTCCTTCTTGGAATACCGGGGTAAATTCCGGTAACGGAAAGATTATCATCACGTCACCACCAACAGCGGCAGTGGGCAATCCTACTATTATCGTGTCGTCATTGGCTGGCGGTTCCGACACGAATCCGCCATCGGAGGCTTATAAGCTTGAAACGAAAAGACAAAACCCGATGACTCCTGTTGGAAAATATAGTCCCGGTAACTTTGTTCTGCTTGACTATGATTTTCAAGTATATTTCCCCAATACCGGAGATTTCTACGGAAACGGCCAATGGGGTTGGGGACAAACTACGTCCACAAGAGGAAAAGGCTTCGTAGGATCCCCTCCACATGGCAATGAGGATGATATGGATGTTACAGAGTGGACCAAGGAAAAATACGTTAAATTTGATTTCCATGTCATTTATAATGGAACTCTGTATAAAGCCGGTGAATGGATTCAGCTTCCGCTCAATAGTCCGTCTGGAGATTGGAAGTATGATTTCTACGTCCCTCTGGCGAACAGGGAAAAGATTAGCGCTCTTGTGGAATTTAAGAGCATTGCCATTAATGCCTCGTTCGAAGACAACGATACGCCTACTAACAGAATCAGGTATGACAACTATGCTGCCAAGCATACTGCTTTTAAGCAGTTTAATATTGATGTTGTTGGAAGAATCGGCAACATGGTGATCGAGGATACTGGCGACTTTAGATTCTCGAACTTTTTCAAGCAACCGGTAGATCCGACAGAGTGGTTCATACCGAATGTTGTCAAGAAGGTCAATCCCAATCAGCAGAACTTCATTATCGGGGACAAGATTGATATCAGAGGGAATCCGGTAAGCAGCAGTACCAGATGGTTAAATACCTGGGGCTTGTTGCCTCACACCCAACAAGATCCTGTCGCATTTCCGCTGTGGCCGGAGAAAAATAATATTTCAGCTCTGCGAAACCAGCCGCTACGGATGGGTTATACGGTATTCACGGACATACAGACGATGGGGAACTACTACAGCAATCTTCAAGTGATTCCGTATTACTATCACCTGAACTTGCAGAACGGACAAATTACTCCGGTAAATATCTATATGGATGTTAGCGGGAAATACAAGCTGATCAATAAGTTTGGTGCCGCAGTACCTGGATGGGACTCCTCCAGTGTCTATTTTAATCCCGTCAGGATGAACTGGGAGGATGAAGCTGGAAGGCGCAATGTGACAGATGCCGAGATGGAGCAAACCGATCAGATCGCTAATTTATTTGCTCAATCAGGCGGGGACTCGGCTACAGGAAAAGCGGCGCAACCTTTTGGCAACTACCTGTATGGCTCATCCCAGATTATGAATTTGACGGGCAGGAACAGAACGTTTATCGGGCGAGATAACACATATGGTTGGAATAAGAATCCCGGAAACAGGTTGTCGATGATGGAATACGGGATGCAGGCTCAACGATGGCATTTTCAATATGAGCTGCCGTCATCGTCGATAGCCGTTCGTCAAGGTCAATCGGTGACACAAGCTAATATTGACGCATTGAGAACGAACACAAGTGTTCTTTTAATGGCAGCCGATATCACGGCGATTGGTGATACTTATTCCTTGCAGTACAAAGCTCCTAACGGGAATGGCAAGGTGGATATTGCCGGGACAAAGTGGGATATCTCCAGTATCCCGTATCCGGTAGTAGCCGTATATTCGGCCAATAAGTCTTCGGCAGACGATCTGGATGTGTCTGGAACACACTAGTATAGCAAGAGAGAGGGAGAGACTAATGAGTCTCTCTCGACTCTTCTTTTTTACCTGCTAACAGTAAGGAGAGATCACCTATTATGAAACATGTTAGACCTGTTGTTTTTATGATATTCGCAGTCGTCATTGTATTTACCGCGTGTGTAGCTGCTGGTGCAGTTTTAACTACATCTAGAGCAGCTACAGACCCGTTGAAACAGAGTCCCACTGCCGGAAGTAATCCAGCGAATCTTTCTCCCGATACTTCTCAAGAGGCGGAAGACACATCAGACCCAAGCAAACTTAAATCGGAAATCATCAGCGTTATCGATACTTCCAATAAACAAACATCAGATTGGGCTGCTGAAGACGTGGACTGGATGGTGTCCAACCACATTGTTCCGTCACAACTTCAGTTCAATTACACGACGTACATTACGAGAGAAGAGTTTGCTGAGCTGGCAGTGTCCGTTGTAGATTTTATGAGTCAAAGCACCATAAATTTTGTACATACTTCAACGGAGAATCCATTTAAAGATGCAGATAGCCTTGCAGTTGCCCAGGCCTACAGCTACGGTATTGTTAATGGAGTGACGGATACAGAGTTCCAGCCAAAGAGCAATATTACTCGTCAAGAAGCAGCTATGATGATGTCTAACCTGCTGCAAAGCATCCAGGCAATGAACCTGTCCAACGACGACTACCATTACCAAGATCGTGATTCTATTGCCGGCTGGGCTTTGGATGCGGTTGATGTTACGAGCAATATCAAGTTATTTCAGGGAACGGAACAGGGGTTCCGGCCACAGGACAATTACACAAGAGAGCAAGCAATTGCAGTCATGAGAAGGCTGCTCCAGTATGAGGGAAAGGCTCAGGTCATTTCTCTTCGAGGACATGTTGTGATTCATCTGCATGAGCTTGGCACGGTTGAAGAGGCTAAAACTAACAAGGCTGGCCCTGTATCGGCTTTGGTTGGAACGAACAGTGTGAAGTTGTTGTGGACAGAGCAGACTCGCTCGGCAGCTGCGTATCTCGACAGATTCAAAGACGAGTCCGATCATGGTCACGATCATGTTATTCCCTTCAGTAAAAAGGCTATCGAAGCATTGCAATCTGGTGAGAAATTCGTTATAGATGGGGATTATACGATCGAGCTTGGTGATGGGACTCAGCAAGCAGGCTTCTTGTTGAAGATTTCCTGGTAGCAATAGGTAAAAGGTTTGTCTCCAACCGACGGAATGGCTGATTCCGAATGTGGTGATCAAGGTCCACAAAGCGTGTTGGTACTGGCCGCTAACATTAAGCGGTTGGCGCTACGTATACGCTGCGGTATATGGCGCCTATGGGTAATGTGCACAGCCAATATAGCCGGCACATCGTGGCCGCTGGGCAGCATTCCCTATCCAGTTATCGCGATTTATTCAGCGTCCAAATCGTCGTCGGACGACCTGCAAGTGTCGGGCACACATTAAAGATAGTGAAACATGGGGGCCGAAGGGGAGTGAAGCCCCTTCCCTCTCCTCCATTTTATCCAGGCTCGTTACGGATGCAGCAGTAGGAGCTTAATTTTATCTGGAATCGCTTGCCGATTACGGAAATTCATGTGATGATGGATGCGGGCTTCTCAGGGGCGGAAGACAGCCAAAGCTGGAAAGATGGGAGCGGGTAAGGTGAAAAAAATGGTAAAGGCGGTGCTGGCTATTATGAGTATAACATCGTTGTTGGCGCTGACTGCGTGCGGCAGCAAGGACCAAGCGGCAGCGAAAAAAATCACAAGTTACTTAAACAGCAAATACAACGAAACCTTTGTCGTTGACGCCATCGGCGGCGGGTATGGAACGTTGACAACCAACACGTTAAAGGCGGAGGTGTATCCCGAAGGGCAGCCTGAGCGCAAGTTCAAGGTGGAAATTACCAAGGATTTGAGCAAGGTATGGGACAGCTACATGAACGTGCTGATGACAGAAAAGCTCGATGTGAAAGCGACGGAGCTGGCCCGGGAAATTTTTCAGAAGCCGGTTTGGGTGAAAAGTCAGGTTGGCAATTTCGGATTATCTTTTCCAGACACATCGCTGCATGATAAGAACATGAGTCTTAGCGATTACCTTCAAAGTCAAAGGGCAGATCTTACCATTGAAATATACATCGATTCCGGTTCGGATATCGACACCTCCCTTGAAACCCGGTATGTTAAACAATTTGCAGACCAGTGCATGACAGCAGGAATGAAAGATGGCTATATCGATATTTTTTACTTACACACCTTGGCGTTCCAAAATATTCAGCAAGTTTATGTAAAGCAGGAAAACCCCATTAAATACTATCAGCAAGACGAAAATAGCTATAACGACACTTGGACTCAAATTGCCGATGGAAAACTTCAGCAATCCGCAGATGAAATCACAAGTAATTTCCGCAAAAAAACGAGATAGAAGGGATAATCATGCAGATATCGGAAATTGACGCTTGGGTGTTGTCCAGAATTGCCTATTTAGACATTACTCCAGGCGATCTGCTTCGGAATTACCGGAGAGGCAGTCTTTCCGTCGGAGAGTTAGCGCAATACTATATCGCCAAACCAGAGGAATTGGAGCAGTTGAAGGAACGCTTTAGCGATGAGGAGCAGTTTGAAGCGCTCCAGCGTGTGGTGGCGGAAATTTCGGAGCCAGACTCCAAGTACTATAGCTGGAAAATCGCTAGGGTACAGGATAATAACGTTTCTACGGGTTTTGTTGCTTATACGGTTGAAACGGGGCCCCAAGAAGCTGTTGTAGCGTTTCGCGGTAGTGAAGATATGGCGAAGCTGGAGTACCGCAACGATTGGCAAAATAATGCTTCCTCCGTTTATGCTCGTCAGACGGTACAGCAAAAAGATGCGGAGGCCTATATGGCCGACGCGTCGATGCAACAGTATGAGCATATTTCCTTGACGGGTCATTCCTTGGGCGGCAATCTTGCCTTGTATGCGACGCTCACGGCCGGGCCGCAACTGCGCGAGGCGATTGTCGGTACGCAAACCTTTAACGCCCCGGGCTTTAATCAGGCGTTTATGCAAAACCATCGAATCGAGATCGAAGCGATGCGCGGACGGATACAGGAGTTTCAAAACAAATATGATCTGGTTTCTTCAATCATGTTTAATCCGACGAAGCCGATCATCATCGATACGACGTCTAAAACCAAGACAACGGTGAACGTGGCGGAAAACCATGCGCTCAATTTTTTAGAAATCGAAAACGGACAATTTCAACGCTCGACCGTGCAGGAAAAAGATATCGGCTGCCAAATCGTATCGGATGTCACGCAAAGGTTGCAAACGCTGCCCAGTCCTGTTCTTGAGGGAACGGTGGATGTGATTTTTGCGATTTGGAACGGACGGCTAGATGCGGTCGATGTGGCTGCAGTAGGGATGACGATGGGGGCGGTTGCGCTGATCGGTCCTATGGAAGCAGTTGCTTTCGTAGTGGATGCGCTCACGGTGGTGATCGTACCCGAGCTTGTCAAGTTTGTTGTCGTACCTGCACTACAAAAGTTCGGTAACGTCGTTCATGATAATGCAATTCAACTTTATGAGCATGTGGCGACATTTGTGCAGACGACTATTGCTGCGGCTGGTCGCAGGGTGGTTGCAATCAGGGATACCTTGAGCGAATTTACTTCGCGTGCGATGCAGCGGGTAGATGACACGGTCAAGGGTTTGATCCATGGGATAAGCAACTTATGGGTGGGCTCCAACGGTGCTCAGGCATACGGTGCTATTGAAGCAAGCGTCGCCGGATTGCTGAGCTTGGCTGAGCGGCTGCAGCAGGTGCAAAACAGGTTAAGCCGAATCGACAACCGGCTGGATGTGCTGTGTAGACTTGTGGATTGGGAGGATAAAGCGCCAGTTGTTTTGCTTGATTGGCGGATTGGATACGATTCGGAATTAAAGCGGTGTCAGGATTATGTGCGTGAGGCGGCGGAGCGACTTGAACAATGTGAACGCACAATTCTGCAGCAAGCATACGCGTTCTAGATGAAAATGAAGCGGAGGTATGGTGATGAAAAGGGTTAAGGATATGGAGAAATATTCGATAGCGAGCAGGTTCGGCCGAATGGTCTTAAAATCGCTGTTGTACCGAATGAATCGCGGCAGCTTGTTAAGGGCAACCGGCGTTTTCATGGTTGTGGCAGCTTTGAGCGGAGCCTGCGTGCAGCCGCCTTCCCAAGCTTCCGAGCCTTTGCCTAGCGTTAATAATCCGCACGGGACGGAGGAGTTGGTTCCGGCAGTTCACGATCAGGATGCAAGCTGGCCAAAACCCGACCCGTTCGTTCCGCCGGTGGATATGTCGGATAAAGCGGTCTCGGCTTGGGCGGCGGCAGATGTCGACTGGATGGTGGCGAATCATATTGTTCCGCAGCAGCTGCAGTTCGGCTACACGAATTATATTACCCGGGAGGAGTTTGCGGGATTGGCCGTTTCCGTGCTGAATTTTATGAGCAGGGGCAAAGTCAATCTGATCTATACGACGCTGGAACATAGCTTCGCGGATACTGAAAATCCCGATGTGCAAAAAGCTTATAGTTATGGGATTGTAAACGGGGTCAGCGATACGGAGTTTAAACCCGAAGCCAACATCAGCCGCCAGGAAGCGGCGATGATGATGGCCAATTTGCTGCAGAGCATTCAGGCCGAGCATTTGTCGGCAACCGATTATGCTTATACCGATCGTCTGTCGATTGCCGATTGGGCCTTGGATGCGGTCGATATCACCAGCAATATCAAGCTGTTTCAAGGCACGGACCAGGGATTCCGGCCGCAGGACAATTACACGCGGGAGCAAGCGATTACCGTGATGCGCCGCCTGTTGCAGTTTGAAGGTTCTGCGCACGTCGTCGCGCTGCGCGGGCATGTCATCGTTCATATCGACGAGTTGGGAACGGAGGAGGATGCCCAAGCGAACAAGGCCCGGCCGCTTGCTGCCATCGTCGGGCCCACCAGCGTCCAATTTGCGTGGACGGAAGCTGCAAACACTGTTGCCAACCTGCTGGATCTGCTGCAAGAGGAAGACAGCCATGCGCATCCGGGCGTCGTCAGTTTCAGCACGGCGCTGGTGGACCGCTTGAAGGCTGGCGCCGTTCCCGTTCAGGACGGGCCATATACGTTGCAGACAGGAACCGCGCTCAAGCCGGGTGAAGGGTTTTTATTGTCTGTTCGGTGGAAGTAAGCAATCGGAGTTTTGCTTCACTAGCGCTTAAAGGCGTGATGGCTGCACTCGGCGAAGCATCCTGCAAAGGGCTTGCCCGGTGCGGCGCGTGATGCGCCCATGGGGAGTTGCGCGTGGAGTAGACAGGGCCGAAGCGTTCGTTGGGCAGGAACGCCAAGCGGCGCTTGCGAGGTAAACCGCAGGCGGCGGCGGATTGTCGCCGTTGCCGGATACGAGCAAGAAAAGCCAACAGATCAGCCGGGGGATGATGGCCGGCTGATCTGTTGGCGCAGGAAGCCCGCCGGGCCACGTGCGGCAGGTCCCGCGCGCCGGCGCAGCGCGCAACGCGGACCTGCTGCACGGCTGCGCAGCGGCGGGCTTGCGCACGCCGCCACGCGCGGGCGGCGGATCAAACGAGGAGGGTTTCCCACTCCTCGTAGCAGGCTTGGAGCTCGCTGCGCTTGAGCTCCACAGCTTCCGACTTCGCTTGCACGAGCACGTAGTCGTTAAACACGGCCGGGTCGGCTAACTCGGCCTCCAGTGCCGCGACATCGCCTTCCAGCCGGGCGATGTCCGCCTCCAGCTGCTCCAGCTTGCGCTGGCGGCTGCGCTCTTCCCGCTTGGCCGCCTTCTCGGCCTCATAGCCGAGCGTGCCCCCCGGGGCCGCTCCGTCAGAGGCCGATCCGGCCGCCGCGGGCTTCTTTTCGGCCGCGCGAGCGAGCCGCTGCGCTTCGATTTCGGCCAACTCGGCTTTCTTTTCGACGAAGTCGTCGTAGTTGCCGAGATAGGCCGTAATGCCGTCTGGAGCCAACTCCAGCATGCTTTCCGCCATTTTGTTCAGGAAATAGCGGTCGTGCGAGATGAACAGCAACGTGCCTTCGTAGTCGATCAGCGCCGACTCCAGCACTTCTTTGCTGTACAGGTCCAGATGGTTCGTCGGCTCGTCGAGAATCAGCACGTTTGCTTTTTGCAGCATCAGCTTGGCCAGCGCCACGCGCGCTTTTTCGCCGCCGCTGAGTGCCGACACTTTTTTGAACACGTCTTCGCCGCTGAACAAAAAGCTGCCAAGCACCGTGCGCACGCGCGCTTCCTCCAGATGCGGGTAAGCGTTCCACACCTCATCGAGCACCGTATTCGTTGGCGTCAAGCCGGTCTGCTCCTGATCGTAATAGCCGATCGTCACATTGGCGCCCCATTTGAAGCTGCCTTCGTCCTGCCGGTGCTGGCCGATCAGCGTTTTGAGCAGCGTCGATTTGCCGACGCCGTTCGGGCCGATCAACGCCGCCGTCTCGCCGCGCCGCAGTTGGAACGAGACGCCGTCCAGCAGCCGCTTGCCGCCGCCGTGCGACAGAGCCAGCCCGTCGACAGTGAGCACGTCCTTGCCGGTCGTTGCTTCGATTTCGAACGCGAACGAGGCGCGTTTCAGATCGCCCAGCGGTTTGTCGAGCCGGTCTATTTTGTCGAGCATTTTGCGGCGGCTTTGCGCCCGTTTGGTCGTTGACGCCCGGACGATGTTGCGCTGGATGAAGTCCTCCAGCTTGGCGATTTCCTCCTGCTGCCGCTCGTAATGCTTTATCTGAATCTCGTATTCCGCTTCTTTTATCTCGATGAACCGCGTGTAGTTGCCGGTGTACCGCTTGGAGGCGTTGCGTTCGATCTCGTAAATCGAGGTGACAAGCGCGTCGAGGAAAAACCGGTCGTGGGACACGACCAGAATCGCGCCGGGATACCCGCGCAGGTAGCCTTCCAGCCATGTCAGCGTCGGGATGTCCAAATGGTTGGTTGGCTCGTCGAGCATAAGCAGATCGGGCTCTTCAAGCAGCATTTTGGCCAGCGCCAGCCGCGTTTTTTGCCCGCCGCTCAGTGCGTTCACCGTGGTTTGCGGAGGCAGATGGCCGAAGCCCATCCCGCTTAAGATGCCGCGAATTTTTGCCTCGATCTCATAGCCGCCCTGCTCGCGGAACCAGTCCGACTTGCGCGCGTAGCGCAACATCGTGTCTTCGTACTTTTTCTCGTCCTCGGCCAACTTCGGGTCGGCCATCAGCGCCTCCAGCTCGCGCAGCTCCCGTTCGGCGGCCAAAAGCGGCGCAAACACGCCCAGCAGTTCGTCCCAGATCGATTTGTCGGTGTGCAACCCGCTGTTTTGCTTCAAATAGCCGATTTTCGTTTCCTTTGCCTTGTAAATGTCGCCGCTGTCGTATGACAGCTCGCCGGCGATAATCTGCAGCAGCGTCGATTTGCCGGCGCCGTTGACGCCGACGAGCCCGATGCGCTCGCGGTTTTCGATTTGCAGCGTTATATGGGAAAGCACGGAGCGGACGCCGTAGCTTTTGGATACGTTGGAAACCTGTAACAGCATGTTGCCTGGAACCCTCCTGACCGTAAAATCATTCTATCCTACCTAGTATACACCATGAGCGCGCGCTGCGTATGCTCAAATTCGCTGCCGCCGGCAGCGCCGCATGAACGGAAGACGGAGGAAAGTATCGTTTTTTGCCATGTTTATGTTAAAATGGGGAAAACCACTCTTCGGGAAGGCTGACACTATCGATGAATATTCGAGAGCGGAAAATTGAACTTCGCAAGGATATGGAGCAGCGGCGCGCTTCGCTAAGCGCAGAGGAGCGTGCGGACAAGCAGCGGCGCATCAACGCCGGACTGCTGGAGCTCGCTTCGCGGTATTTGGCCGCGGACCGTCCGGGCGGCGCCGCTCCGACGCTGCTGACGTACATGCCGCACCGCTCCGAGCCGGACATTACTCCGCTGATGGAGTGGTGCTGGCGGCAGGGCGTGCGCGTGCTGCTGCCGCGTGTCGCCAAGGACACGAAGGCGATGAGCCTGCATAGGGTAAGCGGCTACAAGGATTTGGACAGCGGGGCGTACGGTATTCGCGAGCCGCGCCCGCATACGCCGGTGGAAACCAATCTGGCGACGATTTCGCTGATTCTGGTGCCCGGCCTGGCCTTTGACGCAGGTTTTGGCCGATTGGGTTACGGCGGCGGCTATTACGACCGTTTTATGCAGCTGTTCGCTGCGCGCGGGTTGGAGCGTCCGGCGGCGATTGCCGCGGCTTTTGACCTGCAGTTGATCGAGCAGGTGCCTACATCCTGGCACGATTTTCGTGTAGACGGGCTGATTACGGAATCGAAGCAACTGCTTAAGACGGAAAAGAGGTGACGGCGCTGGACGATATCAACACCAACACCGGGGCATTTACGCATATGAACGAGCAGGGCCGGGCGCGGATGGTCGACGTGTCGGACAAAAGCGAGACGAAGCGCTCGGCGGTCGCCCGCACAACGCTGCGGCTTGGCAGCGAGACGTTAAGCCGGATTCAGGGCGGGACGATGAAAAAAGGCGATGTGCTCGCCGTCGCGCAAGTAGCGGGAATTATGGCGGCCAAAAAAACCGCCGACTGGATTCCGATGTGCCATCCGATCGCTTTGACTGGCGTCGATATCCGTTTTTCCGACAATGGCATGGACGAGCTATATATTGAAGCGACGGTGCGGACAACCGGACCGACGGGGGTGGAGATGGAGGCGTTGACCGCCGTTTCTGCAGCTGCGCTGACGGTATACGACATGTGCAAGGCCGTCGATAAGGGCATCATCATCGGGCCGACGCTGCTGGTGAGCAAAACCGGCGGGCAAAGCGGCGATTTTCACAGAAACGATACACTTTCTTCATGAAATTTCTGATACAGTGAAACTTAAGGAGAGGTGACATGGATGCTGCGCTGGAAGGTTGCGATATTGACGGCCAGTGACCGCGGTTACCGGGGGGAAAGAGAAGATACGAGCGCACAGGTGATCCGCGAGCTGGTCGAAGAGGAAATCCAGGGTGAAATCATCGAGTACCGGGTTGTGCCGGACGAGATGGATGAAATTATGGCGGCTTTAATTGAGATGACCGATTATTATCAAGCCGAGCTGATTTTGACGACCGGCGGTACGGGGCTGGCGCCGCGCGATGTGACGCCGGAGGCGACGCTGAATGTGGTCGACCGGGTAGCGCCGGGTTTTGCCGAAGCGATGCGAATGGTGTCGATGCAAAAGACCCCGCGGGCGATGTTGTCGCGCGCCGTCGCCGGCATTCGCGGCCGAACGCTGATCGTCAACCTGCCGGGCAGCCCAAAAGGCGTTCAGGAGAACCTGATGGCGATCATCGATCAGCTGCCGCATGCCTTGGCGATTTTGACCGGACGGGAAGGCGGGCACGGGGATGAAGCTTGAGCCGATGTTGCGTGAGGTGAAAGTTGAGGATGCGGTCGGCATGGTTCTGTCGCACGATTTGACGCAGATCGTGCCCGGCACGTTCAAGGGGCGGTTGTTCCGCAAGGGCCATCAAATCCGCGAGGAGGACATTCCAGCGCTGCTCAGTATCGGCAAAGAGCACATCTATGTCATGGAGCTGGCTCCCGGTTATTTGCACGAAGACGAGGCTGCTGAGCGGATGGCGCGCGCTGTCGCCGGAGCGAACGTCACGCTGACCGAGCCGCGTGAGGGCAAGGTGAACGTCAAGGCGGCGATTCACGGGCTGGCCAAGCTGCACAAACCGTTTATCGATGCGGTAAATGGCGTTGACGAGCTGGTGCTGTCGACGATCCACACGAACACGGTCGTGCAGCCGGGCCAGTCGCTTGTTGGCACGCGGGTGATTCCGCTGATTGTCGAGGAAGCGAAAATCGCCGGTGTCGAGCGCGAAGCGGCGCGGCTCCGGGCCGCAGGTACGGTGCTGGTCGAGGTCAAGCCCTTGCATAAGCTGCGCGTTGGCGTGATTACGACCGGCAGCGAGGTGTTTAAAGGGCGCATCGTCGACAAGTTTGGCCCGGCCGTCAAGGCCAAGGTCGAGGCGCTGGGCTCCGAGGTGTTGGAGCAGCGTTTTGTCGCCGACGACAGTGCGGCGATCGTTGAGGAGATCCGCGGCTTTGCCGCGCGCGGCGTCGAGCTGATTCTCGTCACCGGCGGCATGTCCGTCGATCCCGACGACCGCACGCCGGGGGCGATCCGCCAGACCGGGGCACGCATCGTCAGCTATGGCACTCCGATGCTGCCGGGTTCGATGCTGATGATGGCGTATCTCGGCGATATCCCGGTCATGGGGTTGCCCGGCTGCGTTATGCACGACCCGTACACGTCGTTCGACGTGCTGCTGCCGCGCATTTGCGCCGGCGAGCGGATCGAGCGCAGCGATATTACGGAGATGGGTTACGGCGGGCTTTATCATTGCTAAAGTCAGGTTAGGGCGAACTGTTGGCTATTGGCTTGGCTGGATGGCTGCGTTCACCGACGGCGCGCAAAGCGGCCAGGGCCAGTATCTGCGGGTTGTCGGCCGTGAATGTGGAAAGCTGAGCGCGTTCGGGAGGGGGAGCTGTCTGGAGCACCAGCCTGACCAGCGGCTATGCCGTCGGAGAGGCGCACGGTGTGCTGGAAGCTTCACAGCATCTGCGGGCCAACATGTCGCGGATGGAGCTGCGCCGCCGGAAGACGCGGACGGTGCGCGGGAAGCTTGCTGGCGTAGCGGTGCCCCGAGCGGCTGACGGTTGCGCGGAGCCTGCCGCCGCCGTTGGCCGACTGCAGCCGCAGCGTGTAAGCGCGCATTCGAAGCCGGTGACGTTTCGCGGCTTCCTTAACCTGGCCGACAGTGTGTGCCAGCAAGCCCGTCCCGGATTTACAGCCAGCCGCAACCAAGGGAGGACATCCAGGTGTTTCAAAATATCGGCTTTTCGGAAATGCTGCTGATTGCCGTCGTGGCGCTGGTGCTGTTCGGGCCCAAGCGGCTGCCGGAAATCGGCCGCAAGCTGGGCAAGGCGTTGCACCAGCTCAAACAAGGCGCGCGCGAGCTGATGCAAGACGACGCGCGCCCTGCCCCTGCGCCCCGCTCCGCAGGCGGGGCGCCCGCGGCGGACGGTGCCCGGCCGTCCGCCGAAGCTGCGTCTGCTGCCGCGCCGCCCGCCGCCGCCGAAGCGGCGGGTAGCGGCGTCGCAGACGCCAGTGCTGTCGCCGCCCCGGGCGCGGGCGGCGATGAGCGCGCCGCCGCGGCGAAGCCCGGCGGCGGAAGACGGCTGCCGGACTAGGGCAGCCGGCGGGACCCGCGGACGGCCCGGCGTCGTCCGCAGATGAGGTGAAGGATCAATGACAACCAACGAAGAAATGACGCTTGTCGAGCATCTGGGCGAGCTGCGCAAACGAATCATGTGGATTGTGGCCGTATTGGTTATCGGCATGGTCGTCGGGCTGATTTGCGCCCGGCCGCTCATTCGCTTTTTGAAGGAGCTGCCGCCGGCTAACGGCATCAGTTGGAACGTGTTTTCGCCGTGGGACGCGCTGCGGCTGTATATGAACTTCGGCCTGGCCGTCGGCCTGCTGGTGACGCTGCCGGTGGCGCTGTACCACATCTGGGCGTTCGTGAAACCCGGCCTGCGCGCCGCAGAGCAGAAGGCGTCGGTCGTGTACATTCCCGCGGCGTTCTTTTTGTTTTTGCTCGGGGTGGCGTTTGGTTATTTCGTGGTGTTTCCGCTGGCGTTTTATTTTACGTCGTCGATCAGCAAAAGCCTCGAAATTAATGAAATGTACGGGGCGGCGCAATATTTTGCGTTTATGTTCAATATCATCCTGCCGTTGGCGCTGTTGTTCGAGCTGCCGATCGTCGTGATGTTTTTGACCAAAATTCGCCTGCTCAATCCGAAGCGGCTGCACAAGCTGCGGCGTTACGCGTATCTGCTGCTCGTCATCCTGGCTACGGTCATTACGCCGCCGGATGCGATTTCGGCGATTCTTGTCGCGCTGCCGCTCATTTTGCTGTACGAGTTCAGCGTGCTGCTGTCCGGTTTCGTATACCGCAAGCAGCTGCGTCAGGACGCCGAATGGGAACGCGAATACGGGAAGAAGTAAGGTGCAGTCTGCGTTTGTCGCAGGCTGTTTTTTCTTGTCGAGGCGGAATAGCGCGCGTGCGGAATGGGTACAATGGGGCGATGTGGGCCATTGAAAAATGTGTAAAAGGACTTGCAAAATGATGCAGGAATGATTATTATAAGAATTGTTGTTAGCACTAATATCAATCGAGTGCTAACGTAGAGCGAATCCAATTTAAACCCAAATTCTGAAGGAGGCTAAATTTCCATGATCAGACCGTTAGGTGATCGCGTAGTCATTGAAGCCATTGCGAAAGAGGAGACCACGGCCAGCGGCATCGTGCTGCCGGACACAGCCAAAGAAAAGCCGCAAGAAGGCCGCGTGCTGGCTGTAGGCGCAGGCGCTCTGAAAGATGGCGTGCGCGTTCCGCTTGAAGTTCAAGAGGGCGACCGCATCATTTTCTCCAAATACGCTGGAACTGAAGTGAAATACGAAGGCCGCGAACTGTTGATCTTGCGCGAAAGCGATATTCTCGCTGTATTAGCCTAATTGTATAGAATTCAGGCATAAATAAAAGCTGTCCGCACGGCTGCCGGCTACGGCCAGAGCGCCCCGCGACAGCGTTCCGTGAGCTTATACTTAAGCATTCCGATGGAAGTACTTACAATCTACACAAGCAAAATTCAAGGAGGTTATCCATTCATGGCAAAGGAAATTAAGTTCAGTGAAGACGCACGCCGCGCGATGCTTCGCGGGGTTGATGCTTTAGCGAATGCGGTAAAAGTAACCCTCGGCCCGAAAGGCCGCAACGTCGTGCTGGAGAAAAAATTCGGCAGCCCGCTGATCACCAACGACGGTGTGACGATTGCCAAAGAAATCGAGCTGGAAGACGCGTTCGAGAACATGGGCGCGCAACTGGTTAAAGAAGTAGCGACCAAAACAAACGACGTAGCCGGCGACGGTACGACGACTGCTACTGTTCTGGCGCAAGCGATGATCCGCGAAGGTCTGAAAAACGTAACGGCCGGCGCGAACCCGATGGTTATCCGCAAAGGCATCGACAAAGCTGTGAGAGCGGCTGTTGAAGAACTGCAAGCGATCGCCAAGCCGATCGAAGGCAAACAATCGATCGCCCAAGTTGCGGCGATTTCCGCAGCTGACGACGAAGTGGGCCAACTGATCGCCGAGGCGATGGAGAAGGTCGGCAAAGACGGCGTCATCACCGTTGAAGAATCCCGCGGTTTCGCCACCGAGCTGGAAGTTGTGGAAGGCATGCAGTTCGACCGTGGCTACATTTCCCCTTACATGATTACCGACACGGATAAAATGGAAGCTGTGCTCGACAACCCGTACATCCTGATCACCGATAAAAAAATCTCCAACATTCAGGAGATCCTGCCTGTTCTGGAGAAAGTCGTACAATCCGGCAAGCAACTGCTGATCATCGCCGAGGACGTCGAAGGCGAAGCGCAAGCGACGCTGATCGTCAACCGCCTGCGCGGCACGTTCACTTGCGTAGCGGTGAAAGCCCCTGGCTTCGGCGACCGCCGCAAAGCGATGCTGGGCGATATCGCTGCCCTGACCGGCGGCCAAGTGATCACTGAAGAGCTCGGCCTGGAGCTGAAATCGACGCGCATCGAGCAGCTTGGTACGGCTCGCCAAATTCGCATCACCAAAGAAAACACGATCATCGTCGACGGTGCTGGCGATTCCAAAGATATCGGCGCACGCGTCTCGCAAATCCGCGCTCAACTGGAAGAAACAACTTCCGAGTTCGATAAAGAAAAACTGCAAGAGCGTCTGGCCAAGCTCGCTGGCGGCGTAGCCGTGATCAAAGTCGGCGCTGCGACTGAAACCGAGCTGAAAGAGCGCAAGCTGCGCATCGAAGACGCGCTGAACGCAACGCGTGCTGCGGTTGAAGAAGGCATCGTGTCCGGCGGTGGTACGGCCCTTGTGAACGTATACAACGCTGTATCGAAAGTGACCGCTGCCGGCGACGAGCAAACGGGCGTCAACATCATCCTGCGCGCTCTGGAAGAGCCTGTGCGCACGATTGCTGCCAACGCTGGTCAAGAAGGCTCCGTGATCGTAGAGCGCCTGAAAAACGAAGCTGTCGGCATCGGCTACAACGCCGCATCCGGCGAGTGGGTCAACATGTTCGAAGCCGGGATCGTCGACCCTGCGAAAGTCACCCGCACCGCGCTGCAAAACGCAGCTTCCGTTGCGGCGATGTTCCTGACGACCGAAGCGGTAATCGCCGACAAGCCGGAACCAAACAAACCGGCAATGCCTGATATGGGCGGCATGGGCGGAATGGGCGGCATGATGTAAGATTGGCTGTAAAGCCAATCGCGTCAACGGTGCCTTCCCCGGGAAGAACCGCTGCCTGAACGCGCAAGCGACTCCAATAGAGACCTCTCAACTGCAATCATTGGCTTGAGAGGTCTTTCCTTTTTTACCGATAAGTCGGATAAGATTGACAGACAGCGAAGTTTCGATAGCAGGATGAACGGGCATGCCCGGGAACAGAAGGAGGATCAGCATTGCCAACTATAATGAGCGCAGTCATTCCGATTCCAAAGAGCTGGGAGGAATTTGAGGATATCACCTTAAGTGCGTTGAAGATACGGTGGAGCTCGCCCAATCTCACCAGGCATGGCCGGCAGGGCCAAAAGCAAGACGGCGTCGATCTCTACGGGGACGACGATTTGGGCAGAAATGTGGGCGTGCAGTGCAAGCTGACTCAAGTGGATGCGGTTGGCGTGGACGTGATTCGGGCGGAGATCGCCAAGGCGGAAAACTTTCAGCCGGCTTTGCGGGGCTATTATATGGCGATCAGTGCGCCTTCCGACGCCAACCTGCAGAAGCAGGTGCGGGTGTTGAGCAAGGAGCGTGTGGAGCAAGGGAAATTCCCGGTGGGCCTGTTATTTTGGGATGACATCGTGCAGGATTTGAAGAAAAATAAAGACGTGTTCAAAATGCATTATCCCGAGCTGCTGATCGACAGCGGGCACATTCCCGCCGCTTCCAGACCGCAGGGCAATCGAGGGAACGCTTTGCTCGATTTGGGCTATTTGGGCTTGCATCTGGACGACTGGCTGGGCCTGCTGTTTGGAGAGTTTATGGACGAGCAGCGCGCTGCGCAGGACTTCGAGCGGTTGATCTCCAGCTTGGAGGAAGCGTCCAAAGTGGTGTGCGATGGAGATGCCGCCGCAGAGCTGGCTGGCGCGCTGCAGGAGCTGCGCAGCTATGTGCACGACATTGTGCAACCCAAGGAGCAAACGGCGGATTGGCGGCCGGCCAATCGGCTTGCAGCGCGAATTATGCGTAGTCTGGAGACGTTGGAGTATCAATTGGAAGGCAAAGAATTGCTGATCTTCAAAATCGGCCACGGCATCGCCATCTGGGAATTTCACGATCTCCACACGGCCAAGGATTACCCGCGCGCCCGGCAAAATACGCTGTTGGAATATATCTCCGGCCTGTCGCCCAATCGCCAGGTGTCCGGCTATATTCAGGGAGCGGTCGAGGCCTACAATGCGGATGACGCTGCATTTTCTGTGAAAGCCCACACCCCGGACAGCCTATACGGCGGCGTGAAGCGGTTGCTGTTGTTGGGGTGATGCACCAATGAAATAGCAAGTCCAATCGGCCTCGTCCCGCGTGTTGCGGGATGGAGGCTGTTTTTATACAAAAGTCAATATATTTTAAAAACAGTAAATATCTTCACTTATGATTGGTTTGAAATTTCATTAGGATAATAATACATCGCCGGGCGATGTGAAATTTTGGATGAATGTCGGTGTTTGCGGCTTAAAGAAAGAGGTGATCGGGCTTCGAATGTAAGCGCTTAATAAAAGTGGGAGGTGTTGTTTGCCGTTGTGTCACATGTGCTGGGCAAAGCAGGCTTTGACTAGCGGGAACGTGTGAAATTTCTTATGGAAGCGACAGCAATAATCACAAGTCTATCGGGTCAGGGAGGTATATTCATGTTAAAAAAAGCATTATCTTCACTTTCGGTTTTGGCCGTGACGATCGGTTTGCTGGCGGCCCCGGCTGGCGGAGCTCAGGCGGCAACGCCGATTAGCAGCGCGAACAGCACGATTTTGGGGCCAAATGTGTACGTGTTTGATCCGACGATGGCGTCGGGGGATATTCAAAATGCCGCGAATGGCGTATTCAGCGCGCAGGAGTCGAGCCAATTCGGCAGCCAGCGGTACGCGCTGTTGTTCAAACCGGGCTCGTACAGCAATACGGTTCGGGTTGGCTTTTACACGCAGGTAGCGGGACTTGGCCAAAATCCAGACGATGTGACCGTCAACGGCGGGGTCAATGCGGACGCTCAATGGGACAATGCCAACTCTACGCTCAACTTCTGGCGGTCGATCGAAAATATCAGCGTGAATCCGACGAGCAGCTCCGCGCATGTCTCCAGCGGCACGGCGCAATGGGCCGTTTCTCAGGCGGCGCCGATGAGGCGTGTGCATATTAAGGGCAATCTGTTTTTGTTCGATTTTGATAACAACTGGAATGCCGGCTGGGCGAGCGGCGGCTTCAATGCCGATACGATGGTCGACGGGAAAATTACGCCGGCGTCGCAGCAGCAGTGGATTTCGCGCAACAGCAAATATGGCAGCTGGGCGAATGGCGTGTGGAATATGGTGTTTGTCGGCGATCAGACGCCGCCATCCGGGGGGTTCCCCAATCCGCCGTATACGGTGGTGAACCAAACGCCGGTCATGCGCGAAAAGCCGTATTTGTATACGGACAACAGCGGAAGCTTTAACGTGTTTGTGCCTTCCTTGCAGACGAATACCCAAGGCGTCAGCTGGGCGGGGGGCGCTACGCCGGGCACAGCGATTCCGATCAGCCAGTTTTACATCGCTCAGCCGGGCGTATCGGCGGCTACGCTCAACAGCCAGCTGAGCCAGGGGAAACATCTGATCTTCACGCCGGGCGTCTATCACCTCAGCAGCACGATTCAGGTGACGAATCCGAACACGGTCGTGATGGGGTTGGGTTTTGCGACGCTTATCCCCGATAACGGGCAACCCGTGATGTCGGTAGCCGATGTGGATGGGGTCAGCGTAGCCGGTCTGATTTTCGACGCCGGAGCGAACCGCTCGCCGTCCTTGCTGCAGGTCGGACCAGCCGGCAGCACGTCAAGCCATGCGGCGAATCCAACGGCGCTTTACGATTTGTCGTTCCGCGTCGGCGGCGCGTTGAATGGCTCGGCGGACACCTCGCTTTTGATCAACAGCAGCGACGTGATCGGCGACGATCTGTGGATCTGGCGGGCCGATCATGGCGCGGGAGCGGGCTGGTCGAGCAACACGGATAAAAACGGGCTGGTCGTTAACGGCAGCAATGTGACGATGTACGGTTTGTTCAACGAACATCATCAAGAGTACCAGACGTTGTGGAACGGCAACGGCGGGCGGGTGTATTTCTATCAGTCCGAGGACCCGTACGATGTGCCGAATCAGGCGGCTTGGATGAGCCATAACAACAGTGTGAACGGCTATGCGTCTTACAAGGTGGCGGATTCAGTGACTTCGCATGAGGCTTGGGGAGTTGGCGTATACAGCTTTTTCCGCGACGCGGCGGTCAAGCAAAACAGCGCTATCGAGGTTCCCGATGTGCAAGGCGTCAACCTTCACCATATGACAACGATCTGGTTGTCCGGCATGTCGGGCAGTGAAATCTCGCATGTCGTCAACAATACCGGCAGCCCGGTCTATGCAAATTCGCCGAGCGACGCCATGCGGCAGACCGTAGCTGAGTTTGCCGGCAGCGGCGTTCCCGCAGGGGATACGCAGCCGCCGACAGCTCCGTCTGGCTTGACCGCGACAGCCGTCTCCAGCAGCGAAATCCAGCTGATCTGGAACGCTTCCACGGATAATGTCGGCGTGCAAGAGTATGTCGTATACCGGAATGGCGCGCCAATCGGCACCACGGCCGGCACCACGTACCACGACACCGGGTTGACGCCGTCCACCTCGTACAGCTATTCGGTCGTGGCCAAGGATGCGGCCGGCAACGCTTCGTCTGCGAGCAATACCGCGGCAGCCGTTACCTCTCAGTCCGGCGGCGCTCTGGTCGCGCTTGACCGCTCCGGCTGGACGCTGGCGACCTCGCCGGTCAACAGCACGCCGGCCAGCATGATCGACGGCAGCTTGTCGACGCGCTGGACGTCGGGCAAGGCGCAAGCCGCAGGACAGTCCGTTACCGTCGACTTGGGCGGCGCACAAAACTTCAGCCAAATCATCATGGATGCGACGCATTACAGCAACGATTACGCGCACGGCTATGAAATTTACGTCTCCGGCGACGGCGTAAATTGGGGCAGCGCGATTGCCTCTGGCTCGGGCAGCGGCGCGATCGTCACCGTCAGCTTCGCGGCGCAACATGCGCGTTATATCAAGATTGTGCAAACCGGCGCCGACTCGCATTGGTGGTCGATTTCCGAGCTGAATGTATACGGGGACAGCGGGGCGGCGACGCAGCCAACTGCGCTGAACCGCGCCGGCTGGACAGCAGTGACCAGTCCGGTGAACGGCACGCCTGGCAACCTGTTTGACGCCGACATGAGCACCCGCTGGACCACAGGTAAAAGCATGGCAGCCGGCCAATCGATCGTCGTGGACCTGACCGCGGCGCAATCCTTCAACCGGATCGTGATGGATTCGACCGGCAGCAACAACGACTACGCCCGCAGCTACGAGATTTACGTCTCCAGCGACGGCGTAAACTGGGGCAGCGCGATCGCCAGCGGAACGGGAACCGGCCCGGTCGTCACCGCCGATTTTGCCGCGCAAACCGCACGGTTCATCAAAGTGGTGCAAACCGGAACGGTCTCCAACTGGTGGTCGATCCGCGAATTTAACGTGTACCGGTAATCGGTTTGTTCAGGCTGGGGCCATAAAAGCCAAAGTTCCTCTCCAGAAGATTGGATATGTAGTGCACCCCTTAGAATGGACATTGGAATAACCCTCTGGTTTATCCGATGAAATTCCAGGGGGTGTATTTTGTTTATGGAGCAAAATGGGTGAACGTACAAATCGTACACGGAAGAGTTGAAGAAGGAGGCGATCCTCCTTCATGTTAGCGAGAGGGGGACTATCCGAAATGTTTACAACCATCATCGGTCACAACGGAGGTTGAAAAAGCTGCCTCTGGTAGCGTACCAAGAACAGCTTTTAGCCTAGGATTTATTTGATTGTCCACTCAAATGGGTCTTGACCAAGTATAATCCGATGGCTAGGATCGGAGAGCTTTTTGATTGCAGAACCGGAGAGCGTCTTGATTCAGCCTGCGTGTATTCAAGCTACAAGGCAATGTATTGATGCTGGTCCAAATAATCCAAGATGGTTTGCACGGATTCCTCGACAGCAAGCCGATCGGTTTCCAATACGATTTCGGGCGACGGCGAAGCTTCATAAGGGGCGGAAATGCCGGTAAATTCTCGAATTTCTTTCGCTTTGGCTTTCTTATAAAGCCCCTTGGGGTCGCGGCGTTCACATTCTTCGATGTCGCACTTGACGTAGACCTCAATAAATTCTCCTGTTGGGAACATCGCTCTCACCATTTCCCGATCTTCATGGTAAGGGGAGATGAAAGCGGTGATGGTGAATAGACCGGCGTCGACAAACAGCTTGGCGACTTCGCCGATCCGGCGGATATTTTCTTTGCGATCCTCAGGACTGAAGCCCAGGTCACGGTTCAACCCGTGACGGACGTTATCGCCATCCAGTACGTAAGAGCGGATATGGCGCTCAAACAAGCGCTTGTCGAGCTCGTTGGCGATGGTTGATTTGCCGGATGCGGACAGACCGGTCAGCCAAAGCACGCAGCTTTTGTGCTGATTTAATGCCCGGCGGTCGGCGGTGGTAATTTTATGCTGATGCCAGTAAACGTCATTTGTAGATGGATTCATCCGCGTAAGCTCCTTGCGTGCACAATAATGTTCTTGCTTTTCAGTATACAAGAACGGCCGCGCGTTTCCAAACCGCAGGTGATGTGGACCCGGTATCCGTTATCGCAATCATTGATATCGTGACAAAGAAGCGGATGCGCCGCTTCCGTTCTCGCGAACAAAAGACGCATCCGCTTCAGCGGGATCAATGGCCGGCCAATTGGATCAATTGGTCGATATTTTGCTTTTCGCTTGCATCTTTGGCGATCAGACCGTTATACAAAGCGTTATCGTTTTGTCCCTGCAATTGAATCGCAGCCAAGTACCAGCGGGCTACGCTTTTGGCGGTGCTGTCTGCAAACTGATCGTTGACGTAAGGTTTGAGCATACTGCTTGAAGCTGCATAGTTGCCGCGGAAAAAATCAATTTGCGCCAAGCTTAGCGCAATTTGCGACGTTACGCTGAAAGCCCGTCCTTGCCCTTGCTCCTTGGGCAGCAGCTCCAGCTCAGCCATTTTCGCCTGGATTTCCTTATACAAGTCGAAAGCCGCATTCCACTCAGCATCCATTTCTTTTGTGTTGCCCTGCTCTTTGGCGACGCTGCCCGCTTTGGCGCGCAGGCTGATGACCTGCTCATACATGCTGATATCCCATGTAAAGTTCGGCAGTTCGGCAGCGGCGAATTGCGTAGCTTCTTCCACTTTATTGTCCAGCGTATAAGCTTTAATCTGCAAATCGATCAGCTGGCGATTGTGCGGCTCCTGGGCTTTTGCGCTCTCCAACAGGGCATGCAGTTCGGTTCCCAGCCGTTTGTGGGTGGCTTCGTCATTTGCTGTCTGCTGGTACACTTGCAGCAGCAGAGCGATTTTCTGCACTGCGTAAGTCGGGTGGTTCGGATGCAGCTTTAAAGCTCTGTCCAGCGGAGCGCTGATAGCATTGTAATCGTTGCTTGTTTGACTGATTTGTTTGAACTGCTGATAAGAGCCGTTGGCGCTTACGTAGCGAATGGCGATGAACAGCACAACGAGCGATGTAACGAGTAAAACAGCCGGAAAAATTTTATTCATTGCAGGCTTGACGGACGCCCAGCGGGTGAAAGAGGCTTCGGAAGCACCGGCTACCATGGCGCCTAAACAAAGGAATAACAGCATTTCCACAAATACATAACTTAAGTCAAAATCGATCATACTGTGGAGAAGCAGGGAAATGACGAAAATAAAGTAGACAAACCCGGCGTCGCGCTGCGACCAGGTGCCGCGTTTGTAGCTGCGGATAAAGGCATAGAAGATGGCGGCCAACAGCGCAAGAAAGATCAGACCTCCAATGATGCCGACTTCCACCAGATATTGAACGAAAAAGCTGTGTGCCTGCCGGCTGATGTACGGGTTGTTCTGGTATTTTTCATACAGCGCCGACCAGCCGCCGCCTCCAGAGCCGAGGAGCGGATAGTCTTTGACGACTTTCATCGCATCCTTGTAGAACGTGCCCCGCTCAAGAACGCTGTGTTGGGCGAAGTTGATGTTTTCCAAGCGAGTTCTGACATTTTCGGGCAGCAGCTTGGAAACGCCGGTTTCGCCGAACAATAGCGCGGCGCAGATTAGCCCCAGCGCAACCGCCGCAATGGGAACGCTGATGTTAACCCAGCGCGAGCTCTGGAAACGGGCCAGCCTTTTGTCCAGCCAAGGAGCGACGTAGATCTGGATCAACACCGCCAGCCCTGCAAACAGCAAGGATACCACCAGCAGGTATGTCCAGCCCTGCAAGGAGCTTGCGGCCGCGTCTCCCTTGTTCAGGGTGATGCCCAGATCGGTCAGCTTTTGCAAAATAGCCAGTCCGCCGATGAAGGCGAAGGCTGTCAACAGCAGCAATACGATTTGCCGCTGCATATTTTGGAAAAACAAAATGATCAGCAGTACGAACGGAATGATGACGATGGCACCGCGCGAAAGCGTAAGGAAAAATGAAATGACAATCGGCACAGCCATCAGCGCATGCAGCCCGGTTGTGTACCATTTTGAAGATTTCGTAACCAGAAATAAAACCGAAAATAGTAAAGCGATCAAATAAGCGGCGTACGTATTGGCATATTGGAATACCGAGGTCAGCCGCAGACCGTTGGCATCGGCCATCACGGCATCGCGGTATACGCCGCCGCTGAGTTCCGTGAACCAGCCGACAAGCGACCCGGCCAATTTGCCGTTGCCCAGCCAATTCATCATCCCGAATATCACAATCACGTAGCCCGATATGACGATACCCAAAGTGAGAGCGCGATTGCTTCTTTCTGTTTTGGTCAAGTAGGCACCGACAAGAAAAAAGAAAAGATACATGATTTGTGCAAGAACGGCGTTCGAGGCATTATAGCTCGAAGCGGCCGGAATTAACGCGATCAAATACACCAGCGGGATACCGAGCATGAACACGCTGATCGTATCTTTCAGATCCGTCCATTTCCAAGTAAAGAAAAAGCGTACCGCCAATATAGCCAGCAGCAGCGAAGCCCAAATCAGCGAAGTATAAATCGGTCTTTCAAAGTCGACGCTGTTTCCGTTAAACAAGCCTTTTTGGAAAGGGGTCCAGACCAGCATGGCTATGGAGATCGACAATACCAGCCAGTACATGACCGATTTGCTGTCCGCGCCATTCGACATTTTACGGTTTGGATTTTTATACATAGTTTGAGGTTCCTTTCTTCCCAGAAATCACGTTTTCATCTTATCATATCTCTTGCGTTCTGTACCAATTCTATTATTTTCAGGTATTCAAGAAAACAACTGCAGTTTCTTATGATCAAACTTGTTTTTTATACAAAATACGCCTAGAATGAGAACGGAATGACAAAATCCAACAATGAAGCGATTAATTAATTAATATTATACAAGGGAACGGTTACTATGCTGATTTGGAGAATAATTCGCTCTTTCTGGTTCCATAGAAATTTGATTGCACAGTTCACATGGAGAGAGGTGTCTTCCAGGTATAAGGGGTCTTATCTGGGTATCATTTGGTCTATATTAAACCCATTGTTAATGCTGATGGTATACACCTTTGTTTTTAGCGAAGTTTTTCAGGCGAAATGGGGAACCGGAAGCGGCAACAAGCTGGAATTTGCTTTGCTTATTTTTTGCGGCCTTGTTACCTTTAATATTTTTGGCGAGTTGATCATTCGTGCACCGTCTTTAATTATCCAGCATTCGAGTTATGTGACCAAGGTCGTTTTTCCGTTGGAAATACTGCCGGTTGCTGTTATGGGTTCGAACCTCATTCACAGCTTAGTCAGTTTTATTATACTTTTGACGGGCTGTTTGTTTGCCTTCGGTTCATTGCCCTGGACGATTGTGTTTATTCCGATCGTATTAATACCCTTGATATTGTTCGCTCTGGGTTTGGGATACTTGCTTGCGTCACTTGGGGTATACTTGCGGGATATAGGGCAGTTCGTGAGCATAGCCATTCAGGCCCTTATGCTGCTGAGCCCGATCTTCTATTCGGTGGAATCCCTGCCTCCGCAGTTTCAGATGTTATTCTCGCTCAATCCGCTCGGTTATGTTATTGAGGATATGAGGGAAGTGATTATATGGGGAGCGCTTCCTCATGTCCGCTGGATGCTGCTAGAGTATGGCTTCGGTTTGATCATTTTTGGGTTGGGTTACGCCTGGTTTGCGAAGACTCGAAAGGGATTTTCAGATGTGCTGTAACCTAAGTGCAAGGAGGAACGTTTGTGACGCATACACCTGTAATTCGAGCAGAGGGCATCTATAAAAGTTATAAAATTTTCCATAGTCCGCAAGACCGTTTAAAGCAATTTTTGTTTCGTGGCAAGAGATCCTTTTTTAGCGAATTCGGGGCTCTGAAGGACGTACATCTTCAGGTATTCCAAGGGGAAACGGTTGGCATTATTGGCAGGAACGGATCGGGCAAAAGTACGCTGCTGCAGATTATCGCGGGCACGCTGACCCCTTCGGCTGGTACAATTGAAGTGAAGGGCAAAGTTGCTGCATTGTTGGAACTGGGAAGCGGATTTAATCCAGAGTTCACCGGCCGTGAGAATGTATATATGAATGGGGCTATACTGGGCTTGACCCGAGCGCAAGTGGATGAGCTGCTTCCGCAAATTCTAGAGTTTGCGGATATTGGAGATTTTATTGATCAGCCGATTAAAACTTATTCCAGCGGCATGGCGGTTCGGCTGGCTTTTGCCGTTCAAGCGATGGTGCCGAAGGAAGTGCTTATTGTAGACGAAGCTTTGGCCGTAGGGGATGAGCTTTTTCAACGAAAATGCTATGCCAAAATCGAGCAGTTCAAACAGCAGGGCGGCACCATTTTATTTGTATCGCATTCGGCGGCAAGCATTATTGAGCTTTGTGATCGCGCTGTCTTGATGGATGATGGGGAGATGCTCATGGTGGGGCCCTCCAAACGGGTAGTCAACCTCTATCAGAAGCTGATTTATGCCCCGGCCGACAAGAGAAAAGCCGTAAGAGAAGAAATTCTCCTTGGTTCGGTAGGGAATGAGACAGGACCGACCGCAGGGAAGAGCAAACAGGATGCGGCTCTTGTTAGCGAGATGTTCGATCCCCATTTGATTCCCAAGGAGACCTTTCATTACGAATCCAGGGGAGCTTTGATTTTTGATGCGGAAATTACAACATTAAGCGGTCAGCGAGTAAACTTGTTAAAGGCAAACGAAAAATATATATGGCGTTATTTTGTAAATTTTACGAAATCATGTTCCAATATTCGTTTGGGGATGCTAATAAAAACGGTAAGTGGTTTAGAGCTGGGCGGGGCCACGAGTGCGCAAGCGAGCGAAGGCATTCCATTTGTGGATGTCGGGCAAATTTTAAAGGTTGAATTTACATTTATTCCGCGACTACATACGGGTACGTACTTTTTGAATGGCGGTGTTCTGGGAATTACGGAGGAAGGCGAGGTTTTTTTGAATAGGGGAATTGACCTTGCTGTATTCAAAATCCTGCCCAGAGAAGATAGTTTGATGACCTGTATTGTAGATTTTGGGGTGGATGCGAGCTTGAGTTTTATCGATAAATAAGCAGACAAGCGGCCCGGCGGCAACGGATTTCATGAAACTGCTCACTCAAGGAGGACGGAACTATGACTACCCCCAAATCTAGAGCCATTTGCATAATTGGCATGCATAGAAGCGGGACATCTGTAATTACAAGAGCAATCAATATATTGGGAGCCTATGTCGGAGAGCCCCATGACCTGTTGCCGCCAATGGCTGACAATCCTGAGGGCTTTTGGGAGTTTAGGCAATTTGTTGATTTGCAGGATAAAATCCTGGAAACGTTTGGGTTTACATGGAGCCATTTCGGGAGTTTGCCCGCTGATTGGACTCGGTTTGCTATCATTCGACCTTATCGCGAGCAACTAAAGGAAATCATCGCTCTTCATTTTGCCGATAAGCAGCTCTGGACTTGGAAAGACCCGCGTACTTCTTTATTGCTTCCTTTATGGCAAGAAATTCTGGAGGAGCTGGATATAGAATTATCTTATGTATACGCTTTTCGTAATCCTTTGGATGTAATGGCGTCCCTCCAAAAAAGAGACGGGTTCACTCAGGAAATGGCGGAGTCAACTTGGATGAACTATACCGAGTCTGCACTGCTAGGCATTTCCAAAGCGAAAGCGAAAACCGCGTTTATTCAATATGATCATTTTTTGAATGAACCGGTTAAATGTCTAAATAAAATTGTTGGGCAGTTGGAGCTTGAAGTGCCTTTTGCTATTGATTCGCAGTTGCTTGACGGCATTCTCAAGCCGGGTTTGCGTCATAGTTACTCTACCTATGAAGATTTACTGAAGTATAAGGAAGGCACCTCGAAGCTGATCGATCTGTATCAGCTATGTTTGCGTGCTGAAGAGAACCCTGCCTCGATATACACAGAACATTTTCAAGGAAAAATTCAGGAACTGCAAGCTTATGTGCTCGAAACTTCACATTTCAGACCTCATTATGAGATGCAAATCTTCTGGAAAAACGAATCCGGCGATTTCACTGAGGAATGTTCATTGAACCTGCCTATTCAAGGCATGCTCATGGTTCAGCGCTATTCGTGTGCACTGTCCTCAGGAACGACGTTTCCCTTGCGAATCGACCCCATTAATGTCTGCGCAGCCTGCGAGATCCTTTCCATCAGTCTGGTGGGCGTTCATGCTACCGGTGAACGGACCAGGCTTTATTCGAGTGCAGACAATCATTTTGCCGGACTTGAATTAGTGAACGGTATTCTTTTGGCTACCTCTAAATCATATTGGATTCTTGGTACTACGGACCCGCAAATTTATCTGAACATCCCTCATCCAGAAGAAACTTATGATTATTTTGAATTGCATATTGAGATGTCGGTGACTTTGGAGTTGACTCCGTATCTTACGGAGATGATCCATCAAGCCTACACAGCGAACGCGGTTAAGCTAGTTGAATTATTGGAAACTTGGCGTAAAGGTCAAGAGGAAATTGCAGAAAAGACAAAGGAAATCTCCCAAATCGTTCAAAAAAATTATCAACTGGGGATGGAAAATGATGCGTTAAACTCAGATATTGTTCAGGTCAAGCACCAGAATGTAACGTTAAATTTGAATCTTGAGCGCTTAAAACAAGAGAATATTGAATTGCTGGCAGCGGTTGAGCGTGGACAGCAGCAAGTTGAGCGTGGACAGCGGCAAATTGATATGTTGCGTGATGAACTGGAAGCTAATGGACATGCGTATACCGAATTATCGGACACTCTGGCCAGAGAGCAGGAGCGTTTTTGGCAGCTGTCTGCGGAATTATCGGAAACCAAGAAAGAGCTTGCTTACATCAAGGGCAGCAGATCTTGGCGCTGGCTGGGGCCTGTTCGGCGTTGTGCGGCAATTCTGCGCAAAACCAAAATCAAATTAAAGCTTGTTGTCATGCGAATACTGGGCGAACGGCAATTCGAACTGCTGCCGCTGCATAATCTGGTACGGGTTGAAGGAGATCTGTGGCAAGCAACGGGTAATGATCCTCAATTTCAGTTGGTCTCTGGCAGCATTCGCGGTGGCTGGAAGGGGATTTCGTTTTTAGGGCAATCTACGGGTCTAAGTCTTGCCCTGAAGCTTTATTACGATCAAGGCGAAGGCATGAACGAAGAAAATGCTGTGACGCTGGGAGTGCTGCAGAAAGATTATAGCGGCAGCCAGCATCTTGCGCTCAGGCTTCCTGATCACATAAAAGTGCTCAGGCTTGACCCAGGGGATCAGGAAGCTCGATTTGTATTAAGCTACGTAAAAATGAGGCATGTTTCCCAGGCGGAGTTATTGCTAAAATCGTTCATTAAATTTTTTCAACAGTACGGGTTGTCCTTATCCACGTTCCAACTGCTGCTCCAGAAAGTATCACGAGCTTGGAGGTCAGAAGGCTGGGAAGGTATTATGAAAAGAGGTAATTCCCTATCCGTGGCTCCAAATCACGCCGTTGCGTCGGAAGATCACTATGAAAAATTTATCGAGTCTGGAATGAAGAACGCTGCGGCCATCGATAAAATGAAACGACATCTGTCCGAGTTCAAATATAAGCCGCTTATTTCCATACTAGTTCCTATATATAACGTTGAAGAAATATGGCTGCGGAAATGTATTGAATCCGTTGTGAATCAAGTATATCCACGGTGGGAGCTCTGTCTGATTGACGATTGCTCGCCTGCGGAGCATATTCGAGCGGTTCTTCAGGAGTACCAACAGCGGGATAAACGAATTAAGGTATTGATGCGTGAGACAAATGGGCATATTTGCGCCGCTTCCAATGATGCCTTGAAGCTGGCCACAGGAGACTATATTGCTCTGTTGGATCATGACGATGAGTTGACCTGCGATGCACTGTATGAAAATGTGAGCGTGTTGAATCAGTACCGGGATGCGGATGTCATTTACAGTGACGAAGACAAAATCAACATAGACGGAACGCGACATTCACCGTACTTTAAACCGGATTGGTCACCGGATATGCTTCTCTCCCAAATGTATACATGCCATTTATCCGTATACCGTAGGGAACTGGTTGAGGAGGTTGGTGGTTTCCGTCCCGGGTTTGAAGGAAGTCAGGACTTCGATCTTATGCTTAGAGTGTCGGAGAAGACGAACCGCATTTATCATATTCCCAAGGTGCTTTATCATTGGAGGGTGATTCCTCAATCGACGGCTTCGGGGGGCGAATCGAAAAGCTATACGCACGAGGCTGGTTTGCGGGCTATCGAAGAGGCTATCGCGCGAAGAAACCTGAATGCTTGGGTGGAGGGAGTAGAACAAATACCGAATTTGTATCGCGTTCATTACAGGGCTGTTGACAATCCTAAAATATCCATCATCATTCCTAACAAAAACATGGCATCTACGTTAGAGCAGTGCATCGCGTCTATTTTTCAGAAGTCGACTTATACGAATTTCGAGGTTATTGTCGTAGACAACGGTAGCGATGACCCGCTTACTTTTGCCCTGTACGACCAGTGGAAGGTAAAGGAACCGGAACGCTTTAAAATGATTGCATACAATATCCCTTTTAACTACTCTAAGCTCAACAATTACGCCGTTCAGTTTGCCGCGGGTTCTCTATTGCTGCTGCTGAACAATGATATCGAGGTTATTTCAAGCGACTGGTTGGAGGAAATGGCGGGACAAGCGATTCGCCCTGAAATTGGAGCCGTGGGCGCCAATCTGGTTTATCCCGACCATACGATTCAGCATGCAGGGGTCGTTCTGGGGATCGGAGGAGTGGCAGGACATAGCCATAAGCATTTCGATCATCAGGATTATGGGTATTTTTCCAGATTGAAAATGGTGAGCAACTACTCGGCTGTTACAGCCGCTTGTCTGATGGTTCGCAAGGAAGTTTTTGCAGAAGTCAACGGGTTGGAGGAAGAACTGCAAGTTGCCTTTAATGATGTCGATTTTTGCTTAAAAATCAGGAGTCGTGGATACTATAATGTTTGGTTGCCTCAGGTTCAACTGTATCATTTTGAATCCAAAAGCAGAGGTTTTGAAAATACCCCGGAGAAGCAGCAACGGTTTCATGGTGAGATTGTTTGGATGCGCAATCGTTGGGCCAAACAACTGGATCGCGATCAATTTTACAATCCGAATTTATCCAACGTAAGCGAAGACTTTAGTTTGGGCAAGCCTTACGTGACAATGGGAGCGATGTATGAATAGATGGGAACGTCCTGGAACATTAGCGCTTTCGTTATATAGCTTGGTTAGCGTATGTGTGATTGGTTATATCTTGCTAAGCGTTGCTGAAAAAACAACAACAGTAAGTATAAAATTGTTGCTTATCACTGTGCTGTTAGGCTCGATTATGGTGTACGCTGCAACCAAACGGTTTGAACTCAAGTTTTTGTATGTCGCCGTTGTGGTATACGGACTGGCCTATTTAATGTTTACGCCTGTGTTTTCGCCAATCGATGAGGCAGCTCATTTTGACTATGTGTATAAAATTGTTCAGGAGCACAGGCTTCCGTTGCTTTCGGATATCATCAACACCGCCCAATTACAGGCTATAAGCGGATATGCGCTTCCCGGGGAGGGAACGCTGCAATATGAAGCTGTACATCCTCCCTTGTATTATGTATTGAGCGCTATTATTATTTGGCCTATTCACAGTCATCTGTTGCTCAGTTTCTTTGTGATCAGAGGGATGGGGTTATTGTTGTTGTTGATAACCCTGTACTATGCGGTCCAGACCTATAAATTAATGACACAATCCTATGGGGCGGACCGCAATCATTTCTTGTTTATCTCTCTCGGTTTACTGTTTTTTACCAATTCTTCGATCATGACGCGAATGTTGACGGTAAGCAATGAGTCGTTGGCGGTGTGTTTGGGCAGCATTCTAATATACAGATTGATTAAGTTGCTCTCTGAACAGGTCTACAGCAATAAGGAAATTTATATAGTATCGCTGTTAAGCGGAGGACTGGTGCTGACGAAAATAACCGCCGCGGCATTATTGTTTCCTGCTGTATTATGTTTGACGCTCTTAAAGAAATATAAGCAACTCATGATTTATGTCGGTATTGTTTGTTGTCTGACGATCCCTTGGTTTGCGTTTAATTTGGCGCATTACGGACATCTGACTTCGACAGCCGAGCATGTAGCCTTTGTCAAAAAAATTGTGAATCCGGGTAATACGGATTTTGGATTGGGGCAAGTGTTGGAAGGATTGCCCTACTTATTGGTAAGTTTCTGGACGGCTCAAGAAATACAGTGGACCGGTCCGTTTGTATACGCTGAATTTATTGCGAAATTTATTTCTGTATGTTTAGTGCTGTATATAGTTAGCTCCGTGATGGCCACATGGCGTGCAAGACGAGACAAGCATCTTAATAAAAATCTGGTCTTGCTGACTTTGGCTGTTTCCATCTTGTTAAGCATAGCTTTGATTATATATGGAACGGTTAGTCAAGATGTGAATTTGCTTATCGGCAGATATTTATACATTTGTTTAGTTCCACTGGTGCTTTCGGCATTCTTGTTGATGAATGGTGGAAATCATGATTTTCTTGCCAAATTCCTTATGCTTTGCGCCACACTGTTAACTTTAAGCGGACTTCTATATTATGGCACTCAAAAAAACAGCGTTATTACGGAGCTTACTAAGTTAAAGTCAACTGAAATGTCCTTGTCCAATTTGGCTGGAGCTAAACAGCAAGGGTTGTTAGAGAGCGCGGATCTAGGAACCCTGCCAGAGCGACTAGCCACAGATCGAAAGGTATGGTCAGAAGAATATACGGAACATGCCTTAAATCAGGTTGAGCAGGTTCATGATCTGGTTGTTCTTGGTGATAACAACTACCAAATCACAGGGCCCGATCCTTACGTTGTATTGAAAACGGACGGAATGCCAATGAATGAAGGCGATCTTTGTCTGGTGCAAATCGTGTCTGAGGATATGGAAAGCAACATGGCCTACGGCCAATTGTTTTGGCAAGACAACCTGTCCAATTTTGCAGAGAACCGGTCGTACAAATTTGCGGTTCCTAACAATAAAGAACTGATTGTTCCGATAGGATACCATGCGGAATGGAAGGACAGTCAAATCTTGTTGCAGCTTAGATTAGATATGGATCGTTTGCCCCAAGGCAGTACGTTCAAAATCGACCATATGACACTGCTGAAAAAAAGGAACCAGAGCTAATCGGATTACAATCCAAATTAGGCAGGGGATACACATGGGAAGTAAAGTATTTGAAGAAAAATTAAACGTATTTATTTGTGTAGCGATTAGTTTGATATTGGCCGTGGCTACGGGGGGATTGCTAAAAAAAAGCCTCATGACGGGCCATCAAAAATATAGTGATATTGTCGTGGGCAGTGTGACTTGGCTCAATTACAATAAGAGCTTGGATTATATATTTATTTTCAGTGTACTGTTCAGCTTTGTTATTTATTTGCTTGTCCTTACCAAGATATCGGGGGTGGTAAGGGTAAGTCTTGTGACACAGATCAACGAGAAATTTACCCGGAATTACAAACTGGTTTTATTTGTCGGCATGTACGCCTTGGCTCTGGGAATTTTCTCGGTAGGGTATTCAAAAGCATATTTGCTTTCGCTGGTCGTGCTGGTTATTGTAACAGAGTGGATAGTTCGGCGTACACATACGGCCATAGACGGGCATTCCTTTTACATGATCCTAATATTTGCGTTCTTTGGGGTAGTCGGCATAAGCACTATCCTATACTTTCTGAACCCTAATATTCAAATGAGTCGTTTTAATTATGTGCCATCACTGGTGTCTTTACTGCTTTGGGCGATGGGGATAGGGGTTCTTTTATTTAAAGGGAATTTCCGCCGATTTCGCAACGGGGTGCTATTAACCGCACAACTACTGATTCCATTTGTGCTTTTGATTTATGTAAGCAACTACTATAGCTTCAACAATCGGGTTATTAAATTGGTGAATGTAAAAGCGGCAAGCCTTATGGTAGTGCTTATTTGCTGTATAGTTGTATACAATATCTTCATATGGATACGATCAGCTCGAGCCGATGATTGGCGGAAGGTGATTTCCTGGCCTAGTTTAGCGGCGATAGCGGCTGCGTTGCTTTACAATGCTCCTGTGGTAAGCACACTTGCTTACGACGATTTCCATATGGGTGAAATCTTCTTACCTTGGCAGCAGTTCATCAGCTTCGGCTTGAAATATAACGTGGACTTCATTTCGGTTCAAGGATTGCTTGGAGTATTCTACAGCTCGATCAATCATCTTATTTTTGACGGAACGATCGCCTCTTTTAATTACTCGTTAATTCTCCTTCCGGCTTTGCTGGCGGCAGGATTCTCGATCATCATCACCAAATTGTATGGGAAAAAAAGAGCGGTATATTACATCTTATTTTATACGCCATTAATTTTTTCTCCTGTAGTGAGCAGATTTTATATGGCTTTCCCCATTATTTTGATTTTATTTAACCCTGTATTTCAAAAATATAAGTACAAGTGGCTGTTAGCTTGGATCTGGTTATCGGCATTCCATTGTTTTTATAATACGACTTCGGGAACAGCGCTCACTCTGGCCACCGTGCCGGTAGCCGTATTAAAACTGTATGATATGATTAAATCTGGATATTTCGCGGATACATTTAGAAAGAAAAGAACTTTGTTTATCTCGATTGTTGGGGGACATCTCATCTTATTGGTATTGATGTATCCTTCGATTGTCGGTACGATTCGATTTTTACTGGATAATTCTTCTTCAAATACACAGGCGTATGGGGTTTCTTTTTTTGCTGATTTTCAAGCAGCGCCTTCCTGGTTTCCTCAGTGGCTGTCGGGTGCCGCGCGCAGACTTGTCTGGGAAAGCGTTCGAATGGGGGGCTGGATTGGAACCTTTACTATTTTCGTTGCTTTACTGATCAATTTTGTTAAAATAAAAAAAACGAATGTTAATCATGTAAATAAAAAGCTTTTTCTGTTTACCATATTAATATTTATTCTTCTTACAATCCCTTACAGCTTTGGTCGCATCGATCCGCAATCCATGAGTCGTTCAGGTTCTATGACTTTTCTCTGTTTGGCAGGGGTTTGGCCGTTTTGGATTTTTGTCAAAAGCCAAATGCGACTGAAACTCAAATATTTGTTAATAGCGGCTGTTAGCCTGGGGCTTTCCAGCTGTTTTATAACAGGAGATTACAGTAGCTATATCAAGAATTATTTGCACCCTCATACCGTGCCGGCAAATTACCAGCTTGTGGACGGCAACCAGATCGGGATGGAAGCAGTGGGAATGATTTTCGCCGATAGCAATCGAATAAATGAATGGCAAACGATTCGTTCCATTATGAATGATCTTTTGGTTTCGCCGGATGAAAGTTTTGCCGATTTAAGCAATCGTTCATTATTGTTTGCGGCCTTGAACCGCAAAGTTCTGACACTTTATTCGGCTGATTATGTAGCCGCGAATGCATCGATTCAAGATAAAGTCATCGACAAGCTGGAGCTTTCCAGGCCCCCGGTTGTTTTATTAGGCCCTTCGATTCGACATGATGGCGGTCCAAGCTCACTTCGTTCCTATCGTCTATATAGATGGTTTTTGCAAAACGATTATTTGTATTATGAACGCGATCATATCCAATTTCTCGTCAGAAAAGACCGGTTCGAGCAATTGAATTTGCCGCGGCTTGACGAGCAAACGGAGTTTGACAAATTATCCGATATCTTCTTAACTAAAGATATGCTGTATGTTCCCGCGTCATGGGGTAGCAGTTTTCAGAATATGCAGAATCGCTTCCAGCGTGTTGAAACATCGCCAAAGCTGATTCAGGTTCATGAAACAAGTAACGATGAGCAGGGATGGATGCATATCAATGGTTTAGACCCCTATTATGTTTGGCAGCTTCCTGAATTAGCGGGAAAAGACGCCGACTTTGCATTAGTCACCATTCAAATGCAGCAAAAGCAAGATAAAGACTACCGAATTCAGACGTATTTTGATTACAAAGGCGAATTAAACCAACGGGATAATTTCTTTTTCAACGGTACGAATCAGTTGGAGCAGCAATATTTAATACCACTAGGTTCGGCTCCTTCATGGCTGCTGGGACATATCACGTATTTCCGTTTGGATTTGGACGGAATGGGGCAAGCGTTCAAAATCAAAGAACCAGTCTTCTACAAATTGGTAAGGTAGGTATTCAAATTATGACTTTTGTTTTGCTTCTCCTGGCGTTGGTGTTTAATTTAGTCGCGCAAGGCTTGTTGAAATCAGGTGTAGCCAATCTGCGTTTTGATTCCATAAACTTCAATTTTATTATCAAAATCATCAGTCTCCCCGCTATTTGGGGAGGCGGGTTATTTTATGGCTTTAGCTTTCTTTTTTATATCATGGCGCTTTCAAGAGGAGAGCTAAGTCGAATTTCTCCTGTATCGCAAGCACTTACCACTATAGGTATAGTGCTTATTTCTGTTATATTATTTAATGAACCGTTAACGATGATGAAGCTCATCGGCATTGTTTTATTAATTGCCGGCACAATTATTATGTTTCTATAAATTTGTCAGTTTCCAGAGAAAGGATTCAAATGAAAAAACAATTCGACTGGGTCATATTCGGAGCAGGCATTTACGGCATGTATGCAGCTAAACTTTTAGGCATGCGAGGAATGAGCGTTGCATTAGTTGATATCGACAACGAGCCTTTGCAAAGAGCCAGCTTTATTAATCAAGCCAGGGTGCATAACGGCTATCATTATCCGCGCAGCGTTTCTACTGCAGAAAAATCAGCAAATTACTATAAACGATTCAATGAAGAATTTGAATATGCTGTACACAAGAAATTTACAAAGGTGTACGCTATTTCCATGAATGATTCTTTAACGAACGCTGAGCAGTTTAAGAAGTTTTGTGATTTTGTCGATATTCCCGCCGAGGAAGTGAATACTTCAAGGTACTTCCATCCAGGTATGGTTGAAGCGGCTTTTGAAACGGATGAATATACGTATGACGCAAGTAAAATAAGACAGGCGCTTTCAAACGATCTCAGCACTTTGCTTCATGTGCAAACTTTATTCGGTACGGAAATTGTATCGGCAGAAATTGTAGACGAGGCGAAATTTCTTCTGAGATTTCAAACAGGTCTGATAATAGAGACAGGCCATGTCCTGAATGCTACGTACGCTAGCATCAATCAATTGCTGCAGTTTTTTAATTATGATTTGTTTCAAACGAAATATGAGCTATGCGAAGTCATCTTGACGAAGGTTTCCGCAAATTTTGCCAATATGGGAATTACGATTATGGACGGCCCTTTTTTCTCATTAATGCCTTTTGGATTTACGGGCACACATTCTCTCACATCGGTAAGTGATACGCCTCATGAAGCTAGCACGGCTGCGTATCCCAAATTTACTTGTCACTCCTTAAGACCTGATTGTAATGAGCAATATTTAAGAAATTGCAATTCGTGTGAGTTCAGACCTCAAAGCGCTTGGAATAGAATGAGTCAATTGGCCAAAAAGTATTTGAACCCGGACATCACCATACAATATGAATCTTCGTTATTTGCAGTTAAAACCATTTTGAATACAGCGGAAATCGATGATTCTCGGCCAACCATGATTAATATTGCTTCGAGGAAGCCTACTTTTATTTCGGTATTCTCTGGGAAATTTAATACGATTTACGATATGGAGGAGGTGTTGTTGTGAAGGAACATGTTTTTGTGTCGGCTGTTGTTTATGTGCGGAATGAAGAACAGAACGTAGCCTCAGCTTTAGATCAGCTCAATACTTATCTGGCTACGATTTATAAAAATTATGAGATCATACTGATTAACGATGCGAGTACAGATGATACTTTGGAAAAGGCCAGAGTGGTTGGCGGCGTTTTGCAGGGAAGTCTAACGATTATCAATCTCGCTCGATATCATGGCGTTGAGAAGGCGATGAATGCGGGGCTGGTTAAATCGATTGGAGATTTTATCTTCGAAATCGAAAATATTAATTATGAATACCCGTTATCTATGCTGCTTACTTTATATAAAACCGCAGTTTCAGGTTTTGATATTGTAGCGGCTTCACCGAACACGGGGCTCCCCTGGACCTCAAAATTGTTCTATAAAATCATGAATAAATCTTCTTACCTGAAAATTGATCTGAAAACAGAATCTATAAGAATGGTTTCGCGGCGAGCGCTGAATGCCATGTTAAATCTGAAGGAAAAGGTACGTTATCGAAAAGCATTGTACGCCTATACGGGATTTAAGAAACAAATTATTGAGTACGAGCCGCATTCCAAGATTGTTCAAAAGTCCAAGTTAAATCGGGAAAATATCAGTACGGCTTTCGATGTTCTGGTGTCCTTTTCCAACGTCGGCCTTAGAGTTTCGCATTATTTGTCAATTATATTTCTGCTGTTCAGTTTGTTCATGGCTGGCTATACATTTTATAACTACTTTTTCAACCAGAATCTGGTTCAAGGTTGGACAACGCTTATGATTCTCATCAGCTTCGGGTTTACCGGTTTGTTTTTTATCGTGGGCATGCTGGGAGAATATATTTTGCGTATTTTGATTGAAATTCAGAGTCGGCCGTTTTACACAACAAGCTCGGTCGAAGTGTATAAACCGTCTCCTCACCAGAACGTGGGCCAAGCGTATCAAGAGGTTGCGGCTTCCAAAGAATAGGAGGAGAATCGATGACAACAGCATTAATTGGTTACACGGGCTTTGTAGGCACTACACTTATGTCACAGACGCAATTCGATTGTCATTATAACTCTAAAAATATCCAATCTATTCGCGGTCAGAAGTTTTCTTTAGTGGTGTGTGCCGCTGCGCCGGCCGTAAAATGGAAAGCCAATCAGGAGCCGGAGCAGGATCTTCAAAATATCCAAGCGCTTATGGAGCACTTGGCTCATATCGAAGCAGATGAATTTATTTTAATATCTACTGTCGATGTTTATAAAAATCCGGTGCATGTTGATGAAGCAACAGAAATTGATGCTGAACAGCTTGAGCCTTATGGCAAGCATAGATTCCTCTTGGAGCAATTTGCAAAAAAACAATTTAGACATTGTACGATTATTCGTTTGCCCGGGTTGTTTGGAAAAGGCTTGAAGAAAAATGTCATTTATGATTTCATTCATAGCAATTGCTTACACTTGACCCATCATCAAAGTATTTTCCAATTTTACGATATGTCTCGCTTGTGGAGCGATATTCAAGTTGTGAGAGAGGCAAATGTACCATTAATTAATTTTTCCACAGAACCGGTTGCGGCTTGTGAGATCGCCCAAAATTGCTTCCATATGGATTTTACAACAGTCACAAAGAAAGCTCCTGTTAATTACGATATGGGCAGCTTACATTCAGGTTTGTTCCATGCTGAAGGCAAGTATATGCTAACGAAAGATGAAGTTTTTGAAGGAATACGTATTTTTGCAAGATGGGAGAACGCGACGGATGAAGCTCGCCATATCTAATATCGCCTGGAATGCCGAGGACAATACGAAGATCGCGCCGATTTTATCTCAGTACAACGTCACCGGGCTTGAGGTGGCTCCCACTAAAATATGCGAGGCGCCTGATCGGGTCAGTCAGGCGGAATTGCAGCAATTCCAAAACGCTTGGACTGGCATGGAGTTGGTCGCGATGCAGTCTTTGCTTTTTGGCAAACCACACTTATCAATTTTCGGTGAACAGCAAATCGCCACGATGACCTACCTGGAAGCCATCATTAAAATGGCCGGAGCTTTGAAAGTAAAATCTTTGGTGTTCGGTTCGCCTAAAAACCGGACTATAGGTTCGTTGGATGCTGTAACGGCGAGTACGCTGGCTGAACGCTTTTTTTATCAGTTGGGAGAAGTAGCCGCTGTTCACGATGTTCGTATATGCATCGAGCCTAATCCTGTCGCGTACCAGTGCGACTTTTTGACAGAGACTTTAGAAGCATTGACTTTTGTAAAGAAAGTGAATCATCCGGCAATTCAATTGCAGATTGATACCGGCACTATGCTGATTAATAAAGAAGACCCCTATGAAGTCATCAGTGAGTGTCTTCCATTTATTGGACACTTCCATATCAGCGAGCCCTTTCTCAATTTAGTCGGTTCCACCGAAAGCCATGTGCTCATAGCGGCTGCTTTAAAGCAATTGAACTATCAAGGTTGGCTCTCCATTGAGATGAAAAATAAAGTGATGGACAACGATGTAGACGCTGTCAAAGCGGCATTGGACTTTGTCGCCCATACGTATTTCAACTAAACATACCGGGGGAAAGTGGATGATACAAAAAGAAGATTGGGAAATTCCCAAATTTGATCTGCAGGAGTTCAAGGGAAAAACGGGCAAGTATTGCTTATGTATCCCTGTTATCAATGAGGGAGAAAAAATTCAAAAAGAACTAAAGCGTTTAAAAGATTTTTCCGCAAGTATTGACATTGTTATCCTTGATGGAGGAAGTACAGATAGTTCGTTACACCCCGACTTTTTGAAAGACATGGGGGTACGGGCTATTCTTGTCAAGCGGGATATCGGTAAATTAAGCGCGCAGCTCAGAATGGGATTTGCGTATGCGCTCGAACAGGGGTATGAAGGGGTAATAACGGTTGACGGCAATAACAAAGACAGCGTGGAATCCGTTCCTTTGTTTATGGAGCAGTTAGATCAAGGCATGGATTTTGTTCAGGGCTCGAGGTATGTTCCCGGCGGTAAGGAGATCAACACACCGCTCTCGCGCAAGCTAGCCATCAAGCTTATTCATGCTCCTTATCTATCCTTGATCTCCGGCTTTAAATATACGGATACAACCAATGGGTTTCGAGCGCATTCCAGAAGACTATTGCTAGACCCGGGCTTAAAGCCGTTCAGGTCAATTTTTCTTACTTATGAGCTTTTGGCTTATATTTCTGCGAAGGCTCCGCGACTTGGTTATAAAGTTGTAGAAATTCCGGTTTCCAGACAATATCCTAAAGGAAAAATACCTACGAAAATCAGTCCTTTAAAAGGAAATTTGTTATTGTTAAAAATTTTGCTGGGACTGCTATACGGAAAGTACAACCCAAGGAGATGATGAAGATGAAGGGGATCATTTTAGCCGGTGGAACCGGTTCTCGTCTATATCCGTTGACGAAAGTCACCAACAAGCATTTGCTGCCGGTAGGCAAATACCCGATGATTTTTCATGCGGTGGCCAAGCTGCAGGAGGCAGGAATCGACGATATTCTGATCGTGACCGGTAAAGAGCATATGGGCGACGTAGTCAATCTGCTGGGCAGCGGACGCGATTTGGGCGCCAGCTTTACGTATAAGGTCCAGGATGAGGCTGGTGGGATTGCGCAGGCGCTTGGTTTGGCCGAGCATTTTGTCGACAACGACCGGATGGTGGTGATCTTGGGGGATAATGTATTTGAGCACAGCATGTCCCCATTCGTGGAAAATTTCCGCGCGCAGGCGGCTGGTGCGAAAATTTTGATCCAAGAGGTTCACGATCCGCAGCGTTACGGTGTTCCCGAGCTGGCCGGCGACCGTATCGTTTCCATTGAGGAAAAGCCCGTTGCTCCCAAAAGCGGCTATGCCGTTACGGGCATTTATATGTATGATGCTTCGGTATTTGAAATCATCAAAACCTTAAAGCCGTCAGGCCGCGGCGAATTGGAGATTACGGATGTGAACAACGCCTATATCCAACGCGGCGAGCTGACATATGATATATTGCGGGGCTGGTGGACGGACGCGGGCACGCACGCCTCTTTGGCGAAAGCTAACGAGCTGGCCAAGGATATTGTATTCGGCGAGCAGTTCGGCAAGCTGAAATTATAGGAGGACGACATACGTGGAAGTGACTCAGACTGGATTGGAAGGGCTGTGTGTCATCCAGCCTGCTGTTTATGAGGATCATCGCGGTTTTTTTCTGGAAAGCTACAGCAGGGCGGCGTTTGCCAAACATAGCATCGACTTTCCTTTTGTTCAGGACAATCACTCGCTGTCGGTGGAGGCGGGGGTGCTGCGCGGCCTGCATTACCAATTGAATCCGAAAGCGCAGACGAAGCTGGTTCGGGTCATTTCCGGGGCTATTTACGATGTAGCGGTCGACGTGCGGGCCGATTCGCCCACGTTTGGCAAATGGTACGGCGTCATTTTGAGTGAGAGCAATAAGCAACAGTTGCTTATTCCTCGTGGCTTCGCCCACGGCTTTTGCACGATTGTGCCTAACACGCAGGTGCTGTATAAGGTTGATGAGTTCTACTCTCCCGAGCATGATCGCGGCATCTTATGGAGTGACCCGGCGCTGAGCATCGATTGGCCAACGGCCAATCCGGTATTGTCCGACAAGGATCGGAAGCACCCGCTGCTCAAGGATGCCGAGTTGAATTTCTAAAACAAACGGGAGGGTCTACCATGAAGATATTAATCACCGGCGGAGCGGGCTTTATTGGCAGCAACTTTGTGCTGTATATGCTGCAGCGCCATCCTGATTATAAATTGATCAATCTCGACGCGCTGACTTACGCGGGGAATTTGGAAAATCTGACTGCAGCTGAACAGGCCGAGAGCTACCGATTTGTCAAAGGGGATATTACCGATCGGACCTTGGTGAACGGCTTATTCGAGGAGGGACTCGATGCAGTCGTTCATTTTGCTGCGGAATCTCATGTCGACCGGAGCATTCTGGAGCCGGACATTTTTGTCAAAACGAACGTATTGGGCACACAAGTGCTGTTGGAAGCCGCCAAGCAGCATGGCGTGGGCAAGTTCGTGCATGTATCCACCGATGAGGTTTACGGCACGCTGGGGGCGACCGGGTTATTCAGCGAGACGACGCCGCTGGCGTCGAACAGCCCTTATTCCGCGAGCAAAGCGGGGTCCGACCTGATGGCTCGGGCATATTTTGAAACATTTGGCTTGCCGGTCAATATTACGAGATGCTCGAACAACTACGGGCCGTATCAATTCCCGGAGAAGCTGATCCCGCTGATGATTGCCAACGCGCTGGACGACAAACCGTTGCCAGTATACGGTGACGGGCTGAACGTTCGCGACTGGCTGTATGTAGAAGATCACTGCAGCGCAATTGATCTGGTGCTCCATCGAGGTGCTCCCGGTGAAGTTTACAATATCGGAGGCAATAACGAGAAAACGAATTTGCATATTGTAACGACGATTCTTGACGCGCTGGGCAAGCCGCATTCGCTGATGCAATTCGTGCAGGATCGCTTGGGACACGATCGCCGCTATGCGATTGACGCTTCAAAAATCCGCTCGGAGCTGGGCTGGAACCCGCAGTATCCATTCGAGAAGGGGATCCAGGCCACCATTCGCTGGTATTTGGACAACGAGAGTTGGTGGAAGCGAATTTTATCCGGCGATTACCGCAGCTACTATTCGCGCCAATATGGCTCGCGACTGGGAGATGGCGAATGAAGATCGTCGTTACGGGAGCACATGGTCAATTAGGGCGCGATATGGTGGAGACGCTGCTGGAACGCGGGCACGAAGCAATTGGACTCGGGCGGCACGAACTGGACATCTGCGATCAGGCGGCTTGTCAGGCTGCGATGCGCGAGCTGCGGCCGGATGCCGTCATCCATTGCGCGGCCTATACGGCGGTCGATCGGGCTGAAACGGATGCAGATGCTCCCTACGCGGTTAACGCTTGGGGGACACGAAATATGGCCGCGGCAGCGGCCGCGGTTGGAGCCAAGGTCGTTTACGTGAGCACCGATTATGTGTTTGACGGAACTTCGCTCCAACCCTACGTCGAATACGACCTAACCAACCCGCGCAGCGTCTATGGCAAATCGAAGCTGGCTGGCGAGCAACTGCTCCAGACATTGTGCAGCCGCTATTTTATCGTGCGGACGTCTTGGGTATTTGGCCGGCATGGAGCGAATTTCGTAAAAACGATGCTGAAGCTTGGGGCCGAAAAGGACCAGTTAAAAGTGGTCAACGACCAGATCGGCTCGCCGACATATACAATCGATTTGGCCTCATTTATCGTCGATTTGGTCGAAACGGAGCGTTATGGCATTTACCATGCGTCGAATGCCGGTTCTTGTTCCTGGTTTGAGTTCGCTCAAGCGATTTTCGCCGAAAGCGGTCAGCAGGTGGAGGTGCTGCCTTGCACGACGGAAGAGTTTCCTCGTCCTGCGCCCCGTCCGCGTTATTCGGTGATGGAGCACATGGCGATTCGCACGAACGGATTTGTCGATTTGCGGCCATGGCGCGAAGCGTTGAGCGATTTTGTAAGTCGAATGGATGAAGGAAGCACTCCATGAGCACGGTCAGCGTTCACATTGTCACCTTTAACAGCGAAGCGGATATCCGGGCATGTCTTGCGGCCGTATTTCGCCAAACTGTTCCGGTACAAAGCATTATCGTCGTCGATAACGCCTCTACGGACGGAACAAGAGCGGTGCTGTGCGAATACGCCGATGGGGTTCAGCTTGTCTTAAATGAGCAAAATCGCGGATTTGCCGGCGGTCATAATCAGGCGCTTGCATTAAGCGACGCTGACTTTTGCTTAATTCTAAACCCGGATGTCACGCTGAGCGACGAATATATCGAGCGGCTGCTGGCAGGCGTGCGCCTGTCGGACGATATTGGCAGCGCTACCGGGCTGCTGTTGCGCCGTGAGAGGCCGGAGACGGTAGATTCGACAGGGCTCGTTATAAGTCGGACCCGGCGGGCGTTCGACCGGGGAGCCGAGGACCCGGCGGCGGCTTGGACCGCTTCCGGCGAGGTATTCGGCGTTTCGGGCGCCGCGGCGCTGTACGCACGGCGCATGGTGGCGGACATCAGCATCGACGGTGAATTTTTTGACGAGGATTTTTTCGCTTATAAGGAAGATGTAGATGTCGCTTGGCGAGCACGGCTCGCGGGCTGGAAGGCTTATTATGCTGCGGAGGCGACGGCTGTACACGGGCGGGGCTGGAAGATCGGCGGACGAAGCAAGCAATCCTTGCGCGTAAGGCGGTTGTCCTACATAAATCGTTACAAGATGCTTATTAAAAATGAGCGGGGTTATGGCCTGATTAGGCATCTGCTGCCGCTGATTGGTTATGAGCTGCTTGGCTTTGCTTATTTTGCGCTCAGAGAGCCTGCCGTTCTGGGGGCATGGCTGACTGTACCGAGGCAATGGCGGCAGCTTCTGCATAAAAGACGCAGCATTCAATCCAAGGTTTGCATTTCAGCGGCCGAGCTGTACCACTGGTTTAAATAGGCTGACCGGAAACAGCTCGTTCATGCTATAATAGTGTGGAAAATACAAATCGGGGGTTGTTGTCGGGTGGATCTCAGCATCCTCATTGTCAACTACAACACACGCGAGCTAACGCTGGAATGCTTGCGCTCCGTGTATATGTCGTTCACGACTTACTCATATGAAGTGATAGTCATCGACAATGCCTCGCCAGACGATTCGGTTTCTGCAATCCAGGAGCAGTTTCCGCAGGCGAAGTTGATCAGGAATGACGTTAACGCCGGTTTCTCCAAAGCAAACAATCAGGGGCTGCGGATTGCGGCAGGACGGTATTGTCTGCTGCTGAATTCGGATACGACGATCGAGCCGGACACCTTGCAGCTTATGGTTTCCTTTATGGATGGGTATCCGCAGGTTGGAGCGAGCGGCTGCAAGGTGGTGCTGCCGGACGGCTCGCTGGACAAAGCGTGCAAGCGGGGATTTCCTACACCTTTGGCATCGTTTTATTATGCGTTTGGCATCTCCAGACTGTTCCCGCACATTCCGCGGTTCAATCAGTACCAGCTCGGCTACTTGAATCCCGACGAGCCGCATGAGATCGATTGTCTGGTAGGCGCGTTTATGCTGGTGCGCCGGGAAGCGATTGCTCAGGTCGGCATGCTCGACGAAGCTTTTTTTATGTATGGCGAAGATGTGGACTGGTGCTACCGGATCAAGCAGGCCGGCTGGAAAATCCGGTATGAGCCGCGAACGCGGATCTTGCATCACAAGGGCGCCAGCAGCCGCAGGAAGCCGCTCAAGATCGTTTATGAGTTCCATCGCGCCATGATCCTGTTTCATAATAAGCACTACCGGAGCAAATACGCATCTTGGGTTAACGGTCTTGTCTATGCCGGCGTTACGGCCAAATTGACGGGAGCTGCGATCAAAAACGCGCTGTTTAAGCGATAAGACGCGAAAGACCCGATCGGCAAGGAGGGTGTTACGGTGATTCGCAGGAATCAAAGATTTCTTTCACAGGCGTATGCCATCACGGATATCGTCACGATTCAGTTGGTGTTCTTGATGTCCTGGTGGCTGAAATTTCAAAGCGGCTGGATTCCCCATGACGCGCCGCTGCCATTCTCCAATTACGTGCTATGGAGCTTGATCTATGGTGCGATCGGTGTCGCGGTCGGTTTTTTCCTTTCGCTTTATTCGCCCAAGCGCAAAAAACGATTTTCCGACGAAGCGATCAAAATTGTTCAGGTACACATTATCAGCTTGTTCGTATTGCTGAGCTTATTGTTCTTTTTTAAAGCGGTGCATATTTCCCGCTCCTTTCTTGCGATGTTTTTTGTGGGCAGCATCTGCTTCATTTCGATATATCGATATTTGTTGAAAATAGCGTTAAAGCGGTTGCGTGAAAAAGGGTACAATAAGCAATTTGTGCTAATCGTCGGGGCGGGTACGTTAGGGCGTCGATTCTATGAAAATTTGCAGCATCACCCGGAATTGGGTTTCGAGGTGGTCGGGTTCTTGGATGATTATGCTGTGGAGCATGAATTTCCGCACAAGCATTTCAAGCCGATTCTTGGCAAAACCGATGATTTGGCGGCAACGCTGCAAGATAAGCTGGTCGACGAGGTGATTATTGCCCTGCCGCTCGAGGCTCATCCCAAATTCGGCAGCATTATCGGCGTTTGCGAGAAAGCCGGCGTGCGGACGATGATCATTCCTGACTTTTACGATTACTTACCCTCCAGGCCGCATTTCGACAATTTTGCAGGTATTCCGCTGATTAATGTTCGTGACATTCCGCTGGATGAGCCCTCCAACCGAGTATTGAAACGCGGCTTTGATTTGTTGTTTTCCAGCGTGGCGCTGCTGATTACTTGTCCGGTTCTTGTGCTGATTGCCGTATTGATCAAGCTGACCTCCAAAGGTCCGATCATATTTAAACAGGAGCGGGTCGGACTGAACCGCAGAACGTTTATGATGTACAAATTTCGCACGATGAAGATGCTGCCCGAACATATGTCGGACACGCAGTGGACGGTGGAGAATGACCCGCGGCGGACGTGGTTTGGTGCATTTCTGCGCAAGACCAGTCTGGACGAGCTGCCGCAGTTTTTCAATGTGCTGTTCGGCCATATGAGCGTGGTCGGTCCGCGTCCAGAGCGCCCGTATTTCGTGGATCAATTTAAAGAAGAGATTCCGAAGTACATGGTTAAGCATCATATTCGTCCAGGCATTACCGGATGGGCGCAGAGCAATGGCTTGCGCGGCGATACGTCGATTGAAGAACGCATTAAGCACGATATTTTTTACATTGAGAACTGGTCTTTCTTATTGGATTTGAAAATTATTTGGAAAACGGTGCTGAATGGCTTTTTGAATAAAAATGCATATTGAGTCTGATTGCGGATGCAAAGTCAACCTGAGGGTTGGCTTTTTTCCTATTCTCTTAATCTGGCGGCAGTTGACACCAATTTTTGAGAAAACATATAATTAATACAAATATGACTGAGGAGGGCTGCAAGTGAAGGTTGTGATATTGGCCGGCGGCTATGGAACCAGAATCAGTGAAGAATCACATTTAAAGCCGAAACCGATGATCGAGATTAGCGGTAAACCGATCCTTTGGCATATTTTGAAGATGTATTCGCATTATGGGTATAACGATTTCGTGATTTGTTTGGGGTACAAGGGCTTTTATATCAAGGAGTATTTTGCTCATTATTTTTTGCATGAATCTGATGTGACGTTCGATTTCAGGAATAATAATCAGTTGATTACGCATCAGCATTCCGCCGAGCCTTGGCGGGTAACGTTGGTCAATACCGGATTGGATACGATGACAGGGGGCCGAGTGAAGAGAATTCAACCGTATGTCGGGCAGGAGCCGTTTATGCTGACATATGGCGATGGGGTTTCAGATGTGAATATTGCTGAGTTGGTGCAGTTTCACGGCAAGCATGGCCGTGCGGCGACCGTGACGGCGGTGCAGCCGGTCGGGCGGTTCGGGGCGCTCAATCTGACCGAGCAAAGTGTGGTCCGCGGCTTTCAGGAAAAGCCGAAGGGCGATGGAGCTTGGGTGAACGGAGGTTTTTTCGTCTTTGAGCCGAACGTATTCCGCTATATTGCCGATGACGATACGACGGTGCTGGAGAAGGAGCCGCTGCAGCAGCTGGCTGCTGACGACGAACTGGTTGCGTTCAAGCACGACGGCTTTTGGCAGCCGATGGATACGCTGCGCGACAAAACCTATCTGGAAAGCCTGTGGAACAGTGGACAAGCGCCGTGGAGAATTTGGGATCAGAAGCGGGTAGAAGCGTTATGAATCAATTCTGGAGCGGGAAAAATGTATTGGTTACTGGGCACACCGGCTTTAAGGGATCGTGGCTGACCATATGGCTCGCCGCCCGCGGCGCGCGCGTATCGGGCTATGCGCTGGAGCCGCCGACCGACCCGAGTCTCTATGCGCTGGCGAGTGTTGAGGAGCTGTTACAGCGCTCGTATATCGCCGATATACGGGACTATGAAGCGCTGGAGCAGGCGATGTGTGACGTTCGGCCGGAAATCGTTATCCATATGGCTGCACAACCGCTTGTGCGCGATTCGTACCGCAAGCCGGTCGAGACTTATGCCGTGAATGTGATGGGTACGGTGCATGTGCTGGAGGCGGCTCGCCGGATCGGGTCGGTGAAGGCGCTCGTCAATGTAACGACGGATAAATGCTACGAGAACAAGGGGTGGGTATGGGGCTACCGCGAGAACGACACGCTTGGCGGCTATGACCCGTATTCCAACAGCAAGGCCTGCTCCGAGTTGGTGACGGATGCGTACCGCAGTTCGTTTTGGTCCGATCTGGCGGCGGACGGCTATATGGCTGTTGCTTCGGCGCGGGCGGGCAATGTGATTGGCGGTGGCGACTGGGCCGCCGACAGGCTGGTGCCGGATATCCTGCGTGCGCTGTCGAAGAACGAGCCGGTTGTCATCCGCAGCCCCTGTGCGGTGCGTCCATGGCAACATGTGCTTGAGCCGCTGGGGGGCTATATGTTGTTGGCTGAAAAGCTCTATACGCACGGGTCCGCGTATGCCTCGGCCTGGAATTTCGGCCCGCATGACGCTGACGCCAAGCCGGTTTCGTGGATCGTCGAGACGATGTGCCGTATATGGGGAGGTGGAGCCTCGTATATTGTGGATGGCAGCCAGCATCTGCACGAGGCAGCGTATTTGAAGCTCGACTGCGCGAAGGCGATTCGTGAGCTTGGCTGGCAGCCGAGCTGGACGCTGGACGAAGCACTCGACGCCGTCGTTTGCTGGACACAGGAGCAGCGAGCCGGCGGCAGCGTTCGCGAGGCGTGTCTGCGGGACATCGAGCGGTTCGAAAATTTAATTTCGACAGCATAATTCGTGGGAAACCTTCCCATACTAAGGCATATACTTGGTACGGGGAGGTTTTCTTTGATGATCGACCATGAAGACGCTTTCCATCACGAACATTCAGTGATCGGCAAGGGGCTGATTGTTGGCATTGTGCTTGGGGCATTGCTGTGGGCCGCGATTATCGGCGGCGTTGTGTATATGTGGTAAAAGGGCTCGAGTGGAGGTGCCGCGGTGCGGCAAGCTCTCCGCACCGGTGTCGCGCGGCCGGGCCGGAGCAAGACTGCTGCTCAGTGCGGCAGTCTTATTTGTGCTGCTTCGCGCCGGGGGGCCGGGTAACGGTGGTCCCAAACAGCCGTGAAGTCTGCCGCACGGCGGACCCGCACTGGGTGATAGGGCGATGGGTTGCAACCCCGTAAAACAAGCCCCCTTTACCAAGGGAGCTCGTTTGCTTGCCGGATATATGCGGCGTATTCCGCGTGTAGCTCGTTGTCGGTGTTGACCAGGCCGAAGCGACTGTTTTGCCCGTCGAAGCGGCCTTGCGGCGGCTGATCGAACCATTGGAACAGATGCCAGCCGACGGTATACGGGGTGCCGGTCATTTGGCGGATGAAGCGCAGCGCCGCTTCCCCGCGCCGCCGGTCGTTGGCGAAGGTCGGGAAGCCTACGGGGCTGTAGCGCCGGTGTACGCCACGCTCCTTGACCCGGTAGCCAAACTCGCTGATCAGCAGCGGCTTGCCCGTCAGTCGGTGAAATTCCGCCAGACAGTCGTTCGTGCGCACTGTGCTGGACAAATATGGGCCGAATGTCTCCATGCCCAGCAGCATCTTGTAATGGTTAACGGTAACAACATCCACGTAGTCGCGGCATGCTTCCACCACGCAGCGCGGGGTCAAGCTGGAGAGAAAACGCACGCCAAGCAGCAGGTGGTGTGGGTCATAGCGGCGCACCGTCTCTGCTGCCGTCTGGAAATAGCGCTTGGCGATACGGTAGAGTACCTCGTTTTCGTACGCTTGGGCGGCTTTGCTGCGCTTGCGGTAATTTTGCCCGGTCAAAGCCTCCTGCCAATCGGCAAAGTTTTGCCGCCAATGCTTGTTGAACCGCCGGATGTCCTCCTTGTACAGCTCCTGGAAAAAGCCGATGACGGCTTGCTTGCCGGCCCGCTCCGCGGCAAAATTCAAATAATCGAACACAATGGAGCGCGGGCTGCGCCAATCTGCGCCCCAGCGCATCTCGCCGCCCGTGCAATAGCCGATCAGGTTGCGATCGTCGGCGTATTTTTTCTCGGCAATCGTCTCGCGGGCGACCCGGTCGGCGTGCTCGGCAAACTCCGGGCAGAAGTAGTCGTCGACGGTGCCGGTTTGCCAATCCTCGCGAGCCAACGGCAAAATCGCGATGTAGTAGAGCCGTTCGCGCAGCAGTTCCTCGCTGCACCACAAGCCAGCGGTATTGAAGCCCAGCTGTTGCAGGCGCTTGGTCGTATCCACGGCCCAGCTCGCCGGGTCAGGATACTGCCGTTCCACCGCTTCGCGGTATGGATTGCGGTCGCTGGCCTGCTCTTTTTCGCCGCGGTGCGTCACATGGCAGATGCCTTTGGACAGAAACGGCTTGCCGTGCGGGTCGATCAATACCCAGCGGTTGTTGCGCTGCTGCACGGTGACGTAAGGAAGCGATGGAGCCTTCATGGGAAATCCCCCTTTGGATGACGGGAGCGCCGGCAGCTTGTGCGCGATGGAGCGCGTCTCGCCTTTTTACATGCTTTGTGATACAATTATAGTAAATAATTATTTAATATTTATGCGTAATTTAAATTTATTATATTGAAAATGATAAATAATCATTTACTATTTGTCAAGATTGAATCGGGAGGTTGTATGGTGACCAAGCAGGTTGACGGTATTGCGCACAGCTTTATGCGGCTGCTGCCGCTATTATATACGAAGCTGACGGAGCCTGAGCCGGGAGCGGCGGGGGAGAAAAAACCGTCCGAGTTGACGCATTTGCAACTGCACCTGTTGGAGCAGCTTTATCAAACGGAGCAGGGCAGCTCGGTGACGCAGCTGGCTGAAAGCTTGCGCATTTCCAAGCAGCAGCTGACGCCGCTGGTGCAGAAGCTGGAGCAGAAGGGTTATTTGCTCAAGCGTCAGGACGAGTCGGACCGCCGGGCCGTCAAGCTGCTGCTGACGGAGAAAGGCAGTGCCGAAGCGAGCGGCCGTTGGGCTGATCTGTACAAGCTGCTGTGCGAGCGGCTGGGTCGGCTTGGCGAGGAACAGCGGGAGGATTTAAGCTTTGCGGCGGCGAAAATGGTGCGGATTCTCGAGCGGCTGGAATAAGCGGACAAGAAAAAAGCCCGGAAGCTTCCGGGCGCGGGGCATTACCAGCCAAAATCGAGCGTGGAGCCCGTTTCGGCGTAGGTTTTCATGTTGCTGAGAATCATTGGCCAGCTTTCTTTTGTATTTTCATAGGAAGGATGGTTGTCCGGCCATTGGTCGTTGATCAGCGTCAGCTTCGTACAGCCGCCGACCGTCTCCAGCTCCAGCGTGACGCGTGTCTGCAGTTCGGCGTGGTTGTCACGGTAGGACGGCCCGGCATGTTCGGTGTAGCTCATGCGCTTGTTCGGCTCAAACTCCAGCACGTTGCCGTAGACATGAACCGTCTCGTCCCCGTCGACGCCCGGTCCGACATAGCGGTATGGTGCGCCGATGGCAAAGGTGGTGTCGAGCACGCACCCGAAGAAAATCGCTTTGGTGCCTTCCGGCGTGACAAAAATATTCCACACATCCTCCGGCTTGGCGTTGACGTACAACACGTATTTGAGATCCATGGGAAACCTCCATTTTTTTGATCGCAGTATCGTCGCCCCACATGGGGGCCCGCTTGTTCTATTGTAGAATAACTGAAAGGGACCGTATTGTAAAAACGCGACAGCCGCCACCGCGGCAGGAAGGAGTTGAGGCGATGAAACCGCTATCTCGCCCCTCGGACAAGGGGATTTTGCAAGCGGAGGCCGGACGGCGCAAGTTTGCCTTGTCCCGCTTTGAACCGACTCCCGAGCTGGCTGCCTCGGTCGAGCACTACTGGGCCGTGCGCTGGGATTTGCGCGGCGAGGAGTCGTACCGTCAGACGGTGCTGTCTTACCCTAGCGTCAACATCGCGTTCGAGAATGAGCGCGTACGCACGTTTTGCGGGATCTACGGTGTGCCAAGCCGGCCCTATGTTCGCTATCTGGAGGGCGAAGGGGTCGTGCTGGGCGTCAAGTTCCGGCCCGGGGGCTTTTACCCGTTCTCAAGGCAGCCGGTGGCGGCGTTGACCGGCCGGACGATACCGCTGGGCGAGGTGTTCGGCGCGGAGGCGGAGACGCTGGCGGAAGCGGTGTTCGCGCTTGACGATGAGGCGGAGATGGCGCGGCTGCCTGCGCCGAACCCGCAAGCCGAGTTGGCCGGGCGGATCGTGCAGACGGTGATTGAGGATCGGACGATGCAACGCGTCGAGGATATGGTCGAGCGCTGCGCGCTGAATGTCCGCACTTTGCAGCGGCTGTTTCACCGTTATGTGGGCGTCAGCCCGAAATGGGTCATCCGGCGCTTCCGGCTGCAGGAGGCGGCGGAGCGCTTGGAGCGGGGCGAAGCCGATTCGGCGCAGCTGGCGCTCGCGTTGGGTTATTTTGACCAGGCCCATTTCATCAAAGATTTCAAAGCGCAAATCGGGCGCTCGCCCGAGGATTATGTTCGCCAAGGGCCAGGTTCGGCGGGCCAAGCGTGATCTTGTCTGCATAATCGGTCAAGTCTCCTCATATGCATGTACTAATTCATGTTTATTTTGATGATGAGGGGATGATCGAATGCGCCGGGTCACATGGATGGCAGTCATCGCATTGTGCTTAGCCGTAGTGCTCGCAGGGTGTGGAACGAAGGATTCAGGAGCGGTAGTCAAAGATTTGGATCATGTGATCAGCAAGCTGGACAGTTACGAGGGAGCGGGACGCATGGTGCTGCACACCGGGCAGCAGCCGCAGGAGTATCAGGTCGAGGTTTCGTATTTGAACCCGCATTTTTACCGGATCGCCTTGACCAACGCGCAAAAAGACATCACGCAAATCGTGCTGCGCAACGAGGAAGGCGTGTTCGTGCTGACGCCGCATCTGAAGAAAAGCTTCCGCTTCCAAAGCGATTGGCCGGAAAATCAAGGCCAGGTCTACCTGTACCAATCGCTGGTCAAAAGCATTCTCGCCGATAAGGAGCGCCAATTCACGACGGAAAACGAAGCGTATGTGTTCGATGTCGCGGCGAACTATCAGAACGAATTGCTGGCCCGTCAAAAAATTTGGCTGAACAAAAAAGACCTGGCGCCGCAGCACGTCGAGGTGTCCGACGTCAATCAGAACGTCATGGTGATGGTCGACTTTACGAAGTTTGAATTTGGCACGAAGTTCGATAAGGATTCGTTTGATATGGAGCGCAACATGACGGCGTGGGATGTCAGCACGCTGCCAACGCTGGCCGATGTCGACGGCGTTCTCGACGGCGCGGACGGCCCGACTGCGGCGAGCGCGGCGAGCGACCCGGCATCCGGTACGGCTCCGGCAGGCCAAGCGGCGGCTCCGGCCCCTGCTCCGGCGGCGGCAAACGGCAAAATGAGCTTTGGCATCATCGAGCCTTCCTATACGCCGCAGGATGTGGTCAAGCAGGATATGACCGATATCAAACTCAATGAGGACCCGGCGGTGCTGCTGCGTTACAAAGGCAAATACAATTACAGCCTGATCGAAGTCAGACCGCAGGCGCAGACCGTTTCGTTCCTGCCGGGCGAAGTGGTCGATCTCGGTTATACGCTGGCGGTGCTCACCGGCGATGACAAAAAGACGCTGAGCTGGACGTATGACGGGGTGGAATACCGTTTGTCGACGGCCGATTTGCCGCAGGAGGAAATGATCAAGGTGGCGATGGCCGTACAAGGCCAGTCCGGCAAATAAGGGGCCGCGCGCTGAGGCGAATCCGACGTTGACAGTTTTTCCTCTCAAGGCTTAACATAGGGGTTAGCGGTCCGGGACGGATACGAAAAAACAGGAAGGGGAGCCCCGCTCGACAGTCGAGCGGTGTCTTCCCTTGTCCTTTGCAATCGGAAGAAGAAGGGAAGACCTGACGTGGATGCTTTTTATCGGCCTACATGGGTGGAAATATCGCTTGATGCGCTTCGCAGCAACATACGGGAATTTCAGCGGGTGCTGCCGCGGGAGATCAAGCTCATGGCGGTAGTGAAGGCGGATGCTTACGGGCATGGCGCCGTGGGCGTCTCCAAAGAGGTGATCGATTCGGGGATCGATTACTTGGGAGTCGCATTTCTCGACGAAGCGCTGGAGCTGCGCAATGCCGGCATTACCGCGCCGATTCTCGTGCTGGGCTATACGCCGGCGGATGGGCTTGAGATCGCCCGCGAGTTGGGCATCACGGTGAACGTGTACAGCCGCGAGGTGCTGGAGGCGCTGCAGGCGGATAGGCCGCAGGACGGGCGGAAGCTGAAAATTCACATCAAGCTTGATACGGGGATGGGGCGGCTGGGGCTGCACGTCGAAGAGGACGCGATCGCGTTCATCGAGGCGGCGTTGGCGCTGCCGCATGTGGAAGTGGAGGGGCTGTTCACCCATTATGCCAATGCTGATGAAACGGACAAAACGTACACGCGCGAGCAGCACCGCCGGTTTACGCGGATTATCGAGCATTTTCGGGCTCAGGGTGTGGAGTTCGCTTGCCTGCATGCCGGCAACAGCGCAACGGCGATCGATTTGCCGGAGTTGACCTGCAATATGGTGCGGCTGGGCATCAGCTTGTACGGGTTATATCCGTCCGAGGAAGTCAACGCGCAGCGCATTGAGCTGCAGCCGGTGCTTAGCTTGAAGACGGGCATCGTGCATTTGAAGACGCTGCCTCCGCAGTCCGGGGTCAGTTACGGGACGATCTATCATACGAAGCGGGAGGAGCGGATCGCCACGCTGCCGATCGGGTATGCCGACGGCTTTTCGCGCATGCTGACCGGCAAAGCCGAGGTGCTGATCCGCGGGCATAAGGCGTCGATCGTCGGACGTATCTGCATGGACCAGTGCATGATCGATGTGACGGATGTGCCGGAGGTCGAGCGCAGCGACGAGGTTGTGCTGATCGGCGAGCAGGGCGGTCTGCGCATTACGGCCGAAGAGGTGGCACACCAGCTTGGCACGATTAATTATGAAGTGACCTGCATGATTTCGCACCGTGTAGCTCGCGTATATGTGCGCAACGGGCGGCGCGACGACGCGATCAATCCGCTGATGCGGCATCGCTTCTAGCGGCTGGTCGAAATTACCATGCCAATTATCCATGGAATTGAGAGGATTTTCTCAGCAGGCTGGCGAATAGTAAGTATTAAGGATATATCGCAAGCATATATATCATTGTATAAATTGGTTCCGTTCTTGCCATAATGGTAATATTGTCTTGTATTGTGCTGGGGGTGCGAGAAAAGGTGAGCAATGTGCATAACACAAAACGGATCATGATCAGTTTGCCCGACCATTTGTTGCAGGAAGTCGATGGAATCGTGGAGAAGGAAAACTCCAATCGCAGCGAGTTCATCCGCCAGGCCATGAAGCTGTATTTGATCGAGCGCAAAAAACGCAGTCTGCGCGAGTCGATGCAGCGCGGCTACATGGAGATGGCCAAAATCAATCTCAGTATGGCATCGGAAGCCTTTCAAGCGGAGGAAGAAGCGGATACTACGCTGGATCGCTTAGTAAGCGGGGTGTAGAAAGTGATTGTAAAACGTGGCGATGTGTTTTTTGCCGATCTTTCACCGGTCGTCGGCTCGGAGCAGGGAGGCGTTCGTCCTGTTCTGGTGATTCAAAATGATATCGGCAACCGTTTCAGTCCAACCGTGATCGTCGCGGCCATTACGGCACAAATTCAGAAAGCGAAGCTGCCGACGCACGTAGAGATCGACGCGGAAACGCACGATTTTGACCGCGATTCGGTCATCCTGCTGGAGCAGATTCGTACGATCGACAAACAGCGGCTCACGGATAAAATTACGCATTTGGACGAAGACACAATGCGCAAGGTCGATGAAGCTTTGCAAATTAGCGTGGGGCTGATAGAATTTTAATAGGATCTGGAACAGACGAGGGCGAGAGATCCCTCGTTTTTTGTTTGGATGCGTCATTATTATTATGATACAGATTGGAGAATCGTCATGATCCATTATGCAGATGAACCGTTGTGGGCCCAAGAGGGCGCAAGCGGCTCGGCGACGGCGGCGCTGCGGGCTGGAGCCGGCGGTGCGGAAAGCCGCGAGGAAACGGAGCGCGTACAGCTGACAGAGGAGCAGAAGGCGCTGATTCAAGAGCGTATCCTGAGGCAAATTGCAACGGAGCTCAAGATCCCTGCGGGCAAGGTCAAAACAACGGTCGGCTTGCTGGACGAAGGCAACACGATTCCGTTTATTGCCCGTTACCGCAAGGAGATGACCGGAGAGCTTGACGAGAACCAGCTGCGCGATATCGAGGAACGGCTGCAATATTTGCGCAATCTGGAAGACCGCAAGCTGGAGGTGGTCCGGCTGATCGACGAGCAGGGCAAGCTGACCGGCGAGTTGCGCAGTGCAATTGAGCAAGCGGCCAAGCTGCAGGAGGTTGAAGACTTGTACCGGCCGTATCGGCAGAAGCGCAAGACGCGGGCCAGCGTCGCCAAGGAGCGTGGGCTGGAGCCGCTGGCGGAATGGATTGGGAAGCAGCCGCGTCAGGGCTCGCTGGAAGCCGAAGCGGCGCGTTACATCGATGCCGACAAGCAGGTGAACAGCGCCGAAGAAGCGATTCAAGGCGCGATGGACATTCTGGCCGAGCAACTTGCCGACGACGCCAAAATCCGCGCCTGGGTGCGCCGCTCGACGCATGAGCACGGCCTGCTGCGCACGGAAGCGAAAGATGCCGCGCAGGAATCGGTTTATGAGATGTATTACGCCTACCAGGAGCCGGTGCGCAAGCTGCCGCCGCATCGCATTCTCGCGATTAACCGCGGTGAGCGCGAAGAGGTGCTGAAAGTGTCGCTGGAGGCCCAGATCGAGCGGATTCACGAATACATGGCCAAGCAGGTCGTCAAAGGCCCATCCATCGTAAAAGACGTGCTGCTGGCCGTCATCGAAGACGCCTACAAGCGGCTGATCGCTCCGTCGATCGAACGCGAGGTGCGCAATGAAATGACCGAAAAGGCGGAAGAGCAGGCGATCAAAATTTTCGCGGAAAATTTGCGCAATCTGCTGTTGCAGGCTCCGGTGAAAGGCCATGTCGTGCTTGGTGTCGATCCGGCGTATCGGACGGGCTGCAAGCTGGCGGTGATCGACGATACCGGCAAAATGCTGGAAATCGCCGTGACCTATCCGACGCCGCCGAACAATAAAGTCACCGAAGCAAAAGCGAAGTTCAAGCAACTGATCAGCAAATACAGCGTGGAGTTGATCGTCATCGGCAACGGTACGGCTTCGCGCGAAACCGAGCAATTCGTCGCCGAGCTGATCGGCGAGATCAAAGAGCGCAAGCTCAAGTATTTGATCGTCAGCGAAGCGGGCGCCAGTGTCTACTCCGCGTCCAAGCTGGCGCAGACGGAGTTCCCGGAGCTCGACGTAGCCGAGCGCAGCGCGATTTCGATTGCCCGGCGTTTGCAGGACCCGCTCGCCGAGCTGGTCAAAATCGAGCCGAAGGCCATCGGCGTCGGCCAGTACCAGCACGACGTTTCGCAGAAGCGGCTGGATGAGAACTTGAAAGCCGTCGTCGAATCGGCGGTTAACCATGTCGGCGTCGATCTGAATACGGCGTCCCCGTCGCTTTTGTCTTATGTGTCGGGCATCAACGCTACGCTCGCCAAAAACATCGTGAAGTATCGCGAGGATAACGGCAAATTCGTCAATCGCAAGGAGTTGTCAAAGGTGCCGCGCCTCGGCGCGAAAACATTCGAGCAATGCGTTGGCTTCCTGCGCATTCCCGGCGCCGTCAATCCGCTTGATAACACCCCGATTCACCCGGAATCGTACGACGTGGTGGATCGGCTGTTCAAGGAGCTGCGGCTGGAACTGGCCCAACTTGGCTCTCAGCAGCTGCGCGATCTGATCCAGAGCCTGGAGTCGGAGCAACTGGCTGCGAAGCTGGGCGTCGGCGTTCCGACGCTGCGCGATATTCTCGACAGCTTGCAGCGTCCGGGCCGCGACCCGCGCGACGAGGTGCCGGCGCCAATCTTCCGCACGGATGTGCTGCAGCTTGAAGACCTGACGCCCGGCATGGAATTGACCGGCACGGTGCGCAACGTGATCGATTTCGGCGCTTTCGTCGATATCGGGATCAAAAACGACGGTCTGGTTCATATCTCCCAGCTCAGCGACAGCTTCGTCAAACATCCGATGGATGTCGTTTCGGTTGGCGATATCGTCAAAGTATGGGTGCTTGGCGTCGATCCCAAGAAAGGCCGTGTCAGCCTGACGATGAAAAAGCCGTAAAGCGGCCAATCGCTTGCGGGCCCTCGGCGCGTTAGCTGCACGAGACCTGCAGGGGCCCGTCCGATGTGCCGCGTGGCGCAGCGGCGCCTGCCGTACCGTGGCGATCGTTCCCGCGCCATGCTGCTGCTGTCACGGCAGCAAGAAGCCAGCTTTTACGCCACATTCGTTTTTCCTCACTCCGACAAAGGTGTCTCTTAGCCGATTTCCACGGCATTTGGAGACACCTTGTTTGATGTTCCCGGCAGTTCAGTTATAGGGCTGCTCTTTCATTAAAAACACCGTGGTTCGCTGGGAGCCGCCAACCGCCGACAGCAGTCCTTCAAGCACCCAACGTCGCAGCCACTCGCCTGCGGCTTGGCTGCTGATGTTGAACAGCGCCGCTACTTCGCGGGGCCGAACCTGACCCTGCCGACTGGCCGCCAGCTCCATGACGATCGTTTTCCGCGTATGCCACAGCTCCGGATCGTCGGGTCGTCCCACGCCGTAAGCCGGCGAACGCTCGCGTATCCGGCAGTCGGCCCGGCCGCCGCTTGCTGTGGACGACCCGAGCACCGCGCGGCGCAGCAACTCCCTGCACTCGTGGGGGTGCCGCCATAGCTGCTGCCAAGAGAAGCGCAGGGGCAGCCAGCCCTCCAGCAGCAAGCGGTTGCTGCGCAACAGCAGGGCGTCGTGCTCGATGAAGGCTGCAGCTCTCATCCGGCGAGGCGGCTCGTCCAATTGTACAAGCAGCTTCCGTCCGGCGCGCTCAAAAGCAAATTCGCTGCACGCCGGAGCGAGGCGGCGGTTGTTCCGGGCTTCGAAAGGCCCCGTCCACGCCAAGCCGGTAAAATTAAAGTCAAATACCGGCCCCCATATATACTCCAAAAATCGTACGCCAGCTTCCCCCAACCGCTGGGCGGTCCGCCCTTGAGCAGACAAACGTTGCTCTTGCTCCGCCACAAACAGGCTCACCTGAACATTCATATATATCCCCCTCATCATTGTTAACGGACGCAAAAAAAGCACACCCCAGCAGAACCAAGTCTGCCCCGGAGTGTGCTTCACGCCGAATCAACATCTATTTACTTTATATACTAAATATGGGTAAATGTCAATGCTTATGCCGATTCGATTCTTCACCTTTTGCCGAATCCGACCAATCCTCCTGCGATCGGCGGGTTCGGTAAAAAAACCAGCTGTCATTCAACAAGCGAATTTGCCTGCGGTTTTTGTTGTGGAAGGCTCGCATCAGTTGATTACAAAGCCATTGCGGCATGCGTCCATCTCCTTCCCTTTGCCTGTGTACTTTATTGTATGGCGGCAAGGGGGGAAGTGGTGCAGGTCCGAAGGGCAGCGGAACCGCAAAAGCCCGCAGCTCAAACTGCAGGCTTTATCGTCATGTCGGCCATTCTTCTTCGTACCATTGCTCCAATTGGGCTTGCAGCGCCCGGATTTCGGTGAGGAGGGAAATCAGCGGATAAGCTTTCTCCTGAATGGCGGTGAAGGCTTGCTCCAGCCGATTGATATAATCCAGGCCGTGAATCAGCACGTATTCCGCTGCAATCAGCTCCACATTGTCGCATTCGGCAATCACACGCGGCAGCCGGGGCACATTGTCGGCGGTGAGCTTGTCCAGCTCCTTGTGCAGCCGTTGGTTCAAGGCGGTCAACTGGTACATGTAGGACGACGGCATTTCGACAAACTCAAGCTGATCCTCCAGCTTAAGAATAGCGTAGCGCATTTGTGGCATCATAAGCTCCGATCCCCTTTTTGAGCAGACCTGCTCGTATACGTTTTCTACTTGACAGTATAGCCGTTCATACGGTACAAATTCAAGTGAGAACTTCTAAAAGGGGCGGGGTCTTGGTGGATGATCTGGAGCTGCAGAAGTGGGTCGAGCACATCTCGCTCACATCGTTTGGCCGGCCCTTTGGGCATCATGCGCGGTTTAATCGCAGACTGAGGTCGACGGGCGGACGGTATTTTACCAAATCGCACGATATTGAGATCAGTTGGGTGCAGTGGGAGTCGTTTGGCCGCGAAGAAGTGGAGAAAATTATCAAACATGAGTTATGCCATTATCACCTGCATCTGCTCAAACGCGGCTATCGGCATCGCGATCAGGATTTCAAAACACTGCTGCAGCAGGTCGGCGGAAGCCGTTTCTGTTTGTCGCTGCCGGCAGCGTCCAAGCCCCAGCCTTACCGCTACCGGTTGGTATGCGTCGATTGCAAAACTGAATATTACCGCAAGCGCAAGCTCGACGTGCGCAAATATGCTTGTGGCAAGTGCCGGGGCAAATTGAAATCGTATACACTTGACTTGCAGCCTCCTTCGTACTAAAATAAAAATTGTTCATTCCCTGATAGCTCAGTTGGTAGAGCACTCGACTGTTAATCGAGTTGTCACAGGTTCGAGTCCTGTTCGGGGAGCCATGGAGAGATACCCAAGTGGCTCAAGGGGACCCTCTGCTAAGGGGTTAGACTGCGCAAGTGGTGCGAGGGTTCGAATCCCTCTCTCTCCGTAATGAAAGGCCTGTCGATGTTATCGGCAGGCTTTTTCCTTTTTTTCATGCTAGAACCAACGCTTTTTCTTGAAAAACAACCACATCAGCACACCGACAACAAGCATCAGCAGCCATACGTACAAGTAGCCGTAGTTCCAGTCCAGCTCGGGGATGATTTTGAAATTCATGCCGTATACGCCGACGATAAAGGTTAGCGGCATGAAGATCGTACTGACCAGCGTCAACGTCTTCATGATTTCGTTCATCCGGTCCGATTTCAGGCTCATTTGCAGCTCCAGCAGGCCGGCCAGCGACTCGCGAAAAATATCGAGCGAATCGACGACGCGCGAAATATGATCGTAAATATCAGCAAAATAAACGTCGTCTTCCTGCCGGGTGTATGGGAACGTGCGGTGGCTGATCAGGCTGACCAGCGACTTCTCCTCGACGATCACGCGGCGCAGCTTGTGCATTGTGCGCTTCATCTGAAAGATTTCCTGGGCGATGCGCACCGCCGGATTGCGGTAAACGGCCCGCTCCATTTTGTCCACGCGGTCTTCGATGGCATTGATGATTTGCGAATAGTCGTCGACGCAGCGGTCGAGCAGGGCGTGGAGAATCGCCCCGGCATGCTCCATCCGGCCTTCGATCTGCGTCATTTCCCGGTACAGTTGATCCAGAAAAGCGATCGGCTCCCGCGATAGGGTGATGCAATAGTTGGGACCGATCACAATCGCAATCTCCCGGGATTTGAGTTCCTTGGTCATGGCAAAAAACGTCAGCAGCGCATTGTTTTTATAATTGTCCATCTTGGGGCGCTGATTCAGCTTGATCGCGTCTTCGATCAGCAGCGGATGGCATTGAAACAGGTCGCCGAGCACGTGTTGGACCTCTTCCGGCGGAGCGTTCTCCAGGCGAATCCACGCCACTTCGTTTGGGCCGGGAGCGCGGTCCGGCGCTTCGTGAACGGTTTCCTTTTCCATATGATATAGAAGCATCGTGATTTGGCACCTCGTTGGCTCGGAATATGTTCAGCATAGCACAGCTGGCGGGTTATATTCCATAATTTGTGCTTGTCTTTAGATGCCGATTCCGCTATAATAACTCTTGTCGCCAAAAAAGCAACAGCATATGGCCCGTTGGTCAAGGGGTTAAGACACCTCCCTTTCACGGAGGTAACAGGGGTTCGAATCCCCTACGGGTCATCCTATTCTTAATAATTTGAGAGCCATTAGCTCAGTCGGTAGAGCACCTGACTTTTAATCAGGGTGTCGTAGGTTCGAGTCCTACATGGCTCACTTTAATCCCAACAAGCGGTCGTGGTGGAACGGCAGACACACCATCTTGAGGGGGTGGCGCTCACAAGGCGTGGGGGTTCAAATCCCCCCGACCGCATCAACCTCACAAGCGAGAATCCTTTGCAGAAGCAAGGGATTTTTTTGTATGTGCGGAACATCGCTGCGCGGTGGTGGGTCATGCACAATTTCCTGGAGGGATCGGGTCATTTTGCCCCTTGCAAGCTCGCTGCCCTACCAGGTTGAAAAATGATATAAAGCTTGATAAGATTACATTTTAATGGAAGTGATGTCCGATGATTGTGAGGTGTGTGCCGATGCCGTCCGCCGATGCGAAGGACGTTTTGCCATGCAGCGGTTGCCGTGGAATGTGTTGCGGACCGGTGCCTGTAACGGAACAGGAACTCAAGCAGATTCGCAAAAAAATCAAATCGATGCCGCTCAAAAGCCGGCAGGAGTTGGAGAATCAGACCCGATTTTATGGCACGTGTATTTTCTACGACCAGACGAACGACAAGTGCGGCATACATGCCGCGCGCCCGGGCGTGTGCCGGGCCTTTGGCCTCCACCGCAATCTTGTCTGCTTCCGCAAGCCGGAAGCGGCGACGGCGTCGCCTTGGCATCCGCGCGAGCAATCGATTGGCGTGCTTTCGACTGATTTTACCTGGAAGGATTTTAAATAGAAGAGAGAGCGTGTTGATTAATTTCTGTGGTCATGGGGCGGTTGAATCGGCGTACGGTTCATTGGATGGGCTCATGCCTGCAAATCTGTCGGGGGTGAGAAAATCCGAGTATCAAGATCTTTCAAGATAGCGGTGCATTCCCATTGATCCGGTTGTATGAAACAGGGATGACGGTGACTCGCAGCAGCGAGAGGTCGTGGCGGTAGGATACGGACACCGGATGGCGAATTGATTCGGGTCCCATAGTGTTAAAGTAAGAGGCTATGCGCTTGTTGGCGCGTAGTCTTTTTTTATATTGTCGGCGAAGTGACAAAGGAGAAAAGTTACCAAAACGATCACAATTTAGTAGAGGTTTTGGTTGATTTTAGCATATTTATCGAGCGCGCCAGCGTCAGGGGGTCTTTTTTCAGGTCGGTTGTAATATTGGACACGATTATCTTAACAACGCACATTGTCTGCAATAAAGCGCATTCATATACTTTATTCATTGGGTGAAATCTCTCTATTCACGGGGAGGGGGCTTTTGGATTTCATCCCGGCCAGCCATTGGCGGCAGCAAGTGAAGTTATTACAAAGATGGAGGTAGAAGTATGAGGCTTTTCAGGAAATGGGTAGCACTGTGCATGACCATTATGCTCCTGATTCCGTTTCAGCTGGTCGCGTATGCGGACGGCGGTGGCGGAGGCGGCGGCAGCCAAACCGTACGCATCCAGAACAAATGGAAAGGCACGTACCTGTATGAGGATTCGAACGGGGTCATCCGTTATGGCTTTACGCAAATTACGGATCAGACCTCGGAATGGATTATTCAAGATGCACCGGGTGGCAAGGGCTACAAGCAAATTGTGAACCGCGCCACCGGACACGCCATTACGATGGCGAATGTGACGAAACGCAGAGATATGCTGACAGCGGTCAGTGTGTCCAGCAGTACGGCGGCCGATCAATGGATCATTCAAGACGCCAGCCGTGTCGGCTACAAAACGATCAAGAGTGCAACCACTCCTGAACAAAACAACTTCATTCACGTGGAAGACCAAATCGGCGCAGCGGAAGTCAGCAATGACATCGGCGCGACTTGGGAGAGCCCGCAATGGCGCTTCGAGCCGATCTCCGAAATCGAGCCGGTCCGCATTCTTAACAAATTCAGAGCCGGTCAATACCTGTATGAGGATCAGGACGGGCTCGTTGAATTTGCCAAAAAACCGGTGAATGATACAACTTCGCACTGGTATCTGGAAGTGGTGAACGACGCGGGCGGGGGCACGCAAACCGTGCGTCTGAAAAACCGCGCCACCGGCCACTATATTACGCAGGGCACCCTATGGGCGCAAATCAAAAGCTTGTCTGATGTTGGCAACGCGAAAACACAATGGCTGATGGAGCCTAGCAGCAATGACGGCTGGGTTACGTTCAAAAGCTCCTACGTATTGGGCGCGGACCGTTCGGCTAATCTTCCCGACGAAGAAATTAGCGCAACGCCGGCTACGTATGTGTTGAATACGCAATTCGACGATACGTTTGCTCGCTCCAACGACTGGTCCAATGCAGGCAACGACAACGCTCAATGGAAAATCGAGCGTGCCGCCGATGTTGCTCCGGTACGGATCGCCAACTTTACAACCAATCCGGTCAGCGACAAATATTTGTATGAAGACCAAGGTCAAGTCAAATATGGCCCGATTGGCTCCGTGACGGAGGCCGTTTACCAATGGGTAGTGGAGGACTACAACGGCTCCAAGCGCCTGCGCAACCTGGAAACCGGCAATTATTTGACCGGACCGGGCATGAACATGGATGCTTCGCCGGTGCAAAGCTTGACGTCTCCAGACAACTCCGGCAACGACCAGTGGAAGCTGGCGCCATCGACACAATATGACGATTACATGACTGTGCAAAGCGCGGTATATGCCGATCATTACCTGAACGTACGGGATGAGCTTGGCTTTGCGCAATCCGCAGCGGTGGACCCGGATACGAACCCTGCTCAATGGCTGTTCGAGGATCCGACGGTTGTAGCCGGCGCGCCGCAATACGTGCAAATTCAGAACGAATGGCAATCCCTGTTCCTCTATGAGGAAGACGGCCAACTGAAATATGGCAACGTCAACGCCGATGATTCGAAAGGACAATGGCTGATTGAGAAATTCAACGGCCGCAAACGGATTCAAAACCGCGCCACCGGCCATTATCTCAATATGCACAGCATGATCAACGGCCATCTGAGCTTGTCTGACGTTGATGACAGCTGGACGGATGCGGTATGGGTCATCGAAACGCTAGACGGTGGCTCGAAGGTGATTCATAGCGTCAACGACAGCAACAGCGACGTGAATCATCAGAAGTACATCAACATCCAGAACCTGAACAAATACGGCGAGTACGGCGAAATCAACAGAAGCTGGGGCAGCGCTCACTGGAAGTTCCTGACGGTGGCTGGCGAAGCTCCAAAATTCTACTTGATCCAAAACAAACTCACCGGCAAATATTTCTATGAAGAAGACGGAAAAGTAAAATACGGCGACATCGATCCGATGGATGCCAACTCGCATTGGATTACCGAAGAAGCTGGCGGCGGTCCTGTGTTCATCAAAAACCGTTCCACAGGTCATTACATTGCAATGGAAGGCGTAGACCCGGCTGATGACGGCCAAAGCACGCCACTGCCAAGCATGGACATCTACCCGGTATGGGCAAGTCCAAAATGGTTTATTGAAGACGGTCAAACGGATTATAAAGTGATCCGCAGCGCATGGACCGGCGAACACTACATCAATGAAAAGGATCAAACGGGTTATGCCCAATCCAACAAAGGTGTCGTAGCCGACGACAGCGCACAATTCAAATTTGAAGTCGCTCCTGATCTTCCGGTAGTGCTGCCAACAGGCAACCTGCGGATCAAAAACTCGAGCAACGGACAATACCTGTATGAAAACAGCAGAGGCGTAGTCGCTTACGGCAATCCTGCCGCGAACGATGGTTACTCTTGGTGGACATTTGTCGACAGCAATGGTGCGAAAATGATCAAAAACACCGCCAGCGGCCACTACATGCTGTTGGATTCGACGTACAGCTACATTGATAGCGCGGCGCCTACAGGCGACCCGGCTGTATCCGAATGGATCGTTGAGCCGACGCCAAGCGGACTGAGCTACTGGATTCGCAGCAACAAAGCCGGCTTTAAAGACGAGTACCTCAACGTGCAAAATCTGGCCGGTTATGTAGAGCGCGGTCTGTACCCGAACACGCAAACCAATATGCAATGGGTGCTGGAGCCGACTACAGGCAACTACACGTCGACGCTTCCGGCCGAACCGGAAAGAAATCTCAAAACAAGCACGCCAACCTTTGACGATACGAATTACATTCGCATCAAAAACAAAGTATCCGGCGAATACCTGCTTGCTGACGGCACCACCGTGAAATCCGGCAGTTCCGTTGCAAGCGATCTGGCTTCCCAATGGCTGCTGCAAGATTTCAACGGCCGCAAGCTGCTGAAAAACCGTCTCAACGGCCGACTGATGAGCGCTGACGGAAGCTCTGACAGCATCTCCACAGCGACTGAGCAGACCGCCAACACTGTCAACAACCAATGGGTAGTTGAAGATTATCTTGGCTACGAAAGAATCAAAAATGCAGCCAATTCGCAGGTTTATGTCTATGGCGCAGCCAAACAAGGCGTCATCACGAGCCAATTTGAAAATTCGCTCTGGACGTTTGAAGCTCAGCCGGCAGACGCTGTGTACGAAGCCGAGCAAGCTTTCATCGGCGGCGGCGTACAAGTTGCTCCAGCAACAATCGGCGCTACCGGCGACGGTTATCTGAACAACTTTGCCAGCGCAGGCGCGCGTGCCGTACTGGCGGTTACATCGCAGGACGGCGGCACGTACTCGGCAACGGTTCATTACTCGAACCCAAGCGGTGCGGCCAAAACGATCTCTCTGCTCGTGAACGGCCTGCCGGTGCAACAGCTCTCGCTGGCAGCAACCAGCAGCGGCTCTTGGGCCAATACCGATGTATCCTTGCCATTGCGCGCAGGTTACAACTCTGTCTCGCTGGAAGTCACGGGCGCAGACACAGGCGGCATCAACTTCGACAATCTGACGGTTCACAACATCATCAACAAAGCGTATCGCGGCGCAACGGCCACGTATACGACGTATGAGCTGGAACAAGCGAATACGAATGGTTCGCTGATCGGTCCTAACCGCGTATACCACGAAGTGGCCAACGAAGCTTCCGGCCGTCAAGCGGTCAAGCTGGATCAAACCGGCCAATACGTGCAGTTTACAACGGCGAAAGACGCCAACTCGCTGGTGCTGCGCTACTCGATCCCGGATGCTCCTGAGGGCAACGGCATCAACGCAACGCTTGGCTTGTACGTGAACGACGTGAAAGTGAAAGACCTGGATCTGACTTCGCATTATGCTTGGGAATACGGCAACTATCCGTGGTCCAAGGACCCTTCGCAAGGCAGCGCACACCGCTTCTTTGACGAGATCCACACCATGATCGGCGACGTGCCGGCAGGTGCAACGATCAAGCTGCAAAAAGATGCCGGCAACACAGCCGACTACTACATCGTCGACCTCGTCGATCTGGAAGCGGCTCCGACGGCGGCATACACGATGCCTGCGGGTTTCGTCTCCGTGACGGATTACGGCGCTGTGGCCAATGACGGCAATGACGATACGCAAGCGTTCCTCGATGCCGTGACAGCTGCCAAAGCGCAAAGCAAAGGCGTATGGTTCCCTGCCGGCGCATTCGAACTGGACAACGGCGGCGACGTACTCGTGCTCGACGACATCTTGATCCGCGGTGCGGGCATGTGGTACACGACGTTGAACAAAGCCAAATTCTACGGTTTGGGCAACAACATCCGCGTATACGATCTGGCCATTGACGGCAACCTGAACATCCGTGACGACGAAGCGCACACAAACGGCTTCGAAGGCGCGTTTGGTCCGGGCTCGACGGTGCAAAGCGTCTGGATCGAGCATACGAAAACCGGTATGTGGATTGCCAGACCGGCAGCCGATTCCGGCTTTGACAGCAGCAAATATACGAACGAATTTTATGTCGGCGGTTTGCGCATCCGCAACACGATGGCGGACGGCATGAACTTCAGCTCGAATACGAAGAACAGTATGGTTGAGCAAACCAATGTTCGTTATCCGGGCGATGACGGCTTGGCCATGTGGTCCCGACTGAACGAAGGCTTCGAAAGCGACTTTACGTACAACAATACGTTCCGCTTCGACACCGTTCAGCTGCCATGGCTGGCGAACAACATGATTTTGTTCGGCGGTAAAGACAATAAAATGCAAGATAACGTCTTGATGGACACGATTGGTTTGGGTTCCGGTATTACGGTATCGACCCGTTTCAGCCCGCTGTCTGCATTTGACGGCACGACGCTGGTGGAGCGCAACACGCTGATTCGCACAGGCAGCCGCGACGCCGGTCTGAACATCAACTTCGGTGCGATTGAGGTTTATGCCGACACCAAGGCGATTAACAGCCCAATTATCATCCGCAACAACGTAGCTCTGGACAGCACCTATGCCGGTATTGCGGTACAAGGCACGATGGGTGTGAACCAGGTCAAGCTGGAAAACATCGTATCCGACGGCTCCGGCCTTTCCGGTCTCGAAGTCAGCAACGGTGTAAGCGGTAAAGTCGACATCAATAACGTCATCATCCGCAATGCCAAAATGGGCGATATCGCCAACAATGCAGGCGCCAACCTGAAGCTGAGTGAACTCGGCAAAGGTTTTGCCAGCACGAATTTCCCGAAAGAATCGTTCCCTGGCAACGGCGGAGCGATGGGCGGCGGCCCGGTAGAAACACCTGCGCCTACATCGAAACCGACGCCGGTGGTTGTGAAGGTAGACCCTAACATCATCACCAACGCTGCAGCCAACAAGGAACAAAAAATTGTAATCAACACAAACACGACAAACGGTCCGGCGAAAGTTCAACTGAATCTGGCCGACCTGAGCAGTGCAAGCAGCTCGATTCCTAACGCCCAAATCGTCATTCAGCATCAAAACGTCAGCTATACGCTGCCGGTTGATCTGAGCGCGATTCTCAGCAACGATCTGAAGAACGGCGTGCTTTCGGTCACTATCGACAAAGTCGACGCGGCCCAAGCCGACGACATCAACAGCAAAGCGTCCGATCACAATCTGAAAATGCTGGATACGCCTGTGAGCTTTGAAGTTTCGCTCGAATCCGGCGACCAATCGGTTGAAATCAAGCGCTTTGGCGGCAACTTCGTAACGAGAACGATCACCCTCGATGGCACAGTAGACAGCAGCACGGCAACAGCCGTTGTTTACGATCCGGCTACAGGCGAATTCCGTTACGTACCGGCCGTATTCTCCTACGAAAACGGCAAAACGATTGTGACGATCAACAGCACAACCAACAGCATCTACTCTGTAGCCCAATTCAGCAAATCGTTCGACGATGTGTCGAGCCACTGGGCGAAGAAAGACATTGAGCTGCTCGCTTCCAAGCTGGTGGTCAACGGCAAAACCGACGACCAATTTGCACCGGAAGACAACGTAACCCGCGCTGAATTCGCCGCTTTGCTCGTTCGTTCGCTTGGACTGACGAAAGATGCAGGCGCTTCGCAAGCGTTCACGGACGTGAAAGCCAGCGACTGGTTCTACGACAGCGTTCAGGCTGCAGCTCAATACAAACTGATCGAAGGTTTCGACGATCAATCGTTTAAACCGCAGCAAACCATTACGCGCGAGCAAATGGCGGTCATGATCGCCAGAGCGCTGCAACTGCGTTCGCAGTTCACTGCATCCGCTGATGGATCCGCTACGGCAAACTTCAAGGACGCATCCGCGATCAGCAGCTGGTCGAGCGCAGCATTCGATCAAGTGATCGCCAACGGCATCATGCAAGGTGTAGACGACGACCGGCTGGCGCCGCAAGATTTGGCAACGCGTGCGCAGTCCGTTGTGATCCTGTCCCGCATGCTGAAAGCGATGCAACTGATCAACTAATCGGCGCGTTTCACGAGTTAAAGAGTGGAAGGCATCCCGTCATCCGGTAGGGTGGCGGGGTGCTTTTTTCTTGCCACATCAGCGGTTGTTCCGCCTCGAAGGACGCCGATCGGTGTTTTGCTGGTTCGCCGCGCTGGCGTTTGCTGCATCGCAAGCCACGCTTTTCCAAAATTGTTTGCGGTCCTTGCAGAAGATTCGGGATGCCGAAAACTGCCAAAGGTGATCATAGAATTCGACATAATTTCCGTAACAATACGCATATGAAGACCTAGGCCTGTATGTTAAAGTCGTTGTACAAAAGCTCTCAAAATCATGATGTTCGAACGGGGTGCACACTATGCGGAAAGTCAGAAGGCTACTGAAACCCTTACAAGATTTACTACAGCGCATTCGCTTGGGCGTATGGCTCGGCAAGCTCGGGAAAGGGCTGCTTGCGCTGGCAGGGTATATTCGGCAGCTTTCGTTCAAGTCAATGGGAACCAAGTTTTTCCTTGGATTTGTCGTCAGCAACGTCATTTTTGTTAGTGTTGTCGGATTGTTTTCCTATTCGATTTCCAAAGGTATTGTTCACGATAAGGTGGCGAACGCCTCCAATGAAACGATCAAGCAGGCCGGCGGCAAATTTGATCTGCTGTTTGCGCAGTACGGACAATTGGCGACCGAGTTGACGATTGACACGGTGGTTCAAGAGGATTTGACCAAGCTGATGGACAACCAAACGACCGAATACGATAAAATTCAGACCAAAGACGCTTTGCATGATTTCCTGTCGCGCAAATCGAATGCCGACAAGTCGATTACGAACATCACGATTGTCGATATGAACGGTGAAAAGCAGGCAACCAGTCAGGATCGGATCAATCTCACGTCAGATGTCGTCAGCCAGGTGATTCACAACGCCCAGGACGGCAAAGAATGGCTGATTACCGCAACCAAGTCGTACAGCGAAAGCACGGAGCCGACGTTTGGCATAGCGAAGGTCATCTCCGACATCCAAAGCGGCGACCCGCTTGGCGTGTGCATGATTGAGTTCAGGGCCTCGGCATTGGCGGAGGAAATCGGGAAAATTACGCTGGGCGATACGGGCAAAGTGCATTTGCTTTCGCCGGAGCAAGTGGTGATTGCTTCCGCGGATAAAGCGGAATGGAGCCTGCCATACGCCAATCAGCTTCCCGGCGATTTAATGACGGTAGACAACAGCAACATGACGCTGGAGGTTGCCGGTCAAGGCGAAATGCTCGTGCAGAGCTACAAATCGCCGATTAACGGTTGGGTGATCGTGGGCATGACGCCGATGGCCGAGCTTGTGAACGCCGCCGACCGGATTTTGCTCGTCACGATCAACTCGCTGTGGATAGCCGCTGTCAGTGCAGCGATCATCGGCTTTCTGATGGCCCGCCGGATCAGCCGCCCGCTGGCTGCGTTAAGCAAGCTGATGAGCCGTGGCGAAAGCGGCGATCTCAATATTCGCGCCGGTTTCAAGCGTCAGGACGAAATCGGGGTTCTGGGCGCGAGCTTTGACCGCATGATGGCGCAAATTCAATTACTTGTACAAGAAACGAGCCAATCTGTGATAGAATTACATAGTAAGGCTCAGGAAATTATGAGTGCTTCCAAAGCAACCGCCACCTCGGCCCGGGAAATTGCCATTTCCACCGAGGAGATCGCCAATGGCGCAGCCGGTCTCTCCTATGAAGCCGATCTTGGCAATCGCCTTTCGATTGAACTCGGCCGGAATATGATCCTGCTCAAGCAGTCCAACGACGAAATGAGCGGTTCGGCCGGCGAGGTGCAGCGGGCCAGCGAACAAGGCGCGAAATTTATGTCGAAGCTGACGCAAAACTCGACCAACACGGAAACGCAAATTCGGCTGATGGCCGACAACGTCACCAAATTGAAGAACAGCACGTCTTCGATTCAAAAAATTCTCGATGTGCTGACCACGATGACCAAGCAGACGAACATTTTGTCGCTTAACGCCTCGATTGAGGCTTCGCGCTCCGGCGCGGCCGGCAAAGGTTTCATGGTCATAGCCGAAGAAATTCGCAAGCTGGCGGAACAATCGAAAAAATCGATCGATCTGGTAGGCGGCATCATCCACCAGATTCACGAGGAGGTCGATCTCACGTTATCCTCGATTCAGGACGTATTCCCGGTTTTTGAAGAGCAGGTGCAAGCGGTTCGCGATACGGAGCATATTTTCGGTCAGGTGGAGACGCGAATGGATGGGTTTATTCATTTGCTCGGCACAGTGACCGCTGCGATTCAGCACTTGGATGAATCGCAGCATGCGTTGCGCACGGCCATGACGAACGTCAGCATGGTCGCGCAGGAATCGTCGGCCTCGTCCCAGGAAGTGGCCTCGCTGTGCGAGGAGCAGTTGAACGTAGGCAACCAGTTGGAGGAACTGTCCGAGAAGCTGGATTATTTATCGCTTTCCCTTAAAAAATCAATCGATAAGTTCACGTATTGAATCTCTATCGGCCATACATTTCGACCGCCAAGGGCTACTCTCGTCAGTAGCCCTGCGGTTGTTAAGAAACCCTTTGGCTTCTTCGGCAGGGGTATACTCCTTTCGAGAGGGCTACCTGCATGCAGTAGCCCTCAGTCTACTTTTTTCAGTGTCAGATTGAAAAACAAAGGACTGAATGTCGATATGCGCAGATGGTTTTCAAATTTAAAGCTGATCCAGAAGTTGCTCATTCTCATGCTGATTTTTATCTTAGTCCCGCTTCTGTGCCTGGATTGGTTCATCTCGCAAAAGGTAGAATCGACCGCCACGGACCAAATGGGAAGTGCGACGCTCGAATTGATGAAAATGAATCATGTGTCCGTGGACCGGATTTTGTCCGATCTTGAGGAGGCGACAGAGAAAATCATGATTTCGCAAGAGGTGCAGAACGTCGCCAACGTTCAGAATGAAAATGACAGTCTGGAAAAGCATAAAAGCTTGGACAGCTATATTAACCGATATACGGACAACCGGGTCCGCTACATGTTTTTGTTGCCGGAAAGCGCGAAGTTGTTTTCTTTTTTTCCGTTTGTGGATTATTCGAACAATGGTGTATTTTATGCGTCGAATTTGTCTTCGTTTAATTGGTATAACGCAGCCAGGAAAGCGAATGGCAAGGGCATTTTGTTTATTGAGCAAATTAACGAACGGCCGGTTCCTCACAACTCGACGATGTATATTCGCGATATGAACAGCATTTATACCGGAGATTCCACCTTGGGCGTGCTGATTATCGCCAATCTGGAGGTGCGGTTCAAAGAGCTGTTGGGCACGTTAGATACATTTGACAACATGCAAATTTATTTGCTGAACGATCAGGGGCAGGTGCTGTCCAACGCCGGCGAATCGATGGTCGGGGCCGTGGTGCCGATTCCCGCGGAACTGGCTCAGACCGGCTCGGGCGTGTTGATCACCAAGGAGAAACAGCATTCCTGGCTGTACGCGGTTGACCGCAGCGATGACAGCAAGACGAACATTCTCGTCAAAATCCCGATCGATTCGCTGACGGGACAGCAGCAGGTGCTGCAAACGCTTATCCATTATTTGATGATTGTATACGTTATCATTTTGCTGCTTGTCAGCAGCTACTTCATTCGTTCCTTCCTCAAGCCGTTGTCCCGTCTGGCTCGCCTGACGTTCGACTACGTGCCCGGAGAATCCCAGCGTGTGCGTTATGCGCCGGAAAGCCGCAACGAAATTTTGCTGCTGAACAACAAACTGATCGAAATGACCAACCGGCTGGACCGGATGATTCACGAGAAATACGATCTGGAGCTGAAGCAAAAGGAAATCGAGCTGTCGTTCCTCCACTCGCAGATCAATCCGCATTTGTTGTACAATACGCTCGATTCCATTTATTGGCGGACGATTGTCGAAAATGCCGAGCATTCCTCGGAAATGATCAAGGACCTGTCGATGCTGCTGCGCATCGGGCTGAGCCGCGGCAAAATGCTGATCACGATCCACGAAGAGCTGGCCCATACCGAAGCGTACATCCGGCTGCAGCTCAAGCGGTACGATTTTCAGTTTGAAGTGTTCTGGGACATCGATGAGGAGGCCAGGCAGTCGACGATTCCGAAGGTGGTGCTGCAGCCGCTCGTGGAGAACGCGATTATTCATGGCATTAAAAATATGGAAAACGACGGCAAGCTGTGGATTTCCGTCAAAATCAAAGGCGATGTCGTCGAGATTGCAATTGAAGACAACGGTTACAAACGGCCGGAGCCGGAGCTCCTGAATGCGATCATTAACGAACAGTTTAAAAACAAAGGTTATGGCATCATTAACGTGCATAAACGAATCAGGCTGCATTTTGGCGAGCCGTACGGCTTGGTTTATCGCTTTGGCGAGCATGAAGGAATCCGCGCTGTGATCACGATTCCAATTCACACGAAACCAGACGAATAGCGGGAGGGAACAACGATGTACAACGTATTAGTCGTAGACGATGAACCGATGATTTGCAAAGGCATTGCTGCCATTTTGTCCAATTCCAACCTGCAGATTTCCGAAGTGTTTATCGCCCATAACGGGTTTGAAGCGCTCGACTTTCTGCGGCTGGAGCAGATCGACCTGGTGTTCACCGACATTCAGATGGAGAAAATGAACGGCATCGAGCTGATCGAAAGCATATATCTGGAGAATCCGTCGCTGCCGATCGTCATTTTGTCCGCCCACGGCGAATTCGAATACGCGCAGAAGGCGATTCGCTTCGGCGCCAAGGAATATTTGGTCAAACCCGTCATGCCGGACCGGTTGATCGGCGTCGCCCGCAACTTGCTGGTCGAGAAGAAGACGAAGTCCGAAACGCTGGAGCATTTCACCGAGCAGAAGAAGCAGGCCGATTATGCGACGCTGAACCAGAACGATATCCTGAACGAACTGGTGACAGGCACGATTGACGAGTCCGAGGTGGACGAGGTGCTCAAGGAGCTGGGCTACCGGGTCAACGGCGCTTATTTTTGCATCATGACAGTAAAGCTGTATCTGGACAAGGGCGGAGTGAACGATCAGGAGATTCTGACGCTCAAGGACCGCAATTTGATGAAATACGCGTCTTTCAACATCATTGAAGAGACCGTGCGCGAATGGGATCATTTGATTTTTTACAATTACAACTCGACGTTTTCCCTGATTTTGCAGCTGACGGAAGAAGAACAGCGAGACGCCTCGCGGGCCAACCAACTGCTGATGATTGCGCAAATTTTGCACAACAATCTGGAAACGTATCTCAAGATCAGAAGCGTGATTGGCATCAGCAGCATTCAAAAAGGGATGACGTTATGGCCGTCCATTTACAACGAAGCGGTGAAGTCGCTAAGCTGGGGCGAAACAAATAAGGGCCACTATGCGTTTTATATCGGGGATATTGGGAAATATAAAAACGAGGAGACAAGCGAAAATCAAATCGATGAAGCGAACAATCGTTTTGTTTACGAAGCGAAGAAATACATTGAAACGAATTATTGCAACAAGGGATTGAAGCTGCAGGACATCGCGGATTCCGTGCATTTGAGCCCCAACTATTTGAGCTATTTGTTCAAGCGGGTCATGGGCACGAACATTTGGGACTATGTTACCAAGCTGCGGATGGACGAAGGCAAACGACTGATTCTGACGACGGACAAGCGTCGTTACGAAATCTCCGAGGATATCGGATACGAATCGCCGGAGCATTTCAGCAAGATTTTCAAGAAATATTTCGGGATTAACATCAGTGAGTTGAAGAATTTGAGCAACGCCAATTAACGTTTGTAGGGTCAATTGCACAGTAATTTGAGACATCATATGCGTAACAGCACACATCGCTGACTCCTCGGAATCCTTCTATAATAAAAAATGTAAATACAACGTATTCATATTTTGAAAGGGGATCACACAAGTGAAAAAGAGACTTACAACTTCGGTAGTCAGCTGTGTTGCTTTGGCCGTCATTCTCGCAGGTTGCGGCTCTAACTCCGCTTCTTCTCCTAGCCCGGAAGCTTCCTCCGCGGCAGGTACGGCTGCTCCAACTGCAGCAGCGAAGAAAGACGTTACCATCACAGTTCAAGGTTTCAAACCGGACCAAAAAGAAAAGAACGATCAGCTTAACCTGAGAATCGATCGCTTCAAAGCGAAAAACCCTAACGTAACGGTAAAAACGGACGACTGGCAGTACAACCCGCAAGAAATCGGCATCAAAATGGCTGCTAACAACGCTCCTTCCGAATACACCACTTACGCAACGGAAGGCAAAGTCCTCGTTGACAAAAAGTGGATTGCCGACCTGACAGACTGGATGAACGGCTGGTCCCATGCGAAAGACATGAACCCATTGCTGTCCAAGCCTTTCACAGTTGACGGCAAAACATACGGCGTGCCGGTTGACGGTTACGTGATGACGATTACCCTGAACAAAAAGCTGTTCCGCGACAAAGGCGTAGAGCTTCCTCCAATGGACTGGACTTGGGACGACCTGATCGACGCAGCTAAGAAAGTCAATGATCCTGCTAAAGGTATCGCCGGCTTTATCCCAATGGGCAAAGGTACTGAAGCCGGTTGGAACTGGACGAACTTCTTGTACGCTGCCGGCGGCGACGTGCAAAAAGTCGAGGGCGACAAAGTGATCTCAACGTTCAACTCCGACGCTGGTCTGAAAGCGCTGGAATTCTACAAAAAGCTGAAAGACGAAAACCTGATCCCGCAAAACTGGGCACTCGGTTACGGCGACGCGCTGAATGCCTTCGCTCAAGGCCGCGGCGCGATGGTTATGTGCGGTAGCGGCAACGCAGCCGACACAGCCATCAACGAAGGCGGCATCAGCAAAGACGATATCGTCGTATATCCAATTCCTTCGGTAACCAAAGGTTCTAAACACACCGGCGTATTGGGCGGTAACTACAAAGTTATCAACCCTAAAGGCGACAAAGATCAACAACAAGCTACCTTCGACTGGGTTGTTGACGAGTACTTCACGGATGAGTTCCTGACATCCACGGAGAAAGAAATTCAAGACAGACAAACGAAAAACCGCATCTACATCCCGCAACCAATCAACTACTGGAATGATGATTCCGAGTTCGGCAAAAAATACCAAGACGTTCTGACGAAATATCCAGACAACGTCTTCAAATACGACCCACAATTGATCAGCTTGTGGGATGGTAAGCCGGAAGCTCAATATGAAGCTCAAAAATTCTATGCCGAAATGGCGAACGTCATTCAGAAGGTTTTCACAACGAAAGATGTGGACCTGAAGAAAACGCTCGAAGAGACTTCCAACAAAGTCCAAACCGAAGTATTCGACAAAGTTAAAATCGAATAGTACGACGTTTACCATTCGGGTCATAACTGCTGATTATTTCGGCAGTTATCGACCCGAATTGTTTTCCTAGGACTTTACAACTAGAGCATAACATTGCACATAATCAAAATAATAATAGCCATTCATAATTTTCTATTATAAGTTAGAGTATATAGTATAAGCTGAAGGATAAGGAGTGAAGTACTTTGGAGGTGCAGCTCAATGTGCAAACGAATTCAACTGTCCGAAAGAGGATCAACTGGTATTTGTGGGGCACCCTTTTCGTAATTCCTGAAATCATTTTGTTTTTCGTTTTCCTGTGGGTTCCGATCGTGAAAGGCATTGTGTACAGCTTCTACAATATCGACTTCGTAGAAGGCAATGTATTTGTCGGCTTCGAGAATTATCTGAACGTGTTTCATGATTCGTTGTTTTGGATTTCAATTAAAAATACGTTTTATTACATTATCCTGGGCATTGTATTAGGCTTCTGGATCCCGCCATTGATTGCAATCTCGGTTTCCGAGTTAAAGTGGTTTCAAGGTGTGGCAAGAATCGTTGGTTATCTGCCAAGCGCTGTACCGGCCATCGTATTGTACGGCATGTGGCAATGGTTCTTTGATGCGGTAGGTCCGATCAACAGCTTCTTAAGCTCGCTGGGCTTGTCCAAAATTGATTTCTTTAGCCCGCATATGGCAATGGTTTCGATTGTGTTGATGGAAACCTGGCAAAACTTCGGTTCTGCAACCTTGATCTATATAGCAGCGGTCGTCAGCATTCCGAAAGACATCTATGAAGCTGCTGAAATCGACGGAGCGGGTGTATGGCAGCGTATTCGCTACATCACCTTGCCAAGCATTAAAACGCTCATGATGCTGCTCCTGCTGCTCCAACTGATCTCGACATCCCAGGGCTTCCAAGCTCACCTGTCGATGACCAACGGCGGCCCTAACAACGCAACGTTGACTTACCTGCTGTGGATGAACCAAACAGCCTTTACCAACCTCGATTTCGGCAAAGCCAGCACGATGGGCAGCATTATGTTCTTCTTCCTCGTCCTGCTGTCGATTATCTACAATCTTTTCCAACGGAGGAGCGATGCGGCGTGAAGTCCAATGAACGTGGATTAATATCCCCTTATGATTTTAAAAAGCCCTCTGTAAAGATTGGCTACTCCCTGATGATCCTGATGATTATCGTCATGGCCGTCACGATGATTTATCCGTTTTTGAACACGTTTTTCAGTTCGTTGAAAACCAGAGAAGAGTTTTTCTCGTTTCCTCCGACGTTTTTGCCAAAGCAGTGGTTGTGGCATAATTACGTAGCAGCTTGGACAGACTTTGATCTGCCGCTGGCAACGTTTTTGAAGAATACCATCTTCATTTACCTGGGGAACATCGCGTTTTCGATCATTTTTATCGGTCTGGCCGCATATGCGCTGTCTCACCTGCGCGTGCCATTCAAGAAATGGGTGACGCTGTACTTCCTGTCGACGCTGCTGATTCCGCCGGCGACGTACATCGTGCCGAACTTCCTGAACTTGCAAAGTCTCGGATTGATCAATACGTATTGGGCCTTTTGGCTGCCCTCGGCGACAAACGCGTTTTTCCTGGTGTTGCTCAAGAGTTTCTTTGACGGCATTCACAAAGAGATTCTGGAAGCCGCGCGCATCGACGGCGCCAGCGAGCTGAAATCGTTCCTGCGAATTGCCGTTCCGCTGTCTACACCGATTCTCGGTACGCTATTGATTCTGTCGTTCTCGACGACGTGGAACGATTTCTACTGGCCGAACATTGTCATGCAGGATAAAACAATGTATCCGCTTGCTACAGGCATTTACCGCTACGTTGTTTATCCGCAGTCGGTTATTCCGTGGAGCATCCGCTTTGCCGTTCTGGCCATGGCCATGGCGCCGCCAGTCGTCTTCTTTATCACTTTCCAGAAATTCATCGTAAGAGGCTTGACAGTTTCCGGCGTTAAAGGATAATGAGTAAAAAGGGTGCACAAGCAGAGCCAACTCTGATTGCCGTGCCCTTTTCTTCGTAAAGCTCATACAAACTAGGCAGATTTTACACACGGAGAGGACTGACTGTCATCATGTTCAAATTGTTTTACAATATGAATTTGATGCGGAAATTTATCGTTCTTCTGATCGGCTTCGTAGTTATACCGATTTTGCTGCTCGACGGCTTCATCAGCAAGAAGGTGGAATCGATCACCGAGGATCAAGTCGGGAGCGTGCTGCTGCAACTGGTGCGGGCCAACCACCTGACGTTGGATCGCGAAAATTCGGATTTGGATGAGAAAACCGAAAAGATCATGATCTCTCAGGAAATCCAGCAGTTGCAGCAGTTGCCTTCTTCATCGGAGTACGAGCGGTTCGGCAAGTTTAACGCGATAGACGAATATTTAAGGAAATACTCGACCAACTCGTCGCATTTCACTTATTCGTTCTTTTTTCAGGATAACAACGGTTTGTATTCGTTTGTGCCATCGACCGATTTGTTGAATCAAGGCGTGTTCTACACCAGCATGTCGTCGCTCACCTGGTTCGAAGAAGCGGAGCGAGCGAAGGGCAGCGGCATCGTCCGCGTCATCACCCGGTTCGGCAACAATCCGAATGAATTCAAAACCGTGGCGTATCTCAGGCAGTTAAACAGTACAGTGGACGGCAATTCCGTAATCGGCTATTTGGCTTTATCCGGTTTGGAGTATCAATACCAGCAGGATTTTGTGCTGTTCGACAAATTCAAGCATGCGGAAGTGCTGCTGCTTGATGCGGATAATGTGATTTTATCGAGCAGCATGGCCAAATATCAGATCGGCGATAAATTTGCGCAGCTTCCCGATCATGGACAGTCAGCTGGGCAAGGCGTAGTAAAAGTGACGGAAGAAGGCAAGCAATGGATGTATGTCATCCATACAAGCGATGCAACCGATACGAAGCTTGTGTTGAAGGTGCCGGTTGAGTCGATCATTAGCGAACACGTCGCTGTTCAGCACTGGATCGATCTCATTATGGTCATATATTTTGTCATTCTGATCGTATTGAGTGTCTACTTTATTCATTCGATCTTACAGCCGATTTCGCGGCTGGCCCGCGTAACGCATCTGTATCAGCCTGGGGTGCCGCTGTCGATACAGTTCAAGCCCAACAGCAAAAACGAAATTGTGCTGCTGAACAATTTGTTCATCGAGATGACGAACCGGCTGAACAAGACCATCTACGAGAAATACGAGCTGGAACTGGAACATAAGGAAATCGAGCTGTCCATTTTGCATACGCAAATTAATCCGCACCTGCTGTACAATACGCTGGAGTCGATCTACTGGCGCACGATGCTGGAGGGAGCGGCCGATTCGGCGGCGATGATTAAGGATTTGTCGTTAATCATGCGCATCGGGCTCAGCAAAGGCAAGCTGTTGATTTCGATTGACGAAGAAATCAACCATGCCGAAGCGTATCTGCGTTTGCAGTTGTTCCGCTACGACTACAGCTTCCAGGTCGAGTGGGACGTGCAGGAGGAAGCCAAAGGCTTCCTGATTCCCAAGGTCGTCTTGCAGCCAATTATCGAAAATGCGATTGTCCACGGAATCAAAAACATGAATCAGGACGGCCAGCTATGGATTTCGATCCATCTCCAGGAGCAGACGATCATCATTACGATCGATGACAACGGCTACCGCAAAGCCAATCTGGCGCAAATTGAGGCGATTTTGCGCGGCGACGAGAAGGGCAAGGGCTACGGCATCGTGAATGTGCAAAAGCGGATTCAGCTGCATTTTGGCGACAAATACGGATTGACATACAGCGAGCGGCCAAAGCAAGGCATGCGGGTGACAATTGTCATCCCGGCCATTACGGCCGAGGAGTAAGCCGATGGATGGCTTGCGGCGGCCAACTCCAGGTGCTGGTCGTGAGCGGCCCTGGTATCGTGTGGCCTGTGGGGCGGCAGCAGGGGCCGGACAGGCCCGAAGAACCGGATTTTCGCCGCGGAGACATGGTAGGGGCTGCTCCTGAATGGCTATGGATTTTTTCGACATCTTATGGTAGTGTTAAAGTAACAATTTTCCTAAATGCGACGGTTCAGGAGGAATAACAATGGGATTTCAAGTAGGCGGCGTTCCCGTTTCCGGCATCATTGTCACTTCCATTCAAAACGGAAAAGGCATTGCGCAAGAAGTTGTTCAATCCATGGTGAATGAAGTGAAAAACGATCCGGCGAAGCAGCTTAGAACGATGCAGCAGCCATCGGGTCTCTCCAGTTTCCTGGATATTAAGATTTAATGATAACGAAAGCGAATAGAGCTGTTTCTTCGGTCGTTAGTGCCGGGGAAGCAGCTTTTTCATTTGCATAGCTTGGCGGAAATAGGACATGTTATCCTTGACAAGCATATTTGTGAAGTCATGGAGGAATGTTGAACATGTCAGCGATCAAACTGCCTTTATCGGCTACGGAACTGGCCACGATATGGATGGCCTATCAAGAAAAAACATTATTGCTTCAACTCCTAACTCATTGGCTCGAAAAAGCGGAGGATGCGCAGGCCAAAGCGATTTTGCAACAAACGTATGCCAACTTGTTGGCGCATTTGCAAGTGCTTAAGGAAACGTTTCAGGCGGAAGAGGCGGTGCTCCCGGTAGGTTTTGATGAATCCGACATCGTGTTGGGGGTTCCTCGGCTGTTCGATGCCCCTTTCGACCTGATGTGGTTGCGTACGAAGGCTAAAGTGGAAATCGGCCTCTACGGCTTGCATTCGAGTATGTCTTACCGTGAAGACATCCGTCACTTACATATAGGGTTTACCCGCCAGGCGCAGGACATTTACAATCAAACGACGGAATATTTGCTTCAAGCGAACATCCTGGTGCGCCCTCCCTACATTGCGATGCCCAAGCAAGTCGAATTTGTGAAAGAGAAAAATTATATGAGCGGATTGAACTGGTTTACCGATAGTCGGCCTTTGAATGCCATTGAAATCGCTCATATTCACCAAGCTATCGAAACGAACATTTTTGGCGTGCAGATGATGACCGGGTTCGCGCAAGCGGCCGCGCATCAAGATGTGCGTGAATACTTCGAAGAGGGAGCAGAGCTGGCCCAGCGGATTGTGACGACACTTAGCGAAGTGTTGACCGACAGCGATATTCAGTCTCCCGCCAGCTGGGTTGGCAAAGCGACGGTTTCCACGGTGTCGCCTTTCTCGGATAAGCTGATGATGTATGCAACGAGCTTGCTGACGACTTTCGGCTTGGGCAGCAGTGCGATTGGCTCGGCGTTCAGTTTAAGAAGCGATCTGCCGACCAAAATGGCTTTGCTCGGCAAAGATATTATGTCCTTCGCCAAGAAGGGCGGGAAGATTATGGTGAGTTACGGATGGATGGAGGAACCTCCGCAATCCGAAAATCGCAAAGCTTTAGTGCACAATAAATCATAAATCCGAAACGGGTGCACGCTTATGGAGAGACATTTGCTGATCGAAAAAATATTGTGGAGCATCGCCCTGCCGGGATTCGGCCAAATTTTAAACAGAAAATATGTGAAGGGCCTGCTGTTTATTGGGTTGGAATTTGTGGTGAACCTCAAATCCCATCTCAATGACCTTATCATTTGGAGTTTCCAGGGCGATACTTGGCGGGCCATCCAAGCAACCAATGATCAATGGCTGATGTTTTATCCCTGCTTGTATATGTTTGCCATTTGGGACGCATATCGCGATGCTGCAAAAGGCTGCAAGCCTTATGCTTATTTGCCCTGCATAGGGGCTGCGTACTTCGCCACGCTGGGCGTGGTCTATTCTTCCAAGTGGCAGTTCCATGGGGTGGCCCCGGGCCCGGTATGGCTGCCCATCGGGTTTTGCCTGATTGGCATTGCTGCCGGAGGCCTGCTGAGAACGATCATTTTGCGCATAGGAAAAGTGGCGAAATAGCTGCTTTTCCTTTTTTTATTGTATACTAATGGATACAGTTGCTTGAATAACAAGCCAATCCATGTTGAAGGAGAACCGGGTGCCGATGTTTGAAAAAGGTTGGGACAAGCTGTCCGAGGTTACGGGCGGCAAAGGTGAACAAACGATTCAAAATTTAATGAAATTTTCCCCGGATTTGTGCAAATATATTGTCGAGTTCGCTTACGGAGATATTTACTCCAGACCCGGGCTTGATCTGAAACAGCGGATGATCGTGACGATGACGGCGCTCATTACACAAGGAGATTGCGAAAAAGAACTGGGTGTCCACGTCGGCTCCGCGCTGAATGTCGGACTGGAGCCGCAAGAAATCGTGGAGGTAGCGCTGCATTGCATTCCTTATGTAGGTTTCCCGCGGGTCATGAACGCGATCGGCATCATCCGTAAAGTGTTCGAAGAGCGGCAAATTCAATACCTGGATGTGTAGCCCGAAGACGTGGCCCGGAGGGCTTGAACAAGCTGCGATTTCCCTGAATCGGCAAGTGGTTGTCTGTGGTTAGGTTATCTTAGGTAGAGGGACGTATGTAGAGGGAATTTGGTTCGGTTTGCAGCGTTTCTTCGATGTCGCAAATGCGTACGACAAGCTGCCGGATGCGTTCAAGCGGAATCTCACGATCGGCATGGCGCGCGGCCAGCGCCTGCAAGTTAATGCCGAAGCGTTGTGGAAAGCGCCGGTTGACTGTAAGGTCGTCAAGCTCCACGCCAACTCCCATTTCAAGCTCCTCGATATCCTCGCTCTCCAGCCTTTGGAAAGGCGCCTGGACAGGAATATACAGCATGGATTTGCTCCAGTCCAATTCCCCGTCGGCAAAACGGACAAATAATGTCTGTGGCCGCAAACCTTCTTCGTGAAAGTCGTAAAATACCGATAGCTTCGCGATCGTCACCGCCCCCCTTTCCGCTGGCGCAGCCTCTCCAGCTTGTCCATGACAAGCCGGGTTTGATCAGACCAGTTGGCTGCATCGTATTTGCGTTGTTTACGCGCTGTCGTTTCATAAAATTCCTTATCCAGAATGCCTTGCAGCCTGCGTCTTTGAATCTGTTCAAGACGGGTTACGGCAAGCCTTGGCGTTACGTTAAATTCCTCTGTTAACAGTTCTACAACCTCGCTTTGACGCTCGGGCAAGATCAGCTGCCGGATCATGGAGAAGGGCAGAGCGGCATATAGTTGAAAGTTGCCTGCGTCCTGCTCCTGCCATTCCAGATAAGGTGCGGGCATATGCATCTGATTCCCGGCATGCCGGAGCACATGGCAAATTTCGTGGAGAAAATCCTCCCACTGTTCCTTGGGGGATAAACGCCGATCAATATTGATCGAAAACAGCCCGTTATGCTCAGCGGCCATGCTGCCCATATCCATGTAATACACCCAAATGTTCAGCTTGCCGGCCAAATAGCCAATATTCAGCTGCTCGGGGGATTTCACGTCCAATCGTTCATACAGCTGGTTAATCCACTGTTCCAGAGGAGTCGGCTGGTACGAGAAAAGCATAGATCACCTCTTGAAAGAGAATGTATGTTCGGGGAACTTGTATAAAGAAAAGCCCACGAGGGCTTATTCTTGCTTACTGCTGGCTGTCCGGTGTCCGTCCTTGCTGCTGCTGTTTAATGAAGTGCCAGAATCGAAGCATCTCGTCCCTTCGTTCTTTGGGGGCGCTTTGGAAATCCTTGAAAAACAAGCTGACCTCGGGGTCGTCTGCTCTTGCGGCATCGGCAGCGTGCAAAGCGGCGAATTCATCTTCTTCAGGAGCGAAACCGGCCAGCAGCAGCAGATCGTTCATGTCGGAGCCCGGAAGCGCTTTAGCCAGCGCAATGACGGTTTCCCTGGAAGGGCTGAACCGGTTGTTTTCAATTGAATTAATAAAGGAATAGCTGATGCCGGAGCGCTCTCCCAGCTCGCGCAGAGAGAAATTTTGCTGCTGCCGGAGACGTTTGATTCGGTTCCCGAATTCGATCATATCTTTCATTGCATCATCACCTGATATCTATTATAACTGTTTTGATTAACAAAACACAAGAGGGAGCAAGAAAAAAAGTTTGGATTTTCACAACATTTTGTGTTGAAAAATTAAACGAAATTGGGTAGAATTTGTTTAGAAGCACAAAACGACAGATAAAGGAAATGGTGGTATGAGCGTGGACCCTATTACGATGTTGAAGTCCGAGACGGTAGACCGTACCGCAACACGCAGGAGAGTTGAATGGATCTTGGAGCAGGTCAGAATCTTCAAGATGCGCCAGCAGGTCAGACGTTTGCCCGACGGAGCGGCTGCATCCCCTCATAAGATGAGCGGCAGAAATCAGGTTCGCGAGGAGGGAGCGATTTACCGCACGGCCGACGATCGGCTTTCGCATATTTGCGAGAAAGTTGATCAGGCGTTGGCCTGTCTGGAAAGCGCAGAGCAGGAGCTGATTGTGCGGCGGTATCTGAGCAAGGATGGCAGCTATGATTTTCTGCTGTGCCACGAGCTTAAGCTCAGCGAGCGAACGTATAGAAGAATCAAGTCCCGGGCGATCGGCAAGCTGGCTTACATGCTGGGGCTTGAAGTTGCCGGCTGACAGCAATTGGGTTGAGGCTGAACATAAGCGACTTGGTTCATCCGGGATGTAGGTGACAATTATGAGGAGGCGAACAGTTTGAAGAGAAGAGAAGTGAAACCGATGGTTATGAGACAGCCGAAGCGATGCCAGGGATGTGTATGGGGCCATTGGGAAGGCATGAGGCAGTATTGCAGCAGGCCGATTTGTGCAAAGGAAGCGCGTTTTTTTGAAGAGAATGTTTCGAAATTCAAAACATTCCTTGCGTGATGTTTCTTCACTACTTAATTTGGGTTTGCCCTAGGAAGGTTGGTAACAATGAACTTACAAGTTGCGAAACAATTGTCCGTTTACCTGCAGAATGCGGGTGCCGGTGTGATTAACGAATCTCTGTTTACCGGCATTCTGCCGGAAGGGCCTGCGGAAGCGATACTCCTGGACGAGCCGGGGGGCGAGACGCCGATTCTGGATATCTCCGAAGCGAATCGCGGCGTTTCGATTAATGTGCGCAGCGCAAGCCGGGCCAAAGCTTACGAGCGAATTTGGGCGCTTGTGCGATTGCTGACTGCTCCAGAGGCGGGTGTCATCACGGTCGGCGGGCGTTCTTATACCGTCAAAACCGTAGCATTGCCTGCGCGCCAGTGCGATGATGCGCGCGGACGTTATGTGATGAGTTGTCGGGTTAGTGTATGCGAAGTTACCGAAGTTTTTGAAGAGTGGCTGGAAGTGCTGGCCGGGTTCACGGAATCCACGCTGGGAAGCGGCTGGAGAATCTATCGTGGTTTTCAGGGAAGCTGCCGGCCAAGCGTGTCGTGGCAGTGTACCGGCAGGGAGCTTACAGCAGCCGTAGGCATGGTTTCCAGACTGGTCAAGCGATTTACAGCCCGCTTGTGCGCGGAAGATGCCGACAGCTATCAACAGGCGGTCGATGCGCTGATGATCGCATTAGCCAATCAAATCAAGTTTGCTACGGCTGACGAAAGCATGGTTTTGTCCATTTCCGGGATTTCGGAAACGAGAGACGGCAACGGACAAGCAACAGGAGAACTCACCTTGGCGTTAACGGGACAAGTTCCGCGGGCGCTGCCGGCTGCACCCTACATGCCGGGAGTTCGCTTCCAGCCCCCGTTTGCTTTCGCGAGGTGATACAGAACTGAGGCAGAGATGCCGCTGAGAAAGCGTGTTGTTGTACAAAAAACCATACGATGATCATGGAAAGGTGGATAGATCGTGCGAAAGGAAGAATTTCTACGCAAAATTGTACCGGCTGCTCGACAGGAAATGCAGCAATCCGGTATTTTGGCAAGCGTTCTGGTGGCCCAAGCGATTGTGGCGAGCAAGTGGGGAGACCACGCGCTAGGCAATAATTTGTTTGGGGTGAAGGACGGGTGTTTGCAAAATTCCACTTTGGAATTTAGAAATGGCAGGTGGACGCGTGTTTTGGAAAGCTTTCGCGTCTATGCGGATTGGTCGGCGAGCGTACGCGATTATGCCAAGTCGATGAGCGAATCCTTACCCTACCGCGAATTGCTGTATGAACCGGATTACCGCAAGGCCTGCCTGATTTTGCAGGAGGCCGGTTGCGCTATGGATGCCAACTATGCCGACAAGCTGATCAACCTGATTGAAGCGAATCATTTGAATCAATATGACAGCTTGGCAGTGGATGAGATTGTGCAGGGGGCACCGGGGCATTACGAAGTGCAGAACATGTAGTGCAGGCCGTCTGGCAAAATCGACGTTTACTTTGCAGACAAAGTTTGCGGAGGGCAGGACAATAGCGTGTGAGCGGTGTTGCAGCGCGCATGGCTCCAGCGGACCGGCGCTGCCGCCAGTTGGCGGCCTCAACCGCGCAGTCGGCAAGCCACGGCGCACTAACGCGGTGCAACTTCGCGCGAAAGGAGCAGGGGAGCCTGCTTCTTTTGGCATAAAAATAATGGGTGAAAATGAATAAAATTCGGTTAAGAATCGTAAATCGTTTTCTTATTTTCGTTTACAAAGGAGAAGCGATGCTGGTAAAATTAACAATGTCGAAGGGAGTCTACTCATGTAGAAGGAAAACGTTTTATGAAATCCGGGAAGGAGACGCTGCGGGAAATAGTCCATTTAAGAGCCAATCGCATGTTGAACAGGAGGATGATGGTGTGAGTGCCAAACAATTGCCCCTTTACCCGACGCAGCTCGTAGGGAAATTGCATCATAGCTTGCCGCAATCGATCATTTCGGATAAGCAACGTTTCGAGACTTGGTTTTTCAGCAATTATATTCAGTTATTTTGCAATAAAGGGGACCGGGGGAGTTTCCCGGTTAATTTTTATGAATATTTCTTATGGGATCATCCGTTTCCACCGCTGTATGCGGAGAAGCTGACGCGCGGCACGATCGAGATGCTGGGCATCGATCTGTTCGATTTTATCGTCAAGTGCATCGATAGCGGCAAATATTTTTATGCGTATGTGGACGAGTTTTATGTGCCTTTTCTGACCTATCAGCGCTGGCATTATGTTCATGATATTATGATTTATGGTTATGACCTGGAAACGCGGGAGCTGGATGCCGTGGGCATGACGCAAGCGAATCATTTTGGGACGGCGCGCATTACGTTTGAGCAGTTTTTGGAGGGCTATCAGGCGCCTACGCAACATGAATATGAGCACGATATTTTCCTGCTGAGCGAGAAGTTTAATACGAATTATCAATTTGATCTGGTGCTGGTGCGTGAGCTGCTGGAGGATTATTTGTATTCCCGCAATACGTCGGCGCGTTACCGGATGGTGGCCAATCCGCTGGATTGCCTGTTTGGCATGGACATTTACGATCGCTATATGGACGACCTGCGTCTGGCCAAGGAAACGGGCGAGCTGATTTCGTATTTGCCGGTTCATACGCTGATGGAGCACAAGGAATGCATGCTCAAACGGATGGAGTACATGCGCGACCAGGGCCATGTCGACGCGGAGCGCATCGCTTCGGTGCTGGAGGCGTACCGGGAGGTGACGCTGGCGACACAGGTGCTGCGCAGCATGATTTTGAAACGGCATCGGACGCGCAAGGATAATCCGACGGTTGACCAGCTGCTGGACAAGGTGGCGGTCATACGCGATAAGGAACGTCAGGCGCTGCTGGATTTCCTTGAGGTGCTTCCGGTTCCGCAACTGTAAATGAAACGAAAAAAAACGGCTGTTTCCGTTCTTGCGAGCGGAGCGGCCGTTTTTTGCATCTTATCGAAGCAGTTGGTGTCAGGATTTCAAAGCCCGCTCATCGCGGACAAAGGCGATAAACCGCCGCACTTCGTCGGAAGTCAGCCGGCGGCCGTCAATGGTAAACGGGCATTTGCCAAGCGCTTGCTCATCGGTCAATTCCAACAGTTCGGCCACGGGGCGCGTTGGCCCATCGGCATCGCTGCCGGTGCTTAACAAATAATCGATGGAGACGTTAAAAAAGGCGGCAATTTTATTGATCGTATCGTAATCGGGCTCCCGGCGGGACGTTTCGTAGTGCGAAAGCGCCGCTCGGGAAATGCCCAGCTTATTGGCCAATTCCTCCTGGGTCAATGCGTTTTTCTCACGCAGCTGGGCGATGCGTTCCCCGTATTTGATCATGCTCCGCTTCCTCACATTTCCATCAAAGAGTAATAACATTATATCCGTATTGATAAAAGTATTATACCAGTGTTCGGCGGTGCAGGAAAATGGAAAAAAGCAGATTTTTCCTCATTTTTCGCTGAATCGGACGGTTTTGGCGATTTTTGCGCACGCGAGGCGGGTTCTGTTGGAGAATGAGTCATATTTTCCCGATTGGCCGCATATGGTTACACATCACGGTTGGTAGCATACAAAGTATTACAGCGTACGACATGGAACCACATTTCGGGAGGGAACCGTATGCAAAATGACGTTCATATTTATTGTGTCGGCTGCGGCCGGGTAGTGGCTGGAGATCAGGCGCAGATGGTGTTCAGAACCGGTTTTTACAAAATTACGACTCCGCTGGGGGTTTGCGGTATTTGTGCGGCCAAGCCTGCGGAGCCGGCGGACGCTCCCGAGGCGGTTGCCTCCGAGCTATCGACGTTTGTCGGGGGGAGATCGGCAGGAAGCGGCTGTCATCGGTGACGTAAGCGGGTGGGCGCGGGCGGCGTTTGCGGATGGCAGAAAAAAAAGCCCCTGCGGGGCGGCCGCCTAGCTCAGCAAATGCTTGTAGGCGCTGTAATCGATCTGCTGTTTGTCCAAAAAGCTGGTCAAGCTCTTGTAATCGCGGCGCGGCGTAGCGAGAATATAACCCTTGATGCAATGATCGCGGGACACTTTGGGCGCGCCTTCCTCCAGCGCCAGCTGGCCGATCTTTGCGGCGATCGAATGTTTGGCAATATCGCGGAACGGGCCCGGCACGGGCGAGACGAGCTGGTCCAGCAACTGCTTGGAGTCGTCGGTCCACAAATGGCGCGAGTGGTCGACGTAATAATTTTGCCAGTCGAGCTTCGATTTGCCGTCTTCTTTGGGCAGAACCTTAAGAAATTTGCGGAACATGAAATAGCCGCCGACGGACATGAAAAAAAGCAGGACGAATACCCAAAACAAAATAAACCACATAAACCCGGTTGGAGCCATATGTCGTCACCTCTTCAAGTGCTGAATTCCAATAAGAATTATACCTTATTTCTAGATTTCTGGCGACTTTCCTTGTAAAATAGGAAGGAAATGATCAAATGCAAAGGAGTAGCACAAATGCCCAAAATTGGTTCCCACGTATCTTTTTCAGATAAAGGGTTGTTAAATGCGGCGGAAGAGGCTGTGTCCTACGGTTCTTCCACATTTATGATATACACCGGAGCGCCGCAAAATACGCGCCGCAAGCCGATCGAAACGCAATATATCGAGGAAGGCCACGCGCTGATGGACAAGCATGGCATCGACGAAATCATCGTGCATGCTCCGTACATCATTAATTTGGGTTCGTACAAGCCCGATACGTATCAGTTGGCCGTCAGCTTCTTGCAGGAGGAAATTCGCCGCACCGATTACCTTGGCGTGCGCAATATTGTGCTCCATCCGGGCGCTTACACGGACATGGACCCGGAATACGGCATGAACCGGATCGCCGAAGGGCTGAATGAGGTGCTGGACGGCGTGAAGGATACGCAGGTGAACATCGCGCTGGAGACGATGGCGGGCAAGGGTTCGGAAATCGGCCGCAGCTTTGAGGAAATCGCCGAAATTATGGACAAGGTTGAGTTTAACAACCGTTTGACCGTCTGTCTGGATACGTGCCACGTGCATGATGCCGGCTACGATATCGTCAATGATCTTGACGGTGTGGTCGAGCAGTTCGACAAGGTGGTCGGCTTGGACAAGATTGCGGTGCTGCACTTGAACGACAGCAAAAACGCCCGCGGCGCGGCCAAGGACCGCCATGCTCCGATTGGCTCCGGCTGGATCGGCTTCGAGGCGATGAACCGCATCGTGGGCCATGAGCAGCTGCGCCATTTGCCGATGATTCTCGAGACGCCGTGGATCGGCAAGCAGGCGAACAAGGAGCGTCCGATGTATGAAGCGGAAATCGCGCTGCTGTCGGGCAATCTGCAGGGACGTTTCGGCGGCGAGTTCCTGACCGATGTCGAGCGAATTGGCCATCTGCTGGGCAAGAAAGACATTCATCATCGTGACTACATTCTGCATATTTGGCAGCTGCTCAAAAACGACGCCAAGGCGAAAAAAGCCGACGGACGCGAGCCGATGGAGCGGTTGTACGACATTTTGTTGGAAGAGCGCCTGTTCCCCGAGCTGAGCGAGGAGCAAATCAATCAGCGGCTGACCGTATGGTTGGCCGGCGAAGCGGCGCTGAAACACGCCTAGTAGGGCGCAGAGCGACCGTCAGCCGGCAGGTTGGGCTTGCGGAGGACGGCGCGCGCGACGCCTGGAGAAACAAGCACGCCAATCAGGTAGGAGGGTAAACATGGATCGGGTAGCAAGCAGCGTTCCGGCGCGAAGCGGGCAAGCGGCGGCGGGTCGGGCAAGAATGTTGATTTCGTGTCCAGACCAGCCGGGCATCGTCGCGGCGGTATCGCAATTTTTGTTCGAATACGGGGCCAATATCGTACAGTCGGATCAATATACGATGGACCCGGAGGGCGGGATGTTTTTCATCCGCATCGAGTTTGATTTGCCGGAGCTGGACACGCGGCTGGAAGGGCTCAAGCGCGATTTTGGCGCGGTAGCCGACCGCTTCCGCATGGCATGGAGCTTGTCGCAGGCGAGCTACAAGAAGCGTCTGGCGATTTTCGTCTCCAAGGAGGAGCATTGTCTGCTGGAGCTGTTGTGGCATTGGCGCGCCGGCGATCTGAACGCCGATATCGCGATGGTTGTCAGCAATCACCCGGATATGCGCGAGCTTGTCGAGCCGTTTGGCATTCCGTATCACCACATTCCGGTGACGGCTGAAACGAAGCAGGAGGCGGAGCGCCGGCAGCTGGAGGTTGTGGGCGAGGACGTCGATACGATTATTTTGGCCCGGTATATGCAGATTGTGTCGCCGATGTTCCTCGAGCGGTACGCGAATCGGATCATCAATATTCATCATTCGTTCCTGCCGGCTTTTGTCGGAGGCAAGCCCTATGCGCAAGCGCATAACCGCGGGGTAAAGATCATCGGCGCTACGGCGCATTACGTCACCGAAGAGCTGGACGGCGGCCCGATTATCGAGCAGGACGTGCAGCGCGTCAGCCACCGCGATAATGTGGAGGATTTGAAGCGGATCGGCCGCCATATCGAGCGGATTGTGTTGGCCCGCGCCGTTGCCTGGCATGTCGAAGACCGGATTATCGTACACAACAACAAAACTGTCGTGTTCAATTGATAGGCAGGCAGCCCTGCGGACGCCCGACGTTTGTCGGCCGGAGCGGGAGCTGCTTTTTGCATGAAGCGGGGATGCCGTTCATTTCGTGGTTTATTGTGGCAAAGCCTTAAAGCAAGTGGTACAATGGTGCAAGCGAGAAGGAAGACCTGCCGGCCAGGACGGTCGGGTTGGAAACGAGACCTAGGAGGGACAAGAACAAATGACAGTAACAAACAAGTCTATCGAGCAATTGGCTGTGGATACGATCCGCACACTTGGCATTGATGCCATCGAGAAGGCAAACTCGGGCCATCCGGGTATCGTAATGGGCGCGGCTCCCATGGCTTATGTGCTGTGGACTCAACATATGAAGCATAATCCGGCGAACCCGCAGTGGATCAACCGCGACCGGTTCGTGCTTTCGGCCGGACATGGCTCGATGCTGCTGTACAGCCTGCTGCACCTGTGCGGCTACGATCTGCCCATGGAAGAAATCCAAAATTTCCGTCAATGGGACAGCAAAACGCCAGGGCATCCCGAATTTGGGCATACGCCGGGCGTCGATGCTACAACAGGACCGCTTGGGCAAGGGGTTGGCATGGCGGTTGGCATGGCGATGGCCGAAGCGCACCTGCGCGAAACGTACAACAAGGATCATTTCCCACTGGTCGATCATTATACGTATGCGATTTGCGGCGACGGCGACATGATGGAAGGCGTGGCGGCCGAAGCGGTGTCGCTGGCCGGTCATTTGAAGCTTGGCAAGCTGATCATGCTGTACGATTCCAACGATATTTCGCTGGACGGCGATTTGAACATGTCGTTTTCGGAAAATGTGCAGAAGCGTTTTGAAGCCTACGGCTGGCAGGTGCTGCGCGTCGAGGAGCAAAACGATCTGACGGCGATTTCGCAAGCGATTGCCGCAGCGAAAGCGGACGCGACGCGCCCGACGCTGATCGAGGTAAAAACGACGATCGGCTTTGGCAGCCCGAACAAAGGCGGCAAAGGCGGCCACGTTGGCCCGCACGGCTCGCCGCTTGGCGCGGAGGAAACGAAGCTGACGAAGGGCGTGTACGGCTGGCCGCTGGAGCCGAACTTCTACGTGCCGGCTGAAGTGCGCGAGCACTACGCGAAAGTGAAGGAAAGCGGCATTCAGGCCGAGCAAGCGTGGAACGTGCTGCTGGAGGGCTACAAGGCCGCGTATCCTGAGCTGGGCGAGCAGTTCAGCCGCGCGGTTGCGGGCGAGCTGCCGGAGGGCTGGGAAGAGGCGCTGCCGACGTATACGCCGGCTGACAAGCCGCTGGCGACGCGCGCCGCTTCGGGCAATGCGATCAACGCGATTGCCGGCAAGCTGCCGCAACTGATCGGCGGTTCCGCCGATCTGGCCAGCTCGAACAACACGATGATCAAAGGCGAAGCCAACTACCTGCCGGGCAGCTATGCCGGCCGCAACGTCTGGTTCGGCGTGCGCGAATTCGGCATGGGCACGGCGATGAACGGCATGGCGTTGCATGGCGGCGTCCGCGTCTATGGCGCGACATTTTTCGTCTTCTCCGATTACCTGCGCGCTTCGATCCGTCTGGCGGCGCTGATGAAGCTGCCGGTCGTCTACGTGCTGACGCACGACAGCATCGCCGTAGGCGAAGACGGCCCGACGCATGAGCCGATCGAGCAATTGCCTGCGCTGCGCGTCATTCCCGGCATCACGGTGCTGCGTCCGGCCGATGCCAACGAGACGTCCGAAGCTTGGCGTTTTGCGCTCAAAAAGCAGGACGGTCCGGTTGCGCTGGTGCTGACGCGTCAGAACCTGCCGGTCCTCGAAGGCTCCGCCGAGCTGGCGAAAGCGAATTTCAGCAAGGGCGGCTACGTGATCTCCGATGCGGCGAACGGCAACCCGGATGCGCAAATTCTGGCGACCGGCTCCGAGGTCCAACTCGCGGTCGCGGCGCAAAAGCTGCTGCAAGCCGAAGGCATCCACGTGCGCGTCGTCAGCCTGCCGAGCCTCGAGCTGTTCGCGAAGCAGTCGAAGGAATACCGCGACTCGGTGATTCTGCCGGACGTGCGCAAACGTCTGGCGGTTGAAATGGCGTACCCGCTTGGTTGGGAACGCTACACGGGCGACGAAGGCGACATTCTCGGCATCAGCACGTTTGGCGCATCGGCGCCTGGCGATCTGGTGATGAAGAAATTCGGCTTTACGCCGGAGAACGTCGCGGCCCGCGTGAAAGCTTTGCTTTCTTAATCTGCCATCCAGGCAAAGGGCGGGCCGAAGCGGCCTGCCCGGTCATTTATCATAGAGGGGGCTTACTCACCATGTCCAGCTTTGAAAATGTAACGGTATTGACGAAAGCAAACGTCTATTTTGACGGAAAAGTGACGAGCCGTACGGTGGTTTTTGCCGACGGTACGAAAAAAACGCTGGGCATTTTGCTGCCGGGCGAATACGAATTTGGTACGGATACGAAAGAAATCATGGAAATCCAATCCGGCGAGTTGAAGGTGTTGCTGCCGGGCGCCAGCGAATGGACGGCGATCAACGGACAAGGTGAATTCACCGTGCCGGCGAACACAAAGTTCAAGCTGGAAGTTTCCAAGGTGAGCGATTATATCTGTTCGTACGTCAGCGAATAAAAATATCGGCGGATCGGTCCGTGCCGGCGGCTTGCGCAGCAGCGCCAAGCAGCCCGGCGATCCGCAGCGGCCCAGCCGGAGAGATCCGGCGGCAAACAAACAGCGCGCTCCTTATTGGGGGCGCGTTGTTTGTTTGGAGCGGCGGCTGTTAGCCCCGCTGGTTTCGCGTCATGCCCTGCAAACAAAAGCCTCCCGCGGCCGCCGGAAGGACGTGCTGTGGGAGGCTTTGTGACAGATGGCGAGAAAAGAGGCGCCTGCCGCACGGCGGACGAACGGCTGGTTTGCCCTACAACGCGTATTCGATATGCTCCTGGATGTACTGCTCAAGCTTGATCCGCACATAAGGCGGCAGACCGGAGAGCATGCAGCCGTAGCGGAATTGATCGGCTTTGGCTTCGATGCGGATGACGCGTGCCGTGATGGGCGGCAGCTCGGCTTCCTGCGGGAAATGGATGACGATGAACATATCCTGCGCGAGCGGGAAGTCGGAGGAAATTTGCAGGCCGCTTTCCGACAGGTCGTACAGCGTGCCTGCGATATTTTGCCCGGAGAACGAGCCTTCCTGCTCCCATTGGTACACCGACAACAGCAGCTTGATGTTCAGTTGGACCCGGGTATCGCGGCGTCGTTCGCGGCTGGACAGCGGCGTCGCTTGCTTTTCGGCGGCAGTTGCGGCAGCCGTACCGGCTGGAGCGGGACGCTCGACCGTCTCGTGCATCCAATCCTCATACACCTGAATGACCGAGCTTAAATCGAGGTCGCCCAGCCCTTTGCTGAGTCCCATCTGGAACACGCTGGAGACGGCGTGCAGCGTTGGCGTCGGCAGTTGGAACGAGCGGCCGACTTGGGCGGCGAGCAGCAGGTCTTTGAGCATCAGCTTCAAGGAGAATTGGTTGCTGAAATCGCGATCGAGAATTTTGTCGCCTTTTAGCTCGGCTTGCTTGCTGTTTGCGCCGCCGGAGCGGACGATCTCCAGGAACTGATCCGGCTTCACGCCGGCTTTGACGGCAATCGCCAGTCCTTCCATCAAACCGATGGCATTGATGCCGACCATCGTGTTGTGCGCCAGCTTGGCATAAGAGCCGGAGCCGGACGGGCCGAGATACAGCGCTTTGCTGCCCATCGCCGCAAACAGGTCGCGGTGCTCCTCGAACACTTCCTCGTTGCCGCCGACCATAAACGTCAGCGTGCCGGCTTCGGCCGCCGGCTTGCTGCCGGTCACGGGCGCGTCGAGGAAATCGACGTAATGCGCCGCCAGCTCGTCGGCCAGACGTCTGCTTGTCTGCGGAGCCACGGTGCTGCAGTCAATGATGCTCAGCGCCGGATGCAGCCCGCTTAACACGCCGTATTCGCTGTAAAACGTGTTGAGCAGCACTTCGTCATTGCTGAGCATCGTGATCAGCACATCGGCGCCATGCGCCGCTTCGGCCGGCGTAAGCGCTGTATCGGCTCCCAGCCGGACGAGTTCTTCGGTTTTTTCCAATGTGCGGTTATATACGGTAACGGTGTAGCCCTTGTGAATCAGGTTGGCGGCCATCGGTTTGCCCATGGTGCCCAATCCGATAAATGCGATGCGTTTCATTCGATCACCTCGGCATTAGTTTGGTTCAACTCTTTCCATTCTATCATGTCGAAACTTTCGTGTGAATGTCAGACTTCGCTTGCAATTAAGCGGTCAAATAAGTATGCTAGGAAAAGGGAAAAAACAGTGTTGGAGGAGAGAAAGTTGAGCCATACCTTAAAGTTCGATTACAGCAAGGCTTTATCGTTTTTTTCGCAGCATGAAGTGGACTATTTGTCCGAGCAGGTAAAGCTTGCGCACGATCAGCTGCACAACAAAAGCGGCGCCGGTTCCGATTATGTAGGCTGGGTCGATCTGCCCGCCGACTATGACCGTGAGGAATTCGCCCGCATTCAGGCGGCTGCCAAGCAAATTCAATCCGATTCGGACGCGTTGGTCGTCATTGGCATCGGCGGCTCGTATTTGGGCGCCCGTGCGGCGATCGAGATGCTTTCGCATTCTTTCTATAATTTGCTGCCGAAGGGCAAGCGCCAGACGCCGGAAATTTATTTCGTCGGCAACAACATCAGCTCCACGTATGTCACGCACCTGTTGCAGCTGCTGGAAGGCAAGAATTTCTCTGTAAACGTTATCTCCAAGTCGGGCACAACGACGGAGCCGGCGATTGCGTTCCGCATTTTCCGCGAGGTGCTGGAGAAGAAATACGGCAAGGAAGCAGCGCGCAAGCGCATTTACGCGACGACCGACCAAGCCAAAGGCGCTTTGAAGAAGCTGGCGACCGAAGAGGGGTACGAGTCCTTCATCATTCCTGATGACGTAGGCGGACGTTATTCCGTGTTGACGGCGGTAGGCCTGCTGCCGATCGCAACAGCCGGCATCGACATTGCCGCGATGATGCAAGGCGCAGCCGACGCGCGTGTGGCTTACAGCAACCCGACTCTGGCGGAAAACGCCAGCTATCAATATGCGGCTGTCCGCAACGCTTTGTACCGCAAGGGTAAAACGATCGAAATTCTCGTCAACTACGAGCCGTCGCTGCATTTTGTATCCGAGTGGTGGAAGCAGTTGTTCGGCGAAAGCGAAGGCAAGGACGGCAAAGGCATTTACCCGGCTTCGGTCGATTTCTCCACTGATTTGCATTCGATGGGCCAATTCGTGCAAGAAGGCAATCGTATTTTGTTGGAAACGGTCATTCAGGTGCAAGAGGTTCCCGAGCAGATCACGATCGGCACTGACGCCGACGACCTCGACGGCTTGAACTTTCTGTCCGGGCAAACGATGGATTTCGTCAACAAAAAGGCGTTCGAAGGCACGATGCTTGCGCATTCCGACGGCGGCGTGCCGAACCTGATCGTGACGCTGGCCGACATGACGCCGTACACGTTCGGCTATATGGTGTATTTTTTCGAGAAAGCTTGCGGCATCAGCGGCTACCTGCTCGGTGTCAATCCGTTCGATCAACCGGGCGTGGAGGCTTACAAACGCAACATGTTTGCACTGCTCGGCAAACCGGGTTACGAAAAGGAAAAAGCGGAGCTGGAAGCCCGCTTGCAGCAATAGCAGGTCCGGGATTTAGCCTACCCTCGGGTAGGCTTTTTTGCGTGCTGCGCGGCCCTGGTCAAAGCGCCGGATTCAATCTGGCGGCAAAGCCGGTCGTTTGATCGGAGATTTCGCCCTTTTTTCCATGAATTGTCTAGGAAGTGTGGGAATGATATTGTGGAAGCGTTCCAAAGTACGGTAGAATGAAGAAAACGTGGAGACTGAAGAAAGGTTTGTTATGCCAGCTTATAAAACGGTTCAAGCGTATGGAGCAGCGGAAATCGTGATCAAAAAGTCGCGTTTCATCGGACATGCCCGGCCGGTGGCGAGTGAGGAGGAAGCGGTTCGCTTCATCGAGGGGATCAAAAAGCAGCACTGGTCGGCTACGCACAATTGCTCGGCTTATGTGATCGGCGAGCGCGATCAGATTCAGAAGCAAGCGGACGACGGGGAGCCGAGCGGCACGGCTGGCAAACCGATTTTGGAAGTGATCAAACACCAGGGGTTAAAAAATGTCGCCGTTGTCGTGACGCGTTATTTTGGCGGGATTATGCTGGGAGCGGGCGGGCTGATCCGCGCGTATACCGACGGCGCTGCAGCCGGCATCGCGGCGGCGCAGCCGGTCCATATGGCCAGTCACCGCCGGATTCTCGTCGAGGTCGACTACACGTGGTATGGCAAGCTGGAGAACGAGCTGCGCAGCCGCGGCCTGCTGCTCGGCGAAACGAGCTTTACGGACAAGGTATGCGTCGAATGCTTGCCGCTGACCGAGGAAGCGGATGCGCTGGCAGCCTGGCTGACCGACTTGACGCAAGGGCAAGGCGAAATCACGATCGGACAAGACGCTTACATTGCGCATAAAGAGCTGCCGTGACGCAAACAGGAGTTGCGAGTCTACATCAGGATAAAGACGGAGGGATCGTATGGCAAGAAAAGCGGTTGCGCAGGAGCTGAGCCGGGAGCGCATTCTGGAGGAGTCGCGGGAGCTGTTTCACCGGCACGGCTACCGGTCTTTAACGATGCGGAGCATAGCCAAGGCAATGGGGTACAGTCACGGGGCGTTGTATTATCATTTTAAGGAAAAAGCGGAGCTGTTCTATGCGCTGATCAAGGACGATTTCAGCACGTTGTTGAAGCGGCAGCGCGAGATGGTGCAGCGGGAGGAGCGCTACAGCGTGAATCTGCTGCAAAAGCTGATGCTGGAGTTCATCTGGTTTGGGTTGAACAATCCGAATCATTACGAGATGATGTTTATGATTCAGGAGCCGGAGCTGTTGCGTTATTCGCGCACGGAGCAGGCCCAGTGCCTTGACTTGTTCGCCGCGGTGCTCAAGTGTGTGCTGAAAGGGCAAGAAGAAGCGTTTGCCGACAGCAAATACATGCTGCCGTGGAATGTGTTCATGTCGTTGCATGGCTTTATCTCGTATTCGATTCATTTCAAGGTCAGTTATGAGGAAGTGCGCAGACTGGCCGAAGAGCATGTGCGGCTGATTTGCCGCAGCCTGGGGCTGGAGACAACGGAAGCGCCGCATCCGCCGCTGGTTGCCGGGCCGGGTCAGTAGCCGGGGGCGATGACGGCCACGGTGTAAGCCGGTGGAGTGGGGCGGTTGTGCGAGGCTGGTCGGGCCGGAATCAGGCGGAGGGCTTGGGGCAAGCGGAGACTTGGGACAAGCGTGCTTTGCAGCAAGGCGCGGGCCAGAGGGCGGATGGAGTTTGGCGAGCCGATTGGCCGGGCGTGTGTTTTTTTGCAGAGCGTCAGGCGGCAGTGCTACAATAAGGGATGGCTGCGCCAAAGGAAAGGATGAACGGAACCGATGGATTTGAGTCAATTTTCCGAAGAAAATGTGGAATTTATGTTTGAAGAAATCAAGAAAAAGCTGCGCATGGCGACTGGCGGTTCGATCAAGGGCGCGAATCTGAGGCCGGATGCTTACGAAGATTTGAAGGATTTGTACGATATGGTCGCGGGCAAAGACAAATTCAGCATCAGCGAAATCGACGCGATTACCTCGGAGCTTGGCAAGCTGCGCAAAGCGTAGCGGCGGAGAGCGAGGGCTGTCGCCAACATGTTCGCCATAGACGGCAAGAAAACCAAAATAACCTCAACATCTGCTGGCAAGTGGAGGATGAGGTTATTTTTTGTGGTCAAATTTCGGTTGCAGGTGGGGATATCCCAAAGGAAGTAGGGTGAAGGATGAATAAAGATTTTCTTTACAGTAAGCCATATGTTCCAGGAATTATAGAAGATTCGCCAGCAGATTTGGATTCGTGGTTTCTGGACGATTCCAGAGAGCGGATGGAGGAGAAATTGAGAAATAGCGCTTTAGGGGATCTGATCCTTGAACTTATCAATATCTTTAAGGATGGAGAACCCAACTATCAAGTGCTTTTAAGCTTATTAGGTGATAAAGTTGTCAAGGAAATTCGAGATGAACGAACTGTTTATTGTCTAGGCAATACTTGGCGAGCTGATCAGGATATAAGAAAGGTTGAGTTGGAGATTGATGAAGAACATCAAGTCATAAACAAGATGAGCGTGTTTGTGAGTCTAGCCGCATTTGCAGTGGTTGAGGACGAGATAATCAGTCTTGGCGGGGATGTTCACGTTCAACAAACCAGTAATGCTTGCTCGATTGCTATCCACGATAAGACAATCACTTTATTTGGATCTTAAAGATAGTTGGCTGTTGGTACTGAGGCCAGGGCCGGGTGCGCCTGATTTGCGCGCGGGTCGGGCGAAGGTCCAAGCGGCGTTAGGACGTGTGACGTATAGTGTAGAGCAATGCATCCTTGTTGAACTCAAAGGAGGTGGAAGCTTGTGTCTTCCCTGATCAGTAAAGCGGAAGTGAAAAAGCTCGTTGGGCAACAAGTCGTAGCGCTGAAAAAAGACGGTTTGACCGTATCCGGCAAGCTCATTCGGATTAAAGGAGATACACTGATGCTCGCGCCCAAAAAGGGGAAAAACGTACAGACCAAAGCCATCATCCCGCTCGTCTTGTTCGACTTGCTCGCCATCGGTACGGCTCCCTACGCTTACGGACCTTACGGCTACGGCGGCGGATTTGGTTACGGGGGCGGCTTCGGAGGCGGTTTCGGAGGCGGTTTTGGCCCCGGTTTCTGGTGGTAACAGGGTTTGGCCGAAAGGGATCTTGGCCCGCAAGCCAAGGTCTCTTTTTTTTGCGCGGGAGCGCACCAATCGGCGGCCGGTTGAATAGGCTACTACACATGTTTTTTACTACACTTGCTTGGCGTGACGGTTGGTTAACGGGCTGCGCCGGGCAGGGGTGAGGAGTGAGCGGTATGCCGACTTCGATCGTTTTTAACATGATCAATGTGAACAATTTGAATACGAACGCCACTGTCGGGATCGGGGAGAATGCGCAATCCAGCTGGGATTCCCACAGTAAAAACAACTACGGCTACGGCGAAAATATCGGTGCGGCGTTTACGGCCAATGTAGCGAATGTGATTTACGATAACGATTTTATCGATGCGCCGATCAACGATCAGGACTTTAAACCGGCGATCAACAATCAGGTGTAGGCGATGGAAAGACGAGTAACGGATGGAGGCGGCGAACTGGTCATTCATTTTGACCGGATTCAGGTGAACGACATTACTTCGGCTTCCGGGGTATTCGTCGGGACGAATACGCAGTGGAATTGGGCGACGCATAGCAAAAATAATTTTGGCCTCGGCTCGGTGTCCGGCGAGGAGAACCATGTGGTGAGCAATATCAATGTGATTTATGATAATGATGCGATTGATTCGCCGATTAGCGGCGGCGATTTTATTGTGGACCGCTGAGGCGGGAGGAGCGTTGGCAGAGCCGGTTATTGTGAGCAAAAGCGCCAAGCGCTGGCGGCGGGAGCCGGTGAACGGCACACGCGCCGGGAGTGTGGGAGACGGGCGAGTTGTGTGCCAGATGTCTGGCGGCAACGGCAGTAGGCAGTGAATGGCCCGGCCCGGCCGGGTCAGGGAGCGCCAGCACCCGGTGTTAGTCTGTTGGGATGCTGCGATTGGTCGTTTGGCGGCTTTTGGGCTACTCGCCATCGGGAACGGGGGCAGCCTCGGGCTCACCGGAAGCCGTCGCTTCAACGGATGGTGCCGGAGGACTGCCGGCAGTGGCATTGGCGATCAATTGCTGCAGCCAATCGGGAATTTCAAAATCGCTCAGATTCAGCATATCAAGAAAATCGGCATCGTTCAAAAAAGCGCGCGTCCCGGTCAACTGGTTGTTGTCTCCGGCGACGGAGCCGAAGCCTTGCACGGTTTTTTGGTTGCTTTCGAAGGCGGTGGGCCAGTTGTTGCCCATGTTGATGCAGGATGCGCTTTCGACAGAACCGATACGGATGGAGCCGATAAAAAAGTTCGGTGACATAAACGATGACATCGGCATTAAGCCTCCCCTCGCGGCTTGGCGTTCATGGTGAAGCGCAGCCCGCTGCCCGTGCGGCGGAAGCCTGCGGGCTGCGCTGGAGCGGCCGCAGGCGGCGCGGATGGAGCGGGAGCCGGCCGGCTGGGCGGCGGAGCGGCGGCAGCGGGTGGGCCGACGGCTGCGCGGGCAGCCGCGTCGGAGACAGCCGGCGCCGTGGCGGTGGGCTGTGGCGGGCGCCACGGTACGGTAGCGCCCGGTGGGCTGGACGCCGCGACTGCGGGCGGCGATGGCTCCGCCGCCGTCTGGGCCGGCGGCGTTGTTGGACCGGCCGCAGGTTGCGGCGGCCGGGTTGTGGCGGCCGCTTGCGAAGCAGCGGCCGGTTGGTTGGCGATGCGGCCGGGCGGCGCATCGTGCGGTTGGCGGGCGGCCGGTGCCGGCGGGCCGCCCGGGTTGGCCCCGTCGCCGGCGTGAGCCGACGGGGAGGCAGCGCCGCCCGCGCTGCGCGATGGCGCGGGCGTATCGCCGCCGCTGCGCGGCGGCGCGCCGGTGCCGATCGTCGTCGGGCCGACATTGGGCCCGACGATCGGTGGCGCTGCACCGGCGTCTTCGGCGGCCTCCGCATTGTTGGAGGCCGCTTGCTGCTTCGGCGGGGCGGGGCCGCCGCCGAAATTGTTGCCGAGATTGAGCGAACCGCTCAACTCGCGAATGTCGAGATGGTCGAGGCGAAACGTCAGGTTTTCGAGCACGGGTTGGTGGATGTGCAACGTTTCAATGCGCAGCTCGGGGGAGCGCGTCAGCAACTCGGCGATCTGCTGCTCCAACTTTCCAAGACGCGTCTCCAGCTTTTCCAGCCTTGTGGCGCTGGGCTCCGTCTTGGTGGCGTCGCCTGGGCCGACTCCGGGGCGATCGGCGTCTGCTTGCCGTCCACCGATACCGGCGGCCGCGCTGCTGCTTGTGCCTGGCCACTCTCCGCCGCGACCTGCAGCGGCTCGCCCGGTGTGTGACGGCATGCTCACGTCCGTGTCCAGCGACGTCCCGCCGCTTGCCGCGTCGCTGCGCCTTGCGCCCGTCCGCCCGCTCACGTCCGCCCCCGGCGACGTTCCGCCGCTTGCCGCGTCGCTGCGCCTTGCGCCCGTCCGCCCGCTCACGTCCGAGCCCGCCGTCGCTCCACCGCTTGCGGCATCGCTGCGTCTCGCGCCCGAGCCCCCGCTCACGCTGTTGTCCGGCGTCACCCCGCCGCGCTCGGCGTCGCCTCGGGCGCTGGCGCCCCAGCCCGAATGCGCCCCGTCCCGCGTGCCGCCGCGCTCCGCCGCATCCGCCGCGCGTGCACTGCTGCGCGGCTCAACGCGTTGCACGACTTCTTTTTTCGGCCAAAACGAAAACACCATCGCCGCTCACTTCTTTCGATCCGGGTTAATGAGGTCCAACTGATCGTTGTCGACGACGACCTGATAGCCGCGGGCGACCGTATTGCCGCGACCTTCGACCGAGCCCAGCCCTTGGTTGGATTTGTCCGCATGCGTGCGTCCGTATATGCGGTTGTTGCCTTTATTAATAGCCGACGCCTCGCCGACAAGATCAACTTGAAACGATTGGAAACGAATACGCGTCATCCAAATCCCCTCCGTCAGGTTCGTTCTTGGCCAAAGCCGAGTGTGGTGAACGGCAAGCTGCCTGCCGCGATTGGTGCGAACCTGGCCTAAGCTCTCCCTGGTTCTTGCACCAGTGCGCAGCGCAGCAAGAACATCCCTTGCTGTGCACGGCCTCCGTTGAGATTTCCCGCTACACCGGCCCTTCTCTGAATATTCACCATGCTCTTAGTATATGGGAGCATCAGGGAATCTTTCGTCGTGTCCCCAAAAAATAAACGCCCGGCCTCAGCCGGACGTCAGCGAAAATGAATCGGCACGGGCGTTTCCGCCGCTTCTTCGGCCACGGGCATGCGGATGATCAGCAGCCCGTTGTTGTAATGCGCCCGCATGTCCTGCGGCACGGCGCTGCGCGGCAGCTGGATGTGGCGCTCGAACGTGCCGAAGAAGCGCTCCGACAGCAGCATCTGCTCATCGGTCACGCCGTAAGGGCGGACGATCGAGCCGCGGACGATCAGCTCGCGTTCCTGATGGACGAGCTTGATCAGCTCGGGCGAAGTCAGTCCGGGCAGCTCGATCACGATCACCAGCTCGCAGGCGTTCGTAAACATATCGATGCGCGGGCCGGTCACGGGAATGACGGCGGCGATATCCTGCCAAAAATCCGCGCCCAGCACGTCGCCGGCTTGCGCCTGCAAGCCCTTCCAGTCGGGCTTGACCCGCGGGCTTTGCGGTTTCATCGGCTTCACCTGCCTCGCCATAAGGAAATAGCTGCTTCCTTACAGCTTATGTGCGCCGCTGCGCAATTATGGCAGCTGCCCGATTATCTTGGCGGCGGCAGCTGTCCGCCTTGTTCGGCCAACTGCTGCTGGGCCATGCGGATCAGCTCGCGAACCATCGCTCCGCCGATCGGCCCGCCGACCTTGCCAGCGTCTTCGGCGCGCAGCTGTCCGTTATAACCGGGCTGGAGCGGGATGCCCCGCGAGCGGGCAACTTCATATTTGACCAGATCGGGTCTTTCCGGGTTTACGGCATAACCTTGCTCGCGCATCACTTGCGCCTTCAACTGATTCAGGCTGCTTTCCGCTCCCGGAACGGCAGCCCGACGGCTTCTTCTTGCCATATGGGATCACCTCTTCGAGGTTAGAATGCCCGACGGCGCAAGAAATTAACAGCATGATGCACCAGCCAGATCAGCGAAACGGCGACCATGATGTCAAAGCAGATGTTGAACAGGAACAAATGTTTTTCCATATCCGCTTCGCCGTCGCCGATCAGCGGCACCACGAAGGCGACGGCAGCGATCAGAGGAATGCACAGCAACGTCTCGCAGACGGCCGTTTCGGAGCGGGAGCGAGCCCCCGTCCGCACGGCCAGCAGCACCAGCGAATACAGCGAGCCGAAGCTCAGCAACGCGCCGAGCGAGTGGGGCAGCACACGCCGTTTCAGCTCGCTCCAGATGTTGAAAGACGAGGACAACTGCCCGCGTTTGAAGCCCTCCGCCTTTTCATAATTGCCGAGATAGCCCGGACGGATCGTCATGGCATTGTTGGCCGTCACCTGCAGCTTATCCCAAAAGCGGGCCGGATGCGTCACATAAAACCAGGCGATGGCCCGATGGCTGATATGCGGATAAAACGTTCGCTTCAATTCCTCGCTTTGCTGGGGAATGGCCGTGTTGGGCATAAAATAGTTCGTATTTTGCAGATCAGCCAGCTTTGGATCGAGGCCAAGCTCCCGCAAATCCTGCTCCGGCGTCGGCGAATCCTTCAAGATGCCGTAATAGACGGCTTGGTATTGGTTGATCGTCTTCAATTCCGCCGGCGCCGTGAAGTACATGATGCCTGCCGTCAGCACGAGCAACGCGGGCACGGCCGCTGCGAACCGACGCCAAGCCGGAGCGGCGGAGAGCGGCAGCAACCGCAGCGCAAGCACGGCGAGCAGTAGTCCGGCGGGCGCATTTTGCAGCTTGGCGGCGGTCAGGCAGATGGCGGCGACGGCAAAGCCGGCGAGCGCGCCAAGCCGGGGCGGCCGTTGCTCGGCCAGCCGCAGCGCGGTGGCCAACGTCAGCAGCAGGAACACCAGCGACATCGGCTCGCCGAACAACGAATTGAAGTAGGCGGTGTAGCCGACGTCGAGAAACAGCAGCAGGAAGACGGCTGCACAGGCGATCCGGGCCGCCGGCGAAGCGAGCAGCCGCAAGCGCAGCAGGATGGCGAACGCTGTAATTAACAGTATGCTGTATACAACGGAGAGGATGCGGATATCAAACAGCTGTCCGCCCAGCAACCATCGTCCGATCAGCGATGCAGCCGTCACCAGCACGACCTCCGCCGAGACGTACCCGCCCCCGCCAAGCCCGGTAAAGGCGAATTGCCGGTGCATAAAGGCGAAATACCGGTCCGCGCGCGGCTCGGCCTGATCGGGATAGGCCAAGCCGGCCGTACCCATGATCCGTAGGAAATCGCCGTTGTCCGCGACGCCGACGATCGGCTTCAGCAGCAGCATAAAGCTCAGAATCGCGGCGGCGGCGGTCAACGGCAGCCATTCCCAGGTCCATTTGTTTTTCATGCTAAGCTCCCCGTTCTGGCAGCTCCTCCTTGCGACGAAACGTAAAATATTTGTGGCCGGCGTAGTTGCAGATGACGTACAGCCCGTTGCCGACGAGAATCGCGCCGTTATGCAGCAGCTTGGCGCTGACGCCGGGCAGCAGCGCGCCTGCGGCTTCCGCCAGCACGATGCCCGCGCCGTAGGAGATGCCGTAGCAAATTAGAATGACGAGCGCAAACCTCCACCAACTGCTGGCGACACTGGCCGTCGAGCGGAACGTAAAGCTGCGGTTCAGCGCATAGCTGACGATCGCGCCGATCGTGTTGCCGGCAAAAGTGGAAGCCCAGTAGCCTAGCCCGAATACGTTGAAAAAAAGAAAGCTGGCCGAGAGGCCGACCAGCGTGTTGAACACCCCGACGAGCAAAAAGCGGGCAAAACTGCCCGTCACCAGCTTGCGCAGCGTCCCCATCGTTACCTGGCGCCTGCGGATGCGGGGCGTCGGTCGGCGGCCGTCAGGCGGAGCGCGTCGGTCAGCACCTCTTTTTCGATCACATAAAGCGGTCTGCGCTTGACTTCCTTATAAATTTTCCCAATATATTCGCCGATTAAACCTAACGCCAGCAGTTGCACACCGCCGATGAACCAGACGGACACGATCAGCGAGGTCCAGCCGGTTACGGTGGCGCCGAGCAGCTTGCCGATCAGCGCGTACAGCGCCGCGACGAGACTGAGCGCAAATAAGATAAAGCCCATCAACGTGACAAAACGGATCGGGGTGACGCTGAATGAGGTGATGCCGTCAAAAGCGAAAGCGAGCATTTTTTTGAGCGGGTATTTCGATTCGCCGGCAAAACGTTCCTTGCGGTCGTAGTAAACTTTGGTCGAAGGGAACCCGAGCAGCGGCACGATGCCGCGCAGGAACAGGTTGACCTCCTGAAACTTCTCCATCTCCTCCAGCGTGCGGCGGCTCATCAGGCGGAAATCGGCGTGATTGTAATGGATTTTGACGCCCATGCGCGTCATCAGCTTGTAAAAGCCTTGTGCGGTCATCCGTTTGAACGCCGTATCGGTTTGCCGGCTTTGGCGCACGCCGTAGACGATGTCGTAACCTTCGTGGAACTTGACCACAAATTCGCGGATCGCATCCACGTCGTCCTGCAGGTCGGCGTCGATCGACACGACGCAATCGGCATAAGCTTTGGCCTGCATCAGCCCGGCCAGCAAGGCGGCTTGATGACCGGCGTTGCGCGCCAGCTTGAGCCCGGTGACGTAAGGGTTCGATTGATGAAAGCGCTCTATTAATTCCCAAGTCTTATCCCTGCTGCCGTCGTCAACGAACAGAATGTTGCTGTCGGCCGAGACGAGCTTGTCCTGAATCAAGCCTGACAAAACGAGACTGAGCTGGTGGACAGTTTCCGGCAATACCTCCTCTTCGTTGTAGCAAGGCACGACTATGCTCAAGATCGGTATGTTCATTTCGTTATCTTCATCCTTCCTGGTAAGGTGAGAGGCCCCCCCATGGCTTCTTGGTCTAATTATAGCGCATACAAAGCTTTTAATAAATTGCCCAATTCACGAAAATGAACGAAACGAAAAACGGCCGAAGCCCGCAGGCTCCGACCGCCCCCTCCCTGGCAGCGCGCCGCGTGCGCGCGCCGTGACTTACAGGCCGAAGCCGAATGTGCTCAGCACGATAACGAGCAGAATATAGAGCACGAGGATGACCGCCGCGTTGGTAAACGGACTTTTCACTTCGCAGCCACAGCTCATGTAAATCCCTCCTTCCATACCACAACATATGACGGAAGGTCCCTCTAAGTATGGACGAAAGCCCGTTTGGCAAAAAAAGTCGCGGCGGTTTGCCACGCTGCTGCCGGCTGCCCCGCTGGGGCGCCCGCTTGGATTCCTGTCTGGGTTTCCGTTTGGACTCCCGTTGCGGTTCCCGCATACCGCGCCGCGGACAAAACCGCTATAATGAGAAGTAACGGCAGGAAGATCAAGTTCCAAGGAGGAGAAGTTGTGATTGCAAACATGGCTACCGTGGCGATTTACGTGGAGGATCAGCAGCGAGCCCGAACGTTTTGGACGGACAAAGTTGGCTTTGAGCTGGTGAGCGACATTCCGCTGGGCGGCGGCCTGCGCTGGCTGGAGGTCGCGCCGCAGGGCGCCGGGACGGCGCTGGTGATTTATCCGAAAAGCCGGATGAGCAACTGGGCCGAGTTGAAGCCGTCGATTGTTTTTGCATGCAGCGACATTCGCCAGACGTATGCGCGGATGAAGGAGCGGGGCGTTGTGTTCGAAGGCGAGCCGCAGGAGCTGGACTGGGGCGTGTATGCGACGTTCCGGGACGAGGACGGGAATGCGTTTTTGCTCAAGGAGCAGGCGTAGCGGAGCGGCGAAGGACAAGCTGATGGCGTGAAAAAGAAGGGGCTGCCCGGAAACTGGTTGAATGGTGTCGAAGTCCCCGCTAAGCCCCCCTGTATAGAATGAAAAGGATGCTTCCAGCTCCACTTTATCGTGGTTTTGGAGGCATCTTTTCATATCATTTGGGACCGGCTCATTGGTTATTGGACTTTTCGGGCAGCCCTTTGTGTTGCAGCGGCGCGCAGCCGGGCCGCGGAGTTGCTGCATTGGCGGATCAGTTGTCGCCGGTATCCGATCCGTCGGGCTCCAGCCATGAAGCGGTTGCTCCATCGCGCAGAAAACGGGCGATCACTTGCAGCTCGTCGTCGCTGTAGCGAGCGAAAAACCGGCTGACGCCGGCTTCCGTCCGGCGGCGCATCACTTGATGCAGCGCGAACAGCTCCTCACCGAGCAAGGTGAGGCGAAAGAGCACCTCTTTTTTGTTATGCGGCAAAAACTCCAGACGCAGCAGCTTGAGCGCGAGCAGCTTGCGGGAGATTTTTGATACGCTGCCCTTGGGCACGCCAAGTCGGTGGGCGGCGGTGATGCCGTTCACCGGCTGGAGGCAGCCGACGGCGTCGACAAATTCCAGCGTCAGCGGCGTCATGTCGCTTAGGAGGGCGGCTAGGCGCGCGCTGCTGCAGTTTTGCTGCAGCCAGACCAGCTCCTCGTCGGTATGCCGGCGCTGTTGCAGGCGGCCGAGCAGGGTCCTGATTTCCTGCACCAGCGGTTGTCCGGCGGGTGGCCTGTCTGGTTTCCCCGGCGTGGTCACGGCGCGGTCGCTCCAGGCGATTCGGCGGGCAGCGGCCGACACGGGCCAAAGACTTGCTCGAACGCGCGCAAGGTGGCTTGCTGCGGCGATTTGTCGTAGACGGCGAAGACGATCTGCCGGAACAGCACGCCGAAACGTTCGTCGTGCAGCACTTGCCGGAAATAGCCGGCGACGTCGGCCGGGCGATTGCGGAATACGCCGCAGCCATAGGCGCCAAGCACGAGCGAGTCGGCGCCTTGCTGCCAGATGACGGCCAACAGTTTGCGGATTCGCTCCAGCATGACGGCGTGGATGCGCGCTTCCAGCTCCGGTTGGCGCTCGCGCACGACGCCGGCGTTGACGGCGGGAGCCGTCAGGAAGGACACGGCGTAAGATTGGGCGAGCCGTTCGCCGCGGTCATTTTTGAATACAGGCACGTCCGGTGAATAAATCATGTAATCGCTGTACAGACAGGTCGGCAGGTTGCGGTTATAGCGGTACATGTCCTCCATCTGGGCGATGCAGGGATACAGCCCGGAGGAGCGGGCCAAGCTTTCCTCCTGGGCCTGGCTGCCCTTGAGGAAGCCGCCGCCCGGGTTTTTCGCGGAAGCGAAGTTCAGGCAGACGGTAGCGCCGGCCGCTTCGCGCACGACGTGCCGGTAAGCGGCGGCGAGCGTTGTTTCGCCGGTGACTTCGATCTGCGGGGCGCGGTCTGCCAGCGCGGCGGCCGCGGCGGCGGCTTCGTCCCGCAGGACGTCGAGCTCGGCGGGCTTGTACAGCCGCGAGCCTGCGACGGCGCGCTGCTGTGCGGCTGCGATGTCGACGAGGCCGCCGGAGCTGTTCCTGTAGGAGCCTTGCTCAAGCAGGCGCATTGTATCTTGAGCGATGGCGGCATGAACGCCGCGTTGTTGGGTTTGATGCATGTTCATCTTCCTCCTTGGTGAGGGGTATCGTTCGAACGGGCGTGTCAACGCCCGGCTATGATGTCCTCGCGCAGCTGCGTCAGCACTTCGCCCAGCCCATTCGTGCCCCGCCATGTGCGGCGGTCGCGAATCGCCGGATCGTCTTCGCTTAAGCCAACGCCCCAAATCCGATCGTCCGGGCTGGCTTCGACCAGCGTCGTGCCTTGCGTGGCCAACAGCGCGGCCAGCAAATGCTTATTTTGCGTAAATTTCGCGTAGTTGCCGGCATAGACGATCGCCTTGCCGCGGCTTTCCCATACATCCGGCCGAAAGCCGCTTACGGCGCGGCCCAGCTTTTTGTGCTCGATCGGGGAGCGGGCGCGCAATATGCGTGCAGCCACCGCTTCATCGCCAAACAACATCGCCTTGGCATACATCATATATTGCTCGGCACAGGTAAAGGTCTGACCGTCAAGTGTGAAAACGGCCGGATGCCATTGCGAGAACGGCGATTCCGTCCGCCAGAAATACGTAAACTGCTCCATGATTGATCCACTCTTTTCTTGCGATTTATATCTGCCGCGCAGCCGAGTTAAAGCGATGCAACCGTGACGGCCGGTGCCCGGCGTCTCTGGTCGTGGCGTCCGTTTCTTCGACGAGCGGGGCGATCTTGCGGCGGAAAGCCGCAGCGAGCAGCTCTTTGCCCAAAATAATTTCGTACACCTGCTGCAGCGCGGACAAGGTGAAGCGTTCGGGCATGAGCTGGAAGGCAATATCGGTGTGCTCGATTTGGTGTTTCAGCCGCTCTATGGCGCTGCAGATCATTTTGGCGTGATCAAAGGCCAATCCATCGGACGTTTCGACCATCAGCGTGCTGCTGCGCCGTTGGCCTTCTACGGCATCGGTTCGCCGCACCTCGGCCGCCAGCGTGAGTGGAGAAGTTTCCTCCTCTGCGCCGATCAACTCGATGCGGTAAAGCCGTTCGGTTTGCGAGCCGGAAGGCAACGTGGTTGTCGTTGCTTGAGCAAGCGTGCATGTGACCTGAAACCACCGGGCGTCTGCGGCATCCGTGCCGGCTTGCAAAGGGAGCTGCGTGCTGTCGACGAGCGCCAGATACGAGCAACTGATCACGCGCGTGCGCGGGTCGCGGTCGACCTCGCTCCATGTGGCGAGTTGTTCCAGATAGATGTCGGCGATGCCGGTTTCGTCAAGCAGCTCGCGGCGGGCGGCTTCCTCCAGGCTTTCGTCGACGGCTACAAAACCGCCGGGCAAAGCCCATTGGCCGAGATACGGGTGCTCGCCGCGCCGGATGAGCAGCAACTGCAGCGTTTTGGCCGGAAGCTTGCGGTAATTGGGTTGTGCCTGATCGGCTACGGTCAGCAGAATCAAATCGACGGCGACCGACGGGCGGTCATATTGGGAAGCGTCGTAGCGGGCCAGAAATTCGGCTTCGGTCAGACCGTTTGGATCAAGGGGAGCGGGAATTGTCATGGCCATCACCTTTTTGCGTTTTGTTATTAATATTTTGATAATATCACGATGTTCTTATGATTGGCAATATATTTTATTTTCAGATGAGCTTGCTCGTTGCCACCATAGTTTTTTCATTTCACATGATGGAAGAAACTGCAGGATTTTTGACAGGAAAGTTGGCTTGTTTTTTGCAGGGCTTTGGTACTATTTGTCGAATTACGGGAATGGACCAATTGAAAAAATTGTAGGATGAGGTGCAGACGAATGAAGGCAAAATCATTTGCGATGAGAAGCTTGGCTGTTTGGATGAGCTTGCTCGTCGTTGTCTCGGGATGGATACCGTTTGTCCCCGCGCTGCAGATGGCGTATGCGATTTCGGGGGATGTGAACTATGCCACGGCAGTAAAGATTGATCTCGCCGGCCAGCCGATTCACAGCGCAGTTGCGCTGCCTGGCGGCAAAACGGGATACTTGTATTCGGATTCCGGGCACACCTATTATCGGATTTTGAATAAAGACAAGGCACAGGTATCCCTCACGACTTTGGACAGCCAAATGGGGGCCGACGCCGGCAGCCCTGACGCTATGAAGGTGATTTATGTAAGCAGTACCGGCGATACGTTGATTGCTTGGGAGAAAGAGGGCAGCGGCAATTATTGGATGGTGCTCGATTCCGCGATGAACGTCAAGACAACCGCTACGGCGATCGATGATGCGGGGGCTGCCAAAAAAACGACAGAGACGACTCCTGTTGAACTGTCCGACGGGAATATTGCGTTCATGTGGTTTGTGGCGGATGACTCGGCCTACTATATGAGCATTATGAATCCAGACGGTTCTACCGTTGCAGGCAAAACCAACATTGGCGACAATCGCGATGCCGACGAAGGAGCGCCCAGCATCTACCGGATTGCCACCAATCACAACGGAACGTTTATGGTTGTATCCCGGCATTATCAGTCGGCTGCCCCTACGGTGGGTTACGCTTACGATCGGGCTGTTGTGTATAACAATAACGGTACGGTCAATGCGTCGTTGTTTAATTTAAATACAACCGATAACACCAGCAGCTCGGGGTTGCCTCTCGACGTTATTGGCCTGTCCAATCACCACTATGCTGCGTTGTTTATGGATGGAGACGATTTGACGATTCAGGAATTCGATGACAATGGACTGGCTGTGGGTTCGTTGTTGAACCCGGCATATGATGAAATGGCCGATTTTATGGCAGGTTTGCTGGAGTCATCGTCTGGACATTTTCTGTTCTACCGATTGGATGCCAACTGCCTCTTGGATGCGGCGGAGATCGCGAATGACGGAAATACCACGCCTGTGTTTAACCCGGTACTGGATAACAACAACGGTGAGTTCGTTTATGGCGGACAAATTGTATTTAGCGGATTTGAGGATCACATCGGCGTATTTAATGAAGTGATACCGTCTTTTACCCTGCATGGGGTCGCTTCAGCCGTCGAAAGCTCGACGATCAGCCCGACAACGGCAACGTTTGACAAGAACACAGCCGATGCGTCGGTTGGTCACTATCAGGACATGTCGACGACGCTGACCTCTAACGGCAATACGCTGACGGATATTACGTTGGGCGGGACGACGATCGGCGGCAGCAATTTCAGTGAGTCCAGCGGCGTAGTGACGATTAAAAAGGAATATTTGGCGACATTGGGCACGGGATCGCAGGTGTTTACGTTCGATATGAGCGAGGGCACCGATCCGACGTTGACGGTAACTATTGATGACACCACACCAACGCCAAGCAACAGCACGATCAGCCCAACAACGGCAACGTTTGATAAAAATACAGCCGACACCTCGGCCGGCCACTACCAAGACGTGACGACGACGGTGACGTTTAATGACAACACGCTGAGCAGCATCGTGAACGGCGTGACGCCGCTGATTGACGGCACGGACTATATGCTGTCCGGTTCGACAGTGACGATTTCGAAATTGTATCTGGCCGCGCAATCGCCAGGAATAATCACGCTGACGTTTACCTTCAATGCGGGTTCGGCGCAAATGCTGATGATTGCCGTTGGCGACACCAGCGTGCCGGCGCCGGCTGCTCCGACCGTCCAGCTTGGCACGACAGCCAGCGGCAGAGCCAATCTGACATGGGCGGCCGTTGCCGGAGCGACGGGCTACACAATTTTCAAAAGCACCACATCCGGTTCGTACGGAGCCGCGCTCGACACGGTAACAGGCGCTACGTACAGCTACACAGCGCAAGGTTTGACCAACGGCACGCCTTATTATTTTATCGTTAAATCGGTGGGCCTGGGCGGCGACAGCGTGGCTTCCAATGAAATTACCGTTGTCACGAAAAATCCCTCCGTGCCGGCTGCGCTGCCTGCGGGTTCGGGTACGCCGAGCGGCGCTCAAGTGCTCGTTAACGGCAAGCCGCAGGATGCAGGAACGCTGACAAACGACAAGCGGGGCGATCAGACGGTAACGACCGTAGCGCTCGATCCGAACAAATTGGATGAAAAGCTTGCTGCGGAAGGCCAGCATGCCGTCGTCACCATCCCGGTCAACACGAAAGCCGACATCGTAGTTGGCGAACTGGACGGACAAATGGTCAAAAACATGGAGCAAAAGCAAGCGGTCATAGAAATCAAAACCGACCATGCGACCTATACGCTGCCAGCCCAGCAGATCAACATCAGCGCCGTATCCGACCAGCTCGGAACGAATGTAAGCCTGCAGGAGATCAAGGTGCATATCGAAATTGCCAAGCCAGCGGAAGACACGCTCCAAATCGTACGCAACTCCGCTGCGCAAAATAATCTGACGTTGGTTGCCGATCCGCTTGATTTCAACATCAGCGGCACCTATGGAGGCCAAACCGTCGACATTTCCACATTTAACGCTTACGTAGAGAGAACGATTGCCCTGCCGGACGGCGTTGATCCGCAGCAAATAACGACCGGCGTTGTAATCGACCCGGACGGCTCCGTACGTCACGTGCCGACCAAAATCACCAAGGACGACAACGGCAAGTATGTGGCTAAAATAAACAGCTTGACCAACAGCACGTATTCCGTCGTTTGGCATCCGGTGGAATTTAAGGACGTCGCCTCGCATTGGGCCAAAGCAGCCGTGAACGATATGGGTTCCCGCCTGGTCATTAGCGGTGTCGGCCACGACTTGTTCAACCCGGATCAAGCCATTACGCGCGCAGAGTTTGCAGCGATTGTCGTCAGAGGATTGGGGCTGAAACTTGAAGCCGGAGTTTCGCCGTTCTCCGACGTCCATGCGACGGACTGGTACAATGCGGCGGTGCAAACCGCGTACGCGCATCAATTGATCAGCGGTTTCGAAGACGGCACATTCCGACCAATGGACTCGATTACGCGCGAACAGGCTATGACGATGATTGCCAGAGCGATGCATCTGACCGGCATGTCCAGCGCTCCGGCGTCGCCAGACCTGCTGAACGGCTATCAGGACGCTGACACGGCGGCATTGTGGGCTGTTTCCGGCATCGCCGAGTGCCTGCAAGCAGGCATCGTGTCCGGCCGCAGCAGCACGGAGCTGGCGCCGACAGCGTTCATTTCCCGAGCGGAAGTGGCGGCGCTGGTGCAGCGTCTGCTGCACCAATCCGATCTGATCTAAACAAGCGAAGGAACGCCAAAGGGTCGCCCCCTCGCAGTTCGCAGGAACTGCCGAGAGGGGCGACCCTTTTGTATGAAGCCGCAGCCGGGAGCGGGCCATGCCGCTCACCATTGTCCATAATGAAACATGCCGATCACATCCAGAGGACGGCGACGAGCATGATGGCATAATAAGCGCCATAAATCAGCGGGGCGTGCAGCAGATCGCTGGCGCGCCAAACGAAGCCGATCTCCTTGAATGAACGGCCTTGTTTGCGCAGCGCAACGGCAAGCAAGCCGAGCGAAAGCAGTTCCCAAATTATACTGGTCGCCATCGAAGCGTCGCTCGGCGTAGTGCCGGTGTCATTGATGAAATAGTAAGTGGAGACCAGGATGGCCGGCGACAGCGTGACGAGCAGGATCAGGCCAAGCGACAATCCGCGGTAAGGGATCTCAGGATTCATGGCCCATACCTGCTTGAAACATCGCTTCGAGGCCCGGGGCGAATTTGCTCGGGAGGAACTCGATGACCTCATAATCCGCAACTTCATGGGTGTAAAACGGGTCTTCGGCGATGATCCGCTCCGCCTCCTCGCGATCTGCGGCGCGCATGAGAATAACTCCGCCGGTGCGCGGCTGCTTGCGGCCGGAGCAAAGAAAGTGGCCGGATCGGTAATACCGGTCAAGATAGTCGATATGCGCCTCCAGGTGGCGTTCGACTTCCTCCAGCGATTTTTTATAGTGAAGCGAGATCATAAACATAAGAAATCCTCCTTGGGCCGGTCTAACCCTGATGATGGCCGATTGGGCGGCGGTTGGAGCAGACGATAGGCAAATGAAACAACAACCCCCCGGTCATCAGGCCGGAGGGAGTGGGGAAAGATCATAGTTGCGGTCTGGCAGGTGGGCATATGGGGCTTGTCCACAGGCGTACTGCCGCCATAAAGCGCGGTAGCGTTCGACATCCTCCGGGACGGTTTCTTCGACCAACAGTCATAGCTCGGCTCAGTCCGTGCCCGGATCGCCCGCTACCGGCGGCAGCTGCTCCAGCAACAGGCGGATATCCGTCCCGTCAAAAGCCGTATCGCCGTTGACATCGGGCTGCAGACCGCCATTGCCGATCAAGCGCACGATATCGTCGATCGCATAAGCGTCGTCCGCCGTTTGGTCCAGCGTGTGAAACGTCAGCACATGGATATCGTTTACGGCATTGTTCAGTTCACCGCCAACCAGATGTACGGCCCCGCTTTGCAGGGACAGCGTAGCGGACGCCTGCCCGGCCAGTGCGGGGGAAGGGAAGCTCAGCACGACGGTTCGTCCCGTGGAGTCGGCCGCATCGTATACGGCTGCAGTCGCTGTCAGCGGCGCTTCGTCGGGGAGCGTCAATTGAAACAGGCTGGCGTCGGGAACACTCCGCGGTTCCAGCGGCGCATCCAGCTTGAGCGTGAGCTGATCGCCAGCGGCGCTGCCGAACGCGGACACCACGCCGACATTGGTGTACGTGATCTGTCCGTTCATCAGGACCTCCAGCTCGACAATGCCGTTGTAAGCAGCGCCGTTGGTGAACACGACCCGCATCTTCGCTGCCGTCACCGGATCAAAATCCGCCGTATTCAAAGCGGCCGCAGGCACCGTCGGCGTCAACACCGCGTTCTGGACAGGCGTCCAGCCGCTGCCGTCCCAAACCTGCACCTCGTAGCTGGCCGGAGGCCGCACCCCGCCGCCATCGTCAAACACATACAGCTTGACCTGATTAAACGACTTGGGCGCTCCGAAATCAACGGCGACCCAATCGGCCGCATTTGGCGATCCGTAGTTCGTCCAGCGGTCGCGCGGATTGTCCGTGTAGGAATAAATGCCGTTCACCGTACTCCATGCGCTGTCGCAGCCGCACGTGTAGGACGCCGACACCTCGGGAAAACCGCTGCCCTCCGGGTTCAGCGCGAGATTGTCCGAACCTTGCGCCTGAACGACGGCGCTCATAACGGGAAGCAGCAGCAGAACCGACGCACTCAACCAAGAAATAACGCGAAGCCAAAACCTGAACTGCATGGACATATGGATCGCTCCCCCCTGAAAATAACCATACCAAACTAATTCTCTATATATTGACAAAAATCCTTGTCGTTTCAAGCTAAAACCTGGTTCTGGAGGCCGATTATAGATGGCTTAGAATATTAATCAGCTTTCCGAACGGATCGCGGACAAAAAAACGCCGCACTCCCCAAGGTTCCTCCGCCGGTCCATATTCAACCGGGATTCCCGCATGACGGACCCGCTCCAGCGCCGCATCCAGATCGTCGACTTCCACGGACAAAGCGGGCACAGGCGTGTGCGCGCCTCCTTCCGAAGCGAAACTGACTTGAATCTCCATCCGCTCCGTCGTTCCATACGTGGCGATCCAGCCGTGATCCATCCGCAAGTCCAGACCGAGCACATCTTGATAAAAGCTTTGGGCCGCCGCCGGTTCCGCCGTCTCGATATTGCATACAATTCGTTTGACCTTCAAAGTCGATTCTCCTCCCTGATTGCCGAGTTCAGGGCGGGCAAGCGCCCCGTTTGTTTACCATTATACCAGGAAAACGGAAGGGCTGGCGGGGCATGGCGCAGCACAAAAACAGCCTCGACCGGGAGTGCTCCCGGCCAAGGCCATTTCGAAGAGTCGGATCAAAAGGGGATTATTGCCCGCCGTTCAAGCTGGCTGCCTGAATGTCGCCGAACGCCCAATGCGTTGCTGGTACGTCCGACCAATGCGGGGCCTGATCGTTCAGCGCAGCGCGTCCGGTCAACCGGTTGAGCAGCGTAACCGCTTCGGCGCGGTTCAGCGTCCGGTCCGGTTCGAAGCGGCCATCGCTGTAGCCGTCCACCAGACCGGCGGCGGCCGCCGCATCGATCTGCTCCGCTGCCCAGTGGCCGGCGGTATCGCTGAAGCCCGCAGCTTGCGCGGCTGCTTTCAGCTTGGCGGCCCGGGCGGCGATGACGGCGATCTCGGCGCGCGTCACGGTACGGTCCGGCTGGAAGGTGCCGTCTTCGTAGCCTTCCATCAGGCCGAGCGCAGTCACTTGGCTGATGGCGGCTTTTGCCCATGTCGGGAAGTTGATCTGGTCGGCATATGCCGGCGCTTGCGACATGTCAGCGGTTGCGCCGCCATACAGTCTGGACAGCATAGCTGCCAGCTGCCCACGTGTTACGGCTTGCTCCGGCCGGAAGGTGCCGTCCTCGTAGCCGAGGATATAGGCTTGCGGCTGCGCGGAGGCAGCGGCTTCGATGACGGTGAACGTACTGAACTTCGTCACTGTGAAACGAATGGCCGGTGCGCCTGTCTCATCGGTAGCCGGTTCGCCCTGGAGCCACTCCTTGGTGCCGTCGCTGTGCTCGATGTAGATGCGCAAGCCGGCGATCCGATCGGCCGGGTAGTCGCCAAGCGGCAGCATCAGTGTAATCGGATGCGATTGCAGGTTCGTTTCAATCGTCATCGGTCTGCCGACGATAGCGGCATGCTCCAGCGGCGTGCTGCTGTTTGCTTTGGCGCGTTCGGCCACTGCTTGCTGCTCGGCGGAATCCTTGAGCGGTACGACGTGGAAGTACACGTCGTCGCTGGCCGCAGTCAGCGAGGCGACCGGAATTTCGATGGTTGCTCCGCGCGTTTCAATCGTCAAGCCGATGCCGGCGTCGCTCAGCTTTTGCAGCGCGTCGTGCGGCAGCGATACTTGGGTCGAGGCGACTTCGTCCTTGTCGTCAGGTACGACGATGACGGCTTGTCCGGTTTTCGCGGAGCCAATCGCTTCTACAGCCCGTGCTGCCAGCTCGGACGTAAAGCTGATCTGGTCGTTTTTCTTGCCTTGGTCGTCGGTCGTGCGGATAATTTCGGCCTGTGATACCAGATTGCCGCTGCTGGAGCCGCCGCGGACATCAATCTTGATCACTTCCTGATTGGCCCCGGGTATGGTGCCTGTCGGCGAAGATGAACTTGGCCGGGTTACGGCTTGCGTGACAGACGCATCGGGATAACCCGCAGCCGTGACGACAATCTGATGGGTGGCGACCGGCAGCTTGCCGGCGAAGAACACCAGCTTGCCCGCTGTCAGCTCGTACATGCTGCTATCGGCTGTCGTGCCGTTGTATGTGACCGCTGTTACGGCAGCGCGCCATACGGGATTGTCGGTGAACGTAATGTCGATGTTATGCTTCGTATCGTTTTGCGATCTGTCGGCTGTCAGTGCGGGAGCGGTGATCTGGACCGTCTGCTGCACAGAAGTTTTTTTGTAGCCGGTGGATGCAATTTCGATCGTATACGTGCCGGCCGGCAGCGGCTCGGTAATTTGCAGCACGCCCGGCGTCATTTGATAAGTCGCCGCGACGACGGAGCTGTCTTTTGTGACCGTCACCGAGGTAATCTGGGAACGCCAGGCCGCATCGTCCACGAACGTCAGCGCCAGCGGATGCAAATCGTCATTGTCCGACGTATCCGCTGTTAACGCAGGGGCGTCCAGTCCGGTCGAGAAGTTCGGATTGGTCGTACGGATCGTTGTAAAGTTGGCATCCACCGTATAGTAATATCCGCCCTCATAGGCCAAGCCGTAACGCGCTTGATCCAGATTGTCCAAAGTTGCCGTCGGGGTGAAGCCGGCTTCGTCAATTTTGTAAACAAGGGCCGGCGGCGTTTCGCCGAGCAGCGCCCCCGTCGACGCGGCGTGCATGCCGCCGTTCGTATCGGTGTACAGCTGCATCGCCGCGCCTGGGCTGTCCGCTACGTACATCCACATCTCGTCAACCGCATCGTATTGATACAGCTTGGCGCTGTTATCGAGCGGCAGCAGCGGATTGGATTTGCGAATATTGGCAAACAGCTTGCCCGTGCTGTCTACCGCAATGCCCGTGTAATTGAATGTGAAGCCGCCATCGTCGGGGAATACCGGGATTTGCGACCAGTCGCGATTTTCGTCCAGCTTGGACACATTTTTGCCGTCAAACAGATAGACGGCGCCCGTCGGACTGACCGTTATGGGCAACAGAGCTCCGGTTGTAAAGAAATTTTGCGGCATGTCGTAAGTATTCCAGGTTTGGCCGCGGTCGTTGCTGATGTGGACTCTTTTGACAGTGGTATAATCGGCGACATACCAGTCGTTGCCGCGGGCAATAAATGAGTAGGCGAAATTGAATTGGCCTTGCGGCCACGCTTGCGTGCTCCATGAGATATCCTCAGGGAAGCGGTAGCTGAACCCGAGGCCGGGCGGTTGCAGGGCGTAGACCGCATCGTTGACGGATAGCGCAGGCGCCGACAAGCCGAGATCGGCCGTAATGTCGTACCAGACCGATGGAGCCAGATCGACGTGTTGGCTGGCGGTGGCATCCGCATAACCGTTGGCTGTGATCTGGATATCGTAGTCGCCGGGGGTGACGATTCCAGTCAGCGTCAACAAGCCGGACTGCACATCATAGACGGCGTTCGTGACCGAGCCATTTTTCTTGATCGACACGTCGGTAATCGCCGCGCGCCAGTCGGCATCGTCGGTGAACGTCAGTTCCAGCGCGTGTTCCGTATCGTTGTCGCTCGTATCCGCGGTGAGCGTCGGCGGCGTCTTCAACACGACTGCTTGCGTAACCGTGGCATCGGTGTAGCCGGTCGCTTTGACCTTAATGGTATAGGAGGCCGGAGCGTTCAGACCGGATACGGTAATGGTGCCGGACTGGCTCCAGTCGGCCGACGCTCCGGCAACGGTCGGCGAAATCTCGACGGAGGTGATGGCGGCTTGCCAATCCGCGTCAGCGGCATAGGTTAGCTCGATATCATGCGTCGTATCGTTGTCATTCGTATCGGCGGTGAGCGTTGGCGAAGGCGTGGCGTTGCCGAACGTCGGGTTCGTTGTGCGGATTTTGCCGTTCGTATTGTAGTCGGCGATGTAATAATAGCTGCCGTCGAATGCCATGCCGGCGATTGTCCACCAGAAGCTGTCAGTCGTGGCGTCCAGGGTCAACGAAGAACCGTCGAACACATAAATGTTTGGAGTTGTCGTCAGCATGAAGTCATACAGGACCTGATAAACGTAGATGTTCCCGTTCGCATCGTTGCTTAGGCCCGCGCCGCTGCCGGGCAGCGTGACGTTGACCGTGATCCAGTTCGTTCCGTCATAGCGGTATAAAGCGGTTGTCTGGATGTCCGGCATCATTTTGTAAACTTTGCTTATGATGCTGTAGAGTTGGCCCGAACCGTCGACGGCTGCGCTTGTGAAACGGTATAGATAGCTTGCGTCCTCGGGATACGGGCTGATTTTGCTCCAGACTCCGTTGGTGTCCAGCTTGAAAATGTTCATGTAGTCAACGACATACAGATTGCCGCTGGTGTCAAAGGTCAACGTGGTCAGCGCGACGCTGGAGGCGGCATTAAAGCCCGTCGGAGGTCCCTCAACTTCGGTCCAGGTTTGCCCGTTGTCGCTGCTTTTCATCAGCTTGGAAGGAATGACCGGATTGGCATTGACGTTGCCGGTGTCGAGAATATACATATCATTGCCGTGAAAGACCAGCTTGAGTGGAATCGTAAACTGGTTGGCCGGCAGATCGACCAGCTTGGTCCAGCCGCTGTCGCTCGGACCTCTTACGAGAATTTTCTTGCCCGTGCTGTAAAGCAAATACAGATTGCCGTTTGCTGCCGTCATATTTTGGGGAAAGGCGTCGGCATCCGCCGTAATATCACGCCAGATCGTGTCTGACGCGTGAACTTCCGCCTGTTTCCAGAACAGGCCGGGCAGCACGAGTGCAATCGCGAGTAGCAAATGCAGCGTCCTGCTTAACGTTTTGTTTGCCTTCATACAACATTCAATCCTCCTGTCGAAACATGTAAATTGCTTACAAGGATTAACTATAACAGGAGGTGTTGAACGGATTCTGAGCAAATTGGCAGAAGACGGGAGCAGCAGCCCGCCCGCTTGGGCAGGTTGAAGATCGGAAGAGGCAGGAGAAGCGGTAAAGCCAGACGAGGCAGTGGTTGCAGGCGCGGAGAATAGATGAGGAGAAAGAGGCGGGTGGAAAAAGTTACAGATCGAACGCGCGTTGCGCGGTCAGTTTGATTCTGCCGCGCGTTGCGCGTTTTACTTGCCGGCTGGTCTCGCGTCCGCGGCGTTAGGCCAAGCGTTCGATCAATTCGCGCCCGTATGCCCGGAACTCGCAAGACGGCTCGCTTCCCAGTTCATCGACGATCAGCTTGCAGAAAGCGGCATAACTGTGGCGCAGCGCTTCGGTTTCTCCGGCAGCAGCCAGGCAGGCGAGCAGCTCCCGCGTCAACCGTTCCGAATACGGATGCAGCTGGCAGGCCTGTTGGACCCGGCGCAGCGCTGCTTCCAGCACGCCAGCCGTCCGTTCGCCGGAGACCAGTTGCAGCGTCAGGGCGACATAGCTTTGCAGCAGCGTTTCGCGGCGAGGTTTGGCCCACGGATAATCCTCCTTGTCCAGATAATGCCCGCGATACAGCTCCCAGGCCGCTGCCGCTTCGGCGTCGGTCAGCTTGCCGTCTGCGGCGGCGGTGGCCGCTTGCAGAAAGCGGTCGGCGTCCACGGACCATTCATCGCCGTGCAGCCGGTAGCTTTCCAGCGAATATTCGAGCGTGGCGCCAAGACCTGTCTCGCGCAACATGCGCCGCACCTGATACACGGCCGTATGCAGATGGACAAGCGCCTTGTCCAGATCAAACGCCGGCCAGATCTCTTCCAGCAGCGCGTCCTTGGCCAGCCACAAGCCCCGGTGGTGGAGGAAATAGGCGAACAGCTCCTTGGACTTGAGCGTACGCCATTTGACCGCTTGCTGGCCGCTTGGCGCAGGAATGCAAAGCTGGCCGAGCATGCCCAACTCCGGTCTGGCCGCAGCGGGCGCGTCCTCGCGGGCAGGGACCGCCCGGGCCGCCGGCTTGCGAAGGCGTTCCAGCGTCTTGGCAAAGCGCAGCGGGTCGATCGGCTTGAGCACATAATCGAGCGCGTTCACTTTGAACGCCTCCAACGCATACGAAGAATAGGCGGTCACGAAAATAACCCGAATATCTTCGTCCAAAGCGACAATCGCTTCCGCCGTTTCCAAACCGTTCATTCCCGGCATCTCCATATCGAGAAAAACAAGCTCGGCCCGCTCCCGGGCCAAATGCTGCAGCCCCTCCGCGGCGTTCTGGTAGGAACCCGTCACCTCGATGTCCGGCTCTTTGTCCAGCAGCCATTGGAGCTGCAGCAGCGCAGGGCGCTCATCGTCAATTAATATCGCTCTCATGCCTTGCCACCTCCGGTATGATGAAGCCGACCCGGGTGCCTTGTCCCGGCCGGCTTTCCACTTGCAACGTTTCGCCGTACAACAGCCGCAGCCGGCGGCTGATATTGGTCAAGCCGACCCCGCCCGATCCGCTTGGCGCCGCCGGCTGGCCGAGCGGCATGCCAACGCCGTCGTCCTCGACGGTGACGCGCCAGCCGCCGGACACCGGCTTGACGGCGATGCGGACCGTACCGCCCTCAGGCTTGCGCAAAATACCGTGCCGGACGGCGTTTTCGACCAGCGGCTGGATCGATAGCGGAGGTACGAGCATCAGCTCCTCGCTTTCGATTTCGAATTCCGCCCGCAGCCGGTCGCCGAAGCGGGCCGCTTCGATCGCCAGATACGAGCGCACCAGCTCCAGCTCGCTGCTGAGCGGCACGCGCTGCGCCAGATTGCCGAAGTCGAAGCTGCCGCGCAAGTAGCGGCTCAGCTCAAGCAGCAGTTCCTCGGCCCGGGGCGGGTTCAGACGGCACACAGTCATGATCGTATTGATCGCATTGAATAAGAAATGCGGCTTGATCTGCGCTTGCAGGAAGGCCGTCTCGGTGCGCACGAGGTTTTTGATCGAGCTGCGCAGCTGCAGCAGCGTGGTGACGCGGGCTTTCAGCACGGTGGCGTCATACGGCTTGATCAGCATGTCGTTGGCTCCTGCCTGGAAGCCGGCAAGCGTCTCCTCCGGCCGTCGTCCTTCGCACAGCAGCAGAACCGGCAGCTCGGCCGGCATCGCGTGCTCGCGGATGCGCCGGACCAGCTCCAGACCGGCCATATCCGGCAGGACGAGATCGACGATCGCCAGATCGAACGCGCGGGTATCCGTCAGCAGCGCCAGCGCTTCCGAACCGCTGGTCGCGATGCGGATCGAGATGCCGGCGTCGGCCAGCAGATGGCCCATTACCCGCGCGTCGAGCGTATCGTTGTCGACGATCAGGAGCGACCCGCCGCCTGCTGCCGGCTCGGCGTTTGCGGGCGCATCGGCCCGGTCCGTCGGCGCCGGTTCCCGCGCGGAGCGCACGGTGTTGCCGTTCGCACGGTCAGCTGGCTGGCCGTGCGGCGCGCCGCTGGCGTCAGGCGCGGCCGCCGGCCAGGCGATGCGCAGCACGGACATTCCGTCCGCCGCCGCCTCGGCGCTCCACACGCCGTCGCCCAGCTCGATCAGCCGTCGGGTGACTGTCAGCCGTATGCGTTCCGCCGATTCGGCTGCGGTGACGTCCGTCGGGTAAAATTCCGTCTCCGGCCGATCTATTTCCAGCGCCTGTCCTAAGCCCGGTCCCGTCATCGCGAGTATCACCCGGCCGTCTGCGGCGCAGGCGTCGAAGCGTACGGCTCCGCGCGCATGGCGAGCCGCGTAGGCGACCAGATTATGGAGGATTTGCCCGATGCGCCGTTCGTCGGCCAGAATGGGCGGCAGACCGTCAGGAAGCGGCTCCCCGTTCCAACCCGCCGATTCGGGGGACGGATACAGGCCCAGCACGGAGCGGACAATGGGCTGCAGGTGCACAGCGCGGCGTTGGTACGCCGTTTCGCCGTTTTTCAGCAAGCTGAAATCGATCAGGTCGTCGACCAGATAGGCCAGCCGTTGGGCGAGGCTTTCGATCATCGACAGGCGCAGCTCCCCCGTGTCTTCATCCTGCCGTTCCTGCAAGGCGGCCAAATTGACGATGCCGCGCAGCGGCTCCCGAATTTCATAGGAGGTGTTGAGCATAAACTCATCTTTCAGCTCGTCGAGCCGCAGCAGCCGCTCGGACAACCGCTGCGCATGACCGAGCAGTTCAGTGAAGCGGGCGACGATCAGATAGGCCTGCGAGGCGCTGAAAATGATGATGGCGTAGGGGAGCAGCGTCTGGTCCTCCAGCTGGCCGAAGCCTTGCAGCAAATAGACGGCGAGCATAAACAGCACGCTTTGGATGCTCGCAGCAAGCGCCAGCGTTTGCGCGCGGCGGGTCAGCACGGCCCGAGCCAACACGTACAGCACATAGCCGATCGAGCCCAGCGCGCAGAGCAGCAGCAGCGCTTCCCCACGCGAGAACAGGTAGGGCGGCAGAGTCAGACCGACCAGCGTCAGCGCGCCGGCGATTGCCAGCAGCAGCCTGTCGAGCGCCCGCACACCAAACTTCGGAAACAGCTGCACCACATAGCGGGCCAAAAAATAATAAATGAAACCCGAGGCAATCAATTGGATGCGCAGCACCCATTCGTAATCGAGTGCGGACAGCAGCGTGAGCGCGGCTTTTTCTCCGTGCGTCAGCACATACAGCAAGCTGAATACGCAAAAACCACCAAGCTGCAGCAGCGGCGCCTCCCGCCGGCGCAACCGGAAGAACAGCAGCAGGAACAAAGCCGGAATCAAAAATCCGCCCGCCGTCAGCCAATATTCGAACAAATTCAACTCGCGGCTGCGGGCAATGGCTTCCTGCGTTCCGAACCAGATCGGGTAGATGATCCCGCCCGAAGCATAGCTATAATTGGCCACCTGGACGGCAATTTCGGCCTCAGGCCCGTCCAACTGGAAATAGCCGACAAAAGGCACATTGGACGGGTCTGTCGTTTGGCGGGTCAGACCGGGACGGCCGCTGCCGCCGATTTCTTCGCCATTGACGTAAATTCGTGCCGACGTGCGAATGCTGGTGGCGCGAATGCCGTAAATCCCCCGGGTGTGCTCGGGAAGCAGCAAGCGCAGCCGGTAGGTTGCCGTGCCCAGCCCTTCGTTCATGGCAGGCAAAGTGTTCCAGATGCCGGGCACCTGCGCGGCCATGGGCTGTTGCTGCGGCGCAATACCCTTCGGCATAGCCTCCACGCCGGTCAGCAGTTGACCGGGATACAGCAGCCACGTGCCGTTCAGCTTCACCTTGCCGCTTTCATCCAGGCCGCCGCGCAAATCCATGATGCCCTCAGCCACCGCAGCCGGAACGTCCGTCTCGGAGCTGTGCAATTGCCAGGCAATCCAGCCGGTTGGCAGCAGCGTGATCAAGATGAAGCTTGCAATAAGCCTGAGCCAATAATTGTTCATTGCCGGCAACGGCTCCTTTCATGGTCGTTCACGCAGGGCATGGAGCGGGCAGCGGTCGTGCGAGCCTGCGTGCCGGGCGGCGTTGTTTTATGATTAGCATTATAACGGTTTCTCGGCATCGTTTCCATGCGGAAAGGCAAGTTTGGCGCGCGCGTACACGTCAGCTGCCAACGGAGCGGGTTGATTCAAGGTGTTGTATGTAGTATACTGTATTTACATATATATGAATAAATGGGAAATATAAAAGTGGAGGCTGAATGAAACAGTGGTTCCATCTGCTCAAATGCCCGTTCGATTCACTGGATAAGGCAACGCAAACCAAGGTGTTTCGTTCCTTTTATCACTACATTCACCGCGATATTTTTTCAATGATTCATGACCGTATGCTGACCGACGATATCATTCAGGAGGCGTTTATCAAAGCTGTCGCGTCCGGGCCCAAGCTCCGTTCCGATTTGCATATTTCCGCTTGGGTCAAACAAGTGGCGCGCAATACAACCATCGACTGGCTGCGAAGAAGGAGAAAAGAACGACAACTGCTGGAGGTTATGTCCGTCAGTACGAATGAAATTGGTGTGGCCCACGAAATCATGAACCTTGAAAGAGATGTGTTGCTGCATCAAGCGCTGGAGGAGTTAAAGCCCGATTACCAAAAGGTGCTGCAGCTCTTTTACATAGAAGAACAATCGTACCGGGAAATTTGCCGGGAGCTGCAAATCTCGGAGGGAGCGTTGGCCCAGCGTCTGGCGCGCGCCCGAAAAAAGCTGCATGACCATTTTTCAAAAAAGTGGAACAGCCCTGACGAATAAACGCGCTGGCGCGCGTATCCATGAAAAATCCCCCTCTGTTGTTTTCGCTGGAAAACAAAAAGGGGGATTTTCATCTAACCTTCTGCCTGGAAGGAGGCGGTCAACATGCCGTTGCGGTCGACCAAGCCCAATTCATAGGCTTTTTCAATCGTGGCGTACCTTCGGTCGGCAAAATCGCTGCTGCCATGGTTTTGCTCATAGATGCGATTGTTGGTTGCTTCTTCGGGTGACACGGAGCGGGCGTAAGCATGGTTGACTTCCTGATCCTTGCGGATCGCTTCCATGAACTGTTGGAAGTTCATCGAGCTTTTCCGGGCTCCGCTATCGTGGCCGAGAACTTGATTTTGCACACGGTTGACGAGCGACAGCTTCGTGTATGCCGCAAACTCAGGCGTGAATTGCCCGTTGATTTTGGCGCTGATGGACAAACGAATCCCTCCTTTCGATGGTGTATAGGTGATATATCGGATAATCCAGATGGATTTTTGAAGAAAATTTGTACTAATCAGGAAACCGTGATATAGACAAAGATTAAGTTTATTTTTGAGATTTACCCGCTTGGTTCCTAGCGTTTGCATCTGTATCCGGCATGACGGTGCAGCCTCTTTTTAACATATTGCCGTTAAGCGCGCATTCAAGCGGAACAGCCGCCTGCTGTAAAATCGCCCATACTTTGCATCCCGCCCGCCAGCTGTGTAAGATAGGACATAAGAATGATCCGTTATGCGGAAGAAGGAGGCAAGTCATGGTGTTCGGCGCGCGCATCTGGAAGACGGGCATTGCCGTTGCGTTGTCTTTATATTTAAGCGCCTGGCTGGAGTTTACCCCGCCCGTGATCGCTGCGGTAGCGGCGATTTTCGCCATGCAGCCCTCGATTTACCGATCCTGGCGCTACTTTCTGGACCAGCTGCAGACGAACGTGCTGGGAGCGGCGCTGGCACTGCTGGCAGGGATGTTTTTTTCCAGCAATGTGATTGCCATCGGCATCGTATGTATTCTGGTGATCCTGATCTGCTTGCGGATGCGGATGGAGGAGACGATTGGACTGACGCTGGTGACTGTGGTCGCCGTGATGGAGGCGTCCGGCCAATGGCAATTTGCGTTGAACCGCTTCCTGCTCAGCCTGATCGGCATCGGCTGCGCGTTTGTGGTGAACTTGCTGTTTTTCCCGCCCAAACCCAAGGCGCAGTTTACCGCACAAATTCATACGGCTTTCGGCACGTTGTCGCTGCTGCTGCGCACGGCCATTTCCAATGAAATGAAAGAAAACGTGTTTCGTGAGGAGAAGGCGGGGTTGCAAGCCGCGCTGCGTGCGCTGACCGATAAGTACCGGCTGATGGAAGAAGAGGTCCACAAGCTCAAGGGCTCCCGCTTCGGCCGGGTGCGCGAGTTGGTCGTGTACAAGCAGAAGCTGCTCGTTATGAACAAAGGGCTGGAGGTGCTCGAAGCCGTCGAAGAGCATTATTTTCAATCGAAGCGCCCGGAGGGGACGGACGAACATTTTGACAGGCATATGGAGAAATTGATCAAGTTCCATGAGCATGTGCTGCTGCGTTTTGACGACAAGCTCAAAGCCGACAGCATCGACGAGTTGGAGATGGAGGCGGAGAACGAGCGATTTCTGACCGAGCTGTTCGAGCGTTACAAGGACGAGCCGGCGGGCTTGCTCCGGCTGTCGATTGTGGCCGCAGCCATGTACGACTACGGGCATCAAATCGACCGGCTGGGCAAGCTCGTCGAGCACATTCATCGGGGTGAGGAAGCCCGGGAGCCGCTGGATACGCTGCTGAGAAGCATTCGTTTGAAGCAGTAGCGTCCCGGATCGGACCCGCGCGCTGCACAGAGAGCAGGCCGCTGCTTGCAACAAGCGCGGTTTTTTTGCCGTGGTGCGGCAGAGGGAGGGGGGAGCAGAAGCCGAGCGGCCGCTCGCGAGATGTCAAAAATCAGCAAGAATCGGTTAAATTTGCACAAAATGTTTAGTTGCTTTCTATGATATAATTTTGTATAAAATTCCTTTATTTTCAAAGTTGTAGACAGATTTTGTACAAAGGAGAGATTGGATTGGAGATCAAGTTGCCCGTTTCCGCGAATCCGAGTGTAAGAGGTTATCTGCATCATGCGTTTCAAATGGCTGTGCTCGATACTTGCGAAAGAGCGATCCCTTGGAAACATATGAATTTTATCCAGCTTGTCTCCAATGGTGAAACCGCTTACCCGGTTACGTTTTATATGCCCGATCAGTTTGGCTACAATTGGTCCATGCTGTCGCCTTTTTTTGAATACCAGGTTATCAATCGCCGTTTTATTCAGGACAATCAGTTGGATATGAAAAAGCTCGTCATCGACTCCATTTCCAAAGGGTATTACGTTTACACGTATATCAACGAATCTTACGTGCCGGGCACGATCGCCAGAAACCGCAGCATCAATTTTAACCATATGATTTTGCTGCACGGTTTTAATGAGGCTACCCGGGAGGTCATCTTTCTGGGTTATGCCGATAACGGCGAATTTAACGAAAGAACGATGGCGATCGACGAACTGGAGAAGGCTTATTACGACAACACCTACCAATTCCCGCGGTATGAAGATTGCTTTTACATGTACCGTATCAGCGACAATCGTGACACCGATATTACCTTTGATGTGTCCGTCATCGTTCACCAGTTGGAAAACCTTTTGTATTCGCGCAAGGAGGGAACGAACGTTTTTGATTTCCGGGCTCATGAGAGCAATAAGTTGCTCTACGGGTTCGATGTGTATGACGCTTGCCTCTCGGCATTGGCCCAAATGGCCGCCGGCAGCATTTACGTCAACGTCGTTCCGATTCATATTTTAATGGAACATAAACGACTGATGGTCGACAGGCTCCAGTATATCGAAGGCCTGTTCCCGCATTCGCTGCAACGGTATGTGCAGAGCTACGCCAAGCTGTCCAGAAGCTACGAGTCGCTGCGCAATCTCGTCCTGAAATGCCGGATTTCCAATAATCGCAAAGCCCTTGAGCCAGCGATGGACAAGCTGCGCGAACTGGTTAAGGAAGAGCGGGGCGTATTGGAGAGTTTGCTGGAGAGCTTGCAGGTGAAGGTGAGTTAGGGGAGTGGGCAAGTCGTGAAAAATGGATGAAAAACATGCCGCAGCCCGACCGTCTGGTCGGGTTTCTGCGCAATTGTCTTACTTCGGCTTATGTTGATGACGTTCAAAAAGTCTTTCTCTGATGATCCGCGCCTTCACCCATTCCTCCGGCGGGGCAAAATAGGCATCATACTCCTGCAACGCTTCGGGCGACTGCTTTTTTCTCCATGCCCACAAGTCCATGAGATAGTCTTCACCGGCACCCATTCTCCAGCCCATGCTGAACGGCGGAAAATCGGGAAAGGCGATCCACTGCGGCAAGAAAAATGCCGGCTCATACCCGTCCAGTCCGGCTCTGATCTCCATAAGCAGTTGGCCTAACAGGTTATGGCCATGACCATCGCCTCCGTCTCCCCAATAAACGTCATTAACCGTATGTTCAATAAGCGTACAGTAAGCGTACAGTCCCCTGTGGAGCGCAGAATAGCGGCCAGGACGGGATGCTGATAAAACTTGGCAATGAGCGCTTCTCTCATCGTATCCAGCTTGCGCGCCTCCCAGTCTGGTCGAAGCGGATTATGGCGGTCCCGGCCGAAGCTTGCGGCTTCCGTCGGTGTTCCGGCGAGCCGGATCTCTTCCTCGTACGCCGTTCCGGCGAATTTCTGGGCTTGAAAATAATGCTCGGCGGTAGGCCACTTTTTGTTCTGCAACACAATCGGGTACTTGGCAAAATTCGAAAAGCAGCCGTACGGCTTATCGGTTTCGTAAAATCGAATCAATCGCGCCTCGGGGTGGAGTTTTTGCATTGCTTTTTTATTTTCCTCGATGATTTTTTGGAGATAATGCGGGATATCCATGCTGATCCAACCTTTCCCTGTGGAGATGAGTTGCGGGGGACGCTTGGTGCTGATTGTAGCATAGTTTGATAGGTAGGGGTTATTGCGCAAGATTGCGGATAGGGTAAGCTCACCTTCGAAGCGGCGTTCGATTTGGGGGCTGGTGTGGGTAATATGTCTTTTCATAAGGGTTCTCTCCATTCCGTTATTTGAAAAAAAGCATGAAAAAAGACCGCTCAAGTGAACGGTCTACATGTTTACCGGAAGTCTCATTGATCCCGGCTATTCAGTTAGCAATTCATTTATTTTTTCCTTGACCTGACTTACAATTGCTTGATTGACTCGGCCGAATTTCTTGACCACGATTTGCTTAGATAAGGTATAAATCTTATCTACCCTTATTCCTGAATCGACCTTCAGTTGTCCTTGATCCAAATCGTTGGTCGTTAAATGGATGAGATAGGTGCGATCCGATAAATTGGAAGTAATACCCGCCACCAGAATATCCTGTTGATACCCGTTATACACGGAATTGGATAGAACAAGTACCGGGCGTTGCTTCGTGGAGGACAGATCGCTGAACGGAAAGGGAATCAGTAATACATCGCCTTGCTTATACATTATTCCAAACCTCATCATCAATTGGATTGTTCCAGAATTCGGTGCTCGTTGCACTTGCTTTTTCAAGATCACGGAAGGATTCACGTTCCCGCTTCATCTTCAAATAACCTATAAAATCGAGCACTTCAGCCGCATCCTGTTCCGGTATCGTATCAATTAATTTTTTTATCTCTTCTTTGTTCACGCTCAAAACAATTGACCGCCTTTCCTTGTGAATCTTATACATATTATTATACCATGACTGATGGCGTTCAAACATATGCGACGATATCGTCATAACCCCTGTCACTACACACTTTGCAAGGAGGTGATTTTATGAATTGGACTCCGGTTAGTTCGTCTAATCTTTCAGCTGTTGCCTATGATGCCGCCTCTATATTCGCTTTCAGAGTAGTGGCACATATGCGTACTACGATGTGCCAAACAGCGTGTATTCTGGGTTGATGTCTAGCTTCGTCTCACGGAGAATATCATGCAGCTTACATCAAGAACAGCTGCCGCTACTCTCGTGTCTAATCCCGGTTAATCGAAACCACAGTAGGTCCGAATAATGTTGTTTCCTTCTGACCTACTATGATTTTGATCTCCTTGTGTGGTTCAACGACAATCATCGTTACACCCCCACTACTTCTCACTACATTTTATAGAGTGATGGGGCGACTGTGACGTTCAGACGTATGCGACAGAAATCATCATCGGAAAATACACTGCTGTCCGCGCATACATTGCCTCGTATCGGTCTATCGAAGGAGAATGGGGCAGTTGTTCCAACGCTCGCAATAAACTGTAAAATGTCCGCCTTTTGAGCGAGCATTCCAGCCCCCTGTTCACTCGAGCGACTAATCCAAATCAGAGTCGCCAACATCCGATCCTCCCCGGCTTTCAAGCAACGCACTATTTGTCATAATGCAGTGATACACAACATTCCACATGTGTCGTATGCGGAATAGGAACACAATTCACCCCTTTCATTTTTCAACAACTTTTTTTGAATTTGTTTGTGCATCTTGTTTTGGACGGTATTATGAAAACCTGTTTTATATACGAAGGTCAGCTTATACGGGTTGGGGTTCTCGGAATCGGCATCCGTACCGATAATGATTTTATCGACAATACTTTCAAATACGCTACGATCAAAAGATGGCAGCAACTCATTCGTTCGGAGTACTTTACGAAAATGCTCCAGACGCTTGCCCAAGTCAATTTCTTCTTGGGCGGAGTGCTCCAACTGTTCTTTTTCTTCGAGCAATGCAGAAAGCGACGTATCCAATTCCACATACTTCTGTTCGTAAGTGGCCCGGTCGATTTTTTCATCCAGACACAAATCAATCAGCTTGCAGCGTTTTTGTTCCAATATTTGAATATCGCTGGTCAATTTATTGAGTCGTCGTTGACTGTTCTGGTCGCTGAACACAATTTCCATCCTTTTAATCAGCTCATCAATAATGTCCGTATGATTGCGGCATACCAATCTGTACGATTCCACAAAAGCGTCCTCGATGATTTTCTCATCCAATCCCTTGCTGTGAGGACAGAGCTTCTTTCCCTTTTTTGTGGAAGTGACGCACTGCCAAACCGCCTTTTCGTGTGGAGTTCCACTGTGCCAGTTCCGCCGCGAGAAATTACTTTTACAAAACACGCATTCCAGCATGCTGCTGAATGCAAACTTCCTACTGTATTTTTCACGTTTACCTTTTATACTGCGACGGCGATTTTCGCCCCTTCTATGAAGGATAGCCTGCGCCATCTCAAAGATTTCTTCGCTGACAATCGGCTCGTGGTGGTTTTTGGCATAAAACTGATCCTCCTCTCCATAATTCTCAAGTCTTCTTTTGGAGATCGGATCGACAGTAAAAGTCTTACCCTGCAATAAGTCACCTTTGTATTTCTCATTTTTGATGATACCAAGAATGCTCGTATCCTGCCATTCGATTTTTCCGGTTGGGGTTCTAATGCCTGCTTCGGTTAACTCCTTAGCAATAACGTAAGCGCCCATCCCATCAACGTAGCGCTGAAAAATATAGCGTACAAGCTCCGCTTCTTCTTTATTGATGGAAATCTCCTTAGTGCTCAGATCGTAATCATATCCCAAGCAGCTTTTGAAGCCGACCAATTCGCCGCGCTTCATCTTCATTTTTAAGCCCTTCTTGACGTTAGCGGAGATATTCTCGACTTCCTGCTGCGCAACAGAACTTAATATGACGAGCAACAACTCGCCATCCATCGTCAGCGTATTGATATTCTCGTCTTCAAAAAATACAGCGATGTTCTTTTCTTTCAACATACGGACGTACTTCAAGGTATCGAGCGTATTTCTGGCAAAGCGAGAGATGGATTTCGTGATGATCATGTCGATTTTTCCGTCCATGCAGTCGTTAATCATCCGCTGAAAATTCTCACGCTTCGTCACCTGTGTGCCGGTAATCGCTTCGTCCGCATACATGTCAACCAGCACCCAGTCGCTTCGATTGCTGACGAGATCGGTGTAATAAGAAACCTGCGATTTGTAGCTGTTCAACTGGTCTTCGGAGTCCGTACTTACGCGAGCATATGGGGCAACGCGAAGAACGTCCGATAATTTTTCGGCCTTCCGATCAATCATTTTTCGACTTGCTTTTATCACTTCTACTGCAAGTGCCATAGATTCGTCCTCCATTCTTATTAATCTGCCATCAGTATAATAAGAGTTGGTCGGACCGACAAATGTGCAAATTAAGAAGTCAGGTCCGAAATGATGCCGTACTCTCGCATGGTTTTGTTCTTAATCTGGTGGAACTCGCTTTCGGTGATCAACGAGAGTGTAAGTAACTGTTTGATCATCGCAATTTGCATGCTATACCGGATCAGCTTGTCATTCATAACAGACCTCCCGATTATTTTGATATACCGAAAAGCAGAGATGCGCACTTTACAAATATCACGAGCGCATCTCTGTTTCCGTCTCTGATTTGGTTGCATAACTAAAAAACTTATCCGGCGGACAGTGGTTAGCCGTCCTCATAGGCTTCAAGCCCCTTCCAGGATCGCTGCAAGCCGCCCCCATCGCGATGAGCTATGGCTGGACGGAAGTATCATTATCCCTCCGCATGGGTCTTCGCCTTAAATAGAACCGCCATTCATTGATTGCATGGCAAAATCGCTCGCATTCTGCTGGTTCTGCAACAAGACATGAAAAAACAAGAATCAACAAAATGGTCGTGGCGCACCTGCAACGTGGCTTTCCTTCATGGCCATGCGGGGAACGTACCAGATAAGTTTATATGTGGTTGTCAAGGAGCAGTGTAGAGGGATGGTTTTGTCTCTCTACTATCCGTTACATTTTCGGGGTAAAATCGGAACTAATTTTATGAGATTTCGGAGCAAATTTTTTTGGAAGTTGAGTAAGCAGGAAATGTGATACGAATGAGGGAGCTATTTTTAGGATGAAAAGTAAGACTTTAACTGACAATCCATACAGGTTTAAATTCGTTCTAAATCCAATACGAGTGATGAACAATTCATTGGTTATTATAGCTGCTTTGCCCGGAGCTTCTAAAGTTCGGGCTATATTTGCTATAACCAAAGTAATTAATTCAACGCAGGGCATTTGATGAGGTTTCCTTTCGTAGGATGGAGAATAGTTTTATAATCATTAGTGGATTTGATGTTCGTCGTCCGATCAATATCAAGTTTTCCAGTTTATCAGGTGTATGCTGTTGGAGTACGAGATCAGATGAACATATTAATTAAATAAGGTTTATAGGACTAATTTAAAATGATGCTCCTGTCGCTTGAAGGAGCCTTTCTTTTTGTCGAAAATGGGGAAATTTTCTGGATCTTGAAACATAAATGGTCTATGCTTATTGTAGCTATAGCAAGTGCGGAAATGATAGAATGTCAAGTTTTTTTGGAATAAGCCACCAAAGCAATACAGAAGATTTCCCAGAATGAAATAAGCAAGGTCATGTAAAAATCCCTCTACAACGTAGGAGGATGCGAGTTTGGATGGATCAATGGAAGCCTAGCCCCATCTGTCTCGGTGAATGCCGAGAGACTATTCTGCGTATGTAGCGAATTACGGCTATACTGCACCTTTGCTTTCATCAGACACAAGTATTGATGATGAATATGGGTATTCTGAATTAAGAATAATGAAGACCAATCACAGTCGTTCAGGTAGAACGGTTAGCTTGTAATATCATATTTGTGTCAGAATTCATTGATTTATATTATTCTCAATACTTGTAAGCTCGGTATATGAGGTGTTGAAAAACATTTTGGGTACATCAAGTCTGTAACGTTCACCTTTGCTTTTGATGTGAGTAATGTGAAGAGAGGTCAAGGAGTCATGAAGTTGTCTATTTACGCCTCCACACATGTGGAGTGCCTAATATTGATGGTACGAAATAAGATATGACAGTACTGCTCAAATCTACATTGAAGGAGATTCTTGCCATGTGCAAGGTCTCCTTTACTAATTTTCTAGTAAAGTGGTATCAATTGAGTGAGCAACCTGTTAAAATAATTGGAGGATAATGTAAGTTATTTGAGGGATGTTGTTGGCTGACAGAGACAGTATGTCTCCAGCCAGAAGTGTTTCTGCAACTGTTCGTTGACCCTGTGGCTTTGCTTCTCATTGGAGTCATGTCGCTGGTTCTATACGTCAGCCGTAAAGTAGTTATTGTTCAACTTAATGCTGATGAATCTCAGGCTTCTGATAGTGTCTCTCTTGGAGATCGATGTGATAAATATGCATAAAGGTATTTTAGCAAACTCTCTGATCATTTTATTTAATTAGTTGGAGGTATACTAGAAGATGCCGAGAAAAGGTATTACTGCTTATGATTTATTAATTTCATGTCCTGGCGATGTAACTGAGTATGTGGATATTATAAAGGAATGTGTGGGGAATTTTAACAGAGTTTTTGGTGTTATCAATAATATTGAGGTGGTTTCAAAACACTGGTCTACAGATAGCTATCCTCAGTCTGGTGATAAACCTCAAGAGTTATTAAATAAACAATTCGTAAGAGATTGTGATGCAGCAATTGCAATTTTTTGGACAAAGTTTGGAACACCGACTGACAAGTATGGTTCAGGAACAGAAGAAGAAATTGAAGAAATGTTATCAGTTGGAAAACAAGTCTTTATGTACTTTTTAGATACCCCCATAAATCCATCAACAATCAACATGGAGCAATACCAAAAGGTTCTACACTTTAGGGAGAAATATAAAGATAGAGGGATATATGCTCTTATTAAGGACAAGCACGAGCTTCAGCGTCAGTTCACAAATCATCTCGCTATGTATTTTTTGCCGTTGATTACTGGAGACAAAGTTGAAATAAATGAGAAGTTAAAGCCCATTTTGAAAATAAGAGATATAAATAAACTAGCAGAAGAAGACTATTCTTTGTTTAAGTACAATTTATGTAGTGGAGAGTTTGCTCATGATAAAAAAGAAAGTATTATTCAAAAAATGAAAGTGCTAAGAAACACATGTTTACCGTCTCGGAAAGTAGAAGAGCCAAAGGTGCCTAAGGATACAATTAAGGAAACCCCAAGTTATCTGAAGAATATTGATATCCAAAAACTCATGGGAAACTTTAACACGGGGGCCGGAAATATGATAGATGCAGATATTGGTGACAATTGGAAAAATACTATTAAAGATTTTGCTAAAAAAACTGAAATACGGCTTGATGATGATTTCTGGAATGTGGGCAACTTGAAAAAGCAAAGTGTACAGTTTAGACTTCCTTTTGGTAATGGTGCCCCTACATTTGAAGGGACGAATGAAGAAAAAGAACGATATACATTATTAGAGGAGTTATATTGGGATATCAGAATTTACTATGAGTATATCGACTATTTTGGTTACATAGATGAAATTAGTGTTGCAAAATTTGCAGTTTCAAATGTTGGCAACTCATATGATGAGGACATTGATGTTAAATTAATAATACCAAAAGGTTGTATCATAAAACCTTCAGATTTACCAGACCCGGGTATAAATATTATAGAAAAGTTAGGGAGGAGATTTACCGATTTTATATTTTCGATACAAGAGAGCGACACTATCGAAAAATATGGATATTATTCAATACAAAGGCTATCTTATAAAGATATAGGGATCGGAAATCCGCTTATTCAAAGGGATGCTTCGGAAAAATATGAAAGTGATAAAGAAGATTACCGAAATTCAATAGATTCTCTTTTTCTGTATAGGTTTTTTGAGAATGAAGAACACGACATTTTGACATTTCACATAGAGTATTTAAAGCATAACACTTCTATGGCATTTCCTTCTGTACTTATGTTCAAGAATACCCCACCATATATTGAATATGAAATTTCTTCAAAACAGGTGCCTGAAGTTTTGAAGGGGAAAATGGAGTTTAAACAACAATAAAAATCAGACGTTACTGAGTAGGCATTCCCCTTACACTACGTTCTTTTTCGTTACCTGTAAAAACAGGCTATAGAGTTACAAGGGCAGTACGTTCTCAGTCAGAGATGTTCTTGCAACTATGACTCTGTGAGCCAACAACTCGACAGAGTAGAAGCGAATTACCTTGGGGAAGAGGTATCGAAATATGACTAATACTTGGCATAACCAAGATCCATTACAACTCACCGAAGATGAGTGGCTTCCATTGTTGCAAAATCCCTCCATTGTCAATGTGGATGGTCGAAAAATACTTGCATATGTGTTCAGCCAGCCAAACCATCAATCCAGTGCCACAGAAATTGGTCAAGCCCTTGGAGGAGTTCCGCAGCAGCAAGTGACTGCTTGGAACCGCCGGATCGCCAAGCAAGTTTATAAGAGACTGGGTAAAGAGCCGCCGCTGAATATGAATGGTGGTTACCGTTTCTGGAATGCTGTGTTTGACGGCGAAGCAGATGGTGAATTTAACGATAAGGGTTATTTCATCTGGCGGCTCCGTCCAACCGTTGCAGCGGCCCTCAAGCGCTCAGGCATCGTATAGAGCAAACCGATTCTTCACTAATTTTTGAGACTTCAAATATTTGGATAAGTGGCGTTTTAGGGTGATATACGTAGATTTTAAATTTATAGGAGTGATGAAGATGGGAAGCAGTTGGGAAGTTGATAGTACAGAACTTATTTCAAGTTCAAAATGTGCTTGTGGGCAAGGAGAGATAAAAAATTATAGAGTTGAGTTATCGCATAAGAAAGTAATACGTTCAAAGACAGAATATGAAACTGAGGTTTATTGCCCCAATTCGGAATGTCCATCAAAGTGAATTGTGTTGAGTAATCTATCGATTTCTTAATGACAGCATTCTCGTGAAGATAAAAAAGGCATCTTCGGCCCCACCGCTGCTGCAGATGCCTTTTTTCATTCAAAAATACAACTAAACAATAATAATACCTTTGGCAATTCATCTTGTAACAGCAAGCGAGTAAATCGAACAAAACTAAGTTCCGCATGGCGCGGCAACGTATGATTTGCTCCATCGTAATCCAGCGGAAGAAAACCTCTATAGCCAGCGCGCCTTGTAAATCAGGGCGATTTGTTCAGCCGTTATTCCCATTAGATCCGTAACGACGTAAACCGTTCATCTCAAAGGAACTGTGTATTTGTTGACGATAGTAGAATACGTAAGATGATTGCTTACTAATAATCCTTGAATTTCAGCTACTGTCCATAATTGTGGAGCACGCTGTGCAAGAGCTACTGCAAGTTGGGATAACGCCACTTTAAACTGATCGAGCAAGGTAGCTGTCATAATTCTGCTGTTACTTGAAGGATGAGCATTATCAAAACACCTTGTTCCTCGATGCATTATGATAGGCGTATACCTTTGCTCGACTCCATACTTATCACTATGCCATTGGATAGAGTGGAGGAGCTGTTCAACTTCTGTCCGAGATACGCTATCGTTGGTACTGTTATTCTTAGCTTCGATAATCAGGTTTTCACCGTTCTCCATTCTCCATAGATTATCCGGTCCGTCACCTTCATCTTCCTCAGGCATTTGTGAAGAAAAGCCAAGGAAATCACCGATCTTTTGCACGCTTTTCTCAAACAAAATATGGTCAACATCAGGTGAATAAATCAGATCGGTATAAAGATTTTCAATGGCTATCGCCACATCCGTTGCGTTAGAATATTGCGTTAACCATTGCAAAATAACCTCAGCTTGTCTGCCCTTAGACCTTGTTAGCTTAGAGTAGGTATGATTTTGTGGTTTCAATACTTTGGATGATAAAGTCCGAGCTTTTACTTGCATATCCATTGCTCCGACTGGATTAGCTGCACCCAATATACCAGCCCCAAGTTGGAGATACCATGCTTCATCTATTTCATTCAACTGTTCCTTATTGGTATTGATTAAGTCTCTAATCATGGCACATGCATCTTCATAGAAGTCATCCCGATATTTCGACAAGGCGGCTCTTTCTGTATCGGCTATATTAAGCAATTGTGCCGAAGCTTCATTTTCATCCTTTTCAGCGCTTAGAATCATATCTTTATGAAACTTCCGCCATTCACTGTCACCAGTTAAACATGCTTCAATAGCACCATATATCTCCTTTAAAGCTTGTTCGCTCGAAGTTGGTTTCTCTTCACCAAATAACTCAAGTCCAAAATCAAGTTGCTTCCTTGTTTCAGGTGCAAAGAATGCTCGGTTTGAATCGACCCCTATGAAGTTCAATAGCGAATTATCAAGCATGAACACCGTGCAATGATCACTGCCAGACCTCACTGCTCTACCGAGTCCTTGCTCAAGAGTCTGGGCAATCTGCGCATTAATAAACGGTGACCCCTCACGAACCAAAGAGATATATTTTTCTCTTGCTGAATGAATACTCGGTATACCGTCTAAAACCAAGATTCTACAAGAATCTCCCGCTAAATCAACCCCATCGTAGCGGTTAAGAAACACCTTTAAGTTCCCCCGTGTATCTCTTAAATTCCTTGTTTCATTAACGATATTATTCTTGTCTACGATAGTGGCCCCAAGACTAACCCACGGTTGTGCTTTCTGTGTATTTGGAACAATTACTACTACGTTATACCACTGAGCGTAACGCGCGATTAACGGACGCATCATCTCGTCTGTTAAATCAGGAAAATACCGCTTAGGAGCAACAATTAATCTTTCGCCAGCATCACCTTGGTTGTCTACTTCCAAAGGATTCTGAACTGACTGCTTGTCAATACCTAACTCAGTAATCAAGTCAGTATTGTTATTAAATGTAGCCGAAAGAATATAGCGGTGCTTCGTCCTAAAGAAAGACGGTATTTTTTGAACTGGTATCTGAAGTGGAGTGATCTCTATCTGTCTTCCACTAATGAAACATTGACACTTCGATGTATCATCACCAATTAACCCCCATGTATAACGTATCACCGGGTCATCTTGGGCATACATCTCCTGTAGTATGGAAAACACGTTATCTTTGTGCTGACTCCAAACCCAAAACGGAATAAGTCTAGAAACCGACGATTCTCCTTTTTCAATCGCGAGAAACCCGCCTTCTCCCTGTCCACGAATAGCCGATTTGAATAGTGTATACAATTTTTCGTATGCAGGATGTTCTCTCTCAATTAGAATCGTACTCTGTTGTCGTGCCTTTTTAATACAACTGTGGGCGTCATCAATAACTAATGCGCCAATCTCTTGAATTGGTCGATATCCATACCCCTCAACACCGAATATGGACTTACCGTTAAACATCCGCTCGAATGTTGTAATAAGAATTGCTCTTTTATTAAGAAAATCCATTGGAAATTCAGCAGCTTGATTAGGAACGTCAATTATTTCTGTAACGGGTATGTTATGTAGAGCTGCTTGCTCAATCGCCTGATTTACCAGTTGCTTATCTGGACATAAGTACACGACTGGTCCGATACCTTCATTTAGCTTTGACAGCAACATCAGTTGACCGATTAAGGTTTTACCTGCACCAGTATTTAGAATACCTACAACGTCTTTTTGAGTACGATCCCGATGCCAACGCAGAAGAAACTCCTTCTGGATATCCCGCAGGTAGTCATACCCCTCATGATGGATTAACGTTTTGAATATTTCTGTAGGGTCAATTGGCTTTTGTGGACCATCGCCACCGCCACCTCTGATCCGATTTCTGAATATACTCATTTGTAATAGCCACCATCCCTATTTTCCTTCTGTCTATACATAATTACAGAATTCGACAGTGGATGAGGAAGTTCCTTCCACATAGATTTGTCATTGGATGAGAAAAGATGATGCCCATTGTTGGACACCATCTTCATTGCTAATCTCAACTATTCAGTGCTGAACTCCTTGTCGACCACTCTTGTCTTAATGAACTGGTACCTGGATATACTGAAGAAATCATTAATCCAGTCTTTGAAGCTGTCCAGCTCATCAAATACCTTTTGCTGTCTTCCATTTGCTCCTGTGAAAGTTACCTTGTTGCCATTCTTGAGTTGTTTTATTGAATCTCTGATAAAGGATCTGATCCCATTAAGAGCAACTTCCGTATCAGTTACCTGATAGCTCCTTGTATCGAAATCATCCTCGATCATATCTTCCTGACAATTGGTTGCATTATCGCAGAAACTGCTAAAATCGACAGTTACATTCCCGGCAATAATTTGATATCGCATGATCAACTCTGCCATTAGCTCCCCCCCCTGAAATTACTCCAGTCTATGAAACTGACTGATTTATAGAACCAAATCTTCTATCTCGTCAAATGCTGTATACATCTTCCATTTTACTTGCATTGCTTAGACTGGACAAGGGAAACGAGAAGGTCTAGGGTAATAAAAAACATCTGAATCAACTCAGCACGCATTTATAATCAGTGGTAATTTGTGTTAACATATATTCAAAAAGAACAGGTGATATATGCACGATCGGTCGGGTTAAGAAATACTTTTCCGAAAAAGGATTCGGCTTTATTGAAAGCGAAGGTACTGACTACTTCTTTCATGTGAGTGAAATAAAACAAGGTGGCCAATTGATTGAACCAGGCTTTCAAGTGGAATTCGATGTAATCTCTAAACCGAGGGGACTCACTGCGACTAATATCCGGGTAAAAGAAACACATAAGGCTACATTTCTCAAGTTCGGTGATACGAGAATAAAAACAACAAATATCAAGCAGTATGGTATCGATACAGAAAGAGTAAGAAAACAAGAGTGGCAAAAGGCAACCTTTGGTAAGGTATTAGGAGTAATATTTGAGGGTGGAACAATCTCTACAAAAGGAAATGTCTTAGTCAATAATTATATGGATGTAAAAGTTCTATATGTAACAACTTATCAGGGAGACAACTACAGATTCCGAGAAGATCAAGTTGACTTCGACATTGATGAGAAGTTAAGGGAGATAGATGAGCTACTCGTAAATTAAACAATCCACGATCATTTACCCACCCAGATGATACGGCCTGCCAAACAGCGCCTGCTTATCTGAATCAAACAAATTCCGATACACGACCTGCCCACGGGTGGAGGAAGCATCCACGACTTTGCCGTCGCCCGCATAAATCCCTACGTGCGTGATGTCCATAAATCTGCCGTTGTGCTCGTAGCTCCAGAATACGAGGTCGCCCGGAACCAAATCCGTCGCGCTAATGGTCAGACCATGCTCAACGAGAAATTTCGCCTGTTCCGCCGCTGTGCGCGGCAAGTTGATGCCAAGTTGCCGATAAATCCACTGAACCAGATAACTGCAATCCGTAAAGCTGTCCTGTCCAGCAAGCGGTTGACTGTACGGATCGCCGAGACGGGTAAGCGCCAGTTTGACAGCTTCGCTGCCAAGTTTACCTTCGGGCAGATGATGTTCGACTGCTTCAAGTTGTTCTGACGTCAAACCAGTGTCTGCGTCTTTGCCTAGCATCGCAAGCATGAGCGGGCGGAACTCTGCGGACAGCATCTCTTTCATTAAGTTCGTTTGCTCACTCGTAAAATGATAAATTGCAGCCTGCTGCGTAGCCGTTCTGCTTGTGACAGTAATATGTAAAATATGCTCATAGCGGATTGTTGTTTCGTCGCTGGTGCTACCATCCTTACCTTGAATTGTGACCGTCTCCTGATGCTCAATTGTTTCAATGCGGGATTCTATCAAGTTCATCTCCCAAAATACTGACTGGATGATACCAGCTCGCGTCGCATCAAGCGTGGCGACATCCATCCCATTTTCGGAGTTCATTACGGTTTTGACGGCGAAGACAGCGATAATGTCCGCCCAATTATCTATCCGTGTGTTGTCAGCACTGCCGACATACAGCATATCTACTCGAACAACAGTACCGGCGGACTGCTTAATTTCTGCCATACGAGCGGCAAACGCTCCTTCCGTTTCCTCAACAATTTGCGAAAGCGGCTTTATATCAGCATCGGTATTATCCTTGGAAACGAAGATACCGAACGGAGATGCGACGACTGCAGCTACCGCCATGATCGCGCACAGCAGGATAATCACAGAACTACTTACGCCCAAGAGTGCAGCCACCCCTTTGACGAGCAGAGCCGTAGCCCTAACCACCAGTTGAATGATACGAAAATTCAATTTCGCAGCAGCTTGTGCCCGTTGCATGTTTCGACGGGTGGTCAGTGCTATAGAAGCCGCGTGTTTTGCCGTCTCAACGGCACTTAACTTATGTTGTGCGCGATTGTTAGAATGTTTTTGTATCCCCTGTGCTACACGCTGCCCTGTCTTGATAGAGGAAGTGAGTGTCTTTGGCAGTCGAGCTTTTTGTTTAATCTTATAACCAGCCATTTCGGGTGTATCCGTATGGTGACGAACGCGCCTTTTTACTGGTTGCGATAGTTCAGTGGAGTATGCTTTTTTCCCGGCCGGCTTCATGTCTTGTTTCGACACCTGGCCCCGTGCATGCGTCTGATCTCTCCAAACATGCAGAAGCCGGGCATTAACCCGGCCATGAATAAAGCGCTGTTGCCCAGCTTGTTGTTTGAAAAGGAAACGATATTTTCCGTCATTAGGTTTTTGCAGTACGAACTTTCGAGCAGATTGTGTGGTGCTTCTATTTAATTGTTCCCGTTTCTTGTTGTTAGAATTTCCTTTCGTAACAAAAGCTGAATGACCCAAGTGTTTCCGCCTCTGCTGAATGCACCGGATTAGCCGATTGTTAGGGAGAATTATACCCTTTTGACCGCGAATCATAGTCTTCATCGCTATTACAGATTGGTGCTGTGCATAGATGACAGGCGAGGAGGGAGCCTGCTTTTCCTCTCCCGGCCGTTCAACTTGTTCGCTTGATAGTTTGATGCGCTTCACTACGGCTGACAGCTTATCCAAATGTTTGACGTGTTTGACTCCATTCGTGAGCCTTTTCAGCCGCTTGATGTCTTTCGTTACTACCCTCGCTTTGATTTTCCTCATCGTTCGCTTCAACTCCTAACCATGAGCAGAGTTACATCAACGCATTTGTTCCGTCCGCCGCTTCAACTCCCGTTCCTGATTGCGACCATATTCCGGGTAGCGCAAATGGATCGCTTCAAAAAAATACGGCGCATATCCGCAAGCAAACAACTCATTTGGCGTGGTGTGGCGTTCTGCGCCATCCTCCGTCCAACCATTCCACAGATTGAAGGCGAGCCGACAGATACGCACCGTGCTACCCGTTTGCCAAGAAGCCGCAAGACCCTCTGGCTTAATGCCCCCATGAGAGAAATCGAATAAATCGCGGATATGCTTGCGAGTTTCTTGCGAGATGCCGAGCGTATAAAACAGCGCCCGATGGTATGCGTCACTGCATTTTTGTTCATGAAGCATCCGGTAGTAGAAATCTTCATGCTGTGCATCATGAAACTGAGTAGGGTTCATGATAATAACCGTCTCCTCTCGTAGATAGTGAGCGGCTGGTCCCCACAACAAGTCAAACCAGCCGCTTCGTATTGATAAGTGCTTCTATCTACCTGTTCATTTTTTGTGCAAAATCGGAACCAATGAGTGAAGCAGCATCACATATTTTTGAGGAACTGCGACATTTGCTTCAACCCTCGTTCAATGGACGTGCGAACCGCGCGCTCGTCCACTTGCTCGGCTGCCGCAATTTGGACTTTGCTCATGCCGAGAAAAAAGTGAGCGTAGATTCGCCGAGAGGACTTCTCCGACAGTTGACACATCGCTTCGTACAACTGTTGGCTCGTCAGTTTTCGTTCGTAATATTCTTCCGGGGTAATGAGCCGAAACAGAACGTCATGCTCAATCCCGTCTTCCCGATTAAGCGAGTAGTATGCCTGATGACGGTATGTGCGAAGCCTGTAGGCATTTTCAGCTTTATCGAAACGATGAATTTCTTCCGCCACCGCATCGTCCACATCGACCCACGTATCCGCCTTGATTGAGGGATACACGTTCCGCAAATTGATCTTTTTCATATTCGTCCCTCCGTTCTGGTTTGTTGGCAAACCAAAACAGAGGGAGGAGAGCGACAACCGACGCTTTTTAATAAACGTTGGCTTACAGCTTTAGAAAATACAAAAAAGACTTTGCCGCAGTGCACGCCAGTGCTTAATCGTGGCAAAATCCCAAAGTGAATTTTGTTAAGTGATTCGTAGATATACCCGCCTAGGGTTCATTAAAAATTTGCATTCGGACACTTTATACGACAAAAGATACAACATACCAATGCCTCCTCACATGGCAACACCATATGGTGAGGAAAAGATTGCTTGTCACGTAATCGGTGTTGTCATTTAGTGGTTAGTTGTAAACTCAAATCAAGCATTCCTTTAATATCAGGTTTTCAGGTCATGCTCACGGCGCTCCTTTAAAAATTGCAACCATTTTTACTGTAATTAACTCTTGATGCACTTGTTTCACCATGCGCAACATTATTTTCAGATGAGCATTTATTCAGCTTCCAATACTCCAGAATTACAGGGAAAATAACTATAACCGCTATAAAAATCACCACTCCTGTCTGCCAATAAAACATCATTGCAACTACCTCCTCCAATGAAAGCTTCTGATCCACTTTTAAGCTTCAATGTAGACCCTACTTTGAAACAAATTATATACGATGGGTTTCCCTTGCTTGTACCCCCAAAAATATTTGAGGGTTGGTAAACAATCCAAATAAACCCCTAAAAAAATTTAGGGGCATTCAAAAACAGTAAAGCTGTTTACAAATAATTTCATATGATGCTATATGTAGAATATAAGATAAAAGCAGGGGGTAGGATTATGTTGATATTTTTCGCGAAATTCAGGGGGCTCCATCGCATATGATCAAACTCGTAAAAGCCTTGGTAGTCGACGATCATCCTTTAGTCGCGAACGCCACCAAAGCATTACTGGAGGATATCGAGGGTATTGAGGTAATCGGGATTGCGGGTAGCGCCAGCCAATGTATGAAGGAGGTATCCTCAAACCGGCCCGACCTCATCTTTCTGGACTATCGGCTTCCCGATCAATCCGGTATTGAAGTAGCTGCTCAAATCAAGAGCAGCTACCCGGATATACGTATTGTTATCTTTACAGGAATCGATATTACTGACATTATCAATAAATCTATTGAGCTGAAGCTAAGCGGGGTTCTCTCAAAGGAATCGAGCACCAGGACAATTAAAAATATGGTCAACTGCATTTTGGACAACCATTCCATGCTTCCTTTTTCCCTCTATCATCAAGCTCATGTAGACACCTCAGCATTAACCGAAAACTTTGTACTTGATCAAGAGGAGATTCATATTATGAACCTCCTGCTCAAAGGGGCTACGCTTGAGCAAGTCGCTGAGCATATCCATATGAGCAAACGTACCGTCGATAACTATTTGAGGAAAATATATGAAAAAATGGGTGTGCAGACACGTGCCGAAGCATTAGAAAAGTTTTTAAAAAGTATGTATCAACAATCATAGGTTCAACTGAAGTTTGCTCTGAATTATAGAGTATCACGCTCATATCCTGCTTCACCAGTACACAGATAGAAAATTGCGCAAATAGCGAAACGGTATTGCGCGATTTATGCAATTTTCAAACAACCTATACCAATATATCAAAAAATGGAATATATTAATAAATGTGCAAATTGAACTTCTGGCCAGCAGTCAATGTGCGAATTTTCATCAAATACAAATATAGGATGGTGTAAAGAGTGAACGTAAAGAGAATGTGGTTAACTTTAGTATCTATGATTTTGATGGCAGCAGTATTCCCTGTATCCGCTTTTTCTGCTGCTCCAGTTGGGAACGTGTTATCCAAATCTCAATTTAAAGAATTGCAGCATAATGCTCATCTAGCAGCACAAAAGTATGTTAATGTTGCAAGTCAAAACGGATTTGAGTCATGGAAATCTGCAAGCATCACCTACCAATTCCCTTTGTTTGATTTTGAGGATGAGATCACTGCGTTCCTGTTTAACATTACTAACGCAGCAGGCGCTGCTGGTTATGTAGTTGTTAGTGCCGATGATGCGCCCGTCGTCATTGAATCGGCTCGTGAAGGCGTTAGTCCATATGCAACTGTCGAAAAGAATGAAAAAGCTTTATATGTAGGCCCTACACAGTATTTCATTAAAAAGAAGGACGATACGTATTATGACATCCGTGAACATGTATCTAAAAATAGGAAAAGTCTGAAATCCAATGGCTCATTAAATGGTTCTAAAAAAGTACCGGAAACAGGGCTTGATGGTGCAGAAGTTGGCCTATTGTCAGCTCCTGCACTTGGAATTAATTCCGTCGTGAGTTATTCCTCCAAAATTATTTCTACAGTTCCAGACTTCTCTTGGAGAAAAGGTTGTAGCCCTACAAGCTTCTCAAACATTATCTGGTACTACAGATATTCTCAGGGATACACCAATCTGCTACAAAGTACAACCACTTCTGACACTTTAATCGATGTATTAGCAAGCTCGACATATATGAATACAGATTCAAGCGGGGCAACTGACTGGAATAATCGTGTTAATGGTATGAAGAAATTTTGGTCTGACCGAGGCTATACGGTATCTGTAACCAGAAATTCAGCTAGCTTCACGGATCATAAAACAGAAATCAATGCAAACCGGCCTGATATCATAAATGTTGTTGGAGACGCAACCTATACGAATCACGATATGACGGGAGTGGGCTTTGAAGAATATCAAGAATCCACGGAAAACTTTAAATGGTACAGATACGTAATTGTACATGATACATGGAACTCAACACCCAAAGACGTGTACATCTATCTACCGCAGCTCTCATGGAATGAAACTGTAAAGGTAAAGCCTTAATGAAAAAGAGGAGAGGTGCTCATGCGGCACCTCTCCTTTATCTACCAAGCAAATCAGGTATTTGTTCCTTGCCTAAGGCTACTAGGTAGTTGTCTAAATTAACAACGATTGTTTTATCCTGTGCCTTATAATAGGCTTTATTCACTTTTAAATAACCGGCACTGCTGTATTCTATGCCGTTCCCAAGTAGTAAAGTAAAGTTTTGCCCAACAGAATCGGGAATTTCTATAGGCTCAAAGCTCATGGATTTAATCTCACCGACAACCTTCTCAATGGTTGCTTGATCCGGCAAGGTTAATTCATTGCCATCCCCAAATTTAACTTTAATTTCCTTTGGCATCGTTATTGTCCCCGAGATGTTCGTATTCATCGATTCGCTATTGCATCCCCAAACTGGAACCAACAAAATGAATAACATCACTGACAGTGCAAAAGTTTTCATTTAATCCCCTCCTGGATAACCAGACGCATGCGATTTCGTTTTTGTTACAAAAAAAATAATATTTTCCCAAAAAGTTACTTTTCCCAAATCTGCATACAACGCAGCGAATATGAACGAAACAGGGGGAACAGGCATGGAACACGAAGTACTACGGCATATGTATCGCATTATCGACGACCATTTCCAAGAAAAAGCCTTAAATGATATTTTGAAATCCTTCATCGTGGAAATTGAGCATAAAAACAAAGCCTGGTCAGATATTGTATTATGTACCCATTATATGCTGGGGGGGAACTCTCCTCAGATCTACAGATTTGCGGCCGCGACGGAGCTGGTCATTTTGTCATCGGATATTTTGGATGATCTGCAGGATCAAGACCAAATAAATAAGCCTTGGATGCAATGCTCCCACGCGACCGCTTTAAACGCAGTTTTGGCATTTTTCGTTGGGTTTATCGGAGAGCTCGGTGAACACGCTATACACGCAAAAACGTTCTCTGAAATTAGCAAAATCATAGCGAGATCAATTAATGGACAACACAAGGATTTGTACAATACTACATCGACCGTAGATGATTATTTAACCTTAACTCGCGAAAAATCCGGCTCCATCTTCAAACTCGCTTGTTTTATGGGGTGCTTTTCCTTACAATGCTCGAAGGAGCTGGTTGAGCAAATCAATGACTTGGCTGATTGTATTGGCATTATTCATCAGATTCAAAGTGATATAAGCGACTTGCTTCAATACCAGCTTAAAAGTGACCTGCATTTAAAAAGACGTACCCTTCCGGCCATCTATCTGCTTTCCACGAATAGCAATCCCTACAATCCATTACGCGAATTTTACAAAGGCAATCTTCCCTTGGAGCATTTAATCAAAAATGAACAAGAATATATAGAGGCGGTACATAGTTCCGGCTGTATGGAGTATGCTCAGGTTGTTCAAGCAGTCTGCATTCAAACAGCCGAAGACATTTGGAGGAAGCTACAGGCACGATCCCCCTGGAAGGAGAACTTCAGGGAGACCACCTATGCATCGTTTATCCGCTAGTCATATAATCCCTTTTTTCTTTGCCAGTTGTGCTCCCTTTTCAATGCCTTCTCCTTCAATACCGAGCTTCCTTAATATTTTACTGATATGATTTTCCAAGGTTTTCTCGACAATACTATGCTCCCGCTGTTCATTGTACCTTGTAAGCAATTCGCGACGAGGATATCGATAAGCAAGGGATAAAATCTCTTTCTCGATTTTTGTGAAACTGTTCTTTTGATTTTCTACAACCATGAGCTTTAGTTTAAGATGGCCCATAACTCTGGAGACCAATTCATATTTCGTGAAAGGTTTTGTTAAATAATCATTCCCACCCGCCTCAAAGCCTGCTGCAAAATCGTCCGGTGTGTTTTTGGCTGTAAGAAAGATGATAGGTAGCTCCTCCTTTTGGTAGGCTTCACGAATTTTTTTACAAGTCTCAAAGCCCGACATTCGCGGCATCATTACATCGAGCAAGATCAAGTCAATCGATTCATTCTCAACCAGGCTTAGCGCTTCAAAACCATCACGCGCAACCACGATGCTCCAGTTTTGCATGGCCAAATAATTGACGATGACTTGTAAATTAACCGGATCGTCATCGACTGCGAGAATACGAATCGTTGCGTTTGACTGGTTTTCGTTTGCTACTGCCCATTCATCTTGCCCAGCGGCTATGTACGCACGATCTTCAATTACCGTATGGGTGGGCGTAGCTGCCATAGGTAACGTCACAATAAATTTCGATCCTTCTCCTACAACAGACTCAACTTGTATCGAGCCATTATGAAGCTGTATCAGATGCTTCGTAATGGCTAAACCTAAGCCTGTGCCTCCATATTCCCGAGAAATCGAACCATTCACTTGCTCAAAAGGTTCAAATATAGAGTTGAACTTGTCTGGAGGTATTCCAATTCCTGTGTCTGATACGGAAATTTCGACGCGCTGGTCTTGTGTTTGAGCAGCAATTTCGATTCTACCTGATTCAGTAAACTTGACTGCATTACCTATGAGATTAAATAAAATCTGTTGAATTCGATCCTCATCGCCGTTTACATATACAGGACTTATAATTTTATTTTCTAGCACTATATGTTTAGCAAATATCAGTGGACGAACCATGACACATATGTTTTCCATTAAGACAGAGATATCGACCGGCTTTACATGCAACTGTATCTCGCTTTGCTTTATTTTGGAGAAGTCGAGTATATTATTAACCAGCGTATTTAATCTTCTTGCATTAGAAATCACAATTTTCAGATTTTTTCTCATCATCTCATTAAGAGAACCGCCCACTCCGTCGAGAATCGATTCCGTTATGCCGATAATACCGTGCAGTGGGGTCTTGAGCTCATGCGTTGTTGTTGCCAGAATATCATCTTTTAAGCGATTCATTTTTAACAATTCTTCATTGATAACCTGCTGCGCCTTGAGCTTTCTTTCATGAATTTTCAAACGAAACCGATTGTATCCCCAGAACAGGAAAGCAAGGCAAATTGCATATAGCGAGTATGCCCACCAAGTTTTCCAGAAAGGTAATCCTACATGAATATCAATGGACACCTCTTTATTGGACCAGATCCCGTCGGTATTTGTACCTTTAACTCGCAACGTATAGTTTCCCGCGCCGAGATTTGTATAACTGGCAAACCTCCGATTACCGGAGTAAACCCAATCGTTATCAAACCCCTCTAATTTATACGCATATTCGTTTTTTTGCGGCATCGAAAAATCGAGGGAAACAAACTCCACTGAAAACGAATTATCCCGATAGGTCAGACGTAAAGGCTCTGAGCAGCAAAATGGATCATTGAATTTAAAAGCTTGATCTTTCGTATTAAAGCTTATTATTCGTACCGGGGGAATATAGGAGCTTTCCTTAATTTCCGACGGGTAAAAAGCATTAAACCCATTTATACCGCCAAAAAACATTTCTCCGCTGCTGCTTCGGTAGTAAGCATTTCCATTGTATTCGTTGCTCTGCAGACCATTTCTAATATCGTAATTCCTGAATTTGTTTTGCTGTGGATCAAATTTCGAGATTCCAAGATCAGTGCTTAACCAAAGGTTCCCCTGATCGTCCGGCAATATTCCGTAAACCGCATTGTTAGAGAGACCATCATCCTCAGTCCAGGCCGTAAATGTTTGTGTTTCAACATTTAAACGATTCAATCCTCCACCGGCGGTCGCAATCCATATCATTCCCCCCGCATCCTGATAAATGGAGCGAATTCGATCATGACTGATATGATTTTGAGCGGTAGTATCGCTCTTGTAAGCCACCATAGCTCCAGTTCCTACGTCAAGCTGATACAGCCCTGTATTCGTCCCAATCCATAATCGGTCATTTCTGTCCTCAGCAAGAGATGTAATCCATGATGTTTGATTTAGGGTTGGGGAAGCAAGCTGGCTGAATGTCGAACGTGTTTGATCGAGTGAAAAAAGCCCGTTCATTTTCGTTCCGATCCACAATATTCCTTGCTTATCTTCAAATAGGACTCGAATATTCACAAGCAGATTGCCATTACTGGAATCGTAACGATAGTGAATAAACCTCCCGGTTTGCTGATCAAATCGATCCAGACCTGTTTGTGTTCCAATCCATATCGCCCCGGAGGAATCCCCGAATATTTCCCAAACACTCCCCGCACTAATGCTATCCTCATCCTCCGCATCATGCTGGTAATGTTTCACCTGCTGCAGTGAAGGGTCATAGATATTCAAACCCGCGGATGTACCCACCCAAAGCTGGTTACTCTTATCTGTATAAAAGCTCCAAACACTATTATTATCCAGACTATTGGGATTGGTGGGCTCGTTATAAAAATGCTCGAATTTGTCCTGCTCTTTACTGTACTTATTAATACCCGATGAATTAGTGCCTACCCACAAAATTCCAGAGTCATCTTGATATATGGATCGTATATTATCATCGCTCAAGCTATAGGTATTTGTAGAGTTATGCAAGTATCTGATAAACTGTTCTTCTTGAGGAAGAAACAAATTTAACCCTTGATTCGTACCGATCCACAATCGTTGCTCCCGGTCCTCATAAATATATTGCACTTGATCGTTGCTCAAACTATTCGGCTTGTTCGGGTCATTTCTGAAATTTTTGAAAGTAGCTGTAGCTAGATCGAATTGATCCAGCCCATGATCTGTCCCAAACCAGTACCTTCCTCCACTGTCCTGATAAATAAAAGCCACGTAATTATCGCTTAAACTATTCGCTCCAGGTATATTTCGATAATTAACAATCTCCTCTGTTTGAGGATTGAATCGATCTACCCCGGCGTCTTCCGTCGCGATCCACAATAACCCATCTCTGTCTATAAATAAGTCTATAATATTGTCGGAGCTAATCCCCTTCGAATTACTCGAATCATGGTGGTAAACCTTTACCTCGTCTGTCTTAGGATCAAGACGGTTCAAGCCATTATCCGTTCCAATCCATATGAACCCGTTGTTATCCTCTACGATGTGACTAATTGTATTAGAGCTAATCAGACCTTGCTGCTGAGTGTATTGTTTAAAGCTATCATTTTTCGCATCATATTTGTTGACCCCTCCGTTTAAGGTTCCAACCCATAACACACCGGCTTTATCTATATAGAGTGTATTGATCCAATTATCAGAAAGCGAGTTAGGGTCTTTTCTGTTCGACTTGTAAACTTGAAAACGGTAGCCATCAAATTTGTTCAGCCCATTTTGGGTGGAAAACCACAGAAAACCTTCATGATCTTGTACAATTTTGAAAATGCTGTTCTGGGATAAGTTGTGACTCATGATATCAATATGATCAAACTTCATACGGTGCAAATCATTTTGTGCCTGAATCGATTGGTGAGGGAAGATGAGCAACATGGTCATCCAACAACAGAGAAGAATATATCCAATTTTATTTTTAGTAAACATGCTCAACACCTTACTTAATGTTAGATTTGCGAGCGTAATTGCGAAGCTCTGATTCGCCAGACATCACATCTCAGCTAAGTTGCTCTCTACAGCTTGAACAATAACCGGATGCTTTTGGGGGTCTAGCCACTTCATAACCTGAACCAAATTAGATTTGGAAATCGCTGTACAACCCGCCGTTCCTTTTCCTTGCCCGACGTGAAGAAATATCGCGCTGCCCTTTCCAGGCGTCCTGCTCGTATTATAGTTGATGACAACCGCGTAATCATATAACGAATCCTTGCGCAGCAACGGCTCTGCAGACTTCCACCTTCCCTTGGAGGGGCCTTCCTGCCACGTATTGTACAAAGAGGATTGGGGATCATCTACCCAGTAATCATTGGCATCAGTTTGCCTGTAGGGAAGCTGCGTGCCTGGATTTTCATATTTCCCAAAAGCCTCGGTTAATGTAAACACGCCCTCTGGCGATTTTTTAACCGTTTCACTCATCGCCGAAGTAAAGCCGTCTTCACCGATTGTACCATCCATAGCAGGGAACTTCTCATACCAGACACCATCTACCTTCTCGAAGGTCTCCACCTTTACTGCCACTTGTTTATAGTCTGAGGCCGTAACCAGAATAACCTGCTCCGCGTTGCCTATCGTTTTCAGTTTCTCAACGGGCAGCAAAGGTACATTCAACGCTGTGGTATCGCTGGGGTCAAGCGGTCTGTCGCCTAGCGTTTTATTGTCTACCTTCTCCAGCACATTCTTTATGCATTGCAGCGCTTCTGCACGTGTTAAATGATCATTTCCACGAAACCCCTGGATGGTAGGAGAAGTTTTTCCGTTTACCAGCCCCCGGTTCAAAAGATATTGAATCGCAAACTTACCCGAATAATGAACCGATTGTGTAGAAGAAATGATTTCTGCCATGAATGTTCGAGTGGCCGCAGCATTTCGAGTATGGGTGAGAGGATAATTTTTGTTACTCAAGTAAGTATAATATTTATCCGACCAAGCCGTAGATGAGGCACTATCTGGAATGTCACCAAAAGCTCTGACCAGCAGTGAAATAAATTGTTCTTCTGTCACTGCTTCATCTGGACGAAATGTACCGTCTTCATAACCTTTTACGATTCCGTTAGAGATCGCCCATGTAATCGTTGGATAGGCCCAATGCTCCGCACTTACATCACGAAAGGAAACCTCAGCAGCCGCATTAGATGTATTAATCATGCAGCTTAAAAGAAATACAATGGTAAACAGTTTAAATATGCTTACAGCCTTCATAAAAATGCCTCCCAACTCGATACTTGATAAGTAATCCTGATGTGTCCTAACATCATCCTGCTCGATCTTTGCCGGTCTTCAAAACAGGTATCGTAATGATAAACCTAACCCCATAACCTTTCTGTGTTTCAAGCTGTATCCGGCCATCCAAATGCAGAATCCTACCCTTTAATTGTTCGATTCCCTTACCCGACATGCCCATTTCCGGGATAGCGTTTCCTTCATCAAAGCCAACCCCGTCATCCTCGTAAATTAAGTAGAACCATTCATGGCTTTCTGTTAATTTAAATGTCACCTTAGATGCCTGAGAATGCTTTTTCGCATTGTTGAGCAATTCTTGAACCATTCGAAATATATGCCTTTTTGTATTCAAATCTTTCTGTTCAATGGCAGGTGTCTCTTTCGCAATAAATTCAATTTGAAACGGGCTATTGCTGCGTTCCTTGTCCAGATACATTTTAATCATACTGACAAAGCCGATTTCTTGAAGTAAATAGGGATCTAATTCGAAGCAGCTTTGCCGCAGGCTGACATTGATCATCTCCACAAATTTAATCAGGCTTTTCAGTTGTTCCTCATCTTCTTCACTCATGAGATATTTATCCAGGAGGGGGAGGAGCTTGCCTTTTAAAAAGAACAAGTCTTGCATCGTTGTATCGTGCAGGTCGGTAGCAATACGAATACGCTCCTCCTCCTGAAGCTCAAACATAATTTTTCGGAACCATTGAATCTCTTGAGCTGTCTGCTCATTTGGAAGGTGGGAGGCTAGCTGCTGCAGCCCTGTTGTTAGCTTGCGAGTCAAATGGACATTTTCCAAACTAACTGACAAATAACTGACGACGATATTGAGCCATTGACGTTCCTCCTGACCAAGCAGCATATTTGACTTCTTGCGTGCCATAATCAAATAGCTCGTATACTCCTCATGGCGATTCACCTCTGTGGATGTATACAGAGGATGGCCTAACAAAGCCGACGATTTAATCAGCGTCTCGATTTCTTCTGGATCAATCTCACCCTCATAAATAATTTCAATATTTTCTTTATAGAGAAATACAATAGCCCCTCCCATCACTTGGAGGGTTTCGACAATATCAACGAGTATACTATTTTTCAAATCACGAAAGCTGGATATGCCCTCACAATTTTTGGATATTCTTCTCAGTGTCGATCTAAGCATAAATTTTCTGGGAAACAGCAGCACTTCAAATTTTGTTGTCAGATATTCCGCTGAATATAAAACAAATGTAACGATGACCAGCGTACCGACAAATTGAAAAAGAATCTGCGCCCCGTTGATCCTATCAACAAAGAATATGACATACGCTGCTGTAAACAAGCCTGCCGGCAAGATCGCAAGCCCCCCCGCAAAAGCAACCCTTCGCAATATAATTCCGATATCATATAACCGATTCGAAGCGATCAGGTACACAGAAAAGAGCGGGAAAAATAAAAGGAAACAGCTTGTCAGGTTGGCATGAATGAAGTATTCGCCGGTAACTAGTAACGGGAGAAATGACAAAGTAATGATCGGCAAAACGGAGACGAGTAAAGAAAACCATACGTTTTTGATAATAGCGGATAGATACAGATCGTCCTTTCGGTATTTAAAGTATACCAAAGCAAGAATAATTAGATCGATGAGAAAACCGCTGCTAAAAAATGTTAGTGTTATAAAGGAATTATAAGGATAAATGAGAGAGGCTAGCCAAGGCGCATAGTACAGAAGCCTCACCGCTGAAATAAAAAGGGCCAAGGCATATAAATAAGAGATGACCCTCCTTGGCAATTCAACGTTCACCTTTTCCTTGAAAAACAAGACAAGAAAATGGTAAAACATCACAGAGAAGGCTGTCATAAAACCACCGATTAAGATTTTCCCGGTTGTATCTCCTCTTATGGATGCTCCAAAGCTAAACCAAATAATTGCTCCTGCCAGAAAAAACAGTGATAGCTGCCGAGCTGAGGGGGAGTGTCGCATCTTCATGAAAAGCAGTATACCTACGATCAGACTAAACGTACCTTCCAAAAGTGGAAACCAAACATTCATTGCCGGATTCTCGTTATCAATATTAATTTCATGTTCAAAACCATTTCTAAAGATCGTAAGGCTATGTGCTTGTTCAATCGTTCTCCATTTGATAACCGAAGGAAATTCGCTTGGATGTACGTCATCGACTTGTTTGACCAAATCCCCGGTCTTTATATCTAATTTAGCACTAACCCCTTGAGCATCTACGTACTTGACCACCCACTCTTTATCCTGATTTAATTCCATATCCAAACCAACATAGGGAAATTTGCATGTAATGTATATGCACCAGATGAGGGCAATACAAAGAATTGAAATTCCAATCCCTATTAAAGATTTATTTTTCATGGAAATAATTCCGCCCTTTTGATATAATTTGATATTATAGCAAACGAAAAAGAAGAGGGTGCTTATATGCTTAATATCCGGCTATCGCAGCACTTACACCATGCCATTAACGCATTGAAAAATGCTGATTCACACGAAAATATATCCCTACTTTCGGCTCAAATGAAATTTGCTTTGTCCAATGAGGAAAGAGAAATAATTAGTAACACATTCACAAACTTAGGGAAAGAAGCACCACACGAACCTAAAGGACAATGGTAGAAACCAAGTATTATTTTACCAAATTGCGGGATGATTGTATATTGCAATCATCCTTTTGCTATTATATTTGATTTTTACACACAGGAGAGGTTCTATATCACTGGTGGAAGCCTTGCGCGATTCGCGCAAGGCTTTTCACTTTATAGGCAAACGCAGATATTTTTAATGCAAAAAAATTACGCGGATATCCAGAAGCATTGGAGTTACTATAAAAATATAAAATTCCAATGGGGGTTGAACTTATGAGGGATATTATAATGAATCGTTGGAGTACCTATTGCCCCTTTTTTGTTCAGGTTTCTGACAAAAAGGTGATCGACATTATTATTACGAAACACGCCCAAACCCGCTGGATTGAGCGTGTAACTGATGAAAAATGTGAGATAAAGGATATATGCGATTTCCTGTGGCATAAGCTGAAAACCCAAAAATTTAAACCTTACCACACAAAAGAAGAAGAAGTTTACAGCATTGATGATGATTTACTCGTCGTTGTGAAGTTCTCTGTGATCGAAAATGAAGTGGACCTCATCGGAGAGCCATTGCACCGAATGACGGTTCTGACCTTTCTGGGAAAAATGTCGGAATCATTAGAATTACGTGACATCAAGAGCTATTACTCTTGGCTAAGACATTCCAGAAGAATGGGGCTCATAAAAAACAGTCGAAAGAAAAGGTAACACGTTCAAAAAAACAACACGCAATGAAAATCTTAAGAGAGAGGTATGATGTTGATTCTTCTTACAAATGAGAGGCTGATTGAGGTATACTTGGAGGCAAAAAAATTACAGATTGACGAACAATTTATCGAATTGCTCGTGAAAGAAATGCAGAGGAGAAAGTTGGATATTTCCGAAGGGGATTCAGTTGAGAAATAATACTTCCACCAGCACCCATCTTGTGTGGTTATTCGAATTTAAGAACCAAAAATAAGCAAGCGTCTGGTCGTTATTGCAGCCAGACGCTTGTTGCTGTTTATTACGCTTCCCCAGGCTTCGTCGTCATCAACCTATATAAACTCGTGTTGCGCGGGAAGTTGTCGGTGAACGGCACGAGAGAGCTGCCGACCTTCATGAGTCCATTCCCGGCATCAGTATTCGTGATATAAGACATTTGCAGGTCCGAAATATTCAGCAGTTCGGCAAGCTCTATGCGGTCGGTACTGGCTTGGTTCAACATGACGATAAATTCGCTGTTGGCAAGCATGGTGCGGGCGGTGTGGCTTTGTAGCAAGTCGTCTACGTTCTGCGTAATGCCCGTACAAAAAGCGCCATACTTTCGGACGCGCTTCCAGAGCGTGAACAGAAAGTTGGCGCTATATTCGTGCTGGAACAGCAAATAAATTTCGTCGATAAAGATAAATGTGTTTTTGCCTTTGGCGCGGTTTTGCGTGATCCGGTTCAGAATGTTATCGAGTACGACTAGCATGCCGATGGGCAGGAGCTGCTTGCCCAAGTCGAGGATGTCGTAGCAGATGAGCCGATTATGCACGTTGACGTTGGTTGGCCGTGCGAATGTGTTCAGACTGCCGGACGTGAACAATTCAATCGCCAGCGCAATGTCTTGCGCTTCCGGCTCCGCTTGCTTGAGCAGTTCCGCGCGAAAGTCCTGCAAGGTCGGCGGCTCGACCTTATAGTTACTCTGTAAATATTTGCGATACACAGCGGCGGTGCAGCGGTCGATGAGCGATTTTTCCTTCGCCCCAAGCTGATGTCCGCCGATCAACTGCTCGCATAACGACAGAACAAATTCTGACTTCAAAATAATCGGATTCGCGCCATCGCCGTAATCGCGGTTCATATCCATTGCATTGATATGGTTCGGCGACGTGGCGGAGATGTGAATCGTTTCGCCGCCCAGCGCGTTCACAAGCTTGGCATACTCGCGTTCAGGGTCAATCAGGATGATGTCGTCGTCGCTCGCGAGCATTTGGTTAATGATTTCCCGTTTGGCGGTAAAGCTTTTTCCAGAGCCAGGTACACCGAGAATGAAGCTATTTCCGTTAAGCAGTTGCTTGCGATTAGCGACGATCATATTTTTGCTGATGGCGTTCTGCCCGTAGTAAATGCCGCCCGGATGCCTCACCTCCTGCGCACGGAACGGGATGAATACGGCCGTGCTTTCCGTCGTCAGCGTTCGGAGAGCATGTACTTTCCGAAGACCGTACGGCAGCGCGGTGTGTAGCCCATCCATTTGCTGATACGTCAGTGTAGCGAACTGGCACAAATGCTTGCGAGCTATTGTGAGCAGCGTCTCCGTATCACTGTCAAGCTGTTCTTTGCTATCGGCAACATGCACCATTGTGAGCAATCCGAACATCATTCGTTGGTCACGGGTCGTGAGATCGCTTAAAAACTCTTTGCTCTCCCTGCGCTGCTGCTCCATGTCGTAAGGTACGACGGCCGAAAAGTTATTGTTGCGGTTTTGCCTTCGCTGCCAGTTCGTGATGTTCGTTTCCACGCCAAGCAAGCGACTTTCCACCTCGCGGACGGCCTCGTCGGTAGGAATCGGAATGACATCGAGTGACAGCAGCAGGTTTCGATGTAGGTCGCAAAGCTCGGCCACCATACTGTCCTTAATATAACTAGCGTATTCCCGCAGGAAGATCACACGCCCATAGTAATCTCCCATGCGGAAATGATCTTTCGCAAACTCCAGTGTATTCGGGCAAATGTAATCTTTAAAATCATGTCCCTTGCGCATCGTCTCTAGCAGATCAAAGCGAAAAGCTTCCTCCTCGCCAATCCTAAAAAAATCGTGTAAAATACGCAAACGGTCGGTGGTATCCAGCTCTGTGCATCGCGAGCCAAGACGGGAGAAATGCGCCATCAGCTCCGTGCCGACCCGAGAGAAGTAATGACGGGCTTCCTCCACGTTTTTCTTAACAACTGAAATCGTGACGTATTTTTCCTGAATGGTTCCATTCGCGCCAGAGGCCTTGCCTAGCAGCATGTCGTTATACTCCTGCCGGTACACGTCAAGACGATCCTGTCGTAATGGAATCAAAATCGAGTTTTTTACATCCGCCTGATTAAGCCGCCGGTTATGGATCGTGATCTTCGTTGTTGCGCCGCTGTCGAAAGAATTAAGTAGATCGGAGTAAGAGAGGAACATTGTTTCTTTATCTTCCTTGGACGCGACGGCGTAGTTGATGTCCTCGAATCGAAACGACTTGGAGAATTTATTGCCGACAGCAAAAATCCCGTCCGGCCAAATGGCGCGAATCGGGATCGCTTGTTGTACACTTTTTGGGATGATGAACGGTTCCTTGTCTTGCTTGATCGTGCGCCGAAGCGTCTTAATCATGGCGCTCCATCCTTTCTTGCCCGCGCTGCTGGATACCGTTTCGCAGCGCTTCGTAATAGATGTTCGTCGAGCGAAAGAGTAGGCGTCTTGGCATCAGAAATTCCGATTTCACATATGCCCACAGCAGTTGCTCTGCCGTCATGCCGTGATAGCGGATAAAGCCAAGCGCGGCGCAAGGAGCTGCCCCCAACACGCACATCCAACTGAGCGTTTCCAATCCGAAGTGACCGCGTAAGCCGAAGTACAGCCCAATCGCCATGATGACTGCCAAAAGCGAAAAAAAGGACTGTCGCAAGGACAGTCCAAAGAACAAGCTTTCCGTATAATCCCGAATTTCCCGGTTGATTTTCACTTCCATTCCGAATCCTCCTGTTAGTTTGGCTTTTGAACCTCTTTTCATTATTTCAATAAAATCTACGAATCTCCCAAGGAGGACTGTTTAGTAGCGATTTCTTGTTTCCCATGCCTAGCTACACCCCACACATGCCCTCACATTCATTATCTAAAAGAGATTGCCTGATGGGATTCGCTTCGTTAAATATAACCTGATCAAGAGGCTGCAAGGATCGATGCAAATAAACCTCTCCCCGAACCTTTGGCAGTCCCCTCCGAATATTCCGATCCATTTCCACAACTGTCTGCCATTCTTCGGGTGAGTGCTCCTTGATTTCTTTCCAGACAGCATCCGAATGATACGGACAAAAAAGACAAGATGATTTCGGCGGACTTGGGTAACTATTTCTTTCAAGCCAATCCAGGCAATCGGCTCTGGTCATTTCTTTTTCCACAAGGGGCCATCGATTCGTTATATACTTGTGGCGAGATGGTTTCATGCGCAGTGACTCGTCCAACGAAATGCCAATCCATTGCTCAACATGCACTCCTTTTGGTACTCGTTGCCGGAACTTCACACCTAATAGTTGTTCACGAATCGTTCGGATAATGACATCGATTTTATAATCCCCCGTACATTTACGTTTCAAGGTGCCTCTTGCATCCGGCTTTCCCGGTACTCCGCCCTTCACATAAAAGGGTGGATTTGCAACCCGGCTTGTTTTTCCGGCTGCGGCATCCAAAATATCTTTCATTAAATTACCTCTTTGGACTCGGTAAATCGGAAACTGATGTCGGCTTGCAATCTCCTCCAACCAGCTCAGATGACGATAAACTTGACCAGGCTCGGAGCCGGTATCCGCAAAAATAGCGCAGTCTGGAATGCAGTCAAATTCCCCATGCAAAGCCATTAGCAGCATCGTTGTGCTTTGAACACCAGCTCCAAGGCTAATAACCGTATACGATGACATAAGCTGTTCACCTCCAACATAAAAAGAGGCCGCTAGGCCCCTCATACACCCACAAAACAACCGCAGCCGCCCATTCCTCTCATTGGAGGAGAAGGGGCGGCTGCGCCGATTTCCGTTTCTTCCCGTCAGTCTCGCAGACTTGCTTCGTAACGATGCCGTCATGTCCCAATCGACGTACTTCCCATTCACTTGGCGTGAAACACTCTGTTTGGCGGGGCGCTTTCCCAACGCTACAGCCCCAGCATTTCCCGCACGACGCGATCCGCCATCTTCACCGTACCGACAAGAACGAGCATGTTAAAAATCAACTCCCCAATATAGGTCCATACCATTGTCACCGCGCCCACGCTCTCATCCACTGCCGGAGGAGCGGTGGCAAAGGCGGAGAAAATAATGCAGGCGAGCACGATCACGGCACCTTCCAAACAGGCCGCTGCGTAACCCTTGATAAAGGATTTGCCGATGCTTTGACTCGGCTCCCCGGCAAAGCTGGACAGTGGAACAGGGGCAATGGCCGTGTACAAATAAATGCGGAAGAAGCGCCCGTACACCGAGAGAATCATTACAAAAGACAGTACCGTAATAAACAGACTCCCGAGCAGCGTGACGACCCATAGCGGGATACTTTGCCAGAAGCCAACGTCTTCAATGGCTTTGGCGATGGAGCTTGGCAAGCTCATCGTCTCCATCGAACCGAACCCGGAGCGTCCCATCATGGTGGAGATGATGCCCTGAACAATCGTAAACAGCGCCATCATCAATTCCAGTCCGTAGGTGACGACCGCTTTTGCGAGCACAAAACGGATAAACAGCTTGATCGCCAGTTCAGGTCGCTTCATCTCGGCAAAGCTGCCAGTTGTCTTCACCACCCCGATCACAAAAAACAATACCAGCAGTGCCAGCCCCGTTGCTTGTAAGGCGCCGTGAATGTCGGTGATGACATGCCAGACGCCCCCACCCTTAAAATCTGCCGGAGATTGGGTCACGAGTTGCCAAATTTCATTCATCTTTTCGTTCCATGTATCAAGGGCATTTTCGAGATTGTCGATAATCCAGCTATTATCGGACATTTTGCAGGCTCACCTCCTTCGCTAGAAAGGGGGAAGGGCCGCGGCGCAGCCTATCCCCCTTACCTGTGTATCGCCTTCGTTCAACCAGTGATCAGGTTCAGAATTTCCTTCGTAAACGTAATGATGACCCCGCCTGCGAGCGTCAAGAAGCCGTTTGCCCGTTGCGACGGATCGTGGGACTTGAGCGACAGACCAATCTGCACGATGCCGAAGCCGAGAATAATCATCCCGACGGCCCGAATCAGACCGAAGATAAAAGCGGACAAGTTATTAATCGTTGCCATTGGATCACCCTCGGCGTAGGCGGTGGCGGTGAATACGGTTCCCACCAGTACCAGCGCGATGTACAGCGCAAGCATCCGTTTCATTTTGAAATTCAAAGTGATCATTCCCTTCGCAAAAGTTGGCTCTCCAGTTCTTCTTCCGACAGCAATTCGTACTCCCCCTGCTCATGGAGCCAAACCGACTGCCAATCCAAAGCGTGCTCGGCCCCGCCATGCTGATAGGGCGAACCGCTGCCGTCGGTTGTGAGCGCGACATGCGGATGACGGAGCAGATTGTATTTGTCGTCCTGCACGGGGCGCTCGCCGCGAATAAAGAGCAGGGCATAGCGATTGTCGAGCAGCCGCACTTCATCGGGGGTTAGCAACTCACGGCCCGTTTGCTGATAGTTCACCGAATAACTTCCACTACGGCCTCTGCTTAGACCATAAGTATTTGTATCGAGCGTCTCTTTACCGAGCAACTCTGAGACGTACTTGTGGGTAGATTGCTCATTGCCGCCGAGATATAGAAACGTGTCGCAGTTGCCGACAATGGACTCCCATTCGTCCTTGTACAGCGCTTTGAGCTGCGCCAGATTTTGCAGGATAATGGAAACGGAAATTTCGCGGCTGCGCATCGTCGATAACAGCTTGTCAAACTCTGACGGCAACGCGCAGTTGGCGAACTCATCCATAACGAAGTGAACATGAACGGGAAGCCGTCCGCCGTGGCAATAGTCCGCCTCATACATCAGGCACTGGAACAACTGCGTGTACAGCATCCCAACAATGAAATTGAAGCTGCTGTCGTTGTCGGGAATGACGGCGAACAGCGCCGTTTTCTTTGTGCCCATCGTCGGCAGCTCCATTTCATCGACCAGGCTCATCGCCGCAATTGTGTGCAAGTTGAACTTTTCCAGCCGCACGCCGAGACCGATCAAGATGGATTTGGCTGTTTTGCCCGCTGCGAGCTTGAAAATGTTGTACTGCTTGACCGCCAGATGCTCCGGGTCGCGCATCGCCAGACGTTCAAACAGCTCGTCGAGCGGGCTTTGGTACGTCTCGTCTTCTTCACGCACTTCGGCGGCGGCAATCATCTCCATCACCATCGGAAAGTTTTGCTCCTCCGGGGGCGCTTCGTAGAGCAAATACAAGATGAGCGCTTCGAGTAACGCCGTTTCGGAGCGTTCCCAGAACGGGTCGTTCGTGTTGCTGCCCTTGGGTGTGGTGTTGCGAATCAGATTGGTGACGAGCTTCAACACGTCCTTGTCATCCTGCAAATAGGCGAACGGGTTATAGCCGTAGGAACGGTGCGGATTGATTAAGTCCAGTACCTTGATGTCGTAGCCCTTGGCTTTGAGCAGATGTCCCGTATCGCGCAAAATTTCACCCTTCGGGTCGAGGACGACAAACGACGTGTGCGCCTGCATGACATTGGGCTTGGCATAAAAGCGTGTCTTGCCCGCACCGGAACCGCCGACGATCAGTACATTCAGGTTTCGGCGGTGCTTGCGCCCGTCGAGACCGATGCAAACATGATCGGTGAGTATTTTGTTTTGCTCCGGCGGTTTGCTCTGGTATTTGGCGTTGATCTGCTTCGCTTGCCCCCAGCGGGCGCTGCCATGCTCCTCCCGACGGCGATAGTTGCGCGGGGAGGAAAGATAGATGCCGATACCGAGCGCATAAGCAAGCGTGAAGATGAGCAAACAGCGCGGCGTATCGCTCACCCAGCGGATGTAGAACGGGTGATGAATCGCCATGCTAAGATGCTGGAGCATGACCGGAAGCCCGCCGGACAGGGCGGGTGCGGTCAGCAGCGCCGCCCATACGACGAAAATGAATAAAACCGCAAAGAGCAGTCTATCGCTCCTTGCGGTTTCAACGCGCCTCATGATTCCCTCGGCGTTTATGGCTATATGGAGCATGAATCGCTTTGAGCAGCAGATCGTCTACAGCATCGGTGGGACGCTGCTCGCCGATCAGGTCATTGCGCAGCGTGTTGAGCGCACGCACCACGATGCCGTGCTCGTAGTGATCCAAGCTGAGAATCCGTTCTTCTCGCATAGGCATTCCCTCCTGTGAAGAGCATTCATCGGACCTCTGGTGTCGTTTCTACCTTGCCTGATCCGTCCGATTCGGTTGCCGCTGTTGCTGCTGCGCCAGCACCCGATTCATTCGGCGAGCGATCTCATGCGCGGCATCCTTCATGGTCGTCAGTTCGGAGCGAATTTGCTGCGGTTCCTTATCCTTCAACATTTCCGGCGCACGTTGAAAGCGGAAGGACGAAGTTTCGACGCCAAATTGCTTGCTCAACATGTACGACACACAGTACGCATGGAAGGCGTATGCAGAACGACTGTAACCGTTATCGCCGCGCTCCAGTTCGGCATGTGCCAGCTCCTGAGCAAGCGAACGGAAAATATCCCCGGCATCCATGCCGCGGCGGATGACAATGCTGCGCGTATCCGGCTGATAGAGCGCCTGCACATCCGACGGCAGCGTATCGCTCATCGCAATCGGAACAGGGGAGCGATCCATGAGCGCCTTGATGCGCGTTCGGTCATCCAACGGCCGGGGTTGCTCTCGTTTCTGACCGGCGGTCGTCTGGGTGATGTCGAACATCTTTTTTGGATTGTAGCTGATGCCTTTCGTGCCGTCTTCCCGGCGATACTCTTCGCCCGGCTCCAGAATGTAAAAGCCGGTCTCCTTGCGCCGAATGTATACGCCCTGTTCCTTCCATGCGTCGAAGTCGGCAATGCGCGTCGCATCCGGGCGCTGGGTGAAAATAAGCAGCGCATTGGAGACACTGTAGCGGTCAAACCGGCTTTGCACGTCCAAATACTGCTGGAACTGCTGGCCGCTTTGGGCGATGGCGGTTGTGGCGGCATCCACCGTATCATACGTCCATTGCCGCAGCTCCTGCTTCTTCTGCGCCCAGGCTTCCTTATCGAAGGGTTGCTCGGAAGCATTCGCACCAGAGCGGCCTGTCGCTTCTTGGCGAAACAGATCATCAAAATTGCTCATTTGGCGTTTCCCCGCTTTCTTGCAGATTTTGGCGTGTTCGTTTTCGTCCGGCTGTTCTTCGCTGGAGCCGCCTTCGTGCTTGCAGCCTGACGCTCGCTCCGTTTCGGTAGCGACGGCTCCTTGTCCGGTTGACGGCGTTCCTTGTTCGCTTTGCGGTTTTCTTCCCGAATTTCCCGGAGCAGTTCACGAATCGACGGCCGCTGGGGCGCTGTGTGCTGCTGGAATTCAGTCGTAGTACCCCTTGCGGATGCCGCGTTGCGCTCGGAGATAGGCTCGGACGGAGGGGGCGGTTCCATCATTGCCCTGATGAGGGGGGAGTTGTCGCTCATCTCGGTTGATGGGCGCGTCGGTTCGTCCGGCTGCGGCGCGAGCTGTGTCGGTTCGGGCTGCTGTTCCGTTTGCACCGCTTCGGGGCTGCCCATCAGTTCGTCCAAAAAATCGTCCACGCTCTTTTCCGAAGGTGTACCTTTGCCCGTCGCGTCTTGCTCCCATGTTGGCCCCGATTCGGGTTGTTGCGTTTGCTCCGCTGCGTATTCATCGGCTCGTTTCTCAGCGCGTGTTTTTTCGACCTCGCTCTGAATGCTCGCCGTATCGACCGTTGCCAGCTTGAAGCGTTCGACAATGCGATTAATTTTTGCTGCGTCCTCAGCTCGCACCATAACGTCACACAAGCCGTCCATATGCTGCTTGTCCCGCAGCGCGCAATACAGAACGCCGTATCGCTTTGCTTCCTTGCAGAAGGTGGAAAGGTCTTCATTTCTGACCGCGAACACCTTCAGTTCCTTGCCGCTGCGAAGCAAGTTTTCCAAACGAATGCTGCCCTTTGTCCGTTTCTGCCCCTGCAGGGCGGCAAACAAATAGACAGCCAAATGTTTAGCGCCTTCGCCGGAAATTTTGGCCATCACCTCAATGCCCCGCAGGCTCATGCTTACCACCTGATCGGCCGCTTCGGCTCCACTGCTCATGGTGGGTGTTCTCCTTTCGGGTTGGATTGTGTTGCTGGCTTACGTGAAGCTTCTGGCTCATCTCAGCGGAACGGGCAAGGATGCCCGCATACAGCCTCACCTCCTTTCTTAGCCCGGCAATACGCCGCGACAGCCCGGCAATTTGCGCCTTGCAAGCTTCGATCTGGGCGGCGTCGCTCGTGCGGCGGATGCGATTGTAAAGCCTCTTGCGTTCGCCACAAAGCTGATGGATCTCTTGCTCCGTAGCAGACGCAAACGCCAAAAGCTGCTCTTTGCTCGAAATACGATGCTGACAAAGCAGCTTCGTCTGTGCTGTGATGGTTGCCATATGCCGCAAATCTTCCCGCAATAAAAAAAGCGTCCTTCTGGAAGACGCGCGACGAGCTGGCCATATGCCCAGTTGATATAAATAGCGAATGTACAACGCCTGCAATCCGCTAATCCGCTTGGTAGATTTGAGCTTCCCCTTACAGAGAACAGGTCTGCGTCGTGGCTTAGGAGAGGACGGTGGACGTTGAGGGATACGATTTCGCAAAATACGCTGTTTCAGTGCTTCTTCGGTATAGGCATCCCCAATGCTGCGCAAGCGAACAAAACGCTGCTTGCCGGGAGGACGTACCGCCAGATGCTTGACGTTCGGTTTCACTTCGTAGCCTTGCTTCTGCATGGCCGTGATAAACTGCGTCCATGTCATGGAAGCGGCTAACGCCTGATCGACATCGGTACGAATGAGTCCCCGCCATGTCGGTTTGTTCTCCTGATCGGCCTTCCACTCGCCATACTGTCTGGCCTTACCCGGTTCAGGGTGTTCGATCACCGACAGCGCATGTTCGCGGCACAGCCGGTCTGACGTTTGCCGTAGCAGGGCGTAGGACGCTTTGTTGTCGTAGTAACGTTTGCCGTCCCGAAAAGAAACGGAGTTCAGCACGAGATGATTGTGCAAATGCTGTTTGTCCAAGTGGGTTGAGACGATCACCTCGAAACGCTCGCCCCATAATTCCTGCGCCAGCTTCATGCCGATGGCATGTGCTATTTCCGGCGTTGCCTCACCCGGCGCGAATGCTTGGTACGCATGAAACGCCACAATGCCGCCCGTTTTTTGAAATTGCCGTTTCGTCCGTTGCATCTGCTCGTAAGCAGTCAGCAGATCACAGTTAATGCCGCTCACGTACAACTGCTTTTCCGTTTTGTTGTCGTCTCTCGTGTAAGACAGCACTTGTTGCAAGCTTTGCTGTTGCGTTCGATTCATCGCGGTTTTTTCAGGATTGGCGGCATAGTCAATGACGCGCTTCAAACGATCCGTCACATCCCAAATCGCCGTCGTTGCCATGCTTCATACCTCCTTCATCTACGGTGGACGTGCCTCGGGATTCGTGATATTCTGATCGGCTATGCGTTCTGGCGAAGTCACCGCCTGCTGGATATCCTGTATCGCACGGCGCAACTGGTCCGCCTCCTTTTGAAACATCATCTGATCCAGATGGCCGGTCGCATGGGCCTTCGCTGCAAGTTGATTCAGGTTGTTGCCGATGGCATATAGCTGGCGCATCATGGCGTAATAATCCGGTGGTGGCATCGCTTTCGGAAGATAGCCGTTAATCAGAGAGCGAATATAACTTTCCTGTGAAAGTCCAGATTTCTTCGAACTTGCCTGAAGTCTTGCGTTTTCATCAGCGTTCACCCATACCTGAATACGAATCGGTCGTCTTCTCATCATGTTCACTTCCTTAGTCCGAATGAAACGTTAAATGGCTTCTATCGTTCCTGAAAAACCAAACCACTCATTTTTGAAACCTATATTCTTTGATATAACAGCATGCTGTTAAACAGGGGGTATTAGGGGCTTGCCCCTAACAAGCCGAATTTGGGAGACCAAATTCAGTGCTTGCTGCAACGCGAGACAGCAGTCTCGCGTTGCCCTCAGAGCACCGGCCGGGAAAAAATAGAGGCCGTCCAGAACAAAAAAAGACGCCGATTCGCTCAGCGTCTTCCTGTCATCCATATTATCCGATTCAGGCCATCAACGTTCTTTGTCATCAATCCTCCGCCGGAAATTGGAAAAAACCGTCGGGTGATCCAATCGCGTCGAGTCATTCCGCGCTTGTTGCTCCGCCTCCAAAAGTGTCTTTTCGACCTGTTCGTGCCAATCGTTTGTTTCCTTCTCCTCCACGTTCATCTCTCCATCAAGATCAGAATTAAGCTTGCTCCACTCTTATTTTGCACGGGAGCAGGGGGGGTGCCATTGTGCCAATGTCATTAAGATAAGCTCAAAGACAAAACTAGGAATAAAAATAGAATCTGAAACGGCATGGGGAAAAGTCCTATGTCGTTTGTTTTTGCTCAATAGCGGAAAAAAAGCGTACAGCAAACAAAGCGAATAAAGTATCCGCTAAAACAATGTTCATGAGAAGAGAATTATGCTACTCTGTAGACGAAGCTTACAGCTGACTT